>Ga0256405_10000139_pt1 | contig 231069 bp, 194 predicted proteins | sample RumenRJG_02DNA_FD_189096 | JGI IMG/M metagenome (GOLD analysis project Ga0256405, IMG submission 189096) | Bovine rumen microbial communities from Lethbridge, Alberta, Canada - RJG_02 | ecosystem: Host-associated > Mammals > Digestive system > Stomach > Rumen | place: Canada: Alberta...
ATTTTTGCTTGTCTTGATTTGCAGCACTAAGGTAAGTGAAAAATCTGACATGGCAAAATCCTGGGCAACTTTTTGTTGCTCAGGAACTTATAAAAATAGTTAAACTAAAGTGCTGCGGAATTAAGGTATAGAGCAATGTGTAAGTATGCCATTGGGTTCCTACCGTCAAATATACTTAAAGACCTAACAAACACAATCAAATGGATAAATGGTGATTATAATATAGAATCATTGCCAATTGTTAAAAAAAGGCTACATACTTCGTTGCAAGAACAACCAATCATGAATATATTTATTCGCAAAGAAGTGACTGATATGTCATATCCTTATTTGTTCGTTGATTTTCATCTCAATTATTTAGAATTCTTATTTATTGTCCCGAATACACTACAAGATAAAGTGGATTTTACTAACGAATCCAATTATTCAAGATTCTGGGGGCTATTATCTCCATTCCACGATAATATATGGGAGGATGTTGATATGTCATCAATGAACAAATCTGTTATGAAAGGACAAGTTACTTTTCACAAAAGAAACAAGTCATCGGAGAAACACTTGCCTATTTGAATTAGATTCCAACAGTAAATTACTCATTGCATAAGATAAGACAATGCCACCGCCAAGTGCATTTATTGCAGCTTTGGCGGTGGTTCCTGTATCGACTACATTATCCAACAGATATGGGACTTTCCCTTTAGGCAGAGGAGCCACTTGACGGAAACCCAGTTCTTCAGCAGGAAGCAAAGAACCTTCTTTCTTGGCTTGATAGTTAGACATTCTGCTATTGCCTTTGAGTACATTGGCAACTGGGATGATTCCACCTGATTGTTCATTGATGGCTCTTGCAAGATAGAGCGTCTGAAGTGCAAAGCCATGATGCCCGGGAATGGGTACTACAACTGCATTCTCGGGCAACATCTTTACTAACTGACGGGCGCAATAGGTTATTGCTTGCGGATCATTCTCCTTCAACTTGTGGCAAAGCCAGTTGTTGATGCCGTCATAATAATGACCATGAGAGATAAACCGTATTCCGTCAACCTCCATATCTATGGCTCTATCTTCCATCACCTGATATATAATAGTGCCAGTTCTGCATATCGACGACGTTCAATCGAAGTAACTTTCTTTCCTTTCCAATGACAGAACTGCACATAGTCTTCTTTGAAATCACGGATTCCTGCCTCGATTTTCTTCAGTAGCGTACTCTTAGGCCACTTGCCTTTGCAACCAAGGACTTTGCCAGGTCCTACGTTGTAGGCAAGTGCTGCAAGCAAAAGGGAGTCTTTGCCATACTTGCTGAACATTGCACACAATGACTGGAGGTCTCTTCTGAGCAATGCATCAGCTTCTTTGAGAGACATATTCGATGAATAAGTCTCACCTGGCCTTAGTTTATGACCATAGCCTACATAAGGATAGTCCTTCTTACGGTGCATACCTTCATAATACTTGATGCAGCATACGGCTCGCTCAAAGGGTGGCAAGGCGTAGATACTGCTTACTGTCTCTAACGAGCTTTCTGAGGGTTCCCGTGCCTGAGCATTTGCATTCAGGCACATTACTGTCAGAAAAGCCAATACTATTGTTTTTGCTCTCATTTCTATTATGTGGCCCATTTCAATGGGACTTTGTTAGCGTACTTTGAATTTGTTTATCTCATCGATCATATTCTTCACATCGAGGTTGACGGAAACGAAGTTCTGGTACAGAATACGCTCCTTGGCATCAACGGAAGGGAAAGAATAAAACTTAGGAATTTTGTAGTTCTCGTAATCGGCTTCTTCCTTCTGGATTTCCTTCATGTCAAAATCTGTCTTACAGTAGAACTTTGAGGTCTGGAACTCCGCACTCTCCTGGATGTTCATAGAGTCACCTCGACCTGTCTTGGTCTTGATGAAGTCACGTGCTGACTGACCGCATATCCAACCTGTCGGCATGTCTGAAATCTTGGATGCCGGCACAAGACTGTCCATATTCTCATTGAGGTTGATGGAGGTCTTGTCACGGTCGATGGTCACACCTTTCTTTAACTGAACAACCTTTCCGAAGATGTCATTAGAGAGCCATTCCAGCGTTTCCTTGGCTCGGGCTGAACCGCTGACCACATTACCGACGGTCGTAATGACTTTCTGCATACCAACTTTGCCGTAGTCGCTTTCCAACTGGGGAAGTTCCTGAAAGCCGAGAGCCACACTTACCTTGTTGCTTCGCGCAGTACCTATAAGACGGTCAATCTTGTGGAAATACAGGGTTGGCAACTCATCGACGATGATGCTGACAGGGATGTTCTTGCCCTGCCCGGTATTGACACGAGTGACAAGACGGTTCAAGATAAGGGCGTTCAAGGCTCCGATAATGCTCTCCATCTCTGGGTCATTGGCAATCAGCAGATAGCTGGGATTGGCAGGGTCAGACACCTTCAAATCGAAGTCGTCGCCGTCCTTGTGGAATATCCAGTAGGATTCCTTGGTGGCAAGACGTGAGGTATAGACGCGCAGTGTACCAATCATACCTTCCAACTGCTCCATGGCCTTGTTCTTCATGGCGGTCTGGAACGGCCCAAGCAGAGGAGCAACCTCTGGGTCGGTTTCCAAAACCTCGAAGATGGTCTGGTAGTCAAGATTGAGGAAGGAAAGAATATGTGGCATGTCGCTATACTTACCAAGCCAGTAATAGCTGTCAGGGCTGACCTCATTGTGGCTTGCATCAAAGACACGTCCTGTCGGCTTCGGGCGATGGGTCTTCGGCTCTTCGGTCATCTCTGCCTCCAAGGGCTTGTTAGTCTTTTTGTCATACGGCACCTTGCGGTAATTGCAGAAGAAGAAAATACAAGCGGCAAGGAAGTTCACGGCTGAAGTCTGGAAGAACTGGTCTGAACCGCCACCACCTTCTTTCTTGCCCTTTTGGAGTGATTCAAGCAAGGTCTCTGCCGTCTCACTGGCAGCGGCAAGGTTGGGAATGTACTTCAGCTGGATAGGATTGACACGTCGGCTGTATTCCACATCCACGAAGTTGATGATATTGAACTTGCATCCCTTGGGTACTTTGCCAGCGGCGAGGTTCTTGCGGTAGTGATAGTAGAGTTTGGTGGCCAGTGTCGGAAACTTGTAGTCATAGACAACCATAGCAAAGCCCTTGGCACTATGCTGTCGGATAAATGGCTCAATGATGGAGAAGGTCTTACCAGAACCAGGAGTGCCGACCACCCATGTACCTCGGAAGGGATTGACGATGTTCACCCATCCCTTGCGGAACTTCGACTTGTAGTAGTAGCGCATGGGGATGTTCACGCTATACTTATTCTCAATCAGTTCCTCACATTGCTGGAAGGACTCGTTCTCGAAGTTGAAGCGGTCTTTGAGCAGCCCTTCCTTCAGGAACTTGCTGATGTTGTCGAGGGCAACATGGATGAGTATCGTTCCAAGGATGGAGGCAGCCATATAAAGCCAGATATTGAGGGCTATCGTATAGAAGCGCGTGTCCATACGGGTCTTGAAGAGCCAGATGGAAACGAGCGTCACGAAAAAGCCACCGACTAATGGGTAGAGTACCTGACGACGAGCATCAAACTCGATGTGTTTCTTGTTTCTGGTGCCAATACAGGTGACAAAGATACAGAGGATAGTGGTGAGCTTGCTCCATACGAGATTACCATCATGATAGATAAACCACCGCTTCATGCGGTCATGGACATCGCAGACAATGCCTCCCCAGTAGTCAAGCAACTCTGGGTCTATGGCATACTCGAAGAACTCAACTACCAGCGAGACGTAGATGAGTGTTCGGAATATCTTATAGACGGTCTGAAGTTCTTTGGTTTCTTCCATTTCTGATTATCTCCTTGCTCTGATTTAATGGTACAATGTGATGATGGGGCGTATTTTATGCGGCTCTGTCTTCGGCGTTTCCTGCATGGCTCCAGAAGCCAGGGAGAAGAGCCATGCCTTGGCTGACTCCTGTCCGCTGACCTCCGTGGAACTCCAGTACCAACATTCACTTGGCTCATCTGAAATCACGTCACCACCACATTTGCTGATGTAGTTGTTGACGGCATTCCGTGAGGCATACAACAACTGGAGCTGGGCGACAGAGGGAATGTAGGCACTCTGACCATACTTCCACATGTCAAAGACGGAAGTGGCAGCAGACGAAACACCAGAGGCATACATGGCGTAGGTATTGCCATTGCCGTCAAAGGCTGCTGGATTGGCAGAGGTATTCTGCTTGACTCCAAGACTGTCGCTGAAAGCTGCCATTGGCACATCCCAAAGATAGACAGCATAGCCAGTGCCTTCTGTCTTGCCATCCTGATTGACATGGAAGACAACACCGATGGGTGTCTTTCCCTTGCTCTCTATATCAGAGAAGCGTACAATCTCGCCGTCGGTGCAGAGAATGTCACACGTCTTCATGGCCGTGTCGGGGAACTCAATATGCTCATCACATGAGGTCATTGTCACTGCAATGCCGACTGCGGCTAATGCAGCATGGATAAAATGCAATATCTTCATCTTGATTACTGTTTGAGGGTTGGAATTTTGAATCCGATGACGATGCCTTCACGGAAGAGGTCTTCACGGTCGGGAACCATCAGGTCACACTTGGCTTGAACATACAACACCCAACCTTTACGTAGGGCGAAATTATGCTCATAGCCCACATGGAAGCCACCAAGGAACTTGTCGGTATTACTGCCGACACTGGCCCCGATGCGGACATTGCCGTAATGGTTACGCCCACGCACCACACAGGGTTTATAGGCAGCACCCACGCCCCAAGTACGGTAGTTCTTCCAGAAAGAATCCGGGCAGATATGACCGCAAGACGGACATTCGTCCCATTTGAGATAGCCATTAACAAAGTATTCCCAGGCATTGTGGTACTTGGTCTCATGCTCCCATGACAGGGTGGCATCAAGGCCGTTCTCATAGAGAAGTCCAACGCCCAAGGTGATACGGTCGCTGTGTGCCTGGGCAAAAGCAGAAGCGGACAGACATAAAGCCGCAATCATTGACAAGAGTATCTTCTTCATGGCTTATTCCTCCTTCAGCAATACAGAGTTGAACGAATCGGCATAGAGCACATCCTCATAGTCTATATTGAGGGTGATGGCTCTGCCACTAATCTGCTTCTCGGACAGTTCGATACTCAGCACCTTGTCATTCGGGAAGGTCATCTTCTTCAGGACGATGACATTACGGTAGCCATACTTGAACGTCTGGCTCTGGTCAAGGACGAAAGCCGGAGTGAGTTCTATCATCTGGGCATTGGTGGCTTTAGACTGTTTCTTGTCAGAGAGCTTCACACGCAGCTCGTCGATGTCAAAGCGTATATTGGTTCGGTTCTCAATGGAGAAGTCTATGAAGAAGTATTCGCCAACACTGTAGATGTTGTTCAGGCGCATGGTCATACGATGCTGCTTAGTGCTGACATTACGGATGCGGGCAGTCGAGTTCCAGATGCTACGGGCATACTTTGCCATATCCTCGGTGGACATGCTGACTGATGGATTGTTGTAGGCAATCTTCTCTTCCGGCAATATCTGCTTGTCGGTGACGGCCTCCTGAAGCCTGGTCGTATAGATGAGGGCGTACTGGGTACGATAGCGTTCAGTAACGATTGTGACGATGGCGAGCACGTCACCGTCTGCATGAACATCCGCACCTTCCTTGGGCTTCAGCCGGATGGTGTTGTTGATGGGCTGGTCGCCGACAACTTTGTCCGTACTGATGTCAACAAAACGGACGGGTTCAGAAGCCGTGATGACGGTTGTCACCTGTTCGTTAACCGTAAGCTGTTCCATCTCTTCATAGGTCTGCTGTGCCATGACAGGAGTAGCAGACAGGGCACCCAACAGGAGTGCGCCAAGACTTTTGATTGTTCTCATACACATTGTTGTATTACTATTGTTACGTTATTTGTTCTTTGTCTCTTTGCCATTGATCAGATATACGAAGGTGCCGTATTTCAGCTTGGCAGAGTTCTTCTTGATGGACTTGCCAATGGCGTTGCTGGTCTTCTGGACGATATTACTGATAGCCTGGTTGCCCCATTGTGTGAGGGCATTGCCTCCAGAGGTGTTTCCGCTCGTGAGTGTCGAGGTATTGCTCATGGCACCTGACGCTACATCCTTGCTGGTCTCTCTGAAGCTGCTGCTCGGAACATAGAGTCCTTCCAGTCCGTCCGTATCATAGAGGGAGAGGTTGACCTTGATAAGCTCATCGTGAATCAGGATGCTCTTAACCGTTCCTTTAACTCTCTGTGAGCCGAAGCCACTCATCTGGGCATAGAGGTATGTACCCTTGGGGACAACCACCTCATTGATTTCGATGTCATCAAGAAGACGGAGGCGCACACGGCTTCCATCAACGGCCTTGACATTCTCGTCAATGATGGCCTTGATAAGGTTTGGCTCTTGGTCTGCGTTGGCAATGGTGTTGAAATAGTCAGATGTGGTCTTGACTTTCTTCACAACCTCCTGCGCCTCGTCATCGTCACTCACGCCCTTGACCACATGCTCATTGACAGTAAGCTGTCCTTCAGCCTTCGTAGGCTGACTGGCCACAGAATCATTATTTGCGTTGGCAGTTCCATTGTCAGTAGGGGGCTGCATGGCTTGCTGTCCTTGTAGTCTGGCTTGGGCTAAGACACGGTTGAGTTCGTCCATCGCCTCGCGTTCGCGCTGCTGGCTGCGTGCCAGGCGGTCTTCTTCTGACAGGACGCTGCCACCTTCGACTTCCTGGCCTTTTTGTGCGCTTTCCTGTAATTGTCTCTGTAGCTCAGCGAGTTTCTGGGCTTCTTCAGATTCAAGCTGCTCACGTTCTGTATCGCTGTACTTTGAATCATATTCTTCTTTTTCTTCATCGTTGTTTCTTTCTATGTTATTCAATGCTGTATAATCGTCGATACGACCGTATGATTTGAGCATACTCTCGTATTTGTTTCCGATACCATCTCCCTTCATTTTGGCATCAGGGAGGTCAGGGTTCAGGTACTCCGTCGTAGCCATGCTGGAGTCTGGAATCTCTGCCTTCTCCGTGTGGAAAAGGTCAATGACGAAATACCCGACGAAGAGCAAAGGAACATAGATGATGAGAGGCAGCATATACTTAGGCTGCTTCCAGTTAATCTTCTTTAGTGTCTGAAAGTCCATTGTCTTGATTGTTTTTAGTTACACTTTCTTGAAAATCCTTGTTGATGCTGGGCGGCATACAATGTACTGAGCTGACGGCTTTCTTGACCCGTCGATGGCGGTTCTTTATCATTTCATCCTGTTGCTCCACGGCACTCTTGCGTTCTCCGCTATGGCTCCATACAAGTCCCATACGGTACACATTCATGCAGAAACAGAGGATGACAAAGCCGAACACGATGGCAAGGAAGGTCTTGGTGTGCTTGTTGGCGAAGTCCTGCACCTTGGCTGCAAGCCTGTCCAGACCGCTCCATCTTGCAAACCTTCTTCCGGCATCGACATCCTTCTCATACCTCTCTTTGTACTGGGGATCGTCCTTATCAGGCATCTTTTCACCCATAATGAATTTCTTCCAACTTCCCATGGCTGTATTCGATTAGTATGAGTTCTTGGTTTTCTGCTCAATGTCCTTGTTCAGGAGTGTACGCCAGTTGGTGATGAGAAGGCCATGAGGGTTGTTCTCTGTCCTGGGAACACGTTTCAACTGTCCTGCGGTGACAAGCTGACGCATCAGAATACTCGTACGTCGCTCAATGCGCTGACGGCCATAGTAGGTAAACTCCATCTTGTCCTTGTCGAACTTGATGCTGTCACAGAAGATGCTGAACACGGCACTGGTACCCATGATGTTGGAGTAGAAGCCCTTTTCCTTCAGGGTGTTGTACTGGGCAAGACCTGTCTCATCGACGAGGTACATGGCTTTCTCCGTAGTGTACTTGATGTACTTGTCATCAGGGGCAAGCGTGAAGAAGAACTGGTGGAACATTTCCACATGACTCTTGGCTTCCACATCCAGCGTTTCTTCCATCGTGCTTCGATTCACGAGGATTGGCACGTTTCCGTCAAGGACATAGACCTTCTGGTGGGCATCATTGACCATTGTCCGGGCTGTCCAGATGCTGGAGATACTGATGATGATGCAGCCCGTCAGGAAGAGGGAACAAATAATCAGCACCAGCTTGATTTTGTTTTCGAGATTCTTTATAACCATTGTTCTGATATTTGATTTGAATTATTGATTTCAATCGTTAGAGCACTCTTCCGACCATACCCTGAGCCGACATCTTGGCCTGTTGTGCCACACCTTCACCGAAGTTTCGGGTAGAGAATGCAGTCTCGCCTTCAGGTATCATCCAGGCGGCAAGGTCTGGAACGAGGTTCAGGCACTTCATGGCAACAATGCTTGCAGCCATCAGATAACCGGCTGAGAAGAACGAGTTCTGAAGGTAGGCTGCCATCGTCTGCTCACTCTGGGTAATCGCCATCAGGTTTTCAGCCTGGATATTGAGTACCACGTCAAAGAGCAAGAGAACGTAGAAACCTACGAAGTACAACATTGCGCCGTAGAAATGCACGGTCAGATAGCGGATGAGCCACTTTGCCCACGAGGATTCCCATTTAGGCAAAAGGCTGAATGCCCACTGTATAGGCCCGAATATGGTCAGCATTCCAAGCAGTATCTGCTGGCAGTAGATGGTTGACCACCAACCGATGCGGAAGACTATCAGGGCGATGAGCATGATAATCTTATCCAGACCTACGACGGCTCCCGTCGTCAGGGACGTGAACCAAAGCTTGCTGGCATTCTCCTCCATGTTAGTGACTTCATCGACACCGGCTTGTTCCATGGTACTCTCTATCAGGTTGGGGTCTGACGTACCTGTACGGGCTACGTCTGCCTTTGCCTGGAGGTCGGTGTACATGGTGTCACGGGTGTAAATCAACTCCTGGATCTCCTCAAACTTATCCTCTATGATGATGGATTCTGCTTCATAGAGGTCATGGGTATAGGAGCCAATACAGTTCGGAATATAGCTGAGGAAGTCGAGGAAGCACCAGCTGCTGCCACTACGTGTAATGCCTGTGTCTGCCGGTGGGTACCACCAACAGAGAATGACACTGATGACCAGTGGCTTGAACAGCTTCATGATGTCGAGCGGTTCATGTTTCACCATCATCTTGTACGCCATTCCAGCGGCAATAATGATGGAGAAGAGTGCAGCGAGTGCCATACTCATCTGCAATATCCACCAGAAGCTGCCTTGCGAGCCTGTAAAGGTAGCGTCGCAAAGAAACTCGTTGGTCTGGAATATCACATCATCAATCTCTTCTTCAAGGATATTGATGCCAAAGTCTGAAAGTATGCTTGTATCTGCCATTGGGTTATACGTTCATTAGTTTGTAAATTATTTTTGTGTTTCTTTTAAGGATTCTCATCGATGACGATTGTCCCAGACTCAGTGCTTGATTCATCCGTAGAAGAACCCCCGCCTGACTGAGTTTTCCAACCAGCATTGCGCCATCTACTGAAGGCTGACGAAGCATGTACACCGTTATGGTTGGGGCGACTGCCAGTAGCTTCGAGTAGTGATTTGGTTCTGGTTCGGTGGCTTAGTTGTACGATGAACTTGACAAGGGTTTCGTTCTCCTTACAGATGTCTGCATAGATAGCCAAGTATTCTTTCTTTCGCTGAGCATTGGGCATATAGGCATCCTGCGTGGCTTTGATGGCACACTGGAACATTCCATAATAGTTCTCCCAACGCTCCTTATCCTTGAAGTTGCCACCGGCTCCAATGATGCGGTTGATGTTGCCTTGGAAGTCACTCAGCTTGCTTGTTATCTTTGTGCCTTCTGCAAGCCAGGCAATATCGACCTGACGGTCGGCGACATTAAGGGCTTCGACCTCGGCTCTTTTCTCCAACGAGCCTTTAACGGAATCGGCATCCTCGACCTGCTGCCATCCTGCAACACCTGCCAAGGAACGGTAGGTGAGCTTGTTCTTGGAGGCTGCTGTTTTCTGGTAACTACGATGGAATACATCATAGTAGAAGGCTGGTGTCAAACCACCGACTCCAATCTCCTGAACGGTTATCTGATTCATCTTTGCAGCATCGTGATTGTAGGTGACATACGACTGCGCAACAACTTCAAGTATTGATGAAGTAGAAATCATTATAACCATTGAAAATAATTTAGTTACATCTTTCATATTCTGCTTTGTTTAAGTTAAACTTTAAGTATGCCTTTCGTTATTCTCTGCCCAGATAGGTATTTCTTCGCCATCGTCCGAAAGCACCGTCAACAATCTCCTTTATGCTCCTGGCACGATAGACCTGCGCCTTCCAGTAGCCTATCCGCACCTGGATATATTTCCATGTCTCGAAGTAGGCTGCATTCAGGTGTTTCTTGATATTGTCAAGGCTTTGGTTGATGGAGTTCAGAACCAACAAGAGGTCGCTCGTCGAACAGGCAGCTGCACCTGTTGCGTACAACACGAGGTCACTGACCGACCTGTATAGATTATCTCCTTCATCGGCAATCTTTGCCAACGCCCGAACATTGATGGTGATGAGAAGCGTGTCGGTGGTAACGATGTTTCCTCTCGACAGGCATTTCTCATTGAAGTCATTCAACATCTTCTTGTAGTCGGACACTCGGTCGCTGACAGTCTCGTAAGTATTATAGACATTGAGACTGGTACGCAAAGACTGGTAGAGCACATCGATAATGTCGAAGGCTCGTGTGTATTTGTCCAGCTCCTTGTTGATGTTCTTGAAGTCGATGTTCGCATCACTGCTGTAGTCATGCAGCAGTTTGTTACTCGCTTCGAGGGTAGAGCGTACAAGGAGAAGGCTGCGCTGTTCCTTGTGGTCGTTGATATAGGCTTCCACCGAGACTACATCAAAGCCGAACTGTGCCTTGGCTGGCTTGGAGAACAAAGCCAACAGGCATATCGTTATGTAAAGAATATTCTTAATCCTCATAGTCGTCATCGTATTTGCCGTTATAACTGTCTGAGTGCATCTGGTTGGCTGCATTGCGAAGCCACCGTCTGCGGCATTCTTCAACCAAGGTGTGCCGTCTGCCTTGCTCGTCATTGATGTATGGAAGTGCGGACTTTATCATGTCCACAATGGAATGCTTGTAGTGCATCATCTTCTCCAATGACACAAGGTCGGCATAAATCTTCGTAAGGCGCGAGTCTATGTCTCTCGCTATCTCCAGTCGGTCGCTTGACCACAACAGATGATAAGTGTCATCCGTGGTGTCTTCAGCTATAGGCTCACTCTTGGCATACTCCACATTTGGTTCACAGTCGGGAAATTCCCTTGCAACCTCAGAAAGTTTCTGATTGACAAGTTCTGCCTTTTCCTGGTCACTCATCTCTGGATCAAGATTAAGGACTGCCACGACTTGTGAATCACTGTACTCAGTAGTGAGTTCCCACGCAATCTGTACGATGGCACGGTGAATCTTGATACCAAGAAAATACTTGGGCTTTCTCGCTATGCTGACAGTTGCCTTGAAGGTGATTGTTCCGTTGATGTTCGGCATGGTAGCAGTACGCACAAAGGTATTGCCATTCCAGGAGCCTCCATCATTCCATGAAAGGTTGAAAGCCGTCCTGCAATCTTGCATGATAGCCGGAATGCGATAGTAGTCATCGGTTGATACTGCTTCACCCTCCTGCACCTCTTGCTTGGCCTGTTGATACTGGCTGAGCTGGTTCTGCCAGCTGTTCTTATCAGAGGTAAGGGAAGATATGCGGTTCTTGTTAGCGTTATACTGCTGACGATAGGTGGCGGCATCTTCCACACTCGAACTGGCAATCTTCTTGATAAGGTCAGCATTTTCAGCCTCCAGAGCATCTATCTGTGCCTGAAGCATGGCAATCTGGCTCTCGCATTCAGAAATCTTACCGTCCAATTCTGAGGTATTGACACTCGTTTCGGTAACACTTGTTGCCATAGCACACTGCTTGGTGTGCTCACTGACACTACCGCCACAGCTACTGCACTTGTACTGGGTACTGCCTTCACCTAACTTGGCTCCGTCATGGCAGGTGACGCTGATGGTGGCCACCTCACAGTTCTGCATTTTCTTAGCATCCGTGGCCTGATAGTATTTCTTACTGTCATGCCCAAGATAGTATGTATAGCCATCTTCGTTGTCATTGTAGTCTGCAAGTCGGGCATTCATTCCGGCTTTGAAGGCTTCGAGGTTCATGGAATAGGAGTCAAAGACATCCTCATATTTGACCTCGGTATGATTCCACGACTTGGTGACATGAATCTCATAGGCGTAGGCTTTGGCATACTGGCCGCTCTTGCTCTTGCTCAGGATATAAGCCGAAGAATAATAGCTGATGTTGTAGGTGTTGCCATCATTGGAGTTGTTGAGCTGCTGAACACGGCTTCGGCTCCATCCTGCATGACTCTCTGAGTTCTGCAAAGCGGCCTCTCTCTGAGAAGAGGAAGGATAGAAGTCGGGATCTCGTGTGTCTATCCTGTACCAATGACTTCCGTAAAGGATAGCATCATCATCCGTAGGAGGATAGTAGTCACACAATTTTTCACTTCCTCTGTCCTGACGGTAGATGTACCATCTTTGGGTGTAATACTGTCCCATGCCTTCACGGGCATAGTCAGTAATCCATGAGGTGACATTATAATCGGAGAGATTGAAAAGGTTGGCAAGACCTTCCTCGCCACCGATGAAACTAAGAACCGTAGCCCCAGCATTGGTGCTCAGTCCTTCGTACAAGTCATGGATGTTATCGGCAATCTCAATGACGCTGTTGGCCTTGTCTATGATAGTGCCGTTGAAGTTGCTGTTTCCGATGATGGAATTGATCAGGTTTCCCGCTCCGGCAGAAGCCAAGCTTACACCCATGGCATAGAGGTTGTCAAGGTCTTCCTTCAGACTCTCTTTGCTGAAATGGGTGCCGATATTGGAGAAGTTGTCGAGAATGGCCTTCCAGTCGGTGTTACCGAGTTCTGATAGCTTCAGGATGGCAGCCAGTTCCTGATTGATTTCCAGAAAGGCAATATCTTTAAAGGACAGGCTGCTGTTGGTGACGATGCTTTCAAACTGGTAGCACAGATTCTTCGTTTCGTCACATACCTTATACAGATAGGAACCCCAGTAGAGGGCATTCTGCGGACTCTTGATCATCATACCGGCTACCGTCCATATCTTAGGCATGATTTTCGTGGAAACCATGCCATAGATACGGCGGTAGTAGTAGTTCTCGGTGCTGCTCGTCCACAGTCCCAAGTCCGTGAGTGCCTTACGGTCAAGGTACTTACTGGCAAAGATACCGGCGGCAGCGACTTCTGCAGCCTGGTAGCTTTTACGGATTTTCGCTAACTGCTCAGCATAATACATCTCTGTTGCAGCCTCAGTGTTGAAGGCAGCAGACATGGCAGCGACAGTCTTTGTATCAAAGTTGACGCTATAATACTGTGCCTTGACACTTATAGGAAGTGCCAAGGTCTGTATTAGGAGTATTATGTGGACAATTCTACGCATACCTTTCAGCGTTCTATTATCAGCTATTTTTCAGCAAATTCAATAAAACATCGGCCTTGCGGACTGCTCTCTCAGCTTTTTGCTTATTGGAACAGAAACAACCGTTCTCCTTGGAGAACAGATACCCGGCAAGTTCGATGCGACGTTTCTCCCATAGGTCTTTTGCCTGTTCTTTCTTGTAGTTCTCATAGGCGACACGCTCTACATAGAACAACTCCGTCGCATGGTTTACACGGACAAGGAGGTCTTCCAACTTTTTGAGAAGGTCTTGCATCACAGTTTGCATCCTTTCTGAGGCTTCATTGAGTTGCTGAGTCTGATTGGGCAGGTCTGCAAGATGAGGGAGAAGTTCTCTGATTGCCTCTGTTAACTTTGCAACCATTTCTTCTTCACGGGCGTTGGTCTCGTAGGCGGTAAGCTCGTCCTCGGTCATGCCAAGTTCCAGTCCATACATCTTCAGGAACTTTCTAATGTGTAGGCTCCTTCCGTAACCTACTGTTGGGAGTCTGACCAGTTCCTCTTCCGAACACATGCAGAGGTCACGGATGGTCTTGATGCCCTTGCTGGCAAAAACATTGGCGACACTGGTATTACTGGATTTCGTTCCAAATGAAATAGTCATCGCCGGAATGCTCAGGTCGATTTTTTTGTTGTTTTCAGATTCCATGTGTTGTGATTTTATTGATTATACTTTTTTGTTATTTCTTTGCTGGCAGATTGAGTACATGTCCGGCTTGGTTAACTTTCTGCGCAAATGGCAAGGACTTGCTGATTCCGCTTCTGTCCCAATCCCTACAATAGGCTTCAATAGCTTGTTGATGACTGCATTTCAGTTCTCGCTTGTAGAGTTTCAGGGCTTCTTTCTCAGCGCGTTCAGTGGTGTAGGTCATATAGCACTCATGGGGTTCTTCAACCCCGAAGACAGCTGCATTCTGCCCACGCCTGATGAACACCTCTCTGAAGAAGCTACGGCCTTCCTTGTTTTCAAGTCGGTTAATCGTGAAGATCTTCCGACAGTCAACCTCGGTGAGTCCAAGGATTGCCTTGATCTCATCGAATCGTTCTTTGAACTTGCTCTGGTCAAGCAGCATTATCACATCAGAGTTGTTGATGATGGCCTCCTTGACAATGGGGCTTCCAACGATGTCCTGGATCTCCTGCGTAACCACGCCTACAGATGCCCAGAACTTACGTGCCGTCTTGTACAGGTACTTGATGTACTCTGCCATCATGGGGGAGGCAATGGCTTTCCATGCCTCTTCGATGACAAGCACCTTTCGGTTCTTCTTGATACGCATCTTCTGGATGAACACATCCATGATAATGAGCGTAACCAGAGGGAAAAGAAGCGGGTCATCCTTGATGGAGTCAATCTCAAACACGATGAAGGTCTCATCAAAGAGGGCTGTGTCTAAGTTCTCATTAAGGGTGAGTTCATGGTTGCCGCCCTTGTAGAAGTCCTTCAGAAGGTAGTTGTAGGTTGCCAGGTCAATGCCTTCGAGGTTGTTGTCTCTCACAATCTCTGGAATACGCTTAGTGCTGTATTCATAGAAGGTGTTGAACGAGAGTTCCTTAACCTTCCCCAAACGGAAGTGGGCATCATAATACTCCGTAATGACATCCTCAATCAGATGGTCTTCCGTCTTGGTTATCTTGCCATTGGTTCCTTTCCAGATAAGCATGATAAGGTTCTTCAGGAAGCCTATCTTCTCGATATTCAATTCCTCGCGGTTAATGGCGAAGGGGTTCATCGTGATAGGATGCTCCTCGGTGTAACTGATATACTTGCCGTTGACGTAATCGCAAAGTCCTTCATAGGAGTTACCCGTATCTACCAACACAATGTCAGTGTTCTGCTCCCACAACTGGCGAACCATGCTGTTGGTGAAGAAGGACTTGCCACTTCCTGAAGGCCCCAGAATAAAGAAGTTACTGTTATCAGTAATCTTATTCTTACCTTCCTTGCCACTGATGTCGATGGCGACTGGCACTCCTTGGCGGTCTGTGTAATAGACTTTGAGAGGAGTGTCCTCGCTATGCTGGATATGCTCCTTGTACATGAGACAGGTGGCTGCATCGCTCAGCGTCAGGAAGCGGTCGTAGTCAGGGTTCATGCCGTAGCAGTTGCCCGGGAATGAGTTCACGAACAGCTCCAGCTGATTGTAGGCTCTCTTGCTGATATGGATGCCCATACGACCAAAGGAGTTCTCCAGATGGTTGGTACACTTCTGGATGTCTTCGTCGATGGGCAAAGACACCACGATATTGAAGTGGGCATAGACCAGCTGCTTGTTCTCTCTGGCTATCACATCCTGCACTTTCTTGATGTCCTCGACAGCAATGAGATTGCTGGGGTTGGGCATACTGGCATGGCGGTTCTTCTTTTTGTCGAGCAAAGAGAGTTCACGCTTTTGGTTTGGCATGAAAATCATCTGATTGTAGATGACTGTCTCAGCCAAAGGTATGTTGTCCACGATAGACACAAGGTCAACCGGCATCGAGGTATTGTTGACCTCAATGTTGGTGTAAGGACGGATGACACTTGGGAGATTGATGCAGTCCACATCGACAAGGCTGTAAACCTTGCAGCGTTTATTGCCCATGCTGATACATTCATCGTCCACCTTGAAGTTGGTCATTGAGACAATCTTGTCGGTGAAGTTCATGGAGAAGTAACGGTCAACATAGTTTCTGGCTGTTGCTCCATCCAGATAGGCAGAATCGACGCCGCTGTCTTTCAACTGGTCTTTGACCTTACGAATCTTCACAAGGAAATCGCGCCATTTCTTACTGTCAAAAGAAAAGAGGTGGCTCTTTTTGTTTTCCTGCGTAATGATGAGATAGGTCTGGACATCAGTATAGGTGCGGCCTGTGAAGTAGCGGAAGTAGCTTTCACTCAGAAACTCATGGTTGTCATTTGTCTCATCATGGAATTGTTTCTTGATGAAGACATCCTGCTTGTGGATGGCATAGCCTTCGCCAAGGGTCTGGGCAAGGGCGGTCAGCAGATTGGTAAACTCATAATAGTTGTCAATGTTGGCAGAGTATTTCTGAACAGGGTTCTCTATCTTCAGAATGGCTGAGTATTCGCCAGTCTTAGTATAGAGCACACCGATGCCATCCACATCCTCCACAGAGAAGTAGATGTCCTGAAATATCTTCTTGCGCTTACCACCTGTGCCGAAAGCCTTGACGGAGGTGAACATACCCAAGAGGATGGCTGTAAATGCTATGAGTACGTACCAAATCATTGTTATTCGTCTGTTTCTTCCTCAGGGTCTGTGTATTCGTCAAGGATGTCCTCATCATCAGAGATAAGGTCATAATAGGCTTCCAAGTTCTCCATGTAAGTATCTATGTCGAGACACCCATTAAATGAATAATAAGGTTCCTCCGGCTCACTTACACCTTCGTACTTGCCACTTACAAATATGCTGATGTCGTTGACAATCGCATCTTTGAGTCTTTCAAGCAGAAGTTCCTGACCCTTTTCGCTGAAATCATCGAAGCTTTTGTGCCAGTCATCATCAATGAAGAAGAAAGAGAAGAACAGTGACTCGCTGGTTTTCCAATCAAGGAACTCCACGAACACCACATCATTCGCTATACTTATATCCACCTTGAAGTCGCTGGGCAACTGCACGAATCTTACACCGCGAGGTAATCGTTTTATTATTGTTATTTGTTTCATTGTCGAGATTGTTAGGTTCAAATAAAGGTAGGCCCATCCCGTCGAGAGGGTGAGCCTACCGATTACAGATGATTCAAATTGTGACACACTTGCTCATTTGTACTAACTTGAATTTTAGGGTTCACATCTTCGTTGAATAGGCATAGATGAATACTCCATGGTCTTCCTTCTTGGTGTGCAGTCCCTTCTTCTGCTTGAAGAAGATGAGAGCTGCACCAGCCAAGAGGGAAACAGCGAGGACAATCAAGCCAGCCACGAAGCCCAAGAAGCAATACACGATAATGAAGCCGAGGATGGCCGCTCCGACGGCGATGGCCGCCCATGTGATATAGCGTCCTTGAATACCCATGAATTCAAGCGGCTTCTGGAGTCCCTTGAACATGGGATAACTGACATACTGGCTGTTTTTTGTCTCTTCTGTCATGTGGTTTCACCTGAATTTAATCTGTTTTGCCTTATCGTTAGAGTCCGAAGAACAGAGGAAGGGCCTGTGCAGCTGCAACCAGGAAGATGCAAGCACCGACGACCATCATGATCTTCTTCTTGACATCCTGCTCCTCGTTGTTCATGGCAATATACACCGAGATGGCACCGACAACGGCAACAACACCAGCGATTGCGTAACACAGCTTGACTACGTAGGGGATGTACTTGGCAATCTCCTCCGTAACGGTGGAGAGAGCGTTAGTTCCAGCAGTGTAGTCACCCGCTGAGTTCTGGGCAAAGGTTGCTACTGTGCCGCAAAGGAGCATCAGGGCTGCCATCTTCATGCGGTTGGGCTTGAAGACGTTCTTTGCGAACATTTTGATTTTCTTCATTTCGTTTCCTGAAGTTTGATTGTTTTACTGATAAACTTTTCACCATTTTACACACGATATATTTCTCTTCTGGCCAGTCGAGAGTTTTTTACTATCTTGTTTCTATATGATACTGTAACCGAAGAATGCCGGGAACAACACATAAGCTCCAATCATGAACAGGCACGCTCCAAGGAGCATCATGATTGACTTTGTGATGTCACCTTCACCAGTCTGCATCTTGATGTAGATTTGCAAGGCTCCGATGACGGCTACCAATCCTGCAATCGCGTAGGACAGATAGACCACATAGAGCATCATGGTGACGGTATAGTCGTGGGCGTTCGACAGCGCATCTGCTCCCCAGCTGTAATCGACTCCGCCACATTTGGCTGAAGATGACATTGGCAAGGAAAGCAAGATGCCTGTCAACACGACACCAAGCAAATGATTGTTTTTACAGATGGTCACGGACATTCTCCTTTTTGATGTTTCTTGTATTCTTGTGATTCTCGTTGAGCATGGCATAGAATTCGTCGGCATACATAGAGTGCTGTGCCTCCGGCTCGATGTCTTCCATGCCGTATTCGTTCTCCTCATTGAGTTCTTCACTCGTTTTCTTCTCCTTTTCCTCAGGAGCTGGGTCGGGATCAACGACGGGTTCTTCCTCTTCTGGTGACTGGACGATTGTGCCGGTAGGACTGATTACCCGAAGTCCATCATCAGTGGTGGTGTCCGTATAGGTTACTCTGCCACCTTCAAGGTCGGAAGACTCGCTGATGACTTTGGGAGCTTCAACTCCTTCGTCCTTCATTCCTTCCACGTCAATGTCTTCCTCTTCATTTTTTTGACCGTCAGCTGGCTTGGCATGAAGGTCAAGGGTAATCATTACGGCGAAATAGATGAAGTACCCGAAGGTGAGTACGAAAGCGAATATTGCGAATGGTGTCATATTATATGTATGATTTTTGTTTTTAACTTCAATTTTCATACTGACAAGCCACGACGGATTAAGTCTTGCAAGTCAGATTGCGACTGCAAAGTAACTGAGTTTTTAGTGAATGGAGAAAAAAACGCGCTTTCGGAAGGCTGATATTAAAGTTGTTTATGTTTATAGTATGATAAATCCGCAAAAAGCATACTATTAAACTTTATAAAGCACAAAAAAAGGAAGTCGCTCAATCTCTGAGAAACTTCCTCTGAAGAAATATAGTCTAATGATCGTATGAAAAAACTCTTATCTCGTTCCAGCAAGGAAATCATTAAGGTCGTTATATCCCTTGTATCGGCCTGAGTCGTCAATAGCCATGTCGGGATAAGCCTTCATAATGGTCTTGGTGGTCGCCCTGCCTGCATCGTCATTGTCAAGATAGCAATGGATGGAGTCATATTCTTTGAGGTAGGGCAGCAGTTGCTTCACCTCGCCGACACCATTGAGAACGAAATAATCGCAAGGAACACCTGTGCAGATTCCTGTTCCGGGCATCCATGTCTCGATAGTCGCGTAGGTGAGCATGTCAAAGAACCCCTCAAAGACGCAACAGTGCTTCTGAGGTGTTCCCAACGGGTAGATGACTGATATGCTCTTTTTCCCGATACATCGTTTGTTGAGCTTGTTACGAGCTTCCATTCCATTGGCTATATTCATGAAGGCTATGGCATAGTACTTCTTTCCGCGAAGGGAATAGTGGACTTCCTGGCAGAACCGCTGCGCTATACTGTAGTCAATACGTCGTTGGATGACATAATCACGGAGATACGGATGAGAAAGGGGGATAACCATTTCTACAACCGTTTCCTGGTTGAGCTGTTCCTCCCGTTCGGCTCGTTTTCCTTCTATCCATTGCCGTTTCTGTTCTTCCTCTTCAAGCCTGGCGTTATAGTCTTTACTATAGGTTAGCTTCAAATCCTTTATCTGCCGTTCAAGAAAAGCCAGCACCTGATGCTCAGACCATGACGGATTAAGCTGCTCGACGAGGTTGATGATATTGCCGCCATTCTTATTGTAGCTGCCGAAGTCACACCAGAGGTTCTTGGCTGTATTGACGGAGAATGAGGGTGTCCTTTCTGAACGTAGAGGAGAACAGAAGAAGTAGTTCCTGCCTTTACGGATTCCCTCGCCATAGTTGTTAAGGCGCATCCATTGCAGGATGCTGACCGATTTGATTTCGTCTATAGTCATAATCATTAAGGATTTATGTGCGCGTGTATGCGCGCGCGTATGTGATATATATACCCTTTAAACCTAAACCTTAAACCTGTTTGTCCGAAGTTGGTTCTGGATTGTCGAAACACTCTGATTTGTAGGAATATCCGTCACCATCCTTGACGATAATACCTTTGCTTGAAAGAAGTTTAAGCAAGTTCTTGATACCATTTGTTCCTCGCTTATAGCCGGCTGCTTCATATGCCTGAGAGATTTGCTCCACCAACTCGCTATATTTTGATGGGGTATGTTCCTCAAAGAACTTACCTAAAATATCCTTGTGAACATCATGATCAAGGCTGACAAGTGATTTCTCTCTGGGTTTGACAACCGTGACAGACATGCTGGAGTCAAGTACGGGCAGTCTGTTGTCATCGATATGAAAGGCAAACGTGGTAAACTCTTTGTCTCGCATGTGCATTGGCCTTACCTCACTGATACTGTTGTTCTGGAGGTTCTTGCTAATAATCAGAACTGTCTCTGCCTTATTCTCCAGTTCTGTGCCGATGTGACCACGAGGGTTATTGTCATTCTTGTTCAAATGCAGGACAGTATGAATGTGGAGGTCATACACACTTGTCCATGCCATAAGGACGGTCATCACATCCGTAGCCTCTTTGCCATTATTGATGTCATACATGAGGTCTCTAAGTCCATCGATGATGACAAGACCAACTCCTTCGTACTTACGCAGAGCGTAGTCTATGACTGCAATACGTAGTTTTGGGGTGTACTCTCGCAAGCCCCAGAACATGAGGCGTGGGTCGTCCTTTTTGAGAGACAGACCAGAGAGCCTGTAAATACGCTCCAAGACAGTATGGCAGTGATATTTGCTCTGTTCGGTATCAAAGTACAAGATTGTACGTTTGCCTTCAGGTAGGCAAGCACGATAGTTGAGAACGGTAGAGTTGGTGACGGCAGCAGCTACCATTGCTGAGATATTGAAGGTTTTCTTACTCTTGGCTTTGCCAGTTGATGCGCTGAAATTACCAAAGGTCGCAATGGTACAATCACCGACGAACAGTATCTTTGGAGGAACGGTTATCTCGTCACTTGCCCTGATTGCACCCTTTGAAAGATAGGATTCAAGTTCTTCGTCGCTGAAGCTATCTTTGTTGAGCATAGACACCTCCAGCGATTGATGTTCCAACGATTCTTGTTGGCCGTCCTGTTCTTTCTTCTTAGTTCTTTTTTCCATTTTGATCTTTTTTCTTGGTTCTAACCTTGATGTCCTTGACGGAGATTGCACACCTGTCAAGTAGTTCTACCAGACGAGAGTCAGGCAGATTTGAGCCATCAATGCTGTTCTTCTTGGGAGTCTTCTTTTTCATTGCTGCATGAGTCGTTAGGTACTTGACTTGGAATTTTTACGATTCTTACCTGAGTCTTTTCTGCCTTTTTTCTTAATCCACTTGATAAGTTCCTTCTTTTCAAAAAAGATGGTCTTACCCCGAGGCTTGAAATGTGGAATCTCTCCGTTACAGGTGAGTTTATAGAGCATACTTTGGGAAATGTCAAGATAATGACACACGTCCTTCATGCTAAGGATTTCTTTGGTGGAGTATAGCGTTTCTTCTATGGATTTGAAACGCTCCTCAATGATGCCCGGATCGACCGATTTCAGTTCCTTGGTCTCCATCTCTAATAGTTCGAGACATTTCTCTATTCGGTCAATACGTTTCTCTAACTGTTCAATTTCTTTTTTAGACATAGAATGTAAACATTTTGAGTTTGTCCTGGAAGGGCGAAGCCCTTGTTTCGGATTAAAATCTGTTGCAAAGGTATAGAGAGTAAAGAACTTGCTGTTAGAAGGCTGCTATATACGAGCAGATGTTTCGTAGTTATATCGTTCCGTTTGTTTCTTTTGTTTGGATTTGTTTCATTTTCGAGCATTTATAGCAATCCAAGGAGCAGAATCAGTATTATTTAAACCCATTTCTTACATGAAAATCATATTTGTGCGCACTGTGAAGATAGACTTCACAAAACATGTGTACCTTTGCAACCGTTTTTGACGATAAATAAAAGATAGAGTATGAAATCAGTAAAAGATAAAGTACAATATATAGTCATATTTAAGTAACATTTTTAATTAACACAGAAAGAAAATGATACGGTTAATGAACAACTCCGTTCTCTCTCTTTTTGTGTCCATGCTGTGTAAGCTGTAACAAAAAAATTGAGAAAGAGTTGCCAGGGGATGAACTCTGGCAGCTTTGTCGTATTGCCTTCGAGCAGTACAAGTCTGAAATCAGCAATGGCGAGAAAGCATATTCTCGCTTTATTTATGATTTCTTGTATTACCACCTTCCTGTCTCTGGCATGACCGAAGCAGATATGAGAACACATTTCATGCATGTTTGCGAAGTGGTTGAACTACTTGAAGAGCGTCGTGACCTTGTAGATGCCTTCTTCTCAAAAGACAAGTTTGAGGAGGAGGACTACCAGCAGATGTTGCATCTGTTCAACACTGGAAAAGGCATAGAGCCAAAGTCTGAGTTTCTTGCTCACTTCTCTCATGAGCAGCTTGCTCGTATTACCGAGTTTGTAACAGCCTCCAGTTTGTTCAGAAATGAGGTTACCGAAGAAATCATGAGGGATTTGTTTGAGTGTAGGATCCAAAGACCGCTACAGGCAAACAGCAACAGAAACGTTGCCTTGTTTTTTGGTGCTCTCCGCGAACATGGTCTTTTGCCTTTCCAATGGCAGATGATCCTGGAGAGGAACAGACTTCTTTCCTCTTCAACAAACAATGAGCCACTTCGAGCAAGCCAGCTGCGCTGTAGTCTTTCACAAGCAAAGAATCCAAAGCTTGGGAAGAAGAAGAAATCCAACCTGAAGGACGAAGAGGTTGGGTTTGAATCCACTTGCAGAAGCTTCGTATTAAGACTGAAAGAAAGTCTGTAAGATGAAAGCAGTATCACAAACTGCAAATTAGAGAGCGATATAACAACTATATAAGCAATCCTATATAGTCGTTGTATGTCGGCAGATGATTAGTTGGGGCTACCTTTGCAGCAGAATTCATGCACGGAGGTAGGCCCTCCTAATCATTGTAAGTAAATCATAAGATATATGGACGACAAATCTATACTCCAATTTTCAGATCAATCTGTAACGTTCGACCAGTTCGTTGATATGCTGGCGACCAAAGTAGCATTAAGAATCCATCAAGTTGAAAAAGGCCAACTGGAGATTAGTCAGGCTCAGGCTTACAAATTATTTGGTAGAGCAGACGTTGAAAGATGGGTTAGAAGTGGTAACTTGGAGCCTGTAAGAATATCTCCTGGCAAAAAGCGGTACAGGCTTGTCGATTTACAGAAGTTAGCAAGCATTCAGCAAAACTATCTCCTTGGAAAATAAACAAAAAAACTCAGATATGGTTCAATGCTATATCTGAGTTTTTTTTCTCAATAAAAAAGAAACACTATGGAATCAAACGCTGATACATCTGAGTTAGGTTTTTGTCAACATTTGTTATTTTGAACTGGACTCTTGTATTACTTACCTTCTTAGGGAAGAGAGTGACAAGCTTATCCATAATCTGATCAACATTTGAAAATCCAGTATCTTCAAGGGCACAAATCTTTTTGCCCATCACATATGCCTCGGCACGAACATTATTGTATTTGGATATTCTTTCGAACGACTTGGCTTTTTCCCGAGATGCTTCTCTTGACTCCTTGTCTGAGAAAAAGATGAAATCAATAACTTTCTCATTAAGAATCCAAGCTGGTGTGTAGTCTATTTTTACATAGACTCTCGCCATCCTGTGCATAGAATGGTTCAAACCAAAATCTACTTCTGCCAGGGATGCGCCGCAATCGTTTTGTGCTATGGTAGCCCAACTATGCCGGAAGGCATACAAAGAAGCCTTGTAATTGGGATCCACTTTTTCCCATATCTGCTTAATGCCGATATTTACGTTAGCACTGAATGAGTCGGAAGTTGATAAACGCTCATGGAAATCAAAAAGCCAAGGAGAACTAACATTCTTGGAGAGATATTTCTCAAAAGTCGGTTTCAAGAACTCTGGTACACGTACCTCAAAGTACCCCTTGTCAGCACGAGAATTTCTTGTCTTCCGACGTTCATAGTGGAAAATGCCGTCCACATATTGACCTTTCTCTGCATTGAAAATATCTGCTGCATTAATACCACACATGCAGAATGACATTAAAGCTACATCCTGTCCCAGCTCCATCAGGGGATGTGTGAACCTACTTCTGTCAGGGACAACATTAAAGAATTTACGCAACATACTTGCAGGAATAGCACGCTTCTCAGGGATGTCACTTCTTGGAATGACAACATTTCCCCATGGATTCTTTATTTTAATAATTCCCAGTTCCTCGTCATTGAACTCTTTGAAAGCAGCCTTAAACACTTCACGAATACACACAGGGTATTGTTCCTTACACCGATTGGTGACAGATAAGTTTTCTATCCATCGATTAAGAAAAGAGGATGTGAGACGCGAGAACATGAGGTTATCTGTTCCTGCAAAACGTTCCATATGCTGAAGTGCCCATTTGTAGTTTCTCGATGTACGTTCCTGACCTCTGCTTATCAAATTCTCTATATGCTTTCTGGCATAGTCTGAGAATGAAATATCTTTTCCAAACTCCAAAAGATAGCTCATCACTTCACTTGATGACCATGATGAAGTATCGGTGAGATTTAGTTTGTTGTAGAAATCATTGATCATGATAGAGGACTGTTGAATGACATATGGGTCAATAATGTCTTTTTTGTCAGCACTGAGTCCTTTGTCATTGACCATCCATGATGTTCTCACGTATGAGAACTGTCTGTTTTGAGTAATACGGATGTAAACATGATACATTCCGTTCTTCGCCTTGGATTTGACGATTGCTTTTAATGTTGCCATAACTGAAAATTTTTAGTACATATTAATTTGTGCATAAACTCTTCAACTTCGTGTGCCAATGAGTCTTCTAAGAGACTATCCAAAACGAGTCCTAATTTTGTAAAAAAAAGAAGCACTCGATTCCTTTGGAAAACAGGCACTGTTTATTTGGGAAACACGCCCATTTTTTTGGGAAACATTTGCCCCTTTTTTGCCATCTTATTCTGCATTTAGAACGTGCAGAACATGCACAAAAAACTAAGGGCAAGTACCTGTTTCCCAGATACTTGCCCTGTATGTAGCTAATTTTCAGCACTTTCCGTTTATTCTTCTACAGCGGCCTGGGCGGCGGCTAAGCGAGCGATAGGCACACGGAAAGGAGAGCAAGAAGCATAGTTCATACCAATCTTAGCACAGAACTTTACTGAGCTGGGCTCACCACCATGCTCGCCGCAAATACCACAACGAAGCTCAGGACGAACGGCACGACCCTCACGGACTGCATACTTAATTAGTTTACCAACACCCTTCTGGTCGAGCACCTGGAATGGGTCAACTTTAAGTATCTTCTTGTCCAAATATACAGGCAGGAACGAAGCGATATCATCACGCGAGTATCCAAATGTCATCTGAGTAAGGTCGTTTGTACCGAATGAGAAGTACTGAGCCTCCGTAGCGATACGGTCAGCGGTAAGAGCTGCACGAGGAATCTCAATCATCGTGCCAATCTCATACTCTACCTCAATGCCATACTCCATGAACACTTCCTTAGCAGCGTACTGGATAATCTCCTTCTGCTGTTTCAGCTCGTATAATGTGCCAATCAGCGGAACCATGATCTCAGGAATGGGGTTCTTGCCTTCAAGCTTCAGTTCACATGCAGCACCGAGGATAGCCTTTGTCTGCATAGCGGTAATCTCTGGGAATGTGATACCGAGACGGCAGCCACGGTGTCCAAGCATAGGATTGTTCTCTGCCAGTGACTCAACACGGCGCTGTATGGTCTCAAGCGATACTCCCATCTCGTTAGCCATTGTCTGTTGACCAGCCAGATCGTGTGGAACAAACTCATGGAGAGGAGGATCGAGCAGGCGAATATTGACGGGCAGTCCATCCATAGCCTCAAGAATACCCTTGAAGTCTGCTTTCTGATAAGGAAGCAACTTAGCCAAAGCCTTCTCACGTCCGGCAACGCTGTCGGCAAGAATCATCTCGCGCATGGCGATAATCTTCTTATCCTCAAAGAACATGTGCTCTGTACGTGTAAGACCGATACCCTTGGCACCGAATGCGCGAGCAACTTGTGCGTCGTGAGGAGTATCAGCATTTGTGCGCACCTGTAGTTTGGTGTACTTGTCGCAAAGATCCATCAGTTCCTTGAAATCGCCTGAGAGTTCAGCAGCCTTTGTGGGAACCTCACCAGCATAAACCTGACCGGTAGAACCGTTCAAAGAAATATAGTCACCTTCTTTATATACATTACCATCTATTTCAACGGTCTTGTCCTTATAGCTTACATTAAGAGCACCTACACCACTGACGCAGCACTTACCCATACCACGAGCCACAACGGCAGCGTGAGAGGTCATACCGCCACGTGCAGTGAGAATACCCTCTGCAGCTGACATACCAGCAAGGTCCTCAGGAGATGTCTCAATACGAACGAGCACCACCTTGTGACCGTCAGCATGCCATGCCTGTGCGTCGTCGGCGTGGAATACAATCTGGCCACATGCTGCACCAGGAGATGCGGGCAGCCCCTGAGCAATTACCTTGGCTGCAGAAAGGGCCTTCTTATCGAATACTGGGTGGAGCAGTTCATCAAGTTTCTGCGGCTCACAACGCATGATGGCAGTCTTCTCGTCAATCTTGCCCTCGTGGAGCAAATCAATCGCAATCTTTACCATAGCTGCGCCAGTGCGCTTACCATTACGAGTCTGGAGGAACCATAGCTTGCCTTCCTGGACAGTAAACTCCATATCCTGCATATCGCGATAGTGCTCCTCGAGCTTCTCCTGAATACCATTCAGCTGAGCATAAATCTCAGGCATTGCCTCTTCCATTGAAGGATACTTAGAAATACGCTCTTCCTCAGAAACGCCTGCACGCTCTGCCCAACGCTGAGAACCAAGTTTAGTGATCTGCTGCGGTGTGCGGATACCAGCAACAACATCCTCGCCCTGAGCATTCACAAGATACTCACCATTAAAAACATTTTCACCATTAGCGGCGTCACGGCTGAAGCAAACACCAGTAGCAGATGTATCACCCATGTTTCCAAATACCATGGCCATCACGCTGACAGCTGTTCCCCACTCATCGGGAATTCCTTCCATCTTACGATAGAGAATAGCACGCTCGTTCATCCAAGAACGGAATACAGCGCAGATAGCACCCCAGAGCTGCTCGATAGGATCGTCGGGGAAGTCTTTGCCTGTGCGCTCCTTGATGGCAGCCTTGAACAACTGCACCAGCTTCTTAAGGTCATCAACCGAAAGGTCTTTATCGAGTACGACACCGCTCTCTTTCTTCACACCCTCGATGATCTCCTCGAACGGGTCAATGTCTTCTTTGTTCACAGGCTTCATTTCGAGCACCACATCGCCATACATCTGAACGAAACGGCGATAAGAGTCGTAAACGAAGTGAGGATTGTTGGTCTTCTTCACCATGCCTTCAGCCACCTCGTCGTTAAGACCTAGGTTCAGGATGGTGTCCATCATACCAGGCATGGAGGCACGTGCACCAGAACGCACTGATACCAGCAGGGGGTTCTCTTTGTCGCCAAACTTACTATTCATCAGCACCTCAATGTGCTTGACGGCAGCCATCACGTCTTCGTTCAGCAACTCCATGATTTTCTCCTGACCTACTTTGTAATACTCATTACAGCAGTCGGTTGTGATTGTGAAACCTGGAGGAACGGGAACACCAATCAGGTTCATTTCGGCAAGGTTTGCACCCTTACCACCGAGTTCCTCACGCATTTTAGCATTTCCTTCGGCCTTTCCATTACCGAAAAGATAAACTCTTTTTTCGCTCATTTTAGTCTACTATTTATAAAATGTTTATTTAGTATTCGATTGGGCAAAATTACAAATTTCCCACGATATAGCCAAATATTTGCTTTGAAAATTGTCATGTCGAGGTTACAATTTCATTTTTTTATTTTATTCACATTGAATTCATCTTGATTCTCCGAAGATTTTCATAACTTTGTGCCCAAATAGTTTTTTCAAGAAATGAGCAGAAACAAGAAACCATTACCCGTATTAAAAAATATCACCATAACAGACTGTGCAGCAGAGGGGAAATCATTGGCACGCATTACGATTCCTGCTCACGACGGACAAACGGAGGATACCCAGATGGTGGTTTTCGTTCCTTGGTGTGTGCCTGGCGATGTAGTCGACTTGCAGGTGCGACGCAAGAAGCACAGCTTTATGGAAGCCGAAGTCATTCGCTTTAATAAATATAGTAATGTACGCGCGATTCCGTTTTGTGAACACTTCGGTACATGCGGTGGCTGCAAGTGGCAGAATCTGCCTTATGATGCGCAATTGAGCATGAAACAGAAGCAAGTGTACGACCAGTTGACACGTATCGGACACCTGCACCTGCCAACACCAGGAACCACCAATGAAGAAGGTATAGAATTTCGCACTATTTTAGGCTCTGTCAAAACCAAAGAGTATCGTAACAAATTAGATTTCGGAGCCTCTAACCGTCGTTATCTTACCAAAGAAGAAATTGAAAGCGGACGTGAGTTCCAACGCGATGCCATAGGTTTCCATATCACTGGTGCCTTCGACAAGATTCTACCCATCAACTGTTGCCACTTAATGGATGATTTGCAAAATCAGATTAGAAATGAAATTTTTGAATTTGCCGTTTCGAATGGTATCTCATTTTTCGACCTGCGAGCGCAGACGGGTTTGCTACGCGATGTGATGGTGCGAAACTCGAATACCAGCGAATGGATGGTTCTTGTTCAATTCCATTTTGAGGAAGAAAAAAGCAAAGAGCAAGCTCTTGCCTTGCTAGACTATATCGCAAATAAGTTCCCACAAATCAGTTCTTTACTCTGGGTAGACAATCAAAAATGCAATGATACTATTGGAGACCTGGAGGTGAATGTTTATCGAGGTAATGATCATATCTTTGAGACCATGGAAGACCTGCGTTTCAAAGTCGGCCCCAAGAGTTTTTATCAGACAAATACTGAGCAAGCATATCATTTATATAGTGTTGTACGCAATTTCGCTTTCGAAGAGGATTCAAGTAATTCTATCGAATTGGCACCAGACATGCAGCCAATTGTCTACGATTTATATACCGGTACGGGTACTATAGCCAACTTTGTAGCGAGAAAGGCAGCCAAAGTAGTGGGTATAGAATATGTACCAGAGGCTATCGAAGACGCAAAGGTGAATGCGGAAGTGAATCAGATTGATAACACAAGTTTCTTTGCTGGTGACATGAAAGACATCCTAACCGATGATTTCATTGCGCAGCATGGCCGTCCTGACGTTATTATCACAGACCCGCCCCGTGCAGGAATGCACCCGGATGTTGTGAAGACTATCCTGCGTGCTGCCCCTAAACGCATTGTTTATGTAAGTTGCAATCCGGCAACACAAGCTCGCGACCTTGAAATGCTCACCACGGATTATCGAATTCGCAAGGTTCAGCCTGTTGACATGTTTCCACATACGCCACACGTTGAAAATGTAGTACTACTGGAGCGAGGCAAGAATGAGTAATTCATTCGCATCGAATCACAATTATTATAATAGAGGTTGTCACCCCACAGTTCTCATAGGGCATGACAACCTTTATTTATTATGTCTTGAACAAATGTCAATGGCATTATAGACACTCATTAGAATTCCACATCGCATCGTTGCTAATGAAAAACGAGATGTCATTTGTTTATCAAATATCTTCTTTGCATTTTATTTTGTTATTTTCCGTCTAATCTTTGTTTCAAAAATTTGGTAATATCATTTATTCTTCCTATCTTTGCGGCAATTATTAAATATCTTATACTAATTTTACACAACAAACCATGAAAAAGAAAATGACTCTCGTGCTGCTCGCGATGTTGCTTTCTATCGGGGCCAGCGCACAAGAAAAATCAAAGAAATGGTACGACACTATGAAGTTTAGTGGATACGGTATCACACAATTCCAAATGGAAGACAAAGAAGGTAGTGAGCATAACGAGTTTAATCTCCGCCTATTACGTATGATTTTAGACGGTAAAATTGGTGAATTCGATTGGCGTGCACAAATCCAGGGCACTAATGCAAAAGGCCCAGGTGAACCAACCGTTCAGTTGGTTGACCTCTACGCCGAATGGGTTAAGCACAAGGAGGCACGTATCAGAGTAGGTCAGTTCAAGCGTCCATTTACCTTTGAGAACCCGACTCATCCCATCACACAGGGATGGTATGCTTATGCACAGGTTGTGAATGCCCTTTCCGGCTTCGGAGACCGTGCTGGTGAGAAATCATCTGGTGGTCGCGACATCGGTGTTCAGTTGCAAGGTGACATTCTGCCTAATGCCAGTGGCAGAAGTTTGGTACACTACCAATTTGGTGTATTCAATGGCGAAGGTATTAATACAAAAGATAAGAATCAGCAAAAAGACCTTATCGGTGGTTTTTGGGTAATGCCCATTGAAGGTGTTCGTGTTGGTGCTTTCGGATGGACTGGCAGCCATGGTAAGATGGTCGACCCCACAACTAACACCACATGCAATGTGAAACTGAACCGCTATGCACTCTCTGCAGAATATGACAAGGACGAATGGACATTCCGTACAGAGTACATTCACAGCCAGGGTCTGGGTGCACAGAGTGTAGGCAGTAATGTTATCGACTATTCGAAAGGCGACAAGGCTGACGGTTTCTATGTCTTCGGAATCGTGCCTGTTGTTAAGTCAAAGCTCCACGCCAAGGCTCGTTATAACACCTATCGTGTTGATAAGACTTGGGGTAACTCGAAAACCATGTATGAGGTTGGCTTGAATTACTTCTTCTCAAAGAATCTTCAACTGACCACCGAGTATGCTCGTGTCAACGAGCGCGCTACTCACAACAACTACAACTTTGTAGATGTTGAGTTAGCATTCCGCTTCTAACGACTTTCACGGATGGGCCTGCCATGTCTTTTGGCGGCCCGTCTTTTACCAACATAAAACAAAAATCATTCATGATTATTCCCTCAGTATTTTGGCTTGTACCGGTAGCATCGGTAATAGCCTTGGCGATGGCTTGGTTCTTCTTCTCGCAGATGATGAAAGAAAGCGAAGGAACTCCTCGTATGGCCGAAATCGCCAGCCACGTGCGCAAAGGCGCCATGGCTTATTTGAAACAGCAGTACAAAGTTGTGCTCTACGTGTTTATCATCCTGGCCATCGTATTCGCATTCATGGCCTATGTACTGCATGTACAAAATCCATGGGTTCCGTTCGCATTCCTTACGGGCGGATTCTTCTCTGGTCTTGCAGGTTTCTTCGGAATGAAGACAGCCACCTATGCATCTGCACGCACTGCTAATGCAGCCCGTCAAAGTCTCGACGGAGGTTTGAAGATTGCCTTCCGCTCTGGTGCTGTGATGGGACTTACCGTAGTAGGACTGGGATTGCTCGACATTGCCATCTGGTTCATCGTGCTCAGTTATTTCTACAATGGTGACAACATGGCACTCATCACCATTACCACAACCATGCTGACCTTCGGTATGGGAGCATCTACCCAGGCACTCTTTGCACGTGTGGGTGGTGGCATATACACCAAGGCTGCTGACGTTGGCGCTGATATTGTAGGCAAGGTGGAAGCCGATATCCCAGAGGATGATCCACGCAACCCTGCAACGATTGCCGATAATGTGGGCGACAACGTAGGCGATGTGGCTGGTATGGGTGCTGACCTGTATGAAAGTTATTGCGGTTCCATTCTGAGTACTGCCGCTTTGGGAGCAACAGCATTCTCAATGAGTGGCGACATGCAGATGCGGGCCGTTATTGCTCCGATGCTCATCGCCGCTGTAGGCGTTTTCCTGTCACTACTGGGTATCTTCCTGGTACGTACCAAAGAAGGTGCTACCATGAAAGACCTTCTGCACTCTCTCTCACTTGGAACTAATGTGGCAGCCATGCTGATAGCTATTGCTTCGTTCTGCATTCTCTATCTGCTGGGAATTGAAAACTGGCTTGGCCTGTCGTTCTCAGTTATAACAGGTTTGGCCGCAGGAGTCATCATCGGACAGGCTACAGAATACTACACCTCTCACTCATATAAGCCCACTCAGAAAATATCAGAAGCCGGACTCACAGGTTCTGCCACTGTTATTATAAAAGGTATAGGAACGGGTATGATCTCTACATGTATTCCGGTACTGACCATTGGAGTAGCTATCATGATGAGTTATATGTGCGCCAACCATTTCGACCTTTCAATGAGTGCTGAAAGTATCTCTCATGGCCTGTACGGCATCGGTATTGCCGCCGTGGGAATGCTCTCAACTCTTGGAATCACATTGGCCACAGATGCTTATGGTCCTATTGCCGATAACGCTGGAGGTAATGCAGAAATGAGTGAACTTGGCGAGGAAGTACGCCATCGCACCGATGCCCTCGACGCTCTTGGAAATACTACCGCTGCCACAGGTAAGGGATTTGCCATTGGCTCAGCTGCATTGACCGCTCTGGCATTGCTTGCCTCTTACATTGAAGAGATTAAGATTGCTATGATTCGTGCCATGGAAAGTGGGCAGGAGTTTATTCACCCTCTCACACAAAAGTTGTTTGATCCGACAACAGCCACCATGCCAGACTTTATGGAGTTCTTCCAGGTGAATCTGATGAACCCCAAAGTGCTCGTCGGTGCTTTCATCGGCGCAATGGCAGCCTTCCTCTTCTGCGGACTCACCATGGAGGCTGTAGGCCGCGCCGCTCAGAAGATGGTAGAGGAAGTTCGTCGTCAGTTCCGCGAGATTGCTGGAATCCTTGAAGGCAAGGCCACGCCCGATTACGGCTCTTGTGTGGAGATCTCCACTCGCGCCGCTCAGCATGAGATGGTCTTCCCATCAGTACTTGCTATCATTATTCCCATCGTCGTGGGTTGTGTACTTGGAGTTGCCGGTGTGCTTGGTTTGTTGGTAGGAGGACTGGCAGGTGGGTTCACCCTTGCAGTATTCATGGCCAATGCAGGAGGCGCATGGGATAATGCCAAGAAGAATGTCGAAGAAGGAAACTTTGGCGGTAAAGGCTCTTTTGCCCATAAAGCTACTATCGTTGGCGACACCGTTGGCGACCCGTTTAAAGATACAAGCGGCCCATCGCTCAACATTCTGATTAAGCTCATGTCAATGGTGAGCATTGTCATGGCTGGCCTTACTGTAGCATTTATGTAATACGCTCGACGAACATAATAAGATAGTTTTAAAAAAGATGGAGTTGGTGACTTCCAACCCCATCTTTTTTTTATGAGAAGATAAATTCCATTCAAAGAACCATCATCGTTATTCTATTCATATACTTCCTCAATGCCAAATTCGGTATCATCTTTCGTTTGGGCACATGGATTATAATCCTCGGGCAGATCAAACTTAGCCTCAGGATCGTATCCAAGCGAGTGGTCTGCAAATACCTTTTGCATATAAATTGCCCATATGGGCAGCGCCATAGTGGCTCCCTGTCCCATCGACATAGAGTCGAAGTGGATGTCGCGATCCTCACCTCCAACCCAGCATCCGCTGACCAGCTCAGGAGTAAAGCCCATGAACCAAGCATCACTATTGCGGTTGGTCGTACCAGTTTTAGCTCCCATCTCGCATTCCAATTTATACCTAAAACGCATGCGGCCGGCAGTTCCACCTTCCACGACTCCCTTCAGCATCTCCACCATTTTATTGGCACTCTCCTCGCTAATCACCTCATTCATGCGAGGTTGGAAGTTAACGATCACGTTGCCCTCATTATCCTCGATACGACTGACGAACATCGGAGCGCAATGGATTCCATGGTTGGCAAAAGTGGTATAAGCACTTACCATCTCTCCAACGCTCACATCGCACGGTCCGAGACACAATGATAACGAGGAATGAATGTCGGGTGAATTGATTCCAAACTCATGCAACATTCTTACAAAATCATCGGTGTTCAGCCGGCTAAGCACATAAGCTGAAATCCAGTTATTCGACTGTGCCAGTCCCCATTTCAAAGTTACCATCTGTCCATAGCGGCTATGACCGGCATTACGGGGAGTCCAAGGCTTTCCTGCAACCATATAGGTACGTTGCACGTTAGGAGCATAATCGCAAGGTGACATGCCATTCTCCATGCCCAGCGAATAAAGGAAAGGCTTAATGGTAGAACCAACCTGACGACGGCCAAGCATCACCATGTCGTACATGAAATGGGTATAGTCAAGACCACCCACATAAGCCTTCACCGCTCCAGTCTTCGGGTCCATGCTCATGAAGCCCGCACGCAAGAACGACTTATAATAACGGATAGAATCCATCGGAGTCATGATGGTATCCAAATCACCATGGTAGGTGAAAACCGTCATCTCTGTCCGCGTATTGAAAGCCTTCACAATTTCTTCCTCGCTAGCTCCCATGGCTTTCATCGCACGGTAGCGGTCGCTCTGTTGCATAGAACGGTTCAAAATGCTCTTCACTTGAGCTGGTGTCAGCGCATCGGTAAAAGGAGCATTGGGCTTTTTGCGGTTCTCTGCGGTAAACTTGGGCTGCAAGTTTTTGGCAACATGCTGATAAACAGCCTCTTCTGCATATTTCTGCATGCGAGAATCGATTGTAGTATACACTTTCAATCCGTCGGTATAAACATTGTAATTCTCGCCATTCTTTTTCTTATTCTTATTGCACCATCCATAAAGCGGATCATTAGCCCATGCAATCGAGTCAATCACATATTGATTCTTATTCCAAGCAGGATAGTCGCTTCTGTTAGGCAATTTTGCCATCATATACTGCCGCAAGAACTCCCGGAAGTAAGTTGCTCTTCCATCCTTATGGTCTGTGCGATGGAAATTCAGTTCCAGCTTCTCGTCAATAGCTGCCAGATACTGGCCACGGCTCAAGTAACCTTTCTTGAGCATCTGAGAAAGCACCACGTTACGCCGCTCGCGGGCACGATCGGGATAGCGAACCGGATTGAAATACGATGGATTCTTGCACAAGCCAACTAGCGTGGCACTCTCGTTAAGTGTCAGTTCCTTTGGCTCCTTATTAAAATAGGTGTTGCTCGCCGTCTTAATGCCAACCGCATTATGCAAAAAATCGAAATAGTTGAGATACATCGTAATGATCTCCTCTTTCGTATAATGGCGCTCCAGCTTAATGGCAATCACCCACTCTACTGGCTTCTGTATCAGTCGCTCAAGCGTTGAGTGAGCTGTTTCAGAATAGAGCTGCTTGGCCAACTGCTGCGTAATGGTCGAACCGCCACCGGCACTTGCCTGGCGCATGAAGCCACGCTTTACAATAGCGCGACCCAATGCAATGAAATCGATGCCCGAATGCTCGTAGAAGCGCTCGTCTTCGGTGGCTACCAAGGCATGAACAAGGTCGGGAGTAAGACTCTTATAATCGACCATTACCCTGTTCTCACGGTTGAAATTCCATGTTCCCATCACCTTTCCGTCGCTAGAATAAATCTGCGAAGCATAGCGGCTGATCGGGTTCTGCAAATCCTCAATCGGAGGCATATAGCCAATCCATCCATTCCACATGGCAATGAAGCAAAGGAGCACCACCAGCACAACTCCGATGAGCATTTTCCACAAAAAACTTACGAATGCTTTTCTCATATTCATGAATTTGAAGGCAAAAATACAATTTTTCTTTGAAATATCGTCATTTAATCGAAAATTATGCGTAACTTAGCGCACGATTTTAAGATAATAAATCTTGGAGTAATGGAAAAACATAATTTTGTAACGATTGCCGACCTCTCAAAAGAGAAGATTCTCTACATGATTGAGATGGCGCAAGAGTTTGAAAAACACCCCAATCGGGAAATACTTAAGGGCAAGGTAGTGGCAACGCTCTTTTTCGAGCCATCTACACGCACGCGTCTGAGTTTCGAAACGGCTGCCAACCGTCTTGGCGCCCGTGTCATTGGGTTCGCCGACCCTAAAATTACCAGCGGTACTAAGGGCGAAACTCTCAAGGACACCATTCTCATGGTCAGCAACTATGCCGATGTAATCGTCATGAGGCACTATATCGAAGGAGCAGCCCAATATGCTTCAGAAGTAGCGCCTGTGCCCATCGTCAATGCCGGCGACGGTGCCCATCAGCATCCGAGCCAATGTATGCTCGACCTCTATTCTATTTACAAGACTCAGGGCACTCTGGAGAATCTCAACATTTATCTGGTTGGTGACTTGAAATACGGCCGTACCGTCCACTCGCTCATTATGGCCATGCGTCATTTCAATCCAACCTTCCACTTTGTGGCTCCTAAAGAACTGGCCATGCCCAATGAGTATAAGATTTATTGCAAGGAGCATGGCATTCGGTTCACCGAGCACACCGCCTTCAACGAGAAAGTGATTGCCGACGCCGACATTATTTATATGACGCGCGTACAGAAAGAGCGTTTCTCCGACTTGATGGAATATGAGCGTGTGAAGAATGTATACGTGCTCAACAATGAGATTATTCGCAACACAAAGCCCAACATGAAGATTCTTCATCCGCTGCCTCGCGTCAATGAGATTGCCTACGAGGTGGATGATAATCCGCATGCCTACTACATTCAGCAGGCCGGCAACGGACTTTTCGCCCGTGAGGCCATCTTCTGCGACGTGCTTGGCATCTCGCTCGATGATGTGAAAAACGATAACACCATTATTTCCTAGATACAACTCAACAATCATGGCAAAGAAAGAAAGACTTGTTGCCGCCATTGAGAACGGCACCGTAATCGACCATATTCCTGCCGACAAAACTTTCCAGGTGGTGAGCCTGCTTGGTTTGCAAAACGAGACCAATCCGGTGACTATCGGATACAACTATCCATCGAAGAAAGTTGGCAAGAAAGGCATCATCAAAGTCTTCGACAGGTTTTTCACCGACGATGAAATTTCACGCTTGTCGGTGGTGGCACCCAAGGTTGTACTCAACATCATCCGCAACTACGAGGTGGTGGAGAAGAAAACCGTCGACACGCCCGAAGAGCTTCGCGGTATCGTGAAATGCAACAATCCGAAATGCATCACCAACAACGAGCCCATGCCGACCCACTTCCATGTTGCCGACGGCATACTTACCTGTCACTATTGTGAAAAAGAACAAGATATCAACCGCGTAGAACTTTGTTAAAGGTCACATTATTACAAATACTAATACAACAATGGAAAGAGACAACCAAATTTTCGAACTTATCGAAAAAGAGCATCAGCGCCAGTTGAAAGGCATTGAGCTGATTGCCAGTGAGAATTTTGTCAGCGATCAGGTGATGGAAGCCATGGGCTCCTACCTCACCAACAAGTATGCCGAGGGTTACCCTGGCAAGCGTTACTATGGCGGCTGCCAAGTGGTTGACCAGGTAGAGCAACTTGCCATCGACCGCGTATGCAAACTCTTTGGTGCTGAATACGCCAATGTTCAGCCTCACTCAGGTGCACAGGCCAATGCCGCCGTGCTGCTTGCCGTTCTGAAGCCCGGCGACACCTTCATGGGTATGAACCTCGACCATGGTGGTCACCTCTCACACGGTTCTCGCGTCAATACCAGCGGTATTCTTTACAATCCTGTTGGCTACAACCTCAACCGTGAGACTGGACGTGTTGACTACGACGAGATGGAGCAGCTGGCCCTGGAGCACAAGCCCAAGCTCATCATCGGCGGTGGCTCTGCCTACAGCCGCGAGTGGGATTACAAGCGCATGCGCGAAATCGCCGACAAGGTGGGTGCTCTGCTCATGATCGACATGGCCCACCCCGCCGGTCTGATTGCCGCTGGTCTGCTCGACAACCCTGTTAAATATGCTCATATTGTTACTTCGACAACCCACAAGACCCTGAGAGGTCCTCGTGGTGGTATCATCCTGATGGGCAAAGACTTCGAGAACCCATGGGGATTGAAGACTCCGAAGGGCGTTACCAAGATGATGAGCCAGTTGCTCAACTCGGCCGTATTCCCCGGACAACAGGGCGGTCCGTTGGAGCATGTCATTGCCGCCAAGGCCGTTGCCTTCGGTGAGGCTCTTACACCTGCATTCAAGGAGTGGGCAAAGCAAGTTCAGAAGAACGCCAAGGTGCTGGCCGACGAGCTCATCAAGCGCGGTTTCAGTATCGTCAGCGGCGGAACCGACAACCACTCGATGCTGGTTGACCTCCGCTCGAAGTATCCTGATCTGACTGGTAAAGTGGCAGAAAATGCGCTGGTGGCAGCCGACATTACCGTGAACAAAAACATGGTTCCGTTCGACACCCGTTCTGCTTTCCAAACCTCTGGTATCCGTCTTGGCACACCGGCCATCACTACTCGCGGTGCCAAGGAAGACCTGATGGTTGTTATTGCCGGTCTTATCGAGGAAGTTCTCAACGCTCCCGAAGACGAGCAGGTAATTGCAAGTGTTCGTCAGCGTGTCAACGACATGATGAAAGACTATCCCCTCTTTGCATATTAATCCGGATGAACACCGGATAAATGCCGACGGGCCTGACCACATTACCTGTAGTCAGGCCTGTCTACTTTTTTGCAGGTATATGAGTACTATACCATTTAAAAGAGTTGCTCTGTTGTTAGAAAAGGCTGCTCAATGATGACAGAGGGCTATTCTACAATTACAGAGGGCTACTCCACAATTATAGAGAGCTACTCCACGGCGCTAAAGGGCTGCTTTATGACAAGAAAAACACCGCTTAGCGAAGAGCACTTTTACATCATTAACGTAAAGAATAATGATACGATTCGGATGAAATGAATTACGAATTGATAAAAATCACTTATATATTGCTCAATTTACGAACAATAATCATTTTTTTTGAAATATTATTTAAAATACTGCACAAAAATTTTCCGAATGTGCAAACAAAGTATTATCTTTGCACAATAAAAAGAAATTTGTGCAATGGACTCTATACCAAGCTTTAACTCATACATTCAAAAAAGTATAATAGACAATTGGGAACAAGATGCGCTGACCGACTATCAAGGCGCTACACTACAATACAACGATGTAGCGCGAAAGATAGAAAAGTTGCATATCGCATTTGAAAACAGCGGAATCCGTAAAGGCGACAAAATCGCCATTTGCGGACGTAATAGTGCGCACTGGGCTGTTGCTTTCCTCGCAACAATCACCTATGGAGCCGTCGCTGTACCGATTTTGCATGAGTTCAATTCTGATCAGATTCACAACATCGTGAATCATTCTGAAGCAAGAATCTTGTTCGTTGGTGATTATATCGTCAAGAATGTTAACCCTGATGCAATGCCCCATCTTGAGGGTATTATCAACCTTCCAGACTTCTCTATCCATGTTTCAAGAAGTGAACAGCTGACTTACGCACGCGAGCATTTGAATGAAATGTTCGGCCGCAAGTTTCCGAAGTATTTCCGCAAAGAGCATGTGAACTATTACGTTGACAACCCTGAGGAACTGGCAGTTATCAATTACACCAGCGGTACGACCGGGTTCTCTAAAGGTGTCATGCTGCCCTATCGTGCCCTGTGGGGGAACCTTGATTTCTGTATGAAGCGACTGGGCATTCTTCTGAAGAAGCATGGCAATGTGCTGAGCATGCTGCCCATGGCTCACATGTATGGAATGGCGGTAGAGTTCTTGTTTCCTTTCGCAGAAGGCTATCATATTTATTTCCTCAACCGACTTCCCTCACCGGCCATCATCGCGCAGGCATTGCAGGATGTACGCCCGTCGGTGGTGGTAGCAGTTCCGCTGATTGTCGAGAAGATTATTCGCAAACGGGTATTCCCCAAGATACAGAACAATGTGGTGAAGCTTTTGCTCGCCATGCCTGTTGTCAGCAAAAAGGTAAAAGAGAAAATATGCGAGCAGGTGGTTGCCGCCTTTGGAGGGAAGTTCTACGAGGTGATTATCGGTGGAGCGGCCTTGAATCAGGAAGTAGAGGCATTCATGAAGAGCATCGACTTCCCGCTGACCGTTGGCTATGGTGCCACGGAATGCGCTCCGCTCATCTCATATAGCGACTATCACGACTTTGTGCCTGGTTCGTGCGGTACGGCCGTTGACCACATGGAAGTGAAGATTCTCAGCCGCGACCCACAAAATATTGCCGGCGAGATAGTGACTCGCGGAACCAATGTCATGCTGGGTTATTATAAGAATGAAGAGGCTACCCGTGAAGCGCTCGACGAGGAAGGCTGGTACCATACTGGTGATTTGGGAACCATGTCGGCAGATGGCCATGTCTTCATCCGTGGACGCATTAAGAACATGCTTCTCGGTGCCAGTGGACAAAATATTTACCCCGAAGAGATAGAAGACAAACTGAGCTCGATGGCTTTCGTCAGCGAGTGTATCGTCATCCAGCGAAGCGACAAGCTAGTTGCATTGGTATATCCCGATTTCGACGAGGCCAGAAGTGTTGGATTCACACAAGACGACTTGCAAAACATTATGGAGCAGAATCGTCAGGAGCTGAATGAACAGCTACCGGCGTATAGCAGAATTTCGGCCATCGAGCTACGTGAGACCGAGTTCCAGAAGACGCCTAAAAAGAGCATCAAACGTTATCTCTATCAAAACTAATCAGATTATACTAAGAAAAATATACATTTTTATGGATATACCTAGCTTTAATGGAATTATCGAGAAAAGCATCATCGAGCATTGGAACCTTGATGCTTTGACCGACTACAAGGGAGCAACGCTGCAGTATCATGATGTGGCGCGAAAGATAGAAAAACTTCATATCATGTTTGAGAACGGCGGTGTGAAAAAGGGCGATAAAATAGCCCTTTGCGGCCGTAATAGTGCCAGCTGGGCATGTGCTTTCCTAGCAACACTCACCTATGGCGCCGTAGCGGTTCCCATTCTACACGAGTTCACACCCGAGCAAGTGCACAACATCGTCAACCACTCAGAGGCCAAGTTCCTATTTGTGGGCGATGTGGTTGCCACGACAATTGATCCCACCAAGATGCCCGGACTTGAGGGTATCATCTATATACCAGATTACTCGTTACTGGTGTCGCGTACCGACAAGTTGACCTATGCACGCGAACATCTGAATGAATTGTTCGGGAAAAAGTATCCTAAGGCTTTCCGAGCCGAGCATGTGCACTACTATCGTGAGTCTGGTCCTAATGAGCTGGCCATGATTAATTATACTAGTGGTACAACAGGCTTCTCGAAGGGCGTAATGATACCCTATCGTGCTATATGGAGCAATTATGTTTTTGCCAGTGATGCAATGGGAAAGAGTGTAAACAAAGGCGACAATGTCATCAGCATTCTCCCCATGGCTCACATGTATGGTATGGCCTTTGAGTTCACATTTGAGTTCATCCGCGGCTGCCATGTGTTCTTCCTCACACGAATCCCCTCCCCTGCTATTATTGCTCAGGCTTTTGCAGAGATACGTCCGGCCATCATCATAGCCGTACCGTTGATTATAGAGAAGATTATTCGTAAGAAAGTATTCCCAAAGATACAAAACAACCGCATGCGCCTGCTGCTGAACATGCCTGTCATCAACAAAAAAGTGCAGGAGAAGATTTGCGAGCAGGTAGTTAACGCATTCGGAGGTAAGTTCTACGAAGTGATTGTAGGTGGTGCCGCTTTCAACCAGGACGTTGAGCAGTTCCTCCATCAAATCAGTTTTCCCTATACTGTTGGTTATGGCGCTACAGAGTGTGCTCCCATTATTTGCTATGCCGACTACAAGACGTTTGTACCCGGTAGTTGTGGCCGGGCTGCATTGAACATGGAGGTAAAGATTGATTCGCCCGACCCAGCGAACATTCCTGGTGAGATTCTTGCCCGCGGACTGAATGTAATGCTCGGTTATTACAAGAACGAGGAGGCTACCCGTCAGACTCTTGATGCAGAAGGATGGTACCACACGGGTGACTTAGGTACGATGGACGCTAACGGGAATGTCTTTATCAAAGGCCGCTCCAAGAACATGCTTCTCAGCGCTAACGGACAGAATATTTATCCGGAAGAGATTGAAGACAAAATCAACTCGATGCCCATGGTTGTTGAGAGTGTTGTCGTACAAAGAGAAGACAAGCTGGTGGCTTTGGTATATCCCGATTTTGACGAGGCGAAAAACATTGGTTTCTCTCGCGAAGACCTTCAAAACATCATGGAGCAGAACAAGACAGAAATCAACGCTTCCATGCCTGCTTATAGCAAGATTACGGCCATGGTCATTCAAGATGAGGAATTTGAGAAAACGCCTAAAAAGAGTATCAAACGTTACTTGTACAAATAAAAAAGAAAACGTCTCGAAAATGAATCGAGACGTTTTCTTTTTCATATCAACGTTGACGATCTCACTCGGCTCAACGTTTCTGGTGTCATTTGCAAATAACTGGCTACATATACCAACGGAGCGCGGAGTATAACCTGAGGCTGTTGTTTGCACATTTTCTTATAACGGTCTTGAGCCGTTTCGAAGCGCACCAAATCTGCATGTACCTGACTTTGAATCAGCGACTCCTCTAAAATCTTACGATAGAGAATCTGAATATTCACATTATGCAGGGCCACTTCTTCCAACCGACGCTTGGGCAGGCAATACATCATTGTAGGCTCTAACGCCTCCATCTGCAAATGGGTGGGCTCTTCCTTGAATAAACTTTCTATGCACATGACTATATTTCCCTCGACAGCCATGTGTTCGGTCAATTGCTTGTCGTTCTTGAAATAGAACTGCCGGACCATTCCTTTACCTATATAATATATATTCCGACAGGTATCTCCTTCTTTCAGAATCATCTCGCCCTTTCCAAACTTCATGGGAACCAGGATGCTTTCCAGAACATCCAGCTCGTCGTGCGTCATAGTACTATACTTACGGGCAAGCTCACGTGCAATGTCTCTAGTCGTTGTTGATGATAATTCCTTCATTTTCCTACCTTTCTAATTTATTGTTTTTTCGATTAGTCTAACTTTAATACTGCCAAGAATGCTTTCTGTGGTACTTCCACATTGCCAATCTGCTTCATGCGTTTCTTACCTCTTTTCTGCTTCTCCAGCAATTTACGCTTACGGCTCACATCACCACCATAACACTTAGCCGTCACATCTTTTCGTACTTGCTTTACCGTCTCACGAGCAACTATCTTTGCACCAATAGCTGCTTGTATGGCTATGTCAAATTGCTGACGCGGAATCAGTTCTTTCAACTTCTCACACATGCGGCGGCCAAACGCTACGGCATTATCTTGATGGGTCAGAGTGGAAAGTGCATCCACGGGCTCACCATTCAGGAGTATATCCAGTTTGATGAGTTTTGACGGGCGGAAACCATCAATATGATAGTCAAACGAAGCATAGCCTTTTGAAATGCTCTTCAACTTATCGTAGAAGTCAATCACGATCTCGCCCAAAGGAAGCATGAAATACAACTCCACACGGTTGCCGCTGACATATTCTTGTTTGATCAGTTCCCCTCGCTTATCCAGACAAAGCGTCATAATGGGCCCGATAAAATTAGCATCTGTAATGATGGAGGCGCGTATATATGGCTCCTCAATGTGATCTATCAATGTCTGGTCGGGCAATCCCGAGGGATTATGAACCTCTTTTGCATCTCCCTGCTTGCCGTATACCATATATGACACGTTAGGCACGGTGGTAATCACATCCATATTGAACTCGCGATCAAGTCTTTCCTGAACAATCTCCATATGCAACAATCCCAGGAAACCACATCTGAATCCAAAGCCTAAAGCTACTGACGATTCTGGAGTAAACGTGAGCGATGCATCATTCAATTGCAGTTTTTCAAGTGAGGCTCTTAGGTTCTCATAATCAGTAGGGTCGATAGGATAGACACCGGCGAAAACCATCGGCTTAACCTCTTGGAAGCCCTCAATAGCCTTATTACAAGGACGTGCCACATGTGTAATGGTATCACCGACCTTTACCTCTTTCGACTCTTTAATACCACTTATAATGTAACCCACATCGCCAGTACGAAGCTCTTTGCGAGGTATCATGTCCATCTTCAGAACACCCACCTCGTCGGCCTCATATTCCATACCCGTATTGAAGAATTTCACTTTATCTCCCTTACGGATCACACCATTCTCTATCTTGAAATAGGCAATAATTCCACGGAAAGAGTTGAACACTGAATCGAAAATCAACGCCTGAAGGGGAGCCTCAGGGTCACCTACGGGATGTGGAATACGCTTTACAACGGCTTGGAGGATATCTTCAACGCCCTCACCCGTCTTACCACTAGCTCGGATAATGTCTTCCCTGTCACAACCTAGAAGTTCCACGATCTCATCTTCCACCTCGTCGGGCATGGCACTAGGCATGTCAATCTTGTTGATTACCGGGATAATCTCCAAGTCGTGATCTATAGCCATATACAAATTTGAGATGGTCTGCGCCTGCACTCCTTGTGTCGCATCGACCACAAGTATTGCGCCCTCGCAGGCGGCAATGCTTCTTGACACCTCGTATGAGAAATCCACATGTCCCGGAGTGTCAATCAGGTTAAGTATATATTTCTCACCGTCCATCTCGTATTCCATCTGTATGGCATGGCTCTTGATGGTAATACCACGTTCCTTTTCCAGATCCATATCATCGAGCATCTGGCCCTCAGTAATCTGAATGGTTTGAGTATGCTCGAGCAGACGGTCGGCAAGTGTTGATTTGCCATGATCGATGTGGGCGATTATACAAAAATTCCTTATATGATCCATCTATCTTTGTCTTTTAAGCCACAAAAATACAAAAAAAATTGGGAAAAGCGGTAGAAATTCGAAGAATATGATTATTTTTGCATCAAAATACTTTAAAGCTATGAGAAAAACCATTTTATTTTTCGTTGCAGGGCTGGTCATTACAGCCTGTACGGGCAGAATCACTCCTGAAGAGTATGCCAAACAACAAGCAAAAGCTTTTACAGAAAAGAACTGCCCTAGTCCAGTAAAAAACGACATCCGTACAGACAGTCTTGTCTACGAGGAGGACACGCGTACCATTCACTATTATTATTCACTCTTCGGTATGCTCGACAATCCCGATAGTTTGAAAGGACGTGGAGACGGCATGCGCGAACGGATGCTACAATCGCTCAAGAGAACTGGCAGCAATGATGAGTTTAAGAAAGCTGAGATGAATTTTAAGTACACTTATCACTCAAGCAGCAACCCCGATACAGTACTCTATGAGGTAACCTTCCATCCGTCAGAGTACAATAAATAACGATTCATTTAAATGAGAAAAGTCTGTCTGTTTTTTGCCATCGTGTGTATGATGGTTGGTTGTCGTCAGGAAAGTATGGTCGACCGTGCGGCTCGCGAAGCCAAGGAGTATACCGAAAGGATGTGCCCCACTCCAGTCTACAATGATACCAGAACCGATAGTGTAACTTTCAACAAAGCGAGTAAAACTTACACTTATCATTGTTCTTTTCTGAACTTACTCGACGATTCTACAGCTATCAACCGTATCAAGGACAAATTGCATCAGCAATTATTAGAGGCTCTGATTCAAAACACTGGAATCAAAGCATATAAGGATGCCGATTTCAATTTCGAGTACATCTGTCGTTCGGCAAAGAATCCCCATCAGATTTTATACAAAGACCTTTTCAAGGCAAACCAAATTAATAAAGCCGGGAATTAACCCCGGCTTTATTCTTTTTATCTTTGTGCTTCAAGTTGCTCTAAAGCTCTTACAAGTTGGTCAGGACAGCTTGTGCGTTTCATTCCACATCGGATTCCATCAAGTTTGTTCTTGATATCATCAATGTGCATGCCTCTGACCAACGAGCAGATGCCTTGCAAATTACCATTACAACCACCTGTAAAGTAAACTTGCTGAACGATTCCATTATCGTCAACGTCCACATCGATATACTGACTGCAAGTGCCTTCAGTTTTGTAAGTTATATGCTTCATTGAGAACTATTCCTCTGGTTTCATATTGGTATAAACCGTCTGAACATCATCAAAATCTTCCAATTTCTCAACCATCTTGTCAATGGTTTCGCGTTGTTCAGCGGTTACTTCCTTCAGGTCGTTTGGAATACGAGTAAACTCAGCTCCTGTAACCTCAAAACCATTCTCCTCAAGATGCTTCTGAATGGCGCTGAAGCTCTGGGGATCTCCATAGATAGTGATGCTCTCTTCTTCAGGATCCTCGTCGAACTCATCCTCAACACCGTAGTCTATCAAGTCGAGAATCATCTCGTCCATGTCAAGACCGTCTTTCTTCTTAAATGTAAAAACGGCTTTGTGGTCGAAGAGGAAAGCCAGGCTACCTTGTGTTCCCAAATTTCCATTAAACTTATTGAATACAGAGCGCACATCTCCTACCGTACGAGTGGTGTTATCAGTAAGTGTCTCTACAAAAATAGCGATGCCGTGAGGGCCATAGCCTTCGTAATTCACTTCTTTGTAGTCTGCATGGTCCTTACCCATTGCATTCTTAATGGCACGCTCAATATTGTCTTTCGGCATGTTCTCACGCTTGGCATTGGCAATAATGGCGCGCAATGCCGGGTTCATGTCGGGATCAGGACCGCCAGCCTTCACGGCAATGGCAATCTGCTTACCAATTTTGGTAAAAGTCTTGGCCATATGGCCCCATCGCTTCAGCTTGGCGGCCTTGCGATATTCAAATGCTCTTCCCATAGTGTTTTAATATTTTAAATTGATAATCGGCAAATATATGTTTGTATTCCAGTTTATCTTAATTCACAATTCAACTGCTTTTTAAGATTCTGAATGAGTTTCTGCATGATAGCATCAATCTGCTTATCGTTCAGCGTCTTGGTTTCATCTTGCAGAATGAAGTTAACGGCATAGCTCTTCTTACCTGCAGGCAGGTTCTTTCCTTCATAAACATCGAAGAGCTCAACACTCTTCAAGAGTTTCTTCTCCGTCTGACGGGCAATCTCCTCAATCTGGCGGAACTCAATAGTCTCGTCCAGCAGAAGGGCCAGGTCGCGACTGACAGCTGGATATTTAGATATCTCGGTGAACTCAACCTTATTCTTACGAATCAACTTCATGAAAGCATTCCAATTGAGGTCGGCAAAATAAACAGGATTGTCAATGCCGGCTTTCTTCTGAAGTTGTCTGCTGACGACACCCATCTCACCCAAAAGCTTACCGCCACGATTCTCCAGTGAAAGAGCCTTGTCGAAGATGTTATTGTCGCTATGCTTCATCACCATCATACCAGGCTGAACACCAATGCGGCGAAGAATGTTCTCAACGTAGGCCTTCAGCTCATAGAAAGAACTTTCCTCATTGGCATGCGCCCAGGAACCTTCCACACGCTTACCCGTAATCCAAAGTCCCAAATGAGTTTCTTCCTTATAAGCACGGATGGGATCCTCGTCGTTCTTCTTCTCGGGGTCAAACTGATAGCAATTGCCAAACTCAAAGAAGCGCAAGTTGGGGTTCTTTCTATTCGCATTGTGGGCAATACTCTCCAATCCACCGAAAAGCAGAGTCTGCCGCATCACGTTCAAGTCAGAACTGAGCGGATTCATCATTCTCACCAGCTGATTGGCGGGATAGTGGTTCAATCCATCATAATAAGCAGCCTTGGTGAGAGAATTATTCATTATCTCATTAAATCCGCAACCTACAAGTTGCTCACCAGCCAGATTCTCCAACTTGTGTTTTTGGTCCTCCTCACCTTTGATGACTAACGAACTTTTCAATTGAGTGGGAATCTCCACATTATTATAGCCATAGACGCGAAGAATGTCTTCCACAACATCGCACGGGCGTTGCACATCAACGCGGTATGGGGGAACACTCAGCTGGAGACCATCCTCGGTCTCACCCTCTATTTTCATGTCGAGCGAAGTGACAATACTCTTGATGGTTTCCTTACCAATTTCCTTACCAATCAACTGATGCACATAGTCGTAATTCAAGTCGACCTTAAAGTCTTCCATCGGGTTAGGATAAACATCCTTGATGTCCATAGAGATTTTACCACCAGCCAACTGCTGACATAAGATGGCAGCTTGTTTCAGAGCATAGATAGTGCCATTGGGATCAATACCACGCTCAAAGCGGAACGAAGAGTCGGTGCTCAGGCCATGACGGCGAGCACTCTTGCGAATCCATGTGGGATGGAAGTAGGCACTCTCAAGCACAACGCTCTTGGTGGTCTCATACGTACCACTTCCCTTACCTCCGAACACACCTGCTATGCACATCGGTTCTTCGGCATTGCAAATGGCAAGATCGTGCTCACCCAGGATATGCTCCTCGCCATCAAGGGTGACAAACTTTTTGCCTTCGTTCTTATCTTTCACAATGATGTGGTTTCCAGTCACCATGTCGGCATCGAAGCAATGCAGGGGCTGTCCATAAGCCATCATCACATAGTTGGTAATGTCAACAATATTATTGATGGGGCGCAGGCCGATGGTTGTCAATTTATTCTTCAACCAGTCAGGGCTCTCCTTCACTTCTACTCCCGTGATGCTCACACAAGCATAGCGTTTGCATGCCTCAGTATTCTCGATGGTCACATCGATAGGCAAATCATGGTTGTCAATTTTGAAGGCCTCACAACTGGGGCGATGGAGACTTGTTGAATAGCCATTCTGAACCAACCATGCATAGAGGTCGCGGGCTACGCCCCAGTGGCTCAAGGCATCAGCACGATTGGCCGTAATATCGATTTCTATCAACCAGTCGCTTTCCAAATGATAGTATTCAGCCGCTGGCATACCCACCTGGGCATCGTCTGGCAGGACAATAATACCATCGTGGCTGCTTCCTACGCCAATCTCATCCTCAGCGCAAATCATGCCACAGCTCTCAACGCCGCGCAATTTCGATTTTTTAATCTGGAACTCCTTGTCACCATCATAAAGCACACACCCCAAATCGGCTACAATAACCTTTTGGCCAGCAGCTACATTGGGCGCACCACAAACAATCTGAGAAGGGTTTTCCCTGCCAAGATCAACAGTAGTTACATGAAGATGGTCGGAATTAGGATGCATTTCACAAGTAAGAACCTTACCCACGTAAAGTCCCTTCAAACCTCCCTTAATACTTTGTACTTCCTCAAGAGCATCAACTTCAAGACCTTCAGATGTGAGAGCAGCACATACCTGCTCTGGGGTAAGGTCGAAATCAACATACTCTTTCAGCCATTTATAAGAAACGTTCATTATAATGATTAATTAGTAATTACTCTATTCATGAAAATCGAGCGCAAAATTACTAAAAAATCAGTAATTACACAAATAAATGGCTGAAAACTTACGGTCGGTAATGCTTCAATAGGCTCATTCGATGAGTCGCATAATATAATCAACGGCACCATTGACACCAAACTTACTTACATCCAGCGTCAAATCGTAATTGCGTGCATCATACCACTCTGTACCTGTAAACGTCTTTGTATAAAGCTCACGCGTGTAGTCGTTGTCTACGATCATCATCTTAGCCTCGTCGCGTGTTACGCCATATTTTCTCACGATACGGCGTATGCGCACATCGTCGTTGCTATGTACAAATATTTTCAATGCGTTGGGATGGTGGCGGAAAATGTCAAAACCACATCTGCCTATGACCACGCACGACTCCTCTTCGGCTATTCTCCGAATCACTTTTGCCTGAGCGTCGAACAACTCTCTGGAGGTGATCTCCTGCCCTCCCCCATGATACTCATTGCTGCTCATGTAGCCTTGATAGAAAGTGGTGAAATCGTCTTTCCATGAATTGTTGCGAGCCTCTAGTTTTTCAACGGCAGCCTCTGAAACGCCAAAGTGATCAGCAAGCGCCTTGAGCACTTGTTTGTCAAGTAGTTTCACACCCAATCGCTCAGCCAAAATAACGCCTATCTTATGCCCACCAGTGCCAAACTGACGGTTGATGGTAATCACAAAATTTTCTTCCCTGTTCATAAGCTTAGATATTAAAGTTATATTCTCTACACAAAGATAATCTTTTTTTTCGAACTATGCAATAGGCAAACAGATATTTCTGAAATTTTCCTGCAAATATTTGGAAATCCGGCAAAAAAGCATTAATTTTGCACCCGATTTGTGAAAACGATGGTTCGGTAGCTCAGCTGGATAGAGCAACTGCCTTCTAAGCAGTAGGTCTTGGGTTCGAGCCCCAACCGAATCACCATCACCCAACAGGAACTGACGAGCATGCGGTTCCTGTTTTTTATTTCCAGTAAGCCGACTTATCTACTGGGGCAAATGCTTAGTAGAGAATCAGGTCCCAAGTCACCATGTGCACCCTCATCGCAAACAACAAAAAAAGAACGAGGAGCAACCGTTTGGCTACTCCTCGCTCTGCGGTGCGTACGAGACTCGAACTCGTGACCTCCTGCGTGACAGGCAGGCATTCTAACCTACTGAACTAACGCACCAAATCAGTAGTGTTCTTATGCGGTGCGTACGAGACTCGAACTCGTGACCTCCTGCGTGACAGGCAGGCATTCTAACCTACTGAACTAACGCACCTTTTTCGTTGTCACACAAGCCCCGAAAGGCTGATTACTGATTTGCGGTTGCAAAGTTATGAATATTTTTTGGTTTCCCCAAACTTTCTACAGATTTTTTTATATTTTTTTTTGCATCAGCACTACATCGTGATAATCATGCCCATCGAAAAGCCACTCTTTCAACATGGCAGAACGCTGGAAACCTGCATTCCCGAATAGGGTCAGCGACACCTGGTTATCCTCTGCTACACAAGCATATAATTGGTGCAGATGAAGAACCTTGTGCGCATAGGCCGTCACCTTTTCCAAAGCTGCGGTGGCATAATGCCGTTGGCGCCATGGTTTCTGAACCACAATGCCCACCTCGGCCCTGAGATGTTGCGGTTGAAAGTTCACAATGTCGACAATCCCCACCGTCTGCCGTTGCTCGTTCTCTATCATCAGTCTCACCTGCCGGTCGGTATAGATGTCACCAGCACTCTGGGCTATATAGTCGTGCAGGGTGTAACGCGAATAAGGAACGTTGGTAATACCTACATCCCACAGGGCTTCGTCGTTCTCTATCTGGTAGAGCACGTCCAGGTCTTCTGGCTCAATGGCTCTTAGGTTTACAACAGGTATCTTCATAGGTATACTTCTTTCTCTGTGATTAATGCGCCCGAAGCCGAACTGAAGGTGGCAAGGAGGTAATTGCCCTCATGGTCAACAAGATGGTTGAACACATCTTCATAGCGCCATTTGTCCATGTCGTAGACACGGTAAACTGGCTCCTCATCGGTTTCTTCTCTGCAAACCAGCCCTTTGCGGAGTGCCAGCCGTCTGCACTTCTCCTTCATCTCGTCCGAGCCGTCGAGCACGAATGTCGGTCTCTCATCATAGTGTCTCCGGGTGAAGCCCAGCATCTTCCGGAATTTATCAGTAGCCATGCCCACAAGGGCCATCGCGGCTTTCGCATAGATGGCCATGCGAATGGGAATGCCCAGCCAGAAGACCATCGTGCCATAATGCTTCCTGAAGAAGATGAGCATCGCCTTGTAGAACACATGCACGTAGCGGAACGACGATTTCTCGGTACTCTCGCCTTTGTAGTGAACAATCCTGACGGGTACATACCAGTTCTCATATCCCCCCTTCAGTATGCGATACGAGAGGTCGATATCCTCACCATACATGAAGAAATCCTCATCCAGCAGCCCCACCTCGTCGAGCACGCTTCGGCGTATTATCATGAACGCTCCGCTCACCACCTCTATCCGAGCAGGCTCATCCCACGGAAGGTAACCCATGTAGTAATGGCCGAATCGAGGATGCCTGGGATAACGCCGGCACAACCCCGTCATCTTGTAGAATGCCGTCATCGGCGTAGGCAGTCCGCGTCGCGACTCATTGGCTTTCTCACCGTTGACCTTCAGCATTTGCACTCCTGCGGCACCAGCCTTGGGGTGTTCGTCCATGAAGGCAATGACATCGGTCAGCACCTGCTCGCCCACAAGCGTGTCTGGATTCAGGAGCAGCACATAGTCGGCACGGCTCTGACGGATGGCCATATTGTTGGCACGGGCAAAGCCCAGATTGTGGTTGCTCTCAATGAATGTCACCTCGGGGAAACGGCTTCGCAGGTATTCCACCGAACCGTCGCGCGAGTGATTATCTACCACCACCACCTCTGCCTCGAGACCGCCGATGGCTCTCCGCACGCTTGTGAGACACTGCTCCAGGTAGTATTTCACATTGTAGTTGACTATGATAACCGTTAGTTTCACTTCTCTGACGTCTCTGCCTTACAACGCTCTTTCGTGGGAACCACAAATGCCAGACACAACAACAGGATAACGGCCATGTAGCCGAATGGTGCCTTCATGAAGAACATATAATAAAATAAGGTACACGCAACCATCGGTACCACCAGCATCATCATCCGAAGGGTTCCCCACCTCAGCAATCCGGGAGCGGGATCGCTTGTCAACTTGCCATGCACGGCCGTGAACTTAAACAACCGCAAGGCCACGGGAATGGCGCATAGCACCAGCAGCTCCATCGTCGAGAGCACCACAAACTCCAGCTGAGGTTTTCCTGCCCAGGCACCTGCCTCAAGGGTGTTGCTCTCAAACAACACAACGGTCAGCACGCTGGCCACGATGCCTGCCAGCATTTCTGCCATCAATATCTTCTGAGTTCTTTTCATCATACACTCTTTTTTCTTAGCTCTTAAACTCTGTCCTGTTCACTATCGAGCGCCCCAGCGTCACCTCGTCGGTATACTCAATCTCGTCGCCCACGCTGATGCCACGGGCTATCACGCTGATTCTCACGTCCATATCCGCCAGTTTGCGGAAGATGTAGAAGTTGGTGGTGTCGCCCTCCATCGTCGAGCTCAGGGCCAGTATCACTTCTTTGATACCGCCTTCAGCCACGCGCTCCACCAGCGAGTCGATTTCTATGTCGCCAGGCCCCACACCATCCATCGGCGAGATGATTCCCCCCAGCACATGATAAAGGCCATGATACTGCTGAGTGTTCTCGATAGCCATCACGTCCTGCACGTTCTCCACCACGCAAACCGTAGTAGTGTCTCTCCTGGGGTCGGAACACAAGGGGCATAGCTCCGTATCGCTGATGTTATGGCAGACGCGGCAGTACCTCACCTCCCTTCTAAGCTTCGACACGGCGGTGGTGAAGCTCTCCACATCGCTTTCCTCCCGCCTCAGCAGATGCAATACGAGCCGCAAGGCGGTCTTACGGCCTATGCCCGGAAGCTTGGAAAACTCTGCAACGGCTTTCTCCAGTAGTTGTGAGGAATATTGTTGAACCATCGTCTTCTGCTATTTTGTTGCAAAGTTACGATTTTTTTCTTTATACACAATTATTTCGTGAAAAAATACTATCTTTGCGCCATAGATCACCATCATCAAAACTCATTCTGAAAACATCTCCCAACGCGTCATGACCAAATTCAACACATCCATATTCTCCGCCCTCCTGCTGGTCAGCGCCATTGTGCTGGCCTCATGTGGCAGCGACGACGATGAGCCCGTCGTCATTCCCGAACGGCCACAAAACGTCGAAGCCCGTTTCACCGACACCATCCGCTACGAGAAAGAAAAAACCACGGCCTACAACTTCGAGTATCCCTCCACCGACCCCTATGGCGAGCCCGTCACTCTTTCGGGAACCATCACCATCGGCGATGAGGTGAGAAGCACCCATCATGCCCGCGGGCTGCTGCTCTACAACCACTATACCGTCTATCGCGCCGACCAGTGCCCCTCGAAGGGCGAGCTGGGGGCTCAGCTGTTCATGACGGGCAGCGGACTCATCACCGTCTCGGCCGACTATTATGGCTTCGGGGCCACCGAGGACAAGCAGCAGACCTATTGCATCTCCGGCGCCAACGCCCAAGCCAGCGTCGATGCCTTGATAGCCGCAAAAGCACTTTTGGCCAGCCACGGATACCACTCCGACGACGTTCTCTTCAATGCCGGCTATTCACAAGGAGCCCAGACGGCTATGGCCGTGGTCAGACTTGTCACCCAGAAATATCCCGACATCCACCTCACCTGCACCTTTGCCGGAGGAGGCTCCTACGACATTCCCGAAACCTACCGCCAGTTCATCCGCTCGGGCAAGACCGCCATGCCCAGCACCGTCATCAGCGTGCTGCTAGCCTACAACGAATACTTCTCCTTAGGCATGCCCCGCGAGGCCATCTTCCGGGAACCCCTGCTCAGCCATATCGACGAGTGGGTGCTCAGCAAGAAGTATTCACGCGAGCAGATTGACCGGCTGGTGGCCTCAAGCAGCATCTCCGACTGGTGCGCCCCAGAGCTGCTCGACACCGACTCGGAACTGTCGCAACGCCTGATGGCAGCCCTCGACCGCGACAACCTGTGCCACGGATGGTCGCCGCGCAAAGACGAGCATATCTACCTGTTTCACAACAGCGCAGATGGAGCCGTGCCCGTTGAGAACACTCAAAACCTCGGGAATTTCCTCAGGGAGCAAGGGGTTGAGCATCTGAGCATGAGAGTGGCCAACTACGGAGCCCTCTTCGGCCAGCCGGCCCACGAGACGGGCGCCATCTTCTTTGTGGCTGAGGCACTCCTGAAGGTGTGCGACATCCTGGACATCAACATCTGGATTGACTACAACCGGTTTATAGAATTGTTATAAGGCAACTTCGCACTACATAGCAACATTTTCTCTCGAATCGTCATTTTCAAAGAACGCATTGAAACACAAGTCCATTTTTGCCTCGGACCAACTGATAGTGAACACCGTAACGGACGCTTCCGTTTTACCCTACAAAGATACAAAAAAATTTTGAAACCACCAAATTTTTCATGCCGCAAACGACCCGTTTTCGCTCGGTTTCAGCTAGTTTTTTTCTGAAGCAGCTTCGATGATAGAATCAGAGAGCCGCAGACCCGACTCGTTAATGATAGTCATGTCTTGCGTACCTCCAAGGGGGGCTGAATCGGGGGCGTCCTTCTGAATAGGGAGGAGCCAGACGAGCCATGTCGTTTCTCGTTTTTTCTACACATGTCACAAAGACACTTTTCATGTCTTTCCCGTACTGATTGGGTTGACTTTCTCGCCTGGGTACGGTTGCCTCCCTCGCTCTCGATTTGTGCCTCACGATTGTGCCGCACGGCATGCTCATAAAGTTGCTCTTGACGTGCTCAAAGTGCTCATGACGCGCCGTGGCGGCGTAACCCGTCCGCGCCCGAGCTTTCCTCCAGCAAGCCCGAGTTTTCCTCTAGGATTGCCTAGGATTTCCTAGGACTACCTAGGGCTTTATGTATTTATTAACTAAAGCCCTTCATTCTTTTTAACAGATTTTTGCACTCTGTGGAGGTCGGTTTTTGGTTATTAGCCGGATAATTCGTAACTTTGCATACGAAACACTAAAGCCCAGAAACGCCAACCTGAAAACAAAACTGCTGAGAGAGCAGAACGGACGGCAAACCTCCCCCCGTTTTTAACAGTAGTTAATTTATAAAGGTGGAAATCGACAAAATCGGAATATTACTCTATTAAAGAGTGAAATTGTTCTATTATTTTTTCACAATGGAGGAAAACTCCGTACCTTTGCCGTCGAAATATAGATTAGGAATCAAACGTAATGATATGAAGAAAACAACTAAGACGCTCATGGGAGTGTTGATTCTCGTGAGCATGATGGTGACACCAACACAAGCCAGGCAATGGTCGCTGAAAGACTGCATTGACTATGCGCTTCAGAACAATATTCAGTTGCAGAAAACCCGCATTAACAAGCTGTCGGCCGAGGAGGATGTGCTTCAGGCTCAGTCGGCCCTGCTGCCCTCGCTCTCGGCTTCTACCAACCAGAACGTGGCCTACCGCCCATGGGTGGCATCGGGAATGAGCACCGTGGCCAACGGATATGTTCAGTCGAGCGTCGACAAGGTGTACTACAACGGCAGCTATGGCGTGAATGCCAACTGGACGGTGTGGAACGGCAACCAGAATCGCAACACGGTGAAGCTGAACAAGCTGGCCGAGCAACAGGCCGAACTCGACTCTGCCACCACGGCCAACAGCATTCAGGAGCAGATCGCCCAGCTGTATGTGCAGATACTCTATAGCGACGAGGACATCAAGGTGAACCGCCAGAGCCTGGAAACGAGCAAGAAGAACGAGGAGCGCGGGAAGGAAATGGTGAACGTCGGGAAGATGTCGAAGGCCGACTTGATGCAGCTCACGGCTCAGAGAGCTCAGGACGAATATAGCATCGTGGCGGCTGAGAGCAACTTGAAGAACTACAAGCGACAGTTGAAGCAACTTCTGCAAATAACAGACAATGAGGAGTTTGACGTGGCGATTCCGACTACCACCGACGCACAGGCACTAGCCGACATTCCGAGCATGGTCTCGGTCTACAACATGGCATTGGCCAACCGCCCCGAAATACAGAACTCGAAACTCGCCATCGAGAGCAGCGAGCTGAACATGAAGATTGCCAAAGCAGGCAGCCTGCCCACCATCGGGCTGAACGCCAGCGCGGGAACCAACACCACGAGCATGAGCAACACCGCCTGGGGACGCCAACTGAAGACCAACTTCGACGTGGGTGGCGGATTCACGGTCAGCATTCCGCTCTTCGACAACCGCAAGACGAAGACCGCCGTCAACAAGGCGCACCTGCAACACGAGTCGGCCTTGCTGGACTTGAAAGACAAGCAGACACAGCTCTATAGCACGATAGAGAACTATTGGCTGGACGCGGTGAACAATCAGGAGAAATACAAGGCGGCTAAGATTGCCGAGGAGAGCGAGCAAGCCAGCTACGACCTGCTTTCGGAGCAGTTCAGACTGGGTCTGAAAAACATCATCGAGCTGATGACCGGTAAGGACAAGTTGCTGACTGCCCAGCAGAACGTTCTGCAAAGCAAATATCTGACCATTCTGAACCAGCAGATGCTGAAGTTCTACGAGGGTGCAAGGATGGAATGACCAAGGAAACAAGAAAACAAATAAAGATATCATTATGAAGAAAAATGTGAAAATAGCATTAGGCATTGGAGCACTTGCCGTGATAGCTCTGGCCATCTTCCTGCTGACGGGCAAGAAAAAGAAAGAACAGGTGTCGTTTGAGACGGCCAAAGCCGAGGTAACCAACATTCAGAACAGCATTACTGCCACCGGCACCATTGAGCCGGTGACGAGCGTAACGGTGGGTACGCAGGTGAGCGGTATTGTGAGCCGCTTGTATGTCGACTACAATAGCGTGGTTAAGAAAGGTCAGGTGATAGCCGAGCTCGACAAGACCAACCTCATCAGCGAGCTGAACAATGCCAGGGCCAACCTGAATAGCGCCCAGAGCAACATGAGCTATCAGCTGGCTAACTACAACCGGTATAAGACGCTCTACGACAAGGGCCTGGTGAGCGCTGACGAGTATGAGAGTGCACGTCTGAGCTACCAGCAGTCGCAACAACAAGTGGCCCAGGCTCGCGAGAGTGTGAACAAGGCGCAGACCAACCTCGGCTATGCCACCATCACCTCGCCCATCGACGGAGTGGTGCTCTCTAAGTCGGTAGAGGAAGGACAGACCGTGGCCGCCTCGTTCAACACCCCAGAGCTGTTCACCATCGCACAAGACTTAACCAACATGCGCGTGATTGCCGACATCGACGAGGCCGACATTGGCGGAGTGGTGGAAGGCCAGCGAGTGACGTTCACGGTGGATGCTTTCCCCGACGACTCTTTCGAGGGACGCGTGACACAGGTGCGCCAGCAGGCTACCACCGAGAGCAATGTGGTGACGTATGAGGTGGTGATCTCGGCTCCCAACAAAGACCTGAAGCTGAAGCCGGGACTGACCGCCAACGTGACCATCTTCACACTCGAGAAGAACAATGTGCTGGCCGTACCCGCCAAAGCCCTGCGATTCACGCCCAATGAGATGCTGCTCAGCAAGACACAACGCATAGAAGACGTGAAGGCACCCCACAAGGTGTGGACGAAGGAGGGTGATGTGTTCAAGGCCCATGCCGTGGAGACGGGCACCACTAACGGGATGATCACCGAGATAGTGAAAGGACTGGCCGAGGGCGCTGAGGTGCTGGTTGACTTCAAGATTGCCACCCAGCAAGCCGACCAGCAACAGGGCGAGCAGGCCAACAACCCCTTCATGCCTAAGCCCAGAGGTAACAACAACAAGAACGCCAATCAACAGAAGAAGCAGTAAGCAACTATGAGTGACGAAAAGAACAGAAAGGTGGTCATCGAGCTGCGCAACGTGAAACGGTATTTCCAGGTGGGTAGTGAGACCGTGAAGGCTTTGCGGGGCGTGTCGTTCAAGATTTACGAGGGCGAGTTCGTGACCATTCAGGGAACATCAGGCTCTGGTAAATCGACCCTCCTCAACCAGCTGGGCTGCCTCGACACACCCACCAGCGGAGAATACTTCCTCGACGGTATCTCTGTGCGCACCATGTCGAAGACCCAACGGGCCCACCTGCGCAACCGCAAGATAGGATTTGTGTTCCAAAACTACAATCTGCTGGCCAAGACAACGGCCGTTGAGAACGTGGAGCTGCCGCTGATGTACAACTCCGAGGTATCTGCCAAAGAGCGACGTGAGAAGGCCGTGAGGGCGCTCAAGGCCGTAGGGCTGGGCGACCGGCTGGAGCATAAGTCGAACCAGATGTCGGGCGGTCAGATGCAACGAGTGGCTATTGCCCGTGCGCTGGTGAACGACCCTGCCGTATTGCTGGCCGACGAGGCTACAGGTAACCTCGACACACGCACGTCGTTCGAGATGCTGGTGCTCTTCCAGGAGCTATACAAGCAAGGGCATACCATCATATTTGTGACCCATAACCCTGAGATTGCCGAGTACTCGAGCAGAAACATCAACCTCCGCGACGGCAAGATTCGCGAGGACACGCAGAACACAAACATCAAGTCGGCGGCCGAGGCGCTGGCTGCCCTGCCCCTGCCACAAGACGACTAGTGGGGGCTGATGCATCAATCATAAAAAAACTGGATGAACAATGAACATACTCAATCTATTTAAGGTAAGTCTGAAGGCCGTAGCCAACAACAAGATGCGCTCGTTCCTCTCGATGCTGGGCATCATCATTGGTGTGGCTGCCGTCATCATCATGATGGCCATCGGACAAGGCTCGAAAGAGAGCATCCGCAAGGAGCTGTCGACGATGGGTACCAACTTGCTGACCATCAGGCCCGGAGCCGACATGCGTGGCGGAGTAAGACAAGACCCCTCCAGCATGCAGACGCTCAAGATGGCCGACTATGAGCGCATCATGGCCGAGAAGAAATTTGTGACCAACGTGTCGCCGGAGGTAACTGCCAGCGGACAGGTGATTTATGGCAACAACAACACCAACACCACCGTCTATGGCGAGAGCCCCGAGTATCTGGATATTAAGCAATGGGACATCGAAAAGGGTGAGTGCTTCACCGACGAGGATATTAAGAAGTCGGCCAAGGTGGCGGTCATCGGAAAAACTATTGTCGATGAGCTTTTCGGCGAGGGTACTGACCCCATCGGCAAGACCATCCGCTTCAAGTCTATTCCCATGCGCGTGGTAGGCGTGCTGAAATCGAAAGGCTACAACAACTGGGGAATGGACCAGGATAATGTCATCATCTCGCCCTACTCCACCGTCATGAAGCGCATTGCCGCCCAGACGTTCTTCTCCAGCATCGTTTGCTCGGCGGTCACCGAAGAGTTGTCGGATGCAGCTATCGAGGAGCTGACGCAGATTCTTCGCGACAACCACAAGCTGAAAGGCGATGCTGATGACGACTTCACCATTCGCTCGCAAGCTGAGATGATGGAAACCATGTCGTCGACGATGGACACCGTCACCATCATTCTGGTTGTGGCCGCCGCCTTCTCCCTGCTGGTAGCCGGAATAGGCATCATGAACATCATGCTGGTGAGTGTCACGGAGCGCACGAAAGAGATTGGTCTGCGCATGGCGGTGGGAGCCACGGGACCGGTCATCTCACTTCAATTCCTGATTGAGTCGGTACTGATATCCCTGACGGGAGGATTGCTGGGCATCCTGGTGGGATGTAGTGCCAGCGAGTGGATAGTGCCCATGTTCAACATGCCTTCCAGCGTGCCGGCATGGTCCATCTATGTGTCGTTCCTCGTGTGCGTTTGCATAGGAGTGCTCTTCGGATATATTCCCGCTCAGAAAGCAGCCAACATGGACCCCATCGAAGCCATACGACATGAATAAGAATACCACCTGGATATTGCATGTGGCAGTATGGTTGATGCTGTTTCTGTCGCCCCTGATGTTCTCGCACGAGCAGACCATCAGCTTGGTGCGAGTGGCAGCCTTCAGCATCTTCCCGTTGTGCATGATGACGGTCTTCTACACCAATTATCTATGGCTGGTGCCACGCTACTATATTGCCCACGAAGAGCGCTTCTACTGGATATTCAACATGATTATGATTCTGGTACTGGCCGTGCTCATGCAATTGTGGATGCATCTGCTTCACCCGCTATTCCCTGATGATGGTCGTCCTCATCCCGAACCGTCGTTCCTGAAGCAATTGTTGTTTGTGGCCCGCAACATCTTCAATCTTTCGGTGGTTCTGTTTATTGCCACAAGCATGGAAATCAGTTCGCGCTGGCATCAGATGGAAGACGAACGGATAGAGATGGAGGCCGCACGCAAAGAGGCCGAGCTGGCCAATCTGCGCTCGCAAATCAACCCGCATTTCCTCCTGAATACGCTCAACAACATCTATGCCCTGACCGCCTTTGACACCGAGAAAGCGCAAAAGGCCATCATGGAGCTTAGCAAGATGTTGCGCCACATGCTCTACGACAACCAGCAGAGCATGGTCAACCTGAAAGAGGAAATACAGTTCATCGGCAACTACGTGAACCTGATGAAGCTCCGCCTGCCACAAAACGTAGAGGTGAGGTTTCATAGCAACTATCCTGAACCCTGCAACATTCAAGTGGCCCCACTTATTTTCATCTCGCTCGTAGAAAATGCCTTCAAACATGGGGTGAGCCCTACGGAGAAAAGCTTTATTGACATCAACATCGGTGCCGAAAAAGACCTGCTCACTTGTGAAATTAAAAACTCAAACTACCCCAAGACGCAACAAGACCGGAGCGGCCACGGCATAGGACTCCAACAGGTGGAACGCCGCCTGAACCTGAGTTATCCACAAAGACACACGTGGAAGAAGGGCATTACGGACAACGGGAAACAATATTATTCAAAAATCGAAATTCAACTAGCATGAGTATTAATTGTGTGATTATCGACGATGAGCCCCTGGCTGCCGAATTGCTGCTTAGCTATGCCAAGCGCATCTCTTACCTCAACGTGAAGGGGACGTTCAATAGTGCCATTGCGGCCATGAGAGAACTCAGGGAGCATCCTGTCGACTTGATTTTCCTCGACATTCAGATGCCAGAGCTCAGCGGACTGGAGTTTGCCAGAATCCTGCCGCCACAAACCAGGATTATCTTCACGACGGCCTTCAACCAATATGCTATTGACGGCTACAAAGTGAATGCTATGGACTACTTGTTGAAGCCCATCAGCTACGACGATTTCCTCCAGGCATGCAACAAGGCTTTGGAATACATCACCTCGCAACAGATTCACACCTCGAATAAGGAAAAGGCCGACCGTTTCATCTTCGTCAAAAGCGAATACAAACTGGTGCGAATCAACCTGGACGATGTGCTTTATATAGAAGGAGTAAAAGACTATGTTAAAATCTACTTCGACAACGGCGACAAACCTGTCATGTCACTCATGAACATGAAGAGAATTGAGGAAAGCCTGCCATCGCCGGAGTTCATGCGTACGCACCGAAGCTATATTGTCAACATGATGAAAGTAAAAGTTATCGACCGGCTTCGCATCGTCTTCGACAAAGTCTATATTCCCATCTCCGACAGCTATAAAGACGAAGTGATGAGCTTTCTTGACTCACACACTCTGCTCTAGATGGATTTCCGAGCCAATGAGGCGAAGGTATTCATCATACGAGAAATAACGGCCGCCCATGCTCTTCAGATGAGCGGTCTCCAGTTGACAATCGATGATGCCCCCGCCATTCTCTTCCATGAAACGGGCTAAGGTGATCAGCGCCAGCTTACTGGCACTAGGCACCAACGAGAACATGCTTTCTCCGAAGAAATTGCGGCCGATGTTCACACCGTAGAGTCCACCTACCAACCTGCTTCCTTCCCACACTTCCACGCTTGCCGCAAAATGCTGGCGATGAAGCTCTATGTACGCCGCTTCTATATCCGGTCCCAGCCATGCTCCATCTTCATCGATACGCAACCGTCCGCATTGCTTAATCACCTCTTCAAATGCCTCATTCATCGTCACCTCGTATTGTTGCTTGCGCATGAGGGTTCGCATACTATGAGAAATGTGTATTTCAGAAGGGAAAATCACAAAGCGCTGATGCGGACAATACCAATGCAGTTGGTCGCAATCGCGAAAGGATGTCCAGGGGAATATTCCATAACTATAAGCCAGCAACAACCTGTCAACCGACAAATCGCCACCTACCGCCAGCAACCCGTCATCATCAGCCAGACGAGGGTCGGGAAAAGATATGTCATCAGTAAGCTGGAATACCATGGTTCATCTTTGCTCATGAAAAAAGAGAAGATTCTCTATCAATCTTCTCTTTCTTGGTCGAGGTGACAGGACTCGAACCTGCGACAGCCTGGTCCCAAACCAGGAACGCTACCAACTGCGCTACACCTCGGTTGCAAGCTCCTTAGCGATTTGCGGCTGCAAAGGTAATCACTTTTTCCGAGCTATGCAAACTTTTTCAAGCCTTTTTTTGCTTTATTTGATAATGCCTTGCTCAACGAAAATCTTCTTGAGTGCCTGGACGGCGCGCTCCACTTGCTCTTCCGTATGTGTGGCCATCAGGGCGAAGCGTACAAGCGTGTCTTGTGGTGCGCAAGCAGGCGGAATCACCGGATTGATAAATACGCCGGCCTTGAAGGCAAGGGCTGTCACGAGGAAGGTCTTGCTGATGTCGCGCACATAAAGCGGTATGATGGGGCTCTCGGTCTCGCCAATCTCAAAGCCTTCTTCGCGGAAGCGCTTCAAAGCATAGCGGGTCACCTTCCAAAGGGCCTCTATGCGCTCGGGCTCCTGCTGAATGATATGAAGGGCCTCCATTGCGGCGGCAGTAGCGGCTGGCGTGTTAGATGCGCTGAAGATATAGGTGCGGCATGAATGGCGCAAGTAGTTGATGGTGTCGAAATCACTGGCGATGAATCCTCCGATGCTGGCAAGCGACTTTGAGAAAGTACCCATAATCAGGTCAACCTCGTCGGTCAGTCCGAAATGATCACAAACACCACGGCCTTGCTTACCGAATACGCCAATACCATGAGCTTCGTCAACCATCACCGAGCAGTTGTACTTATGCTTCAGCTCGATAATCTCTGGAAGCTTGGCCAAATCACCCTCCATGGAGAACACACCATCGACGACAATCAGTTTAACGGCCTCATGGGGCAGCTTCTGAAGCACGCGCTCGAGGTCGTCCATGTCGTTGTGCTTATAATGCAACTGCTTTGCAAAAGCAAGACGTCGGCCATCCACAATACTTGCATGGTCGCGGTCGTCGCAGATTACGTAATCATCCTTGTTCAGCAGGGCTGGAATAACACCCTGGTTGACGCTGAAACCGGTAGAAAAGCACAAGCAGTCGGCCTTACCAATATACTCAGCGATTTCTTTCTCCAGCTGAACATGAATGTCGAGCGTACCGTTGAGGAAACGGCTTCCGGCGCAACCAGAGCCATATCGGTCTAATGCTTCTTTAGCCTTATTGATGATACGCTGATCGCCGGTAAGTCCTGTATAAGCATTGGAACCGAACATAAGCACCTTATGGCCGCCCATCTCTACTTCTGTTCCCTGCTTGCTTGTGATCTCACGAAAATATGGATACACATCCATAGCCATGAATTTCTGAGGCTCACGGTAGCTCTTGAATCTTTCTTGTAATTGTCCCATTATAAATAGGTGAAGATTTTCTAATTTAATAAACAGGCTGCAAAGTTAATAAATATTTAAACAATTCGGAAACATTTTTGCAGAAAAGTTGCATTTTATCAAAATAAAGTGTGTTTTATGGCAGTTGATTGCAAGATAATTATTAACTTTGCAACTCAAATGAAGAGGAAGATAGTATTTGTGATGAACCCCATTTCGGGCACGGCCAGCAAGGCGGGCATACCGAAACTTATCGACGAGACGATTGACAAAGAGCGTTTCGACTATGAGATTCGTATGACCGAATATGCCGGCCACGCATCCGAGATAGCGAGCGAAGCCAAAGAACAAGGCGTCGACGCCGTAGTTGCCGTTGGTGGTGACGGAACGGTGAATGAGGTGGCAAGGGCTATTGTTCACTCAAATACTGCGCTAGGCATCATCCCTTGTGGTTCCGGCAACGGGCTGGCACGCCACTTGATGCTTCCGATGAACACGAAGAAAGCCATCGAAATCATTAATCTCTTCGCCATACACGACCTGGATTATGGCATCATCAACGGCATTCCGTTTTTCTGCACCTGCGGCATGGGGTTCGACGCTTTCATCAGCATGAAGTTCGCCATGTCGGGCAAACGAGGACCTATCAGCTATGCCGAGAATGTGCTGAAAGAAGGACTCACCTATCAGCCGGAGACCTATCACATAGAAGATGAGACGGGCACGAAGAAATACAAGGCATTCCTCATTTCCTGTGCCAACGCCTCGCAATATGGCAACAATGCCTATATAGCCCCGCAGGCATCGATGAGCGACGGACTGCTTGACGTGATTATCATGGAGCCTTTCGACGTGCTAGAGGCGCCTCAAATCAGCATCGACATGTTTAACAAGACGCTCGACAAGAACTCCAAGATAAAGACATTCAAGGCCAAGCGCATCCACGTGCATCGCGAGAAGCCCGGATGTATCCACTTCGACGGCGACCCCGTGATGACAGATGCCGACGTGGACGTTTCATTAGAGAGCAAAGGCATCAAGGTGATTGTCAATCCTCATGCAGACAAGAGCAAGCGTCAGCCAAACATGGTGCAGAATGCCTTCTCTGAGCTCTTCAACGACATTCACACCGTGCGTGAGGATATTACGAAGCAGAGTCGCAACATCCAGGCCATCAACAAGAAGCTTCTCAGGAGGCTCAATAAGATTTAAAGCGTCCTCGACGACTCTTCTTTCTCCCTACCCCATCTTTTTTCGCATGTCTTTTCCCACAAAGAGTTTCCTCCTTGTAGCTGGAACGTCTTCTGCAATCGCAGAAGGCTACTCTACGAATCTGGAGCATAACTCTACAACTACAGAGTAGCCTTCTACAAACATGAACGCGAACGCCACTTTTCAGAACCGTTACAATCAGCCCGTGGGTAATAAGTTTGTTCAATCCTATTTTTTCTATGTATCTTTGCAGATTTAAAACAAAAATTGTATCTTTGCAAAATGAACTGTTTTGAACACATGAATATGAAAACCATCATATCGTTCCTGTTGCTATTGGCAACTGTTGGGGTGAAGGCCGATGTTGTTCCCACCATCGCGCCTACAGCCACTTATCTGACTGAAGACGGTGAGGAGGAAAATGCATCAAAGGCCGGCTCTGCACCCATGAAGGCTATTTTCCGCGCCAATCCGGAGAATGTAGGCAGCTATAGTGCCACTTACGAATGGCGGTTCTACCTGAACTCGATGGAGTCGGAACCGTATCTGACCCGCTATGAGCAAGATACCGAGTATACGTTCACTCAGGCTGGTGGGCACTACATCGTGTGCTATGCCACATTCATCAATGGAACAGATACGGTGGCCTATACCAAGGATTATTGGGAGAACGAAGGACAGCCCCTGACATGTACCGTGAGTCAAAGCCGACTGGAAATGCCCAATGCCTTCTCGCCTAATGGCGACGGGCATAACGACATTTATGGTGCCAAAGACAACTATCAGAGTATCGTGGAGTTTCATGCTGTCATTCTCAACAGATGGGGGCAGAAACTATATGAGTGGACCGACCCCGCAGGCGGATGGGATGGCACCTACAAAGGGCACGACGTGAAGCAGGGCGTCTATTTCGTTGTGGTGAAGGCCAAAGGAGCCGATGGGATTCGCTACAACATTCGTAAGGACGTGAACCTGCTTCGAGGGTATATTGAGCATTAAAGATTAAGGTGGAAATCCATCTCTCTCAATACCCGGCATCACTTGTTAGCACGACACGAGTCAGCTATATCATCACGCATGATGCGACTGCTTACTGACAAGCAAACCTGATCATACTGAGTCAAATCAAAAAAGAAATGCAACGCGAAGACGAAAAAATAAATGTATGGGGCGCGCGCGTCCATAACCTGAAAAATGTTGACGTGGAGATTCCACGCAACTCGCTGACTGTCATTACGGGCCTGTCGGGCTCGGGAAAATCATCATTGGCCTTCGACACCATTTTTGCCGAGGGTCAACGACGGTATATAGAGACATTCTCTGCGTATGCCCGCAACTTCTTAGGAGGCATGGAGCGGCCAGATGTCGACAAGATTACCGGCTTGAGTCCGGTCATCAGCATCGAGCAGAAGACAACCAATAAGAATCCTCGCTCTACGGTAGGCACCACCACCGAGGTGTACGACTATCTGCGACTCCTATATGCACGTGCAGGCACGGCCTACAGCTATGCCACGGGCGAGCGAATGGTGAAGTATACAGAGGAGAAAGTGCTCGACATGATTTTTACCGAATATGTGGGGAAACGCATCTACATTCTGGCTCCATTGGTGCGCGCCCGAAAAGGCCACTATCGCGAGTTGTTCGAGAACATGCGCCGCAAGGGTTACCTTTACGCACGTGTTGATGGCGACATTACGGAGATGACGCGGGGCATGAAAGTAGACCGATATAAGACGCATAATATAGAGGTGGTGGTCGACAAAATGGCTCTTCCAAGCGACTTGCAACGCGAGGGACGCATGGCTGAGCGTTTGCGCAGAAGTGTCGATGTGGCTATGCGTGAAGGCGACGGCGTGCTGATGATTCTTAACGACGAGACAGGGGCCGTGAGAAACTACTCTAAGAGGCTGATGTGTCCTACAACGGGCATCTCTTACGGCGAGCCAGCCCCCAACACTTTCTCATTCAATTCTCCTGAGGGAGCCTGTCCGCGTTGCAAAGGACTGGGCTACATCAACGAGATTGACCTGAACAAGGTTATCCCTGATCGCAAGGCCAATATACATGATGGGGCAATTGCTCCGTTGGGGAAATATAAAAACCAAATGATTTTCTGGCAAATCGATGCCATTCTGCAAAAGTATGAGTGCACCTTAAAGACACCTGTCAGCGATATACCAGAAGAAGCGCTCAACGAGATTCTTTACGGTAGCCTGGGTAACATTAAGATTTCCAAAGAACTGGTGCACACTACGACCGACTATTTTGTCACATTCAACGGAGTGGTGAAATACCTGCGTAATGTGATGGATAACGACGACTCTGCAAGCGGGCAGAAATGGGCCGACCAGTTCCTAGCTGTCTGCGAGTGTGGCGAGTGCCATGGCCAGCGACTGAACCGCGAGGCTCTCTCCTATCGTATCTGGGACAAGAATATTGCAGAAGTGGCCAACCTTGATTTAGGTGATTTGCGCAAATGGCTCGACGAGGTGGAAGATCATCTGGAGAGTAAACAGAAGAAAATTGCAACAGAGATTCTCAAGGAAATACGCACCCGCATCGACTTCCTGCTTGAGGTGGGACTCGGCTATCTATCGCTCAACCGTCAGTCGGCAAGTCTCTCGGGCGGAGAGAGCCAACGCATCAGACTGGCCACTCAGATTGGTTCGCAACTCGTCAATGTGCTATATATCCTCGACGAGCCCAGCATCGGTCTCCACCAACGCGACAACAACCGGCTGATACACTCTCTGAAAGAATTGCGAGACCTGGGCAATACTGTCATTGTGGTAGAACACGACAGAGACATGATGCTCAGCGCTGATTACGTGATTGACATAGGTCCCCGAGCCGGGCGCAAGGGTGGCGAAGTGGTGTTCCAGGGCACGCCGGCAGAGATGTTGCACACGAATACCATCACGGCTAAGTATTTGAATGGACAATTGCAAGTAGATAGTGACACGCAGACGCCCGATGGAAACAGGAGAAAAGGAAATGGCCATCTGCTGACGATTAGGGGCGCATCGGGCAACAACTTGAAGCATATTGACGTAAGCTTCCCGCTTGGCACGCTCATTGTCGTAACGGGAGTCAGCGGAAGTGGGAAATCGACGCTCATCAATGAGACGCTACAACCCATACTTAGCCAGCACTTCTACCGTTCGCTGAAACGTCCTATGCCATACGACAGTATTGAAGGAATAGATCATATAGACAAAGTTGTGAATGTTGACCAAACACCTATCGGTCGGACTCCACGAAGCAATCCAGCCACCTACACAGGTGTGTTTAGCGACATACGATCACTTTACGTCAACTTGCCCGAAGCAAAAATAAGAGGTTACAAACCGGGACGTTTCTCCTTTAATGTGAAAGGCGGTCGTTGTGAGACATGTGGCGGCAATGGCTACAAGACCATCGAGATGAACTTCTTGCCCGATGTGATGATTCCATGCGAAGTGTGTCATGGAAAGCGCTACAACCGCGAGACGCTAGAAGTAAGATACAAGGGGAAATCAATTGCAGATGTGCTCGACATGACCATTAACCAGGCCGTTGAATTCTTCGAGAATGTGCCCAATATCCTCCAGAAAATCAAGACCATTCAGGACGTGGGTCTTGGATACATCAAACTGGGACAACCCTCCACTACCCTCTCTGGAGGAGAAAGCCAGCGTGTCAAACTCGCAACTGAACTCAGCAAACGCGATACAGGAAAAACTCTATATATTCTGGATGAGCCAACCACAGGTCTACATTTCGAAGATATTCGCATCCTGATGAATGTATTACAGAAACTGGTTGACCGAGGCAACACAGTAGTTATTATTGAGCATAACCTCGACGTTATTCGTATGGCTGATTATATCATCGACATGGGACCAGAGGGTGGCCGAGGTGGCGGTACCGTAATCACTACTGGTACACCCGAGCAAATAGCTCAGAGCCATTTAGGATATACATCGGAATATTTGGCCAAAGAACTGGAAAGAGTTGCCCAACCCCTCGATAGCGAGAGCTGAGGAATTGCAGGAAAAGAGAATGGTCTGACCTCAAACGAAGTCAGACCATTTTTGTTGCTACTATAGTAACTCTGTCTTTTGCTTACTGAACTCCATCTTCACGGAGTTTCTTCTGCCAGCGCCAAGCAGAAGCAAGTACTTCCTCGGTAGGTGTCTCAGCTTTCCAGCCTAACACTTTATTGGCTTTCGACACGTCTCCCCACACCTTCTCGATGTCGCCTTCACGGCGAGGAGCAAACGACCACGGAAGCTTCACACCTGTAGCCTTCTCAAAGCCTTCAACTACCTCAAGGGTGCTCAAGCCACGGCCTGTGCCAATGTTGAATACTTCTACTTTATCGGTCTCAGGATGCTCCAGGACACGCTCCATAGCTTTCACATGAGCCTTGGCCAAATCGACCACATAGATGTAATCGCGAATGCAAGTGCCATCAGGAGTATTGTAATCATTACCGAAAATCTTCAATTCCTTACGAATGCCAATGGCGGTCTGCGTAACAAAAGGAATTAGGTTCATGGGAACGCCATTAGGCAATTCGCCGATGAAAGCAGAGGGATGTGCACCTATGGGATTGAAATAGCGCAAGATGATGCTCTTAATAGGAGCCCCGCTATGAATGTAGTCTTGAATAATCTCCTCGTTGATTTGCTTAGTATTGCCGTATGGAGAGAGAGCCTTTTGAATGGGCGCTTTCTCTGTAACGGGCAAATTCTCCTCTGTAGGCTGGCCGTATACAGTGCAGCTGCTGGAGAAAATAATACCTTTCACATCGTATTTTGGCATCAGCTCTAGCAGATTGATGAGCGAAACGATATTATTACGATAATAGAGCAAAGGTTTCTCAACACTCTCACCAACGGCCTTACTAGCTGCAAAGTGAATAATACCCTCTATTTTCGGATACTTTTTAAACACATTCTCTGTGGCTTCGGCGTCGCGAAGGTCCACTTGCTCAAAGGCAGGACGAATACCTGTAATCTTCTCGATGCCGTCAAGTACTTCCAACTTCGAATTACTCAGGTTGTCAACGATGACGACCTCATAGCCTGCCTGTTGCAACTCAACAGTAGTGTGACTTCCGATGAAGCCGGTTCCTCCTGTTACTAGAATTGTCTGTTTCATATTTCTATTTTTAATACAAATTCATTAATCGAGCCCGAACAGAGTACGCAAACCACCGTCAACACCGCTGAATCCCATGAATGCCAGCGAGAGCAGACCAGCCGTCACCAGTACAATAGCCATGCCCTGCATGCCCTTGGGAATACGCACCATAGCCAACTGCTCGCGAATACCGGCGAAAACAACTAGTGCCAAGGCAAAACCAATAGCAGTAGAGAAAGCATAAACAACACTCTGAAGCAGAGAGAAATCTTTCTGAATGACCAGAATGGCAACACCCAGCACGGCACAGTTGGTGGTGATCAGAGGAAGGAAAATGCCAAGCGCCTGATAAAGGGCTGGCGACACTTTCTTCAGTATAATCTCTACCATCTGCACCAAAGCTGCAATGACTAGAATGAAAGCCAATGTCTGCAGATAGCCAAGGCCAAACGGGTTAAGCACGTATATCTGAACGAGATAAGTCACGATGGTGGCCAATGTCATCACAAATGCAACAGCAGCGCCCATGCCCAAAGAGGTCGACACTTTCTGCGATACGCCAAGGAAAGGACAAATACCTAAGAATTGTGACAACACGATGTTGTTCACAAAGATGGCCGATATGAAAATTAATATATATTCCATAACTTCAATAATTCAACTTTTTCAATTCTTCAACTTGTTGACAATAGCAATGAGATAGCCGAGCGTGATAAATGCTCCTGGAGGCAAGACGAACAACAGGGTGTTGTAAGTCTCTGGCAACAAAACGAAACCGAAGAGAGAACCTGCTCCCAACAACTCGCGTACCATACCGAGCAAAGTAAGGGCAATGGTAAAACCAAGACCGATACCAATACCGTCAAACAAAGAGGCTACAGGCGACTGCTTGGCCGCAAATGCCTCGGCACGACCGAGAATGATACAGTTAACCACAATGAGGGGAATGAACAATCCAAGCGACTTGTCAACATCGGGTAGATAAGCCTTAATGAACATCTGCAGAATCGTCACAAAGGCAGCAATAACAACAATAAACACAGGGATGCGCACCTTGTCGGGAGTAATGCTTTTCAGGCAAGAAATCACGAAGTTGGTGCAGATCAGCACAGCCATGGTGGCAAGTCCCATTGAAAGACCGTTGATGGCCGAGGTGGTGGTAGCCAGCGTCGGACACATTCCAAGCATCAGGACAAACGTTGGGTTTTCCTTAATGATGCCGTTCTTGATGATATTTATATAATTCATATAGTCTTCTTCTATTTACAATCTTCAATTATCATTGTTTGTCAATAGGTGTAGCCTTGAATGCCTTGTAAGCATTATTAACAGCTAACAGGAAGGCGCGGCTAGTGATTGTAGATGCAGTAATAGCGTCAACCTGACCTCCGTCTTTGCTGACAGTAAGGGGCTCGGCTGGATTCTTACCGATAATATCACCTTTCTCGCCTTTCTGGAACCATTTGTCGGCTTTAGCACCCAATCCAGGTGTCTCAGCATGCTCCAACAGAGTATATCCCAGCACGTTGCCTTGAGGGTCGAAGCCAACAAGAACTTTCAGGTTGCCACCGAAACCGCCAGTAGTGCTTTCTACAGCTGCACCCAAATCTTGTTTTTGGGCGTTTTGTGTCTGATAAATGATATATGTCATTTCCTTGCCTTTGGGATCATTTTGGCGTACAGTATCTGTTTTAACAACAGTCAGGTCGCCACCACCCATAACGCTTTTGATTCCCTCCGCCAAAGCCAACTTGGCCTGTTCGGAAATAGGTCCTTCTGTGATGTGATTGACGAATGCCAAAATTCCGCCGATGATAACAGCAACACCCGTAAGCACCAACACCATGTTTGTAAGAGATGATTCAAGTTTATTCATGTTTCAGTCCTCCTTATTTTTTAGCTGGCACTTCGCCAAAGCGCTTGGGTTTAACATACATATTAATAATAGGTGTGAATGCATTCATAATCAGAATGGCAAAAGACATTCCTTCTGGATAGCTTCCCCAGTTACGAATGACAACCGTCAGGAAACCGATGGCCACACCATAGATGAGCTGACCGCGATGAGTCATAGGCGAAGTGACATAATCGGTAGCCATGAAGATGGCTCCTAACATCAAGCCTCCACTCAAGATAACAGCAATAGGATCGGCATAGACGGGGTTCAACAAATGGAGCAATCCACTGAACACAAACACAGTAGCAATAATACTGACGGGAATATGCCAGGTGATAATCCGCTTCCAGAGCATATAAGCCAAGCCCAGAAGCAGCGCCAAAGCACAAACCTCACCAATAGTACCTGCTCCATGAGCCATGCCAGGATGACCCAGCAACATGTGGAGTGAATCGGGTAACTGCTCGAGCACACTAGCGTCGCCACTCTTAATGGCTGTCTTCATCAAAGCCAGCGGCGTAGCTCCAGTTTCAGCATCCAGGTATGAACCTAGCTGACCAGCAATAGGCCATGAGGTCATCTGTGCCGGGAACGAAACGAGCAAGAAACAACGTCCGACCAATGCAGGGTTGAAAGGATTATTACCCAAGCCACCGAACGACATCTTACCAATACCAATGGCGACCAAAGCACCAATGATAATAATCCATATCGGAAGATTCGAGGGAAGGTTCATGCCCAGCAGAATACCCGTAAGGGCGGCAGAACCGTCGAAAATGGTCGACTCCTTTTTCAGCAAATATTTAGTGATAGCCCACTCAAAGAAGATGCAGGCTGCGACACTCGTTGCACACACGATAGCTGAACCGATGCCAAAATAATAGAATGATACCAGCAAAGCAGGCAACAACGCAAAAATAACGCCATACATATTGCGTTCAACGCTGTCGGTGCCATGTGCATGCGGTGAAAGTGAAACAATTAACTTTCCCATTATTCTTATTGTTATTAAATATAAACTATTTGAAAACTACTTCTTTGCGTTGCGGGCACGAATGATATTCATTACCTCGGCCTTACCCAAGACTATATTGTCGAGCAACGGACGATGAGCCGGACATGTGAACTGACATGAGCCGCATGCTATGCATGACACGATTTCCTCTTGCTCAGCACGCTCGTACTGTTTCAAAGAAGAGAGGGTCGACAGAAGATATGGCTCTAATCCCATCGGACAGGCAGAAACACATTTTGCACAACGGATACAGGGTTGTTCTTTCTTACGGAGTGCATCATCACCAGAGAGTACGGTCACAGAATTAGTACCCTTACATACAGGTACGTCAAGGCTCATCACAGCTTTACCCATCATCGGGCCACCTGCCAGTACTTTATTGTCGCCTTCGGGCATTCCACCACAAGCATCAATCAGTTGTTGGAAGGTTGTACCCATGCGAACGAGGAAGTTACCAGGATTCTTGATCTGCTTTCCTGTCACAGTGGTATAACGCTCAAACAGGGGTTTATTCTTCATTACAGCCTGATAGACGGCAAAGGCGGTTCCCACATTCTGCACAATAGCACCAACATTAACAGGAATGGCGGGAGGAGCAGGAACCTGGCGTCTGATAACAGCATCGACCAACTGCTTTTCTCCGCCTTGTGGATACTTTTTGGCTAAAGCCACAACCTCAACACGAGGATTGCCAGCTGTCTTGGCTTCAAACAGCTCTATAGCTTTAGGCTTGTTATCTTCAATACCGATATAGCCTTTTTCAACCTTAGCCGCCTTCATGAGCAAATCGAGTCCAACGAGAATCTCATCAGCATGCTCCATCATCAGACGATAGTCGGCTGTGATATAAGGCTCACACTCAACAGCATTAATAATCACGCACTCAGCCTTGGCTGTAGGGGGCGGACAAAGCTTGATGAATGTGGGAAATCCAGCACCACCCATACCTGTTACACCAGCTTTCTTGATGCGCTCAACTATTTCTTCAGGTGTGAGCTCAGGATGAGCAGCCAGAGTCTCTAATTTATCAGAACGGTCTATCGACTCTTCCCACTCGTCACCCTCGACATTAATGATAATCACAGGTTTACGGTAACCAGTAGCATCGATAGAAGTGTCTATCTTAAATACAGTTCCAGACACAGAGCTGTAGATGGGAGCAGAGACAAATCCGCCGGCCTCGGCAATAAGCGTGCCCACTTTCACTTTGTCGCCTTTCTTCACAACTGCCTTTGCGGGAGCACCAATATGCTGAGAAAGCGGGAAAATAGCTTGCTTGGGCAATTCAGCCACTTTCGTTGCCACCTCATGGGTCAGTTTATTCTCTTCAGGGTGTACACCACCTATTCTGAATGTCTTAATAGTCATGCTTGTTCCTCCTTTTCTTTTAAGTTAGTGGTAGGACTTATCGGATTGCCTTCTACCTTAGGCTCGGCTACAGGTGCAGTTTCAGGTTTCGGCTCTGGTTTAGGTTTCGGTGCTGGGAAGTTTACGGCGTGAATAGCCTTCGTAGGACAAGCATCCACACACTTGCGACATAGACGGCATTTATTGAAATCGATGTAAGAAACATTGTTCTCGATGGTGATAGCCTCAAACTTACATTCCTTAGCACATTTGCCACAACCAATACAAGCAGCCTTACAAGCCTTCATAGCTACAGCACCCTTGTCTTTGTTTACACAACTGACAAACACACGACGGTTCTTTGGCCCTTTCTTACGCAACTCGATGATATGACGCGGACAAGCCTTTACACAGGCTCCGCAGGAAGTACATTTGTCGTCATCAACCTCTGGGATGCCCGTCTCAGGGTTCATGTGAATGGCATCAAACTGACAGGCAGCTACACAATCGCCACATCCAAGACAGCCAAAGCCACAACCCGTCTCACCGGCACTACAAACGTTCATGGCTGCACAGCTCTGCAAACCATCATACTGGGCAATGCGAGGACGATGCTCACATGTGCCATTACAACGAACCACGGCCACCATCGGCTCTGTGTTCGCCATTGCCATACCAAGAAGATCGGCTACTTTACCCATCACCTCCGCTCCACCAACAGGGCAGTTCAGTCCTTCGAGCGAACCTTTGTCTGCACCTTTGACCAATGCGTCGGCCATACCTGAGCATCCAGGGAAACCGCATCCGCCGCAATTGGCTCCAGGCAGCAGTTCTGCCACTTGTCCAATGCGCGGATCTTCATGCACGGCAAACTTCTTGGACACCACATACAAGATGACAGCTGCAATCAATGCGATAGCTCCAAGAACGATTACTGCAATTAAGATAAAATTCATAATGATATTGTTTTAGTTGTTTTTTATTTGTTCGATTGTAAAGGAAAGTTTTTCACGTAATTTCTCACGGTATCGGTAAAGTATCAGATAATAAGGTATTAAGCAGGCTATGCTTCCTAAGGCCGCTAATGGTTCGTTGTGGGTCAGGGTAATAAACAGATAAAGGGCGGCAATCAGTATCAAGAAAGGAACTCCGAAACCCAAAATCACAGCATTAACGCCTACTTGCTCTGAAGCCACGACCATCACTTCCTCGCCCTCTCTGACGTTATAATTGCCATAAACATCCACGACCTTCTCCTTACTCTCTGAGGCGCCACAATGACCAGCGGCTGAACAAGTAGCACACGCCGAAGTCTGCAGAATGCGCACCTTCGTCATGTGGTGGTCAACCGATTCAATGATTCCTTTGTGTTTTATCTTGCTACTCATGTGATGATGAAGAAAGTCCGCAGGTCATTTGGACTTTGCCATGCAAAAGTAATACTATATTTTCAATCCGCCAATAAAAATGCAGGAAAAATGCCGAAAACGTTTGCATTTCATTTCATAAGTTCATCGAAGAAATCATCCAGATCCTTGTCAAGTCCCTCCATGAGGTCCCCGCCAATGATGGCAATGTCGTCGTCGACTAGATATAGCTCGGCTATGTGCTCTTTGTCATCATCTTCGAGCACAAAGCTATAAGGTTTCAGAATTGACATGTTCTCAACCACATCGTGCATTTGGACAATCACCCCTCTGAGCACTCCTGTGATGGAATGGTAGAAACTCTCATCTTTGTTGTCTATCCATTGTTCAACGACACAACGGGTAATCTCATTGTCATCATCGTCATAAATCACCATCTCTCCACTATCCTGTGACACACGCAAGTGAATGTCTGTCATTACATTAGCTTCTTCTGTTGAAGGAAACTTCTGTGCTATTTTCTTGATAACCCGTTCCACTTGCTGGATGGTTTGTTCTGTTGCTTTCATAGTCTTTATGGTTATGGTTCAAAAGTTAACTTTCACGCCTTTGCTTTCATTACTCATACGGTCTAGTGCTGTTACGACATATACACCTGGCATGTTAAGTCGGAAGAAGTTCTGACTGGTGATGCTGAGAATATGCTTCTCGTCATCAAGATTCACCGTTTCACCGGTATTAAACCGATAGACAACGTATTTCACGGCTTCTTTCTTCCAACCCTTGCCACGGGGTTTCGTCCAACATAGCACATTGTCTCCGTTGATTTTCATTACCTTCAACTTTCGAACAGCCTTGGGGGCCTTTGCCTCTATGAAGGGCATTCGTGGCTGAAGTGCCGGATACTTCCAATACACTTGGCGAAGCATCATTCCATAATTCCCAATATTGTCGACGGCAGCCTTTGCATACCATAGCACGGTTCCACTCACATTAGTAGCCTGCTTGTGCAATCGCATCTTCGCCGGCAACTGGTTTTGGTTGGGGTTCTGAGGGTCTGAATGCTTGGCAGTACGCTCAATGTCTTCACCAATATAGAGAGGACGCTTCGTAACATTCTTGTTCCACCAGTTGATAAGTGTGGTGTAGTCGGCAGCTTTGTTTCCCATTTCCCAATAAATCTGAGGCACACAATAGTCAATCCAGCCTTTGTCAACCCACTTCAACACATCGGCATAAAGGTCGTCATAGTTCTGCAGGCCATTGGTATTACTGCCGTTGGGATCGTTTTTCTTATTACGATAGATGCCAAATGGCGACACACCGAATTTCACCCACGGTTTCACACTATGAATGGCGTCATGCAGTTCACGAATAAACGTATTGACATTCTCGCGTCGCCAGTCACCAACGCTCATGGCATTGCCTTTGGCAATACTCTTGTAGAGATCATATTCTTTACCATCGGGTATCTGCTCCCCTGCTACTGGATAGGGATAAAAATAATCATCGATATGGAAGCCGTCGATATCGTAGCGCCGCACAATATCCTGAGCCACCTTACATATATATCCACTATTATCGGGAAGGGCGGGATTGAGAATGTAAAGACCGTCATAACTGAAAACGCTTCCCGGTTTACGAACGGCAATATGATTATTAGCCAGTTCGTGGGTGAACTTTGTCTTGGCCCTATAAGGATTGATCCATGCGTGAATCTCCATGCCACGCTTATGGCATTGCTCGACCATCCATGCCAGCGGATCCCAATAGGGCTGTGGTGCACGACCTTGCACACCGGTCAGAAAACGACTCCAAGGCTCGAGTTTGCTCTCATATAAAGCATCACACTCGGCACGAACCTGAAAGATGATGGCATTCACACCGTCGCGAGCTAGCTCATCAAGCTGGTACGAGAGAGTGCTCTGCATCTCATTTTTGCTCATCCCCTGGAACTGACCGTTTACACACTGAATCCATGCCCCACGAAATTCTCTCTTCTGTGCTGTTGCCGAAAGGCTGAGTGCCATCAGCAGGCACACAAACAATAGTTTTTTCATTTCAAATCTTTGTATGTCAAAATAACATGATATCAATTATCTCACTCTTAGGCGGTCGCCCACTCTAACCTGGTCGTCAGGCCCCAAATGGTTCATCTCATAAAGACTCTTCAGCCTGATGCCATACATCTGAGAAATCAGATAAAGGCTTTCTCCGGCTTTCACCACATGCGGGCGGCCCTTGAATTCCTTTAATGCCTTTGTCTGTTTCTTCTTCAGATAGATGATATCGCCCTCAGCCAGCCGGTCTTTCTTGTTGCGCTCGTTGCGCTTGGCTAACTTGCGGTACGAGATGTTCACTTCTTTCCCAATCGACTTAAATGTATCGCCCTGCCTTGCCACCAGATAATAGTTCTTATTATAAATATAGATGGGGTGCAATGGCAGACCGCTGCCGGCAGGACGGTTTTCTGTTGCTTTGTCGGCCATGAAACGGTCGTAACTCGTAGCATAGTCATACTGATGCAGATTGTAGGTCTCAATCAGTTTAATCAGCGACTCTGCGTAAATGGGGCTCGTGGCATAGCCGCATTGTTTCAGTCCCCTGGCCCAACCTTTGTAGTCTTTCACATCAAGGCTGAAAAGGCTCTTGTATCGTGGTCTTCCTGTCAGGAAACGACTATGATCCTCATAACTCTGACGTGCATTGCTATACACGCGAAAACACTCACCGGCTGCATCATCGTCATGATGCATAGTAGGGCCGGTCCAGTCGTGGCATTTAATGCCGAAATGGTTATTTCCCTTCAGCGCCAGGTCGCTTAACCCTCCACGACTCTCTAAAATTCCTTGGGCAAGGGTGATACTTGCTGGTATACGATATTTAAGCATCTGCTCAATGGCCAAGTCCTTGTATTGGCTCACATACATTCTGTATTGAGCATTCGTCTGCGCATACAACAACGCAGGCAGCAACAAGGCCATTAGTAATATCGTAAATTTTCTTTTCATGCATTCAGTTTTTATTTCGCTACAAAGGTAATAAAAAAATATTAAACGACCAACAACAACTGGATTTTATTGAAAGACAAGTCGCATTCCTTACATTTTCACGGTGCATTCCACTGTGGTCCATAGAGAGGAATATCAGGGGTTTTGTAAGGTTCCTGTAAGGTTAAGAAATGCACAACTATCTGAAGGACAATTATTTAGCACCAAAATACCTTACAATCTTAAATCTTACAATCTTACATTTAGCCTATAAAAAAAGCATTTTTAAGTATATATACTTATATATTATATATTATTATAATAATATATAATATATAAAAGAAAAAATAAAACCTAAATGTAAGAATGTAAGATTTAAGAATGTAAGATTCTGCTCCTATGGGCTTATTTATGAATGTCTTTCCCTGTATAATGTTGACTCCTTTTGAGCCTTGATTTGTTGTTGTTTTGTTAATTACTGTTTATTGTACTGATTCTGTTGACTTGTCTCTCTGATCAGGCTGACTGCTTTCCTGCTTTTCTTGTCCCTTTTCCCAGGTTAGTAGAATATGATGATTGACAGCAACGCTTGCTGTAGTTACCGAGTTACCCTCTGTCACAGCAGAGTAGCCCTCTATGCAAGCGAATACCATCTTTATCCCTGCAGAAACTCTATTCTCAGCACTTTTGAGGTTTGTGAGGTAATTCTAAAGAGATTGGAAGGACGCTCGTTGACAACCCAGACAATGCGGTTTTTGGCGTCTTGGACAACAAGTTGGCGCTGCTTTTCGAATAGAGTCATCTTACGGTCGGTCATATAGTCGCTCAACAACTTACTGCCATGCATGCCAAGCGGCACAAAGCGATCACCCTCATGAACAGGACGGACAAGAAGAGGGAAACAGACATCATCGGCATCGAGAACGGCCACACCAGAAGTCTTTGGAATGACAAAATCGGCTGTTCTATCGACTGTCTCAACACGAAAAGAAGTATGGTCGTCGTAAATATAATTACCCGTTTCTGGCAAGCGCAACTGGCGACGCTCCGGCTGTAATGGCTCAACAATGATACGTTCCCGATCGATGAGCAACTGATGAGTGGCCGAATACCATTGCTTGCCCGAAACTCCGCCCAACGACGAAAACACCTCTTCAATCTGTGTGGTATTAAATCCAAACGGTTTCAACGAGACATAAAGCGTATAGTAAGGAGAGGGCTCTTTCAGCAGGGTATCAATCACCATATCTGTCATCGGACTCACGGCAGATGAAACCACTTTTTCTACTTCTACCATTCGTTCAGACAATCTGCATATATTCTCTGTTGCACAGGTATTTAAATCGTTCAGTAGTGGAAGAATATTCAACCTTATTCTATTACGCGTTGCATCGGCAAGAAGATTGGTGCTATCGGTTACATAGCCTTGCTGGCGTTGATGCAGCCACTCCTCTATCTCAACTCGCGAAACACATAGAAAAGGCCGGATGACATAGCCGTTGATGGGAGCCATACCTGTGAGTCCATGCAGTCCTGTGCCGCGAATGATATTCATCAAGACAGTCTCTGCTTGGTCGTCACGATGATGAGCCACACAGATGCCATCGGCACCGATGTCATTGCGCAACTGTTCGAAATAATGATAGCGCAACTCTCGTGCAGCAGTCTCAATACTCATGCGGTGAGCGCTGGCATAAATTCTAGTATCAAAATGTACACGATGCAAAGTGACATGATGCTGCTGGCACAAGTTCACACAAAACTGCTCATCGCGTTCTGACTCGTCGCCACGCAAGCGGAAATTACAATGAACGGCTTCGACAGCATAACCCAACTCGCGCAATACCAGCAGCAAAGCTACGCTATCGGCACCTCCAGAAAGAGCCACCAGATAACGGCCGTCACCACGTAGCAGGTGATGACGATCGATGAAATGGGCGATTTTATTCAACATAAAGCACAAGTCCCTTTAGGTATTCGCCCTCAGGATGATAGATGTTGACGGGATGGTCGGCAGGTTGATGCAGTTGGTGCAGGATGCGCACCTTGCGGCCACTCTGAGCAGCAGCCGTAAAGACTGCGTTTCGGAAATGCTCCTTCGTAACAACCTGCGAGCAACTGAAGGTGAACAAGATGCCCCCACTACGGATACGCTGGAAGGCTTTCACATTGAGTCGTGTGTAGCCCTTCAGAGCGTTGTGTAATGCACCTCTGTGCTTGGCAAATGCCGGCGGGTCGAGAATAATGAGGTCGTACTGTCCATCAGTAGCATCAAGATACTTGAATGCGTCGTCACAGAAAGCCTGGTGACGAGTGTCGTCGGGGAAATTGAGTGCCACATTGCGGCGTGTGAGTTCAATGGCCTTGGCACTACTGTCTACTGAGTGGACAAGTTGTGCACCACCACGCATGGCATAAACGGAAAAGCCACCAGTATAGCAAAACATGTTAAGCACACTTCGCCCCTTGGCATAGCTTTCCAAAAGGCTACGATTGTCACGCTGATCGACAAAGAAACCTGTCTTCTGCCCTTTCAGCCAGTCAACATAGAAACGCAAACCATTCTCCAGAGCGGTATTATCGTCGCTATGGCCAAGAATAAAGCCGTCTTCTTGCCCCAAGTCTGCTTTGAAAGGCAGAGTAGTCTCACTCTTATAATAAACATTCGCTATGCGCCCATCTAACACCTTGAGCAGTTGCTGGGCAATCGTGTGACGACAGACATGCATACCCACGCTATGAGCTTGCATAACGGCAGTATGTCCGTAACAATCCACTACAAGCCCCGGCAGATGGTCACCCTCACCATGGATCAGTCGAAAGGTGTTGTTTTCGGGATTGTCTGCAATGCCTATAGCCTGCCGTACTGCCAAGGCACAAGAGATGCGTTTTTCCCAGAATTCATCGGTAATGTGAATATCTTTAAAAGAAAGAACGCGTACCGCAATAGAGCCTACCTGATAATGTCCAACTGCGATGAATTGGCCGTTTTTGTCTACGACACGGACGAGCTGTCCCTCCTCTATACCATCGTCCATATGATGAATGGCTCCTGAGAACACCCAGGGATGGAAACGTTTGAGGCTATCTTCCTTGCCAGGTTTTAAATATACATTTTTATACATAGTTGCGTGTATTTTAATGATTGAGATTAGCTGACATTAATCAGGCTACAGGAACAGCAGGTTGGGCATTGAGACCAGTAGGCTCATCTTCAACCACAACCAAATCATAATCTCCAGATTGCTCAAGACGAATAAGTTCCTCGTATAACATGATGCAAGCCCATGCATCGGTGGCAGCATATGCCTTCTGCTTTTCGTTTAGCACATCTGACTCCCAATTGGTGAGCTGCTGGGACTTACTGATTTTCTTTCCAAAGAAATTGGCATATAGTTTCTGAAGACTCAGATCCTGAACACCTATTTCCCCAACGTGTTTCTGAAGGTCAACAAAACTGCCCGGCTGGAATTCACCTTTCCGGTGCAGGGCTGCAATATCGTCGTGCAAAGAGAGCCCAATCTTCGGAACAGTTTTGTCTTCTAGCAGACGAATAATAGCAGGCGTGAGACCTGTATGATTAAGTCGAAAAAGGAAGCAAGTGTCGTGGGTGGACACCTGCAACAGACTAACCTGATTGGAGTGTCCCTTCTTAAAAGATGGTCGTGTCTCTGTATCGATACCCAAGATGGATTGACAGAGCAGATAGTCGACGGCCTTATCGGCCTCGCGCGAAGACAAAACAACAATGACGCGCCCCGGGAAAACAGCAACGGGAAGATCGGCTATGCGCTTCTTGTCGTACTTACTATAAATTGTTTTTTTCATTACAAGGTGCAAAATTAGAAAAAAAGTGCGAATTTATGGCTATTTTTCATTGTTTTTCCGTACTTTTGCAGAAAATATTACATAAATAGAACATGGCAAAGAAAAAAAAGAGCTCTGCCCGCCCCGCAAAATCATTTAACGAGGCCATAGGCATCAAGAATATTTTCGGCAACGATATCATCAATTTCCTGTTTGGGACGTTCTTGTTGTTCGTGGCCATCTATGTGACAATAGCATTTGTCTCATATTTCCAAACTGGTCAAGCCGACCAAAGCATGGTGCTCGATTTGCGCCCAGGTGAAATATGGAATGAGAACAAAGAGTTTGAGAATTATTGCGGTTCCATCGGTGCTTTGCTCTCATGGTTTTTCATTGCACGCTGCTTTGGTTTGTCGGCTTTCCTCATTCCATTGTTCATTGGTCTGGTAGGTCTGCGACTGATGAAGGTGTATAAAGTGAACCTGCTGAAGTGGTTCCTGTGTCTGATGATTGTCTTAGTTTGGTGCTCGGTGACATTCGCCAAGTTCCTGACTCCGATTATGGGCGACCAAGTATTCAACCCAGGTGGCGACCATGGACTCTTCGTTTGCCAGTTCATTCAGAATCTGATCGGTCCTCCAGGTTTGACAGCTTTGCTCGCCTTAATAGCTTTGTTCTTCCTTACCTATCTGAGTGCTGAAACCATCGAGATGGTGCGAAAACTGCTTAATCCTGTTAAATATGTAAGTAATAAGGTTAAATTCACCATTACGAACATGAACAAGAAGAATGAGACTGACGAGGATGAGACACAACCCATGCAGACTGAGGACGACCCGGAGGTGTTCGACAATCCCTCTACTCAGACCGTCGTCTTCGATGGTGACCAAGTAAAAGCTGTCATCAAAGAGAACGGAGGAGGAGAAGACAACACACCTGCCGTTATAGCTCCCACCTCGCTCGACAAGGAGAAGAAAGGCAAGAAAGCTGATGATACGGACATGGAGGTGGAAGTAGCCGCCGAAGAGGAAAAAGCCCAAGGCAAGCGTGTGGTAACTGAGGAGGATTTGTCAACACCCATTAATCCACGTGAGCCTTGGACGAAGTACAAATTCCCAACGCTAGACTTACTGGCTAAATATGAGACCGACAGTCGCCCTTATATCGATATGGAGGAACAAACAGCCAACAAGAACCGTATTGTGGAAGTGTTGAACAACTTCGGCGTTCAAATAAGTACTATTAAAGCTACTGTTGGTCCCACCATTACGCTCTACGAGATTACACCCGCACAAGGTGTACGCATCTCGAAGATTCGCAATTTGGAAGACGATATTGCCCTCAGCCTCTCGGCACTTGGCATCCGAATTATCGCACCAATTCCAGGTAAAGGTACAATTGGTATTGAAGTTCCTAACAAAAAGGCCAACATCGTATCGATGGAGAGCATATTGAACTCGAAGAAATTCCAGGAAACATCGATGGAACTGCCCATTGCGCTGGGTAAGACGATTACTAATGAGGTCTATATGGTCGATCTGGCCAAGATTCCACACCTGCTCGTGGCTGGTGCCACAGGTCAAGGAAAGTCAGTCGGTCTGAACGCTATTATTACCTCGCTACTCTACAAGAAGCATCCCAATGAGCTGAAAATCGTACTTATCGATCCCAAGAAGGTGGAGTTCAGCGTCTATAGCCCCATTGAGCCTCATTTCATGGCCAAGGTTGAGGGCGAAGAGGAAGATGCCATCATTACAGACGTGACAAAGGTAGTGCGCACTCTGAACAGTTTGTGCCGACTGATGGATCATCGCTACGACATGCTTAAACTTGCGGGCACCAGAAACGTCAAAGAATATAACAAGAAGTTCGTCAACCACGAGTTGAGCCCCGAGAAAGGTCATGAGTACATGCCTTATATCGTGGTCATCATCGATGAGTTCGGCGACCTCATCATGACGGCTGGAAAAGAAGTAGAGCTGCCCATAGCCCGCATTGCCCAGTTGGCCCGCGCCGTAGGTATCCACATGGTAATCGCCACTCAGCGACCCACCACCAACATCATTACTGGTACCATCAAGGCCAATTTCCCTGGCAGAATGGCATTCAAAGTGAGTTCGATGATTGACTCGCGAACCATTCTTGACCGACCGGGTGCCAACCAGTTGATAGGCCGAGGCGATATGCTCATCCTCAACGGCAACGAACCTGTACGTGTACAGTGTGCATTTGTTGACACTCCCGAGGTGGAGCGCATCAACCAATATATTGCCAGCCAACCTGGCCCACTGGCACCTCTAGAGTTGCCTGAGCCTCTGTCGGAAGAGGGTGAAAGCGGAGGAAGCGGTAACATTGACTCGACCAATCTTGACCCACTTTTCGAGGATGCGGCCCGAGCTATTGTAATGACACAACAAGGCTCTACGAGCATGATACAACGCCGATTTGCCATTGGCTACAACCGTGCCGGACGTCTGATGGATCAATTGGAGGGTGCTGGAGTTGTAGGCGCAGCTCAGGGAAGTAAGCCTCGCGAGGTGCTCATTCAAGATGAGAACAGTTTAGAAACACTTTTTTTACAAATTAGAAAATAACTGCTTATGAAAAAGATTGTATTGATAACGACTCTGCTGCTGGCATTCACAAGCATGTATGCTCAAAATGCAGCACAAGCCCGCAAAGTGCTCGACAAAACTGCTGCCGTTGTGGGTAACAAGAATGGTGCCTCTGCCAATTTCACTCTCAATAACAAATACGGTAAGACCAATGGCACCATAGCCATCAAAGGCAATAAGTTTGTGGCAAGTACGCCAGACGCCACCATGTGGTTCGACGGAAAAACACAATGGACATACATGAAGAAGAACGAGGAAGTTAACGTGACCTCCCCCGACGTGGCTCAGCAGCAAAATATGAACCCTTATACATTTATCTCTCTTTATCGGAACGGTTATACGCTAGCAATAAAAACGGTGGGGAGCAACTATCAGGTGCACCTTACTGCCACCAGCAAGAACAGACCCGTAAAGGAGATGTACATTCTGATTAATAAAAGCACCTACAAGCCATCGCAGGTGAAAATGCGGCAAACCAATGGATGGACAACCATCAGCATTCGAAATTTCCATGCGAAAACGTTGACAGATGCAGCCTTCCGTTTCAATGCGAAAGACTATCCTCATGCCGAAGTAATTGATCTGCGATAATTGGTTGATTTATAAACCCGACACCACGATGAACAGAATAGAGCTTATAAGAATGTTACGCGGTCATATCAAATTGGCCGAAAAGAGGAGTGCCGCATACGAACAGAATCGCACGGCTAAGGTTGTGATGTATGTCATGAGCGGATTCATGATTGTATATCTCATTTTCCTGGCCATTCTGTTTGCCATGATAGCCAACGATAGTGCAAGCACAACACCCTATGAGTTCTTGTACTCGCTGGCTCCATTCATCCTCTGTGTTGACTTTCTATTCCGCTTTATGGCACAGCAGACCCCTGCCCAGCTGATAAAGCCATACATTCTGCAGCCTATTCCCAAACACGCCTGTGTGGAGAGTTTCATAGTGACAGCTATGATTAATCCAAACAATTTCTTGTGGATGTTCATGTTTATACCATATGCGATCATGTCGGTGGTGTTTAGCGTGGGATTCTGGTCTACAATTGGGTTCCTATGCGGATGGATGCTGCTTATCATTATGAATAGTCTGTGGTATATGTTAGTCCGAACACTTATCAACGACCGTATATGGTGGTGGGTACTTCCAGTCATTGTCTATGCAGCAGTCTTTGCACCATGGTATCTGAGCAAGTTCTCCACATTTGCTGATTTCTATGGCAGTATCGGCGAGGGTGTTACTTTCTGGAATCCCATTACTTTCCTCTTACTGATAGCCATACTTCTAGCATTATTCTTTATCAATCGGTCTGTACAGTTCCACTATGTTTATGCAGAACTTGCAGCAATAGAAAAGACCAAGTTACACAATGTCAGCCAGTTCCGTTATCTTGAACGATTCGGAGAAGTGGGTGAATATCTGAAACTTGAGGTTAAGAGTATCATGCGTAACAAAAACATGCGCAAGCAGTTCATCTTCTCTGTGGCTATTGTCACTGTGTTCAGTCTGCTTCTCTCGTTTACAGACATCTACGACGATAGTTACAACAGTAATTTCCTGGCATTCTATAATTTTGCCATCTTTGGACTAATGGGTCTCTCACGCGTGATGTGTGCAGAGGGGAACTACATCGATGGGCTGATGGTGCATAAAGAGAACATCATCTCCTTACTCAAGGCCAAATACTATTTCTATGTAGTGATGCTTGTCCTTCCATTCTTGCTCATGATTCCTACCATCGTTCAAGAGAAGTGCACATGGCTCATGCTTACCTCTATATTCTTTTTCACAGCAGGTGCTGAGTATTGTTTACTGATGCACATGGCTATCTGGAATAAGCAGACCGTACCGCTAAACGAGAAGTTTGTGAGCAAAGGAAGTGTAGAGACCAACTACTTCCAGATTATTATCAATCTGGCAGTTCTTTTCGTACCCGTCATCACCGTGATGGTGTTGCTCAGCATGTTCAATGCCACTACGGCTTATCTAATTCTGCTTGTTTTGGGGCTCATTTTGATGGCTACCAATAGTCTCTGGATACGGTTTATTTACCGTCATTTCATGCGTCATCGCTATGATAACATGGAGAGTTTCAGAGCTACCCGTTAGAGTGCTAAACGATAGAGTTAGGGTTTTAAAGTAATGAATTAGGATTATATATTTAGCATATAAATCGGTAATATATATGGAAATCAAAAAATCGGAGTTTTGCATTAGTGCACCACGCCCCAGCATGTGCCCACAAGACGGCAAGGCAGAGTATGCTTTCATTGGCCGCTCGAATGTAGGGAAGTCTAGTTTGATTAACATGCTTTGCAACCACAAAGGACTTGCCAAGACGTCAGCGACACCAGGCAAGACGCTGCTCATCAACCACTTTATTATAAATGATGAGTGGTATTTGGTCGATCTTCCCGGTTATGGCTATGCAAAAAGGTCAAAAACAGAAAGACAAAAGCTTGAGCAGATGATTTCGTCGTATATCTTGCAACGAGAACAACTTGTAAATGTTTTCGTACTTATTGACATCCGACTAGAGCCACAACAGATAGATCTTGAATTCATCGATTGGTTGGGAAGCTCACAGATCCCCTTCTCCATCGTATTCACAAAGGCCGACAAATTGAGCACTACCAAGGCAAAAGCAAATGTAGAAAAATACATGGAGAAACTGAGCGAGTCATGGGAAGAAATGCCCCCCTACTTCATCACAAGTTCAGAGAAAAAGACGGGCCGTGATGAAGTGCTCGACTATATTGAACAGATTAACAAAAGCCTAACGGAATAAGATGCCGACACCTATTGTAGACGTTCAAAACCTGACAAAAAGCTTTGGAGCACAGTTACTTTTCGACGATATTTGTTTCAGTATTGCCGAAGGGCAGCATGTAGGATTGATTGCAAAGAATGGAACGGGCAAATCAACCTTGCTCTCTGTTCTTACAGGACATGAAGGCTACGATAGCGGCAGCATTATCTACCGCAATGACATCCGCATAGGTTATTTGGAGCAATCGCCTCAGTTTGACCCTCAAGAGTCTGTACTCGATGCTTGTTTCAATCATCAGGGTGAACCTGAGAAAGTGCTGAAAGCAAAACAGATTCTTACTCAACTGAAAATTGGAGACCTGCAGCAGCCCATGGGCCAGCTAAGTGGAGGTCAGCAAAAACGGGTTGCCTTGGCGAATGCACTTATTACCGAACCAGATTTTCTCATTCTCGATGAGCCGACCAACCATCTTGATTTGGAAATGATTGAATGGTTAGAAGGTTTTCTGGGCAGAGGTAATCGTACTTTACTCATGGTCACCCACGATCGTCTGTTTCTAGACCGTGTGTGTTCAGTAATTTTGGAATTAGACGACCGCACGCTTTACACTTACCGTGGTAACTACAGTTATTATTTAGAGAAACGCCAGGAACGCATCGACAACAAACGAGCCGAAATAGCAAGAGCCAACAATCTGTACAAACGTGAGTTGGAATGGATGAGACGGCAGCCACAAGCACGTGGACATAAAGCCCGTTCGCGCGAGGACGCTTTTTTCGAACTGGAGCGTGTTGCCAAACAACGCATTGAAGAGCGGCAGTTAAGGTTAAAGTCTACCAACAATTATATAGGTAGCAAGATTTTTGAATGCCAATATGTATCAAAGTCTTTTCCACCATCAGACGAAAAGAACGGCTCGCCCAAAATCATTCTTAAAGATTTCTACTACAACTTTGCCCGATACGAGAAAATGGGTATTGTCGGTAACAATGGTACAGGCAAGTCTACCTTCATCAAAATGCTTCTCGGACTGGAGCCAATTGACAGTGGACGTTTTGACATTGGCGAGACAGTACGTTTTGGCTATTTCTCACAGGAAGGGCTGAAGTTTGACGAGCAGATGAAGGTAATAGATGTCATAAGCCGCATTGCAGATTATATTGACATCGGTGGAGGCAAGCACCTCAGCGCGAGTCAGTTTTTACAATACTTCATGTTCACTCCTGAGCAACAGCACAACTATGTGTACAAATTGTCTGGAGGCGAAAAACGAAAGCTTTATTTGTGCACCGTACTAATGCGGAATCCCAATTTCTTGGTACTCGACGAGCCAACCAACGATCTGGACATTCAAACCTTACAAATATTAGAGGAATTTCTTAGCGATTTCCCAGGATGTGTTATTGTGGTTAGCCACGACCGCTATTTCACAGATAAGGTGGTAGATCACCTACTGGTATTCCATGGCAATGGAGATGTACAAGATTTTCCTGGTAATTATACTCAATACCGTGAATGGAGCGCTTTGCAAGACCAGAATACACAGACACAAGCCAAAACGAAAAAAGAAAAGAAGAGCTATCGCAACGATGACAGACGCAGAATGACCTTCAAGGAAAGGTTTGAGTTTGAGCAACTAGAAAAAGACATTGCCCTTCTTGAAGAAGAGCAACGTTTACTGGAGGAACAACTATGCAGCGGATTATTAAGCGCAAAAGAACTAACAGAAAAGAGCATCCGTCTGCCTCGCCTGAAAGATGAGTTAGACGAAAAAAGTATGCGTTGGCTCGAACTTAGCGAGTTAGCATAGCACTCGTGACAACTATCTCTCCGCCTTTCCGGAGCTTGCCAAACAGTATCTCGCGCATTAACAGAGGCTTCAGTAACTGCCCAATGACACGGTCCATTTCGCGGGCACCATATTCGCGGGTAAAACTCTTTTCCAGCAAATGGTCGAAAGCATCGTCACTCAATGTCATCGTCACATTTTGGGCAGCAAGTTTCTCTTGCAACTCTCTGAGTTTTTTACGTAAGATGAGCGTAGCCATTTTCTTGTCCATATCATGAAACACAACAGTTCCACTCAATCGGTTCAGAAACTCTGGTTTGAAAATCTTTCGTGCCTGTGCAAGCATGGCTTCACCACGACTCACTTTCCCTTGGAATCCCACATTGGCCTGAGATGCATACTGGGCTCCTGCATTCGACGTCATGATGAGCACCACATTGCGAAAATCGGCTTTGTGTCCTTTGTTATCAGTCAGACGGGCATAATCCATTACTTGCAATAGAATATTATAAATGTCGGCATGAGCTTTCTCAATCTCATCGAGCAACAGCACACAATGCGGTGTCTTACGAATAGCATCAGTCAACAGGCCCCCATCCTCATAACCCACATATCCAGCAGGAGAACCAATCAACTTAGCCACGGTATGTTTCTCTGTATACTCACTCATGTCAAACCGCACCAGCTCTATACCTAACTTCTTTGCCAAAACTTTCGCAATTTCAGTTTTTCCAACACCCGTAGGGCCAATGAAAAGCAAACTGGCCATCGGTTTGTTGTCGTCTAGCAAGCCGGCCTTAGACATCTGAACAGCCTCTACCACTTGTTTGACAGCCTCGTTCTGCCCATAAATCTGTTCTAGCATGCGCGGCTGCAGACGAGCCATCACGCGTGCGTCATCTTCCTTCACGGCCAGCGTATCTACCTTGCAAATCTTTGCCAAGATGTCAGATATGAGCGTTTTGTCAACTGTCTGTCTTTTTTGACTGAGCGGGTGAATCTGTCTGTAAGCACCTGCCTCGTCAATCAGGTCAATAGCTTTGTCGGGCAGATAGCGGTCATTAATGTATTTCGCACTTGCACTAACGGCAAAATCAATAGCAGTATCGGTGAAATGAACACCGTGATACCGCTCGTATCTTTTTTTCAGCCCTTTTACAATTCTCTTTGCCTCATCAATGTCTGGCTCATGAATATCTATCTGTTGAAAACGGCGCACCAGTCCCCTACTCTTCTGCAAATAACGGTTATACTCCTCATAAGTAGTGGAACCAATGAATTTGATATTCCCCGACTCCAAATAAGGCTTCAGCATATTCGAAGCGTCCATAGAGCTATCACCTACAGCACCTGCACCAACCAGGTTGTGAATCTCGTCGATATAAATAATGGCATTCCCTTCTCTGCTGGCACCTTCCATAACCTCTTTGATACGCTTCTCGAAGTCGCCACGGAACTGAGTACCAGAAAGCATCGTTCCCAAGTCCATCATGTAGATGCGACTGCCTTTCAAGCGCTTAGGGACTTTGCCTTCTTCAATGCGGCGTGCCAGACCATATACAAGAGCAGTTTTTCCCACACCAGGCTCGCCCACATGCAGAGGGTTGTTCTTGTCTTTACGGCATAACACTTGTATGGTGCGCTCTAATTCTTCCTCACGACCTATCAGCTCATTATGCTCATCAAGATGGTCATTCACACAACTCACCAGACGTTTCCAAAGCTGCCCGTCTGTTTCATCATTTTCAATGGCCTCACCACTGGCATCATAATTATTTATTAATAAGGTAAGAAAATCTGCCTCACGTCCATTCAGCCAACTTGTGAGAATCCATGTAGCAAACGACTCCTCCAACTCCAACATCGCCTTAACCAAATGCGGTACATCGAGAGTCGTCGTATTTGAACTCTTCACCAAATGCCATGCGATGCTTACCATCTTATCCATTTGTATGGAAAGAGTAATCTGAACCGACACATCGTCGGGCACACGGTCAGTCTTGCTCAGGAAATCTTGTAATGACTGTGTCATGGCCACACGGTCACAATCGCACTCGTCAAGAGCATCGCAAAACTCCCGCTGACTAAACAAGGCCAACAAATAATGCTCTGGCATAACAAACTCATGCCGATATTGTTCGCAAAGACTATAAGCACCCTCGATGGCTTTGCGAACACGTTGTGTCTCAAATCTCTCCATGTATATTACTATTCTGGTTCGTAGGTGAGTCGCAATGGGAACCCCTCGTCACGAGCCATGTTTGTGGCTTTAGCTACCTTCGACAAGGCGACATCGTAACTATAGATGCCTACCACGGCACTGCCGCTACGATGAACGTGCATCATCAATGCGTCGGCCTCGGCTTCCGACTTCCAAAACACCTTCATAAGCACCATAACGACGAACTCCATGGTTGTGAAGTCGTCGTTATGGATAATTACTTTGTAGCGATGCGGCTCTCTCAACAGAGTATTCTGCCGCTCGCGAATGCCAGTTTGCTCTTTCGGCATGCTATCTCTTTATCTCAAGTCCTGAATCTGCTTGATAGCATCCTCCTGGACTTTCTGCATCTTCTTGGCTTCTTTTTCTGCTTTTTTCTGAGCTTTTTCAGCCTTCTTTACCTTGTTCTCAGCCTTTTTCTTAGCTTTCTCGGCCTTCTTCTGAGCCTTCTCAGCGGCAACATCAGCCTCGTGGCGCTCACAAATAGAGCAGAATACCTTACCTTCCTTCTTGGCGTCCTTCTCATTCACTTTAGCGCTCAAGCCACAGCTCTTCAGATCGGAGCATTTAGACCAAGTATGATACGTAGATGCACCATTCGTGCAAACCAACACTTTCTTAGCAAAAGAACTCTGAACACCAGCAATCATCATTGCTAATGCCAACATACATAATGCAAATACTTTTTTCATAGCTTTATTCTTTAAAAATAAGTTGTTTGTACTATATTTCACTGCAAAAATACAATTTTTTCGTAAATAATCACTACTTTTGCATGACTTTTTTATGAAAACATACAGTTTTAGGCACATTAAGAACATTGCAGTGGTGCTTTTCGTCATGGCCACCTTGCTTTTCTTCTGGCGTATGGAACGCCAGACACAGATTCGAAGGCGCATCGCTAACACCTGCTTCCGCCAACAACACTATTACAATTTGTTGGTGGGTAACGACACCGTGTGCCCTTTCCCCTACCTCACCGATGCTATGCGATTCGTCTCCGACGACTCATTGCGCATCGACTCTCTAGTGCGTATGTACGGCGAGCAACAATCTGAACTGAACTACTATCTCAGTGTTCACAACGTACAAGACGAAGGATACAATATGATTGCCGATTATGCTACCATGATTGATACGAAGGCAGACTCTACCCGTCGTCTCCTTCATTATACTATAAAAATAGACTCAGGCGAAAAGCATCAGCTTGTTCACGAAGCCAAATATTATAGTTGCCGACCTCATAGAGTACGCACGGACATGAAAGGCGACTCGGCAGGAGTGTACATTGGCGAAATGGACAGTCTGAGAAGAGCTGATGGACATGGTGTCTACAAAGCTTATGACGGCAGTTACTATCAAGGAGAATGGAAAGAAGGACGCCGTCATGGCTTCGGCTTCGCCATTGGCCCCTGGAAAAGACTTCGTGTTGGCGAATGGAGCGAAGATAGCTATCTAGGAGAACGCGTCCACTACACATCCAACCGAATCTACGGTATCGACATCTCGCGCTATCAACACGAACAAGGCAAGAAGAAATATGCCATCAACTGGGGACAGATGCGCATTACCCATTTGGGAAGTATGAGCAGGAAACAGATTACCGGAACGGTGGATTATCCGGTCTCTTTTGTGTATATCAAATCTACAGAAGGAGCCACCATTCGTAACAAGTATTTCAATAGCGACTACGTGAAAGCCCGACGGCGCGGTATCCGAGTGGGCGCATACCATTTTTTCTCCGTCCGCTCTTCAGGCGTTGCCCAAGCTAATTATTTTATAAAGAACACACGCTTTAACAGAGGTGATTTCCCACCCGTGCTTGATGTTGAGCCATCGGCCAAGCAAATCAGGGAGATGGGCGGCACATCGGTCATGTTTGCCCGCATCCGCTCATGGATGAGCATTGTCGAGAAGCACACGGGCGTGAGGCCCATACTCTACGTGAGTCAGGCTTTTGTCAACCGTTATCTTTCAGAGGCACCTGACATCAAGAAAAACTATCGGATTTGGATTGCCCGTTATGGAGAATACAAGCCCGACATCCGCCTGGCCATCTGGCAGTTGTCTCCCGATGGCCGAGTAAGTGGTATACATGGCGCTGTTGACATTAACGTGTTCAATGGTTATGGCGATTTATACGATGAATTCTTGCAAAATGCCTTAATTCCTTAATTGGGAAACGCCCTGTGACACATATTAATATATGTAGCTCCTTTAGCTTCGTAAAGGGCTACTATAAAAACACAGAGACATACTTTACGATCACAGAGGGCTACTCTAGGAATGTGGAGTGCGATGGGCGAAATGCAACCTTTTCAGTTGGGAAACCAATAATCATCCTAACCGATTCATTAAAGTATGATGAGGCAACTGACTCGACAGCTTATCGGGTTGTAATATGGAAGCAGCCTTGTTTTACTTCATATTTAACATAGCAACGTTTCTGGAGGCGGAGATCGCGAAGAACTTCAGAAAGCACCCATTTCAACGTGTCATTTTGTACTTGCCGGCGCGCAGGTCCGTTGGGGTCGGAAACCGTTTTGTAACGGTTGTAGCAAATGTCGAATGTAGTCCCATATAGATGGCAACTATTCTCAGTAGCATTACCGTTATGCCCACGAAGCCGGGCCACATCATCCTTGCTACGGAGCACACTTGTGACAATTATTTTATGCAATGGAACTCCCTTTATCTGCAAGCTATCGAAGAAGTTACGTCCAATATCCTCAAGTAAAACTGAGGCACGTGGAACAAGATATGGAATACTGCTGTGCAAAGCATCAACATAGTAATAAGGATTGGCTCCAACAAACACCAGTTCCATTTTCCGGCTCTCCGCCTCAGCCCTATTCTGCACTGGGCTGACACCGAACTTATTGGCGGCAGCAATCTGCACATCTTGCATGTCGGGGAACGCATCACGATAACTGGGAACACTAAAAATGCGATGCTTCACAGGGGTACCGTCGGCATTGAAATACTTTAACGATTTCACTTCTTCTTCAGGAGCTGCCACAGACGCAGGCGACGGTTCAGTTGGTGCCGCATCAGCATGAGTCTCGTTCTTGGCATTATTTGCCTTTTCCTCAGCCTTTCGCAATTCCAATTCGCGTTGAGCCTGGCGCGCCTTGTTCACGCTGTCGGCCCTGGCCAAGATAATACTGTCAGGATCGCCTTGGCTAGATAGGACATTGCTCTGACGTGATACTGACGGGAACACGCACCTGACCAGTGCCAGCACTAAAACGATGCACGAGAAACACTTTAAATATGTATTTTTTGTAATTATCATTGATTTTTTATTCATTTTGGGGAACAAAGATATTAATTTCTGCTGAAAATTCGAAAGCTTTTTGTAATTTTGTGGCCAAATTATTAATAATTTCGGTTTTGATAGAGAAACATATCATTTTAGAAGATATTGACCCAGTCGTTTTCTATGGTGTCGGCAATGCCCATTTGCAAATGTTGAAGGCGTTGTTTCCTAAGTTGCGCATTGTGGCACGCGACAATGTTGTGCGTGTCATCGGCGATGAGGAGCAGATGGCCGTATTCGAAGAGAATGTAGAGAAAATGCGAAAGCATGTGCTTCATTTCAATTCCATTTCCGAAGAAGACATTCTCGACTTCGTAAAAGGACGAAAGACAAAAAACGAAGGTGTAAAGGGTGTACTTGTGTACAGCATCTCTGGCCGCCCCATCAAAGCACGTTCGGAAAACCAGCAGAAATTGGTGGAGGCCTATAACAATAAAGACATGATTTTTGCCATCGGGCCTGCCGGAACGGGTAAGACCTATACAGCTATCGCACTTGCCGTGAAGGCGCTCAAGGAGAAAACTGCCCGCAAGATCATCTTGTGCCGACCGGCCGTGGAAGCAGGCGAGAAACTCGGATTCCTGCCTGGTGACATGAAAGACAAGATAGACCCTTATCTGCAGCCTCTTTACGATGCCCTTGAGGACATGATTCCTGTCGTTAAGCTTCAGGATATGATGGAGAAGAAAATCATTCAGATAGCTCCGTTGGCATTCATGCGCGGCCGCACACTCTCCGATGCTGTGGTCATCTTGGATGAGGCACAAAACACCACAGCTGCTCAGATTCGCATGTTCCTGACCCGCATGGGATGGAACACTAAAATGATTATCACCGGCGACCTGACGCAGGTAGATCTTCCCAAAGGCCAACGAAGCGGTTTACGCGAAGCTTACGACTTATTACGAGGCATTGAGGGAATAGAGTTTATTGTGATGGACCAAAAAGACATTGTCCGCCATAAGCTCGTCACCAGAATCGTCAATGCCTACGAGCAATATGATAAAGACAGAAAAGACATACAACAATACGAGAAAAATGAAAGCATTAACAAAGACTGATTTCCACTTCGAAGGACAGAAGAGCGTGTACCACGGTAAGGTGCGCGATGTGTATAACATCAACGACGACCTGATGGTGATGGTCGCTACCGACAGAATATCGGCATTCGACGTTATTCTGCCCAAAGGTATTCCTTTCAAGGGACAGGTTCTGAACCAGATTGCAGCAAAATTCCTCGATGCAACGGCAGACATTTGCCCCAACTGGAAACTGGCCACTCCCGACCCCATGGTAACAGTTGGTCTGAAGTGCGATGGATTCCGTGTAGAGATGATTATTCGTGGCATTCTTACAGGTTCTGCATGGCGTGACTATAAGAATGGTGTCCGCGAGATCTGTGGTGTTCGTCTGCCTGACGGAATGCGCGAGAACGAGCGTTTCCCAGAGCCTATCATCACTCCAACGACCAAGGCCGACGAGGGACATGACCTCAACATCTCTCGCGAAGAGATTATAGCTCAAGGCATCGTATCTGCAGAAGATTATCAGGTGATGGAAGACTACACTCGCAAGCTTTTTGCCCGTGGTCAGGAAATTGCAGCCAAGCAAGGACTGATTCTTGTTGACACAAAGTATGAGTTTGGCAAGCGCGATGGAAAAGTCTATCTGATTGACGAGATTCACACGCCCGACTCCAGCCGCTATTTCTATGCCGACGGCTATGAGGAGAAGTTTGAAAAAGGTGAACCTCAGCGTCAACTCTCAAAAGAATTTGTGCGCCAGTGGCTTATTGAGCACAACTTCATGAATGAGCCCGGACAGAAGATGCCCGAAATCACCGATGAATATGCTGAGAGCGTCAGCGAACGTTACATCGAATTGTACGAACATATTACCGGCACAGAGTTCGACAAAGCTGCCGAAGAGGGCGATATTGCCGCACGTATTGAGAAGAACGTCAGCTTGTGGCTGGCTGAAAGATAAAAAGTTTGCATTAGTCCCCCAACCCCTTAAGAAGCGTAAAGAGGCGAATGACTTATCAGCAAGAGCATATCAAGCCTTATAGCAATACAGAGGAAAAGGCCAGTCAGGTGGAGCAGATGTTCGACAACATCGCTCCATCGTACGACCGGCTGAACCACCGGCTGTCGTGGAACATCGACCGTGGCTGGCGCAAACGAGCCATCCGTGCTCTGGCTCCGTATCAACCACAAAAGATGCTCGATATCGCAACAGGCACTGGCGACTTTGCAATTTTGGCAGCTAAAATGCTACGACCCAAGCAGCTCATAGGTACAGATATCAGCGAAGGCATGATGGAAATAGGGAAACAGAAAGTCATTCAAGAAGGCTTGCAGGAGATTGTAAGCTTCAAACGCGAGGATTGCATGCGCCTCTCTTTCGACAATCAATCATTCGACGCTGTGACAGCTGCCTTCGGCATTCGCAACTTTGCCGATCTCGACCAAGGACTGAAGGAAATGTGCCGCGTTTTGCGGCCAGGCGGACATTTGAGTATAGTAGAACTGACTACTCCCGTCCATTTCCCCATGAGACAGCTCTTCAAAATCTATTCACACACGGTGTTGCCCATCTACGGCAAGTTGATTTCAAAAGACCAGAGCGCCTACTCTTACCTGACAAAAACCATCGAGGCTTTTCCACAGGGAGAAACCATGATGGACATCCTGCGCAAAGCAGGCTTCAGAGACACTTCATTCAAAAGACTGACATTCGGTATTTGCACGATGTATTTAGCAACTAAATAACTAATATAAAACAAATCATGGACAAGTACGGACTCATCGGCTATCCGCTAGGCCACTCCTTTTCTATCAGCTATTTCAATGAGAAGTTTGAGAACGAGAATATCAATGCCCGTTATATCAACTTCGAGATACCGACCATCGAGGCCTTACCCGAGGTTCTCGCCTCTAATCCAGAACTGAAAGGACTTAATGTGACCATTCCTTACAAGGAAAAAGTAATCCACTATCTCGACCAAGTGAGTCCTGAGGCTCGCGCCATTGGGGCCGTTAACGTGATTCGTGTGATGCATAAGGGTAATCATGTTGTTCTGAAAGGATATAATAGCGACGTTATCGGCTTTACCAAGAGCATTGAGCCCATGCTGGAGAAATGGCACAAGAAAGCCTTGATACTGGGTACAGGAGGTGCTTCGAAAGCCATCGACTACGGACTTCGTTCGTTAGGCCTTGAAACGGTTTTCGTCAGCCGTTACGAGCGGCCTGGCACCATCCAATACCACCGTATCACCCCAGAGATAGTCAAGGAATACAATGTCATCGTCAACTGTACACCATTAGGTATGTACCCACGAGTAGACGACTGTCCTCAACTGCCCTATGAGGCCATGGACAGCCATAACATACTGTACGACCTCATTTACAATCCCGACGAGACACTCTTCATGAAGCGTGGAATGGAATATGGGGCCAACGTGAAAAACGGCCTCGAGATGCTCTTGCTGCAGGCATTCGCTTCATGGGAATTTTGGAATGAACAGAGATGATTTAATAAATGTGATATGAGTAATAACAGATATATGATGCGCGGCGTGAGTGCCGCCAAAGAAGATGTGCATAACGCCATCAAGAACATCGACAAAGGCATCTTTCCGCAAGCCTTCTGTAAGATTATCCCCGACATATTAGGCGGCGACCCGGCGTATTGCAACATCATGCATGCTGACGGCGCAGGAACAAAGTCGGCCTTGGCCTATATGTACTGGCGAGAAACGGGCGACTTGAGCGTATGGAAAGGCATTGCGCAAGATGCCATCGTGATGAACACCGACGATCTACTCTGCGTAGGAGCCGTCGACAACATCTTAGTCAGTTCGACGATTGGACGCAACAAGATGCTCATCCCCGGAGATGTCATCTCTGCTATTATAAATGGTACCGACGAATTGCTGGAAGAATTGCGCGAGATGGGTATTGGTATCTGGCCCACGGGAGGTGAGACGGCTGATGTGGGCGATTTGGTGCGCACCATCATCGTCGACTCTACCGTTACTTGCCGTATGCGCCGCGAAGATGTCATCGACAACGCGAACATCCGGCCAGGCGACGTGATTGTCGGACTTTCAAGCACTGGGCAGGCAACTTACGAGAAACGCTACAACGGAGGAATGGGTTCGAACGGTCTAACCTCCGCACGCCACGACGTCTTTGCCAAATACCTGGCTGAACAGTACCCGGAAAGTTATGACCATGCTGTTCCCGATGATTTGGTTTATAATGGCAAATACAAGTTGACCGATTCTGTCGATGGGGCACCCCTGGATGCCGGTCAACTCGTGCTCTCTCCCACCCGTACTTATGCCCCTGTTATCAAAAAAATGCTTGACGAGTTGCGTCCCGAGATACATGGAATGGTGCATTGCACAGGTGGTGCACAGACTAAGGTACTCCACTTTGTGAATGACAACTGCCGAGTGGTGAAAGACAATATGTTTAGCGTCCCCCCACTTTTCCAGGCTATTCACGAATGCTCCGACACCGACTGGAAAGAGATGTATCAGGTTTTCAACATGGGTCACCGTATGGAAATCTATGTACGGCCAGAGGTGGCAGAGCAAGTTATCGCCATCAGCAAGTCGTTCAACATCGACGCTCAGATTGTTGGTCACATCGAAGAAGGAACAAAGAGCCTCACTATTAAGTCTGAGTTTGGAACCTTTGAGTATTAATTGATAAAGGAACTAATTATTGCGGTATTCGTACTGAGCATCATTCTATAATTATTGTTTGCCCTGAAAAAGTATGATATTGGCGTTATAAGTATGATTAGCTTAGCCAGCACCACGATGATTAGCCAAAGAAACAAGAATTAGAATGGAGAATAATAGTATATTACAAAAGCTTGACGGTTTGGAAGCCCGTTTTGAGGAGGTATCTACCCTCATTACCGACCCCAGTGTGATTGCCGACCAGAAGCGCTTCGTAAAGCTCACTAAAGAATACAAAGACCTGGGTGACATCATGGATGCTCGGAAGCGTTATATTGCATGTCTGAACAGTATCAGAGAGGCTAAAGACATTCTGGCGAACGAAGACGACCCTGAAATGAAAGACATGGCACGCGAGGAGTTGGCCATCAATGAGGAATTGCAACCCAAACTTGAAGAGGAGATAAAAATAGCTCTCATTCCGAAAGATCCCGAGGATGCCAAAAACGTTCAGATGGAAATCCGAGCCGGCACTGGCGGCGACGAGGCGTGTCTCTTTGCAGGAGACTTATTTCAGATGTACAAACGTTTTTGCGATCAGAAGGGCTGGCAACTGTCCGTTACCGATTTTAGCGAAGGAGCCGTTGGAGGATACAAAGAAATCGACTTCGCCGTTTCGGGGGCTGATGTCTACGGAACTCTGAAATATGAATCGGGCGTTCACCGTGTACAACGCGTTCCTGTCACAGAGTCGAACGGTCGTATGCAGACTTCCGCTGCCACAGTAGCTGTACTGCCTGAGGCCGATAAGTTTGAGGTAAACATCAACGAAGGTGAAATCAAATGGGACACATTCCGCTCTAGCGGTGCAGGCGGTCAGAACGTCAACAAAGTAGAGTCGGGTGTGCGTCTGCGCTATATGTGGAAAAATCCCAACACTGGCGAGACGGAGGAAATCCTCATTGAGTGCACCGAAACGCGCGACCAGCCTAAGAACAAGGAGCGCGCCCTGTCACGCCTCTATACCTTTATATATGATAAGGAGCACCAAAAGTATGTCGACGATATTGCCTCGCGCCGAAAGAGTCTTGTCTCCACTGGCGACCGCTCGGCTAAGATTCGCACATACAACTTCCCGCAAGGGCGTGTTACCGACCATCGCATCGGATTTACCACTCACGACCTCCAAGGATTCCTCGGTGGCGACATTCAGCCCATGATTGATGCCCTCACGGTAGCCGAGAATGCAGAGCGCATGAAAGAGGCTGAGCTTTAAATTGCTATGCATGAGGTAGGAAATCATTTTAAACGACAACCCACAAAACAGAATTCCAACATGACCCGTAAAGAACTCATTCACCAGATTTTTTCCAAGCAGAGTTTTCTCTGTGTTGGTCTCGACACCGATATCAAGAAGATTCCGCAACACCTGCTCACCGAGGACGACCCCATGTTCTCTTTCAACAAGCAGATAATCGACGCCACGGCTCCCTATTGTGTTGCCTACAAGCCTAATCTCGCTTTTTACGAGAGTCTTGGTGTGAAAGGAATCCAAGCGTTTGAGCATACCGTGAACTACCTTAAGAAATACTACCCCACCCACTTCATCATTGCCGATGCCAAACGTGGCGATATTGGCAATACGTCGGCGATGTACGCACGTACTTTCTTCGAGGAGTATGATGTCGACTCACTAACTGTCGCTCCCTATATGGGCGAAGATTCCATCAAGCCTTTCTTAGGTTATGATGGCCATTGGGTCATTCTGCTGGCTCTCACCAGCAATAAGGGCAGTCAGGACTTTCAACTTACCGCTGACGATAACGGCGAAAGACTCTTTGAGCGTGTCTTACGCATCAGCCAGCAATGGGGCAACGACGAGAACATGATGTATGTGGTGGGTGCAACTCAAGGCCGTATGTTCGAAGACATTCGTCGCATGGCCCCAACCCACTTCCTGCTTGTGCCCGGAGTTGGTGCACAGGGAGGATCGCTTCAAGAGGTTTGCCGTTATGGTATGACCGAAGAGTGCGGATTGCTCGTCAACTCCTCACGTGGCATCATTTATGCCGGCAACGATGAGAATTTTGCTGAGGTGGCCGCCCAGAAAGCCAAAGAGCTTCAGGCTGAGATGGCACAAGAGCTTAAGAAGTATTGCAAGGCGTAAGTTAAACATGAAAAAGCAATCCTCTCAATTTTCAGGATTGCTTTTCATCTTTTTAAAGCAACCTTCCAGCGACATAGAAACGTACTCTGCAATTCCAGAGCAGCCTTCTGGAACAACAGGAATGCATCATAGAAAAACAAACAAGGTCATCATTGCCGATGACCCTGTTATGGAATTGCGGGATAAAATGTGGGAATGAGAAGAGGTGCCTGGCGGATTCGAACCGCCGTAGACGGTTTTGCAGACCGTTGACTAAGCCACTCATCCAAGGCACCATGTCTTCTTAGCGGGTGCAAAGATAATGCTTTTATTTCTTTCCGCCAAATTTTTCGCAATCTTTTTTGCGTTTGATATCGCGCAAAGCACATCCTTCACAACCAAGACAAGGGTCATTAGCCGCTTTGAGTGCCTTGTAAACTCGCCATGCAGCGTAAGAAGCGGCGAGCAGGATGATGAGATTAACTAGCAATTCTTGCATTTGAATGTTTGAGCTTTGTCTGACAAAATTACACTATTTGTCGATAAAATCAAAATAAATTTGGAGAAAATAAAAGAAATTTGTATCTTCGCATCCGTTATTTACTATTTTAAACTGTGATGGTCTATGGAACTACCTGATTTTATGAAATATGCCAACAAGTTCTCGCAGAGCGAGTTTGTTGAAAAGATATCACGCATAGCCAAACGTGCCGGTGCCAAACTGGTCTATGCAGCCTTGATTCTTTATTACACATTGGGCAGCGATAAGATTCCCGTAAAGGACAAAGCTATCATTATTGGTGCTTTAGGCTATCTCATCAGCCCGCTCGATGTGATTCCCGATGCCATTCCCATTGCCGGATTAGGCGACGACATGGCTGTACTCATTTACGTCTTGCAGAAGGTTTGGGGCGACGTGTCGGATGAAATCAAAGAAAAGGCTCGAGCAAAACTGAACAGTTGGTTCGATGAAGATGAAATCGAAGAAATCAACCACCTTTTCGACAAAGAATGACGCAGGGAAGAGACTTGCCCCCATTTGAATAGCATCTCCCCCCTGTATCTTTATATCTTATTAAGGCAACGCTGCACCGATAGCTGCTTTTTGGCTATCTGTCAGCGTTGTTGGTAATTTCACGTTGAACGTAATAATCAGGTTCTTCCCCTTCAGCCTTACTTTGCTGCCGGGCTGGGTGCAAGGCTTAATCTTTAGCCTAAGCTTTTCTCCTCCAGAAAGTTGAATCATCACCTCACCTCCCAGCAGAGCAGTCTTCAAGTCCAGGTCTACCGTTGCCTGGCGTTCCATCTGACTCTTACGGCCACCTTGAGATGCTCCGCCGAACAAACTATCAAAGAAACTGCTGAAGCCACCATTTCCACCCTGGAAACCGGCAAAGTCGAAGCCCTCAAACGGATTCCCACCTTGTCCGCCATGACCAAAGCCACCAAATCCATTCGATTTTTCGAAAACGTCAGCATCTCTCCATCGCTCACCATACTGGTCATACTTACGGCGTTTCTCTGGGTCGTTGATAACGTCGTAAGCCTCGTTCAAGGCCTGGAACTTTGCCTTTGCCTTGGGGTCATCGGGATGCAAATCGGGATGAAACTGCTTAGCACGCTTCAAGTATGCTTTCTTTACATCCTTTTGTGGAATTGTCTTGTCAACTCCTAAAATCTTATAATAATCTATAAATGCCATAATGTCAGTCCTCCTTTTCCTATTTGAAACTTATGCAAAAAGTGTGCCGAAGGATGGTTTTCCAATTCTTATCTCCCCGATTGTTCTGAGACACTCAAGGCAAACATCCCCCACTTCTTCCCTGTCATTCAACACCTTGGCCCGGCATCGGTTGAATTATCAAATAAAACTTGGCTAGTTCATATTTTTTTCTTAATTTTGCAGCACATTAAAACCAAATAATATGAAAAGAATACTAGCAGTGTGCCTGGCTGTGCTCTGCATGAATGTACCCACCATGGCAAAAGAAAAGAAAATCACATTCCGAGTCATTGAAACCAGCGACGTTCATGGCTGTTTCTTCCCTTATGATTTTATCAACCGGAAGCCTAAAGCCGGTACTCTTGCCAGAGTCTCGACCTATGTCAACAGACTGCGTGAGCAATTTGGCGATTGTGTGATATTGCTCGACAACGGTGATATTCTCCAAGGGCAACCCACCTGCTATTATTATAATTATGTGAACACCGACGAACCGAACATTGCCGCTCAGATTATCAATTATATGAAATACGACGCAGAGACCTTTGGCAACCACGACGTGGAAACGGGCCATGCCGTTTACGACCGCTGGGTGAAAGACGTCAACTGTCCGATACTCGGTGCCAACATTGTGGATGTGAAGACCGGGAAACCCTATGTCAAGCCCTACACGATCATCGAGCGCGAAGGTGTTAGGATTGCCATACTCGGCATGCTCACCCCAGCCATTCCCAGTTGGTTGCAACCAGAGCTTTGGAGCGGTCTGCAATTCGACGAAATGGTAAGCAGTTGCCGCTATTGGGTTGACTATATTCAAAAACAAGAAAAGGCCGACGTGATTATTGGTCTTTTCCATGCGGGCCGCGATGGAGGCATTAAGACCGACGCATACGAGGAAGACCCGTCAGAGCGGGTAGCCCGTGAGGCGCCAGGATTCGACATTGTGATGTTCGGCCACGACCACACCCGCTATGAAGGTTGGGTGAAGAATGTGGAAGGTAAAGACGTACTCCTGCTCGACCCCAGTTGCCACGCTCTTTACGTCAGCGACGCCACCATTGAAATCACAAAAAAAGGAAAAAAAATCGTCAGCAAGACCATCTCTGGCACCAATGTGGATGTGAGCAAGATGCCGCTTGACGAGCAGTATATGGCCCATTTCGAGAAGGCCATTGCCGACGTCAACGGTTTCATTAACCGCAAGATTGGGTCATTCGCAGAGACCATCACCACTCGCGACTGTTTCTTCGGCCCCTCTGCCTTCACCGACTTTGTGCATCAGCTGCAATTGCAAATCACAGGAGCTGAAATCAGCTTCAATGCGCCCCTTCAGTTCAATGCCTCCATCAATAAAGGCGATGTCTACGTCAGCGACATGTTCAATCTCTATAAGTTTGAGAATAAGATTTATGTCATGAAGATGACGGGCGAGGAAGTCCGCAAGCACCTTGAGATGAGCTACGACCTCTGGGTAAACACCATGCAAAGCCCCGACGACCATATTATGCTTCTGAACGACCGCTCGAAAGGCGACCAACAGCGCCAGGGATTCAAGAATATGACATTCAACTTCGACTCAGCCGCTGGCATTGACTACGAGGTAGATGTCACCAAGCCCGACGGTCAGAAGGTGCGCATACTGAGGATGTCGAATGGTCAACCGTTTGACGAGCACAAATGGTATCATGTTGTCATGAACAGCTATCGTGGCAATGGCGGCGGCGAGCTTCTCACACGCGGTGCCGGCATTCCTCACGACCAGCTCCGCCAGCGCCTTGTCTTCGAGAGCGACCGTGACCTTCGTCACTATCTGATGCTCGAAATCGAAAAGGCCGGAATCGTCAAGCCCAAGGCAGGCAACAATTGGCGCTTCGTGCCCGAGACATGGACAGAACCAGCCCTCAAGCGCGACCGTGCCCTTATCTTCGGCGAGGGGAAATAGTTAGCTGACTGAATCTTTGTTAATGATGATTTATTGGTTTATATTCTGCAAGACCGACTTGCTTTTGGAATGCCATGCCGACGGTACTTTCAGCATTCCTTGCGGGGAAGAACCGCCCACCGGGTTGAAGCCATGGACTACGGTCCATAACATCACCCCCATGGAAGACGGCACAGCCGTTAAAACCTTCCTTATTGCCCATCCCGTTACCGAGACGACACCCCTTCCGGCTTCGGCAGAAGGAAAGAAATACGAGATGTGCGGTCTCCGACCGTCATACTACAAGCTACCCACGGAGTTCTACCTGAAGGCCGGCAAATGCCAGGAAATACTTTATTGGGACCAGAATACACGTTTCTGTGGCGTCTGTGGCGGCCCCATGAAGCTACACACCGACATCTCGAAGCGCTGTACCTGTTGTGGAAAGGAAGTATGGCCCCAGCTGGCAACCGCCGTGATAGTGCTCATTCATCGTGGTCCTGACGAGGTGCTGCTCGTTCATGCCAACAATTTCCGCGGCACTTTCTACGGGCTTGTGGCCGGGTTTGTAGAGACTGGCGAGACCTTGGAGCAAGCTGTTGAGCGGGAGGTACTGGAAGAAGTGGGGTTGCGCATTACCAATCTGCGCTATTTTGCCAGCCAGCCATGGCCCTATCCGTGCGGTCTGATGGTTGGTTTCAATGCCGACTATGCCTCTGGTGAGATTCGTTTGCAACGGTCGGAATTGGCTTCTGGCGGATGGTACCACCGCGACCATCTGCCACAGATTCCCGAAAAACTTTCCATCGCACGCCGGCTGATTGACCACTGGCTCAACGAAGACCAAAGCGAAGGCCAGAAAGACTCCGGAAAGGAATAAAAGAGCGACTGGAATAGAGTTAAAGAGTTGAACGACTGGAAAAGAGTTGAGCGACTGGAATAGAGATAAAAAACAGAAATAGAGATACGAAAGCAGGAGATGAAGAGTATTCCGCAACTACTGATAGCAGCACCGTCCTCCGGTTCGGGTAAGACGACGATAGCCCGTGGGCTGATGGCCTTGTTCTCGGACAAGGGCCTGAAGGTGCAACCCTATAAATGCGGGCCTGACTATATCGACACGAAGTTCCACACACAGGTGTGTGGCCGTCCTTCTGTCAACCTCGACACCTTCATGGCCACGCCCGAGCATGTGAAAGCCGTTTATGCCCATTACATGGACGGTGCCGATGCATGCCTCGTAGAGGGAATGATGGGCATGTACGACGGTTACGACCGCGACAGAGGCTCTTCTGCCGAGATTGCCCGCCTGCTGGGTATTCCCGTTGTGCTGGTGGTCGATGCCCGTTCGGCAGCATATTCCATCGCCCCGCTATTGAGTGGCTTCGTGCACTTCCGCGACGATGTCAACATCTGCGGAGTCATCTTCAACAAAGTGGGTTCAGCCCGCCATTACGCCATGCTCCAACAAGTGTGCGACGACCTGCATATTGAGTGTTTCGGCTACCTGCCCAAGAGAGCCTCCTTGGAGCAAGGCTCGCGCTACCTGGGCTTGGATTTCACCCAGGAAGCAGAGTTCAGACAGCTAGTAGCGCTGCTCGACGAGCACGTCAAGTGGCAGCGCATTCTGGAATTGGCCACGGCTCCCGTACCAACCGTCGGCCAACCGCTCTTCGGCGGTCAGGGCTCCATGAAAATCAGCGTGGCGCTCAACAAGGAATCGTTCTCGTTCATCTACCAGGAGCACATTGATATTCTCCGGCAAATGGGCGAGGTGACCTTCTTCAACCCGGAAGACGACGGTCCGCTCCCTGACCACACCACCCTGCTCTATCTGCCCGGCGGTTATCCCGAGAAACACATTCAAGTGCTCGAGAATGCCCGAAGGACGAAAGCAGCTATTAGGCAATATGCTTCCCATGGCGGCACCATTCTGGCCGAGTGCGGGGGCATGATGTACCTCTGCCAAAGCATTACTGACGACGATGGCGAGCACGAAATGTGCGGCGTACTGCCCTACAAGATTACTGCCCGCACGACCGACCGACGCCTGTCGCTAGGCTATCGGCAGCTGACATACGGGCGCGAGCAGCTGCGTGGCCATGAGTTCCACTACACTCAGTTCATTCCCCCCGTACCGCCCTCCGAAGTGCAGGTCTACAATGCCCGTGGCGAGGCCGTCGGCACGCCCGTGTTTCGCCAAGGGAATGTCTTGGCCAGCTACACGCACCTCTATTGGGGCGAGACCCAGATGACCAACATCATACACCCACAATCGTAAAGCACAAGATGCCGAAAAGCATTAAAAAGATGCCGAAAACGCTTCAAAAGATGTCGAAAACGCTTCAAAAGATGCCGAAAACGCTTCAAAACATGCCAAAAACGCTTCAAAATATGCCGAAAACGCTTCATCCCATCATGCTGGCCGGAACCGGCAGCGATGTAGGCAAGAGTGTGCTTGCCGCCGCTTTCTGCCGCATCTTCCTCCAAGACGGCTACCACCCTGCCCCGTTCAAGGCCCAGAACATGGCCCTCAACTCGTTTGCCACCCCCGAGGGACTAGAAATGGGGCGTGCACAAGCCGTACAGGCAGAGGCAGCTGGCATAGCCTGCCATACCGACATGAATCCGCTGCTGCTGAAGCCCAACTCCAACCATACCAGCCAGGTGGTGCTCAACGGGCGTCCCATTGGCAACACGGGTGCCTACGACTATTTCCGCAAGAGCGAGGGGCGCGAGGCACTCAGAAAAGAAGTCTATGCGGCCTACGACCGTCTCAACAGCCGTTTCAACCCCATTGTGATGGAAGGAGCGGGAAGCATTTCAGAAATCAATCTGCGCGACACCGATCTGGTGAACATGCCTATGGCCATGCATGCCAAAGCAGACGTGCTGCTGGTGGGCGACATCGACCGGGGCGGCGTGTTTGCCAGCGTCTACGGCAGCATCATGCTACAACGGCCTGAAGAGCGGGCCCGCATCAAAGGCATCATCATCAACAAGTTCCGGGGCGACCTCCGCTTGTTTGCCGACGGGGCCCGCATGCTCGAAGAGCTGTGTGGCGTGCCGGTGCTGGGCGTGGTGCCCTACTTCACCGACATTCACATCGAAGAGGAAGACAGCGTGGCGCTGGCCGCCAAGGCGGTGAAGGCAATGCGCGGGAAGATTAATGTGGCCGTGGTGTTGTTGCGCCACATCAGCAACTACACCGATTTCGACGTGCTGGAGCGCGACCCGCGAGTGCACCTTTTCTACACCAACAATACCGACGAGCTGACAAAGGCCGATATCATACTCGTTCCGGGCAGCAAGAGCACCATCGACGACCTCTACGAACTGCGCCGGAACGGCTGTGCCCAAGCCATCATCAGAGCACGGCGCGAAGGGAAAACCGTGATGGGCATCTGCGGCGGTTACCAGATCATGGGCGAGGAAGTGCTCGACCCCCAGCACGTAGAGGGCGAGGTGAGCCGCATGCCCGGACTAGGCCTGCTGCCCGTCAGCACCACCATGAGCGGCAGTAAGGTGACCCGGCAGGTGACATTCAACGGCCACATGCACGGCTACGAGATACACATGGGAACCACCGTGCCAACGGCCGACGTGCAGCCCCTGAACACCATGGCCGACGGCCGCGGTGAGGGCTGTAGGGTGGACGAACGGTGCATGGGAACCTATATTCACGGCATTCTCGACAATGCCGGGTTTATAGACCAACTTCTGGCTCCCTGGCAGCAGAAGGCCGACGAGAGCGCAGAAACCATCGACTATCAGGCCTTCAAGGAAGAGCAATACAACCGGCTGGCCGACCATGTGCGCAAGCATGTAGACATGGACCGGCTTTACCAGATTATGACCGACGGAGAGGAGGAGCGCCCATGATACAAGGACATGGCGACGACCTCTACCGCTATGAGGGCATCACCAGCAATTTCAGCACCAACATCTTCGGCCATGCCGACCTCAGCGGTCTGAAGCGCCACCTGGCCTCGCGCCTCGACGTCATTGCCAGCTATCCCGAGCCCGAGCCTTACACCCTTGAGCGCATGCTGGCCCAACGGATGGGCATCAGCCCCGACAACGTGATGGTGACCAATGGTGCCACCGAGGCCATCTATCTCATTGCCCAAGCCTTCAGCCACTGCCGACCGGTGGTCCACGAGCCTACCTTCAGCGAGTATGCCAGTGCCGCAGCCGGCTGCCAGGGCGCCAGGGAACTCCATTTCATCTGCAATCCCAACAACCCCACGGGCACCGTCCTGGAGCTCTCGTTTTCCGACGATGCCCTCTACGTGGTCGACCAAGCCTACGAGAACTATACCCTTTGCCCGTTGCTCAACGATGCCGACACGGTGAAGCAGTCCAACGTGATGCTGCTCCACTCGATGACCAAGCAGTATTGCATTCCGGGGCTCCGGCTGGGATATGTGACAGCCAGCGAAACCATCATCGGCCTTCTGCGCAACTACCGACAGCCATGGTCGGTCAACGCGCTGGCCATCGAGGCCGGACGATATCTGCTGGAGCATGGCATTCCCAACTTCCCCGACCTGCACGACTACCTGCTTGAGACCAGCCGTCTGCGCCAGCTACTGAACGCCATTCCCGGGGTGACCATGCTGCCCACCGATACGACCTTCATGCTGGGGACCATCAAGGGAGCTACCGCCGCCCGGCTGAAGACCTGGCTGGCCGAGAAACACGGCATGCTCATTCGCGATGCCGCCAACTTCAAGGGGCTGTCGCCCCATCATTTCCGCGTAGCCACCCAGCTGCCCGACGAGAACGACCGCCTGGCAGAGGCCATTCAACAATTTATGAACGAACAATAAGCCATGACCGACACCCTTCCACACCTGCTCACATGCATTGCCATGACCATTCTGTCGATGCCCCTGATCTACGGATGGCTGCTCGACATCTGCCTGGGCGACCCTGCGTGGCTGCCCCACCCCGTTGTCTACTTCGGCAAGGCCATCGCCTGGGGCGAGCACCGTTGGAATGCCGGCAGTCACCGGAAGATGAAAGGAGCCGTGATGAGCCTTCTGCTCGTCGCCGGCGTGTTTGCGCTGACGGCAGCCCTGCTGTGGCTGGCCACTAGCGTCCACCCCTTGCTGGCCATTGTCATCAAGGCCATTCTCATCTTCTTCTGCCTGGCAGGCACCACACTCATTCGTGAGGTGCGCCAAGTGTTCATAGCCCTTGACGAGTCGCTCGATGCCGGCCGCAGGCAAGTGGCGCGCATCGTGGGGCGAGACACCAGCCAGCTCTCTGCCCAGGAGGTGCGCACGGCGGCCCTCGAGACGCTGGCCGAAAACCTGAGCGACGGAGTGATAGCCCCGCTCTTCTGGCTGGCCGTCCTGGGCGTACCGGGAATGATGGCCTACAAGATGGTCAACACGCTCGACTCGATGATTGGCTACCACACGGAGCGCTATCTCGACTTCGGCTGTTTTGCGGCGAAGATGGACGATGTTGCCAACTATCTGCCAGCCCGTCTGACGGCTGCGCTCATGATCATCACGGCGGGTCGCTGGCGATTGTTCCCATTTGTCAGGAAGTTCGGCCCCCAGCATGCCAGTCCCAACAGCGGGTGGCCCGAGGCCGCACTGGCAGGCATACTCGACTGCCGCTTCGGAGGTCCCCACTACTATTTCGGCGAATACTTCTATAAGCCCTATATCGGCAACAATGAAAGAGCGCTGAGCACCGCCGACATGCACAGGGCTGTAACCGTCAACCGCAAGGCCGAAGTGGCTATGATCGTGCTCGTCGTGGCTGCAACCGTCATCTGGAGACTATCACAATAAAGAAAAAAAAAGTCATTCACACCGACCGTCATGAACTATCAGAAGATACTTGAGAACATCTACCTGGACATCCGCCCGTACGAGAAGATGGGCAGACAGGCCGACTACATACCCGCCCTGGCAGCGGTCAATCCCGACCAGTTCGGCATCTGCATCCACACGCTGCGCAACGATATTTACGCCCTTGGGCAAGCCGACACCCGATTCTCCGTGCAAAGCATCTCAAAGGTGTTCAGCCTGGCCTACTGCATGAGCATCATCGGCGACGACGTATGGAAGCGTATGGGCAAAGAGCCTTCGGGAACGGCCTTCAACTCGCTCATACAGCTGGAGATAGAGAAAGGCCGTCCACGCAACCCCTTCATCAATGCCGGAGCCATCGTGATGGCAGACATCCTGCTCAGCCGTCTTGACAACCCCAAGGAGCAGTATCTGCGCTTTCTCAGAAGTATGAGCGGCAACGACACCATCGGCTACAACGAGACGGTGGCCATCTCGGAGCGAAGCCAGGGCTACCTGAACGCCGCCATCGCCAACATGCTGAAATACTATCACAACATCGACAACGACATTGAGGACGTGCTGCAATTCTATTTCCTCACCTGCTCAGTCGAGATGAGTTGCCGCGAGCTCTCGCGCGCCTTCCTCGCCTTTGCCGACCATCACAAGCCGTTCTCCTTCGGCGATGTCAGGCTCACCGCCTCGCAGGTGAAGCGCATCAACGCCATCATGCAGACCTGCGGATTCTACGACGAGGCCGGCGAGTTTTCCTACCTGGTGGGACTGCCCGGCAAGAGCGGCGTGGGGGGAGGCATAGCGGCCGTCTATCCCTCCCGTTACTCGGTGGCCGTGTGGAGCCCGCGGCTGAACGACAAGGGCAATTCGGTGATGGGCATGAAGGCTCTCGAACTGCTGACAACAGAGACGGAGGAGTCGATATTTTAAGGGAGAGCCAACTCCAGCTCAAGACATAGCCGAGTAGAGTCCACCGAGTCCACCTTTCCCGCATCCTTAATAACTAGCTGTTGAACAGTTAGTTAGGAGAATGCACGGGGGGATTGCACACCTGATTGCGTCCCAACGTCACAACGTCCCATCGTCCCATTAAGCACCTTCCACATGTGGGGAAAGTGGGGTTATTATAATTTTATTATTATATATAATTATAATTATATATAATAATAATATACTACTCTCTCTATTTTTTGCAAAACATGAACCACCTTAATGGGACGATGGGACGTTGGGACTATGGGACGTTTTCCCCCTTCCTGAATAAGGGATGACTCCCTTTGGCCTTGTGTTTCAAACACTTGCCTAGCCGTACTGATTGAGTTGACCGCCCAGCCTGAGTACAGTTGACCGCCTCGCCTGGGTACAGTTGACCCCTCTCCTGCCTCTCGATGGGTCTCACGTTCGTGTCTCACGCCATGCTCATGACGTACCGCGGCGGCAACTCCCATCCGCGGCCATCAGTGCTCTGCGTTGCCTGAGTTTTCACCAGCAAGCCAGAGCTTTCCTCCACGCCGCCCGAGTTTTCCTCCAGCAAGCCCGAGTCGTCATTTACATTTTTTAAGGACACTAGTGATGATTCAATTTTTCCTATTTTAATTATTTTTTTTATTCTTCCTTTTCTAAAAATACCTATTTTTTGATTGTGTGCTTTTTCTCTACCTTTTCCTCTACATTTTTCCCTACATTTGCTAAAACCCCAGGCGAGAGAGAAAAGTCCCTCTCTGTCAGAAAATGGCGGCATTTTCGGCATGAAAAATTTGGTGGTTTCAAAAATTCTTTGTATCTTTGTAAGGTAAATGGAAGCGTTCATTGGGGGGGCTCGACAGATGTGATCAGATAGGAAAATGGGGGCTATATCTATGCTGGAGCGACGAAACAAGACCTCATGAGAGGTGTATTCAGGCTAGTCAGATGGCCGGTGGGGCTTTGACATGAATAAAAATCGGGCTTGCATGAAAGAATTCGGGCTTTGACATCCACAAATCCGTTCTATGCCGTTCTTTTGCCAAAAAGGAAACTGGCTTTTGCCAAAAAGGAAATCATTCTTTGCCAAAAGGGAAATTCGTTCTTTGACATAAAAAAATATGAGGCTAAGAGTAATAAAAAATATGAGGCTGAGAGAGATATAGTGAAAAAAAATGATTATATTTGCAAAAAAAATAGTAATCACAATACATGGGAAATCATACAATTCAAACCATCTTCCTGACCGCAGTATGTCTTTTGCTGGCCGCGCTGCCCTCCCGGGGGCAAGAGGAAGAGGAGAACCGGCTGGAGCTGGGAGTGCAGCTGCTGGGGCACGGCGAGGTGCGCAACGGAGGTTTCAACGAGAGCATGGCCGAAGAAGAGGCTGACGACAACAGCCATGCCGGATTCATGATGTCGCGCACCAGGGTGACGGCCGACTTCCTGCAGAAAGGGCTGTCGGCACGCGTGACCGCCCAGCATGCCGGGGTGTGGGGACAGAAAGGACAGGGCTCGCTGAACCTCAACGAGGCATGGGCACGGCTGAGCCTGAAGAACGGCCTTTTCGGCCAGCTGGGAAGACAGGCCCTGTCGTATGACGACGAACGTATCATAGGCCCCAACGACTGGGCAATGGCCTATATGACGCACGACGTTCTGAAACTGGGATACGAGGGGAACGGCCACCGGCTGCACGCCATACTGGCCTACAACCAGAATGCCGAGAACACCTACGGCGGCACCTACTATGCCGACGGCGCTCAGCCCTATAAGACGATGCAAACCGTGTGGTATCACTACGACTGGAAGGCTGCCCGCCTGGGGGCCTCGCTGCTGCTGATGAACATTGGCATGCAGGCTGGCGAGAAAAATGACACTTATAACCCTGCCCACACGGAATACCAGCAGCTGATAGGCGCCTACATGAAATATGAGCCCAAGCGGCTGAAGGCCGAGGCCTCGTACTACCGCCAGTTGGGCAAAAACGAGTTGGGGCAAAAGATGGGGGCCTGGATGACCAGCGTGAGCGCACAATGGCAGGCAGCACCGGCAATGGCGCTGACGGGAGGATTCGACTACCTGAGCGGCGACAAATATTTCGCGGTGCCCGGACAGGGACAGATAGGCATGGTGCGCCACGACAAGATCAGAGGCTTCAACCCGATCTACGGCTCGCACCACAAGTTCTACGGCATGATGGACTTCTTCTATGTGAGCACCTACGTCAACGGATTCTCGCCCGGACTGCAAAACCTCTATGCCGGCGGCAGCTGGAATCCCACCAGCAAACTGGACCTGAAAGTCACCTACCACTACATGGCCATGGCCACCAAGCTGGCAGGCATGGACATGACCCTGGGCCACGACATCGACATCGAGGGCTCGTACGAGCTGATGAAAGAAGCCAAGCTCATGGCCGGATTCTCGCTGATGTGGGGCACCGACACCATGGAGAGGCTCAAAAGGGCCAGCAGCGGCAACAACCTGAGCTGGGGATGGGTGTCGCTGGTGGTGACACCGAAAAAAGCCAAAATCAAAATCGGCGACAAATAAATGTGGGGAAAAACGACCAAAAACAGCCATACACGAAACAATAAACACCAAAGAAAATATGAAAACCAAGGCAAACTTATTGAAATCGCAGTTTGGCATTTATGCCGAATGCGCCGGCCCTGAGGGGGGAACAAAGTATCATCTTCCTTATTTATATATCCTGGACGGGAACCTGGATGAGGAGCGCCTGAAGAAGGCCGTCGAGACAGCCGTGCGCAACCACCCTGCTCTGTTCACGCGCATCGAACTGACCGACCAGGGCGACCCCGTGCAGACCATCGACATGGACAACGAGACGTGGGAGCTGGAAGTGGAAGAGATTACGGATATCGAACTGATGAAAAACAAACTGAAACAGCCTTTCGAACTCGTAGGAGGCCGGTTGTTCTGCATCCGCCTGCTCCGTGACGCCGGCCATTTCTACCTGTTTATAGATTGTCACCACATCATTTGCGACGGCACTTCCATTTCAGTAATCCTGCAAGACATCAACAAAGCCTACGAAGGCCAGGAACCCGATGCAGAGCAGCTGACAATGATAGAGGCGGCATGCGCCGAGGCAGCAGTCCGCCAGACCGATGCCTTCGAGAGAGACAAGCAATGGTATCAAGAGCATTTCAATTGCGGCGACACCTTCACGCAACTGATTCCCGACCGGCATGACAGCACGCCGAAAGAAGGGCTTGTGAGAAGAATTCTCAATGTGCCAGTTAAAAAAGTGGACGAGTTCTGCAAGTCGAAAGGCATTTTCCGCAGCACTCTCTTCACCGCCACCTACGCCTATCTGCTCGCGAAATTTGCCGGTGAGCAAGAAGCACTATTCAACACATTCTACAAGGGCCGCAACGATGAACGGCTGGCCAACACGGTGGGAATGCTGGTGAAAACCGTACCGGTATATGTCAAGTTTGACGAGAACACCACGGTGGCCGACCTGCTCGTCGAGCATCAGGAAGAGATGAAAGGCGCTCGCGAGCATGCAGCCTATTCCTATACTGACATCCAGCACGACTTGGGCTTACGGCCAAGTAGTGAGTTTGCCTGGCACGGCACCCTCTTCGCCGACGAAAGCCTGATGGGCTGTGACATGACGAGAGAGCAACTCGGCAATGTCTCACACGCCACATCGCTTTATGTCTTGGCATTTATCTGCGGCGGCCGCTATCAGATGGAAGCCGACTACAATGCAGGAGAATACTCTGAAGAGCTGATAACCCAGTTCCTTGAGAGTTACGAGATGGTGCTGAAAGGATTTCTCACCCACGAGCGCCTCTGCGATATCGACATCGCCTCACCATCGCAGACGGAACTGCTCGACAGCTTTACCGACGATACCATACCGCTGGACAAAGACGCCACAGTGGTGTCGATGTTCCGCGACTGTGTGGAAAAATATGGCGACAAGGTGGCAGTAGTCTATCTTGACAAGAAACTGACTTACAACGAGTTGGACAAGCTAAGCGACCGCATAGCCGCCCGCATCTGCCGTATGGGACTAGGCCGTGAGGATGTCGTCTCTATACTGATTTCGCGCAGTTATCTGATGCCCGTCTGCGCCTTCGGTGTGCTGAAGGCAGGCTGTGCCTACGAGCCTCTGGACCCGACCTATCCCAAAGAGCGGCTGAACTTCATGATGCAAGACGCCCAGGCAAAATATCTGATTGCCGACGAGGACCTTCGCGACCTCGTGGATGAATATAAGGGCGAAACGCTCCTCACCAAAGAGATAGAAAGCCTGCCCGACGACGCGCCCCCGGCAGTCTCTCCCCGTCCGGAAGACTTATTCATTCTGCTCTACACCAGCGGCTCGACAGGCATTCCCAAGGGCTGCCAGTGGGAGCACCGCAATATTGCCACCTTTGTCCGGATACACCAAAACAACATGCACATCGACGCGGACAGCAAGCAGACGGCCTATGCCAGTTTTGGCTTCGATGCCAATGCCATGGAGACCTACCCCACACTCACGATAGGAGCCACCCTCTACATCATACCCGAAGAGATGAGGCTGGATCTCGTCGCCCTCAACGAATATGTGGAAGACAACGGAATCACCCACCTATTTATGACCACCCAGGTGGCCTACCAATTTGCCACAACCATAGAAAACAAGACGCTGAAGTATCTGTACACAGGCGGTGAAAAGCTGGCTTCGCTGACCCCTGCGGGCAACTACGCGCTCGTGAACTGCTACGGTCCGACCGAGGGTGTGGTGTATGTGACCACTTACCATCTCACGGATTACCGTCAGAACATCCCCATTGGCAAGCCCATACCCAACCACAAACTGTATATTGCAGACAAGCAAGGCAGGCGCATGCCGGCAGGAGCCGTAGGCGAGCTGCTCGTGAGCGGTCCACAGGTGAGCCGCGGCTATCTGAACCGTCCCGAGAAAACTGCCGAGGTATTTGTTGAAAACCCCTATTGCACAGACAATCCCGTCTACAGCCGCATCTACCGCACTGGCGACATCGTGAGGTTCCTGCCCGACGGTAATATCGAGTTTGTGGGCCGCCGAGACGGTCAGGTGAAAATCCGCGGTTTCAGAATCGAGCTGAAAGAGGTAGAGGGCATCATCCGCCAGTATCCAGGCATCAAAGACGTCACCGTACAAGCCTTTGAAGAAGAAGGGGGCGGGAAATTCATCGCGGCCTACGTGGTGAGCGACGAGACGGTAGACATAGAGGCGCTCAACCAATTCATCATGGAAGAGAAGCCACCCTACATGGTGCCTGCCGTGACGATGCAGATAGATGCCATTCCGCTCAACCAGAACCAGAAGGTGAATAAGCGTGCTCTGCCAAAGCCCGAGAAGAAAACGGCCGCCGTGGAAGAGACCAACGTGCCCATGAATGTCTTGGAAGAGGAACTCCACGAGATGATTGCGGCCATCGTGAACACCTCCGACTTCGGCATCACCACCGTTTTGGGCTATGTCGGAATGACCTCCATCCTGGCCATCAAGCTGGCCGTGCAGGTGAATAAGCGCTTCGGGGTAAAGATTAACTCGAAGACACTAGCCAAAAGCGGTACCTTGCAGAGTATTGAGAACGAAATCCTGCGCTCGTTGTTGCAAGGCGGCAACACGCCATCAGCGCATGAGCCGGCAGAGAAGAAGCTCTACGACGCGGTTCCTCTCTCCTACTCCCAGACGGGCGTGTATTTCGACTGCATGAAGAACCCGTTCTCCACACTCTACAACTTGCCTTTCCTCCTGGGGTTCCCCGATGGCACAGACGCCGAACTGCTTGCGCAGGCGTTGAGAACGCTGGTAGAGATGCATCCGGAGATGAGCATTCACTTCGAGAATGGAGAAAACGGTGTGGTACAGGTGTTCGACAGGCATCCTGACATCCTGGTGGAAGTCAATAATATGACTGAAGAGGAGCTGGAAAGCCATAAGCTGGAGTTCACCCGGCCATTCAATCTGGCCAAAGGTCCGCTGTATCATTTCGAGGTGATTCAGACCGGTCGGAAAGTGTGGTTGCTGATGGATGTTCACCACCTCGTGTTCGATGGAGCGTCCATGGATATCTTCCTCCACCAACTATGCGATTTGCTGGATGGCAAACCGGTTGAGGCCGAAGATATGGACTACGCCAGCTTCGTGATGGCAGAGAAAGAAGCAACCGGCGGTTCTGCCTACCAAGCCGCACAGGCATGGTTCCAGAGTCGTTTGGCCAATTGCGAAGGCGTGACAGAGATCCCATCCGACTTATCCAATCCGATAGATAAAGGCACGGTGGGAATCGTAAACACAGAAATAGACATACAGTCGATTGACCATTTCTGCCGCCAGCACCACATCACCGGCTCCCATCTCACATTGGCAGCCACCTTCTACGCACTCTCACGCTTTGCCAACAACGACCAGCTTTGCATTACCACCATCAGCAATGCCCGCTCAAATCTGGACATACGCAACACCGTGGGAATGTTTGTGAACACACTTGCCCTCACAGCCCAAATCGGAGAGCAGAGTGTAAGGGAATTCCTGCTTGAGGTGAGTGAGAATTTCGACAAGACGCTCACCCATGAGAATTATCCTTTCGCACAGATAGCCGCTGACTACGACCTCTCTGCCGATATCATGTTCGCCTATCAAATGGGAGTCATCAGCCAATACTCCTGCCTGGGTGGTGAACTGGAGGTGGAAGATATGGAACTGAATATACCGAAATTCGGTCTCGCGTTTTTCGTGAAAGACTGGAACGGCATACCATGCATCAGCCTGGAATACGACAATGGCCGTTATTCTCAGGGCCTCATGCAGAGTCTGGTGAATGCCGTAAGAAACGCCATAACAGCCTTTATTGCCCATCCCGACTCGCCACTCAGGAGCATCTCGCTCTTGGACAAAGAGCAAAAGGCTCTGCTCGAATCTTTCAATCACACAGAAGTATCTTACGACGACACGCAGACCGTAGTCTCCATGTTCCGCCGCCAGGCTTCACTCACTCCCGACGCAGTGGCCTTGGTGTATCACGACGTGGTTCTCAACTACCGCCAAGTGGATGAGCAGTCGGAGCGTATTGCCTCCTATATTCACTCCCTGGGGCTTAAAGGCGAAGACGTGGTGTCGGTGCTCATTCCTCGATGTGAATGGATGGTTGTGGCCTCGTTAGGCGTACTCAAATCTGGCTGCGCTTACCAACCGTTAGACCCATCCTACCCGTCTGAACGGCTGAATTTCATGATGAAAGACGCAGATGCCAAACTGCTTATCGCTGACGAAGACTTGCGTTCTCTCGTCAACGAATACAACGGCAACACCCTTTACACCAAGGATATACCAGCGCTGCCAGCGGTTGAGGCTCCTCTTCCGGCTATATGCAATCCGACTCCGGATAGTCTGATGATATTGCTATACACCAGTGGTTCGACGGGAGTGCCCAAGGGATGCCAACTCACCCACGGCAATCTCACCGCATTCTGCCACTGGTATGCCCGCTACTACGACCTGCAACCCGGTGACCGGGTGGCTGCCTATGCCAGTTATGGATTTGACGCCTGCATGATGGACATTTATCCGGCGGTCACGAATGGCGCCACCGTTTATATCATCGGCGATGACATACGGCTCAATCTGCCAGACCTCAACAACTATTTCAACGAAAACGGCATTACACACTCATTTATGACCACGCAAGTGGGCTGCCAGTTTGCTATGAACTGCGACAACCACTCTCTCAGACATCTTTCCGTAGGTGGTGAGAAGGTGCTGCCTCTTGCTCCTCCGACCAACTATCAGATGCATAACGGCTACGGTCCAACCGAATGCACCATCTTCACCACGACCTATCAGATGAAGGAATATGAGCAGAACGCACCCATTGGCAAGCCTATTGACAATCTGCGCCTCTATGTGGTTGACGCCCAGCACAACCTGCTCCCACAAGGTGCTGTAGGCGAACTGTGGGTGTCGGGACCTCAGGTGAGCCGCGGCTATCTGAACCGTCCGGAGAAAACTGCTGAAGTATATATTACGAACCCGTTTGTGGAAGGGACAGACGTAGCCGGGAATCGGCATTACAGCCGCATCTACCGCACTGGAGATATTGTGCGGATGCTGCCAGACGGTAACGTGCAGTTCGTAGGCCGACGCGACGGACAAGTAAAGATTCGCGGATTCCGCATTGAACTGAAAGAGGTGGAGGCCGTTATCCGTCAGTATCCGGGCATCAAGGATGCTACCGTGCAGGCATTTGACTATGAAAACGGCGGGAAATTCATAGCAGCCTACGTGGTGAGCGATAACCAGGTTGAGATAAAGGAACTGAACAAGTTTATATCAAGTCAGAAGCCTTCCTATATGATACCCGCAGCCACGATGCAGATTGACAAGATACCGCTGAACCAAAATCAGAAGGTGAACCGTAAGCAGTTGCCAAAACCTGTCGTTCAGCAGTCTGACAGTGAATACGTGGCGCCCAAAACAGAGCATGAGCGGCTATTTGCAAAGATATTCGGCGACATCCTCATGATGGACAAAGTGAGTTCCACCGACAATTTCTTCGACTTGGGAGGTACCTCACTGATGGTCACGCGTGTGGTCATTGAAGCCGACAAAGCTGGTCTGCACGTGGCCTACGGCGATGTTTTTGCTCATCCCACACCACAGCAACTCGCACGCTTCGTGGCCGGTGGAGCCAACGCCAATGAGGCAGGAGAGGCCGACTCAGCTACCAAGGCAGCCACTTCCTACGATTACACCGACATCAACCGGTTACTTCAGAAAAACCGGTTGGAGACATTCCTTGAAGGCGAGCGGCAGTCGCTTGGGAACGTTCTTCTCACCGGTGCAACCGGCTTCCTCGGTATGCATGTGCTGAACGAACTGCTCAACTCCGACGCAAATGAAATCTGGTGTCTCGTACGAGGAAAGAGCAATGAAGCCGCCGAGAGAAGAATACGCACCCTACTCTTCTATTATTTCGGATCTGCCCATGCTGACATTGTCGGCACTCGTCTCCATGTGTTAACTGGAGATGTGACCACCGACTTCACCCCACTTTTCGATAACTGCAAGATTGACACCGTGTTCAATTGTGCGGCCAACGTAAAGCACTTCTCTAAGGGAACCGATATTGAAGACGTGAATATTGGCGGTACGAAGAACTGTGTACTTTTCTGCCTGAACAAAGGTGCACGACTGGTTCATGTTTCGACCACGAGTGTCGGCGGCTTGTCTATCAATGGCGTTCCCGCCCTTGATGATGTGCTTACCGAGCAGAAACTATACTTCGGCCAGACACTTGACAACCAGTATGTCTATTCCAAATTCATGTCCGACCGTATCGTGCTCGAAGCCGTTCATAGCCATGGTCTGAACGGAAAAGTGGTGCGAGTGGGTAATCTGGCCGCACGAAGCACTGACGGTGAGTTCCAGATGAACTTCCAGACAAACAGCTTTATGGGCCGTATCAGAGTGTTTAACATGCTCGGATGCTACCCTTACAGCCAATATGACGAACCCACAGAATTCTCCCCAATCAACGAGACCGCCCACGCCATTATGTTGCTGGCATCCACTCCTCGTGACTGCACGGTGTTCCATGCCTACAACAATCATGAACAACCAATGGGCGATATTCTGGCGAGACTGGATAAGGTGACGGGCGGAGTGCGTTTCGTAGAGGACGCGGATTTTGAGGCCGCAATAGAGGCTGCCAAAGCTGACCCGAAGAAAGCTAATGCCATGTCAAGTCTGGTGGCATATCAAGATATGGGTCATGGTCAGAAAGCTGTTGAGGTGGGGCGCCTGAACAGCTACACCACTCAGGTCCTCTATCGTCTCGGTTTCTCATGGTCGCCTACCTCATGGGATTATGTAGAGCGCATGTTCACGGCAATCGGAGGCTTCGGCTTCTTTGATTGAAATGGTCCTCTTACAGACCCATTCTCATGCCTATCCATAAACCCAAATCGGTCATTAGGATTTCTCAGTGCAGTATGGCAGTTAGAAATCCTAGTGACCGATGGGGTTTAAAATCAAACAAATTAAACAAGGACAAGGATACGATTATTCATAGTCGTCCACAACAGAATTGATGAAATCGGTCATGGGCTTACCAGCCTGGAACACCTTCACCATCTCATCAAGCCAGTCATCTCCCTGGTAAAAAGAGTCGGGAACAGCACGCCAACAACAGTAATCTTTCATGCGCAGATAGTCAATGAACTCATAGTCGCGTGGAAAACCAGCCGGCGAGGTCTTCAGATTTTCCAGTCCGAAGCCTTTCGGTGATTCCCATGTACCAAGTCCCGGCTTACCAAAGTAGTTAAGGAACTGAGGGCTCTCCACACACTCGCGCCAACGATCGATGTTGGCCATGATTTCGTTGCGGCATGAGGTAAGAATATTGGTGGGCAGCCAATAGGTGCCACAGGCCAATAGACAATGGTCGGGCTCAAGGTGAATATAATATCCTCCGTGCAACGATTTCTTTCCATGTGCTGAGATATATGCACCCATATGATTCTTGTAGGGTGATTTATCAGGCGAGAAACGGGTGTCCCGATAGAAACGATAGGTAGTGTCACGCACGGTTAGATGGGCTATTGTAGAGTCGAACTCTGTGATACGGGCAATAGCCTGGGCTACACCTTGTTCAAAATCGGCCTTGACGGCCAAATACTCGTCTTTATGCTCTTGAAACCAAGGACGGTTGTTGTTGGCGCTTACATCGCGCAAGAATTGAATAATTCGTTGTGCATCCATTATGATGGGAGTGTGGGAGTTTTTGAAAAACTATAGAAGTTAGAGATGGGAGTTTTGAGAAACAATGGAAGATTGAGGTGAGAGTTTTGAGAAGCAATGGGAGATTGAGGTGAGAGTTAGGGGACTATGAGAGTTTGGCTCCATCCATGTTTTTAGGGCAGATGTCATTGAATTCGCACTTCGAGCAATGGGGCGCCCTACTGGTACAAACATAACGGCCATGTAACAACAACCAATGATGGGCCTTGGGAATAATGTCGGCGGGAATGTTTTTCACCAACTCCTTCTCCACTTTATAAGGCGTGTCGGCCTTCTTCGACACCAGTCCCAATCGATGGCTCACGCGGAAAACGTGTGTGTCGACGGCCATGGTGGACTTTCCATAGGCAACGGCCTGAATGACATTGGCCGTCTTGCGCCCTACTCCAGGCAAGCGAATGAGTTCGTCGAGATTGCTTGGCACTTCTCCCTGGAACTCGCTCTGCAACATGCGCGACAACTCAACCAAATGGCGTGCCTTGGAATTGGGATACGATACGCTCTTGATGTACTCGAGCACCTCGTCAACCTCAGCCTCGGCCATTGCTCGTGCATCGGGGAAGCGACGGAATAATTCGGGAGTAACCTGATTGATGCGCTTATCGGTGCACTGGGCGCTCAACACAACAGCAACCAGAAGCTGGAAGACGCTGCCGAACTCTAGTTCGGTGGTTACTTCGGGCATCTGGTTGCGGAAATAGTCGAGAATGTAACGGTAACGTTCAGCTTTGTTCACGTTTCTTTACTTTTTCTTCTCTTCTTTCTTAGCGGCGGCAGCCTCTTTCTTGGCAGCTGCGGGCTTATATGCCTTGTTCAGACCGGCAATCACCTCTGTAGTAATGTCGTAACCCTTGTCGGCATAAAGAATATTGTCGCCAGCCTTACTCAGAATCAGAGCATACTTCTTGTCTTTATTATATTTAGCAAGGAAGTGCTGGATACTGTCACGAAGAGCATTGTTGAACTTGTCGGTCTCAGTCTGGAACTCACTGCCAAGACGGTTCTGAAGGGCCTGCAGATCGTTCTGCTGCTTAATAAGGTTGGCATTGATAGCTTCGGCTTGCTCACGGGTGTAAGCATTCTGCTGCACTTTCTGCTGGAAATTAGCGGCAGCAGCCTGCAAAGCCTGTCCTTTCTGATTAATGGTGTTCTGAATATTCTGGCTCTTTTTCTGAAGAATGAGGCTATACTCTTTGCAGAACTGATATTGCGACATGATAGAGTCGACCTCGATATACGCAATCTTCAAATCAGAACCACCTGTCTCAGCGGTCTGTGACTTCTCATCGACCTTTGGAGCCGACTGGTTGCACGATGCTAACACACAAGCTGCCATGGCAGCCATCATCATAATTTTTTTCATTTGCTTTTTTATTTATTGATTTTTACTTTTAAATTTCACTTAAAGAATGAACTACTCAATAAGCGTGCCCCGACTCGCGGGCTTCCCGATCCTGGTCAATGACGCAATGAATGCCACGATCTTTCATGGCCTGACTATCGTGAATATGCATGGAATGGAACTCACCATTTTTACGAAAAATGAGTTTTATGCATAAGAATGCAATACCGATAGCAATTATTAACACGCTAATAAGCAGAGTTTCGATCATTTTTTATTAATTTTGCGGTGCAAAGATAATCAGAATTTGTGAAATACCTATAAAAAATACATTAATAATGAATAAAAGTGACTTAAAACCGGCTCGAGTGTTCGAGCAATTTGCAAAAATCAACCAAATTCCACGCCCCTCAAAGCGCGAGGAGAAGATGATTGAGTATTTAACAAACTGGGGTAAAAGCCATCAGTTGGAAACCGTTGTCGATGAAACGGGCAACGTGATTATCCGCAAGAGTGCTACTCCAGGAATGGAAAACCGCAAGACCCTGATACTTCAGAGTCACATGGATATGGTGTGCGAGAAGTTGGTCGACCTAGACTTCGACTTTGACCGCGATGCCATTCAAACCTATGTCGACGGTGAGTGGTTGCGTGCAAAAGGCACCACATTGGGAGCTGACGATGGCATCGGATGTGCCATCGAACTGGCCATCCTCGACTCCGACGATGTGGAACACGGTCCCCTGGAGTGTGTATTCACCCGCGATGAGGAAACCGGACTGACTGGCGCAGAGGGTATGAAAGCTGGCTTCATGACCGGAGATATGCTTATCAATCTCGACTCAGAGGACGAGGGCCAGATTTTTGTTTCGTGTGCTGGAGGACGCAACACTACAGCCACCTTCCACTTTGAGAAGGAAGAGGCACCTCAGGGATTGTTCTTCTTGCAAGTTTCATTGAAAGGACTGATTGGTGGCCATTCGGGCGATGACATCAACAAGAAGCGTGCTAACGCGCTGAAAGTGCTGGCACGATTCCTCTATCAGACTCAAGAGCGTTATGGCTTGCGCCTTGCTTACTTCAACGCCGGCAAACTACATAATGCCATTCCGCGTGATGGTGTGGCTCTCTTTGGTGTCCCTGCTGACAAGAAGGAGAATGTTCGAGCCGACTGGAATGTCTTTGCCAACGATGTGACTGAAGAGTATCACGTGACTGAGAAAACCATGCAATTCAACATGGAGAGTGCTAAGGCAGAAAAGGTGCTCCCCGTTGAGGTCAGCACACGCTTAATTCAAGCATTACAAGCCGCCGACAACGGTGTGTTCGCCATGTGTCAGGACGAGGAGATTGCATGGCTGGTAGAGACATCGAACAATGTTGCCAGCATTGTGACTACCGACAACGAAGCTAAAGTGATTTGCAGTCAGCGTAGTAATGTGATGAGCGCATTGGACAATCAGGCTGCTACCATCAAGGCTGTCTTCCAACTAGCCGGTGCAGAAGTGGTACAAGGTGAAGGCTACCCCGCATGGCGCATGAATCCCAACAGCCAGCTTACCGCCCTGACCGTAGAGACCTACAAGAAACTCTTCAACAAAGAGCCGAAAGTGCTTGGCATTCACGCTGGTTTGGAGTGCGGATTGTTCTCCGAGAAATATCCTCATCTCGACATGGTATCGTTTGGCCCCACACTTCGAGGCGTACACTCGCCTGACGAGCGGCTGCACATTCCCACGGTTCAGATGATTTGGGATCACCTGCTCGAGATATTAAAAAATGTCCCTGAGAAGTAACAATGAGAAAAGTTTTCGTGCTGTTCACCGCAGCCCTCATGATGATGGGTTGCGGTGAACAATATCAAGCCAAGGGTGTAGTGAAGGATTTCCTGAAAAGCAATCTCACCACCACCGACTATTCGGTCAAGCGGTTCAGTAGTGTTGACTCCACTCGCAACATTACCCCCCAGCAAGTAGCCGAACTGCGTCATCTTTGCACCCAGCTAAAAGCCTTTAAGAAAGCCATTGACTACCCGGCTTACGAAAAGAAAGATGTGCTGAAATTCACTCGCATGACACTAATGGTGAACGACGACACTCTGAACTGCACTTTCTATCTCGACAAAGCCCTTCAACGCGTGGTGGCCTTCAAGAGCTATTGAATTATCTGAAGGATTCACACAAAAAGGGGCGAAAGCATAATATAAAGAGGTAACGGATGCTCATGAGCGGCAATTGTTTTGTCGGAAAGGCAACTGTTACCTCTTTACTATTAGCCTAAACATGCAATCAAGTTTAGGCCAGCATACGCTTCATATAGTTTCTGATTTCCTTACGAGCATCTCCAAGACGGTGCTCCACGCTCTTATAAGGCAAAGAAAGACGCTCGGAAATCTCGCTGACCTGTAGACCGTCGTGAACATTCATGCGATAAATGTCACGCTGGTTGCTATTCAAACGGGCGATGCCTTTTTCAAGCAGCACTGTCATCTCAACAACAGAATAAACCGTATGAACATCATTGGCACAGGAGCCCATGATAACATGGGTGAGATTGTGCTCATACTCGTCGACCGTATGCCGATGGCGCCAATAATCATACATGAGGTTACGAGCTACTGTATAGACAAGACTTGGCAAAGTGACCGGAGTAATCATCTTCTCTGAGGTGAGCAGACGTAAGAACACATTCTGGACGATATCCTCCGCCTCTGGGGCGTTAAGGATATACTTACCAACGAATGCTCTCAGCTCTGTGAAATGCTCAGCGTAGTATTGGGCAATGATGCCGTATGTCTCATCCTGTTGTTTCATGAACACGGTCAGAAATGAATTTTGACTAGTGCAAATTTAGTGTTTTTTGCCGATATACGTTCCCTTTTTTGTGCAAAATATGTCAAATGCAACATTTTTATATAATTTTGGTAATATACAAAATAGTTTGTATGAAACTAAGCCTTGGTTTTTTGGCACATATTTTGTAAGTGAGAGTCATAGAAAGGAAACAAAATATATTCATTTATACTATCAAACGTATGCAAAAAGGTAACATCGGGGTTACAACTGAGAACATTTTCCCCGTTATCAAAAAGTTCTTGTATAGCGATCACGATATCTTCCTTCGCGAGATGGTGTCGAATGCCATCGATGCCACACAGAAGATGAAGACACTGGCCGAAAAGGGTGATTTCAAAGGTGAGTTGGGCGATCTGACCGTACACGTCAGCCTCGACGAAAAGAATGGCACATTGACTATCAGCGACCGTGGTATTGGTATGACAGCCGAAGAAATCGACAAGTATATCAACCAGATTGCCTTCTCTGGCGTTACCGATTTCCTCGACAAATATAAAGATACAGCCAACGCCATCATCGGCCACTTTGGACTGGGGTTCTACTCAAGTTTTATGGTTGCAAAAAAAGTGGAAATCATCACACGAAGCTATCAGGAGGGTGCCCAGGCTGTGAAATGGACTTGCGACGGCTCACCCGAATTTACTATTGAGGATGCTGTTCGTGAGGACCGCGGTAGCGACATCATTCTTTACATCGATGACGATTGTAAAGAGTTCTTGGAGAAGCAGAAGATTCAAGAGTTGCTCAACAAGTATTGTAAGTTCCTGCCTGTACCTGTCGCCTTCGGCATGAAAACAGAATGGAAAGACGGCAAACAGGTAGAGACGGAAGAAGACAACATTATAAATAATGTGGAACCACTTTGGACCAAGGCTCCCAGTACGCTAAAGGACGAAGACTATAAGAGTTTCTATCGTACGCTCTACCCCATGCAGATGGATGAGCCTCTCTTCTGGATTCACCTGAACGTGGACTACCCGTTCCATCTGACGGGTATCCTCTATTTCCCACGTATCAAATCGAATATCGAACTGCAACGCAATAAGATACAGCTGTATTGCAATCAGGTGTTTGTCACCGACCAGGTAGAAGGAATTGTGCCCGACTTCCTGACGTTGCTTCATGGTGTCATCGACTCGCCAGACATTCCTCTGAATGTCAGCCGCAGCTATTTGCAGAGCGACCGCGATGTAAAGAAGATTTCCACTTACATCACGAAGAAGGTTTCCGACCGTCTGAATAGCATTTTCAAAGAGAACCGAAAGGAGTATGAGGAGAAATGGGATGCTCTGAAGTTATTTATCAACTACGGAATGCTCACCCAGGAAGACTTTTATGAGCGTGCCAAAGATTTCTCGCTGATGAAAGATGTAGACGGAAAGTATTTTACTTTTGAAGAATATAAGACGCTCATCAAGGATAACCAAACCGATAAAGACGGTCAGTTGGTTTACTTGTATGCCAATAACAAAGAAGACCAATACACCTATATAGAAGCTGCTCGCAACAAGGGTTATAGCGTATTGCTGCTCGACGGAGAACTCGACACTCACGTAGTGTCTATGCTTGAACAGAAATTCGAGAAGAGTCGTTTCACCAGAGTAGATGGAGACATCATCGACCGTCTGATAGTGAAAGAAGACAGAAAGAAAGAAGAGCTAGCAGAGGGCGAGCGTGACAATTTGTCAGAGGTCTTCCGCTCACAGATGCCTAAGCTCGACAAGGCCGAGTTCTATGTAGAGGTACAGGCATTAGGCGAGCAAGCCCAACCAGTAGTTATAACTCAAAGCGAGTATATGAGACGTATGAAAGATATGAGCCGTTTCCAGCCAGGAATGAGTTTCTACGGCCAGATGCCTGACTCATACAATCTGGTTCTTAACAGCGACCACCCGCTCGTGAAGAAAGTCTTGGAAGAGACAAATGCCAACACATCGGAAGCCCTCAAGCCTATTGAAGCTGAGCTGAAAGGCCAGCAGGCTCGCCTTGCCGCCATCAATCAGACACAAGACAAGAAAAAATACGATGAGCTGACTCAGGAAGAGAAGGACGAGAAGGCTAATACACAGAAAGCTATTGACGAACAGAAGCAAAAGAAGAATGAGGTAATTGCCGAATATGCCCAAAAGAATGACATCGTGCACCAGCTCATCGACCTTGCCCTGCTTCAGAATGGCATGCTGAAAGGAGCTGCTCTTGATGCCTTCCTCAAGCGAAGCATTGAATTAATCAAATAAATATTTCCATGCTACAGAGGATTGCTTTGCAATCGTAGAGCATTCCTCTGTAAGCATAGAGCAGCTCTCTGTAAGCATAGAGCAGCTCTCTGTAAGCATAGAGCAGCTCTCTGTAAATACAAAGCATTACCCAATCACCATTAAGCTTAGTTCTGTTACAATAGAACTAAGCTTTTTTCTTTTATATAGAAGCGAAGAGATGAAGTTTTGTGTATCTAAGCTCCTTATTCAGAAGTATAGAGTTGAAACTTGGCGGGTAAGTGAGCCAAAGCTACTTCTTGTTTTCGCTCATCATCAGTATTGATTTTGATATACCACGGACGTGGCAATGGAGTCCAAACCACCAATTTTGTAGTGGACAACCGTTCTGGGCGAAGATGCATTTCTGCTTCCATATTGCTAAATCCCCCACCCGACTCCCTATCAAACTCACTGCTCTGTTCATCGGCAATTTTTTCGAATGCCTGGTAGTAGAATTTATAACGCACATCTTGCGGATAATAAACACCATCATGAGATGCATAGGAAACTCCGTAACTGACATTCCAGTCATCAATATGATAGCCGGTTAGCATACGGGAAAAAGCCAGCATGACCGATGAAACACGATGGCTTTTGTTGTAATCTGTTCCCATCTCACGTGTAGCCGAACGAATGACACACCTCACCGTATCGATGATAAAACGGCCACGGTCGGCTTTCTTCTTTTTGGAACGGAAAATCAATTCCACCTCATCTGGATTATCGCCTTCTACATCATCGCCAACAGAAAACTTATGCTCGTGAATAAAGCTCTTATCAAATTCCTGCACAAAATCCTCGTAAAGCATCCGGCGCATGTTGGTCACATCCGTCAGACGGGTTGAATCCACACTGACAATCATACCAGTATCAGGACTGATAGCAAAGAGTTTTGATTCGGGAAGTGGAGAGCGTAGCTTGCCAGTTGCTTTGTATTGATAAAAACTCCTGCCTTCGATGCTTCGAGTAGAGTAGTTGTAATGATAGGTGGAAGAACTGGAAAGATAGCGGCCATTCTTCTCTTTAACGAAACGTCGCAAGAGAGGACGAATCCAGTCGGGCTCACTCTTAACAATGATCTCGCCTGCCTGATAGTATTTTGGGGTAAGAAAAACCGTATCGGCAAATGACTTCAAGACTTCTTTCTCGTAGTTCAGATGCGATACGGTATAGGTGGAGCAATGGAAAGTAATGCGAGCCACTCCTTGCTCGCTAGTGATGACTGATCGGAATTTCCCAGCCTCATGGCCATAGATACTGGCGCGTGCAATAGGAGCATGTGTCAGTTTGTCGGCTACCACACAAGTCTTCTGGGCAAATGAGGCTGCCGACGCCAACACCATGAGGAGGGAAAAAACGAAAGACCTCAAAAGATTACTTTCCGAAATAACGTTTCAGCAAACCAGCAAAGCCTGCACCATGGCGAGCCTCATCCTTAGCCATTTCGTGTACGGTATCGTGGATGGCATCGAATCCAGCGGCCTTGGCATTCTTGGCAATGCGGAACTTATCTTCGCAAGCACCAGCCTCAGCAGCAGCACGCTTCTCGAGGTTAGTCTTGGTGTCCCATACACACTCACCAAGCAGTTCTGCAAAACGACTGGCATGGTCAGCCTCCTCAAAGGCATAACGCTTGAAGGCTTCTGCTATCTCGGGATAACCCTCGCGATCAGCCTGACGGGCCATGGCCAAATACATACCGACTTCACCACACTCACCGTTAAAATGATTGCGGAGATCTTGAATCATTTCTTCGCTGACACCCTCGGGCTTGCCATCACCAATGCGATGAACAGTAGCATAAGTGGTCTCGCCATCATCTTTCAGCTCAGAGAACTTAGATGCAGGAGCCTTACAGATAGGACACTTCTCGGGTGCCTCAGTGCCTTCGTAGATATATCCACAAACGGCGCAAATAAACTTCTTCTTCATAGTGTTTTTGTTTTAAAGTAAATAAAAATATAAATTAAACTACATCCACGACGCTCCATCACGCATGACGAAGCGTACTTTCTTGTATCGGGGGACGACTGGCTTGCGCCATTTCCCCTTGGCAACCATTACGACAGAGGTCTTACCTGCCGGGGCAGCATCAACAGCATCTTGTACATTGAAATACTTACCCGAGCCATCTGTAGCCACTGTGTAATCATAATGACGTATATACTTCTTGAGTGCCGGTACTTTCTCGCCTATTGCGTCGGCCAGAAGCGATGCCACGCGATGAGCACCATACACATTATAATGAGTATTGTCTTGACGTCCTTTCGGCAGGCGGATGTCACCAGGATAGAACCACATGTGAAGATTTCTCGACTCAACAGGGCCCATCGATTGTTCCAAATCAAGAGTAATCTGGTTGGCATCGACGAAAGGTACATTCAGTTCGCGGGCAACATTTCGCGGGGCTACAATATAGTCGCCGTGAGTATCAATGAGCACATCTCCCTCTTTAGCTGTCTGCGAGGCAAAAGTCTTATTCCGAAGTGCTTCATCGTCATCGTTCTTGGGGGCAACCGGAGCAAAGTTTCTTCTCACCACACTATTGAACAATACGGGGATAGCCCCTTTCTCACGAGCCTCGAGCACAAAACGCCGCAGGTTGTCATCGAATGTACTGCCTGGATCTGTATGCCGATCGGGATTGGGCTTCTCGTCGTTATGTCCGAACTGAATGAAGACATAGTCGCCCGGTTTGATCAGCTCGAGCACTTTCTGCCAGCGTCCCTCGTCGATGAAACTCTTTGTTGAGCGCCCGTTCACAGCATGATTGTCAACCACCACGGGGTCGTCGAAATAGCATGACAGAACCATGCCCCATCCTCGTTCCTGATTGCCGTCACGAAGCGACTTGTTGGCCATCGTCGAGTCGCCAATCATAAAGATGGTAATCCTTTTATCAGCCGTAAACGATGACAACATCATGAGTGCTGTTACCAACGGCAAAAATACTCTTACAATTCTACTACTCATAGGCGTTCAATCAGTTCCTGAGGTGTAACCAATGTCTGTTCACCAGTTTCCATATTCTTCAAAGTCACCATGCCCTTAGCTATCTCATCGTCGCCAGCCAGAGCAACAAAAGGAATATGCTTTGCGTTGGCATAGCTCATCTGCTTCTTCATCTTCGACGCATCGGGGTAGATTTCCGCCCGTATGCCCTGGTGGCGCACCTGTTGCAAAATGGAAAGGCAATAGGCCGTCTCTTTCTCACCAAAATTGATGAACAACAGTCGTGTACCCACAACGGCATCTTTCGGATAGCAGTCAAGCGCATTCAACACGTCGAAGATACGATCGACACCGAAGGAAATGCCTACACCCGAAAGACCTGGCATACCAAAAATACCTGTAAGGTTGTCGTATCGTCCTCCGCCGGTGATGCTTCCTATCTGTACATCGAGAGCCTTTACCTCAAAGATAGCTCCCGTGTAATAGTTCAATCCACGAGCAAGAGTGAGATCCAGCTGTATCTCGTTATTCAGCCCCATGGACTTTAACGTGTTGAGGATAAACCGTGTTTCCTCCACACCCTTGAGGCCCGTCTCACTGTCCTTCAGCACCTGGGCAATCACAGACAGCTTTTCGTCGTTCGTACCCTCAAGCGTAATAATAGGCTGTAGCTTCTCAACCTGACTATCGCTCAAGCCATTGCTGCGCAACTCATCGTTTACTTTCTCAAGTCCTATCTTGTCGAGTTTGTCGATGGCGACAGTAATATCAACTATCTTGTCTGCTGCTCCTATGACCTCGGCAATGCCCGACAGAATCTTGCGGTTGTTAATTTTGATTTGCACACGAACGCCAAAACGGGTGAATACTGTGTCTATGATCTGCATCAACTCCACCTCATTGAGCAAAGAGTCCGACCCCACCACATCACCATCGAACTGATAGAACTCGCGGTAACGTCCCTTCTGTGGGCGGTCTGCACGCCATACCGGCTGAAACTGATAGCGCTTAAAAGGCAATTGCAATTCATCACGATGCATCACAACGTAACGGGCAAAGGGCACGGTGAGATCATAGCGCAATCCCTTTTCGCACAAGCGGGCTGCCAGATGAAGGGCATTGCGCTCTGCCAGTTCTTCGTCGCTTACCTTCGAGAGAAAGTCGCCGCTGTTCAACACTTTAAAGAGCAGTTTATCACCCTCTTCGCCATACTTTCCCATCAACGTCTGCAATGTTTCCATCGCAGGCGTCTCTATCTGCTGGAATCCATAGAGCGAATAAACCTCTTTGATGGTGTCGAAGATGTAATTGCGTTTCGCCATCTCTACGGGAGAGAAGTCACGCGTTCCTTTGGGTATGCTTGGTTTTTGTGCCATTTATTTTCTGATAATGGTTTGGGCCCTATCCGGACCGATTGAAATAATCTTAATAGGAGTCTCCAGGTGTTTCTCCAAGAAACAGATGTAGTCTTTAAACTCTTTGGGGAACTCATCCTCGCTCGTCATGGTGGTCATATCAGCCTTCCAGCCTGGCATTTCCTCATAAACAGGATCGATGCCATCCTCAATGCTGTAGGGGAAATAGTCAATCAGCTGCCCGTTCTGACGATAGGCCACACATGCTTTCACGGTATCAAACCCGTCGAGCACGTCGCTCTTCATCATGATGAGCTGGGTGACACCATTCACCATGATGGCATATTTCAAAGCCACGAGGTCAATCCAGCCACAACGACGCTCACGACCTGTCACGGCTCCATACTCATGGCCGAGGTCTCGAATCTTCTTGCCAGTCTCGTCGAAGAGCTCTGTCGGGAACGGACCTGCTCCCACACGGGTACAATAAGCTTTCATGATGCCATACACCTCGCCTATCTTGTTAGGACCGATGCCCAAACCAGTACATGCCCCTGCACAGATGGTATTCGATGAAGTAACAAAGGGATAACTGCCAAAATCAACATCCAGCATCGTCCCCTGGGCACCTTCGCACAAGATGTTCTTACCGCTCCGCAACAGGTTGTTGATCTCATGCTCTGAATCAACAATCTGGAACTGTTTCATGTACTCAATGCCTTCCATCCATACTCTCTCGACATCGGTCAGATCATAATCCATATAACTGAGCGACTTCAGGATGGCCTCATGACGAGCTTTATGAGCGGCATATTTCTCCTCAAAATGGTCGAAGATATCACCCACACGAAGTCCTGTACGAGATACTTTATCTGTATAGGTCGGCCCGATGCCCTTTCCTGTAGTGCCCACCTTGCTCTTTCCCTTGGCTGCCTCGTAAGCCGCATCCAGCAGGCGATGAGTAGGCATAATCAGATGCGCCTTCCGCGAGATATGCAAACGTGAGTGCAGGTCGTGACCACTTTTCTCCAGGTCCTTGGCCTCCTGCATGAACAAATCGGGTGCAAGCACCACTCCATTACCAATCACATTCACTTTTCCACCCTGGAAAATGCCAGAGGGAATACTGCGCAAGACATACTTCTGCCCTTCAAATTCCAGCGTATGACCGGCATTGGGCCCGCCTTGAAAGCGTGCTATCACATCATAACCGGGAGTAAGTACGTCAACTACTTTTCCTTTACCTTCATCGCCCCACTGCAATCCCAGCAGAACGTCTACTTTACCTGTTTTCATGAATTCTTATATCGTTTTTTGTTTTATTTTCTTCATCTGGCGTGTTTGCTGAGCAATGCAATTACTACAGATGCCATAAATATACATTGTATAAACATCAGGATGGAATCTCCGCAAACGTGTTTTCTCAAGTCCTTCCTTCACTGCCGGTGCCTTGATCTCTGTTACCTTTCCACACATCGTACACATCTGGTAGCAATGACTCGTGTTGGCATAGCAGGCCTCGAATTTTGTCGTCCGCCCAATCTGGTGCTTCACCACCAGCCGCAGTTTCAGCAACAGATTGATGGTGTTATAGAGGGTAGCACGGCTCACGGGGAAGTTCTGCTCCAGTAGTTTGTCGCTCAACTCTTCTATGCTAAAACGGCTGTTGAAACTATATACAATGTCAAGTACAGCATACCGTTCGGGTGTGCGGCGCAAATGGTTAGATTCCAAATAGGTGGTCAGAATCTGCCTCACCGAAGACTTCACATTCTCCTTCATTGCAAGCCATGAACTCTATTATCCGCACAAAATTACTATTTTTTTCTGATATGCGGCAATAAATCACGAAAAATCGAAAGAAATGCCTAGTTTTTTTATGATGCTCTCCGTCAGTTTCTCCTCAAAGTCGCCCAACGTGGCAAAGCGATTCAAGCAGGAAAAGGCTGCATGCCTCACGCCGAGATGGTCGCAGCACATCGCTGCCGAGGCTTGATCGAGAAACTCGCTGATGCCTCTTTCGTCGGGTTCCTGACCTTGGCTGAAGAGCCTGGAAAGAATATTGAAACCGCATATCTGCCAAAGCGGTTTGTCGGTGGCTATCCACCGATAGGCAATGACGGGCGCAAAACTCAGATGCTGGTACAGATAAAAGGCTGCCTGCTCGGCAATCTCCTGCGAGGGTGTCTGCTCCATCCATAAGTCTGCCAACTCTGGCGACATACGTTCGGTGGGCATAATGAGCAGGGCCATGATTTTACACTCACGGATATTCTCTTTCCATAGTTCTATCGCAAGGTCGTAGTCTTTCCCATACTCTCGGGCCATTTCCTGCAGGTGTCCCAACGAAGCCCCCCAGTTCAGATGATAGTCCACTCCCTTTTCGCGCATCGACTGTGCGGTCACGCCGTTCATCAGCAGCCTGAACGACTGCTTGATCTCCTTTAATTTGTTGTGCGTTTCTTCTTTTATCATTCTCAGTTTGGTAATAATCACCCTTATTCTTCATCGTGCCTGCAGCTCCTTCTCATATCAGCGCCGAATAATCGTTGCTGTATCTGAGCATCTGATGCTCATACGACTCTGTATAGTCCACCTTTACATCCACCATCTCTCCGTTCTTGTCAGCCACCGGGTGCAAGACCGGATTCAGAAATCCTTTATAGGGAGCCAGATGGAGTTGCTCATAACGCTTCAGCACCTCCTGATGCAAAGCTCCATCGACCTTCACACCATATTTCTCAACCAACTCACGAGCCGCCACCAGATCGCCCTCACTCTTTATGCGCTGCACCTCAGTCAGCAGCGCGGCTATCAGCCGTCGCAGCTCCTCATAGTCGAGCACCCTCAGATAGGTCTTTCCGTCTCGTTTCAGCAGTTCCATAGCATGACCGTTCTCATAGCACCATCGTGCTATCAATGCCCTGTTGCGCATGTGGGCCTCCTCTATTTGGTGACCGGGATTGATACGGGTCAATTGTGTCATCAGCCCATTCATCATATAGGTGTAGTACTGTGCCTTGTAGGCCTCGCTATCGGGCACCAGACCCAGCTCCACCAGCTTCTCGTCTGCCATATAGTAAAGCCCGAAGAGGTCGGCCCTCGCCTCCTCTATCGTATTGCCATAAGCTTTCAAGGCATCAGGACTCACGCCGGGCAACAACTGGCCACTGCCATGACCTAGACATTCATGCAAATCGGTATGCAAATCATCACATATATATCCATATCTGTCTATCAACGACTTCGTCTCAGCGTCAACAACAAACTCATCCATCATCCCGCTATTCTTCGACGCCGCATAGTAGGCCTCAGTCAGATTGCCGATGGTTACACTTTTACTGCCATGCTCCGCCCTTATCCAGTCGGCATTAGGCAGATTGATTCCAATGGCAGTCGACGGATACTCTTCTCCTCCCAGCATGGCTGCACATATCACATGAGCCGTGACACCCTTTACCACGGGTTTCCTGAAACGGCTGTCCACCGGAGAGTGATCCTCAAACCACTGTGCATTGCTGCTGATGAGCTGTGTGCGTTTCGTGGCTTCCAGGTCCTTATATTCCACTATACTCTCCCAGGTGCCTTTTAAGCCCAGCGGATCGCCATACACCTCAATAAATCCGTTGATGAAATCCACCTGCTCATCCTGGCTGCTCACCCATTCAATAGAATATTTATCGAAAACTCTCAAGTCGCCTGTTTGATAATACTTTATCAACAGCGCGATCACTTTCTCCTGCTGCGGAGTCTCGGCCACCGTCAGGGCTTTCTTCAACCAGTAGACAATACGCTGAATAGCTGGCCCATATTTGCCGCTGGCGCACCACGTATCCTCTTCTAGCACACCATCTCTCTTCCTCAGCGTTGAGTTCAGCCCGAACGACGGTGCCTGATCGCCCGCCTGCTCTTTCATTTTACGGTAAAACGCCTCTACCTCCTGCTGGCTGACACCCTCATAGAAGTTGCAGGCAGAAGTCAGAATCAGGTCGTCACCATCGGACTTGTTCACCCGCTTCGGCAGCACCTCCGGGCGAAACATCACCTCCATCAAATCGTCCACAGGCTCCTTATAGCCCACCTCATCGACCACTTTCCTGAGAAACGCTTCCGTAAAGCCGGGCGAGAACTTCTCGCATCCGTAATGATGATAGATACCATTCGAGAACCATACCCTTTTCAGGTAGGTTTCAAGGGCCAGGAACTCCTCAGTGCTCCGGTCGCCATGATACGAAACAAACACAACCTCCAGCATCTTTCTGATACGGAGGTTGTACTTTCCAAACTGATCAAATGTGATATCCCGACCCCACAAAGCAGCTTCCGATAAAAAATAAACAAGCTTTTTCTGTTGTATCGACAGCTTATCAAAATCTTTCAAACGGTAACGCAATAATTGTATATCAGCAAATCTGGTATCTGTATAACAGAATTCTTTTGACATCCTACTCTTTTCCTACCTATTAATTTTTCTTAGTTCTTTTTTCTTTGTCCTGGGGCAGGTGCCGAAGCTTATACTCCCTAGGCGTCACCCCGTTAATCTTATAAAAAGAAGCATAGAACGACTGTCGGTTGGTAAAGCCTACCATGTCGCTGATATCTTCCATGTTCAAGTCGACATATCTGCGGTCAACGAGCATAGCCATTGCCTCCTCGATTCGGAATTTATTCACAAACGAGGTGTAGTTCATGTGAAACCTAACGTTCACAACAGCAGAGATGTAGCGCGTGTTCGTACCAAGATCGGCCGCCAATTGCTTAGCAGAATAGTTCTTGTCTTTGAACTTCTTTTGGATGAGAATCACTTCCAGGATCTTCTCTTTCAGATCATCCATCAATTTAGGACTAATCATACTGCGGTAAGCTGCATCTTTGTCCCTTCTTTCCGTAATGTTATACTTTGCCATACCTAAATGAATAAGAAATAATGAATAGTCTCATTTTGAAAGTGCAAATATAAACATTTTTTTTCAATCTTCCAAGTGTTTGTTACTTTTTTTTCGATAATTATTTAAATAACATAGTAAAAACACATTTACAGTTCAAAATAGCAATCATTTCGCACCATTTTTTGTTGAAATATCAATTTTTGGGAAGTTGGGACGTTAGGAAGTTTTACAGATAAAAGATAACAGTAAAAAGTGAAAAGATACCCCCTGCATTTCTAAAGGATTACTCTACGCTCGCAGAGTAGCCTTGAACGACCCTACCTAACCTCTATTGAATACCCTACCTAACCTCCCCGTGGAGATTAGGTAGGGTATTTTAACATGAGGGGACTCTCAAGCTCGTAGACAAGCAGGGCCTCAACAGGCACCCTCCCATTTGGGAGAGTTGGTGAGGGGTCTGGAGTTGGTGGGAGACCTGGCGTTGCTGGCGTGCTATTCAGCCTCAAGCAAAAGTACGCGGCTCGACCAGTTGGTCTTCTTGCCCCAGTCCACATCGTGGGTGTAAGGCATTTCCAGACCGTGGCTCATGAGATAGGCGCCGCTGTAGACTTTGCCTTCGCAACTGAGGGGGCGGCGGTCGATGCGGTTGAGCTCATGCACACGATAATTCTTCCCTGCGTCCAGACCGGCCATCTTGACGCGCGGAAGATGCTCGTTCTGCATTTGCTCGGTCTTCCACCAGAAGAAGACAGCCTTGTCTTTCGGCTCACTGACATACATGAGCGAAGCCAGCCCTTTGTTCTCATAGGGCGACAAGAGGCGGTAGATATCGCCCAACTGCACCACAGGACGTATCTGTTTGTATTCGGCAATGGCCTTGCTGCACATCTGTTTCTCCTCGTCGGTCATGTTCTTGGGCTGAATCTCCATACCCAGTCGTCCGCTCATGGCCACATCGATGCGCATCTTGAGCGAGGTGGTGCGGTAAACGGTATGGTTGGGGGCTGCCGAGATGTGGCTGGCCATTGCAATAGCAGGGAAGAAATAAGAGGTGCCCCATTGCATGTAGATGCGCTGAAGAGCGTCGGTGTTGTCGCTCACCCAGAACTCGTCGAACCAAGGAAGCACACCCCAGTTGGCGCGTCCTCCACCGCTGGCACATGCCTGGATGGTGAGGTTGGGATATTTGTCGCGAATACGCTTGCAGGCACGCTCGAAGCCACGGTGGTAGTCAATGTAGAGGTGGCTCTGGTCGGCCATGTTCAGGTATTGCGAGCCATGATTCATGATTGACATATTTGCGTCCCACTTGATATAATCAATCTCGGGATAGCGGGTCATGAGGTTGTCGACCACGCTGAACACGAAGTCCTGCACCTTCGGATTGGCCATGTCGAGAACCAGCTGGGTGCCTCCACGGCCTTTCACCACCTCGCGCTGAGGAGCTTTCACCACCCAGTCTGGATGTTTCTCGTAGAGCTCCGACACCGAGTTGGTCATCTCGGGCTCTATCCAGATGCCGAACTTAATGCCATGCTTCTTGGCGTCGCGCAACAGGCCCTCAATGCCCTCGGGCAGTTTCTGTCTGTCAACCTCCCAGTCGCCCAGGCTTGAGTTGTCGGTCTTGCGGGGATACTTCACGCCAAACCAGCCATCGTCCATCACAAACAGCTCTCCGCCCATCTGGGCAATATCGCCCATCATCTGGTCCATGCCTTTCTGATTGATGTCGAAGTAGACTCCCTCCCACGAGTTGAGCAGTATCTTGCGCTCTTGGTTGCCGTGCATGAGCATGTATTTCCGTCCCCACTTATGGAAGTTGCGGCTGGCGCCCGAGAGACCCTCCTGCGAGAAGGTAAGGGCAAGAGCCGGGGTCTTGAAGGTCTCGCCGCGCTTCAGATGATACTCTGAGTTGTCTGGATTGATGCCAGCGAAGAAGTAATGATATTCCGTGTCATCGGTATCGATTTTCAGCTGATAGTTTCCACTATAGCAGATGGCGGCGCCAATCACATCGCCAGCATTCTCGCGGCCCTTACCATCGAGCGAGAACATCACTTCGCCGTGGTCGGTATGCGAATTGCGCACACCATCTTTGTTCTTCAGCAGCTTCACTCCGGGCGCCAGAGGTTCCTCCACTACCCTGCCCTCATTGCCCCATGACCCGTGAAGATGGGAAAGCCACACGTCGCCACGGCGGATGGGCAGGCAACCGGAATAGAACTGAGTGAGCGTCACCGTTCCCTTCTCATTGTTGGTAATCTCTGTCCACACCTCCATCATGTCGACATCCTTATACTCTTTGTACTTCAAGTCGACGGTGACAGGATAAACAGGGTCTTTCATGTGAATGATGGTGATTTGGTTACCATCGTTTTTGAGCCTTTCGACACCAGTTGCCACGAGCTCCGTAGAGAGGTTACCATCAGCATGGCGCATGGCTAACGCGGCCTCGGCCGGCGCATTCATGCCATAGGCGGGATAAGCATCCATACGACCGCCGACAGGGCTCTGCAACTGCTGGAGTTCAGAACTGCTAAGATGCCTGCCGAAATACACATACTGAGGCTGACGGCCTTTCTCCACATTGAGCACCAGGCTCATACCTTTGGTCGAAACGACAACTTGCTCGGCCATAGCAAACGTGGCTACAGCCATCAGAACTGCGAGAAATAGAATTCTTTTCATAGGATTTCAGTTATTGATATACTTGTCTTTCCAATTCTTTGACAAAGATAAAAAAAATCCTTGAATCACGCAAGCGTAAAACAAGGATTGTATAAGATTGCACATAAAGTTGCAAAAAAAGTACTGACGCCGAGGGTGACTCACACTATTTTCTCATGCCTCAGCCAGAACGACAACAGGACACCGCATACACAAGGCCTCGGGAACTTCGTTCGCTCCCACTTGTGACACCAGCCTGCCAGCTGCAGATGATTAGCTAAAGGAAATAATAAAGGAACGAGGCTATGCCTTCAAGGGCTGGTTTGCGCTGTCCCTCCACCTCTATCTTGAACTCAATCTCAGCCTTGCAAATGCCACGGAGATTCTGAATGTTGTGCAGCTTCGTGACAAGTCTTACACGGCTGCCCGTGACGACGGGAATGCCGAATCGCATCTTGTCCATGCCATAGTTGACCAGCATCTTGATATTGTTCACCTCGATAATCTGGTCCCACATATATGGCAGCAGCGAAAGCGTGAGATAGCCGTGGGCAATGGTGCTCTTATAGGGGCTCTCGGCCTTCGCACGGTCAACATCCACATGTATCCACTGGTGGTCGAGGGTGGCATCGGCAAACATATTGATGCGCTCCTGATCTACTTGCAACCACTCCGAACATCCTAATTGCTCGCCCAGATGGGCAGCAAACTCATCGTATGAATTAATAATCAACTTTGCCATATTCTCATTCTTTCATTTCTATTCATGCCGTTAAAACCATTCATCTCCATCCTGTTCGTGGCAATAGCTGCTGCCGTCGAAGCAATGGGTGCAGACGTCGCACTTGGGGAGGCCTATGGAGTCGATTAAATCTTCCAACTTAGCGAACTTCAAGGTGGTCAGTCCCAGCCTCCGCCCTATCTCAGCCACCATACGGGTGTACTCTGGAGAGTCGGTCTTGGCATAGAGGTCGAGCTTAGCCTTATCATCTCCTTCGAAGTCGCGGATAATCCTGCGGGTAATCAGCTCCAGGTCGCTCTTCGAAGAGGTGAAGCCAATATACGGACATCCATAGACAAGTGGTGGACAGGAAATGCGGCAGTGCACCTCGCTGGCTCCATACTCGAAGAAGGTGCGCACATTATCGCGCAACTGCGTTCCACGCACGATAGAGTCGTCGCAGAACACCACACGCTTATCTTTCAGTAAAGCACCATTGGGCACAAGCTTCATCTTGGCCACAAGGTCGCGGCGGCTCTGGCTGCCAGGAGTAAACGAGCGGGGCCATGTGGGTGTGTACTTCAGAACTGCACGCTTATAGGGCACCTTATGTCCCTCGGCATATCCCAAGGCCATACCTACACCCGAATCGGGAACTCCGCATACACAATCCACCTCTGTGTCGTCTTGCTCACCCATTTTCTCACCGTTGCGCTCGCGGACAGCCTCTACATTAATGCCTTCGTAGTCGCTGGCGGGGAAACCATAGTACACCCACAAGAACGAGCAAATCTGCTTGCGCTTGAAAGGCTGTTGAAGCACTTCCATACTATCGGCATGCAAGCGGACAATCTCACCAGGACCAATGTCACGCACTACTTTATAATCAAGGTTGGGGAAACTGGTGGTCTCGCTGGTCACGGCATAAGCTCCCTCCTTCTTACCGATTACTATGGGAGTACGCCCCAGAAAATCGCGGGCTGCTATGATACCATTTTCCGTCAGTATCAGCATCGAGCATGAACCTTGTATCTTCTTATAAACAAGGTTGATACCTTCCACGAAAGAGTTACCCATATTGATGAGCAAAGCCACAAGCTCAGTCTGGTTGATATTGTTGGCTGACATCTCGCTGAAGTGCATCCGAAGCGCCTTCAGGTCTTCAGCAATCTCTGAAAGATTATTGATTTTAGCCACGGTCACAACAGCATAACGACCCAAATGAGAGTTCACAATAATAGGCTGTGGATCGGTATCGCTAATCACGCCTATGCCCTGATGCCCCACAAAGTTGTCAAGCTCATCCTCAAAGCGCGAACGGAAATAATTGCGCTCCAGACTGTGGATAGAACGGTTGAAGCCACGCTCCTCGTCGAACGTCACGAGGCCTGCACGCTTAGTGCCTAAGTGAGAATTGTAGTCTGTACCATAAAAGAGGTCGTTGACACAATCCTTAACGGAAATCGTTCCAAAAAAACCACCCATATTTATAAAAATATTCGTTTTGAGCTGCAAAATTACGAAATTCCACTCTATCTTCAAAACCTTTAGCCTGTTTTTTTACATACTTTTTTGAAGAAACATGAAAATGACTCTTGCTTTTTTACTCGTTTATTCGTATCTTTGCACCAAACAAATACATCATCACTAAGAAATGCACATCGTCGTAGCTGGAAACATAGGCAGCGGAAAAACCACTCTCACCAACATGCTCGTCAAGCATTATGGGTGGAAACCGCAGATGGAGACCGTCGAGGAAAATCCCTATCTGGCTGACTACTACAAAGATATTGCCAGATGGTCGTTCTGCCTTGAAGTGTTCTTTCTAAAGCAGCGTTTCCGTGATTTGCTTGAGATTGCCCAATCGAAGGACACAATCATTCAGGACCGCTCTATCTTTGAGGGTGTCTATATCTTTGCTGCCAACAACAAGGAGATGGGCAACATGAGCGACCGCGACTTTGCCACATATATGGAACTGTTCCAGTCAATGATGAGCATTGTACACCTGCCCGACCTGATGATATACCTGAGGGCATCGGTGCCACATCTCGTCGGAAACATTCAGAAAAGAGGGCGCGACTACGAGCAATCCATCCAACTGGAGTATCTTACTAACCTGAACAAACGGTATGAAGATTTCATCTATCATAAGTATCCCGGAAAGGTGCTCACCGTAGAGGTCGACCAAATGGACTTCCTGCACAACAGTAAGCATTTTGCGAGTATTGTAGACCGTATTGATGCCCACCTCTATGGCCTCTTCCCCGATGAATAAGAATCATCTGCCAACCCATTCGTAAATCTAAATTCTATTATATAATATGCATATAGCAATAGCCGGAAATATTGGAAGTGGGAAAACCACCCTGACCAAAATGCTAGCCAAACGTTATGGCTGGACGCCCAGATTTGAACCTGTTGACAACAATCCATATCTCTCCGATTTCTATGCCGACATGGAACGGTGGTCTTTCAACCTACAGATATATTTTCTGAATAAGCGGTTTAAGGAAGTTGTAGAAATTGCGAAGAGCGAGGAAGTTATCATACAAGACAGAACCATCTTTGAGGATGCTTGCATCTTTGCCCCCAATCTGCACGATCAGGGGAAGATGAGTGACCGGGATTTCGACAATTACAAGGATTTGTTCGACCTGATGATGTCGCTCGTCAAGCTCCCCGACCTCATGATCTACATCCGCTCATCCATTCCCAATATCGTGGCACAGATTCAGAAGCGAGGTCGTGATTACGAACAGACCATCCGGCTCGATTACCTGGAGGGACTGAACAAAAGGTATGAGGAGTGGATCAACGACTATAAAGGCAACTTGATCATTGTTGACGGCGACAATGTGAAGTTTGAGAGCAACCCACTCGACTTCCAACACGTCACCGACATGATTGACGCTAAACTCTATGGATTGTTCCCGCTTTAAGCACATCTTTTTTTCCATTACGAAAGACATTAATTCGTATAAAAAAGAGGCATATCCATATCACGGAGTACATCCATATAAAATCTATATCATGGAGTATATCTATATAAAAGGTGAGTGGTGCTTCTCACCTTTCATTCTATTACGATTCTACTGTCGTTTCGATAAAACTCAAACTGACGATACTATAACAACTCAACCAGGCGAGCCATTTGATTGGGTATTCGAATCTGTTGTGGGCATTTTGACAGACACTCCTCACAATCCATGCATTGGTTGGCCCATGCTTCCTCGCTAAGCGCTTTGCGATAACCTTCGCGATAGGTGTTCAGCCTGGTCACATAGTCGGCACTACCCTTATCGGGCAGAGGCAGAAGTTTGTCGTTCACGGCACTATTGTAATAAGCAAAATTGCCGGGGATATCCACACCATACGGGCAAGGCATACAATAACGGCAAGTGGTACAGGGAATGGTGGGATAGCCCATCATTCCATCGGCAACCTTGGCCAACAGTTCCTTCTCGTGCTCTGTACATGGGTCTAGCGGTGAGAAAGTCTTCACATTATCTACTAAGTGCTCCATGTATGTCATACCACTCAACGTAGTAAGGATATTAGGAAGTGAACCAACCCATCTGAACGCCCACGAGGCTATTGTGTCGTCAGGACGCTCAGCTTTAAGCTGCTGGGCAAACTCCTCGGGGATCTTAGCAAGACGACCACCAAGCAATGGCTCCATAATGACGTTCTGAATGCCTAGTTTCTCACTTTTATTATAAAGGTATTCAGCGTCAGCATCTACACGTCGGCCGCCCTTGATGGAAGCATGCCGCCAGTCAACATAATTGAGCTCTATCTGGCAGAAGTCCCATTGATACTTGTCGTTGTGGTCGAGAAGCCAGTCAAACACCTCTACATTACCATGGTACGAGAATCCAAGGTTGCGTATGCGGCCCGCTTTTCTCTCATCGAGTAGCCAGTCAAGCAATCCATTATCGATAAACCTGGGATTGAAATCCTGCATGCCCTTGCCGCCAACACCATGTAGCAGATAATAATCGATATAGTCTACTTTCAGGGCTTTCAAAGAGTTGTAGTACATTTTTTTCGACTCCTCAATGGGCCATGTGTTAGGACTATAGTTCGACATCTTAGTGGCAACCATGTATTTATCTCGCGGGTAACGCGAAAGGGCAATGCCAGTGGCTGTCTCCGATTGCCCGCCATGATAAAGAGGTGACGTATCAAAATAATTCACCCCATGAGCAATCGCATAATCAACCAGTTCATTCACTTTCTCCTGGTCTATGACTCGATTCTGTTGTGGGAGTCTCATCATTCCATAACCCAGTAACGAGACCTTATCTTGCGTGTGCCGGTTCACCCGATAGACCATATTGTTGTCTGCCGCAAGGTCGGAGGGTCTAGCGGCACGAGTGGATGAATCGGCCCATACACGCAAAGGGTCGATGGTCATCATGGCAACAGCAGAAGCCGAGCCGATGCCCAGTCGCTTAAGAAACTGACGTCTGTTTAAGTTTTTGTCATTCATTGTCAAATGCGATAAAAAATGTTATCATCGAAAAAATCGAAAAAGTGAAGAGTGAAAAGCAAATGTGTCGTTGAGAGAGAATACACCCTATTACTCATCCATTCACTTCTCACTCCTTCACGACTTAATTATTGATGTTGGTCACGAAGCAAGTCGTTCACCGTCTTGACAGGATTAAATGTTCCGAGAGGCACCTCAACGAAGACGGTATTCCAGTCGCTCATAGCACCATTCCAAAGACCTGGCAGCTCAAGTGCCTTCAGCTCACGGCCATTCTTCGACTTATTGCTAATGAATCCTGTCGACTTATCGACGAAATCAGGCAGATTGAAAGGTTTGCCTTCAAAGTCACGAACGGCACAAACCAAATCAACTGGGTTAAAGTGCGTTCCCTCGGTAAACATGCGCATATATTCTTCGTTGCTCTTATCAATCTGAGAGCTCTCAAGTATTTGCAGAGAGATAGTACCATCCTGATTGTAGGTAAGAAACGGACCACCACCAGGCTCTCCAACATTCTTCACCACACCGCAAACGCGCATGGGACGATTCAGTTTTTTCTTCAAGTAGATGACCAATTCTGCATCTTCCAACTCCTTGATGTCAGGCTTTCTGCAGCATAAATCCTGCTGTACGAAGCGAATGATTTCCTCAAGTAGCTCATGGTTATACTCACCGGCATCCAGCATTCGCAAATACTCAAAGGCACGTTTTTGCAATGTCACTAGCACTCCGGCAATGAGCTGCTTATACTCTACAGTCTCCTCTTTCAGACGGTCGGGCACCACATTGTCAATATTCTTAATGAAAATAACATCTGCATCAATCTCATTCAAATTCTCAATCAAGGCTCCGTGACCACCCGGGCGGAACAGAAGCGAGCCATCCTCATTGCGGAACAGCGTATTATCGGGATTGGCAGCTACAGTATCTGTATTCGGTTTCTGCTCAGAAAAAGAAATATTGTACTTCACGCCGTATTTCTCTGCATAAATATCTTCCTTCTCTGCTACGCGCTGCTCAAACATCTCCATGTGTTCGTGAGAAACGGTGAAATGAACATTTGCCTCGCCTGCGCTAGCTGCATAGAGAGCTCCCTCAACGAGATGCTCCTCCATAGGAGTACGGGGGCCGTCGGGATACTTATGGAACAGAAGCATACCTTTCGGAAGCTGGCCATAGTTAAGACCTTCCTTGTTAAGCATAGCTGCCGCGATAGCCTTGTAATTCATGTCGGCTAGTAATGTGGTAATCCCCTTACCATAGAGTTCCATACACTTGGCATCCAATGCGTCATAGAATGCAAATTTTGTCAGATTCAGGAAATATTTCCTCTCAAACTCGGTGGTAGGCGCGTCGTAGTCGGCATTCAAGAAACTAAACATATCCTTGAACATACGGCTAGCTGCTCCGCTAGCCGGAACAAATTTCACAATTTTATGTCCTTCATCCTTGTAGTTGTTCCAAGCTTTGACATACTGCTGACGCTCGTCTTCCGCAGGTGAAACAATACCCTTACCAATGGCTGCAGCTGCCTCCAGCTTCAAGAAAGGAAAACCTGTTTTAAAGGCATCCAGTTGCTGGTTGATTTGCTCTTCGCTGATACCTTTGCCAGCGAGTTGTTGTAGATCTTGTTGTGATAGCATAATTCTGTGTTTTATTAATGTATTGATGGTATTTTAGCCACAAATATAGTCAGTTTTTCTCAAAAAGACAAAGAAATCGGGAAAAAAGTGTATCTTTGCATGAAAATTCATCGACATATGAGCGACAAACTATTTTTTAGTGACTCTGAACGGAAGGAAACCTATTTGTTAATCACCCAGTTACGCACTCTCCTGCGCGATTCTGTGACGGTTGAAGACGAGCATAAATTGCGGCGTCACATGAGGCTTGCTCTTAAAAACAACCAATTGTGGCGTGATGCATTCGGGCTTAACCCAGTACTACTTGCCTTCCAAACAGCACAGATTGCCGTTGAGGAAATTGGACTTAGGCGTGATGGTGTGCTAGCCATCCTGCTTCACCAGAGTGTCATCAATGGTTTTGTCAGCGCCGAAGATATCGCCAATGATTATGGCCAGAGTGTTGCAGGTATCATTCGAGGTATTGTGCGCATTCAGGAACTTTACAAGCGAAATCCTGTCATCGAGAGTGAGAACTTCCGCAACCTGCTTCTCTCTTTCGCTGAGGATATGCGTGTCATCTTGATTATGATTGCAGACCGTGTCAACCTGATGCGCCAGATTCGTGACACAACCAATACTGAAGCCAAACTGAGGGTTTCAGAAGAAGCCAGCTATTTATATGCGCCCCTTGCCCACAAGTTAGGTCTCTATCAGCTCAAAAGCGAACTTGAGGATTTATCTTTGAAATACCTTGAGCATGATGCCTATTACCTTATCAAAGAAAAGCTCAACGCCACCAAAAAGAGCCGCGATGCTTATATCGAACGGTTTATAGGTCCTATTAATGAGCGTCTGACTGCAGCCGGTCTTAAGTTTCACATGAAAGGCCGCACAAAGTCTATTCATTCTATCTGGCAGAAGATGAAGAAACAGAAGTGTGGCTTCGAGGGTGTCTACGACTTGTTTGCCATCCGCATTATCATCGACTGCCCAGAACAGAAGGAGAAAATGCAATGCTGGCAGGTTTATTCCATTATCACCGACATGTACCAGCCCAATCCCAAGCGCCTGCGCGACTGGCTTTCGGTACCTAAGTCGAATGGATATGAGAGCCTGCATATCACGGTATTGGGCCCTGAGCAGAAGTGGGTAGAGGTACAGATTCGTACCGAACGCATGGATGAGATTGCCGAGCGAGGCTTGGCTGCCCATTGGCGATACAAAGGTGTCCGCAGCGGTGAAAGTGGAATGGATGAGTGGCTCAACAGCATCCGTTCGGCACTTGAGGCAGGCGACGACTTGCAGGTTATGGACACTTTCAAGATGGATCTCTATGAGGACGAGGTGTTTGTGTTCACGCCCAAAGGCGACTTACTAAAGTTTCCCAAGGGTGCTACCGTGCTCGACTTTGCTTATCACATTCACTCAAAGGTCGGTAACCAATGCACCGGAGCTCGTATCAACAACAAAATTGTCACTTTCCGTCAACAGCTCCATAGTGGCGACCAGGTGGAAATCATCACCTCCAGTACTCAAAAGCCCAAGCAAGACTGGCTCAACATCGTAAAGACCAGCCGTGCTAAGGCCAAGATACGTCTGGCGCTGAAAGAAACACAAGTGAAGGATGGGCTCTATGCCAAAGAGACACTTCAGCGGCGTTTGAAGAACCGCAAGGTAGAGATGGACGAGACAACAATGAACCACGTCATCAAAAAAATGGGCTACAAGCTCACTAGCGAATTCTACAAACAACTGGCAGAAGGCATCCTTGACATAAATGATGTTATCGACAAGTATCTCGAGATTCGTCATCAGGAGCAGAATCCCGTTAGCCAGCAGCCAACGCGTAGCGCCAATGAGTTTGAGTTTGAGAACCCCAACGAAGAGATGATCCGCAGCAACGATGATGTGCTGGTTATTGACCGCAACCTCAAGGGTGTTGATTATCAACTGGCTAAGTGTTGTCACCCCATCTATGGCGACGATGTCTTTGGCTTTGTTACCGTCAATGGTGGGATAAAGATTCATCGCACCGACTGTCCAAATGCTCCCGAGCTCCGCAAACGATTCGGTTACAGAGTTGTAAAGGCTAAATGGAGCGGTAAAGGGTCCTCACAGTACTCCATCACTCTCCATGTTATTGGCAACGACGATATCGGTATCGTCAACAACATCACGAGCATCATCTCAAAAGAAGAGAAAATTATCATGCGTAGCATCAGTATCGACTCTCACGATGGCCTTTTCAGCGGCAACCTTACGGTCATGCTCGACGACACCTCAAAGCTGGAGGCCCTGATAAGAAAGCTCCGAACAGTAAAAGGTGTTAAACAAGTGAATAGGGTTTGATAGCTTAACTTACAAGTAGTAAAAGATATTGAAATGGAGGAAGAATAAGGACAATTCTTTATGAACTGTCATTATTATTCCAAACAATTGTCCTCAATCTTCCTCCAACTTTTACCAACTACTCTTGTTTTTTTCTAAATACTACTATTTTGTCACACGGAACCAATCAGCCTCTACCCAGCCACGGTTAGTGTTTCCTGCAGGTTCAATGGCAACAAAGCCTATCTTGGCACCAATCCATTTTCCTTCCTTCATGGTGAACTCCATCCCGGCGTTCTTGAAACTCTTTCCATTAGCACTCCACAAGAATCGACACTTGCCGTCGCGAACCACCATCCTCATGTAAATATCCTCATGAATAGCTGGTTGGTAGTCTGTCTGATCTATGGCTGTAGGCTTTAAAGTTGCGATGGTCTTCACCTCCTCCGGTTTGCCTTTGTCTGCCGCTTTGCAAGTAATTTGCTGCAAAAGGAATTCATCACCTACACGTCGCACCACCAAAGCACTATAGTCTAGTCCCATCATGATAATGCCTCCCATTTGGTTCTGGTCCTTGGCAGTCATTCGGAATTTAGCCGTAGCTGTAAAACGTTCTGTAGGAGTTTTTTGTAACAACATGTTAGGCACTTCCCACATGTTCACAAAATTTTTGCTCACCTTATGTGTATAAACGCGCATCGTGCCAAATGCTGTCGGCATCCCAAACTTTTGGTCATAATTAGCATGCCATTGCCATTGCTTGCCTAAGAAAGGCAAATCAAACTCGTCGCTCTCTACCGGATTCGCTACAGTATGGGCTTCACTCTTAGGTTTACGATACTTCAAGACGGGTTCCCCATTTTTACCCATGATGGGCCACCCCGTTGACCAATCGACAGGCTGCAGATGTACGACTCGGCCATAGGCTTCTTTGTCCTGGAAATGCAAGAACCAATCCTCCCCGTACTTAGTATGTACCCATCCACCCTGATGGGGACCGTTAATCGAAGTACTACCTTGAGCTAGTACGACCTTGCTCTCATAGGGACCGTAAGGAGATTTTGAGCGCATAGCCAACTGGAAACCTGTTGGCACTCCCCCCGCAGGACACATAATCCAATACCACCCGTCTCGTTTATAGAACTTAGGACCCTCACATGTACGGTTTTCACCACCATTGCCATCAAACACGATGACAGGCTGACCAATAGCCTTTGTCCCTTCTGCATTCAATTCACGGACAGTCAAAACAGAAGCAAAACGAGAACGTGAGTTTGCCCAGCCATTGACCAGGTAGCAACGACCATTGTCATCCCATAGAGGGGTCGTGTCAATCATGCCCGTACCGGCAATCACGCAAACGGGCTTTTCCCAAGGACCAGCAGGATTTTTGGTTTTCACCATATAGACGCCATAATCGGGATCTCCCCAATAGATATAAAACTCCCCGTTATGATAACGGATACTTGGAGCCCAGACACCTTTTCCATGAGCAGGCATGTCGAACGTTTCATGAGGTTCAAGTTCTTGTATAGCATGTCCTATTATCTCCCAGTTAACTAAGTCTTTAGAATGAAGAATCGGAAGTCCTGGAATGCATTGGAAAGAACTGGCGGTGAGATAATAGTCTTCGCCCACCACACACACATCGGGATCGCTATAATCAGCATCAATAACGGGATTGGTGTAAGTACCGTCACCATTATCTGGCGACCACACTTTCGATTTGTACTGAGCTGCTAAAGTCAATGGGAGCAGCAGTAGAATGCCAATAAGAATTTGTTTCATTTGAATTATCTATTTTATGATGATATCTTCTTTGAATGGTGAACTTCGCAAAATATAACGGGTCTGATGAACAACTCTCATTACACGTATAGGCTGCATACGGGTAGGCGTCAACGACAAAGCTACATGCCCCATAGTTCTACGCAAATTTATTTCTACGCATGGATTCAACAGGAAGCAATCTCCATCAGACTTAGCAACGACCATCATATCGACGCCAAATGGCCCATTGTATACACCTTTCAACTGCTGAGACATATAGTTGACAATCCGCATTTTTACACCCTCCACCAAATCAAGAGGAAGCCAAGCATTCAACCTCCTCATTTTCTCGGCTTCAGTAGCCAACAGATTACCAGTATAGGCACCATTCTGTGTTTGGAAGAGCGATAAGCCCTCATAAGTGACTTGCCCGTCAGGGTGGGCATAAAACTCCATAGCGAAATCTAATACCTTATTATTATAAGCCTCAGCGACAACTAAGCCTTGATTGTGAATGGTGCGCTGAAACCAGCCGCTCTGCGATGGTGTTAGCTCCGAGCTAACATACTTAATGCCCCTTCCACTACTACTCCATGGGGCTTTCAGCACTACTCTTCCCCACTCCTTTATGGCCACAGAAAGGTCATCAGCAGAGCAGCATGCCATAGAAGCTCCAACCGTGCCATTCAGCTCTCTGAGCAAAGGCAACAGGTGTACGGCGGTCATTCGGCTGGAAAGCTCTCTTACATGTACAATTGCCGCTTTATCAGGAAGCAACTGAGAGGGTATTCCTGAATCAAGAAACTGCTGTCTGACAGCCATGTCCCATCCCCATACGGAAAACGAAACCTGCGTGTAAGGGAACAGTTTTTTCGAAATATCTCTCAGTTCATCGGCTGTTACAAATAGCACATTTGCTACTTGATGGCGATATCTTCTGGCAGCTTTTTCGGCATATTTCACATCCTCTACGAGCACGATATCCCCGTCGTCTGCCCACAAAGCCGGTATATATCCTAAGTCAGAACGAAGCTCTCTGGCAGCATGAGGTGGAGTGAAATGACAGCCGTTATGAGCCAGGGCCAGGTCGTGTTCCGGATTAAAAACATGAATTTTCATGAGCTTATTATCAAATGTGCGGCAAAAATAATAAAAAAAAACGAGATTTTGATAAGTTGAGTTTGCAAATTGCAGAAATATTACTATCTTTGCATTCTGAAACAAACAAGAAAAGGTATATAATGATGGAAGCTTTCTTTCGCACACATACTTATTTGGTTGAGCATGTGAACGCACCAGTACATCGAAATCTGATGGACGAGATTGACTGGAGTGATCGTATGATTGGCATCAAAGGTACTCGTGGCGTCGGAAAGACCACATTTTTGCTGCAATATGCGAAAGAGCATTTTGACACGAATGACCGCCAATGTCTTTATGTCAACATGAACAATTTCTATTTCCAGGGGCGGGGAATTGCCGATTTTGCAGGTGAATTCTACAGAAACGGCGGCAAGGTGCTTCTCATCGATCAGGTGTTCAAAGAGCCCAACTGGAGCAAGGAACTTCGTTATTGCTACGACCATTATCCCGAGCTGAAAATCGTGTTCACCGGCTCAAGCGTAATGAGGCTGAAAGAAGAAAACCCCGAGCTGAATGGCATTGTGAAAAGCTACAATCTAAGGGGCTATTCTTTCAGGGAGTTTCTCAACCTGCTCACAGGCAACCATTTCGAGCCGTACACCCTCGATGAGATACTTAACAACCACGAGCATCTTGTCAAACAAATTCTTCCCAAAATATCTCCCAACAAGTTTTTTCAGGACTACATCCACCACGGTTTCTATCCGTTTTTCCAAGAGCATCGCAACTATTCGGAGAATCTGCTGAAGACAATGAATATGATGACCGAAGTGGACATTCTGCTCATCAAGCAGATTGAGCTGAAGTATCTGACGAAGATCAAAAAACTCTTCTACCAGCTGGCGGAGCAAGGGCCCAAGGCACCCAACATCTCACAATTGGCGCACGACATAGAGACCAGTCGCGCCACAGTAATGAACTACATCAAATACCTGGCCGATGCGCGTCTCATCAACCTTATCTATCCTGTTGGGCAGACATTCCCCAAGAAGCCAACGAAGATATTGCTCCACAACTCCAACCTGATGTACGCCATTTACCCAATACAAGTGGAACGGCAGGACGCTATGGAGACCTTTTTTGTGAACGCCCTATGGAAAGACCATTTAGTGAATCAGGGAAAGAAAGACGGTTATTATATTGTCGACGAAACCAAGCGATTCCGTATCTGCGACGCACAAAAAACAGACAAAATACGCATGAATCCTGATACCATCTACGTCCGTTATAACACGGAGGTGGGCAAAGGCAATCAGATTCCCCTGTGGTTACTAGGATTTTTATACTAAAACATTATATTTTATTAATCAAACGAAAAATGGCAAAAGAAAAAAAGTTTATTACCTGTGATGGTAACGAGGCTGCGGCTCATGTGAGCTACATGTTCTCTGAGGTAGCTGCTATCTACCCCATCACTCCGTCATCTCCTATGGCGGAACATGTTGACGAGTGGGCTGCCCGTGGTCGCAAGAACCTGTGGGGACAGACCGTCTCTGTTCAGGAAATGCAGTCGGAGGCTGGTGCTGCCGGTGCCGTTCACGGTTCACTTCAGGCAGGTGCGCTGACCACCACATTTACTGCCTCTCAGGGCTTGCTCCTGATGATTCCTAACATGTATAAGATTGCCGGTGAGCTGATTCCATGCGTGTTCGACGTTTCAGCCCGTACGCTTGCCAGCCACTCTCTCTGTATCTTCGGCGACCACCAGGATGTGATGGCTTGCCGCCAGACCGGTTTCGCCATGCTTTGCGAGGGTGGTGTGCAAGAAGTGATGGACCTGACAGCCGTTGCCCACCTTGCAACTCTCGAGACATGCGTGCCGTTCGTTAATTTCTTCGACGGTTTCCGCACCTCTCACGAGTACCACAAGATAGAGCTGATGGATCAGGAGGATATTCGTCCGTTGGTAAACGAGGAGTACATCAAGCGTTTCCGCGACCGCGCCATGAGTCCCGAGCGTCCTATCACACGCGGTACAGCTGAGAACCCCGAGACATTCTTCACTCATCGTGAGGCTTGCAACCCCTACTACGATTCAGTACCCGAGGTAGTTGAGAAGTATCTGGGCGAGATCTCAAAGATAACTGGCCGTGAGTATCACCTCTTCTCTTATTATGGAGCCGAGGATGCCGACCGTATGATCATCCTGATGGGTTCTGCCACCGATGCAGCCCGCGAGGCCATCGACCATCTGAACGCCAACGGCGAGAAGGTGGGTATGATCAGCGTTCACCTCTATCGTCCTTTCTCTGTGAAGCACCTGTTGGCATCTGTTCCCAAGACCGTGAAAAAGATTGCCGTACTCGACCGCACAAAAGAACCCGGAGCAAATGGAGAGCCTCTGTATCTCGACGTAAAGGATGCTTACTATGATGTTGAGGACCGTCCGCTCATCGTGGGTGGCCGTTATGGTCTCGGTTCTCACGACACCACTCCTGCTCAGATTATCAGCGTGTTCAACAACCTCGCTATGCCCGAGCCCAAGAACCACTTCACCATTGGTATTGTCGATGACGTGACCTTTACCTCTCTGCCCGAGGTTGAGGAGATAGCCCTTGGCGGTGACGGCATGTTCCAGGCCAAGTTCTACGGATTGGGTGCTGATGGTACTGTTGGTGCTAACAAGAACTCTGTGAAGATTATCGGCGACAACACCGACAAGTACTGCCAGGCTTACTTCTCTTACGACTCAAAGAAGTCGGGAGGTTTCACCTGCTCTCACCTGCGTTTCGGTGACACACCTATCCGCTCTACCTATCTGGTGACCACACCTAACTTCGTGGCTTGCCACGTTCAGGCATACCTTCACATGTACGACGTAACCCGCGGTCTGCAGAAGAATGGTACGTTCCTGCTGAACACCATCTTCGACGATGCAGAGCTCGAGAAGTTTATGCCTAATAAGGTGAAGCGCTACTTCGCCCAGAACAACATTACCGTTTATACTATCAATGCCACAAAGATTGCTCAGGAGATTGGTCTGGGCAACCGCACCAACACCATCCTGCAGTCGGCCTTCTTCCGCATCACTGAGGTGATTCCCGTAGAGCTGGCTGTCGAGAAGATGAAGGCTGCTGCCCTGAAGTCTTATGGAGCCAAAGGACAGGATGTGGTCGATAAAAACTATGCAGCTATCGACCGCGGAGGCGAGTTCAAGAAGTTTGAGGTAAAGCCCGAGTGGGCCAACCTGCCCGACGACGCAGAGAAGCAAGACGACGCTCCCGCATTCGTGAAGGAGCTCGTTCGTCCTATCAATGCCCAAGCTGGCGACCTGCTGAAGGTTAGCGACTTCGTGAAGCACGGTACTGTAGACGGTTCTTGGGAAGTAGGTACAGCCGCTTATGAGAAGCGCGGCGTAGAGGCCTTCGTTCCTGCTTGGAACATCGACAACTGTATCCAATGTAACCAATGTGCTTACATTTGTCCTCACGCTGCCATCCGTCCGTTCGTCATGAACGACGAGGAAGTGAAGGGTTACGAGGGCAAGACCATCGACATGAAGGCTCCTGCTGCCATGAAGGGCATGCATTTCGCCATTCAGGTCAGCGTGCTCGACTGTCTCGGATGCGGCAACTGCGCTGACATCTGCCCGGGCAACCCGAAGTTGGGCAAGGCACTCACGATGGTTCCTTACAACCCCGACAAGGAGGAGATGAAGCTCGAGGCCAAGAAGTGGGAATACTGCGTGAAGGAAGTGAAGTCGAAGCAAGATCTCATCGACATCCGCTCGAACGTGAAGAACTCTCAGTTCGCTCAGCCGTTGTTTGAGTTCTCAGGCGCTTGTTCTGGTTGCGGTGAGACTCCTTATGTGAAGCTCATCAGCCAGCTGTTCGGTGACCGTCAGATGATAGCCAACGCAACAGGCTGCTCTTCTATCTACTCTGCCTCTATTCCCTCTACTCCATATACAAAAAATGAGAAGGGTCAGGGCCCATGCTTTAACAACTCTCTGTTCGAGGACTTCTGCGAGTTCGGTCTCGGTATGGCCCTCGGTAACAAGAAGATGAAGGAGCGCGTGGCCAAGCTGCTGAAGGAGGCTGAGGCCAATGCTCCAGAGGAGTTCTCTACGCTCGCAGAGGAGTGGATTACGAACATGGAGGACGCAGATAAGACCAAGGAGATAGCTCCGAAGTTGCGCGAGTGCATCAAGGCTGGTGCAAAGGCTGGTTGTGAGTTCTGCAAAGAGCTCCAGACCCTCGATCACTACCTCGTGAAGCGTTCACAGTGGATCATCGGTGGTGACGGTGCCTCCTACGACATCGGTTACGGTGGTCTCGATCACGTGATTGCCAGTGGCGAGGACGTCAACATCCTCGTGCTCGATACTGAGGTTTATTCAAACACCGGTGGTCAAGCCTCTAAGGCTACGCCTCTCGGTGCTATCGCTCAGTTCGCTGCCCAGGGTAAGCGCATCCGCAAGAAGGACCTCGGCATGATTGCCACCACCTACGGATACGTCTACGTTGCTCAGATAGCTATGGGCGCTGACCATGCTCAGACCCTCAAGGCCATCCGCGAGGCTGAGGCTTGGCACGGACCCAGCATCGTCATCGCCTACGCTCCATGTATCAACCACGGTCTGAAGGCCAAGGGCGGCATGGGCAAGAGCCAGGCAGAGGAGAAGAAGGCTGTGGAGTGCGGCTACTGGCACCTGTGGCGTTTCAACCCCGCTTTGGCTGAAGAAGGCAAGAACCCGTTCTCTCTTGACTCGAAGGAGCCGAAGTGGGAGCTCTTCCATGACTTCCTGCTCGGTGAGGTTCGCTATCTCTCTGTGAAGAAGGCATATCCCAACGAGGCGGAGGAACTCTTTGCCGAAGCTCAGAAGATGGCTCAGATTCGCTACAAGACCTACGTCCGCAAGACACAGGAGAACTGGGAAGATTGATTTTGAAAACAAATGATAAGTGAGAGCATCTGCCTCTTACTGAAAACCTCACAACGGCGCACCCACTTGGATGCGTCGTTTTTTTCTACTTTAGATCTCGCCTGACTGTCAAGGTACATATAGAAGAAGGTTGACACATGACCGTCTCAGTCTCAGTTCAAAAAAAGTTCACATACCATGTCTAAAAACGTTTTCAAACAGTTATAACTAATTAATAATCAATTAATTATATTAATAAATAAGATAGCAGAGGGTGGCTTTATAACAAGCTGAGACTCTGTTACTGAGACTCAGACAAAAACAATTTCCACTTATCTTTTTGATAATCAACGAGATAGAAAACCTGCTATTGATTTCTCCACGAAGCATAAGCCTCAAAAAGGCGAAAATTATGGTCACAGTGACACCAAAACAGATGAGGAAACGGCTTCATCCGATACTTTTCTCCCCATTTGGCAGATAAATCAGTTGTGCAAAAATTCCGTCTCAAGCCACATTTGGAAGGGGGGATTGAGACGAAACGGCAAGTCTCACTACTGAAAGTAAGAGTGAATGTAGTATCTGTAAGCCCTATTGAGACTTCTATACTGCGATTTCAGCTAGCAATAGTGAATCGTAACCGTTTTGTAACCGTGTTTTATGTGATGGAATGAGGAAAAATTATTACCTTTGTGTCGAAAAAGCATTAGAATTATAAAACATGACTATCGACATTATTTTTAAGCTTCTCGGCTCTTTGGCGCTGCTCATCTTCGGCATGAAGATGATGAGTGAGTCTTTGCAGAAGATGGCAGGCTCTAGCTTGCGCCATATCTTGGCACGAATGACTTCCAACCGCTTCTCAGGAATGCTGACGGGTGCATTTGTCACCTGCGCCGTACAATCGTCATCGGCGACAACGGTCATGACGGTATCATTCGTCTCTGCCGGTCTGCTGACCCTAGCCCAGGCCATATCGATCATCATGGGAGCCAATATCGGAACGACTTTGACCGCCTGGATCATGTCGCTGGGATATAATGTCGATTTAACATGTGTGGTGTTCCCGGCATTTATTGTCGGCATGATTCTCATCTACAAGAAACGGCATCGGGTCGTAGGTGACTTCCTTTTTGGACTGGCCTTCCTGTTTTGGTCGCTAGTAATGCTGAGCGCAGCAGGTAAAAGCATGGACTTGGAGCACAATCCGCAAGTAGTGGCATTCTTTTCTTCGTTCGACACAAACAGCTACCTCACTATCATCATCTTTCTGGCCGTTGGCACACTCATCACATGCATCGTACAGTCGTCGGCAGCTGTGATGGCTATCACTATACTGCTATGCTCAACAGGCGTACTGCCCATCTATCTGGGCATCGCGCTAGTGATGGGCGAGAACATTGGCACGACGGCTACAGCCAATCTGGCAGCACTGGGTGCTGGCATCGAAGCTCGCAGGGCTGCCCTTGCCCACTTGCTGTTCAACGTGTTTGGGGTCTGCTGGGTGCTCTGTGTGTTCTATCCCTTTGTCGATGGCGTATGCCATCTGGCTGGCTACAATCCCGCCATGAGCGGCCAGACTGCACGTCTGCCTATTGTTTTGGCACTCTTTCATACTTGCTTCAACGTACTCAATACGGCTCTCCTGATAGGATTTATTCCGCAAATGGAACGTGTAGTATGCAAACTGCTGCCCGATCAGAAAAAGGAGGAGAAGCATCATGGCACTCTGCAGTATATTAATCGTGGAGTAATGGCAACACCCGAAATCTCCGTCCTGCAGGCTCAAAAAGAGATTGTGCTCTTTGCCGAGCGCATGCAGCGTATGTTCGGCATGACCCGTGTGTTGGTAGACGAGAAAAGCAATAAGGAGTTTGAGCGTCAGTACGAGCGCATCAGCAAGTATGAGGAGATAGCAGACCACATGGAGATTGAAATTGCCACCTATCTTGAAAAAATCAGTAACGACCGCCTATCGGACAATACCAAAGGCAAGATACGCTCGATGCTTCGTCAGATAGGCGAACTGGAGTCGATTGGCGATGCATGCCTAAAAATAGCCCGTACTGTTGAGCACCGCCGTTCCTGGCGTGAGGACTTCACCGACGAGCAATACGCTCATCTGCACGAGATGCTGCGGCTGGTGAACGAAGCTATGACCCAGATGATGGTTGTTGTGAGCGGAAGAAGAGAAGACCTGACCATCGACCCGTCGAGAGAGATTGAAAACGACATCAACACCCTGCGCGACCAACTGAAGAACGAGAGCATCAAGGACGTAGACACCAAAGAGTACTCCTATACCATCGGCTCTCTCTATTCCGATATCATTACCGAATGTGAGAAGTTGGGCGACTATATCATAAACGTGGTTGAGGCACGTTTGGGCAAAAGATTTCTGCGATATGGTGGCCTGCTGGTGAATCTTGACAATAAGACAGTCATGGCCGATGGAACATACGTAAACCTAACCCGCACGGAATTCGAGTTGTTGAGTCAGCTGATGTCGAATAGTGGACAAGTACTCTCTAGGAAACAACTAATGGAAAACATTTGGTCGGGGGTCATCGTTACTGAGCGTACGGTCAACGTGAATATTGCACGCTTACGCAAGAAACTAGGGACCTATGCAAAAAATATCGTCAACAGGCAGGGATTTGGCTATGTGTTTGACGAAAAGATTGAGTGAGATGGAAGATTGAAAAATGAGGATTGAGTTAAATGTCTCGTTGTCAATAACTTCAGATCCTCAATTATCAATTCTCAATATTACTTCATGGATTCCTCAGCAAAAGAGAGAGGCATAAGGTCTTTGATGCTTGAGGCGACGTAGATGCCACGCGTTCCATACAAAAGAATCCGGATGGGCTGCTGATAACGCTGTTCCATCTCGACCATCACCTGACGACATGAGCCACAAGGAGTAACTGGGTCGGCAACTAGCTGATGCTCTGCATTACGGGCAGCTATGGCTATGGCCACAATAGGTTGGTCAGGGTGTTGAACTTGTGCGGCAAAAATTGCCGTACGCTCGGCACAAAGTCCCACCGGATAGACAGCATTCTCTTGGTTGGCTCCCATCACCTCGAGTCCATTCTGCAGACGCAGGCAGGCTCCTACTGAGAAATGACTGTAATGGGAGTAACTGCGGTTGGTGGCACTAATAGCTTGCCTCACCAAATGCTGGTCGTCTGCCGATAATTCATCGAGTTGGCAGAAAAGAATTTCGGATTTCAGTATCAGTTTTTTCATCATCTCTGGGGTTAACGTTAGGGAGTATGCTCATAGGCTCCTATATCAGGATGCTCATCACGGCGAATGCCATAACGGTCAGCAGGCAAGGCACTTAGAGGGTCTGCAGCACCAACGGCTGGACTCATGGCCTTGAGACGGAAGTCGTAAATCAGGTTGTCTTCGTCAATACAGACAAAATGACGTTTGCCGAGGGTCGCAGTATCGCCAGAAGCCTCGAAGATGACACCCACATAGCAAACACTATCAGCATCTGTAACGGCAGAAGTGCGCAATAAACAATGCTCAAAACAATAATCAAAGCGGGCTGAGGTATCGCGTTCTCCACCCACCTCATCATCAGCATAGCCGGTAACGAGGGAATTGACGATACTGGCACTCAGGTCCACAGCCTCCAAACCGCTAAGATTGGAGAGGAAAAGAGCCTTTCCGCGGGCAGCATCGAAAGGATAGAATTGTGCAAAGGTGCTGTGAACAACACGCAGATAACCTCCATGTATGTCAAGACATGCGTTCAGCGTATTGGATATCTGGCTATTCAAGATGGTAATATTCGAATGAACAGCCTGTAGCCCATACCCCTGACAATTGTGAATGGTAGAGCTTTCAACCAGCAAACGGCTACGGGTACTGTCACAGGAAGCACTATCGCAGACCACTCCATCAGAGGCACTATGAAGGTCTGTATGCCGGAGTTCATTACCGAACGACGAAGAACGAAAATGCACACCCTTCCATTGGCCACTCACTCGGTCGTAGGGCAAATAGTCGAACATGTGGTCAAGACGGTCACCACGCAAAACGGTCTCACGCCCTCCAAGACTGTCGGTAATAAGACGGCCATAGACATCGATACCGGCATCAGAGTGGAAATAGATGGTGGAGCCAAGAATGCGAAGAGTGGCCATGCTGTCGACGGTAAGCGGACCATACACAACGACTGGACGTGTAGTGGCAATGGTCGTGTCGCGGCTCACGTGCAGTCGGTTCAGCAGCAAGGCATCCCACGACCAAGCAGTAAGGGGCATCTGCTGCTCAACACCACTCTCAAGCGTAAAAACCAGATAGTCGGTAATGCGCTGGGGAAAGTCCTTTCCGGTCAGAGGTGTTGTTGCTTCGACAAAGACACGGATACTATCACCTCGACGGATTTCAATATCAGAGGTCTGCCACCCCTCGGACGCACCCAGGTAGATACCGTCCACATTCACACGGAACCCCGTCTGATTGCCTTTTGCCAAGCGCACATTCTGGCATCTGATGCCACTCTTGCCATTGTTATATACCCAAAACGTACGAGTGCTGGAAGGAACGCGCGAGAATATGGTGTCGACTGTCACACTATCGATAGAGAATGTCAAACGCATATCAGCCGACGATGAAAAGGAATCGTCGTCAGAGCAGGAAGCCCATGAGAAGACAACCAATAATACCAGTATGATGCGTTGAGCGTATCTCATCTATTGAAATAACGGAAATTGGCTCATTTTATTGCTAAAGCTGCTCACACTCTTTCAACCAAACAGCACTTGAGGCATCGCTAGGCATACGCCAGTCGCCACGTGGACTAAGGCTGACGCTACCAACTTTGGGGCCGTCGGGCAGACAAGAACGCTTGAACTGCTGATTGAAGAAACGACGCACAAAAGTAGTAAGCCAATGCTTGATGGTCGAATCATCGTATTTCCCTTGGAAGGCCGTCTTTGCCATCATAAATAGCTTAGAGGGTGCGCAGCCATAGCGAAGCATATAGTAAAGGAAGAAATCGTGAAGCTCATAAGGACCCACCAGGTCCTCTGTCTTCTGCTGAATATTTCCGGCATCGTCAGCAGGCGTAAGCTCAGGGCTAATGGGAGTGTCGACAATATCGAGGAGCACGGCAGCTGTAGAAGCATCCATCTCGTATTTTGCCACATAACGCACCATATACTGGATGAGTGTCTTCGGAATGCCGGCATTCACGCCATACATCGACATGTGATCACCATTATAGGTAGCCCAACCCAAAGCCAGTTCTGAAAGGTCACCCGTTCCAACAACAATACCACCAACTTGATTGGTAAGGTCCATGAGTATCTGAGTTCGTTCACGAGCCTGACTATTCTCGTAAGTAACATCATGTATTTCAGCATTATGTCCGATATCACTAAAGTGTTGCATCACAGAGGCTGCAATAGGTATTTCACGAATGGTAACGCCCAAACTCTGCATCAGGGCAATAGCATTATGATAGGTGCGGTCTGTAGTGCCAAAACCAGGCATAGTAACGCCAAGTATGCCTTTACGGTCATAACCCAATTTATCGAAAGTCTTGACACAAACCAGCAAGGCAAGTGTAGAGTCCAAACCGCCACTAATACCCACTACCACGTTGTCGGAATGAATATGATGCAGACGCTTGGCCAGGCCTCCAATTTGTATGTTGAAAATCTCCTGACAAGACTGTTGCATCTCTTCGTCGTTAGGCACAAAAGGCTTGGCATCAATCGTACGGTACTTCAAATCAAAAGGTATGGTATCGGATGTCGAGCATCCATAGCCGTCGAAAGTGTTATAGCAGATGACAGGAGTCTCGCCTCGCTGAGCATTCACGAAAGTCGTGTTTCGCCGGCGCTCTGAGCGAAGTAGTTCTACGTCGATCTCAGAATATACAACTTGGGGAGTAAAAGAGAAGCGTTTACCCTCTGCGAGCAGATGTCCGTTCTCGTAAATCAACGCATTACCGCCATAGACCACATCCTGAGTGCTCTCACCAAAGCCACAACCGCTATAGATATATCCGGAGAGTGTGCGGGCGCTCTGCTGGGCCAGAAGGCTCTTCAAATAGTCATGCTTGCCGATAAGCTCATCGCTGGCAGACAAATTGAAAATGAGCTCAGCACCAGCCAAGGCCAGATGGTTACTAGGTGGAACTGGAGCCCATACATCCTCACATATCTCCACGCCGAAACGGACACCGGAAGTGGTCTCAAAAATAATAGGCTTCTTCGTCATCTCGGTAATCTCTGTGTCAGCAAAAGCAAAACTCTCTTCATTGTTATAATCCTGAGCAGAGGCAAACCAACGTTTCTCGTAGAACTCTCCATAATTGGGTAGATAGGTCTTAGGTATCAGACCTACCAACTCACCCGCAGAGATGACAGCCGCACAATTAAGCAACAACTTGCCGGTATCGACGGGAACACCAACTATGATGACAATATGATGGTTCTCGGAGAATGCAACCAGGCTCTCAACTCCTTTCTCAGCTGCATTCAGTAAAGCACGATTGGTGAACAGATCCTGGCAGGTGTAACCTGTGATGCTGAGTTCTGGGAAGACAATAATCTCAGCATCATTATCTACAGCCTCCTTCACTTGGCTCTTGATCTGTTCTACATTATATTCTACATCAGCAACCCTAACTGAGGGAACGGCCGATGCAACCCTGATGAATCCGTACTTCATAGCTATTTCGTTTATTTAATAATCAAATCGTTTTAGTATCACTTTGGTTGAATCCCACTATTTAATCGTCACCTGCGTAGCACCATATCCATACTCTTGGAAGGAGGCATCCTGATACGTGTAACTCTTGTATCGATAACGCAACTCATGGATGATAGAGCGACGGAGAACTCCATCGCCTTTTCCATGGATGAACACAATTTTCGTCCCTTTCTGCTGAGCGTACTTGGCAAGTGTTTTATGCACCTGATCGAGCTGGTAATTCAGAATGTCAGTATTCGACATGCCTGCGGTAGTCTCTAGTATTTCTGCTGCATGTAAATCAACGACAACTGGGGCATTCTTGTCTTGATGGCGGGCTGGTTGAGGAGCACGACGAGTTGTCGTATCGGCAGCCTTATGGTACATTTCCTCTTTTAGCTTCTTTACATCAACTACCAAAGGACGGGTAGCCTTGTCGTTTTCAACAATCGTATAGACGAGCGCAGGCTCCTCAAAGAAATCATTTTCCTTAAAGGTGTGGAGTTTGTAGAACTTTACGGGATCTATACGCAACTGAACATCAACAGCAGGCTTGATCAGAAATGACTTATCGCGTTTGTAGGCAACGAGTTGTATAGCCACATGTTCGAGTTCTTGAATTACCTCACGATCAAATTCCTCTATAAACTCCTTGGTATTTGGTTCCACCTCGGCTGTTGCACGAAGCCGGTAGCTGTTTCCCTCAGCTGATAGGTAAGCATAGCGCACATAATAATTACTATCGTTCACGAGATAGGCCTCAAAAGAAGTTTTTGTGACCTCATGGATATCTATTGGAACAAAGGCAAGATAGACAGAGAGGGCATCGCCACCCTTACGCTCTTCTATTTGGGGCTTGAAAGTAACGGGAAGATCAGCTGGCTCAACATCCTTCTCCATCACCGTATGAGCTTTTTTGTTTTGAGGAAGTGCCGAATGCACTTTTCCAATATCATAATTGTCGGAACCAACTACCACCACATCGGAACGTCGAGTAGGTATTTGGAAGCCGTCTTCGTCTTCCACCAGAACGAGGTCTTTACCTTGGAAACCAGCTATAATGCCTCCTCCAACCTCACTTATGAATCTTACTTTATCTCCTATTTTCATGTTGTCTGGAATTATCAGTTTGTTATTACGGAATAAGGAGGCAGCTGTCTCCATAACTCAAGAACCTGAAGTCGTGCGCCAAGGCATAATCGTAAACCTTGCGCCAGTCACCATGCAGAAAAGCACTAACCAACAACAGTAGCGTGCTTTGAGGTTGATGAAAATTGGTAACAAGCATCTTGACAATTCGATACTCGTAACCTGGTGCTATGATGATTTGTGTACTGCTGTGCAAGGTTTTCAATCCATGTCTATCCATCCATTCCTTCAGATGCTGCAGAGCATCTACGGATGGCATAGTGGATGGGACCTCATAGGGAGTCCATTGGCAAACATGCAGTTCTTCTTCTGTAGCATCAGGATGGGTAGCTACATAAACACCCATGTAATAGAGACTCTCAAGGGTTCGCACGCTAGTAGTACCTACGGCAATGGCTTCTGCATGATGTTGAATCAGTTTCTCTATGGTCTGTTTCCGGACACTAATATATTCGGTATGCATCTCATGTCCATCTATCTCTTCGCTTTTCACCGGTTTAAATGTTCCGGCACCCACATGCAAGGTAAGTTCCTCGCGCTCAATACCATGAGCATCTATATCAGCCAAGACGTCCTCTGTAAAATGAAGTCCGGCGGTTGGTGCAGCAACACTACCCTTAATCTTACTATAAACAGTCTGGTAAGTTGTCTTATCGCTTTCTTGCGTATCACGATTCAAATAAGGAGGAATAGGAAGCTCGCCAACAGCCTCCAGAATCTCCGCAAATGAAACTCTGTCATTATCCCATTCGAATCGTACCAAATGACTACTGCCCTGCTCTCCTATTCGGGTGGCAGAAAAAGTCAGCTGCTCACCTTTAATGCTGAACGCACGTCGCAATGTACCTTCTTTCCATTTTTTCAAGTTACCTACAAGACACAACCAACTGCATTTTGCTGTAGTCTGGAACATCAACTCATAGTCAGCCGGGGCTGCAGGCTCAAGCAGAAACACCTCTATAAGAGCTCCTGTTTCTTTGCGGAAGTGCAAGCGTGCCTGAATGACTTTAGTGTTGTTGAAAACCATCAGCGCGCCCTTGGGTAAATAGTTGGGGAGCCGATAGAAGATATCCTCCCCCACTTTACCTTGTTGATATATCAGTAATTTACTATGATCTCGCTCTGCCAACGGGAACTTTGCAATTCGATCGTCAGGCAAAGGATAATTATAATCGCTAATCTTAATATGTTTTGTATCCATTGTTTCACACTATAACAAACGCAAAAAAGATATCATCACAACCATAAGCAATGTGAAGACAAAAACAGTTATCAACAGATCGGCATCATGCTGATCACAACCTTGCTTCAACTTTCTTCGGAATACGAACCATACACCAAAACCTACGCAAGCCCCCCACATCAGACCGACAATAATATCTGATGGATAGTGCATGCCTAAATACAATCTCGTCCAACAGTTCAGCAAAGACCAGATGATGAAGAGTATGGTAACTGCTTTGCGCCTGAGGAGCATAGAGAGGAAAACCGCAAGACTGAAAGTGTTGGCAGCATGAGCAGAAAAGAAACTATACTGGCGGTCGTAACTACCAGCCACAATATCAATCGTATGCTTAATGAACGGATCGTTCAACGGACGGGGACGAGCCACCAAAGGCTTAATAATACCATCGGTCAGCCCGTCGGCAAGTAACACACACAACAAGGCACACCCGATAGTGATTCCAATCTGATACATGGTGTCGTTATTCTTAATAACAACATAACACAAAGCTAAATATAGTAGTATCCACGTATAACCCGACGTCAGCATGGTCACTATTCCGTCGAGAAAAATACTGTCACTACCATTGAAGAAGCTCAGTATGTATCGGTCAGCCTCGGTGATGATACTCAACATTTATATCTTTTCTAACTGCTTGGTTAATATCCAACCTTCCTTGCCATCAGCGAGACGAATGCCTTTCCAGTCATTCATGGTGTCATCGGTAATATCGACTCGTGTACCCTCATGAATAACAAACTCGTCTGAACTATTCTGGGCAGGTGTCTTCTTTACTGTTGCAGAAGGAGCAATCACAACTGCCCCATGACGGTTCTCTAACTCACGTTTTTGCTGCAAGGCAAACACATTGCTAAACAGAAAGACCAAAAACAAAATAATGGATCCAAAGAATCCCACCTTTCTGAGCAACATGTTGTCGACAAACAAATAAACTAACAAGAGTATTAAGGCAACCACCATAGAAGAGATGGCTAATAGAGCCCAACCATCAACACTCATCAGATTGACAAGCGAATGGTACCAAGTGACAAAAAACATCTCCGACTCTGGAGTGATTTTATCGATAGTCTTGCTACGAGCCATCTGCAAATTAAAGCGCACATCTTTGTCACCAGGAGCGAGCAACAGCGCACGCTCATAGTTGATGACCGCACGAGTGATGTTATCTGTGCGATAATAGGCGTTACCAAGATTATAGTATAAATCTACGCTGGCACCACTCTTCAGCAGTTCCTCATAGTCCTTGATGGCCTGCATATAGTTTCCCTTAGCATATTCGGCATCAGCATTTTGTTTAGTAACAGCCTGTGACGTCACACTCATCATCAGAGCCAACAGCACCAGCATAGTCTTCGTCTTATTGGCTTTTTTATTATCTTTCATGACATCCTCGATTCTCATAATGGCCGAAATGGCTGAGTCATATGTCTTATTCATATTGCCCGCTGCATTTCCTGGGGCATAGCGCTCAAACTCACACTCGTCGATGGCCGATACGAACTTATCAATGGTCTCCTCGTCAACCTTCTTCTCTACAAGACGCTCTGCGATATTGTCTTTCGAGAGTTGTTCCACAGGCATATTCAACTTGTCTCCCACATAACCCCATAAAGCCTTGAGCACCTCGTCGTAGAACTCGTTCTGTTTGCCTTCTGCCATTAACTTGTTGGCAAAACGAAGGCGTTTAACTGCCACTTTGTTGGCTTTCTTTCCACGCATCTTGCTGATGTTTGCTCTGTCGAGAGCTCTCTTACGGAAAATAACCAGCAACACAACAAATAAAGCAACCAACGAAATGATGGAGGACCAATAAAGGAAAGAGCCAAAGAAAAAGTCATGGACTCCTTTCACCTCTGCCTTACCAGTTTTTATAGCATGGATGTCTTGATTCTGCATTTCAGTCATAAAATCAGAAGAGCCGCTATTACCATCTCCCTTTAGAACATTCAACTCAAAGGGCGTGGTTTTCAGCGTTTTATAAGCATTGGCGTTAGCGTCAAAATACACAAACTCAATAGCAGGAATCGTGTACTTGCCTTGATTACGTGGAACTGCCAAGAAATCGTAAATCATATTTCCCTCTACGCCATTGACGGTTAACTTGGTCTTGTCTGTTACTTTGGGGTCGTACTTATCGAAATCTTTCGGAAAATCAATAACAGGTTGTTTGATGAGTTTCAAATTGCCAGTGCCACCCACCACCACGCGAATAGTAATGGGATCATTTGCCCTTACCTCTTTTTTGTTGATTTGGGCTGAGATATTGAAACGTCCGACACCACCAGAGAAATTGGAAGGCCGTGCGGGTAATGGGTCGACTTGTAGCTTCAAACCAGGTGCTTTGATAGAACGTTTGACCTCAACATAACCAGATCCACCATTAAAGAATGCCTCAAAAGGATCAACATCACGATTCTGCTGAATGACCGTGCCATCGAATGTGATACTGGGAATTTCTAATTTGCCAGTCACCTGAGGATACATAACATATTGTTTCCAAGTGACACAACGATATGGACGTCCGTTAACAGTCTCTACATGATAGCTTTTCTGCTGCGGAAGTGGGATCTCCTGCGTATGGAAGCCGGTAAGGTCGGGCATATTGCCTTCAAGATAGGTCAGTTCAACCAAAGTATACACTTTATAGGTGAGCAAGACAGGCTCCTGTTCATGCACACGACTCTTGCTGGCGCTGACTTTTATAAACAAATCATTCCCTGTGATGTGAGAACCGGCAGAACGAAGCTGCGGTTGGTCATCATGATCATCGTGCATGCGCGGAGCGCCATTCGTACTTTGAGCAATTCCACTTACAGTTATCTTAACAGGCTGCGACTGCACGTCCTTGCCCCCTGCACTCACATGAGCAGGTGGAATTGTATAGGTCCCGTTCTTGTTCGCACAAATAATGAATGTATAAGTGATGGATGAACTGCTGCTAGTATGTCCGTTCACCATCTGAAAGCTCGACTGTTGAGAAGTATATGGACCTGTGATTATTTCCAATGCGTCGGGTACCTTCCCCATTCTGAAATCAGAGACATTTTGGGTGTTTACCGTATAAGTCAGACGGAAGTTCTCTCCTGTCATGACTTTCGACGGAGCATTGGCTGTAAGTGTCTGTGCAAATGCCACAATGACACACATCCACATGTTGAATAGTAATATATATCTTTTCATTGTCATCATTACCAATTCTTCTGTAACTTTTTCGAACGAGGCTGCTGCATGGCTTTCTTCATGCGCTGCTGTGTAGCTTTTTCCTCTTGAATAGCAGCATTGAGCAACTGCTCAGCATTCTCCTTACTCATCTGCTCTTTTGGAGGTTGTTGTTTCTGCTGATCCTTGTTATTGTCTTGTTGCTGCTTATCTTGTTGCTGTTGTTCCTTACTATTCTTGTCTTGCTCCTTCTTCTGCTGTTGTTGCTGCTGAGGTTGATTCTTCTGCTGCAGCTTACAAAGAGCAAGGTTGTATCTCGTCTCATTATCTGCTGGATTGTTGCGGAGGGCCTCTTTATAAGCCTCTATGGCCTCTCCATACATCTGATGACGCTGACAAATAACGCCAATGTTATGATACGACTTGGCCTTTCTGAATTTGCCTTTCTCTAGCTTACCGGCATTCTGAAACTGTACTACAGCGGCAGAGTCTTTCTGCTGAGCCATCAGCGCACACCCGAGATTATAGACAGCCTGGGCATTATTTGCATTTGCTGCTATTGCCTTGCGGTATTCAACTTCAGATTTGGCAAACTCCTGCTTATGGAAAAGCCGGTTACCTTGACGAATGCTCTGCCGGTCAGCTTGTGCAAATACCGAAGTCCCAATTGACAACAAAAGGAATGTAACAATAGCTTTAACTGCTGTTTCGCGTTTCTTAAATAAACGCACATTCCTCAGCATGGGATTCTTGCTCTCAAAAATGCATATTTCAATAATGAGCAATAGTAATGCCAGAATAGCAAATGCTTGAAACTGCTCATCGTACTCACTATAAATAGTACTGGTGATATCGCCTTTTTGCAACTTGGTCAGTTCATCGTTCAATTTATTCTGAGCCACATTTGTATTATCTACATGAATATATGCACCGCCACCAGCCTGAGCAATCTGCCGGCACATATCCTCATTCAATGCCGACATTACCGTCTGGCCAGTGTTGTCAGTCAAATAGCCGCCATCACCCGTTGGAATGGGAGCGCCCTTCGGGTCGCCAACACCTAATACGAAGACACGCATTCCTTTCTTCTTAGCTGCCTGGGCAGCCTCTGTTGCGCCACCCTCATGGTCCTCTCCGTCAGTAATGACAATTATAGCGCGGCCCACCTTGTCGTCTTGCGTGAAGCTGTTCATGGCCATCGTAATTGCCTGAGCGATGTCGGTACCCTGAGTGGCAATGAGGGAAGGATCTATGTTCTGCATAAACATCTTAGCCGACACATAATCGCTGGTAATTGGAAGTTGCACAAAAGCATCACCAGCAAAAACTATCAAGCCAATCTTGTCATTATTAAAATGATCTACCATGTTCTCAACTAGCATCTTACTTTTATCCAAGCGCGAAGGAACCACATCTTCGGCCAGCATAGAGTTACTAATGTCCATGGTGATAATGGTCTCAATACCGTGCCGTTTCTCATGACTAATCTTCGTACCCATTTGCGGACGAGCCAGCATTACGATGAGCAAAGCAAGTGCAGCCAAAGCCAGCCAAAACTTTACGGAAGGTCGGAAACGCGATACGTCGGGCATCAGTTCCTTGAGCAAGACAGGATCACCAAACTTACGGAGTTTTTTCCTTCGTTGGCGAATAGCCATGAGCCTGATAACGAATAGCACCGGAATCAGTAATAGCAAATATAGAAATATAGGACTTTCAAATCTGAACATATGATTTCCTCTTAGTTATATTTATGGAATACGACGGAACACCGTTTGCCGCAACAACAGTTCTAACAGCAGAGCTATAACAGCCACAAGCGCAAAACGCTGATAGGCCTCATAGCGTTTACTGAACTTCTTTACATCCATCTTGGTTTTTTCCAGTTTGTCGATATCCTGGTATATTTTCTTCAGCTCTGAAGTATTGGTAGCACGATAGAAGTTACCATCTGTCTGTGCAGCAATCTGACTCAGGGTTTGAGTATCTACATCGGCTCGCATGTTAACATACTGAGTCGTGCCACCCACCTGCATAGGATATGGGGCAACACCATTGGTTCCTACTGCAATGGTATAAACTCGAATGCCCAAGCTCTTTGCTATCTGAGCAGAAGTAAGCGGCGACAAGTCACCACTATTGTTACTACCATCCGTCAGCAGAATCACAACTTTACTCTTTGTCTTGCTATCTTTCAGACGACTGACCGCATTAGCCAGTCCCATTCCGATAGCTGTACCGTCCTGAATGAGGCCTCGGGCTGCGATGTCAGTTCTCACATTATGCAGCAGATTCAGCAACGACTGATGGTCAGTGGTCATAGGGCATTGCGTGAAAGCCTCACCAGCAAAAATAGTCAGTCCGATGTTATCATCCGGACGGCCCGAGACAAATTCGCCAGCCACACTCTTAGCGGCTTCGATACGATTGGGTTTCAGGTCTTCTGCCAGCATACTCGTCGATACGTCCATAGCCAGCATGATATCTATACCCTCAACCGTTTTGCTGCCCCATGAAGTGTGGGTTTGAGGTCGTGCCAGCACCAGAATGATCATCGAAAGAGCTATCACACGCAGAAGCATGGGCAGGTGAATCATACGGATTCTCCAGCTCTTCGGCGCAAACTGATAAGCGTATGTGTCGCTCATGCGCATGGTGGGTTCTGTCTTTTTTCTGTATAGGAAATACCAAACAATGTAAGGTATCAACAACAGAAATAACAACAGATATTCTTTATTGGCAAATTCCATATCTTACTTCTAAAACAATAACTGATACGACTGATACAACACATAGACAAGAATAATGATACATGCCACAGCAATGGCAGCCAGAATACACTTGATGATGATGCGCGAGCGGATGCTCCGTTTGTCTTGCTCAGTAAGTGTCGGCTCAATGCGTTCTTCGGTGGGTTGATTCTCTATCTTGGTTGTATTGATAAACTCAATGGCGTTAACCAGATTTGAGTCGTTCTCGTTAATTAATGTCGAATACTTGGCAAACTTAACCAGATCAGCGGTCATAAAGAGTTCCCTCAATTCATCAATCATCTTTCTGTCACCAGTTTCCTGCAACTTCATGATAATCTCTGTTGAGGTCATCTCCATGGCATTGAAGCCGAAACGCTCCTCAATGTACTTACGAAGCGTGTCGGTCAATTTAGTATAATATGCCTTTTGATCTTCCGACATGACCATCTTGTCGGCCTTAATCTGCTCAATCTCCTGCATGGCACGTTGGTGAGGAAGCACTTTCTTCACAATGCGTACTTTAGCAATAATAGGTTTGTTGTCGTACAAGCGCTGGCGCAGATAAAATGCTAGAACAATGAGTAATAGCATCAGTACGCTCAACCAGAACGAAAGACTCCATTCGCTCCACAAGAACGGATTGGTCTGTACGTCTTTTGGCGGGAAGAACTGATTAGGATGCAATGTGTCTACGGGTACAGTAAGCACCTTTAAAGCCAAGTTCTTGCTAGCGTATTCTTTGCCGTTGACCTTTACCTTCACAGGAGGCAAATAGTAAAGCTTTTCATCAAATGATGTCAGGGTATACTGCTTCGATACCTTTATCATATCGTTATCCAGCTTGGATGTATCAGCATCGCTCTGCTCCAACACCTCCACGCCAGGTGTAATCATCTCCGACGGCTTAAATACCGGGAACACCAGTTTCTGCCCTTTCTTCATGGTCACGTCGACTGTCATGTGGGCCTGTTCGCCAATGAAAATCTCAATAGAGTCTATCTTCGACTCTACTGTCACCTGCGCCTTCATGCCCAGTGTCAGCAACATCATGATTAAAACGACAACTAACTTCTTCTGCATATACTATACTATTGTCACCGTCAAGCGGTTAATATTCACTATACTCTTCATCACTTTTCAGTGGGTCACACTCCTCGCATGGCAAAGAGCTGGAGAAGTGATTTCACATAGTCATCATTAGTGGCAATGGACACATGGTCAACATTGCTCTTATTGAAGGTTTGGCGTAACGTAGCCTGACGGTTCATGAAATAAGCAGTGTGAGCACGGCGCAACTTGGCACTACTCGTATCTACATACATCTCATGTCCCGTCTCTGCATCAACCACCTTCAGCAAACCCACATCAGGAAGCATTTTCGCACGCTGGTCGTACACTTGAATGGCCACCACATCGTGCTTTCGATTACATATGGTCAAAGCATTCTCGAAATCGTTCCTTGCAAAGAAGTCGCTCAGCATGAAGGCAGTACAACGACGTTTGATGACACTCGTAAGGAACTCAACAGCCAGCTTTACGTCGGTTTTCTTGCTCTCTGGATGAAAGTCCAGCATCTCACGGATAATGTAGAGAATATGTTTGCGTCCTTTCTTTGGCGGTATGTATTTCTCAATCTTGTCGGAGAAGAAGATGACGCCTATCTTATCGTTGTTCTGAATGGCGCTAAATGCCAACGTGGCGGCGATTTCGGTCACCATATCCTTCTTCATCTGGCGCTGTGTTCCAAAATCCAATGAGCCACTAACATCGATGAGCAACATCACCGTCAGCTCTCGCTCTTCCTCGAACACCTTCACATAAGGCTTATGGAAACGTGCCGTCACATTCCAGTCAATGTCACGCACATCATCGCCAAACTGATACTCACGCACTTCGCTGAAGGCCATACCCCTACCCTTAAAGGCAGAATGATACTGACCGGCAAAGATGTTGTTGCTCAGTCCCCGCGTTTTGATTTCAATCTTGCGGACTTTCTTTAGTATCTCCGATGTTTCCATCAATCCTCAATGCTCCTATAGTCAGGGTACTTCAACCTTGTTGATAATCTTGCTAACAATCTCCTCACTGGTCACGTTGCTGGCTTCTGCCTCATACGAAAGACCAATACGATGGCGCAGCACATCGTGAGCAACAGCTCGAACATCCTCAGGCACTACATAGCCACGTCGCTTAATGAAGGCGTAGGCTCGGGCAGCCTTAGCCAGATTGATGCTGGCACGAGGAGAGCCTCCGAATGTGATCATGTCTTTCAGCTCTTTCAGCCCATAACGATCGGGATAACGGGTGGCAAACACGATGTCGGCAATATACTGCTCTATCTTTTCATCGATATACACTTGACGCACAACGTCACGAGCCTTGATAATCTCCTCGGCTGTTGTTACAGGGCTTACCTCTGGCAGCGACTCCTGAAGATTCTCACGAATAATTTTCTTCTCTTCCTCCAGCGTCGGGTAATCAATCACAACCTTCAGCATGAAACGGTCGACTTGGGCCTCGGGCAGCGGATAGGTTCCTTCCTGCTCAATAGGATTCTGAGTAGCCATTACCAAGAAAGGATTAGGAAGGGCAAACGTGCGACTGCCGATTGTCACTTGATGCTCCTGCATTGCCTCCAGTAATGCGCTCTGCACTTTTGCGGGGGCACGGTTGATCTCGTCGGCCAGTACAAAGTTTGCAAATACCGGGCCTTTCTTCACCTGGAAGTTCTCATCCTTCTGTGAGTAGACCATTGTGCCTATTACGTCGGCAGGCAGGAGGTCTGGGGTAAACTGAATGCGGCTGTAATCAGAACTGATCAACTGGGCCAGCGTCTTGATGGCCAATGTTTTTGCCAGACCAGGTACTCCTTCAAGCAGAATATGTCCATCGCTAAGCAGACCAATAAGGAGTGAGTCTACCAAATGTTTTTGTCCAACGATGACGCGGTCCATACCACTCATCAGATTCGTCACAAATGCACTCTGTTGTTCTATCCGGATGTTCAACTCACGGATGTCAATAGCTTCTGCCATAGTTTTATTGTTTTTTGTTCGTTATTCGTAATTCTAAAATGTAGCGCAAAAGTACAACAAATAAAGGTCTAAGGCAAAGAATCCAATCTAAATAATATTAAAAAAGATTCCGAAATCCTATATTTTAAGAAACTTTTGTAAATGTCAACTGCAGAATGCATCCCACACTAGTTGATTCAACGATATTATGCTTATAAAAACAACCAGCAAAACAATAAAAACTGATGGGGACTACAGTTTCAACTAATCACTAAAAACAAAGGATTCCAGCAAACGCTCATCCATCTTCTACATTCTGATGACAGGAGTAAATCGTTTTGCCAGAATCCTTTGACTAACAAGTACTTATTTCAGTCTTACTTCTTCGTGAGTTTTTTCTTGAGTTGGAGTTTTGGAATCTTAATCTTCATCCCCTCTTTCACCTCTGTGATACCATTGTTGTAAGCTTGAACATAACACTCCATTCCTGGTCCGAAATAGGCTTTCGAGATAGAAGCCAGTGTCTGTCCTTTGAGCACGGTAACTGTTTTGTCGAGTCCCACAATACTGTATGCGCCGAGACGTACTTGCGCATTAGCAGCCTCATAGCGCTTTGCTTCTGCCAAAGCCTTTGCATTTGCCTGTGTTTGAGCAGGTTCTGCTTTGGCTTTTGGTTGTGTTGGGGCAGTGGCTTTGGTTTGCATTTGGGATTTTGGCTGTGCTGTTGTCTTTGCAGGCGATTCGGCAAACACCCTGTTCCGCTCAGACTGACGAGCCTTTGCTTCAGCTATTTTAGCATGCTCAGCAGCAATCCGCTGTGCTTCTTTCGACTGCTGAACAGCCAGCAACTTGGCCCTTTCCTCAAGTTCGGCTTTACGCTTTTCCTCTGCTGCCAAAGAGTCCTCACGGGCTTTGGCAATACTGTCGCTGAGAAAAACCCTATCATCGGTAACACTGTCTGTCTGCAAATGAGCACGCATACGAGCAATAGAGTCTAGCAAAGCAACTTGCTCGTTCTCCAACGCTTCCACATATTCTGTAACGGAACTCTTTCCATAACGATAACCCAAATAGGTACCGCCAGCTATCAGCAGCAAAGCCAATAGCGTCCAAAGCCATCCAAAGGATTTCTTGTTGTTGTCTTCTGAATCCATTTCTTCTTGTTGCATTTTGGTAAGTTCGTCAATAGCTGCCCTATGATGATCGTGGTGATGGTGATGATGGTCGTGGTGATGGTGATAATGGTCGTCATGATGGTGATAATGGTCGTCATGATGGTGATGATGATGCGTGGCAGCAGCTGGAGTATCATCTGTCTTTTTCAATTCATTCCCTGCGGGATTCTCTTCAGCTTTTATCGAATCATTATCTACTGAATGTTCGTTCTCAACAAAGTCTACAAGAGGGGTCAACATGTGCGGAGGAGTCGATGAAGCTTCTTCCGGTGAAGGATGGTCGTCTGCAGGAGCTAGTTCATCAGAAACTGGCTTGGAGAGCTCTTCCAGCTCTGTAGAGTTATCTTCTACTATTCTAATCGGCTGCTCCGCAAAGCTCTGAGGCTGCTCTGCAAAACTCTGAGGCTCCTCTGCAAAACTCTGGGGCTGCTCTGCAAAACTCTGAGGCTGCTCTGCAAAACTCTGGGGCTCCTCTGCAAAACTCTGGGGCTGCTCTGTGCCGGCCACAACGACCTTCTCATTTTCTGCATCAGACTGTATCTCTTCACTCGTGGCATCAATGTCCGAAAAGTCTACCCCATCGTTGAGAACCACCGTCTGAAATTGTGCAAATGGCTTGTTCACCAACTCGCGCATAACGGTGTCTGGAGTGAAAGTTATCTTTCCTCGGCCGCCAATCAAAATGCGCTCGCCCGTATTGACATTCACGCTCTCGCGGTCTTTTGTGTCAATAACCTTGAACGTACCCAGTCCCTTTATTTTCAGCTGTTTCTCATTGCGGAGGCCATCGTTTACCACATCAATAAATGTGTTGACAAAGCGCTCGGCTTCCTTCTGGGTCATACCGTGTCTGACGGCAATAGCCCGAGCTAATTCTGATATTGCCATTTTAGCCATTGTCTTGTCCTCCACTCTTTAGTTTCTCCTTGATAGAAGCAACGGGTTTGAAATTCAACACAAGTTTGGGCGGAACAAGCATTCGCTGGCCTGTTGATGGGTTCACCATGATGCGCTCGAGGCGTTTCTTTACCTCAAAACTCCCAAAATTGGGAAGCATCACCGTGTCGCCCTCCTGGAAACGCTCGCCCATAATATCTATCAGCGAACGGACCATCTTCTGGGCTTCGTCTTGTGTGTAGCCAAGACGTTGTGACAATTCTGAGATGAAGTCTTTGTTGTTCATATTACTGTGGCATATAAGTCAAATTCTTCTGAACCGGTGATTCTCACATTATAGAAACAGCCTGTGCGCAGGCGTTTCTCCTCAGCAGGAATAAGCACCTCAGGATCCACCTCCGGCGAACAGAACTCACTACGACCGATGTAGTAGGCACCTTCTTTACGGTCGATAATGACACGCATGGTCTGCCCTACTTTCTCTGCCTCAATCTCTGCACTAATTACCTGCTGGAGAGCCATCAAGCGATCGAGCCTCGACTGCTTCACATCATCAGGTACGTCATCAGTATAGTTGATGCCGCTATAAGTGTCTTCCTCTTCGGAATAAGCGAAGGCTCCCATACGCTCGAATCGGGCCCAACGGGTAAACTCCATGAGCTCCTCGAAATCCTCATCGGTCTCCCCGGGGAATCCCACCATCAGCGTTGTACGCAAATGGATACCAGGCACTTCTTCGCGAAGACGGCGAATCAGCTCGTAGGTTTCATTCTTGGTGACGTGGCGGCGCATGGCAGAAAGTATGTGGTCAGAGATATGTTGCAAAGCAATATCAAGATACTTGCACACATTGGGTTTCTCTTTCATCACCTGCAGAAGGTCGTACGGGAAATGCGTGGGGTAAGCATAGTGCAGACGAATCCATTTTACGCCAGGAATATCAGCCATAGCAGCCACTAATTCGGCGATATGCTGACGACCGTCAATGTCAATACCATAATAAGTCAGTTCCTGGGCAATGACCTGAAACTCCTTTACCCCTTCAGCCACCAGCTCGCGCACCTCGTCAAGTATTTCCACCATGGGGCGGCTCTTGTGGCCACCGGTAATGATGGGAATGGCGCAATAAGCACAATGGCGGTCGCAACCCTCGCTGATTTTCAGATAGGCATAATGACGGGGGGTAGTAAGATGGCGTTTCCCCACACAAGTGGGGACTTCTGCCTTGCCCAAATCTGAGAGCAACTGCTTAAAGTTGAATTTACCGTAATACTTGTCGACTTGCGGAATCTCACGCTCAAGTTCCTCTTTATATCGTTGCGACAAGCATCCCATCACAAAAAGCTTGTTAATGAGACCTTCTTCTTTAGCCTGGGCAAACTCGAGAATGGTATTGATGCTCTCTTGCTTAGCATCATTGATGAATCCACAAGTGTTGATAACTACTATCTCACCTTGGGGATGCTTACTATCATGGGTACACTTGAAGCCGTTGGCCTCAAGCTGGCGCATGAGCAACTCGCTGTCAACCAAGTTCTTCGAGCAGCCCATAGTGATGATATCTATCTGGTTTTTTCTCACTTAGTCGTCGTTCTTAAAAAGAGAGTCAACAAACTGCGACTTATTAAACAATTGCAAATCTTCCATTCCCTCTCCCAGTCCGATATACTTCACGGGCACTTTCAGCTGGTCGCTAATACCAATGACAACACCGCCCTTAGCAGTACCGTCGAGTTTCGTGATAGCCAGACTGGTAATATTGGTGACGGCCGAGAATTGTTTGGCTTGTTCGAATGCATTCTGTCCAGTACTGCCATCAAGAACCAGCATCACCTCATCGGGAGCATCAGGAAGCACTTTCTTCATGACCTCTTTGATCTTCTTTAGTTCGTTCATCAACCCCACCTTATTGTGCAGCCGGCCAGCCGTATCGATGAGCACTACGTCAGCCCCGTTAGCCTTTGCGCTGCTCAAGGTGTCGAAAGCCACCGAGGCAGGGTCAGAGCCCATCTGCTGCTTGACGACGGGCACTCCAACGCGCTCACCCCAAATACACAATTGTTCGACAGCTGCGGCACGGAATGTGTCAGCCGCTCCTAGGTAAACTTTCTTTCCGGCATTCTTAAACTGCCAGGCCAGTTTGCCAATCGTGGTGGTTTTTCCGACACCATTCACTCCAACGACAAGAATGACATAGGGCTTATGGTCAGAGGGTAAATCCCAGTTTTCGTTGTCTTCCGAATGGTTCTCCTCCAGCAACGCTGCTATCTCTTCGCGCAGAATACGATTGAGCTCGGAGGTAGAAACATATTTATCGCGAGCTACGCGCTCTTCGATGCGCTGAATAATCTTCAACGTAGTATCAACACCCACATCCGATGTGATGAGCACCTCCTCGAGATCATCAAGCACCTCATCGTCAACCTTTGATTTACCGGCTACAGCACGCGCCAATTTGTCGAAAACGCTCTGTTTGGTCTTTTCTAAACCTTTGTCAAGTGTCTCCTTTTTATTCTTATTAAAAAATCCGAATAAACCCATATTGCAATATTTTGCTACAAAGGTAGTAAAAATAAATGTATCATGCAAAAAAAAAGCAAAATGGTGGATGAAAAAAGCAAAAAAAAGAAACAGCGCTCATCATAGACAAAACGCATGATGAACAAAGCTAATAGGAGGATAACAACACACAAAGGGCCGCAAACATAATTTGCAGCCCTTTTGATGTATTCTATAATAATTAAGAATCCTTATTTCTTAAAGAAATCCTGAACAGCCTCATTGGGAACCATCTGCTCATCGAAGATGTAAGCACCGGTTTTAGGGCTCTTCACCATTTTGATAACCTTTGTGTAAGCGCGACCGTCCTTAGAACCTTCGTGGAGGGTAGCAACCGTTTTCTTTGCCATAGTCTTAAGCCTTTATTGATTATTTAATCTCCTTGTGAAGAGTCATCTTCTTCAGGATAGGATTATACTTCATGAGTTCCATACGCTCAGGAGTGTTCTTACGGTTCTTAGTGGTGATATAACGGCTTGTGCCGGGCAGACCACTATTCTTCATCTCTGTGCACTCCAGAATCACCTGAACTCGATTACCTTTTGCTTTCTTTGATGCCATGGTGATTATTCTCCTATTACTTTAATGTCCTTCCAGTCAACATATCCATTTGCAACGGCCTGCTTCAGGGCTGCATCAAGACCTACCTTGTTAATGAGACGAAGACCAGCAGCACTGATCTTGAGACGAATCCAGCACTGCTCTTCTACATAGTAGAATTTCTTGCTGAACAAGTTAACGTCAAAGCTTCTCTTTGTGCGGTGCTTTGAGTGAGACACATTATTGCCAATCTGTGCCTTCTTGCCTGTAATTTGACAAATTTTCGACATTTCTATCTAAATTATTGTTTTCTTTTGTGATACCTATTCCAAACAGGGTGCAAAATTACAAAGTTTTCTCGAATAAACAAAATATTTCCTTAAATAATGTATTGAATTAAGGATTTTTTTCGTTTTACTCCTCGTTTTTAGGTGTCAAATGGGTTTTCAGATAGTCCAAGAACATCTGTAGGGCCTTTGTTGTGGCCTTTGCAAGATTCACGTCACGGCCATCATCCTCCATTTGTTTGAACGTAACAATCTCATCAGCAGTACCACATGCAAGCCAAATGGTTCCCACGGGAATCTCTTTAGTACCACCTCCAGGGCCGGCAAAGCCCGTGGCTGCTATGGCAAAATCTACATTAAGGGCACGAATGGCTCCCCGTACCATCATACAAGCCACCTCCTCACTCACAGCATTCTTTTCGACGAGCGTGTCATGGTCGACGCCCAATACTTTTTCCTTGATTTCATCGGTATATGATATGATTCCTCCTTTAAAATATTCCGACGCTCCAGGGACGGCAATAATCGACTCTGCTATTCTTCCGCCAGTACAACTCTCGGCAGTACCGAGCGTCTTACCAGCCTCATAAACCAGTTGCTGGATTTCCCTGCTCAGGATTCTGTTCTCAAACTCCATACTTGTTAATGATTATCTGTTCTTATGTGAATAAACTCAACTATCGAATGTCACTTTGCTGAATGCCGGCAGGTCGATACTACAGAAGTCTTTGTCCAGATATTTGTAGTATCCCGTAATGCCAATCATCGCCGCATTATCAGTGGTATAGCTGAACTTGGGTATGTAAATGGTCCAGCCATATTTCTGGGCATGTTCCTTAAATGCATTCCGCAATCCATTGTTGGCACTCACGCCTCCTGCAACAGCCACATGCTTGATGCGCGTCTGTTTCACAGCCATGCGAAGCTTTTTCATCAGAATGTCAACTATCGTGTACTCCAAGCTTGCAGCAAGGTCTTCCTTGTGATGCTCCACAAAGTCAGGATCATCTTTCATCCAATCGCGCAAGTTGTAGAGGAAAGAGGTTTTCAGGCCGCTGAAACTATAGTCCATACCAGGAATATGCGGTTCAGAAAACTGGTAGGCATGAGGATTGCCTTGACGGGCCAGCCTATCGATTATGGGGCCACCCGGATAACCCAGTCCCATCACCTTCGAGCATTTGTCGATAGCTTCACCTGCTGCATCATCGATGGTTTGTCCGAGCACTTCCATGTCGTTGTAGGCATTCACCTTGACGATCTGCGAGTTACCACCACTTACCAACAGACAGAGGAAAGGCAGCGGCGGAATATTGCCTACAGGCTTGCCATCGGGTCCCATCTCCTTGATGAAATGCGCCATCACATGACCTTGCAGGTGATTGACATCTATCATTGGAATACCAAGCGAACGAGCAAGCCCCTTGGCAAAGCTGACTCCCACCAGTAACGAGCCCATCAAGCCAGGACCACGAGTAAATGCGACTGCCGAGAGCATTTCCTTAGTTATACCGGCACGCTTAATGGCCTGGTCGACCACGGGCACTACATTCTGCTGATGAGCTCGCGAGGCCAATTCGGGCACCACGCCACCGTATGCTTCATGAACGGCTTGACTGGCTGTGACATTACTCAAGAGAACACCGTCACATAGCACGGCAGCCGACGTATCGTCACAGCTCGACTCTATACCTAATATATATATGTGCTCCATCATCTGTGATTAGTACGTTAGAATCTCCACTCCGTGCTCGGTCATTACAAAGGTGTGCTCCCACTGGGCACTGGGCAGCTCGTCGCCAGAGATGACTTCCCATCCATAGGGGTCATCGGCATCGACAAACACTTCCCACGTTCCCATGTTAATCATCGGCTCGATGGTAAACACCATACCGGGCACCAACAGCATGCCAGTACCTTTGCGGCCGTAATGTACCACCTCCGGCAGCTCATGGAACTCAAGTCCCACACCATGACCACAAAGGTCGCGCACCACACCATAGTGGTATTTTTTTGCGTGCTTTTCAATAGCATGGCCGATGTCGCCTACAAAGCAATAGGGCTTAGCTGCCTCAGCGCCAATCTCAAGACACTCTTTGGCCACGCGCACCAGTTGCTCTTTTTCGGGAGTGGTTTTCCCGATGATGAACATTCTCGACGCATCAGCATAATAACCGTCAAGTATCGTGGTGAAGTCGACATTCACAATATCGCCCTCCTGCAATATTTCGTCTTCCTTGGGAATGCCATGACAGACCACCTCATTGATGCTGGTGCACACACTCATCGGGAAGCCCTCGTAGTTGAGACAGGCAGGTATGGCACCATGAGCCTCACAATACTCACGGCAAATACGGTCAATTTCCAGCGTCGACATACCGGCGTGAATCTGTCGTTCCACCTCGTCGAGCACTCCCGTATTCACCACCCCACTCCGTCTGATTCCTTCTATCTGCTCGGGGGTTTTTACGAGTCTCCTCGATGGCACTTCCTTGCCTTTATTCTCCCAGTACATCACCTTCTTGTCCAACTCCGTAAGGGGCTGACCTGGCAACGGACTCCATTTTCTCTTTTTCTTAAACACCATCTTTTTCAAATTTGAGTGCAAAAGTACAACTAATTATTGAAAAAGCGCAAGATTATACAAGATATTTATAAATGTCGCTAGTCCAGTCGGCTCCATTCTCGGGACAGAAAGTGCGGAAACGCATCTGACTCGCTACGGCTACGTTCCGAGGTCCGTCATCAACAAACAGGGCATCCTCGGGCATGAGTTTCTCTTGCATCAGCACATGATGGAAGAAATTGATATCGGGTTTCATCATGCCCACCTCGTAGCTCATATAAAGTGCATCTAAGTAGTCGCCCAAACCGTGTCCTTTACCATCAAAACGGCCGCTCAGAACAAACTCCATCATAAAAGGGTTGGTATTCGAAAGCAGCACTAGCCGGTAGCCTTCTTCCCTCAACCGCCTCAGGATCTTCAGATTGCGCTGGGGCACTTCGCCCACATATCCTTGCCAGGCATAGTTGCATTGGTCGATGGTAAGATCCTTGCCAGCCAAAGCCGACAACTCTTTACGGAAAGTCTCAGCATCGATCTTCCCCATTTCCAAATCACCGAAAATACCCGACTGGCGGTAAGGGTCCAAGCGGTCGGCAGCATCTTCTATTCCCAACGCCTTGAAGCGCTCGATGGCTTTCTTCTGGTCGAGTGTGATAATCACTCCACCCAAGTCAAAAATGATTGTTTTTATCATATTACACACTATTCATTCATCCTCATCAACCTTATTGTCTTCAGAAGGTTCTTTTCCCTCAAACAAATTCAGTTTGTTCTTTCTGGCATCGTTCAGCGAGAGCAACTTCTCTTGTTCCTGCCTGTATTCCTCGCGCAACTCAGCATATTTCTCATTCAGTTCGTGTTCCACAAGAGGCTCCTCGTCGGCGTTCATCAACCGTGCGGCCAGCAGAGCGTTTTGCGAAGCATCTTTCATCCACACCACTGGTCCGCCATATACTGGCGCTATCTTCAGGGCAACGTGCAACTGACTGGTGGTGGCTCCTCCTATCATAATGGGAATATGCAGTTGGGCTTTTTCCATCTCATTGGCCACGTTTACCATCTCTTCCAGGCTCGGCGTAATCAGACCACTTAAGCCAATCATGTCGGCCTTCAGTTCAATGGCCTTTTTCACAATCTGCTCGGCAGGCACCATCACTCCCAGGTCTATCACCTCGTAGTTGTTACAGGCTAGCACCACACCTACTATATTCTTTCCTATGTCATGCACATCGCCTTTCACCGTAGCCAGCAGCACCCTTCCGGCTTTCTCATCTTTCATCCCCTCGCGGTCCATGAAAGGCTGCAAGAAGGCGACGGCCTGTTTCATCGTACGGGCAGTCTTCACAACTTGCGGCAGGAACATCTTACCACTTCCAAACAACTCGCCGACGGTGTTCATACCGCTCATCAGCGGGCCTTCTATCACGCTCACTGGCTTGCCATATTTCTGCATCGCCTCTTGCAAATCCTCTTCAAGATAGTCGCCGATGCCCTTCACCAACGCATATTGCAAACGCTCTTCTACGGAACTGTTGCGCCAAGCTCCGACACTCTGCTTAGCCTTCTCTGCATCCTTCGTTCCCAGTTGTTTAGCAGCCTCTTCCTGCTCTTTCAGCCTTGCGGCTAACATCGTCAGCTCCTCAGCAGCACCTTTCCGGCGGTTCAGAATCACATCCTCGATAACAGTCAGCTGGTCAGCAGGAATGTCGGTATAAAGCACTTTGGCAGCGGGGTTGACGATACCGAAGTCCATACCGGCGCGAATGGCGTGATAGAGGAACACAGCATGCATGGCCTCGCGCAAGTAATTGTTGCCCCTGAACGCGAAGCTCAGATTACTCACTCCGCCCGACACATGGCTTTCCTTCAGATGTGTCTTTATCCACTCAGTAGCCCTTATGAAGTCGGCGGCATAGCTGTCATGCTCGTCCATGCCTGTAGCAACGGCCAGCACGTTCGGATCAAAGATGATGTCTTTGGGCTCCATGCCCACTTTCTCAGTCAGCAGGCGATAGGCTCGTTCGGCTATCTCTATGCGCCGCTCAAAGCTGGTAGCCTGTCCCTGTTCGTCGAAGCACATCACCACCACAGCAGCTCCATAGCGCCTCACGTCACGAGCATGTTGCAAAAATACTTCCTCTCCCTCTTTCAGCGAGATGCTGTTCACGATACTCTTACCCTGAACACATTTCAGGGCAGCCATGATCACGTTCCAGTCCGATGAGTCGATCATTATCGGCACACGGGCGATGTCGGGCTCGGCTGCCACCATATTCAAGAAAGTGACCATCTCATGACGCGCATCCAGCAGTCCATCGTCCATGTTGATGTCTATCACCAAGGCGCCGTCGTCTACTTGCTTGCGAGCTATCGTCAGGGCCTCCTGGTAGTTCTTCTCCTTTATCAGGCACAGAAACTTCCTAGAACCAGCCACATTGCAACGCTCGCCAACGTTCACAAATGGAATGTCGCGTGTAACCTCCAGCAGTTCCAGACCGCTCAGTTGTATATTGCTAGTTTTCCGGCATGGCTTGTGAGGTTGCTTGCCCTCAACCATCGGCAGATAGCGTTCGATGAATTTCTCTGTCGTACCGCAACAGCCGCCCACGATATTCACCAATCCCTCGTCAATCAGGGCGCCTATTTGCGGAGCCATCGACTCGGGTGTCTCGTCGTAAAGACCCAGCGAATTAGGAAGTCCGGCATTCGGATAGGCAGATATATAATAAGGTGCCCGTTGAGCAAGTTCGCGCAGGTGGGGCTTCATCTGAGCCGCCCCGAATGAACAATTGAGTCCCACCGAGAAGATGGGATACGAACTGATGCTAGCCAGGAAAGCCTCCAGCGTCTGTCCGCTCAAAGTGCGTCCGCCCAAGTCGCTCACCGTCACCGAGAGCATCAGCGGTATCTGCTTTCCGCGCTTCTCCATCACGGTCATCGCCGCATCGACAGCAGCCTTGGCATTGAGTGTGTCAAAGATGGTCTCAATGAGCAGGGTGTCTACTCCGCCTTCCATCAGCGCATCCATTTGTTCGCAATACGCCAAGTGTAACTCGTCGTAGGTCAGCTCACGGGCTGCAGGGTCGCTCACGTCAGGGCTCATCGAACAAGTCTTGTTAGTCGGTCCAACGCTTCCTGCCACAAAGCGCGGCTTCTCCGGTGTACTGAACTCATTGGCAGCCTGCCGAGCCAGTCGTGCTCCGGCAAGTGCCATCTCGCGGCAGCAGTCCTCCAACTGATAGTCGGCCTGGCTGATGCGCTGGCTGCTGAACGTATTGGTCTCGATAATGTCGGCACCAACTTGCAAATATTTGCGGTGAATATCCATCACCACGTCGGGGCGCGTGAGGTTCAGTACGTCGTTGTTGCCTTTCATCACACCGTCCAGGTGCATGAAGCGCTGGCCTCGGAAATCATCCTCCCCAAGGCCGTATTGCTGGATCATGGTACCCATAGCACCGTCCAGTATCAGTATTCTCTCTTTGATTAGTTCTTGTATGGTCACTCTTTTCACCCTTTCATTCTTTGCTGATCAGTATTCTTTCTCTCTCTCCTCATGGCGTGTCAGTAATGCTTCATCACACGGTCCATTTCACGCCGGTCTTCCTTCTCTTTCAGTGTCTGCCGCTTGTCGTATTCTTTTTTACCTCTGGCCAACGCTATGTCCACCTTGGCCCTGCCGTTCTTGTCGATAAACACCAGCGTAGGCACAATGGTGAAACCTACCGCCTTTGTTGCCTCGGCCAGCTTATGTATCTCGCGCTTGGTGAGCAGCAGTTTACGGTCACGCTTGGCTTCATGATTGTTGTACGATCCATAGAAATAAGGCGAAATGTTCATGCCTTTCACCCACATCTCACCGTTCATGATGACACAGTATGTATCCACCAGCGATGCTTTTCCGGCACGGATAGACTTGATTTCCGTACCCGTCAGCACGATTCCCGCCGTGTAGGTGTCAACGAAGAAATACTCAAACGAGGCTTTCTTGTTCTTTATCTGTACAGGACTCTTCTTACGGAGTTCAAGTTCTTCTTTGTTCATAGTCTCAACTCACAATCTTCGCAAAATTCTCTATATGCTCATCCACGTAGTGAGCAACCATCGATGTCCATTCCTCCTCGTTCTCCACAAACTCGTCGTCGAAATCGTCAAAGGCTGGGAAGCGCTCAAAAAGCCCCATGAACTCCTCGTCGCTCACGTCTTGCTCAATCTCCTCGTGGCAGGTCCAATACACTTTCTTGGCTTTGTAAATCAGTTTCCCAAGGTCGTTCAGCCCCCACAGTTTCATAGCATGGGCGAAAGGATTCTGGAAGATAAAGCCCCCCAGACCGTTATGAATCAGCTGAACGAAACCACCGTCCATCAATTCCTCGCGCATCATGTGGTAAGCCAGCAGCGTAATTTGGTCGCTGTTCAGTTCGACCATCGTCTCAGCCGTCAGTTCACCACCGATGCTCTCCATAATGGCATCGACAAACACCTTCAGGAACTCGTCCATTCCTTCCTCTGCTGCCTTGCTCAGCGCAGCGTCGCTTACTACTACCTCTTTCATATTGCCTGCAAAGTTACGATTAAGTAAGCAAATAACCAAAATATATTTAAGTTTTTTCAAGCGTGAGTAAGTTCATACTGCCAATGTTTAGATACATTGCAAAATTGCAGACCAGATCGAAGAGTTATCCTCTACAACAACAGAGTTATCCTCCACAACAACAGAGTTATCCTCTAGCAAGCCCGGGAGTTCCTCCAGGATAGTCTAGAACTACCATGGACAACCCAGTATAACCTAGAACCAACGGGGAATGCCTAGTTTCATACTTTAAAGAAAAACCTTTTCCCTTTAACAGATTTTGCGGTGTGCGGAGCATCTGATTTGGTGGCTTGCTGAATTTGCGGTAACTTTGCTGATGAAAAACACCAACCACGCCTTGAAACACCTGCGCCTTGAAACGCCGCACCTCGAAATACTCGGCCCCCGCTGAGCAGAAACCGACCATCAGAAACGCCGGCAGAGATGCCCGCCGGCTTTCTCATGCTCTCTCACACTTCTTTAAGTCGGGAGAGCAATAGGAAAAAAGGCTCAAATGCTCAGCTCGTCGAGCACACGAATGAGTTTCTTATTAAAAGGCTTGTCGCTGCGGATGGCCTCGCTGAGCGGTACATACACCACCTCATTGTTACGAATGCCCACCATGATGTTGCGCTGCCCTTGCATAATAGCCTCGATGGCTCCCACACCAGTACAACTGGCCAGGATACGGTCGTGGGCTGTGGGACGGCCTCCGCGCTGAAGATGGCCAAGGATTGAAACACGCACATCGAACTCGGGGAACTCATGGCGCACACGGTCGGCATAGTAAAGGGCTCCGCACTTAGGGCTCTCAGAGACAATGACTATACACGACTTCTTCGACTTACGAATGCCTCGCTCCATGAATCGTGCCAGCTGGTCGACATCGGTAGACTCCTCGGGAATGATAGCTGCCTCGGCACCACAAGCGATGGCTGAGTTCTGCGCCAGGAAACCGGCATCACGCCCCATCACCTCGACAAAGAAGATGCGCTCGTGACTCTGAGCGGTGTCGCGGATACGGTCGACACAATCCATGATGGTGTTCATGGTGGTGTCGTAGCCGATAGTCGAGTCGGTACCAAAGAGGTCGTTGTCGATGGTCCCGGGCAACCCAATACAGCATACATCATACTCCTGTGCGAAATGCATGGCTCCCGTGAGCGAGCCGTTGCCGCCAATGACGATGAGGGCATCGATGTGGTGCTTCTGCATTTGCTCATAGGCCTTTGCCTTGCCTTCAGCGGTCATAAACTCTTTCGAGCGGGCAGTCTTCAGAATAGTACCTCCCTGCATGATGATGCCCGAAACATTCTCGGTGGAGAAGTCGGCAATCTCGCCATTAATAAGACCGTCGTAACCACGATAGATGCCCTTGATGTTAAAACCGTTGCAAATGCCTGCGCGCGTAACGGCGCGGATGGCTGCATTCATTCCAGGTGCATCGCCTCCAGAGGTCATGACACCAATCGTCTTTATCTTTGCCATAGTATATATATTAATATGTATTGCATTGTTTATGTTTTCATCATACGACGAGACGAGGATCGAGCCTTAATGGATGGCCCACAAGACAAGCAGGCCCACCATCCAGCTGATGAGTGAGAGGAATCCCACGGTGCGGATGTACCAGCCCACGTGAATGCGTTCCATCTTCATCAATGCCAACCCGCTGAGCGAGCCCACAAGGAAGATGTTTCCGCCGATGGCCGAGCTGTAGGCAATGACTTTCCAGAAGAGGCCGTTCTGAAGGAAGGCTGCATCGTAGGCGCCTGTGGCTGTCTCTGTCACGGGATAGAGTGAGAAGAAACTCATGGCCGTGGCAAAATTGTCGAGCACGCTGCTCACCAAGCCGGTCACCACACCCAAAATCCACACGTTGTGAATGTTCGTATCGCACCAATGGGCCAGCCAAGCCAGTGCTCCCGTCTCCTGAACAACACCGAGCGTGAGCATGATGCCCATCACAAAAAGCATGAGCTGAATGACACTATACTGGAGCACACGTGGCATGCGACGATGAATCATCTGGTCGGCATTCATCAGCTTATGATTGAAAATCTCGTTGACTATCCACAACACCGAGAGAACGCACAACGCACCGAGAAAGGGTGAGAGTTTAGTAATGTTGTGGAAGGTGGGAATAAACCAAAGACCGCCAATACCCACAAAGAGCATGAGTAGGCGCTGCCAGGTGTTAAGGTTGGTGTCGTCGCCGCGGTAAGGCATGGCGGGCATGTCCATCTCGAAGCGCTCGGGCAGACTCCGACTGATCATATAGGTAGGAAGCGCCCACGCCAGCAGGCACGGGAGCATGAGCGACATTGAGAAGTTGGTAGCCGTCACGGCACCTATGTTCCAAAGCACCAGTCCCTCGGGCGAGCCGATGACTGTCAAGGCTCCGCCACAATTGGCAGCCAGTACGATAGCACATCCATAGAGCATGCGCATACGGCGGTTGGGCACCATCGAGTGCATGATGACCAGCATCATGATGGTGGTGGTGATATTGTCGAGATTGGCAGATATTACAAAAGTGACAATTGTTATGAGCCACAGATACTTACGACTGCGACGGGTGCGTAGGAAGGGCGTGATGAAATCGAAACAACCGTTGTTGTTGAGTATCTCAACGATGGTCATCGTAGCCAGCAGAAACAGCACCACCTCGGCGGCACGGCCCACATAATTCAGGAAAATATTTTGCGCGATATAGTGCTTCACGGCACTACTCGTGGGAACTGCCCCGGCCAGCCAGTCGGTATACTCGCCAGGATGCTGACTCATCACGAAGTCGGTGCCATAACAGATGTAGAGCACCCAACTGAGCGTACACATGAACATGGCGATGGCGGCCTTGTTCACATTCGTCACATTGCCCGTGGCTATGAGGGCAAAACCTACTAAGAGAATACAAACTATTACGAGTGTCATAATCAGTTATTTTGCCACAAAAATACGAATAAATGGCAAAACCACCAAAACTTTCTCAACAAATTAGAAGCATTAGCGGGATTTTAACAAGTAATAAACCGACACAACGGCGCTGACCAGCATCAGCAGCACACACCATACCCAGTAGTTGTAGACGCTCTCGGAATGCATGCCAACGTAAGTGAGCGCGATAAGGGGCAGATGCAACAACATATAGATGACTATGCGCCGTGACAGACGGAACCCAAAGCGCAAAGTCACATATATTAAGGTAATGAGGAAGTCGAGGAAATAAGCAGCAAACATGGCATAGCCGATGCCGTTGAGCCCATGCAGGCGCCAGCCGATAACAACAGAGGCAACGAGGATGACAGCCGATATGGCCTCAAGCACAAGGAAAGCCACCGAGCAGCCTTTCGCCAGGTTCATGTAGGCCATGGGCAGGTAAATGGCACGGAAATAAAGGGCCAGTACAGCTATCTGTGCCATTCCCACAATAGAATCGAAACGGCTGGAAAACAAAAGCGGAATAACAATGGGCATGAGAAATGCTAGCATGATGAGCATCGGACAGATGAGCAGCAACGAGGCCTCTATCTGGCTGCACACCGTCTGACAGAAAGCTTTCATATCGGTGGTCTGAGCTGACAATCGTGGGAAATACTCGGTGTCGAGCGAGGCGAATATCATGCCACCGTAGGTGACGACTATCATATAAGCCGAATTATAAAGCCCTACGGTATCGAGCAAAGCCACACGGTTGAGGTAGGAACGAATGACAAACTCAGCCCCTGTACCCAGTACCGCCGCCAGGACAAAGGCCACACCAAGCTTCACCATGCCGAAACCCTCACCCAGCAACGACTTACTGAACGACAGACTCAATGGATGGACGCGATAGGAATAGCAAATGGTAATGACCATCTGCATGAATGCCGCCAGCACTAGCGAGGGCACAATGCCGCGCTCGCCATAGAAATAATAGATAGGCACCGAGGTAATGAGCGTCATCACCACATTCAGAACTGAGATGACTGCCAGCCGCCGCATGCGCCGGAGGGCTTTTAATATGGCCATCTCACCTCCTGTAATAGCCAGCAGACCCACCACGGGCGACAGCACCATGAAATGAAGCGTATGTTCGCCCCATGTGAACGTCCAGCGGTCGAGTAATGGACTCAGCAGGAAGCACAAGAGCGTGCCCAGCACAGCGGTAAGCAGGCTCCACGAACGGATGAGCTTCACATGATGGCGTACACCGGCATCGTCACCCTGCTCGAAAACAAACGAAAGATTCTTCACGCCGCTGGTGGGAATACCCAAATTGGTTGCACCCGACATGAGATTTACCGTGGAGTTGAAAAGCGAAATCAATCCCATACCCTCAGGACCCAGGATGAGCGCCACCAGCTTGTTGCGCACAAGACCGATCATGATGTTCAGGCCCTGTACGCCTCCGAAGAGACCAGTGTACTTCAGGATATGCGAATAATTTGTTTTCCTCATACAATAATAAAAACGTTGATTTCCCGTTTTTATTACGAGAATTACCAAAAAGATATTATCTTTGTAGCTGATTATGAGAGTTCCGTTAGTCAGTTTCATCATACCCTACCACAACGAATCGGCCGAGATGCTTGACATGTGTATCAGGAGCATACGGTCATTGGCGCTCACGGATAATGAGCGTGAAATCATCGTGGTAGACGACGGTTCGGAAACAGACCTCTTGAAGGGTGCAGGGCAGCATTCTACCGTTGTGAAATACATCAGGCAGGAGAACCAAGGCGTGAGCGTCGCAAGGAATACGGGTTTGGAGGCTGCTTGCGGAGAGTATGTTCAATTGGTCGATGCCGACGACTGGCTCGTCAAAGCGCACTACGACCATTGCCTGTACCTGCTTAGAAGCCAGAAGCCAGATGTGGTTGCCTTCTCTTTCACCCATGATGGCAAAGAGCGCCATGATGCCGAAGACTTTACGATGGAAAGCGGTGCCGACTACATGTCACAACACAACATGTACGGTTCGGCCTGCTGCTACTTGTTCAAGCGTCAGCTGACTGATGGTTTGCGGTTCAAGGAAGGCAAACGCTATTCGGAGGACGAGGAATTTACGGCCCTGCTGATGGTACAAGCCCACAAGACATGTGTCACCACAGCCCCGGCCTACTACTATCGAAAGCACAACGCATCGGCCACTCACCAGAACGACCCGAAGAACTTAGAGACGCGCTTGAGCGAGCAACTCGACACACTTCTGAGTCTGCGCAAGGCGCTCCCTACCCTGCCTTGTCAGCAAAAAGCTGGGTTGGAACGCAGGGTGGCTCAGTTGGCGATGGACTATCTGTATAATACCATCAGATGGAAACGCTCATCGAAAGATTTAGAAATTGCAATAAATAGTTTGACAGACAACGGTCTATACCCTCTTGTCAGCAAGAAATATACCACCAAGTACAAATGGTTTCGCAGGCTGATGGAGACCTCGCTTGGACGCCGTCTGCTACTGGTTGTCATACCCATCTTATCCCACTAATACTTCATGAGAATACTCCTCTTAGGCGAATACAGCAACGTGCATGCTACTTTGGCTGAGGGCCTCAGGGAACTCGGCCATGAAGTGGTGGTGGTATCGGATGGAGACTACATCTACCACTATAAGACCGACATCCCGCTCTGCAGGGAAGGGAAGGGAAAATGGAGCGCCATCAAGTATGTGACCAAGCTCTTGATGCTGCTCCCCAAGCTGAGGAGATTTGACATCGTGCAACTGGTGAATCCTGACTTTCTCTCATTGAAGGCCGAACGACAGCTGCCCGTCTATCGTTATTTGCGCCACAACAACCGCCGAGTTGTGCTGGGTGCTTTCGGCAATGACTGGCAATGGGTGCACAGCGGCTTGCATGAACGTCTTTTCCGCTATGGTGATTTCTACATCGGCGACACACCTCGTGAAAATGCTTATGCAAGAATGCTGGCTAAAGAGTGGATTGGTACGAAAAAGGGAGAGCTGAGCCAAATGGTGGCAAAAGACTGCGACGCCATCGTTCCATGCCTGTATGAATACGACAAGTGCTACCGGCAAGTCTACCCGGAGAAGACCCACTTCATACCGTTACCTGTCAAGACACCAACAACGAAGAACACGTGTGAACGCGAAACTCATTTGCCCATCAAGTTTTTCATTGGTATCAAGCGCCATATGATGGACTACAAAGGAACAGACATCATGTTGGAGGCGCTGAACATAATGAAAGAGAAATATCCCGACCGTTGCGAAGTGAGTATAGCCGAGGATTTGCCGTTCGAACAATACATGGAAATGATGAGTGGAAACGACGTCATTCTCGACCAGTTGTACTCATATACGCCTGCTATGAATGCATTGCAGGCAATGGCGATGGGATTGGTGTGCATGGGTGGCGGCGAGCCTGAGAACTACGAGATTTTGCACGAAAAGGATCTAAAGCCAATCATCAACATACAGCCGTCGCTAGATGATACTTGCCGTGCTTTAGAACAACTCATAATGAATCCACATCAACTTAGCGAGTTGAAACGACAGAGTATTCAATATGTGGAGCGTCATCATCATTACCTTAAAGTGGCCCACCAATATGCAGACCTCTATCAGCATCTCTTAAAAGACAAATAGGAAATCACTATTTGCCATTCCCAACGACCGCCGCCAAGACACTTTCCAACTTTCTCCCAATCGTGGCCGGACTGGCCATGCGTGCCACCATTTCAGACAATTCCTGCGGCTTTACCGAGTCTTTCTCCATCATGGCCAACATGGCTTTCATCAAGGTCTCAGCATCATTAACTGGCACAAAAACAGCACCTTCCGATGGACGCACACTCATGGGAATGGCCTCAGTAGAAATGACCGGAATGCCCGTACTTAATGCCTCCAGCAACACCAAACCCTGCGACTCACCACGCGTAGCCAGTACTAGGGCATCACTCTCGTATAGACAAGATCGTACGCCTTCTTTATCCAACTCGCCCAAACAACTCACCTGCTGAGCGCATGAATAGCCGGCCAGCATCTTCTTGCAAGCCGCACTATCGGTTCCACGTCCGGCGATCACCAAGCGTACATCGGAACGAATGCGCACCAACTGATCGAATGCCTCAAACAACACATCATAGCCTTTTCGTTCGTCGAAAATAGCCAGACAACAGAAACAGAACGAACGTCCCTCAACAGGCCGACGGGCCCGACATGCATAGAAGTCGACGTCGACTACATTAGGAATGAAGACGTGACGGTAGCTGTTAGGGAAGTAACCCGAAAGTTCGTCGGGAAGCTCATCGGAGACCGTAATCACCGCCCCCGCCTGCTGATAAGCACGCTGAATCATAGGGATAGCCCATTCGCGCGATGAGCGCCTCTCAAATTCCTGTATGAATATCTCCTTAGGCAGATGCTCAGTAATTACATACGGAACATGATAGGCATCGGAAAGAAGCATCGCCGCATAGCCGGCCCACTTGCCACAATGCGCATGGATAACATCGGGCTTGCCATATTGCCTGACATAAGCCGCAAACATCGTTTGCACACCAGCTACCCAACGCCTGACGTTTGGTCGGATGACCTTGGGAAGCCCATGCATGAAATGCTGATAGACGGAAATGCCGTCTGCCTCGTGCCAATACGTACTGAGCGGATAGCAGAAATAACGCCAGCCACTAATGCGGAGCGACAATTGCACATTGCTGATGATGCGCACTTCATGCCCCAAAGACTGCAAAGCCTTTGCCTGTTCCAGACAAAACTCTCCACCGTAGGGCGTGAAGAAAGAGGGTAATTCAACAATATGCACGAATAATGTTGTTTAGAAGTGTGGGTATCAGACGGAAGTGACGAATTGGAATAAAAAGATAGGAGTCAGGCTCAGTAGTATCAATACTTCTGAATCCTAACTCCTAAACAGTTGTTGTGGGTGGATTATGCCTCAGGAGCAGCCTCCTCTGTAGCAGCTGCGTCTGCATTAGCAGCAGCCTCGGCCTCAGCCTTGGCGGCAGCCTCAGCGGCCTTCTTCTCAGCTACCTTCTTTGCAATCTCCTCATTCACCTTTTTCTCTGCCTGAAGAGCGGTGGCAGCAGCCTCTTTCTTAGCCTTCACCTCGGCCTCGCGGACCTTGTTCAGACCATTCTGCTTGTCAGCCTTCCATGCGTCGAATTTCTTCTGGGCAGCAGCCTCGTCGAAAGCGCCCTTCTTCACACCACCTTTCAGGTGCTTCATCAGGTAAACGCCCTCACGGCTAAGGATGTTACGAACTGTGTCTGTGGGCTGTGCACCTACCTCTACCCAGTAGAGAGCACGCTCAAAATTCAAATCTACTGTGGCGGGATTGGTGTTAGGGTTGTAAGTACCAATCTTCTCAGTAAATTTACCATCACGTGGTGCTCTAACGTCAGCGATCACGATGCTATAGAAAGCATAACCTTTACGACCACCGCGTTGCAATCTGATTTTTGTTGCCATTTTTTGTTGTAATTTTTTTAATTAGGTTTGAATTTTATGCTACTATCTCGTAATAGCGGCTGCAAAGGTACTAAAAAGTTAGGAGTAAGAGGGTAATTGGAGGCTTTTAATCTTTCGCCTTTAACATTATTTTGCTATTAATTATAAAATAACGGGCGTTTGAATGTCAATAACTGCCAACTATTTCGTATTTTTGCACCGCATGAAGACCGAATTGTCTATACTCATTCCTACGTACAACGACCCATGCGTTGTGTTAGTAAGTCAGCTTCAGCAACAGGCCGGGCAATTGTCAGCCACGGGGTTGCGATATGAGATTATTGTGGCAGACGACTGTTCGACAGATGAATCGGTGGTTCAAACGAATGCAAAGGTTGAACAGACAGACCATTGCCGTCTGATTCGTCCCGACAAGAACCTAGGCAGAGCAGCTATTCGCAATTTCCTGGCCAAGACCGCCCGCTACGAATGGTTGTTGTTTGTTGATGGTGACATGCAAGTGAATCGTCACGACTTTCTTGAGCGGTATCTTCAGGACGATAGTGGAACGGTTGTCTATGGAGGATATACTTTAGGAGATGGTAGCTGCACAAACTTGAGGTATCTCTATGAAAAAAGTTGTGAAAACCAGCACACGGTAGACCAACGCAAGAAGCATCCCAACAAAGACTTCCATACCTCTAATTTCCTCGTAAGGCGCTCTTTGTTCCTATCCCACCCTCTCAACGAAGAATTCCTTCACTACGGATATGAGGATGTTGTATGGGGCAAAACGCTCAACGAACAAGGCATCAACATCACACATATAGACAACCCTGTCTGCTTTGTGTCGTTCGAGGACAATCAATCTTTTATTGAGAAAACAGAAGAAGGTCTGCGCACCCTTCACCAGTTCAGCGAGGAGTTGAAATCAGACTCACGCTTGCTACAAGCTATCAGCAGCATGAGTCTCATGCGTGCACCTGCTCGATGGTTGTTCCAAATAGGCAGGAAAGCCATTCGGAAACGCTTATGCGGCAAACACCCTTCGCTAGCATTGTTTCACATCTACCGCATCGGATACTACCTCACGCTATAGATTTCCACTAGATTCAAAAAGATAACATACAAATTACAAGTAAAGATATGATGAGAAGATTCGCGTTTAAAATGTTCCTCAAGCCTGGTTGTGAGGAAGAGTACGCCAAGCGCCATGCTGCCATCTGGCCGGAACTGAAACAAATGATTAAAGAGCAAGGTGTGAGCAACTACAGCATCTACTGGGACCGCGGCACCAATATTCTCTTCGGCTATCAGGAATGCTCGAAGGAAGGCAGCTCGCAAGATACCGAGCATGTCGACCCGATTACCCAGAGATGGTGGGACATGATGGCAGATATTATGGAGGTGAACCCCGACAACTCGCCTGTTACCATTCCCATTGAGGAGCTCTTCCACATGGATTAGCGCTCAATTGAGTCAACCCACTATCAGCCTAATTCAACCGTCGTAGCGAGCTGAAGTCCAGTCCTTTACTCCAAGTCTACCACCGTGATGCCATGTCCGCCAAATTGCACATGCTCGTCGCGGAAATGGGTGACATTGGGAATGGTAGCTAGATACTGGCGAATGAGCTGGCGGAGAATACCTGTACCAGTACCGTGCAATATACGTACGCGCGGCATACCTACCAAAATAGCATCATCAATAAAATAAGTGACGGCGTTGATAGCCTCGTCGCCACGCATACCACGCACATCGAGGTCTTGCTTGAAATTGAGTTTTCGATGGTCAATAGCCTCACGGGTAGACCTTGACAGATTGTTGGCATTAAGACTTGCATGTGGTGTATCGGCAACTGGTTTTTCCTCAGCTTTCACGCGCTCCAGTCTTTCCATTCGCATCTTGGTACGCATATCGCCGAAAATCACCGTCACCATTTTACCATTTATAGACATTATCTTTCCTACCGTAGAGAGCCCCTTTATGCGCACAGAGTCGCCCTCCAGCAACGTAGAGTTATCCTCTGCTACGCCCTTGCCAATAGCCTTGAGTTTGATGGCTGCCTCCTTGTCCTGTTCAGCCCTTTTTGCCTTGCGTTGGGCTTTTCGGGCCTTACGCTCTTCCATCTGGCGCAACTTCTTGGCAAAGTCCTCATCGCTCATCACACCCTGCTCCTGGCCGCGCACTACATCATTCTCAAAGCGTTTCAACTCTTCTCTTATCTTGCGAGTTTCTTCTTTGTCGGCCTGATTCTCTCGAATTTCCTTTATGGCATTCTCTATGCGCTTATTACTCTCTCGCAAAAGTTCCTCTGCCTGCTCACGGGCGCGTTGAAGTATCTGCTTACGCTGGCTTTCAACATCGGCCAGCTGTCCTTCATAACGCGAAATGGTTTTCTCGATGTCTTTCTCGCGCTGATGAATGTTTTGGCGTTTGTTTTCCCAATAACGCTTGTCTCGCACAATATCCTGCAGGTATTTGTCACTCTGAATATAATCGGCACCCACTATCTCCGACGCATCACGAATCACCTCGTCGGGAATGCCTGTCTTACGAGCAATCTCGATAGCAAACGAACTGCCCGGACGGCCTATTTGCAACTGGAAAAGGGCCTGCATCTCATGGCGGTCGTAAAGCATGGCACCATTAACCACACCCTCATGGTCGTCGGCAAAATGCTTCAGATTCTGATAGTGAGTTGTAATCACTCCAAAAGCCTTTCGCATCCAAAACTGCTTAAGCACGGCCTCGGCAATGGCTCCGCCTATCTGGGGCTCGGTACCTGTACCAAACTCATCAATTAGCAACAAAGTTCGGCTATTAGCGTGGCGCATCATCTGCTTCATGTTTAGCAAGTGGCTCGAATAAGTAGACAAGTCGTTCTCGATGCTCTGTTCATCGCCAATATCAATCATAATATTCTGAAAAACGCCCGTTTTACTACGGTCTCCAATAGGAACAGACAAGCCGCATTGCAACATATATTGCAACAATCCCACCGTTTTCAGACACACAGATTTTCCTCCCGCGTTAGGGCCAGAAATAATCAGCAAACGCTGGTCGGCCGAGAGAATAATGTCGAGAGGCACCACAGCCTTGTCCTGACGCGACAAGGATAATGCCAGCAGAGGGTGAACGGCACGTATCCAGTCAATATATGGCTGCTCCGTCACCTCAGGCTCAAAAGCATTAAAAAGCTTGGCTAATTCGGCTTTGGCACGAATCAAGTCTATTTGAGCCATAAACTGATACGACTCAAGAATATCTCTCACGTGCGGTCTGACCTGTTTGGTAAACTCAGTCAGAATACGAATGATTTCCCTTCTCTCGTCAGCCTCCAACTCACGAATACGGTTATTGGCCTCCACCACTTCTGCGGGTTCAATAAAAACGGTCTTACCCGAGGCACTTTCGTCATGCACAATGCCCTTGATGCGGCGTTTCAAGCCTGGCGCAACGGGAATCACCAGACGACCATCACGTAAGGTTGGAGTCACATCTTTCTCTACTAAGCCTTCGCTTTGGGCCGACCTCAATATATTATATAATGTACGAGAGACGCTACCTTCAGTCTTAGCTAGCTCGCGCCGGATTGCCCCCAACTCTGCCGAGGCAGTATCCTTGATTCTTCCAAATTTGTCAAGTATCTGGTCGATACGCTTCACCAGTTCAGGAAAGGTCACCACATACTCTGCCAGACTATGGAGCGTCGGGTAGCGCCAAACAGGCTGATCACCACCGTCGTTGCGGTTGAGAAAAAGAACAATCTGATGAATCGTGTCGAGAGAGCGCTTCAAATCGAAGAGTTCTTCTTCCTCCAGATGAGTACCCTCAATCCTGATACGGGAAACACTCTCCCGCACATCGAAAAAATATTGCAAGGGAAACTCCTCAGTACCCTCTAGTATACGGCGGAACTCCCTAATTTGCTGCATCCATTCATTAATAACATAAGCCTGGTCAGAGAAAGCCACCGAATCAACCTTCTCTTTACCCAGTTTGCTCAAGCAACGCTCTTTTAGCAATGCTCTTATCTCGTCGAAACCAATTTTGCTCTCAAAACTATTTGGATAAATCATGGTGCAAAGGTAATAAGAAGTTAAGAGTAAAACACGAAGCGTTAAGAGTTTTTATCAACATATCACGTTAAAATTTCTTAAACCAATAATGTTTTTCTCCTGTGCTTTCGCAATTCTCAATTTTACTTTGTACCTTTGCACTCGCTTTTCAAATAAGACTGCTTGAAAATGCTTAGGAGAGATGGTAGAGTGGTCGATTACAACGGTCTTGAAAACCGTCGTGCTGAGAGGCACCGGGGGTTCGAATCCCTCTCTCTCCGCAATATCACCTGATTATCAGTGATTTACAAGGTTTACACCCAGTTTTACACCCAAAAAATGTAAAGTTGGGTGTTTTTTTGTCTATGCTAAACTCTTTTCCATTTGCTAATTCCTTAAACTCATAATCTGGAGGTCCCAGGTTCAAGCCCTGGCTGGTCCACACTGAAAATCAAGCACTTACAATGATTTTGTAGGTGCTTTTTCTTTTCTTGGTGAACATGAGGTGAACATAGAGAACCCGAAGTGACCTTGGGGTGACCTTCTGTAATTTAGTGCGATTACTTGTGAGTGCATGAAATGTTTTTGCCTTTATATTGGGTACGGGAAGCAGTGAGAGACTAATTTTGAAATCTGATGAGATGCCAGTCCACGATACATTCTCTAACAGATAGGCAGTAGCCATCTTGCGTTACTTCTCTTCAGTTGAGTCAAGGCATGAATGGATACGAGCTGAAGCATTGCTGTCATTCTATTACCACCCAATGGACGCCTTTATTTGGGCCTATATGCTTAATTTTGCCAGACTCTTGTAGTAAATGATGGTTTCGCTATAAAACACCAGCGAGACAAACAAATAAAAATTGTCTATCTCGCTGGTATTAAATGATTTAGACTAAATAAAGTCTACTAATACTCATCCTCGTTGAAAACTTTATTTCATACGCTTTTATACTGACTATCAGTCATTTGTGCTATAATTAACTATTTTTATCCAAACAAACCGCACTATCAGAGGCGATATGGAGCGATTAGAAGGTAAATTGGACAAACAAATGATTCGTATCGTATGAAACTTACAAAATTCTTTCTTAACACACTGAGCAATATACTACACATACTGTTTTATTGTCAATCTTGATAAGATGAATTTTAATCCTATATGAGAACGAATCTGTCTAAAGTTGCTTGAATTCAAAAAGGATGAATAATATAGGGGAAAAGAAAGTCATAAGAAAAGGGAACCAAGTTTGCTTGGTTCCCTTTGATATAAAGTTTAGGTGTTGGACTTACCTGATGAACAACAGTTCGCGATACTTTGGCAGAGGCCAGAGGCCGTCGTCAACGATGAGTTCGAGCTTGTCTATCTGGTAGCGAATCTTGTCGAACATCGGGGTGATGGTGTCGTGGTAGGCGATGGCTTTCTGGTGCTCGTCTGCAATCTTGTTGGCAACCTTGCGGGCCTCGACAAGCTCCTCCACCTGTGTTTCGATGGTGGCTGTGCGCTCTGCTATCTCCTCGATGAGCTTAAGGTTGCGCGCATTCAGCTGGCTGGCCTTCTCCTTCGGGAATACGCCCGACATGCGCTCGACGTTCCTTAGGAGCAGGCTCTGATAGCTGGTGGCAATGGGGATGATGTGGTTCATGGAGAGGTCGCCTAGCACACGAGCTTCAATCTGAATCTTCTTCGTGTAGGTTTCCCACTTCACTTCGTTGCGAGCCTCCAGTTCCTTCTTTGTCATCACACCGAGGCTCTCGAACATACGGATGCTGTCTTCGTCGAGATAACGCTCGAAGATGACGGGGCAGGAAGTTTCTGTGTCCAGTCCACGCTTGGCGGCTTCTTCCTTCCACGCGTCGCTGTAGCCGTTGCCATCGAAGCGGATGGGCTTGCACACCTTGATGTCCTCGCGGAGGATGTCGATGATGGCGTGGAACACGGCGCTGTGTTCTGTGCCTGCCAGTTTCTTCTCGAACTCAGGGATGCGGGCATCCACTCGCTTCTTGAACTCCACCAAGGCTTCGGCCACCGCACTGTTGAGGGCAATCATGGCTGAGGCGCAGTTGGCCTCGGAGCCTACGGCGCGGAACTCAAATCGGTTGCCGGTGAAGGCGAAGGGCGACGTGCGGTTGCGGTCGGTATTGTCGATGAAGAGTTCGGGAATCTCAGGAATATCCATCTTCATGCCCTGCTTGCCGGTCATGGCGAGGATGTCCTGCACGTCGGCCTTCTCAATGTGGTCTAAAAGCTCGCTGACCTGCTTACCGAGGAACGAGGAGATGATGGCTGGCGGCGCCTCGTTGGCTCCTAAGCGGTGTGCATTGGTGGCCGACATGATGCTGGCCTTCAGCAGTCCGTTGTGTCGATATACGCCCATCAGCGTCTCGACAATGAAGGTGGCGAAGCGAAGGTTCTGCTCAGCTGTCTTGCCGGGGGCATGCAGCAGCACGCCATTGTCGGTAGAGAGGCTCCAGTTGTTGTGCTTGCCCGAGCCATTAATGCCGGCAAAGGGCTTTTCGTGGAGCAGCACGCGGAAGCCGTGCTTGCGGGCAACGCGCTTCATCACCGACATGAGCAGCATGTTGTGGTCGACAGCCAGGTTGGTCTCCTCGAAGATGGGTGCCAGTTCAAACTGGTTGGGAGCGACCTCGTTGTGGCGCGTCTTGCAGGGGATGCCCAGTTCGAGAGCCACGATTTCCAACTCGCGCATGAAGGCAGCCACGCGCTCGGGTATGGCCCCGAAGTAGTGGTCGTCCATCTGCTGGTTCTTGGCAGAGTCGTGGCCCATCAGCGTGCGTCCTGTCAACAGCAGGTCGGGACGAGCCGAGTAGAGGCCTTCGTCTACCAGGAAGTACTCCTGCTCCCAACCGAGGTTCGAGGTCACCTTTTTTACAGTCGGGTCGAAGTAGTGGCACACGTCGGTGGCAGCCACGTTCACGGCGTGCAACGCACGCAGCAGCGGAGCCTTGTAGTCGAGTGCTTCGCCCGTGTATGAAATAAAGACGGTGGGAATACACAGGGTGTCGTCGATGATGAACACGGGGCTGGTGGGGTCCCAAGCCGAGTAGCCGCGAGCCTCAAACGTAGAGCGAATGCCACCACTGGGGAACGACGAGGCGTCGGGCTCCTGCTGCACGAGCAGCTTGCCGGTGAACTCCTCTACCATGCCGCCCTTGCCGTCGTGCTCAATAAACGAGTCGTGCTTCTCGGCTGTGCCTTCGGTCAGCGGCTGAAACCAGTGGGTGTAGTGCGTCACGCCATTCTCCGTGGCCCACTGCTTCATGCCGACAGCCACGGCATCGGCCACCTCGCAGTCGAGGCGGGCCCCATTCTCAATGAAGTCAATCATCTTCTCGTACACGTCCTTGGGCAGGTACTTGTACATTTTCTCACGGTTGAAGACCTTCTGTCCGAAATACTTGGCCGGACGATCTGCGGGTGTTTTTACGTCGAGCGGCTTCTTCTTGAAAGCCTCGCCGACAACCTGAAATCTTAATGTTTCCATCATTTTAATTTACGATTTGACAAGTTACTTTTTACTATTTAGTTAATTATTCTTCCATTGCGCGATGCGCTGCAGGGCTTCCTCGGTCTGTTCATGACTGCCGAAGGCGGTGAAGCGCACGTAGCCCTCGCCGCTGGGGCCGAAGCCTACGCCGGGGGTGCAGACCACATTGGCACCATAGAGCAACTGCTCGAAGAAGTGCCAGGAGGTAGTGCCGTCGGGCACGCACATCCAAATGTAGGGGGCATTCTCGCCACCGTAGCACTCGAAGCCGAGGTTGCGCAAGACGCTGAGCATGCGGGCAGCGTTCTGCATGTAGTAGTCGATGGTCGCACCGACCTGCTGCTTGCCCTCGGGCGAGTAGATGGCCTCAGCGGCTCGCTGCGAGATATAGCTTGTGCCGTTGAACTTGGTACACTGCCGGCGCAGCCACAGCTGGTTGAGCGAAATGCGCTCGCCCTCGAAGGTGGCCACGCTGACGTCCTTTGGCACGATGGTGTAGCCGCAGCGCACCCCCGTGAAACCGGCCGTCTTGGAGAACGAGCGGAACTCGACGGCGCACTTCCGCGCACCGCGAATCTCGTAGATGCTGTGAGGAATCTCCGGGTCGCGGATATAAGCCTGATAGGCGGCATCGAAGAGGATGAGCGCGTCGTTCTTCAGCGCGTAGTTCACCCACTTGCGCAACTCCTGCTTGGTGATGACGGTGCCCGTGGGGTTATTCGGAAAGCAGAGGTAGATGACATCCACGGGGCGCCCCTTGGGCAGTTCGGGCACGAAACCGTTCTCGGCCGTGGTGGGCATGTAGCGCACGTTGGTCCAGCGGCCGTCGCGGTAGGTGCCGCAGCGGCCTATCATCACATTCGAGTCGATGTAGACGGGGTAGATGGGGTCGGTCACGCCAATGAAGTTGTCCCAGTGGAGCAGCTCCTGGAAGTTGCCTGTATCGCTCTTCGCACCGTCGTTGATAAACACCTCGTCGAGACTGAGGCGCACGCCGCGCGGGGCGAAGTCGTTCTTCAGGATAGCTTCGCGCAGGAAGTCGTAGCCTTGCTCCGGGCCGTAGCCCCGGAAACCGTCGGCGGTGGCCATCTCGTCGACGGCCTTGTGCATGGCCTCGACCACGGCAGGGCAGAGCGGCTGTGTGACGTCGCCAATGCCGAGCGAGATGACGTCGGCCTTGGGGTGCATCACCTTGAAGGCGTTCACCTTCTTGGCGATGTCGGCGAAGAGGTAGTTCGCCTGGAGGTTCAGGAAGTGGATGTTTACTAATGCCATTGTTATTTCGTTTTCTTTCGTTATTTTGTTATGTCGGTATTTCGACATTACGGTATTTCGACCTCGCCGTCGAAGACGAAGGCGGCCGGGCCAGTCATGTAGACGTGGTTTTTCTGGAAAAAGCGTCCTTCGGCCGAGCGGTCGGCTTCGAGCCACTCAATACGGAGCGTACCGCCATCCATCACGATGTTGCTCGCTCTGCCTGCGCGTCCTGTCATACAGGCTGCAACGGCTGTGGCACAGGCGCCTGTGCCGCACGCCAGGGTGATGCCGCTGCCCCGTTCCCACACGCGCGTCCTGATGCGCCCATCGGCTTCCATGCGGGCAAACTCTATGTTGCAGCGTTGCGGGAAGGCCTGGTGGTGCTCAAGCACGGGCCCTGTCTGGCCCACTTGGTCGACGTCGTCGGTGAAGACTACGTAATGGGGATTGCCCATCGAGACAAAGGAAGCCTCAAGCCCAGTGGCAAGGGTGGGATTGAAGAGGGTTTCGTCTTCAAAAACCGGCTCACCCATATCGACAGAGACGGACTCTACTATATTATTAATCATGTGAAGATAGAGTGTTTTGATGCCTGAGAGCGTCAGCAGACGGATTTCCGTCTTGCTCGTAAAGCCCTTCTCATAGAGGTACTTGCCTATGCAGCGCGAGGCATTGCCACACATCATGGCCTCACTTCCGTCGGCATTGAAAATGCGCATGGCATAGTCGGCCATTCCCAAGCTTTGCTCGCCTGCCCGTAGCCTTTCTGGCCCAGGACTGCGGTCAATGAGCACCAGTCCGTCGGAGCCGATGCCCTTGTGCCGGTCGCTCCAGACCTTGGCACAGGTGTGCGGGTCGGCAATGGGGTGGTGCATGGCATCAACGTAGATGTAGTCGTTGCCACAGCCGTGCATCTTGGTGAATTTTATCTTGGGCATGATGTTGTTTTTTCGTTATGACTTTATATCGTTCTACCGAAGAAAGGTGTCCACTTTCTTGGCGGTCTCCATTCCGCTGGCCATGGCGCGAACCACCAGCGAGGCGCCGTTCTGAGCATCGCCGCAGACGAAGACGTTCTTCAGACTCGCTTTGTTCGAAGAAGCGTCCCTTTGGGCCGAGCGCTCGGGATACTGCGGATACTCGGGCTTCAGAAATCCCATGGCGAGCAGGCAGAGCTCGGCCTTAATGACTTCGGGCTCGCCTTTCTCGACCATAATCGGACGGCCACCAGCGGGATTGGGTTTCCAGTCTATTTCCTGCACCTTGACGCCAGTGAGCCGGCCGTTCTCGCCAAGAAATTCAAGCGTATTGATGTTCCAGCGGCGCGTGCAGCCCTCCTCATGGCTCGAGGTGGTCTTGAGCGTGCGCGGCCAGTTGGGCCACGGGTTCTGCGGGTCGTCGGGACCTTCCGTCGGGCGCGGCATAATCTCTATTTGCGTCACGCTCTTGCAGCCCTGCCGATGAGCTGTGCCTATGCAGTCGCTGCCGGTGTCGCCGCCACCAATGACCAGCACATTCTTGCCTTTGGCAGTGATGCGCTCGTCTTTGCCAAACTCGATGCCGGCGAGAATCCGATTCTGCTGAGACAGCAGTTCGAGGGCAAAATGCACGCCCTTGAGCGAGCGGCCGGGGATGGGGAGGTCGCGGGCGGTGGGGGTACCGGTGGCGATGACCACGGCTGAATATTGCGGTGCGAGCTCCGATGGTATCGCAGCATACGGCACAGCTTCGCCGTAGCGAAACTCAATGCCTTCCTGCTCCATCAGTCGGATGCGGCGGTCAATGATGGCCTTGTTCAGTTTGAAGTTGGGAATGCCATAGCGCAAGAGGCCACCAGCGGCTTCGTTCTTCTCGAAAACGGTCACAGCATAGCCCTGCCGGTTGAGCACGTCGGCTGCTGCCAGACCGGCAGGACCGGCACCGACCACAGCTACCCTCTTGCCATTCCTGACGGGCACTCGCGGCTGGACATATCCCTCGCGAAAAGCAGCCTCGACAATGGCAGCCTCGTCCTCGCGGTTGGTCGTCGGTTCGTGGTTGAAGCGGTTGAGCACACAGGCCTTTTCGCACAGTGCCGGACAAATGCGGCCTGTGAACTCGGGAAAGGGATTGGTGCTTGCCAGCAGTCGGTAGGCCTGTTCCCACTCGCCTTTATACAGGGCGTCGTTCCATTCGGGTGCCTTGTTCCCAAGCGGACAAGCCCAGTGGCAGAAAGGCACGCCGCAGTCCATGCAGCGGCTTGCCTGAAGCTTACGCTCACGCGTATTGAGCGTCTGCTCCACCTCGCCGAAATCGTGAATTCTATCGTGAATAGGGCGATATCCCGCCTCTTGGCGGTGTACGTCTAAAAATGCTTTCGGATTTCCCATTTCAATTTACTATTTGAGAATTTACTATTTACAATTTAGTAGTCTCGTTGGATGTCGGCAATCTTTTCGTGCAGTCGCGCCATCTTCTCCTCTTCGAGCACGCGCTTGTACTCGATGGGCACCACCTGGATGAAGTCGTCGATGCAGCGATGCCAGTCGTCAAGCAGGCGTCCTGCCAAGGCCGAGCCGGTGTGCAGATAATGCTGGCGAATCAGCTCGAGCAGCTCCTTGCGCGACACGCTGTCCTCTACCAACGAGAGTTCCACCATATCCATATTGCAGTAGTAGTCAAAGGTGTGGTCGGGATCGTAGGCATAGGCCACACCGCCCGACATGCCGGCTGCGAAGTTGCGGCCCGTCTTGCCCAGCACCACAACGCGCCCGCCGGTCATATACTCGCAACAGTGGTCGCCAGCGCCCTCGATGACGGCGATGGCACCCGAGTTGCGCACGCCAAAGCGTTCGCCCACCTTGCCGTTGACGTACATTTCGCCACTGGTGGCGCCGTAGAGTCCTGTGTTGCCGGCAATGATGTTCTCTTCCGCCTTGAAGTTGTCGTTGCTCCTACTGGGCGGCAGTATCGAGATGCGTCCGCCACTGAGCCCCTTGCCGAAATAGTCGTTGCACTCGCCCTCGAGCTTGATGTTGACACCGCGAACGGCGAATGCGCCAAACGACTGACCGGCCGAGCCTTTGAACTTGATATTGATGGTATCGGCAGGCAAACCGGCTTCGCCATACTTTTTGGCAATGACGCCCGAGAGCATAGTCGTCACGGCGCGGTCGGTGTTCTTGATGGCATAGTCGAGCGTCACCTCTTCGCCACCATCAATAGCCTTCTGGGCAGCACGTATAATCTGCTCGTCCTTCACGCCAGTCACCTTTGTGTAGGCGCCACGATTCCAGTACAAGGCATTACCGCTGTCGGGCTTGTGCAGCAGGCGCGTAAAGTCGATGGTTTTCTGCTTGTCCGTCATACCGCTGCTAACAACCTCAATGAGTTCGGTATGGCCGATTATCTCCTTCAGCGAACGGACACCAATCTCGGCAAGATACTCCCGCACCTGCCGTGCCAGCATCGTGAAGTAGTTGACCACGTATTCGGCCCTGCCCTCGAAGTGCTTGCGCAATTCGGGATTCTGCGTGGCCACGCCCATCGGACAAGTATTTGTGTTGCACTTGCGCATCATCACGCAGCCCAGCACAATCAGCGGCAGCGTGCCAAACGAGAACTCGTCGGCGCCGAGCATGGCCATGACGACGACGTCCTTTGCCGTCTTCAGCTGTCCGTCGGTCTGCAGGCGCACCTGATTGCGCAGGCCGTTTCTGACCAGTGTCTGCTGTGTCTCTGCCAAGCCAATCTCCGGCGATATGCCTGCAAAGCGCATGCTCGAAGCAGGACTTGCACCAGTGCCGCCCTCGGCACCACTAATAACGATGAGGTCGGCCTTTGCCTTCGCCACACCAGCAGCAATAGTTCCAACACCGCTTTCGGCAACCAGCTTCACGCTGACGGCAGCCGAAGGATTGATGTTCTTCAGGTCGAAGATAAGTTGCGCAAGATCCTCGATGCTGTAAATGTCGTGATGAGGAGGTGGCGAAATAAGACTAATGCCAGGAATGGCATTACGTGTCTTGGCAATGATGTCGTTCACCTTGAAACCTGGCAGTTGTCCGCCTTCGCCAGGCTTGGCGCCCTGTGCCACCTTAATCTGTATTTCCTCGGCATTCACCAAGTATTCAGCGGTCACGCCAAAGCGTCCCGAGGCAATCTGCTTGGTCTTGCTCGACAGCGAGACGCCATCGACTTCCGCATGGTAGCGGGCATTGTCCTCGCCGCCCTCGCCCGTGTTCGAGCGTGTGCCGAGCTTGTTCATGGCTAGTGCCAATGCCTCGTGGGCCTCTATGCTCAGTGCGCCAAACGACATGGCGCCCGTCACGAAATGCCTGACGATGGACTCAACAGGTTCGACCTCAGCCTCACCCCCAGCCCCTCTCCGAGTGGAGAGGGGAGTAGATACCTTCTTAAAGGTGAGAAAGTCGCGAAGGAAGATAGGCGATTCTTTTTCGTCGACGGCTTTTGACCATTCCTTGAACATTTCATAGTCCCCTTTGCGGCAAGCCAGCTGCAGTTTAGTAATCGTCTCAGGGTTCCAAGCATGCTTGATGCCGTCCTTACGCCACGAGAACTGCCCCTGATTCTTCAACGCAGTCTGCTCCTTAGCCTGCTGTTGCAGCCGCATCTGGTCGCGTGCAATCTCCCTAAGGCCTATGCCCCCGATGGTGCTGACCTCAGTGCCGAAGTATCTGCTCAGCAAGTTTTCGCTCAGGCCAATGCTCTCGAAAATCTTTGCACCGCGATAGCTGCGGATGGTAGAGATGCCCATCTTCGACATGATTTTCTTCAAGCCCTTGTCCACGGCCTTGATATAGTGGGCCTCAGCAGTGGCATAGTCTTCCTGAATCTTCCCACGCCTGACGAGATCGTCGAGAACAGCAAACGCCATATAGGGACACAGAGCACTGGCACCATAGCCCAAGAGCAGCGCTGCATGCATTGTTTCACGTATCTCGCCACTTTCGACAATGAGGGCAGTCTGCACGCGCTTGCCGAAGCTAATCAGATGATGATGGACGGCACTCACGGCTAATAAAGACGGGATTGCAGCCTGCTGCTTATCGATGTCGCGGTCAGAGAGGATGATATAGTTCACCCCCTCGTCAACGCTTGCCTCGGCTGCTTTGCAGAGTTCGTCGAGTGCCTGGCGCAGGCCTTCTTCGCCCTTGGCCATCTCAAACGTCATCGCCAGCTTCTTCGTGTTGAATCCCTTGTACCTTATATTACAGAGTATGTCGAGCTGTGTGTTCGTCAGCACGGGTTGCGGCAGGCGCACCATCTTGCAGTTCGAGGCATCGGGCGTGAGGATGTTGGTACCCACGGCGCCGATATACTCCGTGAGCGACATGACCAGCTCTTCGCGTATCGGGTCGATGGCGGGATTGGTCACCTGGGCAAACTGCTGGCGGAAATAATTAAAGAACACCTGCGGACGGTCGCTGATGACGGCCAGCGGCGTGTCGTTGCCCATGGCCGCCACAGGCTCCTGACCCGTCGTAGCCATGGGGACAATCGTGCGGTCGATATCCTCCTGGCCAAAGCCGAAGGTGATGAGTTTCTGCTCCAGGTTGCTCACGGCATTGTCGACGTGCCGCCCGCTCTTCAGTTTCTCAAGTTGCACACGGTTCTCGCTGAGCCACTCGCGATAGGGATGGGCCTTGGCCAACTGATCCTTGATTTCGCCATCGTAGTAGATTTTGCCTTCCTGCGTATCGACGAGCAGAATTTTTCCAGGCTGCAGCCGGCCTTTGCCGACGACATCGGCGGGCTCGAAGTCCATCATGCCCACTTCCGAGGCCACCACCATCACGCCCTGACGGGTAATCGTGTAGCGCGATGGGCGCAAGCCGTTGCGGTCGAGCAGGCCGCCTGCGTAGCGTCCGTCGGAAAAGAGTAGCGCCGCCGGTCCGTCCCATGGCTCCATCAGAATAGAGTGGTACTCATAGAACGCCTTCAGGTCATCGGAGATGGGGTTCTTGTCGTTGAACGACTCTGGCACGAGGATGGCCATGGCCTGCGGCAGAGTGAGTCCGCTCATGGTGAGAAACTCGAACACATTGTCGAGCGATGCCGAGTCGCTCATGCCTTCCTGCACGATGGGACTCAAGTCACGGATGTCGCCCAAGGCCTCGCTCGAGAGCACGCTCTCGCGTGCCTTCATCCATCCGCGGTTGCCGCGAATGGTGTTGATTTCGCCGTTGTGGGCTAACAAGCGGAAGGGCTGGGCCAGTGCCCACGTAGGGAATGTGTTTGTGCTGAAACGGGAGTGCACCAGCGCCAATCCGCTTGTCAGGTAGGGGTTTGTCAGGTCAGGGAAATACCGCCGCAGCTGTCCGCTGGTGAGCATGCCCTTATAAATGATGTTTGTATTGGATAGCGAGCAGATGTAGAAGTCCGGGTGCGTGATGCGCCGCTCTATCTTCTTCCTGATTATATATAATGTGCGTGGCAGGACATCGGCTTTCTCTTCGGAAACACCCGTCACGAATATCTGCCTGATGGCCGGCTCCGCCTTTCGTGCAGCCTCGCCCAGCACCTCGGGACAGGTGGGCACCGTGCGCAGATGCATCAGTTGCAGTCCCTCGCGCTCTATCTCTTCAATCATCACCGAGAGAATCTGCTGCTGCTCGCTCTCGCCCTTGGGCAGAAACACCAGGCCCGTGCCGTACTGTCCTTTTTCCGGCACGGATATGCCTTGCAACAGAATGAACTCGTGGGGTATCTGCAGCATAATGCCCGCACCATCGCCCGTCTTGTCGCGCGTTTCGGCACCTCGGTGTTCCATGTTCTCCAGCACGCGTAGCGCCTGGTCTACCAGATCGTGACTCTTGCCGCCATGTATGTTCACCACCATGCCCACGCCGCACGCGTCGTGCTCATATTGTGGCTGGTAAAGTCCGTTTAGTTTTCTTTTTGTCATACAATCCTTACTTAATCTTTCCTTATTCTCGATTCTGGGTGCAAAGATAACACAAAAAGTCAGCAAAACAATCATATTAGCGACATAAATTTACCTTTTAATCGTACACAACTTTCATTTTGCTCATAATTTGGCAACATTTCAAACAAAACGAAAATAAACATTTCTCCCATTACGTCCTTTTGTTTACATTTTGTCATTTCGACAAAAAAAGTTGGTGCAAAGTTGGAAATTTATTCGGATTCTTTTCAACAATCGCCGTAACTTTGCGGCCGAAAGCTTTCACAGAAACAAGTAGTATTAATAAAAAAAGGTAAGAAGGTATGAAAAGGATTGAAGCAATTATCCGCAAGACCAAATTCGAAGAGGTAAAGGAAGCACTGCTGCAGTCGGACATCGACTGGTTTGAGTACCACAACGTGCACGGCATAGGGCAGAGCCGCCAGGAGCGCATCTACCGCGGCGTGCAGTACTCTACCGACGTGATAGAGCGCGTGGCGCTGACCATCGTCTGCCGCGACCCGCTGGTGGAGCCAACGGTGAAGGTCATTCTTCGTGTGGCGCATACGGGCGAAATAGGCGACGGCCGCATCTTCGTGAGCGACATGATAGATACATGGTCGATTCGCACAGGCGAGAACGGCGACACCGTACTGAGAGACAAAAAGTAAACAAGTAAACTGTAAAAGCGTAAATTATGGATAACTTATCACTCGACACTGTATGGATGCTGTTGGCAGCCATGCTGGTTTTCTGGATGCAGCCGGGCTTTGCGCTTTGCGAGGCCGGCTTCACACGGGGTAAGAACACTGCTAACATCCTGATGAAGAACTTCGTAGACTTCATGTTCGGCTCGCTCTTGTTCTTCTTCCTCGGCTTCGGATTCATGTTCGGCAGCGAGGGTGCCGGCTTCATCGGTATGCCCAACTGGGGCGACCTCTCTTTCTATAAAGGCGACCTGCCCGTAGAGGGCTTCCTGATTTTCGAAACCGTGTTCTGTGCCACCTCGGCCACCATCGTGAGCGGTGCCATGGCCGAGCGCACCAAGTTCTCGATGTATCTCGTCTATTCGGCATGTATCTCACTGTTCATCTACCCTGTAGAGGGCCACTGGACGTGGGGCGGCGGCTGGCTGTGCAACGACGCTGCCGACGGGTTTATGATGACCACCTTCGGCTCGGTGTTCCACGACTTTGCCGGCTCGGCCATCGTGCACAGCGTGGGTGGAGTGCTGGCCCTGATTGGTGCCATGGCCCTTGGTCCGCGCATTGGCAAGTACAGCAGCGACGGCAAGAGCCGCGCCATTCCCGGCCACAACCTGACGTTGGCCTCATTGGGCGTCTTCATCCTCTGGCTCGGCTGGTTCGGTTTCAACCCCGGTTCGCAGCTGGCTGCCTCGGGCGAGGTGAACCGCACAGCCATCAGCCATGTGTTCCTCACCACCAACCTTGCCGCCGTGGCAGGCGGCACGGCCACGATGTTCATCACGTGGATGAAGTATGGCAAGCCGTCGCTCTCGCTGACGCTCAACGGCGTGCTGGCCGGACTGGTGGGCATCACCGCCGGCTGCGACCTCGTGTCGCCCGTGGGGGCCATCATCATCGGACTTGTGTGTGGTGTGGTGCTGGTCTATGCCATCGAGTTCATCGACCACCGCTTGCACATCGACGACCCCGTGGGTGCTTCCTCAGTACACGGTGTGTGCGGCATTCTGGGCACACTCCTAACGGGCCTGCTCTCCACCTCGAACGGTGCTTTCTACGGCCACGGCTGGGGTTTCTTCGGTGCCCAGACGTTTGGCATTCTCTGCATCGACCTTTGGGCAGCCGCCTGCGGCCTGGTGCTGTTCTACGGCATCAAGCGTCTGCACGGCCTGCGCGTCGACAGTCGCATCGAAGAGGAAGGACTCGACATCTACGAACATGGCGAGAGTTGCTATAACTAATCATAAGAAAAAGGTATGAAAAAGATTGTTTTATTTGCAATGGGTCTGGTGCTGAGCAGCACCACCCTTGCTCAGGATAAGATAGAGACAACCGTCAGCAGCGACTTCGTGAGCAGCTACTACTGGCGCGGTCAGGATCTGGGCAGCGTGGCCGTGCAGCCGACCTTCGGTGTGGGCTACAAAGGGCTGTCGCTCACGGCGTGGGGCAGTTTCGGACTGACCAATCCTGCCGACACCAAGGAGTTCGACCTCACGCTCGGCTACACCATCGGCGGACTGCATATCGGCGTGACCGACTACTGGTTCAGCGAAGGTCCGGAGCCCGAAGGCAACTACTTCAGCTACAAGAACGGGACGACCAACCACGTCTTTGAAGCCAACATTGGCTACGACTTCGGAGTAGCCTCACTGCAATGGTACACCAATTTTGCAGGCAACGACGGCACGAACAAGAGCGGCAAGCGGGCGTACAGCAGCTACGTGGAAGCCAGCGTGCCCTTCAAACTCGGCGGGGCCGAATGGACAGCGACGGCGGGCATAGTGCCCTACGCCACCGACTTCTACGGCACCGACGGATTTGCTCTGACCAACCTGTCGGTCAGAGCCTCGAAGGCCATCCAGATAACCAACAGCTTTGCGTTGCCCCTCTTTGCACAGATAGCGGCCAACCCCGCTGTCAAGAAAGCCTACCTGGTTCTCGGTTTCACGCTGCAACCTTAATCTTCGCCAGGTATCGCCTCTCTTCCACCGCCGATGGTGGGAGAGAGGTCTTTTTTTCTGCCCTGCCGTTTTTCATGGAATGCCGTTTCTCGGGCCTCGAAACGGTCGATCTCGGCGAATGATACTTTAGCGAGTTTATTTTTTAACGAAACGACAGTTTTTTCACCAAACTGACTTTTCTTTTATCATAACAGGAACAACGTTTGGCCGTTTGCAGTTTTTTCGTTTCCTTTGCAACCAGAAATTCTCAACCCGACACAAATAAAGCAATGAGTACAGCGATATTGACCATTACGGGCAGCGACGGCACAGGCTTCTCTGGTGTGCAGGCCGACATCAGGTTCATCCACGTACTTGGCGGGCAGGCGGTTTCGGCCGTCACCTCTATCACGGTGCAGACCACGCTGGGCATTCAGCAGTTCTACGACCTGCCGGCCACGATTGTGCGCCAGCAGGTGGAGGCCATCGTCAACGACCTGCAGCCGCAGGTTGTCAAGATTGGACTCTTGCGCCGGGCCGACGTGGTAGAGGCTGTGGCCGACGTGCTGCGACGCTACAGGCCGCAACACGTGGTCTATGCACCGGTGCTCCACTCGGCCAAAGGCGAACTGCTGGTAGGTCCCGAGGTGTTCAAGACCATTGAGCGACTGCTCATACCCCTCTGCACGGTGGTGCTGGCAGCTTCCGACGTGCCGCTCGACCCTCGGCGCCACGGCTATGCCAACCAACTGGGTTCAGCCGTAGCCTACTATCTGAGCATCGGCGAAACAGCGGCCGACGCCATGCAGCACGCCAAAGCCTATCTGAGCCAGCAGCCCGTCAGCCTCGCCAACGGCAACAGCCGCAGCGAGGAGCTCTACAATCAGTTTCTTGCTGCGGTGGAGCAACACTTCCGCCACTATGCCGACGTGGCTTTCTATGCCGAACAGCTCAACGTCAGTGCGCGCTATCTCGGCCAGGTGACCAGGCGCGTCAGCGGCCGTTCGCCCAAGGCCATCATCGACGAGCGCATCGTCGGCGAAATAGCCGCCATGCTGTCAGTCGCCCACCCGCTGCTGAAAGAGGTGGCCCAGCGGTTGGGCTTCTCGTCGCAGGCCCACCTGTCGCGCTTCTTCAAGAAGCACAAAGGCGTATCGCCCACGATTTTCCAACACAAAAAAACAATGATATGGCAAACGAAAGACAACAGTTGAACCGCCAGTTGGCTCAAATGCTGAAGGGCGGGGTGATTATGGACGTGACCACGCCCGAGCAGGCCCGCATTGCCGAGGAGGCCGGAGCCTGCGCCGTCATGGCCCTGGAGCGCATTCCGGCCGACATACGCGCGGCAGGCGGCGTGAGCCGCATGAGCGACCCGAAGATGATTCGTGGCATCCAGGAGGCCGTCAGCATCCCCGTGATGGCCAAGTGCCGCATTGGCCACACGGCCGAGGCACAGATTCTGCAGGCCATCGAGATTGACTACATCGACGAGAGCGAGGTGCTCTCGCCCGCCGACAACATCTACCACATCGACAAGACGCGCTTCGACGTGCCCTTCGTCTGCGGAGCCAAGAACCTGGGCGAGGCCCTGCGCCGCATTGCCGAGGGGGCCACGATGATTCGCACCAAAGGCGAACCGGGCACGGGCGATGTGGTGCAGGCCGTGAGCCACATGCGACTGATGCAGAGCGAGATACGCCGACTGGTCAGCATGAGCGGCGACGAGCTCTACGAGGCTGCCAAGCAGTTGCAGGCGCCCTACGAGCTGGTGTGCTACGTGCACGACAACGGCAAACTGCCCGTGGTGAACTTCGCCGCTGGCGGTGTGGCCACACCGGCCGACGCTGCACTGATGATGCAGCTCGGTGCCGAGGGCGTGTTTGTGGGCAGCGGCATCTTCAAGAGCGGCAACCCACGGAAGCGTGCTGCCGCCATCGTGCAGGCCGTGACCAACTATCAGGACGCCCGCATGCTGGCACAGTTGAGCGAGGATCTGGGCGAGCCCATGGTGGGCATCAACGAACAGGAGATAGAACTTCTCATGGCAGAGCGCGGAAAATGAAGATTGCCGTACTGGCCCTGCAAGGGGCATTCATTGAGCACGAACAGATGCTCCAAAGGCTGGGCGCCGACACGTTTGAAGTGCGACAGCTGGCCGACTGGCAGCTGCCCAAGGACGGCCTCATCCTGCCGGGCGGCGAGAGCACGGTGCAGATGCGACTGCTGCGCCTGCTCGGGCTGCTGGAGCCCATCCGCCAGGCCATTCTCGACGGGCTGCCCGTCTTAGCCACCTGCGCCGGCATGATTCTGCTGGCCGAAGGCCGACTGGGCACGATGGACATTCGCGTGCGGCGCAACGCCTACGGTCGGCAGTTGGGCAGTTTCCACGCCACGGGCACCGTCGAGGGCGTTGGCAGCCACGTGCCCATGACCTTCATTCGCGCCCCTTATATAGAAGATGTGGTCTCTGACCGCTGCCTGCCCATCGCCACCGTCGACGGCCATATCGTGGCCGCCCGCCAAGGCCGTCAGATAGCCACCGCCTTCCATCCAGAGCTCGACGGCGACACGCGTCTACATTGCCTCTTCTTAGAGCAATGCCACCTTTGTGGCAGCATTTCTGGGGGGAATGACAATTTGTAAGGTTCCGCAGCTTTTTCGCGACTGAAAAGGGCGCCATTCGGGCGTTTACGGCATCGGAAACTTTACAAATTGTCAGACTGGCGCGGTTTTAACAATTAAAAGTAGTCACGGCCAATTGGCGAAAAAAGCCGAAATGCTTAACTTTGCAGTCCATAGAATTGATTTGTTTTATGGATACAAAGTACATTTTCGTCACAGGCGGTGTCGTTTCCTCGCTGGGGAAAGGCATCATCTCCGCCAGCATCGGCAAGCTGCTGCAGGCGCGCGGCTACAAGGTCACCATCCAGAAGTTCGACCCGTACATCAACATCGACCCCGGAACGCTCAATCCCTACGAGCACGGTGAATGTTATGTGACGGAGGACGGCATGGAGACAGATCTTGACCTCGGGCACTACGAGCGGTTCACAGGCATACGCACTACCCGCCACAACAGCATCACGACGGGACGCATCTACCAAACAGTCATCGACCGCGAACGCCGTGGCGACTACCTGGGCAAGACCATCCAGGTGGTGCCGCACATCACGGACGAGATAAAGCGGCGAATGCTTCGCGAAGATGTAGAGGAAGAGGAGTTGGACTTCGTCATCACAGAGGTCGGCGGCACCATCGGCGACATAGAGAGCGCGCCGTTCATGGAAGCCATCCGTCAACTTCGGTGGCAGTTAGGGCGCGACGCTGTCTGCGTACACCTCACATACGTTCCCTATCTGAAAGCTGCCGACGAACTGAAGACGAAGCCCACCCAACATTCCGTCAAGGAACTGCAAGGCATGGGCATCCAGCCCGACATCCTTGTGCTGCGAACCGAACGCCACCTCGACGACGCATTGCGTCTGAAGGTGGCTTCGTTCTGCAATGTCAGTCTGGAATGTGTCGTGCAGAGCGAAGACATGGCAAGCATCTACGAAGTACCTGTGAGTATGCAGAGGCAAGGACTCGATGCAGCCATCCTGCGTAAGATAGGCATACCCGTCGGCGAGACTCCTGCCATGAAACCTTGGCACGACTTTCTCAACAACTGGCGTCGTGCTACACGTGAAATCGACATCGGCTTGGTCGGCAAGTACGACCTGCAAGATGCCTACAAGAGCATTCGCGAGAGTCTGAACCTGGCAGGCATCTACGATGGCGTGAAGACAAAGATTCACTTCATTAACAGCGAAGGTGTCACCGATGAGAACGTAGCGGAGAAGCTGGACGGCATGGCAGGCGTGGTCATCTGCCCAGGCTTCGGACAGCGTGGCATCGAGGGAAAGATCGTCGCCGCCAAATACACCCGAACACACGACATCCCAACCTTCGGCATCTGTCTGGGCATGCAGATGATGGTGATTGAGTTTGCGAGGAATGTGCTGGGCTACGAGGATGCCAACAGCAGTGAGATGGACAATCAGACCGAACACAACGTCATCGACATGATGGAAGAACAGAAGTCTGTCACGCAGATGGGCGGCACCATGCGACTTGGCGCTTATGATTGCGAACTCACCGAAGGCAGCCGTGCCTGTGAAGCATACGGAGGCACGACAAAGATTAGCGAAAGGCATCGGCATCGCTATGAGTTCAATAATATATATAAAGAGGAATATGAAGTCGGGGGCATGAAGTGCGTAGGCATCAACCCCGGCACAAACCTTGTCGAGATTGTGGAAATACCGCCCCTACGTTGGTACATCGGAACGCAGTTCCACCCTGAATACTCCTCAACGGTGCTACATCCGCATCCATTGTTCATGTCGTTTATAAAAGCTTGCATCTGATATGGAACAGTTAAAGCATGAATGCGGTGTGGCATTGATAAGGCTGTTGAAGCCGCAAGACTATTATAAAGAAAAGTATGGCACAGCGTCCTATGGCCTTGGCAAGCTCTATCTGATGATGGAGAAGCAGCATAACCGCGGACAGGAGGGTGCAGGCATTGCCTGCGTTGACATGAATGCACCCGTTGGTTCGGAGTACATGTTTCGTGAGAAGGCGATGGGCAAAGATGCCATCGGCGAGGTGTTCGACCATGTGACGCAGGAATGGGCGGCTGCCCAGTTATATATGGGACACCTGCGCTACAGCACGACAGGCAAGAGCGGCTTGCAGTACGTTCATCCTTTCCTGCGCCGTAACAACTGGCGGGCAAAGAACCTCTGTCTTTGCGGCAACTTCAACATGACGAACATTGACGAGATATTCACGAAGATGGTCAGGCAGGGACAGTCGCCGCGCATCTACAGCGACTCCTACATCACACTCGAACTGATGGGGCATCGCCTGGACCGAGAAGTGGAACGCCTCTTTGTCGAAGCTAAAACAAAAGGACTGGAAGGCACAGACATCACCCATTACATCGAAGACAACGTTCAGATGGCAAATGTATTGCGCACCACGATGGCCGACTACGACGGAGGCTACGTGATGTGCGGTATGACAGGCAGCGGCGAGATGTTTGCTATGCGCGACCCTTGGGGCATACGGCCTGCCTTCTTCTATCGGGATGATGAGGTTGTGGCCGTTGCCAGTGAGCGTGCCGTATTGCAGACGACCTTCGACCTCGTCTGCGATGACGTTCAGGAGTTGCCAGCAGGCCAGGCGCTCATCGTGCATAAGAACGGCGCCTCTGCTTTGGAAACGATCCTGGAGTCCAAGAAGCAGACGAGATGTTCGTTCGAGCGCATCTACTTCAGTCGTGGTTCCGACCGCGACATCTACCGTGAGCGCAAACAACTTGGGCAGCAGCTCACGGCACCCATCCTCAAGGCCATCGACGGTGACACCGAGCATACTATCTTTTCCTTCATTCCTAACACAGCCGAGGTTGCATTTTATGGAATGATGGAGGGTCTGCGAAGCCAGGGACTAAACGTACGGAGCGAGAAGGTGGCATGGAAGGACATCAAACTGCGAACCTTCATCACGGAAGCAGGCTCGCGCAACGACCTTGCCTCGCATGTCTATGACATCACCTACGGCTCCCTGCGGCCATACGAAGACAACCTTGTCATCATTGACGACAGCATTGTTCGGGGCACTACTTTGAAGGAAAGCATCTTCAAGATACTCGACCGCTTGCATCCTCGGAAGATAGTAATGGTGAGCAGTTCGCCACAGATTCGCTACCCCGACTACTATGGCATCGACATGGCACGCCTGGAGGAGTTCTGTGCTTTTCGTGCCGCCATCGCCCTCATCGAAGAGCGCGGTATGTGGCAACTAATCACAGACACTTACGAGTCATGTCTTTCTGAGCTCCGTAAGCCAGCAGCAGAGCAACGCAACTGCGTCAGTGCCATCTACGAACCGTTCAGCATTGAAGACATCAACGGGAAGGTGGCCGAAATGCTTCGTCCCGCAGGAATGCAAGCACCGGTGGAGTTCGTCTTTCAGACAATCGAAGGCTTGCACGCCGCTTGCCCTGAGCACCAAGGCGACTGGTACTTCACAGGAAATTATCCCACTCCAGGCGGCAACCGTCTCGTCAACCAAGCATTTGTGAAATATAGCCCCCTCTAACTCCCCCTTTTGGGGGAGAAGACCCCCTAATCCCCCTTAGGGGGAATAAATAATGAAATGACTTAATCATACATAAATTGTAAATTGTCAAATAGTAAATAATGTTATGTGTGGAATTGTAGGATACATCGGAACGAAGAAAGCCTATCCGATACTGATTAAGGGCCTGAAACGCCTGGAGTATCGTGGCTACGACAGTGCCGGAGTGGCAATGATCAGCGACTGCGGCGAGCTCAACGTGTACAAGACCAAAGGAAAGGTTGACAACCTGACCGACTATTGCAGCGACAAGGACGTGACGGGCTGCGTGGGTATCGCCCATACGCGTTGGGCGACGCATGGCGAGCCGTCGGCCCGCAACGCTCACCCTCACTATTCCCGGAGCCAGAACCTTGCCATCATCCATAATGGCATCATCGAGAACTACGCCGACATCAAGATGCAGCTGCAGACGAAAGGCGTGGAGTTCAAGAGCGACACAGACACAGAGGTGCTGGTGCAGTTCGTGGAGTACATCATGGTGAAGAAGAACCTCCCGTTGCTCGAAGCCGTGCAGGTGGCACTCCATCAGGTGATAGGAGCCTACGCCATCGCCATCGTCGACAAGCGCGAGCCCCGGCAGATTATAGCAGCACGCAAGCAGAGCCCACTCGTGGTGGGTATCGGCCAGGACGAGTTCTTCCTGGGCTCCGACGCCAGTCCCATCATCGACTACACCGACAAGGTGGTCTATCTGGACGACGGCAACATCGCGGTCATCCGCTTGGGCGAGGAACTGAAGGTGCTGAGCATCCTCGGCAAAGAACAGCAACTGAAGGTGAGCACCGTGGACCTCAACCTCGGACAGATAGAGAAGGGCGGCTACGAACACTTCATGCTGAAGGAAATCTTCGAGCAGCCCGAGTGCCTGAAGAACTGTATGCGAGGGCGCATCAACGTCGAGGGTAATCATGTGACGCTGTCGGCCATGATCGACCATCGCAGGCAGTTGCTTGGCGCGAAGCGTATCGTCATCGTGGCATGCGGCACGTCTTGGCACGCCGGACTCATTGCCGGACAGCTCTTCGAAAGCTTGTGTCACATCCCATGCGAAGTGGAGTATGCCTCGGAATTCCGCTATCGTAACCCCGTCGTGACGAAGGACGATGTGGTGATAGCCATTTCGCAGAGCGGCGAGACCGCCGACACGCTGGCCGCCATCCAGCTTGCCAAACAGAAAGGAGCCTTCATCTACGGCATATGCAACGCCATTGGTTCCAGCATCCCAAGGGCCACAGACACGGGGACGTACATCCATGTCGGCCCGGAAATCGGAGTTGCATCCACCAAGGCCTTCACCGGACAGCTGACCGTGCTCACCATGCTGGCACTATGCCTGGCTTCTGAGCGGAAGACCATCTCCGAGGAGCTGTATCGGCAGATGGTCAGGGAGCTCACCCTGATTCCTGCCAAGATGGAGCAAGCCCTCAAGACCAATGAGCAAATAGCCCTCCTTGCCCCCATCTTCACCTATACCCGGAATTGCCTCTACCTTGGGCGCGGCTACAACTATCCCTTGGCCCTGGAAGGTGCACTGAAACTGAAGGAAATCTCCTACATCCATGCCGAAGGCTATCCCGCTGCAGAGATGAAGCACGGCCCCATCGCCCTCATCGACAGCGAAATGCCCGTCTTCGTCATTGCCACACGCGACAGACTCTACGAGAAGGTCATCTCGAACATCCAAGAGGTGCGGGCGCGAGGCGGACGAATCACGGCGCTCGTCACTGAGGGCGACACGCAGATACAGAGGTTTGCCGACCATATCATCACCCTTCCCGACACTCTCGAGTGCTTCCAGCCGCTCATTGCCAGCATCCCCCTCCAGCTGATGGCCTACCATATCGCTGTCTGCAAAGGCAAAGACGTTGACCGCCCGAGGAACCTTGCCAAGAGCGTAACGGTGGAATAAAAAAGCCTTTGAGCCACAGAGACATGAATGGAATGAAGAAAAGCGAACCTCGGCATCTCGAATTTCCGCGTGCGACGAAGTTGATCGCCGCACGCTGAGAATGTCCTCACCCCTTACCCCTCTCCCGTGGGAGAGGGAGAAATGGTAAATGGGAAATGATTAAATAGTAAATAACATTATGTGTGGAATAGTATCAATCTTCAACATCAAGAAGCAGACGCACGAGCTTCGCGATAAGGCTCTGCGCATGAGTCAGAAAATCAGACACCGTGGTCCGGACTGGAGCGGCATCTATTGTGGCGGTTCGGCCATCCTTGCTCACGAACGTCTCTCTATCGTCGACCCCGAGAGCGGCGGACAACCTTTGTTCTCGCCCGACAGGAAGGTGGTGCTGGCCGTCAACGGCGAGATTTACAATCATCAGGAGATTCGCCGCCAATATGCCGGACGTTACGACTTCCAGACGGGCAGCGACTGCGAAGTCATCCTTGCGCTCTATCGCGACAAAGGCATCGACTTCCTGGAGGACATCTCCGGCATCTTTGCCTTCGCCCTTTACGACGAAGAGAAGGATGCCTTCCTCATTGCCCGCGACCCCATCGGCGTGATACCTCTGTATATAGGCTATGACAGCGACGCCACCGTGTATGTTGCCTCCGAACTGAAGGCACTCGAAGGTCAATGTGAGCGATACGAACCCTTCCTGCCAGGGCATTACTATTGGAGCAAAGAGCCTGGTATGAAACGCTACTACCATCGTGACTGGTTTGAATATGATGCTGTGAAGAATAACGAAGCAAGCGTTGACGCTATTCGTGATGCTCTCAAGGACTCGGTGAGGCGTCAGTTGATGTCCGACGTTCCCTATGGCGTACTGCTCAGCGGCGGACTTGACTCTTCTGTCATCTCTGCTATTGCCGAGAAGTTCAGCGAGCATCGCATAGAGGACAACTCGCAGACACGCGCCTATTGGCCTCGTCTGCATTCCTTCGCGGTAGGCTTGAAGGGGGCTCCCGACTTGGCAAAAGCAAAGCTGGTGGCCGACCATATCGGCACCGTACATCACGAAATCAACTACACCATACAGGAGGGGCTTGATGCCATACGCGATGTCATCTACTTCATCGAGACATACGACGTGACGACTGTCCGTGCTTCCACTCCGATGTATCTCCTTGCCCGTGTCATCAAATCGATGGGCATCAAGATGGTGCTCAGTGGCGAAGGAGCAGACGAGGTGTTTGGCGGCTATCTCTACTTCCACAAAGCACCGAGCGCAAAGGCATTCCACGAGGAGACCGTCCGCAAGCTCAGCAAACTCCATTACTACGATTGCCTCCGTGCCAACAAGAGCCTATCGGCCTGGGGCGTAGAGGGACGTGTGCCTTTCCTCGACAAAGAGTTCCTCGACGTGGCCATGCGCACCAACCCCGAGGCAAAGATGTGCCCTGGCTCAACGATTGAGAAGAAAATAGTCCGCGAAGCCTTTGCCGATATGTTGCCGGCAGAGATTGCTTGGCGGCAGAAGGAGCAGTTCAGCGACGGCGTGGGCTATTCATGGATTGACACATTGAAGAAGATTACCTCCGAAGCTGTCAGCGACGAACAGATGGCACATGCGGCAGAACGTTTCCCCATCAATCCGCCGCTCAACAAGGAGGAGTACTACTATCGCAGCATCTTCGCCGAGTATTTCCCAAGCGAGTCTGCTGCGCGAAGCGTAAACCAAGAGGCAAGCGTGGCGTGCTCGACAGCCATCGCCCTTGAATGGGATGCTGCTTTCAAGAACATGAACGACCCAAGCGGCCGAGCCGTCAAAGGCGTTCACGAACAAGCTTATTGACATATAACGTCATAACGATATAACGAACCATGATGAAGCAAGAAGCGAGACTGATACTTGATGACGGCACAGAGTTCTGCGGCTGGTCGTTTGGTTACGAAGCAAATGCCGTGGGCGAAGTGGTGTTCAACACAGCAATGACAGGCTATCCAGAAAGCCTCACCGACCCGAGCTATGCAGGCCAGATACTTGTGACAACTTATCCTTTGATAGGAAACTATGGCGTGCCTGAAACAGGAGGCGAGCCCTTGCCCAAGTTCATGGAAAGCGAGCGGATTCACGTCAAGGGCCTCGTTGTGGCAGATTATAGCGAGAAGTACAGCCATTGGAATGCCAAGGAGTCGCTTGCCGAATGGCTAAAGCGGGAAAAGATTCCTGCCATTACGGGCATCGACACGCGAAGGCTCACCCAACGGCTCAGGGAGTCTGGCGTGATGCGAGGTCGTATCATCATCTCTGAGAACTCTGATTACTTCGAACACTCTGACTATGGTAGCATCAATTGGGTGGAGCAAGTGAGCTGCAAGGAGGTCATCACGTACAAGCCAGACCCTACGGCGGCAGCAAAGTCTTCATTATTCACTCTTCATTCTTCATTTCCAAGAGTCGTTCTTGTTGACTGTGGTGTAAAGGCAAACATCATCCGTTGCTTGGTGAATAGAGGCGTTGAAGTCATCCGGGTTCCGTGGGACTATGACTTCAACCAACTTGACTTCGATGGATTGTTCCTGGCGAATGGTCCTGGCGACCCTGAGCAATGCAATAAGACCGTGGAGCACATCCGCACCTTCCTCAACAATCCGAATGTGCGGCCCCTCATGGGCATCTGTCTCGGCAACCAACTCTTGGCAAGGGCTGCAGGTGCAAAGACATACAAGCTGAAGTATGGTCATCGCAGTCATAACCAGCCGGTGCAGCTTGTGGGCACCACCCGTTGCTTCATCACAAGCCAGAATCATGGCTATGCCGTCGATGCCTCGACGTTGCCTGCCGACTGGGAACCTCTGTTCGTCAACATGAACGACGGCTCCAACGAAGGCATACGCCACAAGACAATGCCATGGTTCTCTGCACAGTTCCATCCTGAAGCCTGCTCAGGACCAACAGATACGGAATGGATGTTCGATGAGTTTGTCCGTCAGGTTTCAGGTTATGAGGTCGCTTCGCTTTCGGGTTATAAGGTATATTCACCTCAAAACCTCAAAACCCCAAAACCTCAAAACCTCAATAAAATTCTCCTTCTTGGCTCCGGTGCCCTCAAGATTGGTCAAGCCGGAGAGTTTGACTACAGCGGTGCTCAACCTCAAGCGTGGCAAATCGTCAAGTGTCAAGCATATCATCAACGGCATCGTGAAGATGTATGTTGATGAACATAAAAACGATTTTTGAGGGTCCATAAATCGCAGGCCCTAAATCAAGTCCAATCAACCATTATTCATTCATAATAACAGAGTTGATTGGACTTACCATGTAAGTTTTAGACCGTATTTTTTTCTAATATTATTTGTAACTAACTGATAACCAATAAAAAGTAATTGAGAGTGGTTGATAGCGATTTAGACCATGTAAGTGGATAAATTTGAAAATTTAGACGTAACTTTGCAGAAGCATTACTAAAAGTAAATGAGTAAGAAATGAGAAAGACAACCATATCACTAATATTGCTCTCCATTATCCTGATGGTTTCATGCAATGGTAAACATGACGTACGGATTTCTACGGCTCTATCTTTAGCTGATTCTGATAAGGCAGACAGCGCACTGAACATTCTTAATAAGATAGATCGAAACGAATTGCCTAACTCTGATGACGCGATGTATTGCCTTGTTTATACCATGGCGCAAGACAAATCTGGACTTGATGTAGACAATGATTCACTTATTAGAGAAGCATACGATTGGTACGGCAAGAAACCTACTGACACACTGTATGCCAAATGCATGTACTATATGGGGAAATATTATGCGTTGAATGACAGTAGTGAGAAAGCTCTTATGTGTTTTAATATTGCATTTAAAGCCGCAAAAACAAGAGATGATTATAGCACGCAGTGTTTAGCTTTGGAGCAATTATCCTTAATTCTTAGAGATTACGATACTAAAAAGGCTATTGCTTATGCTAAGTTAGCTGTTACTATATATAATAATGTAAAAGATTTGAAACCGTCTAATCTGGCATACTACCTTTTGAATTTAGCAGAATGTATGAGTTACAGAGAAATCAATCATGACAGGTGTGTATCATTAGCAAAAAGAGCAATAAAATATGCCTTACAATCAAAGGATTCAACGACCATATCTAATTCTTATCAAGATTTATCTGTCTTTTATAGTTTAAAAGACAGTTTAAAATTAGCTATAGAAAGCTCAAAGGTATCTAACGATTATAATACAAAACAAGATTTTTCAAAAGAGTTTGCTCTTTGCCAATTATACGTACTTTCCGACTCTTTCATTCAAGCTAAGCAGAGGCTGGATGCATGTAGGCCGTTAAGCTATAGCGATAGGTGTTCATTATATTATTTGAAGCGAACTATAGCATTAAGAGAGCACGATTGGACTGAAGCTGAGATTTTTGCTGATTCTACAGATTACTTTCTTGAAAAGAAAAACTCCGAGAACTTAAAAGCTAAAAACAAATATTATGAACTAATGCTGCAAAAGGAAATTGCCAGGACCATATTATCGGGTGAGAGCAGTTGGAAGACAAAGCTGATCTATTTCATTAGCTTTACCGCGTTACTTATTATTCTACTCTTGAGTTTCATATTCTATCAAAGAAAAAAAAGAATGTTAGAAAAGGAAGCCGAGAAGGAAAAATTACATCAGATAGAGGCTGTCCACAAAGAAGAACAGTTAACCACCATTAAGAATTTTCTATTAAGCAAAATAGATGTTGTACAACGATTGATGTCCATAAACTCATCTGACCGAAAAGAAATAGTACTTTCTAATAAAGACTGGAGAGAAATAGAGGTCTTTTTAAATAGTGTAGATGACGAGTTTGTTACAAGATTAAAGAAAGAATTTCCAAAGTTGACACAGAAGGACATTCAGTTTCTGATGCTTGTAAGATTAAAACTTCCATATGAAAGTATTGCTGTCATATACAATATTGAGGAGAAATCGGTTAAGCAAAGGCTCTTCCTTTTCAAAAGTAAACTGGGGCTAAATAAGGGTGGAAAATCTACGAGAGAGTTCATTGAAGCGTATTAATTTGCCCTTTAAAATTATTTTTAGACTCAAAATCAGGGGAGGGGTGGTGTGCTATGCATTGATATTCAACATGTTGTAATGCATGATCTAAAAAGATGAATTAGACCGACTTTTGTTGCAGCAAATAAAAATTCATCTTAACTTTGCAATCGAAATCAAAAATTAATTGCATATGAAACGTACATGAAGGCTTTTTGCCAAAGGGAATGATAGTTTTTGTATCTTTGCCACAGATACTGTAACTTTAACCCTTTACAACTATGGCAAAACAACAGAAGAACGAAGTATCCTTCGAAGATGTCTTAGCTCGCAGATGCGGTCTTGACATTAACAAGAAGGAGATTGTGGCAACAGTCAGTGGGACGGACATAAAGAAAGAGAAACGTACGTTCCAGGCGACAACGAGATCTTTGACACAATTAAAAGAATGGTTATTGGAACTTGGTGTTACTCATGTAGTAATCGAGAGCACCGGTGTTTACAGGAAGCCTATGACGAACATCATTGTTTCTGGCGGTTTCACCATCATGGTGGATAACACACGCCACATCAAGTATGTTCCAGGTCACAAGACTGCTAAGAAAGACTCTGCATGGATATGTAAGCTTTTAAGTGCCGGTCTGCTTAAAGAGAGTTTCGTCCCTAGGAGCGATCATCGCGATCTCCGTGACCTGACACGCTAACTCCGTAAGCTCATGCAGCAACGGTCAACAGAGTACAACCGAATGCTACGTTTCTTCGAGGATGCCAACCTCAGGTTATCAAGCGTGTTCAGCAACATACGTGGCAAAACATCCACTGTTGTGATAGACGAGGTTATAAAGGGCGGGACTGACCCTCAGAAACTTGCGGAACTATGTACGCATTCTGCTTATTCTTTTATTGTGCCAACTTAAACAAGTTAAACCCGAATGCCCGATTTATCGGGGGTTCACAATAGAAACATTTTCGAATGAAAACAAAGTTATTTTCTTTATTGGTTGCCCTAATGAGTCTAGCACCATGTTACTCTAGGCCCTTAACGATTTGGATGAAAAACGCCTTCCAGCGTGGACATGCAAGAATTCCATCAATCACAAATGTGGATGTGGATTATGACAATGAAGTATTAACTGTAAACGTTCAGAATTATACAGAAACGGTATGGATTTACATTTATGATATTAATGGGAACATCATTGATTCCGCAGCTTCGCAAATTACAGGTGAGGGAACTGTTACATTAAATGTTCAAGATTTCCCTGAAGGAGTATGCAAGAGTTCTTTGGCTATAGATTCTCAAGGAAATATCTACAAATGTCTGGAACATTTGGGAGCACCTAATAACAAAGTCGGTGATTTGAAAAGCGGTACAATGTCACTAGCAAAGTTATCTCAT
>Ga0256405_10000140_pt1 | contig 230412 bp, 190 predicted proteins | sample RumenRJG_02DNA_FD_189096 | JGI IMG/M metagenome (GOLD analysis project Ga0256405, IMG submission 189096) | Bovine rumen microbial communities from Lethbridge, Alberta, Canada - RJG_02 | ecosystem: Host-associated > Mammals > Digestive system > Stomach > Rumen | place: Canada: Alberta...
CAAAATGTCATTCTGAGCGAAGTGAGCAAAGCGAACGTAGTCGAAGAATCTACTAATAAAACCACAAGGCTTATGAAAACAAATGCGCAGATTCTTCGACTTCACTTCGTTCCGCTCAGAATGACACCACACCCGCATACGGGTGGACACCTCACCCGCATACGGGTGGACATCGCTTCCGCATACAGAAAAGCACCCTATCAGAATTTTGATAAGGTGCTTTTTTGTCGGCAAAGAAAAAACTATTTTGCCAGAACTGGAACGTCGACGGCTTCGATTTCGCCGAGCATTTCAAGAACATGCGCCATGCCAACCTGCGTGAAAAGCAAATCTTGGCGGAACTGCTTGTTCTCGTGTCCTTGGATTGTGTTGAGGTTTATGAGAGCGTCGTATCGTGTGTCGAGCCGCTGGTTCATTGCGCCAGAGATAATCAAGTCGATTATGCGGCAGGCGTTTCCGAACTTTCGAATCATTATGTTGACTTCGCTTTCCATCTCGGAGAAAACGGAATCAATTTGAAGCTGTGCGGCAGCGTTGATGCTCTTATGCTCGAACTTCTCAAACTGAGCGCCATAATCGCCTGTCGCGGAGAGTTTTTTCTTGAAATCTCGAAGTGATTTTCCGACGTTCTCAAGAACGTTGAACTGCTCCGAGAACTCGGTCTGGTTGTCTTTCTGGCGGAACTGACCTTCGAGCATCATTATTTTGAGCGGGCGAGAATACTCTGGATACTGGTTTTCATAGAACGAATACAAAAAGCCGATTGTCAGCTCGTAGCGGAACGTGAGCGACACGGAAATCTCTTTCCACGGACGAAGCGGGAACTGCGGGAACGAGGAGAGCTTGAAGTATTCTTGCATGCGGACGCGGAGCTTTTCTTTTTTGCACTCGCGAACCCACGACTCCCAGCGGCTGTCGAAAACTTTTCGCCACTGTGTCTTGAACTTGACGAACCAGTTCTCTCCGCCTCCGAATGATTCCGCCTGCCATCTGGCGTTGTTGTAGACGATGCAGCCTATTTGCTTCATCGGAACTGTCATGATGAATGTGTCAATCATCGAGATTTCGGCTTTGGCTTTCTGGATAAACGCCTCAGCGCCTCCTGTCGATGAGTCGGCATCAAGAATATCGCCGCTTTCGTTTCGCACTGAGAACAAATAGAGCGCTTCAAGGACTTCTGTCGGGATTTTGAAGCCGCGTATCAAGATGCGGGCGCACTGGGCGATTTCGGTGTCGATAGCCGAGAACGAACATACATCAGAGCCGACGACGACATGGCTGAACTTGGTCAAAAGGGTCTCGACAGGGAGCTTGACGAACGCTTTGAGCCATTCCATCGCTCTTGCTCCCGCATACATGACGCTTCGCTCTTGCGCTGGCAAATCTTTTAGGATATCGTCCATTTTGTGTATCAGCGATACGCGCAATTCGCCTGTTATCTGGCGGTCAAACGGCATTGTGTACGGGTCGACTTGAGCGCCGATTTCGCTTTCGACGCCCGGCATGATAAGAGAGCCCAAAAGCACAAGGAAAGCGCCCTCGTCCTCGCTGTAAAGGTCTGCGTAAGGCTTGAAAAACTCAATGCACGCTTTTAGCTCCACAAGGCTGTTATAAAATGTTTCGAGCAGATATTTGCTTCTGTAATCAAGGAGATTCGGGTTTTCTTTCTGGAGTTTTCTCGCCATTTCAGCAACGAGCTCGTTGTTATAGACGTTCTGGATTGTGTCGCTTTTGATGAGCGCCATGAGCCAAAGCCAGAAGCGGAAAAACACGGATTCTTTTTTCAGGCTTGTTTCCAAATCAGGAAGTTCTTCTTCTCCAGCCAAATCATCTTCAACAATTTTCGGGTCTTCTGACAAAAGACCTGTCTGTTCCTGAGATTGCATTTTTGAAAGGAGAGCCATTCGCTCTTCCTGAGATATTCCAGAGACCATACGGTCAAATGTGTTTGGGGAATCCATATCTATTTCCTTGAAAGTTCGTTTTGCATCAATATTTATAAAATCGGCGGTTTTCCTTTGCAAAAATACCCGCAATTATTTTTATTATCTGTTTGGCGATATTCCGTATTGCTCTTGACGCTGGTGCGAGTCGCTTCCGCAAGGCTCTATGTGAATTGTCACGGTGTACACATCCGAAATCGCCTCTCGTATCGCCTCCTCCACTTGCTCGCTCAGCTCGTGCGCCTCAAAGAGCGTCAAGAACGGAGAGGCCTCGATGTCGAGGTCAATGTCGTAGTGCGAGGCGATTTTTCGGATACGCGCTCCATGCGGGTTCTTCACGCCCTCAACTGATGAAGCGGCTTCAAAAAGGCGCGTGTAAAGCGAATCGTCGGAGTTTCCGTCCATCAATTCCATATTCATCTGGCAGAACAATGCACAAGCGTTCTTGATAATCCAAAAGCCAACCAAAAGCGCAAGCGCGGGGTCTATCGCAGGGCAGTTGAAGAGCGCCGAAAGAAAAAGCCCAAGCAAAACGGCAGCGCTCATCACGATGTCGTTCTTCATGTTCTGGGCGTTTGCTTTGACCATATCGCTTCCCGCAAGTTTTCCGTAATGGTACTGCAAGAGCGCCAAAACGGACTTTCCTGCGATTGAGATTATCGCGGCCGTTACTGCAAGGTGCGAGTTTTCAGACGCGATGTTCCCGCGAATGAGCCTTGAAACCGACTGAACGACAAGCTGAGAGCCTGCAAAGAAGATGATGAACGACAGCGCCATCGTTGCGGTTGTCTCTGCCCTTCCGTGTCCCCACGGGTGTTCTTTGTCGCTTGGCTGTGCAATGATTGAGCCGATTACAAGGGTCACTATCGCAATCAAGACATCTGTTCCGCTGTCGATTCCGTCGCCCATAACAGCAAGAGAGCCGGACAAATAAGCGAAAAGTAGTTTTATGAGAGCGAGAACAGCGTTACCCAAAAGCGCGATAACGCCTGCAACTTTTATGCAATGTGCCTTGTAATCAGTGTCAGCCATTGTTTTCTCACCTATTTCAAAAATGCTTCAAGTTCAGCGTCGCTTCCGCTGTCGAACTCGCTGAGAGCGCTCTCGCCAAGACGAGAAAGAGCGGTGCGGGCGGCTTTTGCTTCCTCCCGCGCAGACTCTTCGCTTTCACGCTCTGCGCAAGACTGGAGAGTGCTGTATGTTGCGCCAACAGCTTCTTTTGGAACACCGTCCGCTTTCATCACGCTGAGCAAATACGATTTTGCAGTCTCGTTCCACACATCTTTTGGCATTGAGAACGCTGTGAAATACTCATATTCGTTATAGAATTTTCCACTCTTTTCGTCGTAGCGTCGAACGAGCCACCAATGGCTTTCTTCTTCCCGAAGCCCGCTGATGTTCACTTTTGCGCCAATCATCGCGTTGTTCACGATAGCGAGTTGCTCATCGTCCAACTCATTGGCAACTTTTGCCGTTATTGCCTGTCTGAGCTCGCGAGCAATCTTTGATGCAGCGTCAAGGCGAGAAAGCTCTTTTGCTTGCTCCAACATAACACTGTTTCCTGCTCCAAGGCGACAGACACGCGTGTACTCAACGCCGAAAGCGTCTTTGAACGGGCGGTCGTTTCCCCATTTGAGCTGCATTACCCACGTCGGTTTTTCAACTTGACCAAGCGCTTTGTCTTGCCAGTCGATAATCTGAGGCTCTTTTGCATTGCTTTGCGACGCAGGTGCTGACGCGCAAGAAAAAAGCGCTAGAGCCGAAATGCAAAAAGCAAAAGACGCAATTATCTTTGATATGATTTTCATACAAACTCCTTATAGATATGAAATACTTCTTTCATTGAAAGAAAGTTTTCTCCGTCAAATTCCATTTTCAAAATCCAGGGCATAAAGTCTATAATTTTCATAAAACTTTCACCGTTAAAGCTTTTGTCGTAGTAATTGATTATGGATGACAGGGCAGTTCCGTGTGTTCCGATGACGATGTTCTTTCCATCATATTGCTCAAGGATTTCTTTCAAAGCCTCGATGTTTCTTTTCTGAACAGAACCAATGGATTCACCGTCTTCTTCGGCAAAAGAAAAATCTGCCCAGCGTTTTTGGAACATTTCGTGAGTGTTGCCGCCTTTTCCAGCCTTACGCTCATGAAGCCGCTCGTCCGTCTGAATCTCCATGCCATAAGAGTCAGCGGCTTTTTTTATTGAATCATAACTCCTCTTGTATGGGCTTGAGATAAATACATCGATTTTTTTATCCTTGAGGATTTCCGCTACCTTGATTGAGTCTTCAAGCCCTTCTTCTGTCAACGGGCGGTTTCTGTCGTCTGTTATTCTTCCGTCTGGCTTACAATGCCGGACAAAATAAATTCTTGTCACTTTTTTTAGCCTCACTTTTACCTTTTGTCCTTGTATGCATATCCAAAGTTAATCGGAGGAGCGGTAACGGAAACGTAAACAAACTCTCCGTCGCCGTCGTTTAAAAGTCCGTGAACGTCTTTGTCGGCAAATCGGGCAACGTCCCCTGCCTTAAAATCCATTTCCTTGTCGTCAGCAAGAAGAAGTTTGCCCTTGCCTTTGGTGGCGTACCAGATTTGCTCGGAAGCGTCGTGGGTGTGGCGTGGCTGACTTGCTCCAGGAACAAGGTGAACTTCGGTAATGGTAACACGTTGGCTCGTTGAATTTTCTGGGTTCAAAAGCTGGCGGGAAACTACGCCGGGATTTGATAGTTCTTTGATATCACTTGCTTTGATGAATTCCATATTTCTGCCTTATTTTATGCCCATTTTAGCGCTAAAATCGCTTGCAAGCTCCGTTCGGATTCGCTCTGCAAGGGCTGGGAACGCCAAGCGCTCAGCACGGTCAAGAGTGCCCGCAGCCTTTCCGTTCTTCTCATTCCACTTGATGATGAGCGAATAAACCGCCGTGCCTTTTCTGCCAACAATGCTGATGCTCACGTCCGGGTAAATCTTATAAACAGTGTCAGCACTTCCTGTTTCATTGTCGCTCACCACGACTTCGAGCGTGTAGCGCGGAGCGGATTTTGACACGGTCAAGCCCAACGCGCTGAAAGTCGACGTTACGGCTTCGGTGATAATGTTGCCATTGTCGCCCGTTACGGCAAGGGCAAGCGTGCTGTCCAGATTGTTCTGCAAAAGAAGCGACGGAATTTTTGCGATATTCTCGCGGTCGGCTTTGTAAATCAATTCTTTTGTGTCGCTGATTATTCGCGCGTATTCGAGTTTTTCAAGAAAAACCTTGCCCGCTTCCCAAGCGGCTCTGAGATACACGTTTGCCAAAAGCGGTTCGTCTTCTGCTTGAGCGCGGTTGAATGCGGCATAGAACGCACTTTTTGTGTCCTCGACTTGCGGAACGAAACGCCTCCAAGCCTCCTCTCTGTCGATAACAGCCATCGCATACCAGATTTTGTTTGACTTGTCAAAATACGAAACAGGATTTTCAACGTTCATCAGCGTTACAGTGCTGTTGATTTCGGTGCGGTTCTCAGTCTTCACCTCTTTGCTTGCCACAGCGTCAGCACCTGCGCCCGAAACAATAGTGTTTGTTGTCGAAGCAAGATGAGAATCCACTTCGCTTTGAATATAGCGGGCAATGCGCGCAGTTGAGTCCGTAATCGCACTTTCTCGTGTTGCGCCCTCGCCTCTCTGAGCGATGAACTCAGACGACGGATAGACGCTTCTGTAATTTGCGACCCAAAGCGGAACATCAGCACTTTGCGGAGTTGAAGCGCAACCAAACAAAATTACTGCGGCAGCAAAAATCGCAGCAGCATTTACAATTTTCTTCATAAGAGACTCCTTTTATGTCTTTGCAGTTGAACATTATATGATACTCTCTCTTTTATTTCCAGATGAATATTTTTCACTAACGATATTTCACTGCCACATTTTTTGTTCAAAGCCTCACCTGAGCGAATTTTGCTCTTCGAACATTTGTAAAATGCTTTGCTGAGCCTCAGGGAAACCTTCTAACAAACTAAATTTCGTTCGCTGAGCCTCAGGCTTCAATGTACATTTAAGAAATTGCTTTGCTGAGTGCCAGCGTTCAATGTACATTTTAGACATTCGTTTGCTGTATGAAAGCAAAGAAGATATTTCCTGTTTTAATGAAAAAATCTCATTTCGTGTTTGTGTCATGCTACGGTTGCTGAGCGAAGTCGAAGCACAGATTTCAGAAAACTTGTTCGCTCATTTCGACTTCGCTCAATGACCGAACCAAAATGGCTTTCAAAGGCGAATTATTGACGGATATAATTTAGTCCGCTAATATATTCTTAAGAGAAATTGAATACATCTTTATAAGGGAGTTTCAAATGAAGAAAATCAGGTTGATTGCTGCTGTTATGATGGCATTGCTTTTTGCATTTCCTCTTTCTGCGGCAAAAAAAGGCGATAAATCCAAAGGAAAATCAGCACCTGCAACTGCAAGTCTGAATCGTGGAAAGGGGCTTCGCATCACTGTTCCTTCTCCGAACGCATCAGGGCTTGGAGATGCTGACAGCTGGGCGGTTCAGGTTATTCAGGATTTGATGACTACGGGATTTTCAACATACACCGACATGACTGTCATTGACCGCTCGAACGAGGCTCTTGTCATCGAGGAGCAGAAGAGAAGCGAGAAAGGCACTTACAGCGACACTGATTATCTTGAGATGGGAAAAATCACTCAGGCGCAATATCTTTTGGTCGGAAAGCTGACGAACGCAGGCGGTGTGTATCGCTTGGCTCTCAACATCAACGACGGAACGACGAACGAGATTAAGGCTTCGTTCAACGAAAGCGTGTCGCTCAACGACATTCAGAACGGCAACGCTACGAATCAGGCTCTGCTGAAGCTCATTCCGGCGATGAACCTTGAGCTCACCTCAGAAGAGATTAACATGCTCAACACAAAGGCAACGACTTCAAAATCAAGTGATGAGCGCACGGTAAGCACCGTCAACCTCGCGAAAGGTATGGCGGCTGAAAAAAATCAGAACACTGTAGAAGCGCTGGCGTACTATGCGTCCTCAATGTCAAAAGAAGCGGCGATACGATACGACAATATTTCGCTTGCGGTTTCCACCGGCAACATCAGAGAGGACGTGAAAAACGATATTGCAGCCCGAAACGAGTGGCTCAAGATTTACGACGATTTGCAAACTTATATCAACAAAAACGCCATTGCTCTTACTTACGACGTGCGCCCGGGCGAGTACGAGACAAATTACAGCAACAATACTGTCACAATTCCGTTCACTTTCTTTTATGATGTAAATCCTACAGCCATCGATGTGTATGCACAGCTTGAGCGAGGTCTGCAAGCAACTGGCAACAAGAAAAAGTGGACTGTAAACTATGAGGATTTCGAAATAGAAGCTCCGACTTATATTTTGTATTTTGAGCTAAAAACCGATAGCGGAAAGCTTTTGGGCACAGAGGCGGTAGGACTTCGAGTCGGAAATGTCAGCGCTTATATTCAAAAAAACATCAGCGCTGAAAACAGCACGAACATGACAGCCTCTTCAAAGGTTCGCTTTACTCATTCAGGAGGCAGAAGCTACAGTCGTGACGAGAACGCTACAAAGTACGCAGTGAAGTTTTCTAATATTCCTTATACGGATATCAGCGATAACTTGAAGTTCGGCATCTCAAAAATCGAGGTGTATCAGAAAAACAGGTATTCAAATTACAGCAGAAACAATAAGCCGGATTTCATAAATCCTCCAATCGATATTACCATTCTTGGCGCAGAAGAGGCAGCAAAAAGCACCAGCAAAGCCTCGTTCCGCACGATTGAAGCAGCAGAAGAGCCAGCGGAATGGGGAAGCTACAAGAAAGGCGACAGAGGTCCTGCGGGCGGCGTTGTTTTTGAGCAGGACAAAAAGGGATACACGATTAACGGAAAGACGTATCATTATCTTGAAGTTTCTCCGCTCATTCAGGATTATTCAGGCAATGTCGGAAAAAAATTGATAAGCCTTGTAAGCACTTCCGGACACACTGTCAAGAAAATCGGCAACGCAAAGGTGAGCCAAAAGATGGGAGGCGGGCTGGCAGCGACGAACATGCTTCTTGAAGCAGCAGCGGCAGCAGGCTACAGCGATGTTGTCTCTCTTATCGCAGGCTACAGCTATGGCGGCTACAGCGATTGGTATATCCCGAATGATGACGAAATCGATTCTATTGGCTATTGGCTTGATTGGAGCGGAAGCTCACAGCGCGCTGTGGCAAACAGGGACAATTTGGCCTATTTGTTCACGTTCGAAGGCGCAATCAGCTTGAGAGACAGCGCATATCAAGGCTCTCAGTACACAACGTTTAATGTTGCGGACTTCAAAGGCTACTACGATATTCCAAAGGCCGATTGTATCTTATTCATCAGAGCATTCTAAAATGCCAAAAACAGGGGATTTTATCCCTTGTTTTTTTGTTTTGTGTCAAAAAAAGGAGAAAGATTCATGAAAACAATTTTGTTTGTTCACGGTTTTATGGGAAATCCAAACGGAGGCACGTTCAAAGGGCTTTCATCGTTTTTCAAAAACAATGCGGATTTTCAAGTCATTTCGTTTCCGTTTCTAAAGCTCCACACCGACGTATCTTCAACTCAGGCAGAAATCGAAAAACTCATTGCAGATTACAACGTGGACATTCTTGCAGGAACGTCGCTGGGCGCTTTTTATGCGCTTTGCTGCAAAAAAGCCGTGAAGAAAATCGCTGTAAATCCTTGCATGAAGCCTTCTGTCGAGATTCCGCTTTTGAAAGACCGCGAAACAGGCGAGGCGATAAAAATCGAAAATAGTGTTTTGCGCGATTGGCAAGAACTTGAAAAATACGAACTCGACAGCGCTTTCAGGAACGCGGCGGGCATTTTCGGCAAGGACGACAGAACGTTCCACTTTGATGAAAATCACAATTTCAGCCCGCTTTTCAGACAAATCTTTTCTGACAAAATCGTCTTTGTCGAAGGCGAGCACAGTCTGGAAAAAGCTGCTTTGGCAAAAGGTCTGAGCGAGCTTGAAAGTTTTATTGATTCTTGAGTGATTTTCGCAATTACGATTGACTTCTACAATTCAACTTCATCGCCTGAATGAACATAAGAGAGGTTGTCGCCTAAGATTTCTTTCATCAAAGAAAAAGCGTCAAGACCCGTGCAATGACAAGTGAAAAAGTGTGTTTTGTATGCCTTCAGCCTCTCGGCGATTTCCTTTATCTCAGCGATGTCAGAGTCGCCCAAACCGCTTTTTTTCATCAAGTGAAATCCGCCAATGACGGCATCAGGCAAAACAGAAAACTTTTCTTCAAGAGAATGAAGCACATTCAAAATGCCATTGTGAGCGCAACCACAAAAAAGGATTTTCTTTCCGTCGAGCGACAAAAGCAAGTTCTGCTCGTGCCGAAAATCATCGGCGACATACTCGCCAGAGCGCAATTCCTTTAGCCGATTGTTTGCCGAAGGAAGAGGAAAAACGCGCTTGTCCACAGTGAAAAGACAAAGCTCATCGTCAATTCTCACGTCCCCGTCCAACAGCACAACATTCGGCAAAGAGCGGATTCTCTTGTCTGTCCCGATATATCGAAAGCCCTTGTCCACACCGTCGAACGCGTAATATTCACCAAGTGAAAGGCGCTGCATATAAATGCGTGCGTCGTGGTTAACAGCACAAAAAGCCATCATTCCGCCCGAATGGTCATAATGTCCGTGGCTCAAAATCACAGTATCGACTTTCGTCAAATCGACTCCGAGCATTTTTGCGTTCTGCAAAAGCAAATCGCTCGGGCTTGTGTCAAAAAGCAGCTTGTGATTCTCACTTTCCACATAAAACGAAAGCCCGTGAGCCGCCTCGCATTTCGTCTTTCCAATTTCGTTCTCAACAAGATTTACAATTCGCATATTCCTTGTATCGACAGATTTTAAAAGAAGTCCGATAAACATAAAACGAGGTTATTATGAAAGAACTGAACATTTTGCAAAACGAAATCTGCAATATTCTTGAGCAATGGAGCGAAAAAGCGCTCATCACGGAGGCCGCCCTCGCAAAGAAAATACGGGAAAACTTGAAAATCGAAAGCAAAAACAAGGCAGGGCTTTCTTTTCGCGACATCGAGGACGCAATTTTGCATCTTGGGGAGGCGAAAAGCATATTTTTTTCGCTTCACGTCAATTCTGCAAATGATTTGCTAATCAAAAAAAGCGAAAGCGCAAAGCCGCTGGACGATGACGCGCGAAAAAGGCGTCAGTCAAGCGAAAAAGCGATGAGCATTCTGACAGCGGGAGACTGCGCGAAGAGCAAAAACACAAAAAGCAAAAAGAGCGCAAAACTCCGAACGAAGCGAGAATCAATAAATATCTATTCTGATTTCGAGGACATCTGATTTTTTCGTGTTTTATGCAGCAAATCGTCATTAAAGAACTCGTTTTACAATCTTTTTGGCAGGAAATACACTCAAAGAAGATGCTGAAACGAGTTCAGCATGACATATTTCTCCAAAAGCACTTGCTTTTATTCCAAAATCACTTGCTTTTATTCCAAAATCACTTGCTTTTGCTCTAAAATCACTTGCTTTTACTTCAAAAGCATTTGCTTTTATTCCAAAATCATTTGATTTAAGCCGAGTCTGATATCTTTCAGGAACGTATCGATTTCGGCACGGACTCTCTTGAGGAACTGAGATTGTGCATTTGGTGAAAATCCGTCTGGAAAATGCAAATAAAGATAATCCCGCTCGTGCAAGAATCTCAAAATCGTCTCTGAAAGACTCTCTTTCGCTTTCTCGCTTTCGCTCATCTCGCTCTCGCCGTTCATCAGCAGTGCCTTCAAGTGCAAAAGAGCGCTTTCTTCGCCTTTATAATAATCAGTCACACGCTTTTTCAAGTCATTTCGCTGCTTTGAGGAAAAAAGAGGCTTGTTCACTGTCTTTTCACAGTCGACACGGCTCAAAAACGAAGCGACTTCTACAAGATTTACGCGAGGAATTCCCAAAGGAAGCCCGCTTTCTCCAGCGTCAAACAAAAACTGAGTTTGCGAAAAATAGGAAGCAAAAAGCGAGGCATAGCCTGAAAGGTTCTTTGTTGTAACAAGAGTCTTTGCTCCTGTTTTGTCCAAAGCCTTCTCTGCGCCAGAAGCAAATGCGGCGTTGATGTTGTCAATCGGCAAAAGGCGCGATGTTCTAAAAAGGCGTGCTTTGTGGGCAGGAGCTGCTTTTGTGTGCGTTGCGCCCACGGAATACGAGAAATCAAGCCCGCAGACAAACACAGGGATTGACTGCTGTGAGCGCAAAAGGAGCGCGAGGCGCACGGCAACAAGCCCGACTGAGCCGAGAGGGTCGATGACGGTGGGTAAGATGTTTTTTTCGCTCAAAGCCTCAAGGTATCTGGCGTCGTCGTATTTTGAGCAGAACGCGCAGACAGCGCCGACGTTGATTTTTCGGCGTATTGTTCTTGAGCAGACGTCTGCAAACAATACAGCGTTTTTTTCATTGATGCCCAAAAAGCACGCGTCGATTGCGCTTTGCGCTTCCACTGTAACGATTGCGTCAATTTTTATTCCGTGCGCCTCAAGCGGCAAGACTGCGGCGTCCACCGCGATGATGTAGCATTTTTTGATTAGCGAACTTGGAAGCGAGGTCAAGAGTTTTTCGGCGCTTTCTCCTGCACCAAAGACGATAATCGGCTTTTCAACGCTTTTTTCAAAATCAGCGAACGGGAGCGTGGAGGGCAAAACGGAGAGCGACTTCATTATGTTTCGCGCATAAATGCGACCAAAGCGCGAAAGTGTTATGCGGTTTTTCCAAAAGATTGATATTTCGTCCTGCACGCGGGCAAAGAAATCGCTATATTCATCTCGATGAAACTGCGTTCCTCCGCTCAAGTCAAGGCGGACGGCTCTTTTTATTTTTCCGCTTCGGACAAGGCTCTTGATTTTGTCTTTCGCGCTCTTCGTGTCAAACAGCGCTATGCGCGAAGCATACGGGGAAGGCAATTTTTCTTTGCAAAGGTCAAAAAGCGGCTTTTCGTTCTCGATTGCAACAACAAATGAATCCTCGAGTTTTTCAAAGACGCTTTCGATTGCATACCAAAGCACAGGCGAGAAGACAACGACAAGTGTTCCTGACGGAATTGAAAGACTTTCCGCCGCCGCTTTCACAGCGCGCTCCGGATTATAGCGCGAATAAAGATATTTGCCTTTGTAAGAAACGGAAAAGCCCTGACTGACCGAAACCAGAGAGGGCTTTTCGTCGGATAAATCCGTCATATATTACAGAGCGTCCTGCATAAAGTGTGTGAAGTAAACGGTGTCTACGTTGTTCTTCACTTTGTCGCTTGAAAGAACTGCTGACTGCAATGCGTTCAAGTCATAGTTAACGCTTTCTGACTTGTAGCTGTCTGTGTTGGCGATATTCTCGTCTTTCACAATTTCTTTGAGCTGCAAAACAACGATATTCTTTCCGACAACAATCGGCTCAGAAACTTCGTTCTCTTTCATAGAGAATGCTGTTTTCAAGAAGTTCTCATTTGTTGAAGCGCCAGCAAGAGCGGAAACACTTGCAGGAATGTTTGTGAACAACTTGCTGTTTCCATAGTTGAGCGGGAACGCTGGAACTTCTGTCTTCACAAGCTCAAAGTAATTGCAAGCATCGTCGAATGCGTCAAAGCCTTCCGCGTCTTCTTCAACACCGCCTCTTGGAGTTGTGCGGGTTGCCTCTGTCACGAAGTTCTTTGCGATATTCATGTAATAATCCTGAATGTAAGAAGCCTCGTAAGTGCGGATATAGCGAGAAACATCGCCAATGCTTATGCTGTCCTCTGTGTTAAGAGGAGTGCTGTCTCCGTCGCAACGGAAAATCGAATATCCGTTTCGCATTTCGATTACATCGCTCAAACTTCCCTTTGCGAGCGCCTTTATCGCATTCTCTGCATTTTTTGCTGTGTCATCATCAGACTCTTTGATGATAGAAGCAATCTGATAAGCATAAGAGTTTGAGAGTTTTCCGTTTTCTTCACGATAATAAGCCTTTGAGCTTTCAAGAGTGAGCGCGTCTTCGAATGTGATTTCACCAGAAGAAATCTGCTTGAGAGCGCTCTCGGCATCTTCTTTTGTGTCAAACGAAAGCACTGACATATCATACTTTGTGAACAAATCAGCGTGCTCGCGCGCAAACTTGACAACTTCCTCTGTCGGCAAATCGTTCATATTGAACGAAACAAGATTGAAAGCGCGGCTTTCATTTATTGTGTTCGCAAGGAAGTTCTTTTCGTTGTCGCAAACTTTCAGTCCATAAAGAGCATCGCTTCCGATTGAATCAGATGAGCCGAACAAATCTTCCATGTAGCGAGAGCGGAAAAGGCTTTCTGAAATTTCCTTTCTCAATGATTCTTTATAAGAATCTGATGCCTGATTGTAAAGTTTTTTTGAATATCCGTTTTCGTCTGAAAAGTACGAAACCATAATTCTGTCTTCTGCACTTTCAGGAACTTTGTAGCCAGACTTTGAAACAGCATCTTCCACCATCATCGTGAAAACTGTCTGGTTGAAAGCATAGCGGAATGCTGAATAATAAGAGCCAGCATTCTGTGATTTTCCATTGTTCTCAACATACTGAGCAACTGTATTTGCAAAATATGAGCCCTGTTCGTACTTAATCGGTTTTCCGTCATAAGAGCCGAAAGCAGGAAGTTTCTTCCCGAACAGCGCTGTAAAAATCTCTGTTCCAACGCCAAAAACGATAAATGTAAACACTGACAAAATAAGAATAATAACGGAGCCTATCCACAGCAGCTTATTTTTCATATAATCTTCCTTAAAATGATGATACGATTGGCAATTTTATCACGTCGTTCTTTTACTGTCAACGAGCCTTTTTTCACGCTCACCCTCCTCCCTTTCGCACCATTCCTGCGACAAGGACTCTAGCAGCTATGTTTAAAACCATCTTCGTGCAACCGTTACAAAGTTTCTCCGTTTTGAGTTTGCTAATTTTTTTCAAAAGCCCTATTGACATTTTTATGCTGTTTTTGCTATAGTATCACACATCACGGGGGCGTAGCGAAGCTGGTTTATCGCGCTGGCCTGTCACGCCGGAGATCGAGGGTTCGAGCCCCTTCGCTCCCGTCTTTAAGCCTTTCTTGAAAGGCTTTTTTTTTCAGATTCGGGCAATAGCGCAGCTGGTAGCGCGCTACGTTCGGGACGTAGAGGTCCCCGGTTCAAATCCGGGTTGCCCGACAAAAGCAGTCTTATAAAAGGGCTGCTTTTTTTTGTGTCCAAAGTTGGCATTTCAACACAAAAGAAAATATAATCTTTGATATGAAGAAGATTATACTGATTATTATTGCCTTATACGTTGCAACACACTTTTTTGGCTTCAATCTTAGGGACGCAATATCCAGCGTATCAAGAAGCGCCGTTAACTTAATCGAAAGCATAATTCCCTACACAGGCGACGATTTTGAAGACATCGACTCACAAATAAACAGCGTCATAATCAAAAGCGGAAGCGCTCAGGCAATAAACAACGCGCTTGATTCTTCAATGCGAAGTGCAAAAGTCATCTTTGAGAAATGCGTATACAACACAAAACACTTCCTAAGCGATAACTTTGGAATGACATTCCAAGAGCCACAGCGCGCCGTCTATCAGAACTCAGGCAAAAACAGCGCATACTCATTCGATTTTCAGAACATGGACATCTCAGCGCAGTCTTCATTAAGACAGCAACTGATTGACTACAGCATGAACCTTCGCGGAATCCGCTACAATTACGGAAGCGAAAACCCGGCGAACGGACTTGATTGCTCTGGCTTTATCCGATACGCCTCAAAAAACAGCATAAACGTCGCCCTCCCGCGAACAGCGCAAGAAATGTACAACTGCATGGAAAAAATCTCCGCTTCCGAGCGCGAACCGGGCGATTTGGTGTTCTTCAAAAGCTCAGGTCGAATCGACCATGTGGGAATCTACCTCGGACGCTATACAGGCGGCGGCTCATTGCACGGAAGAGAAATCTTTATCAATGCGGCAAGCCAAGGTCCACGCACAGGCGTTGTCGTTAGCGCGCTCGACGAGCCTTATTGGAGGCGGCACTATAACTCAAGCGCAAGGTTCTTGCCTTCCTCAATGCAAATCGCCCAAGCCTCTGTCGGCGCAGAATAAAAGCTCCTGTCATGCTAAAAGCTCGTTTCAGCGTCTGACAAGCTCTTCACCTCCTTCCTATTGTTCAACGACGGTAATGCAATAAATTCCAGTTTAAAGGCTTCTTCACTTTGAAGAAAGCAATGAATTCCAGTTTAAACGCTACTTCACTTTGAAGAGGTCAATAAATTCCAATTTAAACGCTCATGCAAGAGTGAAGAAGCGAATAAATTCCAGTTTAAAGGCTGCCTCACTTTGAAGAAGGCAATAAATTTCAGTTTAAACGCTTTTGCAAGAGTGAAGAGGTCAATAAATTCCAGTTTGCGACATTTTCGTTTTGCTTTGAAAACACATCTTTTATTTTTCCTGTTCGCATTGACCGTTTTATAAGTAATTCCTATACTTACTGGAAAATGCACAGGAGGCATGATTGAACTTCTTTCAAAAATTCAAGGAAACAGTGTATTCTGTCGCTCCAATTATGGCGCTGGTTCTCATTCTTTCGCTCACCATTGCGCCTTTGCCGCTGAACACGCTGTTGCTTTTTCTTGCTGGCTCTATCCTTGTTATAATCGGGCTGACAGTATTTCTTTTCGGGGTTGACCTGGGTATTTTGCCAATCGGAGAGCGAAGCGGAGCAGCGCTCACTTCAAAGCGGAGTTTGCCGCTTTTGCTTGTCGCCTCATTTTTAATTGGCTTTATGATAACGATTGCCGAGCCTGATGTTCAGGTTCTTGCTGACCAAGTGCGCTCTGTTGCCCCGAACGTTTCAAAATGGGCGCTAATCTTTATGATTGCCGCAGGGGTTGCGCTGTTCGTGGCAATCGGGATTCTTCGCACGGTACTTTCAATTCCGCTACGTCTTGTTCTCATCATTTCGTACGCGATTGTTTTTGCGCTCGCCTTTTTGACACCGCCGACGTTTCAGGGAGTGGCGTTCGATTCGGGAGGCGCGACGACAGGGCCGATGACTGTTCCTTTCATAATGGCGCTCGGCGTTGGTGTTGCCGCTGTTCGCTCGAAGGCGTCGAAAAGCGGCGTGGAAAGCGAGGACGACAGTTTTGGGCTTACGGGGATTGCCTCTGTTGGTCCTGTTGCGGCGGTTTGTTTGTACGGCATAATCTTGTCGTTTTCTGCTCCCGACGCATCTGGCTCTATTTCAGGCGATGAGATGCTGGACGCGGAGGGAATTTCGGTGTTCGCCCGCCTTCTTCCCGAAATATTGCACGAAGTTTCAAGCGCTCTTTTTCCGCTTGTGATGATGGCTGTGATTTTTCAAATCTTTTTGATAAAGATGCCGCCTTTCCAAGTCATTCGTATGGTGCGCGGTCTTTTTTTCAGTTTCGCGGGTCTTGTTCTTTTTTTGCTTGGCGCGAAGGGTGGCTTTATGAACGCCGGAAAAGCGCTGGGCGAAGTTCTTGGGCGCATTGCAATTTCGGGGAAAAAGAGCCTTGTTTTGTTTGACGCGGCGGGCGAAATCGAAAAAGCGCTCAACATTCCGTCTGTCGTTCCACAGATTTTGCTTATCGCTGTCGGCTGTATTTTCGGCGCTGTCGTCGTGAGCGCAGAGCCTGCTGTCTGGGTTCTCACTGACCAAGTTGAAAGCGTTTCGGGAGGCGCGATAAAAAGGCGCACGCTGTTGAGCGCGCTGAGCATCGGGGTTGCGCTTTCAATCGGGATTTCAATGGCGCGAGTCATCTTTGGCTTTTCGCTTTGGTACATTTTAATTCCGGGCTACGCGCTTTCTCTTTTGATGACGCTCTTTTGCCCGAAGCTTTTCACGGGAATCGCCTTTGACTCAGGAGGAGTTGCCTCAGGGCCTATGACAAGCACTTTCATAATGTCGTTTACGCTCGGCGCTTCGAACGCCTCAGGCGGAAATCCCGCTGTCGACGCGTTTGGCGTTATCGCGCTCGTTGCAATGACACCGCTTATTGCAATTCAAGTCCTCGGCATAATCTTCAAGGCAAAAACACAGCGCAAATAAGGAGTGAAGCGAATGGAAGACTACAAACTTTTAATCAGCATAATCCCTCACGACAGGGGGGAAAGCCTTATCCGCGCCGCAATGGAGTCCGGCTGTCAGGGCGGAACGGTGATGAGCGGACGAGCGCTTGCGAAATCAAACGTCGCGGCAATTCTTGGGCTTGGGGAGTTTTCGCAGGACATTGTTCTTATGGTTGTCAGAAATGACGTTAAGGAAAGCGTTTCAAACGCGATTGTGAACGCCTCAAAAACGCAGAAAAAAGGCTTCGGCGAACTGCTTTGCGTCAATCTTGGCACGGTTTACAAAGGCGGAAAAAGAAGCGGAGGAGAAAATATGTCAAACACTAATTTTGAGAACACGATGATAACGGTGATTGTCAACAAAGGCTACGCGGACGACGTTATGGCGGCGGCACGAAACGCGGGCGCTGGCGGCGGCACGGTGGTGAGCGCGAGAGGAACGGCGCGAGAGACGGACGCGAGATTTTTCGGTATGCACATCGTTCCCGAAAAGGAAATGCTCATCATGGTCGTCAGTTCTGACAAGAAGGACGCTGTCATTTCCGCGATTGAAGAGATGAAGTGCCTCAAAGAGCCTGGAATGGGCATCGCCTACTCATGCGCTGTCGAAGATTTTACGACGCTTGGGAAAAAATAAGCGCGTTTTCAACCGAACAAAAAAATCCCGAATACGTGCGATATTCGGGATTCTCTCTTTTGGAAGCCTTATTCTTCTTTCTCTTTCAATACGGCAAGGAATGCGCTCTGAGGGAGTTCCACATCTCCGATGAGCTTCATTCGCTTCTTTCCCTCTTTCTGCTTTTCGAGCAGCTTTCTCTTTCGCGTGATGTCGCCGCCGTAGCATTTTGCAAGAACGTCTTTTCTCACAGGATTGACTGTTTCGCGAGCGATGACTTGAGAGCCGATTGCGCCCTGAATTGCGATTTTGAACTGCTGTCGCGCGATTTCGCCCTTGAGTCTTGTGACGACTTTGAGCGCATGGTCGCGGGCTTCTGGCTTATAGGCGAGCTGTGCCAAAGCGTCAACAGGCTTTCCGTTTATGAGAATATCGATTTTGACGAGTTCTGTCGGTCGATAATCGATAACCTCGTAATCAAAGCTGGCGTATCCGCGACTGTAGCTCTTGAGTTTGTCGTAGAAGTCGAACAAAACTTCTGCAAGCGGCATTTCATAAGTGAGTTCGACGCGCTTTGTGTCGAGATACTGCATATTTTTTTGCTCACCGCGCTTTTCAAGGCAAAGCTTCATAATTGAGCCAAGATACTCCGAAGGCGTGATGATGTTTGCACGGATATACGGCTCTTCTGCGCTCTGGATTTTGCCTTCGGGATATTCAGACGGGTTATCGATATAAACGTCTTCTCCGCCCGTTAAGTGAATGAGATAGCGGACACTCGGAGCGGTAAAAATGACAGCTTGGTCATAGTCGCGCTCAAGGCGTTCCTCGATGATTTCCAAGTGAAGCAAGCCCAAAAAGCCGCAGCGGAAACCGTAGCCCAAAGCAAGCGAATTGTCTTTTTCGTAAACAAGGCTTGCGTCGTTGAGCTTGAGTTTTTCCATGCTGTCTTTGAGTTCCTGATAATCATCGCTGTCCATCGGATAAATCGACGAGAAGACAACAGGCTTTACATCTTTGAAGCCCGCTAAAGCCTCTGTTGCAGGGTTTGCGACATTCGTGATTGTTTCACCAACACGCACATCGCTGACGGTCTTAATGCCTGCGATAATATAGCCGACATCGCCTGCTTCAAGTTCTTTCTTTTCTTCGAGCGTAATCTTGAAAATACCGACTTGCTCCACACGATATTCCGCTTGTGAGTTCATAAAGCGAATTGTGTCTCCGACTTTGATTTTGCCGTCCATCATTCGAATGTGAACAACAACACCGCGATAAATATCATAGTGGCAATCAAAAATCAAAGCCCTCATCGGTGCGTTTACGTCGCCAGTCGGAGAGGGGAATTTTGTTACAATCGCCTCCAAAAGTTCATCAACGCCCTCGCCCGTTTTTGCAGAAACGAGTTGCACATCGGCGGAATCAAGTCCGAGGTCGTGGTCAATTTGCTTTTTCACGCTTTCAACGTCTGCACTAGGCAAATCGATTTTGTTCACAACAGGCACAACCGTCAAATCGTGCTCCATCGCCATATACAAGTTGCTCACGGTCTGGCTTTCTACGCCCTGAGTCGCGTCAATCAAGAGCAAAGCACCTTCGCAAGACGCAATCGCGCGGCTGACTTCATAGCTAAAATCGACGTGCCCTGGTGTGTCAACAAAGTTAAGTTCATAATCATTTCCGTCTTTTGCGTGATAAGGAATAGTTACGGCTTGGCTTTTTATCGTGATACCGCGCTCGCGTTCAATGTCCATGCTGTCGAGGATTTGGTTCTGCATTTGACGCTTGTCAATAATTCGCGCCTTTTCAATAAGGCGGTCGGAAAGTGTGGATTTGCCGTGGTCAATGTGTGCAACAATACAAAAGTTGCGCTTATATTTCATCTCTGCCATAATTTCTATCTCCTAAAATCTATGAATATTCGTTCTATGCGCAAAAAGCCGTGTCTTTCGGCGCGGCTTTGATTTTCTTAGAAATAATACTGACTGTCAAGCGATGTCGTAAGTCCTATTGCAACATCGATATATCCGTTTTTTTTCTTTTTGGTATATAGTGTCGCCGATATTGCGCTATTGTCTTCATTGAACAAAATCTGTGCTATTTCGACGGGGTCATGGTCTGTAAAGCCAGACTCATCGGCTATTCCGCCATTTATGAGTTCTGATATTGTATATTTTTTGCTTCCAGATAATGTTTGCAACTTCATTCCAAAGATTGGATAAAACGAGTTTGCAACAACATCTCGGCTATACACTTCATATCCCGGTGATTTTGGCCGCTCTGTCAAATAGACAGGATAGTCCAAAGAGTTGCCCTCAATGTCGGTTGTTGTGACATTTACGACTGTGCCAGGCAAAAGAGAAACATATATATTAAACAAATCATCATTTGTTTTTACATCAATGCCGTTTATCGCTGTGATTATATCGCCAGTTTTTAGTCCTGCTCTGCTCGCACTTCCGCCCGGCATTACATAAAGAAGCTCAACTCCGATGTTTTTGCCCATGTCTTTCTTTGGCTTTCCAAATGCACCAATCCAAGAATGTTGTCTTTCTCCTCCTGCAAGCAAAAGAGGGAGCTCCGCATTGAGATATTCAACAGGAATTGCAAAGTTCAACCCTTCGTACTGAAGCATTCCCGCAAAAACAACAGCCTGAACTCTGCCCTTTTCATCTATAAGAGGACCTCCAGAATTTCCAGGGTTTACAGCAGCAGAAATCTGCAAAATATTGCCCACAGAACTGAGTTTTCTCTCTTTTGCAGAAATAATTCCATCTGTAAGAGTGCGCTCCAAGCCGACAGGAGAGCCAATCGCATAAACTTTGTCGCCAACATCTAGGTCAGAGGATGAACCTGCGCTAAAAACATAAGGAACATCGATTTCAACTTTTAACAACGCTAAATCAAGAACGCTATCATAGCCTATGACTTTCGCAGGAATTCTTGTTTCGTTGTCTGAAGCAAGTTTTATGAACAATTTTGAATATTTTTGGCTTTTTTTATCAACCAAATCCTCGATAACGTGATGATTTGTTATGAGATAGCCATCATTTGAGATAAAAAAGCCAGAGCCGATAACACGGTCTGCATAGCCCATTCCATTTTGAACGGCAATTCCGCGGTCAACCCATACTGTAACAGTTCCAGATATCACTTTTGAAATGCTGGAATCTGCATTTTGCGCTTTTTTTGGAAAAATAGACTCAGGACGAGCCAAAGAAGAAAGTTCATCGATGCTCATTGAAAGAGATTCTTTGTATCCGCAAGTTTCTAGCGATTGTCGAACGCTGATTGCTTTTGCATACTTTTTCTCTTCAACTAAGGTATTATATGTTTCAACAGAGCTTTCAAAGCATTTTTCCAATACCTGTGAAACATTTTTTCTGATTTCCTCGGTTTTTTCATCAAAAACACGCTCTTTTATAGAACGGTCAAGTATCACAGCGCGCCAAAGCGCTTCCACACTATTTTCAGAGCGAATGTTCTCAATTCGCTGCACTTCTGTGTTTACAGCATCTGCTTCTGTGTAGTTTAGCGGCTGATAAACATTTTTAGGATTTGCACCAAAAGAAGCACACCCGCCAATAAGTGCGCAAAAAAAACAAATAGCAACAAAGGCGAGTGGCATTTTTTTGAAATATTTCATTGTGATGTATTTTTCTCCAAAAGATTTAATTCATCTGCACGGCGTAAAAGTTCAAGGTCTCTGTCAGCTTTCACGATTTCGCCAAAATAATCAGTTCCGATTTTTATAGCATTTATGCGATAATCCTTTTTATCGATAATAACGCAAATTCCTTGAGAGTTTGTTTCGTCAACAGCCGCAATAGCACATTCTGCATCTTCTTTTGAGCCCTTGCCGTTAATCCAGAAAATATTTGCATCATCGTCTTTTGTTACTGTACTTTCAAATATGCCTCGTGCAATTTTTATAGGAGAGCCATTTTCAGTAAAAACCCTGACCATCTCATGACCTGGTTCAAGATAAAACAGCGATTCTTCAATTTTGTACTTCTTATCAGCTCCATATGAGCGGTAATAACGAACATTCCATTTTGAATCGCCATCAGTGTCCCAAGAAGCAATTTTTCCGTTATTCAAAAGATATTCTTCTGTGAAATCTGCATTTATATCATTGCTGTTGTTAATCTGTACTGACTTCAAAAAGAAATGTGAGTTTTTCGGTATTGAGCCAAAAAGATTGACAAGAACTTGTCTTTCATCTTCTATCGCATAATATTCAGGATTTACATCAGAAGAAATGCCATAAGTTTCAGTTGTTTCATAAACACCGTTTCCAGTGTTATCGACAATTCTAATAATTGGAACTCCATCTCTGAAGTGAGTTCGTGCATAAACACGATTATTGTTATAATAAGACGCAAACTGGATTTTACCATTGTAAAGTTGAAACACAATTTTTGCTCCTTCGCGTTCAGAAGAAGGAACTTCGTAACTTGAAGAAGAGGCAATAAGTTGTGCATTTGTTGGCTCTGCAATAGTTTTTGCATTATTTATAGAAGGCAGATAAAATTCAACGCCAAGTTCACCAATTGTATCAGACAATTCCATTTTGACAGGTTCCCATTTGAGCATATCAGGAAGAACATTGAATTGTAATCTTTCGCTTTCTTCGCCATCATTAGAAACAGCTGTAATTACAGAAGGATAATAATCCCAATTTATTTTCATCGCACAATCGTCAAGATTTGCACGAACAGGAGTTCCGTAATCACAATCAAACGTCCACATATTTACACCAGTCTGACCTTTGTCCCAAACGATTTTAGAAGGACGACCTGCTTCATATTTGACACTTAAATCATCAATTCCATCACCATCGGTATCAGAAAGGATTACTCCGTTATACGACGAAAAAAATTTTGCAAGATACGCTTTTGACTCTTCTTCGCTAATCAAAGGGATAAAATGTTCAATTGTGTTGCGTCTGATTTCATCAAAGCCGAAAAGATAATCAATTGCCTCAATTTCATTCAATAACTCATTCTGAAGAGCTATAGCTGCAAAAAGTTCATGACGCGCTCCTGTTGAATTATAATTTTGCAAAAGGCGCTTTCTGTCATCTCCGCGAGAAAAAAGTGCCGTATAAAACTCAAAATCATCAGAAACATATTCAACAAAACGCTCCCGTGAACGTATAAAAAAGTCTGCCTGTCGACGCACTGAAGTCGGATAAGAAGCCGCGTCTTGATAGCGTATAAACTCGCTTTTGAAGAATAACAACGGGAATCTGGCATCTGTAGGATAAAATTTAGATGCTTGCTCAATTTTTGCTCTTGCAGCCTCAAGATTTCCTGTGTGGTAATAGCACTTTGCACGAATATATTCTGCATCCGCAGAAGTAAGCATAGGAACAGATGAAAGTTGCTTCAAAGCCTCAGCTTCTTCATGAGAGTCACAAAGCACATCAGCATACAAAATCCGAGCATTATCTTTGTTGTAATTGAACCAACTGTTAAGTTTTACAGCCTGAGAACTTGACTCAAGAACACTAGCCCTGCTCTCTCCAAGAGCATTCGCTGCGACAGCTTTGTAATACCACAAATCAGATATCCGCTCATCATATGACAACCCCATTTCAACATAAGAAGTTGCCGCTCTCCAGTCGTGCTGCTCTAGAGCTATCCGCGCATTCGTCAAATAGCGCAATGCTGTTTTTTGATTTGCACTTGAAGAAGACTGCGTAAAAGCAGAAAACGATAATAATGACAACAAAACTGTAACTGAAATTATCCTGTTTCTCATATATGTTCCTTACCGCTAAATCTTTATTTACACACCTTTAGAATACTCTTGGAATACACTTACAATACACTTAGCTACTTGATTGAAAGAAAAAGTCAGCATTTCTGCCAGTCTTCTACAATCCAGTCTTTAGTTCCTATAAAGCCACCCAAAACAGCAACAACAGAAGTATTCGGCGTTTGAAGCTCTTGCACGAGAGGGATTTTGTACCGCTCATCTTCTGAAAGTTTCCATGACGAAAGCACTTTTGAAAGATCGCGCATACTGTCATCAGCACCTTTTATCTTGTCAAGCACTTGAGCACTTCGAAGCAAAAACGGATAAGCAAGGCTTTTCAAAAAGATTTTCTTCTCAATCGATTCTATCGAAATGCCACAATCTTCTTCACAAATCTCAAGATGCAAATCAAACAAATCCAGTGCACAATCGCTTTTTATGGTAACACAAAAACCGCAATCTGCGAAACTGTTTTTTATAATATCGGCACATAGGAAATTATTCCATATAAAGACTGATACACCAGCAGCCTCTATTTTTGTTCCATTTTTTGTTTCATTCGTCCACCCACAAATAGTTTCGACAATGCTAAAAGGAAGGCGAACATTTTTCTTAAGCCTATCAACAAGAGAATAGACAATGCGGCGCTTAAAAGACGGAGACGAACTACAAAAACTTTTTATATCAACAGAAATGAACTTTTTGCATGATTTTGTTTTCGAAAGATATTCTTCAAATTTTTCATCAACAAATTCCAAATCATCGCGTATTTTTTTAGCACCAGAAAGAGCCGCTCCATCCCAACCTGGAAAAAGTTCATTAAAAAGAGGCAAAACAGAACGACGAACTCTGTTTCTAAAATAAGATTCATCAAAATTTGTTTTATCCGTCCGCCATGCAACTTTCTTCACTGTCAAATATTCTTTAATCTGAGAACGTGAAATATTCAAAAGCGGGCGTATAAACTTTTCACGTTGCGAAGGAATTCCAGACAGCACTGAACTTCCTTGTAAAAAACGCATAACAAGTGTTTCAAGTTGGTCATTCCGATTGTGGGCAAGGCAAAAAAAATCAGCATTGATTTCAAAACAAAATTTCTCAAACGCTGCATATCTCAATTCACGGGCAGCATCTTCGATGCCACCTCCACGACAAGCCGCTAACCGCTCAATTTCACCTCGTTCAATTTCATGAATCCGACAATAAACTTCATTTTTTGCGCAAAAAGAGCGAACAAAATTTGCATCTCCCCCACTTTCTTCTTCAGAACGTATATTATGATTTACAGTCAAAACAAAAATTTGAGATTTTGAAAGACACTGCAAAAGCGACACAAGCAAAGACATTGAGTCAGCACCACCAGATACACCAACAGCAACAATGCTATTTTTTGTCACTCCAAAGTTTTTCAAAGCACAAGAAACTTTTTCTTCAAAGTCTATAATTTTTTTTTTGTTATCGCTCATCTTTTTATTCCAAAATACATAAAAAAATCCCTGCCTTATATTGCAGGGATTTCTGATAATAATTATCCTTAGCGACCAGCAGAAACACTAATCAAAGAAGCTTCTTTGTCAGTCATAACAGTAATTGAATCTGCCAAGTTCAAATCTTTTACGCGGAAAACGTCACCAATCTTCACGCCAGAAATATCAGCAGTAATTTTTGAAGGCATATCTTTTGGCAATGCTTTCAATGTAACATCAGGAACATGCTTAAGAAGGAATCCACCAGCAAGAACACCAGCAGGAGTTCCAACATAATTTACCTTCATACGTGCAACAATTGGCAAATTGCCACTTACAACGTGGAAATCTGCATGAAGACTCTTATCGGTCTTAATATCATATTCACAGTCCTGAATGTAAGCCAAATTATCTTTGCCATCAACTTTGAGCGTAATAAGAGTAGTTGGTGTAACTGTTCGCCAAACTTTTGAAAACTCTACTGCATCAATATCGAGCATTGTCGCTTCGCCTTTCTCATTATACATTACAGCTGGAAGACGACCAGCGGCACGCAATTTTCTCGAAACGCTCTTACCAGTCTCAGTGCGGGTCTTTGCGTTAATAACAATCTGATCCATAATGAAGAACTCCTTAAAACACTTTCATAACGGGTTCGCTGGGACGGCAGGATTCGAACCTGCGGAATGACGGCACCAAAAGCCGTTGTCTTACCGCTTGACGACGTCCCAAAATGATAAACAATTTTTAATAAACAAAATCATTAATAATCATCACTTGATGATGTATCAAAATGACCTGCATTATATTCACCCAAAATTTTATCTTGCAGTGCAGTTCTAAAATCAGGGCTAATAGGATGAGCTACATCCTTATATTCACCGCTCGCAAGCTGTCGGCTTGGCATAGCGACAAACAAACCATTTTTACCTTCGATAATTTTAACATTGTGAACCACAAAGCAATTATCAAAAGTCACTGTGACATAGGCTAAAAGTTTTCCGCCATTGTCAATCTTATGAATTCTCAACTCCGTAACTTGCATCGCTGTCCTCCAAGACGTAGCCACGTCTATGCCAAAACATAACAATTCCATTTACGGCGAAGCTCATTCCAAGCAATTCGAGCAGACTCCGCAGAATCGAACACACCAAAAAGAGAAGCTCCAGAGCCTGACATATCAGCGAACACCGCTCCAGATTTTTTCAAATCTTCTAGCGCCATTCTTATTTCTGAAAACTTTTCCATCAAAACAGGTGAAAACGTATTGCAAAACTTCCACTCACAAACAGCAGAAGCATACATCAAAGATAACCTTTCTTTAGTTACCTCGTTTTCAAGCCCAATTTTTCCAAGCCTGTACCATTCATCAACTGCACCATAAGCATCTTTTGTAGAACTATGAACTTCAGGACATACAACTACAAAATAAATATCAGAACGAGGCTCAATTTCATTTACGATTTCGCCACGCCCGCTTACAAATGCACTGCAAAAACGCTTTTCCCAACAATGCAGAAAAAAGAAAACATCACTACCAACTTTTTCAGCGATAGCATATCGTTCTTGCATTTTCAAAGAAATCCCACTCAACTTCTCAAGCGCATAAAGCAGAAACGCAGCATCTGACGAACCTCCGCCAAGACCTCCGCCCATTGGTATCCGCTTCAAAACCGAAACATTTATACCAGAATGGAAACCTGTAAGCGCTGAAAAAGCTTTGTATGTTGAACTCAAAGTATTCTTTTCAGGAAACGAAACATCAAAACTTGCAGAACTTGATACAAACTTACATTGCACATTACAAACATCACTGTCACCCAAGAGCGACACTGTCAAATCGTCGTACAACGGAATCGATGTAAAAATACTGCTGATGTTATGAAATCCGTCGCTTCTGATTGGCGATACATACAATCCGATATTCACCTTTGCAGGAGCTGAAATACGTATTTCATCCAACATAGTATAGTCATTATACATTTTTATTAGTTATTGTCAATAAAGAGTAGGATAATATTAGAATTTTAATGCATTTTTTTTCAATGTTATTGACACAAAGCGCCTGTCTATTCTACTCTTGTACTCAGGGTTTTCTTTTTAGCAGGAGTGCAATTATGTTCAGTGAAAGCGAGATGGCAGAGTATTCATTCGGATTTGCTTACGATGATGAATATGGTTCAGGCGGACGTTTTGACGATTATGATGACGATTTCGATGATGAATCGGACTTTGAAGATGATGAAGACGACATCAGTTTTGACGATTTGCAGGACGATGAAGTTGATACGCTAGAGGAAAGTTTCGATGACATCGAGCCGGAGGACGGCTACGGTTCGTTTTCTTACAGGGAAGACGAATATTTCGATGTTGAAGACGAGCAAGACGACGATTTCGACGACGAGGACTAATCGCTTATATTCATAAAGCAAAAATATCATTTCGAGGGCGCTCGGAATGATATTTTTTTTGCCCAAAACGACTTTCTTCCGCTCTTCCTGAATGTTTTTCCAGCCTTCCTGAATGTCCTTTCTGTTCTCCTGAATGTTCTTTTCGCCCTCCTTAATTCCCTTTTCAGTCGCCTTGAAGTCAAGGAAACAAGCCTTAATCATGACAATGCGTATTGTGATGTTGATATTGTGATAAATCACGTCGCAAAAAGAGTTTATGATGTTGCAAATATGATATGCGATGTCACAAAGAAGATTTGTGATGTTGCAAAACAAAATTGCAATGTTACAAATAGTGTTTGTGATGTGAAAAATGATAAAAATCACGTTGCAAAAGTGTTTTGTTATCTTGCAAAATAAATTTGTGATGTTGCAAAAACATTTTGTAACGTGGAAAAAGTGATTTGCAAGATGAAAACAGCGTGTTTTGATGTGAAAAGCGATAAAAACGAGGTCAAAATGATGTGTTTTGACGTTGAAGAGAGAGATTTTGAGGTCAATATGATAAAAAATGAGCAGAAGGAGAAGGAAAACGATGTTGGGGAAAGGAGTTTTGAGGTGGATTTTCTTGGAGTGAACAAAAAGGCGGAATCCCCTGAGAAGAAGATTTCCGCCTTTTTGTTCTAGCGAAGTTTCTCGCCTGCGTGCCAGAGTTTTTCAAGCTCGTAGAACTCGCGCGCTTCGGAAGTCATGAGGTGAATCACGATTGGACCGAGGTCAATCAAGTTCCAGTCGTCGCCGTCTGACATTTTTCTGTGGGTGAGGTGAACTTGCAAGTCGTTCTCCTTTGCGTACTCAAGCGCCGACTTCTGAAGTCCTTTCCAATGCGCGCTGCTGTTCACTGTCACGATAACGAAAATATCTGTCCAGCTGTTCAGTTTTGCGACATCGAGGACAACGACATTCTCGCCCTTTCCGTCTTCCATCAACTGCGCAATCTCAAGCGCTTTTTCCTGAATTGTCTTCATATGAGTTTCTCCTGTCTATTTCTCTACTACATAGCGGCCGTTGAAGTCCCGTCCGAGGATTATCGTAAAATCGACCATTGTATCAGTCTGAGGGCCGTCCGATTCTGGTCTGACATCTTCGTCGATAATATTGGAGCAGTGGATGAAATCCCCAAGGCTTTTTGCCGCCGCCGCGTTTCCAATGTGATTTATAATCACAGTCTTTTCATAATCTGTTGTGTCTGCGTTCGATGTCGTGAGAACGTCGTAGCCGACGCCCTGCAGGAGCAGCGCCGTGTTTCGCGCAAGTCCCTGCGTCATCGTTCCGTTCTGAATCTCCAGAACGTAAATGCGGCTGTTCACGTCCTCAGACGCTGTGAGCTGCGTTGTCGACATCTGTATCGACTCTTTTATGAGCTCTCCGTCGTAGTACGGGAAGATGAGTTCTTTTCCGTCAACGACGCGGCTTGAGCCTGTTACGGTCTGCGGCTGAAGGCGCTCGGTGTCAACGTTGGCGATTTCAGAAAGAACGTAGAGCAGGCTGTCTTCGTCTATGCTTGTCGAAAGGAATTTCTTGTAGTGCATAAACGACTTTTTCGTGAAAAACACTCCTCGATTGCGGTTGAGCGCCTCGAGGAACGAAACCATAACGTGCTGCTGCCGCTCGCGCTGCTCTTTTTCGCTTTCGTCTGACAAAATGTAGCGCAAATACACTGCGATTTTGTCGCCGTCGAGCGAAACCGCGCCTGAAGGCAAGAGCCAAAGCTCCTCGCCGTCTTCAGACTCGCTGTCGACTGGAGAGGGGATAAAGACTTTCAGACCGCCGAGCAAATCGGTAAGTTTGCAAAAATCATCGATTCCGATTTTGATGTAGAATTGCAAATTAGTGCCGATGAGTTTTTCAATTTCGGTTTTGTAGACCAAAATGCCCTTTTCTTTGTAAATCGCATCAATTCGGTCTACGCGCCCCAAGCTTTCGTAAATCGCGCCTGTGTTGCCCGGTATTTCAAAAAGCGCGCCTTTTCTTGAAAGCGGATAATAAATAAAAACGTCGGTGAAAAGGGCTTCTTTGTTTTCGTCTTCAAGCACGAAAAGGATTTTTATGACTTGGTCATGCTCAAGGCTGTCCGAGACAAAATCAGTTCTCAGAAGAAAAGCAAGATAAGAGCCGATTCCGACAAGAATCAAAAGGATTATTACAAGAAAAACAGCGCTCTGCTGCTCACGACGGATTTCCATTCGCTTCTCCGCGCAACTCTTCAAGGAAATCATAGGTGATTTGTGCCGCTTTCTTTCCTTTTGAGTTCAGATATTCGATATTTTCTTCCAAAATTGTTGCGACAAGTGAGTCCAAGTCTTTTTTCAGCATCTTCTCAAGATACTCGCTTGTAACGTGCGGTCGTCCCGGCTCTATTTTGTCTGCCGCATACAAAATCTTTGCAAGCGGGCAAAGATGAACGCCTCCGAATGTGTGGGACGCAACTGCCTGAAGGACGTCCGCATCAGAAACGGCGAACTGCTCTTGCAAAAAAACAGCCGCTGCTCTTCCGTGAAGTAGCTGAGGGTTTTCAGCCTCCAGAGTGGAAATCGCTCTTCCGTCACGGCTTGCAGTTTTCAGCATTTCTGTGTCGCTAAAGTTCTTGCACATATCATGAGAAATGCCTGCAAGATAACAGCGCACATCATCGACTTTGTATATTCGTCCCATTCGCGCAGAAAACTCTGCTGTGCGAACGGAATGTTCATAACGCTCTTTTTTAACGGATTTTTTGACGAAATCTCTGATTTTTTCAATCAGATTTGTCATCTCAAGCTCATCATTCTCCATATTCAGCACCGTACAGTTTGTTTTTTATAATATACCAATAAACACCGTCAGGAACAAGATATCTCCAGCTTCCTCTTTTTGCGCACATAACACGGATGTCTGTTGATGATATTGGCAAAATCGGTGTTTCCAGAAGCTCATGGGGATATTCAAAATTATGGCGAAGCTCTTCTCGCTCGCTCTCGTCCAATTTCTCGACACCAGCGTATTTTCCAGAAGGTGCGTTCATGCTTCGCTCCGCATTATCAAGGCGGACTCCGCTTTCTTTTCGTGAGGCGAGAACCAAGTCTGAAAGCTCGACAATCTTTTGGACATTGTGCCAAAGGTGGAAGCCCGAAAGCAAATCGCTTCCCATTATGAACCCGATTTTTGAGGATAATTGAGCGCTGTATTTTTCAGAAAGCTCTGAAAGGGTATCAACAGTATATGAAACACCGCCTCTTGCAATCTCAATGTCTGAAACCTCAAAGCGAGGGTTTTCTTTTGTTGCAAGGCGAAGCATTTCAAGTCTGTCCTCAGCAGAAGCAAAATCATGAGCGACTCTTTTATGAGGAGGCTCAAACGTCGGCACAAAAATAACTTTATCGTATCCTAATTCAACACAAGCCGCATCAGCAAGGGCGAGATGCCCGATATGCACTGGATTGAAACTTCCGCCAAGAACAGCCAATTTCATTTTATTGTCCTGGATATTGAACTTCCATAGATTCGTCAACAGAACGTGACTTCAAGAAATCTGATTTCTCGCTTTTTGCCTGAATTGTATTATCAGAGCTTGGGAATGAAATCTGAGCGTGATTTTTTCCAGGAATTCGCATTCTGTCCAAATCAGAAACCATTTTCACGATAACATCTTTTACCGCTCCAAGTCCGCGACGCTCCATTACTGACGCCACCAGCACCTGAGTTTCTGGCTCTTCAGAAAGAATGTTCTTTTTGATTTCTTCAGCCTTTTCAGCAGCGCCTTCAACATCAATTTTGTTGCAAATGACAATTCTTGGCTTATTAAGCAGTTCCGAAGAATAAGTTCCAAGCTCGCTTCTGAGTGTCGCATAAGCAGAAAGGCAGTTTTCATCAGAACAATCAATCATAAAAAGCAAGCACGCCGTTCTCGATATATGCTTCAAAAACTGGAAGCCCAAGCCAGCGCCTTCGCTAGCACCTTCAATGATTCCCGGAATATCAGCGATGATAATATCGCTGTCTGTATCAACATGCAAAACTCCAAGATTTGGAATCTTTGTTGTAAAAGGATAAGGCGCAATTTTTGGACGAGCCGCTGTAAAATAATCCAAGAGAGAAGATTTTCCAGCATTAGGAAAACCAACAAGACCAACATCAGCCATGATAGAAAGTTCCACAAGAAGTTTTCTTTCCTCTCCAGGCTTTCCATCGTGAGCATATCGAGGCGCTTGATTCGTTGAAGATTTGAAATGAACGTTTCCCCAACCACCTTTTCCGCCGTGCAAAAATACAAAGCGCTCATCTTCGCTTTCCGTTGTGAACTCACGAATAACTTCGCCAGTTTCAGCATCTTTGAGCGTTGTTCCTGGTGGAACAGGAATCACGACATCTTCACCATCAGCACCAAAACGATTTCGACCAGAGCCGTCTCCGCCATTTCGAGCCTTAAAAATCGGGTGATAGCGCAAATGAGCAAGAGTTCGCAAATTGCGGCGAACACAAAATACAACATCGCCACCTTTTCCACCATCTCCGCCAGCAGGTCCGCCCATTGGAATATACTTTTCTCTGCGGAATGCTATACAACCATTTCCGCCCTTTCCCGACCGAACTTCGATGTACGCTTCATCAGCAAATTGCAACATTGATTTCTCCTCGAAAATTCCAAAAAAATACCCGACGTAGGAAAATCCTTTGTCGGGTATCGTCAAAACTCAAACAGCAATTTATGCCTGAACAGGAGTAACAGAAACTACTTTTCTGTTCTTGCGCTCGCCATAAACGACCTTTCCGTCCACCAAAGCGAACAAAGAATCGTCCTTAGCCTTTTTCACACCATCACCTGGGTGAATAACTGTTCCACGCTGCTTGATAATGATAGAACCTGCTGAAACAAGTTCTCCGCCATATTTTTTCACACCCAAGTGTTTCGGATTTGAATCACGACCGTTTTTCGCGCCGCTGCCGCCCTTACTGCGTCCCATTTTATCCTCCGATTAAAAATCTGTTCTATACTCTTCCAGCTTTACGCATTTTGGATATTCTTTTTCAATCGAACTTATGCCCGAACGAATAAAATCTGCTATGCAACAAAGCTGAATTGCAGTCTTCTCAGAAAAAACACCATCATCTTCAACACAAAACGACAATTTTCCTTGAGAAACTGCCTCAGAAACAACTGAAATATCTTTAGCACTCGAAAGCACTTGCCCAGCAGTCCTTAAGATTGCAGTAACAGCACTACAAACGATATCGCGCCCCTTATGCGCGAACCCTGCATGCCCTTCTGCAATACATTTTCTGAATTCTCCAGAAGCAGAACACCCGAGCGATACCCGAATCATTTCAATGCAAAATTATGCAACAACGATATCCTTAACAATAACTTTCGTATACTGCTCACGATGACCGATTGTGCGGTGATAATCTTTCTTGCTCTTATACTTGTAAACGATAACCTTATCATCTTTGAAAGTATCACCAACTTCGATTGTAACCTTCGCACCGCTAACGTAAGGAGTTCCAACAGAAACCTTACCATTGTCGCTTACGAGAAGTACTGAATCGATTTCAATTTTATCGCCTTTCTGGGCATCAATCTTATCAACAGTCAACAAAGCATCTTTTTCAGCCTTGTACTGCTTGCCCTTATACTCAACAAGTGCGTACATATTATACCTCTTGAAAAACCACCGCAACAAGTAACGGGTTTGTTGCGGAATAACATAAGTGTTGCTTATCCTATCAAATTTATTATTGCTAGTCAAGCAAGAAATTAAATTCTTATTGGCATATATATTCGTTTTTACTTGAAAAATATTTACTTGCTTGTTATATTATGAAATATGACAGAGAAAAGTTTCACAGTTCTGGACTTACTTGATTTGAATCTGACTGGTCACGATTCTCTGAATTTACGTTGTCTCGGAGGACGAACAGGACTTTCAAAGGCAATCGGAGTTCCAGACATAAACCGTCCAGGACTTGCATTATCTGGTTTTTATGAAAGTTTTGCCCACGAGCGCGTTCAACTTATCGGGCGTGGCGAGTTTGCTTATCTGAAAAAATTGCATGAGGAAAACAACACCGAGCGAATTCGTCGGCTTTTTTCTTACGATATTCCCTGCGTTATTTTTTCGCGTTCACTTGTACCGCCAGAGGATTTTCTGGAGATTGCAGAAGAGGCAAATTGCTCCGTCTTACAAACAGACCTTGAATCAACAGAATTTTCAACAAGATTGTTGCGTGTTTTTGATAACATCTTCACGCCACGAAAAACACTTCACGGCGTCCTTGTTGAAGTCTATGGACTTGGAATATTGCTGATGGGGGCAAGTGGCGTTGGAAAAAGCGAAACAGCGCTTGAGCTTGTGGAGCGCGGACATCGGCTTGTTGCTGATGACATCGTTGAAATTCGTTGCGTCCACGGGAATTCCATTTTGGGAGCAGGTCCGAACGCACTTATCAGCCATCACATGGAAGTTCGCGGAATTGGTATCATAAATATTTCCCAGCTTTATGGCATCGGTTCTGTTCAAGAACAAAAAGAAGTTCAGCTCGTTGTAAAACTCGAAGAATGGGACAACAACAAAGTTTACGACAGACTTGGAACAGAAAATCACACAGAAGATTTATTAGGCGTAAAAGTTCCGTTCTTGGAAATTCCTGTAAAACCAGGTCGAAATCTTCCTATTATCATCGAAGCGGCTGCAATGAACGAGCGGCTCAAAGCAATGGGATACAATTCCGCCAAGGAATTTAATCAAAACGTGTTGAAATGGATAGAAACTGGTGAGGCTCAGACCGCGTTCTACGGCACTGAGGACACTTACTGATAATGAAATAAAAGCCGAAGGCAAGGGGAAAATTTTATGACAGAAAAAATCTTGACCGTCAAGAACAGAGCAGGCGTTCACGCGCGCCCAGCAGCACTAATCGCACAAGCGGCAAACAAATTCGCAAGCGAAATCACGCTGGAAAAAGACGGAATGACTGTTAACGCCAAATCAATTATGGGCGTCATCACGATGGCGGCTGCCTATAATTCGCAGGTCGTTCTGAAGACCGAAGGCGCAGACGAAAGCGATGCTGCATCTGCAATACAGGCGTTGTTCGATTCAAAATTTGAAGAAGAATAAATCCGTCAGACTTTTTCTCGAAACAAGGCGCATTTCCGTTTTCTCAAAAAGGCGGAAATGCTTTATATTTAGCGATTTCAAATAAAAAACTTTCAAGATGATTCCCCCGATATATCTTTACACAGGCTCTGAAATAGGCGAAAAAGAAGACGCCATCAAAAATCTTGTAAAAGCCGCAGAAAAAAAATACGGCGAAATCGATTATTACAAATACTACTGGCAGGACGTCGAGTTTTCCGATGTTGTCTCCCAACTTCAAAACGAAAACCTGTTCGTTCCTTGCACATTTATCGTGCTTTCAGGCGCAGAAGCGCTCAAAACAAAAGGCGACATAAGCCTTCTCCAGTCTTGGATACGCTCGCCAGGACAGGCGATTCTTGTTCTCACGTCGGAAGAAAACAGCGTTGACAAAAAGCTGAAGGACGTCGTTCCAAAAGAAAACCAAAAGACATTTTGGGAACTTTTTGAAGAAAAAAAAGAAGAATGGCTTTCCTCGCATTTCAAGAAAAACGGCTACACAATAACAGCAGATGCAGTCCAGACGATGCTTGAAATGATAGAGAACAACACAGGAGCGCTAAAAAGCGCCTCTCTTATGCTCTTCTCGGCCTATCCGAAAGGCTCGCTCATCAAAAGCGACGACATCGAAAAAGTGCTCTCATCAACACGCGAAGAGACCCCGTTCACGCTCTTCAACGCGATGTGCGACACACAAAAAAGAACAGGAGAGCGGCTAGAAGCGTCCGTCTTGATTTTGCACAAACTCCTCTACGCCAGAAGCGCGAGCGCAGTCGCAATCATCGCGGGACTTTCGTACTGCTTCAAGCAGCTTCGCCTTTGGCACGACATCGCCTCGAAAAATCTCGCGCCCGAAAAAAACGGCGCGTTCATCAACAAAAACGCCCAAAAGCGCTACAGAGCCGCGTCAAGAATCTGGCCCCCGCTCCAAACAGCCTCCGTCGTCGCCCTTCTCGCAGACGCGGACGTCAAAATCCGCTCAGGAGGCACGGCGCTCGAATCTCTCCTTTTGGAAAAAATGCTTTACGAAATCATCGTCAACGGCGGCGTTCAGTGCTCACAATACGAAGAGCAAATCCAAATCTGATTTTTTCTTTCCCAAGGGAAAACTGAAAAGAACGTCATTGGCGAACTTGTTTCGAAATCTGCCAAATTGTGCAGAGCAGATGCTGAATCAAGTTCAGCATGACAAAAAGAAAGAACGTCATTGGCGAACTTGTTTCGAAATCTGCCAAGTTGTGCAGAGCAGAAGCTGAATCAAGTTCAGCATGACAAAAAAGCGTTTGCGATAAACCAAGGTCGTTTTTTTGGCAGCCATCGTTAAAATAACGATTTGTGCCAAAGCGAAAAACAGCAATCGTTATTTTGACGATTTGAGGAAATTTAAAAAGCGGGGTTTCGTTACCATAACGATTTGAGAAATCCGAATAGTCTTAAATCGTTATTTTAACGATTTAAGGAAACTGTTTTGGACTACAATCGTTATGAAAACGAAGTCTGTTTTGATGAATTTGGGCAATCGTTATGATAACGATTTGGGAAAACAAAAAGCGCCGCAGAAAACTGCAAGCGCTTTTTGAAAATGTATTTTAGTCCAAGTTGAGTCCGTCCAGGATTTCCCGCAATTTTTTCACTTCGTCTTTTGAAAGCGCGATACCTTTCCCCATTTTTTTGTGGTCCTCGCTCCAGCTTCGAATGTCGTATTTCGGCTCTCTGTCGTTCCACGACACGCTGTTCAGCTCGATTGTCCAGCCTTTTGAGCTTTCGCTAAGTGTGCCAAAGCTCTCTTTAATTTCAAACTTGAAATCATCTGCCATATAAAACTCCTTCCTAAATATGAAATTGCTTCAAGTAAAGGCAAAGCGCCGCAGTCATAAGAGCGTGCGGCTGGGCGGTCGTTCCCATTTGCTCAAAAACCTTCTTTTTTGGAATGCGCGAAAAGGCTACGAACTCATCAGCGTCAAGCGACTGCGCGCCCGCTTTTTCGAGGTTCCTGGCAAGAAAGACATAGACGCGGTTTGAAAAGAGAGCAGGGTTCGGATTCATCGAGCCCAAGAGTTCCAACGTTCCCGCTTTGAAGCCAGTTTCTTCGAGCAGCTCGCGTGAGGCTGCGACTTTCGGGTCTTCGCCTTTCTCGATTACGCCACCGGGAAACTCGACGCTCAAGCCTTTGAGGGCGTGCCGCCACTGTCTCACCATCAAAAAATCATCGCCATCTTCTGCAATGACGATGCACCAATCGGGAGCGTCTGTCACAACGTAGTGCCCTACTTCTCCGTTCGGACCTGTGCTGTCGGTTTCGTTGACAGTAAAAACGACGGTGCGAAGGAGTTCGCGTCGTCCCGTTTCGTTCCACTCAAGGGATTTGTCATCGGTTGAAAAAGTTTCGTCCATTTAGTTTGTTTCCTTTTGACTTTCTTGCAGATTGTCTTTATCATATATGTTATAGCAAACTGAAAATATTGTCAGGAGGGAAAAGATGGCTGTTATTACTATTTCCAGACAAGTTGCCGCGCTGGGAGACGAAATCGCGACGGCTCTTGCCAAAGAAATCGGCTACAAGTTTATCGGTCGAAAAGATATAGAAGCACGCATTGTTGAGCTCGGTTTTCCCGCTGAAAAGCTAAAGAAATACGATGAGCGAAAGCCAGGTTTCTTTGCGTCTTTGGCGAAAGACCGCGACGAATATCTCGATTATCTTCAGCTCGCTGTTCTTGAGGCTGCTGCAAAGGACAACTGCATTTTAATCGGGCGCGGCTCATTCGTTATCTTGGAGAATTTGCCGAATCATTTTGCTGTTCGTTTTGTGGCAAACGAGGCTGTCAGAATGGAGAGGCTCAAGAGTGAGTTCGGCTGGGAAGACAAGCAGGCAAAGCAGCGTATCAGCGAAAGCGCCGCAAACCGCGTCGGTTTTCACAAGAGTTTCTTCAACGTGGACAACGAGGACGCAACACATTATCACCTCGTTTTGAACACTGGAATGCTCGATGTTGATTCTTCGGTGAAGATTCTCAAGGAACTCAAAGACATTGTCGTGACGCCAGAAAAAGAAGCCGAGGGAAAGAAAAAGGTCGAGGAGCTTCTCAGCGCACAGCGTTTGGTAAACAAACTCGTTTTTGAATACAATCTCAACATCAACTTCTTGCACGCTGTCATCAGCGGAACGACATTGACTCTTCAGGGTGTTGCTGATTCGTCGGCACTTGTTGAAAAAGCAATGTCAGTGGCTCAAAAGACGTTCCCTGATTACAAAATCGAATCTGCCATTAGCGTGGTTCAGGATTTCAAGGCATATCCGTAAGCAGATTTATTAGAAAAACGTGGACAGAAAAGCGCTTTTTCGCTACTATAGACAATTATAATTTTTTTTGGGGGAATGATGAAAAACTCATTTAACATCGTTTTGAACGATGAGGACGAAGAAGAAAAAAAGGAAGACAAAAAGGCGGGAGCTGACCCCCTTGCAGAGAAATTCCTCAAAACAAGACAGATTATTTTGAGCGGAGAGATAAACAAAGAACTTGCAGAGAAAATCGTTCGCGACCTTCTTATGATGGAAGCAGATTCTTCTGAGCCAATTCGTATGTATATCGATTCTCCTGGAGGAGATGTCGAGGCGGGTTTTGCGATTTTCGATATGATTCGCTTTATCAACGCGCCTGTAACTCTCATTGGAATGGGTCTTGTCGCAAGTGCTGCTGCTCTTATTCTGCTTGCTGTTCCAAAGGAGCGCCGTGTTGCTCTTCCAAACAGCCAGTATCTTATTCACCAGCCAATGAGCGGAATTAGGGGTGTTGCAACTGATATCGAGATTCACGCGCAGGAGCTTGCAAAGACTCGCGCAAAACTCAACAAGATTATTTCAGAAGCAACTGGAAAAGATATTGAGCAGGTTACAAAAGACACCGACCGTGATTATTGGCTCACAGCAGATGAAGCTATTGAATACGGACTTGTCAGCCGCATTATCAGGGAACGCTCCGATTTGAACTAGGTGAAAAATAATGACGTTTGAGCTTAGCGAAGGGCTTTTGCAAAAAATCCTTTTCGCGATGGAGAATCAAAAGGAAAAATCTGCTCTTGATGCAAAAAATGCTGATGTCGTTGCTTTTTCGGGAACTCCTGATGAAGATACGATTTTTGCGCTTCCTGAATGGACATCTGCGGATGGCTTTGCGCTTTTGGAGGAGTTTGCTTTCAATTTGCATTCTCCAAGCGCATCACAAGCACTAAAAGATGTTATTCGTTCAGGACGCGGTGTTTTCAAGAACTTTAAGCAGGTTATCCGAGAGTATCCTGACGTTGAAAAAAAGTGGCATCTTTTCAAGAACAAAAAGATGAGCGCACGTGTTTATCAATGGTATAACGCTCTTCGTGAAATGTGGGGTCTGGAAGTTTTGGACAGCGAAATCGAAGACACAGATGAATTGGTGCTTTCTGATTTCGTATTTCAGCCTTACAACGCTCAAACTGAAAAGAAAATGATTTTGCAATCAATAGACAAAGTTTCTGCTGCTTCTTGCAAAGAGAATGACGCTGAGGATATAGCCAATACAATTTGCGCCATAAATCGCTATCATTTTGAGTTTGGAAAAAAAGAAACGGGGATTATTTGTAAAAGCGTTTCTGGCGATTTTGTGGGCTGTGTTACAGGTTCTTTTGCTTCGGAGGAAGAAAAGAGCGTTTTTGTTATCACAGCGCTTTTCGTGCTTGAAGAATTTCGTGGACTTGGTATTGCAAAATCATTGTTGGAGCGATTTTTTTCGGATTTAAAAGCAAAGGGCATTCAGAAAGTGATTATCACAGATGCCATTGCAAGCAAAAATATGAAAGGAATTTTTACAATGTTCGGATTTAAAAACGTTGGCTCTTGCTATTTGACCGATTTGAAATCCGAATAATTTTTTTACATGGAGAATTACAATTATGTCTAATAAAATTGAAGCAGAAATAAAAGAAGAACAGATGACAGCATTTCTTAATGACGTTTTGAAAAAAGTTGAGCACGAAGCAGACCCTGACGAACTCGCACGCCTCAGAAAAATTTTCAAAAAATGTATTCCGCTCGGTCGCCGCTCTTATGTTGCAGCATTCCTCACAAAAATGCTTTTGAGCGAAGAAAATACACGCCGTCCAAGCCGCAGAAGCCGCAGCGAAGAGCGTGCAGAGCGCCCTTCAAAGAACAGAGCAGAAGAAAACAGCTCTCGCACAGAAACTGAAAAGACAGAAAAAATAGAAAAAGCGCCAAGAATCGTTATCGACGAGTCTCTTGCTGCAACAATTTTCATCGGAATCGGACGGAATCGCCATGTTTATCCGCGCGACCTCGTAGGACTTGTTGCAAGCGTTGCAGGATTGGAAAGAGAAAGAATCGGAAACATCAAGGTTCTTGCAAATTATTCTTTCGTTCAGCTTTTCAAAGAGGACGCAGAAAAAGCAATTGCAGCGCTCAACGGATATGATTATCGCGGAAGAAAACTCAGCGTAAGTTATTCAAAACAGCGCTCTGATGACAAGGATTCAGAGAGCGAAGCAAGTTCAGAAAGCGCAACTTCAGAGCAGGAAAGCGCTTTGCAAGCCACAGAAGAAGTTTCACAGACACTTGTTTGAGATTCATATGGAAATAAAAGTTTTTGCCACTCGACATTTCGATTATCAAAACACGCTTGTTGTCAATCTTGACGAAGAAAATGTTTTCATCGTTGACCCATCCGGAGAGTTTTCGCTTGATGGGAAGAATCCAGTTGCAGTTATTCTGACGCATGGGCATTACGACCATGTTGAAGCGCTAAAACCGTTTCACAAAAATTATCCGGATGTTCCGATTTTGATTCATAAAGAAGATGCAAAATATATCGGGAAGGATTCTTTTGAAGCTCAACAGCATATTTGCTTTGATGATGCAAAAGATTTCGCAAATCTGCCCGAAGCAACAGGATTTTTGAGCGAAGGGCAAACACTTTATGACGTGATTCCGAGCAAAAACGAAAGGCTTAACAATGCGCTTGCATTGTGGAAGGTGCTTCACACGCCAGGACATTCGCCAGGGAGCATTTGTTTGCTGAACGAAAAAGAGCGAGTTCTGATTTCAGGCGACACGCTTTTTTTCCACTCTTACGGGCGCACAGATTTTTTTGATGGAAGCATGAGCGAAATGACAAAAAGCCTGCGACGACTTTATAACCTTGACGGAGATTTGAAAGTTTATCCAGGACATGGCACTTACGGCTATTTGCTTGCAGAAGACCAATACTGATAAAAAAGGACTGCGAAATATATCGCAGTCTTTTTTTATTACATCATTTAGTTTTTCAATACTTTTTCAAGAAAATGGGGCTAACCTATTTAGGTTTTCAATACTTTCTTAAGAAAATGAGGTTAAACTATTTAGGTTTTCAACACTTTTTTAAGAAAACGGCAAAAACTATTTAGATTTTCAATACTTTCTTAAGAAAACGGGGTTACATCATTTAATGTTTCAATACTTTCTTAAGAAAACGGCAAAAAACATTTATTGTTTCAACACTTTTTTAAGAAAACAGGGCTACAACATTTGTTGTTTCAATACCTTTTTAAGAAAACGCGAAAAAACATTTATTGTTTCAACACTTTCTTAAGAAAACAGAAAAAAAACATTTTATGTGCCACCAAAAAAAGAGATTTTTAATAAAAATTCACCAATGCTACTGCTACGCGCTTGGAAACACCGTTTCTGAAATTGATTTTCGCATTACGAGTGACAATTGCCTCGTCTGCACTCATGCAAGCGAATACGACGAAATCCGCGCTCTCGGCTTTAAGAATATCATTTACACACTTTATGCCGCAACAGAAAAAGAGGGAGATGTCCAAACACTCATCAATTTTGCAAAAACACACGAACTTTTAGGCTTCACATATTGGTATTACTGGACTCCGACATATTTTGCACCATTCAAAAATGCCAACATTTCACAATATCTTCACACCGTCAACAATACAACCGAGCGTAATTCTTATTTGCAACAAGGCATTTCTGCGATTTACACCGATGTCGTGAAAAATTAAGCATTATCGCCTAAAAAAATCTCCCCACAAAGAAAAAAACAGGCTCCCGCGAAAATACGGAAGCCTGAAGGCAAGAGGGTTGCTTATATATGGCTGGTAAAAAGCACAAAATCAAGATTTATGCGGCAGTAATCGCAATGCGCTTTGGCTGCTCGGCTTCTTTTCGAGGAATATTCACCTCAAGAACGCCATTCTTGAAAGACGCATTGATAGAAGCGTGGTCAGTATCGCGAGGGAGCTTGAAAGAACGAGCAAACTCCATAGTGTGGCGCTCGCGGATAAGATAGACCGCCTTATCCTCATCATTCTCGGCATTCTCCTCAGACTTCTCGTTCTTTGTCTCCTCTGTTTTTGCAGAAGAGATAGTCAAAATGCCATCTTTCAAACTGATATCCACATCCTTTTCAGTCAAGCCCGGAAGATTCATACTTATAGTGTACATGTTCTTTGTTTCAAGAACATCAACATCTGGTGAATAGCTTGGGCAAGAAAGCTCAGGGAACGCCGCATAAGCAGAGTTAAAAATGTCATCAAGAATTGAAAGTTCGTTTATCATAATGTACCTCCTAAGTACAAAAAGTTGCTAAAAGTTTTTTTGCAAGGCTTCTTTTGTTTCACCTTACACTTAACTAAAAGCAAAAGCCGTGCCAAGTTCAAAAAAAATAAAAAACCGACGATATAACGCAAAAAAGCAATCGTCGGAAACAATTATAAAAACAAAAATGTGTCAAAAATACCCAAAAATCTACAAAAGCCAGTCGTCAATGAACTCTTTTGGCGTAAAAGGCTTGAACAAAAAAGAAGAATTGCTCCCGTCTGCCTCAATCTTGAAAAACTCATAGCTCGGAAAACTCTTTCCGCGCTCAAAATCAAGAATCGCAAAACTCGCAGGACACCCGCGCGGACGCGAAACACTTCCGGGATTTATACAAAGAACACCGTTCTTCTTTGCGAAAAGACTGCGGTGAGTATGCCCCGAAATCACAACAGAAGCGCCTTCCATACGAGCCGCAATAACGCTGTCGCCAACAGGGTCAAAAAAACTAAAACCGTCCCCGTGCGTCAAAAGAACAGGAACATCAGCAATAGAAAACAAAAGCGTTTTCGGAATCTTGAGATACTCCAAACGCTCCCCAAAAGCAAAAGGATAAGTTCCGCTGTCGTTGTTTCCGCGCACAAAAGCCACAAGAGGCGGCAAATCGGCAGCATTTTCGATAATATCGCCGATTCCGTCACCGCAGAAAATCAAAATATCCGCATCTTTGTGACAAGTGATTATCGCGCTGACAACAGAGCGATAAAAATGAGAATCCGAAAGCACAAGAGCGCGAACTTTGTCCTTCTGGCAAATATTTGCTATGTCCTTTGCGCTTCCCCAAAGCCCTGACGGAAGCTGAATTGCATCAGTTAAATCCATATTGCTCCGATTTTGCCCATCTTTTCAAAAAAGGCTATTCCAAAATAAAGTGATTTTCAGGCACAAGACCCGTGTCATTGTCAATATAACGCTTTATCGTGTGCTTTTCGCCAAGAAGAAGTTTTGCATGCTCAATTTCAGAAAGCCTCTCAAGAGGCGCTGCACAAGAAGAAAGATATTCAACAGACGACATCAAAATCGAAAGCATATCGTCCTTTGAAATATCCCCTCCCTTCTCAAACACCAAATCACAAGTTGACTCAATCCCAAGCATATCGTCCTGAGGAAAAAACGATGCTACAGGATAAGGCTTTTTCCCGCCGAACTCGTCCTCAATCACGCCAAGAGCGCGGTGAGTCGCCTCTGGAGCGCCAAGAATAATCATACCGTCCAGCATATAATCGCTCACCAAATCCTTGAGCGAAGAAATGCGGGCGCGACCACTGTGCAAAAAATCCTTCGGATAAACAAGAGGCAAAACAAGCCCGCCGTCCTCTGCAAGCCCGTATTCGCGCGAAAAAAGAGAGAGAGCCTCATTGACAAACTCGTCATTGTTGTAGTTGTAGCCAAAAATCACACAAATCTTTTTTTCCGCAAAATGCCACTTCTGCTCTTCTCCTTCCGCCTTCGAATAAGGCTGAACATCAAGCTGAATCGCGCCTTCCGCGTTGAGTTTCAGCGCCGTGTCCTCAATGAAGTTCTGCCTTTCGCAAGAAAAAAAAGAGAGCGACAAAAAAGAAAGAAACACATATTTTTTAAAATCAAGCCCGAACATTTTTAGCCCTCAAGAACCAAATCACAAAAAGCAGCAGAGCAAGCAGACGCCAAATCCTCAGGATTAAGACAAAGCTGCTCACCGCGAACACCCGCGCTCACATAGATTTTCTCGAACGACCTCGCGCTCTCGTCAATGAAAGTGCGAAACTTCTTCTTCATTCCAAGAGGAGAGCAGCCGCCACGAACATAGCCCGTCAAGCCCAGAAGCTCCTCGCTTTTCACAGGATTTATGTCCTTCGCGCCACAAGCCGCCCTCGCCTTTTTGAGATTTATCTCGTGAATTGCGCTCTGACAAAAAACAACAACTTCCTTCGTTTCCGTCCTCATCACGATAGTCTTGAAAACCTGCGCAGGATTGATTCCCAACTTTTCCGCCGTTTTCTCTGCCGCACCGCGAGAAAGCGCGTGCTCCCCGTCGTCATCGTAACAAGCCGTCTCATATTTAATCTTTGCGCCGTCAAGAATGCGCATTGCATTTGTCTTTTTCATAAAAAACATCATACCATAAATCAAAAAAAATGCAAAACTCTCTTCCTCCCCGCCAACCCGACAATGCCGAATGGTCTCCCCGTGTCATTCTGCAAAACCGACAATATGCCGAATGAAAGCATTGTGTCATTCCGCCAATAAACCGTATGCAAAATGGTCTCCCCGTGTCATTCTGAGCGAAATGAGCGTAAGCGAATGAAGTCGAAGAATCTAGCCCAGAAAACCACAAGCCCAAGCCATTAGAAAAAAAAGGAGCAGATTCTTCGGCTCCGAACGGCTAAATCGCCGTTCTCCGCTCAGAATGACATTTTTCCCAAAAATCAGGAAAGCCCGCCGGCAACTCGGAATGCCCTTTCCATAATTTTATAAATGCCGTCGGTGAGTCGGAACGTGCTTTGTAAGTCTTTATAAACGCCGCCGGGAAGTCGGAACGAGCTTTGTAAGACTTTATAAACGCCGTCGGTGAGTCGGAATGCGCTTTGTAAGACTTTATAAACGCCGCCTGTGAGTCGGAATGCGCTTTGTAAGACTTTATAAATGCCGTCGGTGAGTCGGAACGTGCTTTGTAAGACTTTATAAACGCCGTCGGGAAGGCAGAACGCCCTTTGTAAAACTTTATAAATGCCGTCAGTGAGTCAGAATGCGCTTTGTAAGACTTTATAAAAACGCTTTTTTTTAAAATCGGTCATTGAGCGAAGTCGAAATGACCGACGCTTTATGGAATTGCGATGACTTCGACTTCGCTCAGCCACCGCATTGGACAGATTTTCGTAATATCAAAAAAAAGAAGGGGGAAAACTCCCCCTTTTTCGCGAAAATACGCTTTGTTTTATGCTTCTGGTGTCAAATCTTCGCCGTCTTCGCCCATGAAATAGGTCTTGAGCGGTGGGAAGCCGTTAAAGTAAACGCTGGCATAACTTGATGTGTATGCGCCAGTCGAAAGCCAATAGAGTTTGTCGCCACTCTTCAAGTCAATCGGCAATGTGTACTTTTTGTCTTCGTACATAATGTCTGCGCTGTCGCAAGTTGGACCTGCAAGGATAACTTCGCCCTCTTTTCCGCCGTCTTTGTCAGTGATAATCGGGTATTTGATTGACTCGTCCATTGTTTCGATGAGTCCGTTGAACTTTCCTGCGTCCTGATAGACCCAACGCTGCAATGCTGTGTTGTTTTTGCGTGAAACGAGAACGACTTCGCTTGCCAAAATGCCGCTGTCGCCTGTGAGAGAGCGTCCTGGCTCTAAGACAATCATCGGACGGTCTTCGCCGAAGTCATCGTCAAGATAACGTGTGATTTCGCTTGCATAGTCATCAAGTTCGTTTGACGGCTGGATATAGTGAGCAGGAAAGCCACCGCCCATGTTAATCATCGTGAGCTTGATGCCCTCTTCTTCTTCGAGAGAAGTGAAAAGATACTTTGCCTTTGCAATAGCTTCGTTCCACTGACCAATATCGCGCTGCTGGCTTCCGACGTGGAAAGAAATGCCGTAAGGAGTCAAGCCCAAATCGCGAGCGAGGACAAGAAGGTCATAAGCCATATCTGGGTGGCAACCGAACTTTCTTGAAAGAGGCCAGTCTGCTGTTGCTGTGCTTTCGACAAGGATACGCACATAGACGCGTGAGCCTGGAGCTTCAGCAGCAATGTTTTTGAGGTCTTCTTTTGAGTCTGTCGCGAACATTCTTACGCCTTTTTCGTAAAAATACTTTACGTCGCGAGCCTTTTTGATTGTATTACCGTAGGAAATTCTGTCTGGCGAAACTCCTAGAGAAAGAACTTCATCAAGCTCATATCTTGACGCAATGTCGAAGTTAGAGCCGAGTTCATTAAGCATGCGAATCACAGGAACACCTGGACACGCCTTAACTGCATAATAAATGTGTGCATACGGGAATGATTTCTTTAAGTTCAAGAAGTTCATCTTAATCGTATGCAGATTGATGACGATGTTTGGGGTTTCCAAATCCTTTGAAAAGTCCTTGTACCTCTGCCAATCAGAGTCTGAAACAAAGTCCTGACGGTTAAACACTGTAGTTTACCTGCCTTCAAAATAGTATGTTGTAGTGCATAAAATGTAAAAGCGATACTAGCATAAAAGTATAAATGTTTTCTATAGCTTTTTCAAAAGTTTTTCGATTTTTTTCATCGTTGCAAAAAAAGAGGATATTCAATATATTAGCCCTATGACTGATTTACAGAAATTCTTTGCGGACGCCGACCGCATAAAAAAACACGAACGCGCTGATAACGGCGGTTCATACGATGCCCAGCGCGCAACTGAGAAAATCATTTCTTTGTTCATCTCGAACAATCATGATATCAGTTCTCTTGCAGCTTCGTTCGCTGATTATTGGAAAAAAACTTATATTGACTCTTCTGCCGACATGGAAGGCGAGCCAACTGCTGAAAATCTGGACAAACTCGGCGCAATGCAGTCTATTTTGGATGGCGAAACATTTTCAACGGAATGTCTTTCATCACAAGATTGGAAAGAACTTTGCTCGCTTTCGAACTTCGAAGCAGAAGATATTCCAATGGACGCTCTTGAAAAAATGATGATGATTTTCGTTGACAAGCAGGCATTTTGATGGAAAATCTTCTTTATAAGAATTGCGAATTATGCCCTCGGAAATGCGAAGTCGACAGAACAAGCGGAATCAGAGGATTTTGTGGTGAAACGAGTGATATTCGTGTTGCGTCTGTCGGGCTTCACTTTGGCGAAGAGCCTTTAATCACTGTTTTTGGTGGAAGCGGAACGGTGTTCTTCACAGGTTGCACGCTTCATTGCGCTTTTTGCCAAAACTTCCAGATTTCACAGCAAGGAACGGGCAAAGACCTTTCGCGGGCGGAGTTTGTACGACTGTGCCTTGAACTTGAGAAGCTCGGCGCTGAAAATATCAATCTTGTTACAGGAAGCCACGCTATTCCAAAAATCGCTGAATATCTTTCAGAAGCGAAAAACGCAGGGCTTTCGATTCCTGTGGCGTGGAATTCAAGCGCCTACGAGAGCGTTGAATCGCTTTCGCTCTTGCACGGTCTTGTTGACATCTGGCTTCCTGATTTAAAGACGCTCAACGCCCAGATGAGCGCACAGCTTTTCGCCGCACAAGATTATCCGTCGGTTGCAAAACGGGCAATCCGCTATATGATTAGCGAAAGCCCGCTAAAAATCGTGGAGCGCAAAAAGAACGGAGAAAGTCGCGAGAAGATGCTTTCGGGTGTCATTATCCGACATCTTTTTTTGCCTGGCAGACTCGATGACACGATTTTGACGCTTGACTGGCTCAAATCGCACGCAGATGGGAAAGCCTGCATTTCGCTTATGAGCCAGTACACGCCAGTCGAGTTTTCACAGCGAAAAGAAGCGCTTTCGGCATTCCAAAACCGTCTTGTCAGCACTGAGGAAGACAAGAGTTTGCGGGCTTTAATCGACAAATATGATTTTGATTATTTGTTCTATCAGGATTTGTCTGATGATACTGATTGGCTACCAGACTTTTCGCGCGAGCAGCCTTTTTCTAATGCGCTCGCACGTCCTGTCTGGCACTGGAAGACGGGTTTTGTCGGCTCATCGATTGCAAAAGATTAGCGTCCGAACATCCAGGGCGCTTTTTGAGCAATCAAGTCAGAATCAATACTTTGAATCATTTCGTTCAAGAGTTCATGGAATTGCCTGAACTCATCAATATATTTACCCATTTTTACATAATAGAAAATCTGCGTTCCGGACTTGTGAGACACCACAAGTCCGTTATCTTTTAACACTTTGAGGTGGTGAGAGATTGCAGGGCGCGAAAGATGCGTATTCGCAGTCAAATCACCAACATTCATTCCGTCAACGCCCGCTTCAAGAAGAAGCATAAACAAATTTTGTCGCACCGAATCCGAAAGCGCAATAAATATCGGGCTAAGAACTTCAAAGCGTGAAAACAGGACTCTGACATTTGTTTTTTTCTCGTCAGTGCTAAAGATTTTATTTGTATTTTCACTCATAAACAAGAAACTCCAACAAAAGCATATTAAAATTCATATTGACAATTTTATCAACGAGGGATATAGTAGCGTCGAAACGTTTAAGTACTTAAATGTTTAATCGTATTATCTACCGTATGGCAGAAAAAAGCAAGGGGTTTTCCCATAAAGCCCTCAAAAATCACTTAAGGAGAATCGAGATGATTAAGAAAATGCTGAAATGCTCTTGGCTTGTAATTGCATTAAGCCTTGTTATTACTGCATTTTTCGGCTGGCAGCTTCGCACAATCTCCATTGAAAACACTGTGCGTATGTATATGCCGCAAAGTTCAGAATCTTATCAGCGAATGCTCAAGGCTGAAGAAGATTTCGGAAGCATGATGGTTTTGGGTATTTCCCTTGAAACGTCTGGAGAGTCTATTGTAACTCCAGAATATATCGGTATCGTTCAGGAAATCACTGACAAAATCGAAAGCGTTCCTTATGTTGAGAGCATCGACTCTCTTTCAAACATCAAATTCATTCAAGGCGAAAACGGCGGTTTGCAGGCTTCTAGCCTTATCGGAGGCGATGATTACACAGGAAGCGCTGAGGATATTGAGAACATAAAGCAGCGTCTTATTGATTGGCAGGAAATGTTCAACCGCGTAATTATCACAGACGACGGAAAAACAACGCAGATGATGATTACATTGGAGCCAAAAGACGAAAACGGCAATATGCTCAACTCAAAGCGACAGATGTCTTCATTGCACGAGATTCAGAAAATCTGCGAAGAGGCTGTTAAGGGACACGAAGAGCTTGAAGTGCGCTACTTTGGTGACCCTGTTTTGAGCGACGACGGGTACAACTTTATGATTAGCGACTTGCTCGTTTTGATTCCTGTTGTAGCTCTCGTTGTTTTGCTCTCGCTTTATTTCTCATTCCACACATTCTCTGGCACAATCTTGCCATTGATTACGGTTTTGATGGCGACAATCTGGTCTGTGGGCATTATGTGTATGCTTCACATCACGTTCACGATTATCGGAAGCGTTATCCCAGTTTGTCTTGTTGCTTGCGGTAGTGCTTACGGTATCCACGTTCTCACACACTACTATATTGCACTCGACGCTTTCACAGGCGAACTCACAAAAGAAAAGCACGCTGACATCATCGCAGAAGGATTGAAAGATGTTTGGGTTGCTGTTGTTTTGGCAGGCGTTACAACTGTTGCAGGCTTTATTTCTAACATCACAAGCCCGATTATGCCGCTCAAATCATTCTCTGTTTTTGCGGCGGCTGGTGTTGTGTTCTCTTTGCTTTTGTCAATGACTCTTATTCCGTGTCTTCTTTATGTAACACCGATTAACGCAGTCGGAAAGCACAGAAAGAACAAGAACCGCCTTACAACAAGAATCAAGCTCAGAATTGAAAAGCAGCTCAAGCGTCAGGGCGGAAAGACTTCAGAAGAAGCAACTTCATCAACGTTGTACTCAATTTATCACTTCTTCTCAGGAACTCGTCCTCGTCTTATCGTGTCAACAGCGGTTGTGCTTGTGGCGGCAATCGTGGGCTTTAAGATGCTCGTTGTAGATACAGCTTTGGTAAACTACTTCCCGCCAGATTCAAAATTCCGTCAGGACATCACTTATGTTGATGAACATCTTGCAGGTTCTAACACACTTTACTTCATCGTTAGCGGTGAAGAGCTGACTGAAGAAGAGATTGCTGAAAAGAACGTAGCACAAGAAACTAGCGCTGATACAAGCGATTTCGATTTTGGCGATAGCGCAGAGAGCGACTTTAGCTTTGATGACTCATCAAGTGAAGTTGCAAGCGCGGATTCAAGCGATGACTTCAGCTTTGACGCATCTGATGATTTCAGTTTTGAAAGCACAGACAGCACAGATGATTTCAGCTTTGACAGTATCGGAAGCGATGATGCACAAGAGTTTGACTTTGGCGAAAGCACAGAAGTTGCACAAGCAGAGCCACAGAAGCAGTATCACATGCTCACAAACCCTGAAATCTTGATGGCTGTTGACGGAATGCAGGATTACCTTCGCGCCCGACACCCAGGCATTGGAAAGATTGTTTCGTTCACAACGTTCATCAAGCGCATGAATCAGGTTATGAACGCACCAACAGACGACCTTTCAGAGCCAGCGACAATTCAGCAGATTATGGAAATGTTCCACAGAGCATACACAGTTGCAGGAGGAAAGCACGCAAGCGTTGAGCAGATTGTCACAGAGCTCGAAAAGCAGCTCAACTTCAACGGCGCGGCTTACTACGAAATCCCGTATGACGTGGCAAAGTACCCTGTCGCGACACGCGAAGAGCTTGGCGACTTGGTGACACAGTATCTTTATTTGCTTGCAAGCGACCAGATTCAGCGCTTTGCAAACAATATGACAATGCCGACAGCAATCCGCACACAGGTGCAGCTCCGCACACACTCGACAGACGACACAGCTGCGATTATCGCGGACGCACAGCACTATGCCGAGACACATTTCCCTGCTGGCTACAAGCTCGAAGCAACGGGTAACGGCGAAATGGAATATATGATGACAAAAATGGTCGTAGACAGCCAGACAACGAGTATCATTCTTTCGCTCGTGATGGTCTTCGTCATCATCTCGCTGTCGTTCAAATCACCATGGGCTGGCATTATCGGAGCAATCCCGCTCGGACTTACGATTTTGCTCAACTTCATGACAATGGGATTCGCAGGAATCGCGCTTGACCTTTGCACGAGCATCATCGCTTCTGTCGCAATCGGTGTCGGTATCGACTACACGATTCACTTCATGGAGACATACCGCGCAGAGCGTGCGCTTACAGACGACCTTGAGGAAGTTACAAAAAAGACATTCAAGACAAGCGGAAAAGGCATCATCACAAACGCCATCGCTGTCGGCTTGGGCTTCTGTGTTCTCTTGTTCTCAAAGTTCATCATCTTGCGCTATATCGGAGCTCTCGTCGCAGTCGTCATGTTCACAAGCTCAGCGCTTTCAATGACGATTATTCCTGGAATTCTTAACGCGTTCGACCCGAAGTTTATGTGGTCAAAAGAGCAGAAAGAAGAATACAAAGCAAAACTCGCTGAGAAAAGCGAATAACATACATTTGGAGGAACTTACATTATGAAACTTATCAAGTCATTAGTTGCTGCAAGCGCGGCATTCGTTATCGGATTCTCTGCTTTCGCTATCGACGGCACAGAAGTCATGAGCCACGTTTACAACAGACAAAAGCCTGACTTCACACAGGCAAGCGTTCTCTTGACTTTGGCAAAGAACGGCAAAGTTGAGGAGACTCGCAAAGTCGGAGAATACGGAAGAAGCAAGAACGACCTTGAGGACATCGTAATGGTCTTTCTCGATCCTGCAAGCGTAAAAGACACACGCTTTTTGGTAAAAGCAAACGAGGGCAAGGACGACGACAAGTGGATTTATCTTCCGAAACTCAAGCAGGTTCGCCGCATTGCCTCATCTGAAGGCTCAGGCTCATTCGTAGGAACAGACTTCTCTTATGACGATATGAGCTCTCGCAAAGTTGAGGACGACACACACGAACTCTTGAAAGAAAGCGAGGACAAGGGCAACTTCAAAGATTTGTACGTTGTAAAGTCAACACCGAAAGACCCAAAATCTAGCCAGTACGCATACCGCATTTCTTGGGTTACAAAAGACGCTTGGATTCCGACATACATCGAAATGTATGACAAAAAGGGCAAGCTCCTCAAAGTCAACGAAATCAAGGCAATCAAGAAGATGCCGGGCTCAAACGGAAGAGTCTACAACATTCCTCTTGAGAACGTGATGTCAAACGTTCAGACAGGACACACTTCAACAATCAAGATGGTGAACATCCTCATCGACAAGCCAATCGATGAGCACAAGTTCACAACTGACTTCTTGAGCACAGGCCGCTAACCGCCGCTTTTGAAAAATACCCTGCAGCAAAATGCGGGGTGTTTTTTTCACTCTCTTAGGACTCAACACACCGTTGAGTTCTAAGTCAACCCATCGTTGAGTTCTAAGTCAACACACTGTTGAGTGCTAAGTCAAAACGCCGTTGAGTGCTAAGTCGACACACTGTCCGCTCAGAATGACACATTACCAAAAGGGTGATGAAGAGGGCGACATAATGAAAAAATGCTTAAAAGGCGTGAAAAGTGTGTAAAGGCACGATAGAATTAAAGATAACACGTCTTTTAACAAGGTTGATAAAACTTGTTATATGTGCATAATAAATTTGTAAGTCAATTCTTTGAAGGAGAAGACACTATGAAGAAAATTAGTAAAATGGCTCTGCTCGCTGTGGCAGGAATGATTTCTCTTCCTCAGGCTTTCGCACAGGAAGCGGAAGAGGAGACTTTTGCAACAGAAGAAAGCGAGTATACCGCGGACTTCGGCGATGATTTTGGTGGCGGATTTGACGATTTTGGCTCAGATGACAGCGCACCAACATACTACATCAACGCTGAGACAGGTGTTGATATGCGCGGATATATCGGCACTTATGATGGCAGCGCTTTCAATTCTGGCTACGAGACAAAGAGTCAGGCGGAAGTTTTCGACTCGCTCACAGACGCAAGCGCCTATGCAAATATGACGCTCGGCTACAGCGCACAGAACTCGGAGATGGAGTTCAAGCTCAAGTTTGACGGCAACTCTCTGGGAGATTACAATCAGGACATTTTGGACGAGGCTACAGCGAGATTGTTCCTTGGCAACTGGGTTATTGAAGGCGGAAAGATGAAGGTTGTTTGGGGAAAGGGCGACAAGCTCCACGTTCTCGACAACTTCAACGCAAACGATTACACAGATTTCATCTTCGGCGACTACATTGACCGCCGTATTGCTGAGCCGATGCTCCGTGTGAAGTACAATGTTCCGAACACAAACTGGAGCGTTGAGGGTGTCTACACACCGATGATGACGGCAGACCGCTTTGCATCAAGCGGCGTTTGGGCACCAGCAGCGCAGACAACAATGACAAGCACTATTTCTGATAGCGCAAAAAAACTTTTGGCTTCTGCAATTTCAGACCTTGAAGAAGCTCGAAATACTGCTGCTGTCGCGGCTAGTTTGAAAGCAGCAGGCAACGATACAGCTCTTTCAACAATGGTAGCATCTGCTTTAACAAAGGGAAAAATTGAAAACTATACAACAGCAGATATTATCGCATATTGTACAAAGAATGGACTCGATCCTACTGTAGCAGCAAATCAAACAACAGCAGCTAAAGCTATTCTTGCTGATAGATATGAAACATATTTGACAAATGAATTAACTGCAGCAAACACAACATACACAAACGCTTTGAACAACGCTTCTGCAATGAGTTCAGATTCAAGTGTTTTGTATCCTGACACAAACCAGCTCCGCTATGGTCAGGCTGGTATTCGCGTTCTTGGAACTGTTGGTTCTGTTGACCTTGGCGCAAGTTACTACTACGGACACTACAAGCAGCCTTCTTTCAACGCTACAAAGCTAGAGAGCGCTCTTACTACTTACCTTACAACAGGCGAGCTTTCAGAGGACGAGAAGTTCTTGGCTTACGACCAGAAGCAGACTTTCGGTCTTGAGGCTGCTTTCGTTGTTTGGAAGTTCAACACTCGCTGGGAGTTGGGCTACAACTTGACAAAGGATAGTGCTGGCGACAATCCATGGGTTCACAACAACTCTATCGAGTGGCTCGGTGGTTTCGATGTTAATCTCCCAATCCATAACATGAACCTCAATGTTCAGGAGACTGGTAAGTACATTCTCAACAACGACAAGATTGAGGACGGCGCTTACAAGGTTTATGATGTTGATTACAACTCAGACGGAAAATACATCAACAACCGTGTTGTTATGAACTTGAGCGACAACTTCTTGTATGAGAACTTGAAGCCAGAGGTTACTGTTATCTGGGGCATTGAGAACAATGAGTGGTGCGTGCAGCCTAAGGTGAACTACAAGGTTGCTGACGGCATGAACCTTGGCGTTTCTGGTGGTGTTCTTTACTGCTACAACGAGAACGGCGAGTTCTACAACTTCACTGCTGACAGCACAAAGTGGCACACGAAGTCATTCGTTCAGGCTTCTGTCCGCTACGAGTTCTAATGCATCATAACGTCTAGTATGTGGCAAGGGGTATGTTCTACCCCTTGTTTTTTTATGTGGTGGGAGGCGTGTCATTCTGAGCGAAGGGAGCGTTAGCGAACGTAGTCGAAGAATCTGCGTTATAGCATATTCCTAGCGCCAGATGTTTCGACTCCACTTCGTTCCGCTCAACATGACACAACAAGAAACAAAGCACGCTCTGTCATTCTGAGCGTAGGGAGCATTAGCGAACGTAGTCGAAGAATCTGCGTTATAGCATTTTCCTAGCGCCAGATGGTTTCGACTCCACTTCGTTCCGCTCAACATGACATACAAAGACTCAAGCATACGTCCGAAAGAAGTAGTATGAAATACTATTACGTTTATATAATGGCATCAAAAACGAATTCTACAATCTACATTGGTGTGACAAACGATTTAAGGCGCAGAGTTGCAGAACACAAATCTGATTGTATAGACAGGTTCTCAAAGAAATATCAAACACACAAACTGGTTTATTTTGAGAAAACACAAAATATCGATGAAGCAATAAAAAGAGAAAAGCAATTAAAAGGGTGGAATCGAAAAAAGAAAAATATGTTGATAGAGTCATTAAATCCAGAATGGAATGATTTGTCTGCTGAATAAAGTCTATTCCTAGCGCTAGATGTTTCGACTCCACTTCGTTCCGCTCAACATGACACAACAAAGACACAAAAAAAATGCTCCCGAAAAAATCAGGAGCATTTTATTCACAAAAAGCCCTCTATACAAAAAACACTGTGATTTTGAGAAAGAGCCTTTTTACAAAAAACGCTGTGCGTTATTTTCCAGTCATAAGCCAGTTTGTTGTGAAAAGCTTTTTGTTAACAGTCTTGTCGTTGTCAAACTCGAAGCTCTTTACGCTAACTCTTGTAGAACGACCTGTAAGGTGGTTTGTGATAAGGCAAGAGCGGCGAAGCACATATGGCTTTCCTGTAACACCCTTAACATTCTCAATCTTTTCAATGATAAAGGTCTTCATCTTCTGCTTCTCATTTTTCTTGTCATAATATTCCATCTGAACTGGAAGATAACTCTTTTTGTCATACCAAGCAATGCGGTATCCATATTCAATATCATTCTTTTTGACTGGAATGCTCTTAATCTGCCAGCAGTTGTAAGTTGTGCCGTTCACAGTAATAGACGCATTTGCGTTCATCATTTCGTGCTTGTCTTCGTCAACCTTGCGGATTGTCATATCGTTGTAAGTGAACTCACAACCAACGAAAGAACCAGAGCGCTCACCTGTCTGAATGCGGCGGACATTGCGCAATGACGGCTCATAAATCCAGCGGTCATCTTCCTTGTTTGTCTTTTCTGCCTGAAGGACACGAACACCTGCATATTTCTTTGTAGAATCCTTCTGAATGTCGAATACAACGTTTGTCAAAGTCTCGTTCATACCGTACTCAATCATTTCGCGAGTTTCCGTGATACCGTTCTTATTCTTGATTTCGAGGAACATTTGCGCTTTGCTGAACTCAGGACGAGGAAGTGTTGAGAATTTTTGAACAACATCATAAGCCTCGTCTGCAAAAGCAGAGGCGCTAAGTGCAATTGCAATCGCAAAAGCAGCAGCAGATTTCATAATCTTCATATTAAACTCCTTAGAACTAAATCTTTTTTAAACTCTAACACGATGTTTTATCTTTTTCAACAGCGAGAAAAAAATAGTTTTTCAACAAAAAAGCGCCATAAAATTGAACTTCAAGCTCAACCTTATAGACGCTTTCCATTTTAACGACACTATGAAGAAAACTTATTTTCCAGTCATAAGCCAGTTAGTTGTAAAGATTTTCTTGTTTACAATTTTCTCATCATCAAAAATGAAATTCTTGACCGTAACGCGAGTTTTTCTGCCAGTGATGTGGTTTGTGACAGAAGCAATGCGGCGAAGCACATAAGAAGTTCCTGTAATGCCATTTACGTTATCGATTTTCTCGATGAGATAAGTCTTCATCAAGGTGTTAGGGTCTTTCTTGTCGTAGTATTCCATCTTTACAGGAAGGATTGTCTTTTTGTCATACCAGCAAATGCGATAAGAAAACTCAATATCATTCTTCTTTTTTGGGTCACTTCTAATCTTCCAGCAATTATACGTTGTGCCATTGATATTGACGCTCGCGTTCGCATCAAGCATTTCGTGCTTGTCCTCGTCTGCCTTACGAGTTGTCATATCGTTGTAAGAATACTCAGAACCCATAAAAGAACCAGAGCGCTCACCAGTCTGAATGCGGCGGACATTGCGCAATGACGGCTCGTAAATCCAGCGGTCATCTTCCTTGTTTGTCTTTTCTGCCTGAAGAACGCGAACACCTGAATACTTCTTTGAAGTGTCTTTTGCAATCTCAAAAACAACATTGCGCAAAACGTTAAAACCGCTTCCGTATTCCGTTATTTCTCTTATCTCAGTAGTACCATTCTTGTTTGTTATCTCAAGAACCATAGTTGCCTTTGAGAATTCTGGAACGTCCAGATGAGTGAACTTATCCACAACATCATACGCCTCATCTGCAAAAACAGCTCCACCCATAAACATCAAGACTGCGATAGCCGCCAATTTCATCAACTTCATAAAATACTCCTCACACAAATCAATTTGTGTTACTTAAAAAAAATTTAACACGAAAATTATCTAATTTCAATGAAAATATCTCTAAACACTCTTAATATCTTCCCAAAATTATTATTTCAATGTGTTTTTTTTATTCAATCTTTGTTATAATAAAATTGTAATATTTCAAATGGTATTTCAGGGCTGAATGAAATATCAAAAAGTCGGAGGTATCTTTGTATGTCAACTTCTATAAAAATAAAAAAGAAAGATTCATTAGCAACTCAAATTATTGTTTCAATTACAGTCCTTACAAGTATTCTTCTTATTGCGCTTGGTTCGGCAATTTTTGTCAGAATAAAAAAAATAAACGGCTACCAGTTTTCAGGACAACTTGCAAACATAATGCGTCTTATGGATCAATCATTTTCTGCGTATCTCGGCACTCACGCAAAAACAATCAATATGCTTTCGATTGTCGCAGAAAACGACCAAGATGAAATCGCCAGTATTGCAGAGCACATTGTAGACAGCGACGAAGACATCGTTTCAGCTGGTATTGCGACTGCTGACGGCGAGATAATCTGCTTCCCATATCAGAACGTAAAAGAAAGCGAGAAGGACATCTGGTACGATATCGCCGTTGATTTCGACGGAATGCCTCGTTTCTCGGAGCTTTACGAAAAAGACGACGGAACGCTCGTCGTAGCAGGAACACAAGTCTTTTACGACGACGAGGGCGTTGGTGGCGTCGCGTTCATCGAAGTTACGGCAGACGCATTCATCAGACTTTTTGGTGATGAGACATCAATGGGCGACATCAAGTTCCTGATGATTGATGAGGCTGGAAACGTCCTTTTGAACCCATATTCAACATCGCTTTCGCTCACATCTGCGCATGACTTGGGAATAAAAGCGCTTGAGACTTACGTTCCTGGCGCATGGGGAATCAGCGATGAGGTTCTCTTCGGCGAAACTCCCGCAAATATCCGCATTTTGTCAGCACAAAACGATTATATCCGCGTCGATTATGTAATCGTTATCCCTCATTCATACCTTAACCAAAGCACAAACTCAGTTTTCTATACTGTAGCTATTTCGCTTGTTATCGCGTGTGTCGCATCGTTCATATTCGCGCTTCTTATTGCGGGAAGCATCACAAACATGCTCACCCACGTCACAAACGTGCTTTACAACATTTCGCAGGGCGATGGCGACCTCACTTCCCGCCTTCCTGTTCTCAGCAAGAACGAACTCGGAAAACTTTGCGAAAGCTTTAACACGACGATGGAAAAAATCGCGGACTCAATCAAGCACACTCTCGGACAGACAAAGACAATGAAGGAAATCGGTGATTCTCTTTCACACGAAATGTCATCTTCTGCAACAGCGTTCGAGGAAATCGACCAGAACATCGAGAGCATTCGCGAGCAGGTTGAAAACCAGAGCGCAGGCGTTGAGCAGGCATCCTCAACAATGTCCGAGATTGCAAACACGATTACAGAGCTCACACAAAACATTTCAAACCAGTCAGAAAGCGTCAGAAGCTCAACAGCCTCCGTTGAGGAGCTCGTTGAGAACATCAATTCTGTAACTGAGATTTTGGACAAGAACACCGTAAACGTAAAAGAGCTTTCGGATTCTGCTGAAAAGGGACGCGGCTTGGTTATCAAGGCTGTAGACATGACAAACAAGATTTCTGACGAGGCTGCGGCTCTTATCGAAACAAGCGCCCTCATCAGAAACATCGCAAACCAGACAAACCTTCTTTCAATGAACGCGGCTATCGAAGCGGCTCACGCAGGAGAAGCAGGCGCGGGATTCGCTGTTGTTGCGGACGAAATCCGAAAACTTGCGGAAGACTCCAACAAGCAAGGAAAGAAGATTAACGACGTTATGAAGCACCTTCGCGAGATGATTACCGACATGGCAAACGCCGCTCACGATATGCAGACGCAGTTCGACGTTATCTTTGACAACACGCAGACTGTAAGCAAGCAGGAAGGCGTCATCAAGACCGCTATGGACGAGCAGAGCGAAGGCTCAAAACAGGTTATTAGCGCAATTCGCGACATCAACAACGTCACAGAAAAAGTCCGCGAGGGCGCAACTGTCATGGAGCACGGCTCTGACGAGATTATGAAAGAAATGCAGCGCCTCACCGAAGTTACGCAGCAAATCAACACCGCGATGGGCGAGATTTCAACAGGCGTCAAGGAACTCAACAACCACATGCAGGAAGTTCACTTGCTCACACAGCAGAACAGCGAGTCTATCAACAATGTAACTCACGAAGTCGGACAGTTCAAAGTTGAAAAGACGGCTGAGGACATCGCTGCTGAGGAAGAAGCGAAAAAGATGGGCAAAAAGGCAAAGAAAGCCAAAAAAGAAAAGAAAGAAAAATAATTTTTGCCCTTTACAAAACAAAAATGACCTTTCATCTCGAAGGGTCATTTTTTTGTCTGCGGTTGCTGGTCGCTGAGTGTAGCCGAAGCATAGATTCCGAAACGAGTTCCCAATGACGATTGGCAGCATACTTTTTATAGCAGTACCTATTTTTTTTCATCGATAGATTTTCTTGAACGTCAGAATCAAATGTTTTTTCATCGATAGATTTTCTTAAAGGAAAAAATCAAATGATTTTTGCTCGATAGATTTTCTACATTATCAAAAACAAACGTTTTTCACTCGAAAAATTTTCTACAAAGCCAAAAACATTTGTTTTTCTCTTTTCCCAAAACTGGAAGAGCCAAAAACATTTGTTTCTCATTTTTCCCAAAACTGGAAGAGCCAAATACATTTGTTTCTCATTTTTCCCAAAACGGGAAGAGCCAAATACATTTGTTTTTCAACTTTCCAAAACGGGAAGAGCCAAAAACATTTGTTTTTCTCTTTTCCCAAAACGGGAAGAGCCAGAATCAATTGTTTTTCATTTTTCCCAAAACTGGAAGAGCCAAATGCATTTGTTTTTCAACTTTCCCAAAACGGGAAGATGTATGAAAAAGATTTTAGAAAGACGTTTTGAAGCCAAGCATAAACTTGCTGTATAAATTAGGCTTCCACGAGTAATCGGTTTTCACGTCGAGCGAAAACGCCGTTTTTAGCGTGCCGCGCCCGAACTGCATATCCAGAAACGGCGAGAGCGAATAATCGGTTGTTTTGTCCATCGTGCGAAAATCGACGAAATCCTTGACAATCGAATTGCTGAAAGCCGCGCCGACATGGATTCCTGTTTCTAGTTCGTGACTGCCAAAAGCAATGCGGCTGTGGCTAAAGAGGACGTCCACGCCACAAAGCCCGAAAAGAAAAACCGAATGACTCACAGTGTCAAAAGGGAGCTGATAGAGCGAAAGCGAGATTTTTGAGCTGTCAAAAATATAAATGCGCGGCTCAAGCAACAGATAAACATCATCGTCGTCAAACGAAGTATCTTCCTTTGTATAAGTTATTTCCTTTATTCCATGCTGCAAAAAAATCTCGAACGCATCAGACGGCTTCAAAAGCATATTCGTTCCGTAATGCACATTCACAGATTTTATTGAAAAAATAGCGTCGCTGGACTCCCCTATCTCGCTCAAAGGAACACCAACGCCGCCCGCAAGGTCGATTTTGAACACGCGGCTTGAAAAAGCAAGTCGCATGTCAGCGCTGTATTCGCGAACGCCGTCTATTGTGTTTGTGTAAAGATAAACGCCACCAGCAGCATTCCGTGACGGCTGGATAACATAGGAAAATCCATATTTTCTGATTTGGTAAATATATGGCTCTGTAAGCCCGCGCCAGTTCTCAGTGAGGCGAGATGTAAACGGCTTTGTTCCGAAATGACGCTGCATGAAAACATCTGAGCCGATTGACTCATAATCGCCCATGAAGCCCGCAACAAAATGCGTGAAATAATCAGTGCTCACGCGGAAAGTGCCAGAAAATTCGTTGATGCGAAAGATTGTGTCGGTATCATTCAAAAGCCCTGTTTCAAGCACATTTTCCGGTCTAAAAGATATCTCTCCGCGTACAATAAAAAAGTTGGAAAACTCAAACTGACCAGTCAAGAAAGATTCCATTGGAAATCTCAAATCTGTCTCTCCATCTTTGTCAGGCGCATTCGTCAAGTAACCAGCCACTCCAGTATAGCCACTGAAAGATACTGCACTTAAAATTGCAGGTAATTGTGCAAATATAATGACAGCAACTATTTTTCTCGTTATACTTATAAATATAGATTTTGCGGAAAATTTCTTCATTTTTCCCCCGATAAAGTATCGATATAATGTAAGGCGGACTTTTGTATAATTTTTTTCGCTTTTTCTACCATATCATATAAAAAGGAGATTGTCTAATCAGAGTTTTACGGTTAAGATTCTGGATAAATGCAATATAAATGCTTTTTATTTTAGACTCTTTTTTTCATTTTTGCTTGACTTATAACGTTTAAGGATTAAAATAGTAGATATGAGTGACTATCTTGATGCAAATAACGAAGAATTGCTCAAAGACTTTTTTACCGAGGCAGAAGAGCAGGTAGAACATCTCGAGAGCAACATTCTTGTGATTGAACAGGACCCGACAAATCATGACGCTATTGACGAGATTTTCCGCGCAGCCCATACATTGAAAGGTGGCTCTGCAACAGTAGAGATGAACGAGCTTTCTACGTTCACTCACAGCGTGGAAGATTTGCTCGATGCTCTCCGTTCTGGGACATTAACAGTATCAGAGCCTATAGTTGATGTTTTGCTGAGCGCAATCGACATCATCAAGGCAATGCTTGAATCACGAAGAAATGGCGATGTTTACGCGGAAGACGTAAACCCGATGGTAACGAAAATTAAATCGTTTATACCTGAAAAAGCGCCTAAGAAGAAGAGTGCAGCTCCAAAGCCTGCTGGTATGCTTGGAGCAACCGCTGCACCAAAACCAGTTCAGACTGCGCCTAAAGCAGCCGCTTCTTCATCACCAAAACTTCCAATCACCGAATCTGAACTTGCTGAAATGCGAGAAGCATGCCAGGGTGGAGAAAAACTTTGGTCTGTTACTGTAAGTTTTGATGAATCAAATCCAATGAATTCTGTTGGAGGAATTCAGGTCTTTGTTGCATTGAAATCAAAAGGAAGTGTCTTAAAGACAATTCCTGATTTTGATGTTCTTTATGAAGATGAATTCCAGCCAAAAGTTATTTATTTCATATCTTCTTCTGCAAGTGCAGAAGAGCTTGAAGATACATCATTTCTTGATGATGTAACACTTACAACAGATGCACATATTGTTGATGAAAGTTGTATTGGAGGAGGTTCTGAACTTTCTGCTGTTGAAGTACCAGAAGAACAAGCACCAGTGGCAGAAACTGTTTCAGCACCTGTTACAACAACTTCAGCAGAGCCTGTAGCAGAAGCTCCTGCTGTAGCACCAGAAGCACAGGCTAGTGCTCCTGCTCCAGCTGCTACAAAAGCACCTGCACCAGCAAAGAAAGCTCCTGTTCAGCAAACATCTGTTTTGCGTGTTGACGCAAAGCGCATTGACTATCTTCTCAATCTGGTCAGCGAAACCGTTATCACGAAAGGTGCATTCAACCAGATTGCAACACAGATGGGCGATTTGCAGGTACAATTCCAGACGCTCGATGCAGCTTACAAAGAAAAAGTTCGACGTATGTTCGAACAGTTACCTCAATACTTGGAAGAAATCCAGAACGGCGCATCTGTTAAGGAGATCAAGACTTCTGTAATAGAAGAATTTGGCGGAATTATTTCTTACTTTGACCAGTTTGAAGGTTCTCTCAAGAATCTTACAACAAAATATCGTTCTTCAACACAGAACCTCGGACGCATTATCGGTGAATTGCAAGAGGGCGTAATGAAAATCCGAATGGTTCCTGTTAACCAGATTTTCAGCCGATTCCCAAGAACAGTCCGCGATTTGTGCAAGAGTCTCAACAAAAAGATGGATCTTATCATTGAGGGTGAAGACACTGAAATGGATAAGGGCGTTGTTGAAGATTTGCTCGACCCAATTATGCACTGTGTCCGAAACTCTGCAGACCATGGTATTGAGTCACCAGAGGAGCGTAAAAAGGCAGGTAAACCAGAAACCGGTACAATTCTCCTTAAAGCTGCAAACGAAGGTAACACTGTTACAATCGATATCGTCGATGATGGTGAAGGTATTGATGTTGAGAGAGTTAAGCAGAAAGCTGTACAGAAGGGACTTATCCATCCAGATAAGGTTCTTTCAAATCAGGAAGCATACAACCTTATCTTCTTGCCAGGTTTCTCAACAAACAGCACAATTACAGCAGTTTCTGGTCGTGGCGTAGGTCTTGATGTTGTAAAATCTAATATTGAGAAACTCAAAGGTAGCGTAAGTGTAACATCTGAAAAAGGGGTCGGTTCAAAATTTACAATCCGATTGCCTTTGACACTTGCTATTATTCAGGGTTTGCTTGTTCGTGTTGGAAAAGAAGTCTACTCTATTCCTATCACAAACATCATAGAAAGCGTTCGCGTAAAGCAGGGTGAAATCAACACTATCGATAATTACGAAGTTTTGAATGTTCGTAACGAAGTTATTTCGATTTTGCGCTTGAGCCGCTTGTTCAATATAAAAGATGCTGGAAAAGGTGAATACAACTTTATCGTTATCGTTGGTAGCCAAGAAAAGAAAATCGGTATCATGGTTGATTCTTTGATTGGTGAGGAAGATGTTGTTATTAAGCCTCTCCACGATAAGTTTACAAGTTCACCAGGAATTGCAGGAGCATCTATCTTAGGAGACGGTTCTGTTTCGTTGATCATAGATGTCAGTCAGCTTCTTGAACTTGGTGTGCAGCAGGAAATTACTGCACAGCAGGAACGCGAAAACCATATGCTTGGCAAATAATAAGAGGGAGTTAGAATGGAACAGGAAAATACTGAAGCACTCCAAAATACAGGAGTTAATCAGACCGATACCGCTCAGTTGACTTCAGAGCAGATTAACGCTTCAAAAGAGCAACTTAGCGTTATTGATTACAAGATGGTTACGTTCTCTCTCGCAGATAAAGATTATGCCATCGATATTATGAAAGTTAAGGAAATCGCAAAGGCAGGACATTTTACATATGTCCCTAATACAATGCCTTTTGTATTGGGAGTATATAACCTTCGTGGTGATATTATTCCAATTATTGATTTGCGACTGTTCTTTAATATTGAAGTACCAGAGCGAAATCCAAATGTCCTTGAAAATGTTTTGATTGTAACAATCGAAGAAAGAACATTTGGTATTGTTGTAGATGCAATTGATAAGGTTGTTGGTATTCAAAAGAGTACAATACAACCTCCTCACCCTCTATTTGGCGATATCAATATTGCTTATATTTATGGTGTTGTAGAAAGCAATAATCGTCTGTACATTCTTCTTGATATTGATCGCATTTTTGGAGACCATGCAGAAGAAGATGATAAAGAAACTCCAAAAATGGATGTCAGAGCTGTTTCACATGCTGTAAATGCACAGCCAGAAGTAACATCTGCACCTTCAAACACACAAACTAATGAAACATCTCAGCAATCTGCAGAACCAGTAGCAGAGAATGAAAAAGTTTCGAGAAAAGATGATATAAACTTTAAATTCGTTTGTGAAAGTTTAAAGAGTTTCCGAAAATTTAATGTAAGTTCAGTAAATGACAAATGGGCTGAAAAACGTTTCGAAGAGTGGGAACAGGAGAAAGGTGCTGGAAAAACACAGCTTCAGAATGAAACTGAAACAGATGCATTTATGAAACCATTCTATTCGCGTTGCAATGGAACTTGGTGGACAAAAGAATATGCGGATGCTGTGTATAAAGCATTACCTGAGAATTCTGCAAAACAGATTTCTGTATGGAATCCAGGCTGTGGAAAAGGTTACGAAGCTTATTCTCTTGCTTGTTTATTGAAAAAGCGTTATCCTAATGCAAGAATTCGCATATATGGTCATGATATTGATTTGCTGAGCGTTTCAAATGCACCGTTGCTTAATATTCCAGCAAATGTCGCTTCAGATTGGTATTCTTCGTATACGACAAAAACTGTAAACGGTGAAACCACTTTTGATAAGAGCATTAAAGACATGATTTTGTTTGAGTATCACGATTGTGTTAATACGAATGCTCTTCCAGTTGTTGATATTATATTTGCTCGAGATATAGTTTCCTTTTTGCCGCTTGAGTCTCAAAACAAACTTATTGCGGATTTTGGAGAAAAAATTAAGGGCAATGGTATTGTTGTGCTGGGTGATAATGAGTCCCTTGCAGGACGTGATAAGTGGACTGAAAATAATACAGGTTCAGTAGTAACTTTCAGCAAACAATAGTGGAATTTATGTTGTCGATGTACAAGCAATACAGGAGAAGGTAAATGAGAGTAGAGTATATCAACCCTTTTGTTGAATGTTCCTACAGAGTTCTGAAAGAAGTTCTCAGCGGCGCAGATGTACAAAGAGGTGACTTGTATTTGAAGTCAACTGCAATGCCTGTGATGGGAGTTGCAGCATTGGTTGGTTTGGCAGGTGCTGTTGAAGGTCGTGTTTTGTTTGATATGACTTTTGATACTGCACTAAAAGTTGCGTCCAGAATGAATTTTGAAGAGCTTCCTGAGTTTGATGACCTCGCAAAGGCAACAATCAGTGAGCTTGCAAACATGATTACAGCTCAGGCTGTAACAAAGTTGCATGAGTTAGGATTCCAGTTTGATGTTACACCACCTACATTGTTTGTTGGTGAGAAAATGGAAATCGCTGCTCTTGGGAAAAACCCTGGCGCAGAGGATAATGTGGAAGCATTGATTGTACCTCTTATCACTGACTGTGGTAAAATCGAGGTCAATGTTGCAATCCGTGAGCGTAACTAACTGGAGGAGTTATATAATATGAAAACTAAGCAGGATTTTCCATCAATTAACGAGCGTCCGCCAGAAGGCATCAAAGATGACGGTACAAAAGTCAAAGTCTTGATTGTTGACGATTCAATGTTCGTTGCAAAACAGCTTGGTCAGATTTTGACAAGTGAAGGTTACGAGGTTGTAGCAACCGCAGGTGACGGCAAAGAGGGTTTGGATAAGTACAAGGAACTTTATCCAAATGTAGACCTCGTTACGATGGATATTACAATGCCGCGTATGGATGGCATTACAGCATTGGAACAGATTGTGGCATTTGACAAGAATGCACACGTTGTAATGGTTAGTGCTTTGGGTAAGGAAGAGCTTGTTAAGAAATCTCTTCTTACAGGAGCAAAGAATTACATCGTTAAGCCTCTTGACCGCAAGAAGGTTTTGGAGCGCATTGGTGCATCATTGAAGTAGTTTTTGCTACTTCTGTGAAGCTCTTCCTGATTGCTTTTGTTCGCTTTCGGTGAAGAGCTTTTTTTGTCGGTACTAAAACTTTTATGGAGTTTTTATGATTAACTATTCAGAAGACCAAAGCAAGCAGTATCATATTCAAGTCGGAAAGGGCGAAGTTGGACGATATGTCATTCTTCCAGGAGATCCAAAACGCTGTGAGAAAATAGCGGCCTATTTTGAGAATCCGAAGTTTGTGGCAGACAACCGCGAGTATGTTACATACACTGGTACACTAGACGGCGTTCCTGTTAGCGTAACTTCAACGGGTATCGGCGGACCTAGCGCGTCAATCGCTATGGAAGAGCTGGTAAAATGCGGAGCGGATACTTTTGTTCGTGTTGGAACTTGCGGCGGAATGCAGCTTGACGTGATGGGCGGCGATATGGTTATTGCAACAGGCGCAATCCGTATGGAAGGCACAAGCAAAGAGTATGCGCCGATTGAGTATCCTGCTGTTGCAGACATCGATATTGTGAACGCATTAAGCGAGGCTACGAAAAAGCTTGGCTTGAAATCTCATCGTGGCGTGGTGCAGTGCAAAGACTCTTTCTATGGTCAACATTCACCAGAAATTAAGCCTGTGAGCTATGAACTTTTGGACAAGTGGCAGGCTTGGCTCAGAATGGGCTGTTTGGCGTCTGAGATGGAAAGCGCGGCTTTATTTATCGTGTCGCAGTTCTTGCGCGTTCGCTGCGGTTCTGTTTTCTTGGTTATGGCAAATCAGGAACGCGCGGCAAAAGGCTTGGATAATCCTGTAGCTCACGATACAGACGCGGCTATCAGAACAGCGATTGAAGCATTGAGAATCTTAATCAAACAAGATAAAGAACAAGGAAGGTAAAGATTTATGAACGACAATGAAGTTTTTCAGTACGTTGACCACACATTGCTTAAGCAAGAAGCAACTTGGGAAGACATCAAGAAGATTTGCGACGACGCAATGACATACAAAACAGCCTCTGTTTGTATTCCGCCGTGCTATGTGAAAAAGGCTGCGAAGTACATGCAGGGCAAAATCAAGGTTTGCACAGTTATCGGTTTCCCAAACGGAAATATGACAACAGCAGCAAAAGTCTTTGAAACGAAAGACGCTATCAAAAATGGCGCAAGCGAAATCGATATGGTTATCAATATCGGTATGCTCAAAGCGAAGGAATACAACTACGTTTTGAACGAAATCAAGGCTATTAAAAAGGCTTGTGGTCGCAAAATCCTCAAAGTTATCATCGAAACTTGTCTTTTGACAGACGACGAAAAGAAAAAGATGTGCGACCTTGTGAACCGTTCTGGCGCGGATTTCATCAAGACAAGTACGGGCTTTTCAACAGCGGGCGCAACATTTGACGACGTGAAGCTGATGAGAGAGAACTCAATCAAAGCTGTGCAGGTTAAGGCTGCGGGCGGTATTTCATCATTCGACGATGCAAAGAAGTTCCTTGAGCTTGGAGCGACAAGACTTGGAACTAGCCGCATTGTCAAAATCGCAAAGGAGCAAGGCATAAAGTGAGTGCAGATTTGACAGGAATCCCTGTTAGCGAATTGATTGACAAGGCGTTCAAGATGCTCGGTTTTGCCTATACGCCGTATTCTCACTGGAAAGTTGGCGCGGGCTTGCTCGATGCTGACGGAAAAATCTGGGGTGGCTGCAACATCGAAAATGCGTCTTATGGCGTTACAAATTGCGCAGAACGCACGGCCTTTTTTAAGGCGGTGAGCGAGGGCGCAAAGAACTTCAAGGCGATTGCGATTGTTGGCGGAAACGAAGGCAATGTGGTGGATTTTTGCGCACCATGTGGCGTTTGCAGACAGGCGATGATGGAGTTTTGCGACCCCGAAACATTCATAGTTATTGTGGCAAAAAGCAAGACTGAGTATTATGCGAAGACTCTCAAAGAGGTTTTGCCCGACGGCTTTGGCCCAAAATCTTTGGCATAAGGAGACAGAATGGCTAAATTCAAGAGAATATTTTGTATCGTAATGGACTCTCTCGGTATCGGCGAAGAGCCAGACGCAGCGGATTATAACGACGTGGGAAGTGACACACTCGGACACATCAGCGAGAGAATGGACACGTTCACAATCCCGAACTTGCAGAAACTCGGTATGGCGAATTTGAAAAAGCTCAAGCAAGTTCCTGCAATCGAAAAGCCACTTGGCTATTATGGCTCACTTCGCGAAAAGAGCGTTGGCAAAGATACCATGACGGGACACTGGGAAATGATGGGCTTGCACACAACAAAGCCTTTTGTTACATTCACCGACACTGGTTTCCCGCCTGAGCTTATCGCAGAGCTTGAAAAGCGCACAGGACACAAAGTCATTGGCAACAAGAGTTCTTCAGGCACGGTCATTCTCGACGAACTCGCTGAAGAGGAAATCGCGACGGGACACATGATTGTCTACACGTCGGCTGATAGCGTTTTGCAGATTTGTGGTAACGAGGAGACTTTCGGACTCGATGAGCTTTATCGTTGTTGTGAAATCGCACGCGAAATCACGATGAAAGACGAATGGAAAGTCGGTCGCGTCATCGCCCGCCCTTACGTCGGAAAGAAAAAGGGTGAGTTCAAGCGTACCGCAAACCGCCATGATTACGCCGTGAAGCCGTTCGGTCGTACTGCGCTCAATGTTTTGAAAGACGCGGGCAAGGATATGATTTCCATCGGCAAAATCAACGACATTTTCGTCGGCGAAGGCGTTACAGAGGCGATTCACTCAGAATCTTCTGTGAACGGCATGGAGCAGACAATTGAAGTGGCACAGCGCGACTTCGACGGACTTTGTTTTGTGAACCTTGTTGATTTTGACGCGCTTTGGGGACACAGACGCAATGTTGAAGGCTATGCAAAGGAAATCGAAAAGTTCGACGTAAAACTCGGCGAGCTTCTCAAAGTCTTGCGCGAGGACGATTTGCTTTTGATTACAGCGGACCACGGCAACGACCCGACTTTCCACGGCACAGACCACACACGCGAAAAAGTGCCTCTCATCGCCTACTCTCCGAAGTTCAAAGGACACGGCGCGCTTGAAGAAACTGACACATTTGCGGTTATTGGTGCGACAATCCTCGACAATTTCGGCTTGAAGATGCCGGAAAACACAATCGGCTATTCAATCTTGGATAAATTGAACTAACAGCAGTGTCATGCTGAACTCGTTTCAGCATCTATGTTTTATAGATTCCGAATCAAGTTCGGAATGACAGACACGGACAAAAAAGAGCCTTGTTCTTTCTGAGCAGGGCTTCTTTGTTTTATCCCCGCACAATCAGAACCTTGTCTCTGCACTCAGAAAATGCTTTCGGCTCAATCGTTATTGTGTTGCCTCGAAGCGTGATTTTCTCCAAAGTCGGACAAAGATAGAAAGTGCTTTTGTGCAAAACCTCAACACTGCTTGGAATCACGACCTCTTTTAGCAAATGGCACGAATTAAACGCCATCATTTCGATTGACTTCAGCCCCTCATTCAACTCGATTTTACAAAGCGAATCGCAACATTCAAACGCCTGACTTTCGATAACTTCCACACTCTTCGGCAATATCAACTCAGTCAATTTGCAATTGTACGCAAACGCATTTTTCCGAATCCGCTTCACGCCGTCAACTATTATAGGTTCTGCAAGTGGAGGGCTAAAAATCAGGCTTTGCCTGTCTTTCGTGTAAAGCGTGTTCCCAACAGAACAAAAATACGGATTTTCCTCGTCCACCGAAAGCGTTGCAAGCGATTTACAGCGATAAAAAGAGCGCGCGTGTATGTCCTTCACGCTTTTCGGAATAAACACACTCTCAAGGTCATAACAATATGAGAACGCTTCTGAAGAAAGCACCGTGATGCCGTCAGGAATGCGGATTTTTCGAATTCGCCTTTGACATCGCTTCAACACATCTTTTTGTCGCGTGTAAAGCACAACATTATCAATCCGCGTTGCCGCACAGTCGAACATCTTTACATCATCAAAACTCGCGCCCGCAATGAGTTTTTCTGCCAATTCGCGAAAAGTCTCTATCCACACGCTCGACCAGGCAGTCGAAAGCGCAACTTCAATCACCGTTCCGTCGTCTCTGTCAAAGCCGAACGTGATTTTCTCCTTTCCCCTGTTGCAATAAAACGCCCTTTTCACAATATCCGAAAAAAACGCGTCGATGCGAGCGTTTGCCGCAGCGCTACTCACTTCAAGTTTCTTTTTTTTCTTCGCTTTCTCAAACTCTTTGTCTTCGTTGCTCATTTTTTATTTATCGGCACTCGTGATTTTTTCACGTTTTGTTTCTAAAAAACACTCCTGCACATTGCAGGAACCTTTCTTACTTCTAGAATTCACTCCTGCACGTTGCAGGAACCTTTCTTACTTCTAGAATTCACTCCTGCACGTTGCAGGACACTTTTTTACTTCTAAAAAACACTCCTGCACGTTGCAGGACACTTTTTTGCTTCTAGAATTCACTCCTGCACGTTGCAGGACACTTTTTTGCTTCTAGAATTCACTCATGCACAATGTTTGAGCAAAATTTATTTTACATTTGACACTTATTGCCGATTTCAAGTATATTTGTACTATGGCTACAAGAGTTACAATTCAGGACATTGCCGATTCACTCGGACTTTCACGAAACACAGTTTCAAAAGCGATTAACAATACAGGCTCTCTTGCTCCCAGCACGCGAGAGGCGATTTTCAAAAAGGCTCAGGAGATGGGCTACAAGCTCTTTTCATATGCTTCAGAAGACTCCAGTCTATCTTTTAATGTGCAAAGGGTGAAAGACGAAAAAATTTCCGGCGATTTTGCCCTTTTGACTGCGGGAATATTGGACAGCCTGCATTTTTCAGCAAAAATGCTTGATGTCATGCAAGAAGAAGCGTCGAAACTTGGTTGTGGCTTTACGATTTATCGCGTGACACAGAGGGAGCTGAAAGAGAAAAAACTTCCCGCCTCATTTGACAAGAGTCGCATTCTGGGGATTTTCTGTGTTGAGATGTTCGACGAGGAATACTGCTCATTGCTTTGCGACTTGAATATGCCGCTTGTGTTTATTGACACACCTGCAACATTTTCACCAAAGACGATGAGAGCCGATGTGCTTTTGATGGAAAACAGAAACTGCATTTATGAGTTCATCGCTGATATGGTCAATCGCGGCAAAAAGGACTTTGCCTTTGTCGGAGAAGCAAAGCATTGCCGCTCTTTTTTCGAGCGCTACGACGCATTCCGCGGCGCTCTCACGATGTACGGTCTTGAATACAAAGAAGAGCGCGCCTTGATTGGAAACATCACGGTTTGCACGAACGGAATCCAAAAATTTTACAGGGATTATCTGATTGAAAATCTTGCCAAATGGGAAAAAATCCCAGAAGTGATAATTTGTGCAAACGACTTCATTGCGGCTGATTTGCTCATGGTTTTTCGTGAGAAGGGAATACGAGTTCCAGAAGACACGCTTATTTGTGGCTTTGACGACTCTCCACAGGCGCTGATTCTCTCCCCGCCACTCACTTCGATTCGCATAAACTCGCATGACATGGGCTTTTGCGCAATGGATTTGATGTTATCCCGAATTGAAGCGCCGACAAGGGCTTTTCGCACTGTCTATGTGCAAACGTCTTTGATTTGTCGCGCTTCTTCTCAAAGCGTGCAATAAAAAAAAAGCAGAGACTATCTATTTGACAGGACAGTCTCTGCAAAGCGCTTTTGTGTAGAGCCTTGTTTTAGTCATATGCACGTTTTTATTATGCAGTCTGCATTAAAATGTAAATATTCATTCATTATTTACAAAGCTTTATTTTTATAAAATACAATAATTTTTCCGCCAAACAGCATATATTTTTGGCAACTATTTACAATTTGCACATTTTGCACAATTTCTTCTTGACAAATGAAACATTCACTCTTACACTTTAACTATACAAATAAATATGATTTTACAAATGCACCGTACTCGTGCAAGGGGGAACGAATGAAATCTAAAACCTTGACATATATACGACAGCACTGGCAACTCTATGTAATCTTTTTGCTTCCTGCTGTCTTGCTCACTGTCATTTTCAGATACATTCCGATGGGAGGAATCCTGATTGCATTTCAGGACTACAATCCGATTCGTGGCGTATTGGCAAGTCGCTGGGTCGGCTTAAAGCATTTTTCTCGCTTTTTGTCCTCCCCTGATTTCATCACATATCTTTTGAATACGCTCAAACTCAGTATTTATGGTCTTTTATGGGGATTTCCTGTACCGATTATCCTTGCACTTTTGCTCAATCGCATAAGAAGCGCAGGAATCAAGCGCAACATTCAGCTAGTTCTTTATATGCCGAACTTCGTTTCTGTTATCGTTGTTTGCGGTATTGTACGCATTTTGCTTTCTGTAACAGGTCCTCTCAATCACCTTCTTGGAACGCAAATCAATTTTATGACGATGCCGAGCGCATTCCGCTCAATTTATATCGCTTCTGGCATTTGGCAAGGCGCTGGCTGGGCTTCGATTATGTACACAGCGGCATTGGCAAACGTAAGCCAAGAAACTCGCGAGGCTGCAATTCTTGACGGAGCGAACATCTTGCAAGAAATCGCCGTTGTGGAATGGCCAGCAATCAAAGACATGGTCGTTATTCAGTTCATCTTGCAGGCTGGAAACATCATGAGCATTGGTTTTGAAAAGGCGTATGCTTTGCAGACGGATTTAAATTTGCCGGCTGCGGAAATCATCGCGACATATGTTTACAAGAAAGGTCTTCTTGACGGTGATTACAGTTTCTCAACCGCTGTTGGACTTTTCAACACGATTATAAACGTTATTTTGCTCATCATCGTTAATAAAACGGTCTCAAAGATGAACGACGGACAGGGACTTTAAGGAGCGCACAAAATGAATCAGAATAGGCAACTTATCAGACTTTCATATCGCGACAAAATAATTATCAACTTTGGCTACTTGCTCTTGGCTCTTTTCGTTCTTGCAATCATCGTGCCGATGATCTACATCGTTGTCGCAAGTTTTATCGACCCTGTAACACTTCAAAACCGAGGAATTACGTTCGATTTTGCAAAATGGACACTCACAGCTTATCAGCGAGTACTTTCTAATGCGGCAATCTGGACAGGCTTCAAGAACGCAGTTATTTACTCAGCACTATCAACTTTTGTTTCAGTTGCAATCACAATGCTTGCAGCATATCCAATGAGCCGAAGTGACTTCAAAGGTCGCAAGTTCTTCAATGTGATTTTCGTCATCACGATGTTCTTCGGAGGAGGATTGATTCCAACTTATTTGCTCATCAGCAATCTCGGACTTCTTGATTCAATGTGGGCGCTTATTTTGCCAGGCGCATTCAATGTGTGGAATATGATTATTGCGCGCACATTCTACCGCGGAATTCCGAAGGAATTGCAAGAAGCGGCATATGTGGACGGTGCAAGCGAATTTACATACTATTTCCGCATTTTGCTTCCTGTTTGCGCTCCGCTCATTATGGTTTTGTCATTGTGGCAGTTCGTCGGAATGTGGAACAGTTACTTTGACGCAATGATTTACTTGAACGATGCGGCAAAACAGCCATTGCAGCTCGTGTTGCGCTCAATCCTTATCCAAAATCAGCCAGAATCTGGAATGATTAGCGATATGCAAAGCACTGCCGCCCGTGCACAGCTTGCAGAGTTGCTAAAGTATGCAACGATTATTGTTTCAAGTTTGCCACTTTTGGTGATGTATCCTTTCTTCCAAAAGTATTTCAACAAGGGTATTCTTGTCGGCTCAATCAAGGGCTAGGCAACCAACAGACTCTTTTGCAGACATTACAAAAGAGTTTTATAAAAAAAGGGTTTTACAAAGTGCAAAAAAGCACTTGGGGGTATTACATGAAAAGATTTTACAAATCGGTAGCACTTGCTCTTCTTGCAGGAAGTGCAGTGATGTTGACCAGTTGCGGCGGCAAGGACAAAGTCGCTCTCAACAATGGCAAGGTGCAGGAAGTGGATATTGCTTCTCTTGTTTTCCCGCTCAAAGAAAAGGCTGTGATTACAGGTTTGACGAGCTATCCTGCCAACACTGAGAGCAATCCGAACAACCGCACAATTTTCAAGCGATTGCAGGAAAAAACAAATGTTGAAGTAAAGTGGACTGCTATGCAGGCTGACCAGTGGGGAGACAAAATCACTCTTGCTATGGCAAACCCAAAGACGCTTGCAGATTTCGTCTTTAACGCAAGTTTCAATGACAGTGCGCTTTTGAAATACGCTGACCAAGGCATCATCATTGCCCTTGAGGACTACATTGACAAGTATATGCCAAACCTCAAGACTGTTTTCGAAAACTATCCAGAATATCGCGCAATGTGTACTGACTCTAACGGACACATTTGGGCTTTCCCTTGGATTGAGCAGCTCGGACAGGAAAAAGAGGCTATTCAGGTCATCGATAACATGAGCTTTATCAACAAGAAATGGCTCGACTTCCTCGGTCTTCCAATTCCATCAACAACAACAGAGTTTGAGCGCACACTCATTGCATTCCGCGACAATGCAGAAAAATTGCAGAAAGAGTTTGGCATTGACGGTAGCGTTATCCCTATGTCTTTCATCATGAACGACGGCGGTCAAGACCCATATGTTCTTATCAACGGTTTCGGCGAAGGATACGGAGATGCTGACAAAGGTCGCCACATTGCAGTAACAGACGACAAGAAAGTTATTTGCAGCGCAACTCAGGAGGGCTTCAAGAAGGGAACTGCTTGGCTTCATGCTTTGTATGAGCAGGACTTGATTGACCCAGAGTCATTCACACAAGAATGGTCAACATACGTTTCAAAAGGAAAATCAGGTCGCTACGGCGTTTGTTTCAGTTGGGACGTTGCAAATATCGCAAACCTTGCAGACTTTGTGCCTCTCCCAGTTTTGAAAGCTGACACAAAGAACTTGACAGCACAGAACGGCTCATTCACAAGTGGATTTGACCGCGGTCGCTGCGTCGTCACTGCTGTTGCAAAGAACCCGGCTCTTGTTTGTGCTTGGATTGACCAGATGTATGACCCATTCCAGTCTCCACAGAACAACTGGGGAACTTATGGCGAGAACGACGGATTCGACATTTTCACACTTGGAAAGAACGAGGCTGGCTACGATATGCTCAAGCACGCACCGCTTGGAGATGCGTCTCCTGTTGAAGTGCGCGAGGCAGAGAGCGTAAACGGACCTTTGGCAATTCTCGACAAGTACTATGGTGTTTATGTAACTTGCCCTGATGATGCTCAGTATCGTCTTGACTGGATAAAAGAGTTCTACACTCCTGATATCCACGAGAAATATGTTTATCCGAACGTGTTTATGACTCGCGAAGACACAGAGCAGCTTTCTAACTTGCAGGCAGACATCACAAAGACGATTAACGCTGCAAAGTCTGAATGGGTTATGAACGGATTCAGCGATTCTGACTGGAATGATTTCTTGAAAAAACTCGATTCTTACAAACTTGATTCAGAACTTGCAATCTATCAGAAGTATCTTGATGCATACTTCGCAAGTCTTGGAAACTAATGCAACAGATTAGTTTTGTGAGCTGAGTTTTAGAAAATGAGAGCAAAGCCGTTTTAGCAAAATAAGTTAAGGCGGCTTTGCTTAAAAACAAAACAAATTAAAAACAATAGATTTCAAACATCTGATTTCATAAAAAATATCCGTTACAGACAATACCACAAAATACAAAGCAGCCTATGGCTAAAGGGGAAAAAATATGACAGAGAGCGATATTTTGCTCAAAGCAAGGAATTATGAAACTGAGACAGCAAAGAACATCAAAGAAGAAGAGCGCCCAGTTTTTCATCTGACAGCAAAATGCGGTTGGATGAACGACCCGAACGGATTTTCTTTTTATAAGGGCGCGTATCATTTATTCTATCAATATAATCCGTACAGCACTCATTGGGATTCAATGCACTGGGGACACGCTGTAAGCAAAGATTTATTGCATTGGGAATATCTTCCTTGCGCGCTCGCTCCTGACGCTTGGTATGACAGGTTCGGCGTATTTTCAGGCAGCGCAGTTGAAACAAAAGACGGCAAACAACTTTTGATGTATACAGGCGTGCGACAAGAAAAGCAAGCAGACGGAACACTAAAAGACGTGCAAGTGCAATGCGTCGCAACAGGTGATGGCGTCAATTACGAAAAATATCCGCAGAACCCTGTTATCGACGAGAAAATGCTTCCAAAAGGTGCAAGCCGAAATGATTTTAGAGACCCCCGCATTTGGAAAACAGACGACGGCTCATACTTGGCTGTTGTCGCAAACAGACCAGAAGATCAAAGCGGTCAGATATTGCTTTTTGCAAGTGAAGATGGCTATTTATGGCGCTTCAAAAGCGTGCTTGCACAAAACCGCAACCGCTACGGCAAGATGTGGGAATGCCCTGATTTCTTTGAACTCGACGGCTCTTATGTGCTTTTGACAAGTCCTCAGGATATGACAGACGATGGCGAGGAATTCCACAGCGGAAACAGCACGCTTTGCTTGCTCGGTTCTTTCGACAGCGAAAAAGGCACGTTCAGCGACGAGCATGCGCAAACAATAGATTCAGGAATCGACTTTTATGCACCGCAAACAGTTTTGAGCGCTGACGGCAGAAGAATAATGCTAGGCTGGCTTCAAAACTGGGACGGTCTGGCAATAAACACAAGCAAAAAGTGGGCGTGCCAAATGGCTACTCCAAGAGAAATCTTCATCAAAGACGGCAGGCTTTGCCAAAAGCCAATAAAAGAACTTGATTCTTTGCGCTCCAACAAGATTTCTTACGAGAATGTGCCACTTTCAAACGAAGAAAAGACCCTTGACGGCATAAAAGGCAGAGTTTTGGATATGGAGCTTCACATCGCGGCAAAAAATGACTGCTCCGTTTTTGAAGTGAACTTTTTCAAAGATGAAAAGAGCGCCCTTCGCCTTATTTTCCGCGCAAAAGAGCATACACTCACCGTTGACCGAAAAAGATGCTCTTCTTGCCGCGCGATTATCCACAGCCAAGAGTGCATTCTGAAAAACAAGACAGAAAGCCTTGATTTGCGCATTATTCTTGACCGCTTCAGCATGGAAGTCTTCATCGACGACGGAAAGCAGGCGATGTCCGTCGCTATCCCGACTGACATAAAAGCAGACGGCATTTCATTCAAGGCTGTCGGCTCTGCTTCATTCTCGCTAGACAAATATGAGTTATCAATATGAAATTATTTATGAAAGCTATTCTCCTTTCTTGCGGTATTCTCTTTTTCGGGTGCGAGGCAAACGAAAAAAATGAGATTTCGCAAATACAATTTGATGTGAAAGACGAAAAGGACTTCTCTTACAAAACCTTTTTTCTCCCTTGCGCAATCGGCTCAAAGCAGCCGTACGCAGGAGACTGCATGCCCTATTATGAGGACGGCGTGTTCTACGTTTATTACCTCAAAGACGGAGGGGACTCATTCAACCATTCCGTGTTCCTGGCGACGACGAGCGATTTCGTTACTTGGACAGAAATAGAAAAACCAGTCCTTGAAGCAAGCCGCACACTCGCACAAGACAGCTGGATAGGAACAGGCTCCGTCGTAAAAATCGGCAGCGAATACGTCTTCTTCTACACAGGACATTCCGCAGTCGCAAGCGAATACGGCGAGAAAATCATGGCAGCAAAGAGCGACAATCTCTATTCGTTCAGCAAAATTGACGGCTGGAGCATTGTCCCTGACGACTCTCTTGGTCAAAAGCGCGATTTTCGAGACCCTCAGGCTTATTTTGACGAGAAAACAGGAAGAATAAACCTCACCGTTACGGCTTGCAAAAACGGAAAGGCGAGAGTTTTGAAATATTCAATGGACAAGAACCTTGAAAATGTTTCGTATGACGGCATTATTTTCACCGACGACAGCGGAGCGTACTTCAATCTTGAGTGCAGCGACACGTTCGAGATGAACGGCTATCACTACCTCACCTACTCCGCGCAGGACGACACGCACTTTTATGCAGTCGCAAAAACGCCTTACGGTCAATATTCAAATCCACGACGCCTTGACGGAAAGCTCTTGTATGCGGCAAAACACGCAGAAAAAGACGGCGAGAATTATTTTGTGGGCTGGGTTCGCCGAAGCGAAGAGCCGTCTTTTATAAGCGCGGTCACAGGTTGGGCGGGAAACATTGTCGCGCTCAAAATAAACCAGAGCGAAAACGGCAGTTTGTATCTTTCCCTTCCGCCATCAGTTCTCTCATCTTTCACGAACGAGGAGAAAACGCTTCTCAAAAGCTCAAAGACTCTCCTGAACGCAAAGAAAGATAACGCAAAAAAGAGTCTTTGCATCGCGAGCGACAAGTTTTTGCTCAAAGGAGAGTTCAGTTTTTTTGAAAGAGGCTCATTTGGACTTCATTTTGCGTGTGAGGACGAAGGGCAGAGCAAGTTGATTTTAATCGACAGCCAAAAAGATATGATTTCGCTCCTTGCAGACGACGGAGAAACGCTTTTGACCTATGCTGACGCGGAGCTAAAGACAAAGCAAAGTTATTCGTTCACTTATTTTCAAGAAGGCTCTTGCTTTGTGTTCTGCATTGACGGCGTAACAAGCCTTACAGGGCGCGTTTACAACTCAGTCGGCTCTTTGCTGAGTCTTTTTGCTTCAAAAGGCTCGGCGGTCAAGTTTGAAAATCTCTCACTGCTTTTGCAGCAGCAAAAATGAAGCATAAGCGCTTTCTCTCACGACTGCACGAGCAAAAATCTGTTCCCGCAGTACAAAAACGCTTTTGGCTCAATTTTTGTGCTTCCGCGCAGAATGACTTTCTCCAGCTTCGGACAAACAAAGAACGTATTGTCCCGCAAGACCGGAAGCGTGCTTGGAATCACGACCTCTTTGAGAAAATTGCACGATTGAAAAGTCTCTCCCGCAATTTCGCGAAGCCCCTCGTTCAGCACAAGGCGCTCAAGCCTTGTGCAATAAAAAGCAGCCTCGATTTTCTCCACGCTGTCGGGAAGTTTCAGCGATTTCAGAACCGAGTTGAACACAAACGCATGCTTTTTGATGATTTTCACACCGTCCACAAGCGTCGGAGTTGCACAACAGGGGGTGAAAAGCAAAGTTGACAAGTCCTTCGTGTAAAGAGTGTTCCCCACAGTGCAAAAATGCTCGTTCTCAGCGTCCACCGTCAGCGCCGAAAGCCGCATGCACCTCCAGAAAGCCCGAGTGTCCAAAACCTCAACGCTTTTCGGGATTTCAACGCTCTTCAGCCAGACACACCCCGAAAAAGCCCTCTTGCCCAAAACCTTAATCCCGTCAGGAATCCTGACTTTGCGGATGAGCCTGTCAGCACGCCTCAGCACACCGTTCTGCACCTTCAAAAGCGAATAAATCCGCACCCGCATCGCAGGCGAATCGAACGAAAGCAGCTCCTCGTCGACAGCCCCACCCCTGAATGCCGCAACGAAATCCCCAAGACGACTGCACCACACACGCGTCCACGCCGTCGCAAGCGAGACTTCCACAACAGAACCGTCGTCACGGTCGAACCCCAGCGCAATCCTCTTTTCAAAGTCGCTTCGGGAAACCGCCATAGAAAGCGTCTTGTCGCTGTCGTACAGCAGCATGTCAGCAATGTCACAGAAAAGGGTGTCCAGCACGGCTCTTGCCTCCGCAAAGCGCACCTGCCAAAGCTTTTTCTCCTTCGCTTTCTCAAAATCATTTTCTTCGACGCTCATTTTTTATTTATCGGCAAACTTTTTTCTTCCCCGCTCGCCCGCCCCTCCCCGTTTTTCGCAATTCCAGTTTCGGAATTGGTCATTACAATGTGTTTTGAGCAATTCCAGTTTTGGAATTGGTCATTTCAAAGTGTTTTGGGCAATTCCAGTTTTGGAATTGGTCATTACAGCGTGTTTTTCGCAATTCCAGTTTCGGAATTGGTCATTTCAACGTGTTTTGTGCAATTCCAGTTTCGGAATTGGTCATTACAATGTGTTTTGGGCAATTCCAGTTTTGGAACGGCTTTTTTTGAGAAATAAAAGTCTTGCCATAAAAGCGCAATGGGAGTATTTTCTCTCTTAGCAAGTTTTGGAGGGCTTATGAATCAAGTTTCAAAAGTCAGCAATGGTATTCAGGTAGCGGAGTTCGCTCACCTGACGGGGAAGTTTGCAACGTGGTACGATGAATACCCCGCGCCAAAAGAAGACAGATTTTGGACAGCGATTAACACCAAAGTCTCCGATTTGACAAGCAAACTTGTGGTCGCAATCAACAAATCCAAGGTGATTTCACGACTGCCGGAGGCGGACGCAAGGCGCGATGCTGCGCTCACTGCGATTTTCAGCGCTTTGGAGGGCTACAGTCGGCTTCCGATTGCCGAAAAGTCACAAGCGGCCGCCGCTCTTCTTCTGGTCGCGAACAAATACCGCGGGATTGCGCGTCTTGACTTGGCGAGTGAGTCGGCTCAGATTGAAAGTTTCCTGACCGACTTGCAAAGCGACGAGGCGAAAGCGGCTTTGAAGGCGCTCGACGGCGTTTCTTCCATCGTCACGGAACTTCGAGAAGCGGAGGACAACTTCAAGGCTGAGGAAAAGACGCTCACGGTCGGCAAAACCGAAGGCGGCGAGAGCGCCACGGAGGTGCGAAAGACGCTTCTGGCGGTGGTCAACGACGAGCTTGTGCCGTATCTGAATGTCGCAGTCAGGCTTGACAGCGCGACTTATGAGGAAGTGGCGAAAAAGATTTCGCATGAAATCAACGAGGCGAACAGCAAGGTTTTACAAAGAGGCAAAAAGACGGTAAGCAAATAATTTTCAGATAAAAAAAGCGGGGACTGATTTTTTCGTCCCCGTTTTCTTTTTAGTGCGAAAGCGTCCTGTACATCTGACGCGCCTTTTCGTGTCCGCCGTTGAGGTCAAGGCAAAATCTCAAGACGCTCAAAGCATTCTCAACATCGCCCTGCGAGCGATGAATGCCCGCAATTCTGTAAAGAATCTCGGCCTTCACAAAATTGTCGTCGGTCGAAATGGAAGCGTCGCGATAGAGTTTGAGCGCGTTCTGCACTCTGCCCTGAACTTCGTAGATAACTGCCAAGTTCACCATCGGCTCGACCGCGTAATCGTTTGCATTCGCGCTAGAAACGAAGTTCACCGATTTTCGCTGTCCGTGATACACAAGATACTCAAACAGCGTCTGAGCCTCATCGATATCGCCTTCAACGCAATCAAAATATGCTTGGCACTCGCCTTCCCAGTAATCAAGTTTCTCAGGCGTCTCAAAGATTTTCTCGTCTTCGTAGCGCGCTTTTATGTAATTATCAAAAAGAGTTTTCGCATCTTCATACTGCCCAAGCTCAAGAAGGCGCTCGACTGCGTACTCTGCCAAAAGCGGCGGATAGAGATTTCGGGAGCGCTCCGTTCCCTCAAGGACTTCATAAACGTTTGCGATTTTCTCGTTGAGCGTTCTTTTTGTGCGTCCTGCGTCCAAAAGCCGCTGGCGAATCGCAACAAGCTCCGGTGAGCGCAAATCGCGCATCTGATACAGCGCATCTTCGATAGGAATCTTTGTGATTTTGTCGTACTCAATCATATCGAGAGACTTCAATCCTGTCTTTCGGACTGCGACAGTAAGCGGGTCGTTCTCGCTCATTGCCGAAGTGTCAAGCGCATAATTGCTGTACGCGATAAGACCAGGAACGAATGTCGGGAACTGAGAAATGAGCTTGTTGAGCGTCGTGTAGCGGCTGATGTAATCGCCATGTTTTTTGTCCCAGTACGCATTGTTGACAAGAAGCGACGGCAAAAGCGAATACGAAGAATCATCTTCTGAAAGAGAGAGTGAATAAGCGCTCAAGAACGCACAGCGAATGTCGTAAGACTTTTTCTCATCGCCGAAAAGTATGTACGAATCGCTTTCAAGTGCAGTTATCGCGGCATCTATTTCCGCAGATTTCTTTTCATAGGCGCTGATTTTTTTTGCTTCGTCAAGGACATTGAGCGCGCTTCCATAATCGCGTCTGTCATAAAAGACGCAAGCCCAGAAGATAGCATCAGCCCTCGACTGAATGCTGCCCGGATAAAGCGACGCGGCTTTGTCCTTTTCGCCGCTTCCCATATAAAGAGAGGCAGCATTTCTCAGCCAATATGAGTTCTTTGTTCGTGTGAATGAATCGATGTATGTCTGAATGTATCTTGAATCGTGATAAGAAGCGCTGTCAACAGAGGAGCGGAGCATTGCTTCTGCGTTGAGAGAGCCATAAGATGTGCCCTGCAAGACAGAGGAGATTTTCACGGCCTCTTTTGTCTTTCCGTGTCTTAACAGATACTGCGTATAGACAGCGGTTAATTCAGGATTTCCTTTCAGGACTTTGACACCTGCTGCAAGTGTCTTGCCTGCTTTCGCGTCCTCACCGAGCAGAACATAGCGCTTGTAAACGCTGAGTCGAGCCGAGTAGCTGTACGCCTTTTTCGCAACAACATTAAGAGAGGCAAGAGCGTCCGCCGTTCTTCCCACGCTTATATAAGAATCGATTTCATTTATAAGCGCGCCAAAATTCTCGTCATCAACTTTTTTTGTACATGAGCAGACAAAAAAAACCGCCAGCATTATAAGAAGTGGCTCTAACCTCATCAGGCTTTGAATTCTTCTCTTATCTGGCAGTTTCATATCGTGCTCCTTGTAAGTGTATTTGCTTAATTATCGGATTTATTGCCAGTATTCGATACGTCCTTACTGATTTTATCAAGTATAGCGTTTATGAATTTAAAGGAATCGTCCTGTCCGAACTCCTTTACGATGGCAATTGCTTCGTCTATTATAATTGTCGGATGCAAATCGCGCTGATACAAGAGCGAATACACACTCATTCGCAAAACAGCGAGCGTTACTTTGTTCAATCTCTCCATTGACCATGATGGCGACAAATGAGAAGAGATTTGTGAGTCAATCTCACTGATTTTGTCCAATGTTCCGCTAATCAAAAGCCGCGCGAAATCTTTTTCTCCGCCATCAACAGCGTTTTTCTCTGCTGCGCTATCAGCCCATGAAAGCGACAAAATCTCTCCTTTTGAAGTTTCACCCACGTCCCACGAATACAACGCCTGAAATGCCAGAATTCTTCCTTTTCGTCTTGACACGTTACCTTTCCTTAAAAATTACTGCTAGTAAATTACCAATTCAAAAGTTTCTCAAGGTCTTTATCTTTCTTGAGACGCTCAACGTTCGTTGGCGTGTTAAGTTCCCGCGTTACTTCCTGAATTGCCTGCAAGAATGCTCTTTGCTGTTTCTGAGCACCAATGATATTTTTTATGTATTCATAAACAGTCGTCGTTGACTCAGGCTGCATTGAATCAGAAATAGAGAGTGCCTTCTTGTTATACTTTTTGCTGATAACAAAGAAATACCACTCATTTTTGTTTTCGATGATGTCAGAAACAAACCCTTCTTTCTCCTTGAACAACTCAAGAAGATTTGCAAACGGCAATCCAAGCTGACGCGCCGCAAGTTCAGTTTTTCCGATGAACATATCGCCGACTTTGTACTCAGATTTTTCTTTCTGAGACTCTGCTCTCATCTGCGCGTCTGTAACTTTTTTCGCTTTATAATCGCTGCAAAGTTTTGTAAGACGAGTTTTTGCTGCTTCTGCATCATTTGCTTTCGGAACAATCGCAATGAAAATTTTGAGCGTCTCAGGCTGAACAAGCTCCGACTCTTTCAATTCATAATATGAGCGAATCTCACTGTCCGTAGGCTCTGAAAGTTTTGCAATCTCGTCTTTCTTTTTTGAAAGCACGTAATTTCGAGCCAAAACCTGATTTTTCAAATAAACCTTGTACTCAGAAAGCCCCATTCCTGTCTGGCTTTTCAAAAGTTGGTCAACGCTCATCTTGTAATTGGCTTTTACAATTTCGGCAAACTCTGCCTCTGTCACGTTCTTTCCAACCATCTGCGAAATCGCCTGCTGATAAATCTGGTCAGCCTGCGTTCCCGTAATGCTCATTCCCTCTTTTGCCGCCGCCTGAATAACGAGTTTTTCGTCAATCAGCGCCTCAAGAATCTGCTTTTTATCATCAACACTGAAAGCCTCTGCTTTCGTCTGCATTTTGTATGTTTCAACGCGATTTTTAAGCTCTTTCAAAAAAATCGTTTCTGGCTTCGAGGCATTCAGTTTTATTCGCACAAGTGGCTGCATATCAGCCGACTGCGCAAAAAGACTCGGTAGAACAGCAGCAAAAAATAAAACTCCGAGAGCTAAAACCTTCATAATTATGATGACCCCTTTTAAATTAAAATATGGCTTTTAGCAGAAAACCGCTATTGAAATAAACCAAAACAGTCTAAACACGTTACTGCAAAAAGCCGTTTTTTCTTTTTTTTATGCTTCAAGCGGCAATCCGCCAGAAATCACAGCGCGAATGCGGCGAACACCAGCAGATGATGACTGCTCTTTTTGAATCTTGAACTCACCAATCTGAGCCGTGTGCTGAACGTGTGGACCACCGCAAACCTCTTTGCTGAACCAATCGTTCTTTGCGTCTTTTCCGATGGTGTAAACCTTGACGTTTTCGCCGTACTTGCTTGCGAACAAAGCACGAGCGCCTTCGGCTTTCGCCTGCTCCAAACTCATCACTTCCATCGTTACAGGCAAATCTTCCTTGATTTTCTCGTTCACGATGTCTTCGACTTTCTGGATTTCTTCCTTAGTCATAGCGCGCTCAAACGTGAAGTCGAAACGCATGCGCTCATTGTTGATGTTTGAGCCTTTCTGCGCGACTTGGTCGCCCAAAACTTCGGTCAAAGCCTGCTGCAAAAGGTGAGTTGCTGTGTGGTACTTTGTTGTAACTTCGCTCTGCTCTGCCAAACCGCCCTTTGCCTTTCCAGCGTCAAGCGATTTTGAAGCCTCCTGATGCTTTTTCTCAGCCTCTTTGAAGCCCTCTACATCAACAGTGAAGCCGTTTTCAGCTCCAAGCTCCTGAGTGAGCTCAAGCGGATAGCCGAATGTATCATAAAGACGGAAAGCAACCTTTCCAGAAATCTCTTTCTTTGGGTTCTTCATCAAGTTCGGCAAAAGTTTCTGGAACTCAGCCTCGCCCTTTGTGAGCGTCTGGCGGAACTTCTCTTCCTCAGCAGTAAGCTCCTTGTAAATCTTCTGCTCGTTTGCTTCGAGCTCTGGGTATGCGTTCTTGAAGTTTGCAACAACAACAGAAGCGACAGTCGCCAAGAAGTCCTTGTCGATACCGAGCTTCATTCCGTGACGGACAGCGCGGCGGATAATGCGGCGAAGAACATAGCCTGCGCCAACGCGGTCAGGGCTTACGCCTCTCTGGTCGCCGATGATGAACACAGACGCTCTTGTGTGGTCAGCGATGATACGGACACTCTTGTCCTTCTCTTCGCTCTCGCCATATTTATAATTTGACAATTCCTCGATTTTCGCGATAATCGGCTGGAAAACCTCGGTGAGATAAACGCTTTTCTTGCCCTGCAAAATGCAGTTTGTTCTCTCCAAGCCCATACCAGTGTCGACGTTCTTCTTTGGCAATGGCTCAAGAGTCTTTTCGTCAATGCGGTTGTACTGCATAAAGACGTTGTTCCAAATCTCCATCCAGTTTGCGCTGTCTGTTCCCTTGTTGCTTCCCTGTGGCGGAAGTCCCTCTCCGACCCAGTAGAAAATCTCTGTGTCAGGACCGCAAGGACCTGTAGGACCTGCTGACCACCAGTTGTCGCTTGCTGGAAGATATGCGATTTTGTCCTCAGGCATACCGTTCTCTTTCCAGTAGCCCGCAGCCTCCTCATCACGAGGAGCGCTCTCATCGCCTGCAAAAACCGTTACAGACAACTTGCGCGGGTCAAGAGCGAGCCATTTTTCGCTTGTCAAAAATTCATAAGAAAATGCGATTGCTTCTTTCTTGAAATAGTCGCCCAAAGACCAGTTTCCGAGCATCTCGAAACAAGTCAAATGACTTGGGTCACCAACTTCTTCAATATCGCCAGTGCGGATACATTTCTGATAATCTGTCAATCTTGTTCCGCTCGGATGAGGCTGTCCCAAAAGATAAGGCACGAGCGGGTGCATACCAGCCATTGTGAACAAAACAGAAGGGTCATTTTCAGGGATTAAAGACTGTCCTGAAATCTCAGCGTGGTTCTTGCTCTTGAAGAACTCGATGTATTTTGAACGTAATTCGTTAGCAGTCATAGTGTTTCAATAGTATTGACAGACGCGCTTTGTGTCAAGTTTATTTAAGAGAAAAAGAGGAATTATAAACCCGTTGTCATAAATGTCATTCTAAAGTGGAGTCGAATATTTGTCATGTTGAGCGGAACGCAGTGAAGTCGAAACATCTACTTTCTTTTTTCAAAATCGATTGTGGTTCGCAAAATCAGATTCTTCGATTTCGTTCGCTTTGCTCACTCCACTCAGAATGACACAAAAAAAATTGTCATTCTGAGCGGAACGCAGTGGAGTCGAAGAATCTACTTCAAAAAAAGTTGAGTTTGCTCGGATTTTCAAAAAGGAAGCAATTTATTGAATGAATCTGAAAGGATTTTGCAAAAGGAAGTGAATTATTGAATGAGTATTAAAGCCTGAGCAAAAAGGAAGCGAAGTATTGAATGAGTATTGAAGGATTTTCAAAAAGGAAGCAAACTCAACTTGAATTTTGCTTCCCCGACCAAAAAGGAAGAAAACTCAACTATTGTCATGCTGAACTTGTTTCAGCATCTGCGCCTGTTTTATTGAGAAAAGGCAAATTTATAAAAATCAATATTCATCGTGTTAGATTTTCAAAAAAAATTCTCAATAAAGGGTGTTTTTGGGCTTATTGAGAATTTTTTATCAGCATGAAAATTGTATTTCTTTTTCAAACGCTCTAGCATTTTCATCGATATTTGTGCGAAACGCACAAGGAGGAAAAAATGTCAGAGAGGGAAAAATCCCCGTTATCAAGGCTTTTGGACTTTGCAGGTCCTTACAAGATTCTTACTTTCACAGGCTTGATTTTGTCGGCGGTGGCACAATTGTTTTCGCTTGTGCCGTACATCAGCGTCTGGCTTGCGCTAAAGGCGCTAATCGCTGTCGCCCCGAACTTTTCTGAGGCAAAGAGCATCATCGGCTACGGCTGGGCTGCTTTTTTGTTTTCAACAGCGGGGATTTTGCTTTATTTTGCCGCTCTGATGTGCACTCACATTGCGGCATTCAGGACGGCAACAAATATCCGAAAGCAAGGAATGGCGCACTTGATGAAGACGTCTTTCGGCTTTTTTGACACTCACGCATCAGGGCTTTTGCGAAACAAGCTCGACAACGGCGCAAGCGAGACAGAAACGCTTCTGGCGCACAATCTTGCCGATATTGCGGGAACAATCACGCTTTTTGTTTCGATGGTCGTTCTGATGTTTGTTTTTGATTGGCGAATGGGAAGCGCGTGTCTTCTTGCTGTCGTCATTTCAATCGCAATGTTGTTTTCGATGATGGGCGGAAAAAACGCAAATCTAATGCGCTCCTATATGAACTCTCTCGACGAAATTGCAAAAGCGGGAACTGAATATGTGCGAGGTATTCCTGTCGTCAAGGTGTTTCAGCAAACTGTCTATTCGTTCAAAGCGTTCAGGCAAGCAATCGAAAAGTACAGCGAAAAAGCAGAAAATTACACCGACAAGGCCTGTCGCCTTCCGCAGTCTGTGAACCTCACGGCAACGGAAGGCGCTTTTTTGTTTCTTGTGCCTGCCGCTCTTTTCATCGCTCCCTCTGCGCTTGAAAGCGGAAACTTTGCGTCTTTTGTCACCGATTTTGCATTCTACGCGATTTTCTCGGCAATTATTTCGACAGCGCTTGCCCGCATTATGTTCGCTTCAAATGGCGCAATGCTCGCAAAGAGCGCTCTTGAGCGAATCGACATTGTGATGAGGGCGAGTGTTTTGCCTTCAAGCGAAAATCCGAAGCACATGAAAGACAACAGCATTGAGTTCAAGAACGTTGATTTTCGATATGAGGGAAGCACGACGAATGCGCTCAGCAATGTGTCTTTCAAGGCGCAAAGCGGAGAGACGGTGGCGCTTGTTGGCGCTTCTGGTGGCGGAAAGACGACAATCGCAAGCCTGATTCCGCGCTTTTGGGACGTGGAGGGCGGAGAGGTCATCGTTGGCGGCGTGAATGTGAAGGAAATCGGGCAAAAAGAGCTTATGCAAAATATTTCGTTCGTCTTTCAAAACACTCATCTTTTCAAAACTTCGATTTTGGAAAATGTCCGGGCGGCAAATCCAAATGCAACGAAGGAAGACGTTGAGAAGGCGCTGAGTTTTGCGCAATGCGACGACATCATAAAAAAGTTGAGCGACGGAATCGACACCGTTATAGGAAGCAAAGGCGTTTATCTTTCAGGTGGAGAGCAGCAGCGAATTGCACTCGCCCGCGCTATTCTCAAAAATGCGCCGATTGTCGTTCTTGACGAAGCGACCGCGTTCGCCGACCCGCAAAATGAGGCGCTCATTCACAAAGCACTTAAGCACCTCACAAAAGGAAAAACCGTAATTATGATTGCGCACAGACTTTCGACTGTTGTCGGTGCGGACAAAATCATCGTTCTTGATGGCGGAAAAATCGTCGAAAGCGGAAAACACGAAGAGCTAAAGAGCGCAGGCGGTCTTTACGCAAAAATGTGGGAAGATTACAACAAGGCTGTTGAATGGAAAATTTCTAAGGGAGGCGAGTTATGAAAACAAGGGAAAGTTTCAAAGACAGGTTCAAAAGAGAATATGCGCTTTCTGACAAGGGCGTAAAAAACCTAAAAAGCGGCGCTTTTTGGACTGTCATTGTGAATCTCATCGTCATGGGCGGAATGGGGATTTTGTATCTTCTTATGGAAAACTACATGGCAGTTCTCACGCAAAATGCTGCTCTAAAAAGCGCTGTGTTTTTCATCACTCTTGTCGTTGTTTTTGTTTTGCTTTCGCTTCTTTCGCATTTGCAACAATATCGCGCAACATACGGACTTGTCTACGGCGAGGTGAAAACAATGCGTATCAGTCTCGGCGAAAGTCTCAGGCAATTGCCGCTTTCATTTTTTGCCAAGCGCGATTTGGCGGACTTGACCGAAACGATTATGAGCGACGTTAACAGAATGGAGCATGTTTGGTCTCACGTTTTGGGCTATTTGCACGGCTCTTACATTTCGACAGCGATAATCGCAGTGATTATGTCCTTTTATGACTGGAGGCTCGCGATTGCGTGTCTTTGGAGCGTTCCTGTGGCGTTCTTGCTGTTGTTCGGCAGCAAAAAACTTGCAAGCAAGCACGCAGAAATCTCAAAAGCGGCAAGTCTTGTTGTTTCTGACGGGATTCAGGAAACAATCGAAAATATCCGCGAGATTCACGCAACAAATCAAGAAGAAAAATATCTTCGCCTGATAAATGAAAAAATCGACACTCAGGAAAAAGAGCTTTTAAGAGGAGAACTTGCAACAGGGCTTTTCGTTAATGCTGCAAGTGTCATAATGAGGCTAGGAGTTGCGACAACGGTTCTCACGGGAGCGACTCTTATTGTTTCGGGCAAAGTGAGTTTTATGACGCTCTTTATGTTCCTCTTGGTGATTACGAGGGTTTACTCTCCGTTTGACCAAAGTCTTGCGCTAATCGCTGAAGTTTTTATGTCAAAGGTTTCTGCATCTCGTCTTATGGAAATCCACGACAAAAAAGAAAGTCATGGCAATAAAGTTTTCAAGCCAAAAGGACACGACATTGTTTTTGAGAATGTTTCTTTCTCGTACACCGACGAGAAAGTTTTGCGCGGAGTCAGTTTCACTGCAAAAGAAGGCGAAGTTACGGCGCTTGTTGGCGAGAGCGGAAGCGGAAAAAGCACTTGCGCAAAACTTGCCGCACGTCTTTGGGAAATCGACAGCGGAAAAATAAAAGTCGGCGGTGTTGATATTTCGCAAATCGACAGCGAAACGCTTTTGGGTGATTATTCGATGGTGTTTCAAGATGTCGTTTTGTTTGACGACAGCGTTATGGAAAACATAAGGCTCGGAAAATACGGCGCAAGCGACGAGGAAGTTTTGGAAGCGGCACGCGCTGCAAACTGCGATGAGTTCGTCGAAAAATTGCCACAAGGATATGACACAAAAATAGGCGAGAATGGCGCAAAACTCTCAGGCGGAGAACGACAGCGCATTTCTATTGCCCGTGCACTTTTGAAAAACGCTCCAATCGTGCTTTTGGACGAAGCGACCGCATCTCTTGACGTTGAAAACGAAACGAAGGTTCAAAGTGCGCTGTCACGGCTTTTAAGAGGAAAGACCGTTCTTGTTATCGCGCACCGAATGAGAACTGTTGAAACGGCGGACAAAATTGTCGTTCTAAAAGACGGACAGGTTGCAGAGGAAGGCGCTCCTAATGTTCTAAAAGAAAAATACGGCTCACTTTTCTCAAAAATGCACAATCTTCAAATGCAAGAATCTGCTTGGTCGGTATAAAAAGATAGTAACTTTATAGAGATTTTAGACATTATTGTATAAAATCTCTATTATTATTATAATTTCTCCCATATAACAACATGGGAGATTCATATGCAAAAAAATAAAATCGCAAAACTCCTCGACTCTTTTATGAAAAGCAACGGAGAATACATAAAACTTTCAAAGGGCATAAAGGGTGTTGCAAAGATTGCATACATTCCGCGCGTAAAAATTGAAGACATCTCTTATTCTGACTACGGGAACTTTCAGGCGCTCATTTACACGCACAATGACCTTTATATGCTGGACAACATGCACGAAGACGACATTTTTTTGGGAAAAACTGGAAACCTTATCATAAATAAATCGTGCAGCTTTCTTGCTCGAAAATAGTTTTTCCTGATAAAGTGGGGGTATGAGTTTTTTTACGAAAAAAGATTTTGAAAGAATATCTCTTTTTGAGAAAATAATTCCTCTACTACTTTTGCTTTTTATTCTTCCGCCACTTATTCACTTACAGAAAAGCCATAAAGATTATTCTGTTTTCAAAGATACGACTTTCGAGTGGATTTTCAGCAAAAAATATCTTGAACACCGCTTTGACTTTGACGGAAATGTGCACATTAGTTCCAGAGACGACCCAAAACTTGACAACGACAAGAAACTCGCTCTTTTCAACGCGATGAAAATCATCAAGGCGCTAAAAGCATACAAAGTCGACAATCTTACGTATCCCAAAACGCTCAAAGCTCTCGTTCCAAAGTATCTTCCAAAGATTCCCAGAACGGAATTCACAGGATTTTGGGTAAGCCATGATTTTCATTATGAATACCCGACCATTATGTACAACGATGATACTTTTGAACTGAGATTTTCTTCCGGCTTTGAGGATTTTTACTGGTGGGAAAGCGGGAACGTCTGGGATTTTGAATACGATTGATAAAAAAGGTGTTTGACCTTATACTGAAGAAAGTATGAACACACAATTTTCTGCACGTCTTTCAAAAATCGAAGACATCTTGTCCCGCACACTTCCTGATTCTCTTTCAGATGAATGGCTGAAATTTTCTTTTGGCGAGGAATACCCAGCCATAAAAGCTGAGCATGCAAAGCCTCTTTCTGATGTCTGCACTCGTCTTGTCCACGCAGGCGGAAAAAGATGGAGACCGCTTTTGCTCGTCTTGTGCGCTGAAATGCAGAAAATCGCGGATAAAAAAGACGCATCTGACATAGCCGACGCATACAAGATTGTGCCTCTTTTGGAGTTTGTGCATACAGCAAGCCTAATCCACGACGACATCGAGGACGGTGCACAGGAGCGAAGAGGGCTTTCTTGCGCTCATATCGCATTCGGACTCGACACAGCGATTAACGCAGGCTCGTGGCTTTATTTTGAGGCTGCAGCAGTAATCGAAAACATAAAAGACGACGGTCTGAAACTGCGCCTTTACCGTCTTTTTGCCGAAGAGCTCAGACGCCTTCACTTGGGACAGGCTATGGATATTGCGTGGCACAGGGACACAAAAAAAATCCCGACAACAGACGAATATCTTGCGATGGTAAAAAACAAGACTGGAACGCTTTCGTCTTTTGCGGCAAAAGCGGGCGTCCTCATTGGCGGCGGAAATGCTGAAGCTGTGGCAAAAGCTGGAAAAATTGCGGCAGACATCGGTGCAGGCTTTCAGGTCTTGGACGATGTAATCAATTTGATGAGTGGCAACGTCGGAAAAAAACGAGGAGACGACATCACCGAAGGCAAAAAAAGTCTGCCGGCGCTCATTTATTTGCAGCTTTCAAACGAGGACGGCAAAGAAAAGTTGTTCCAATGCTTTGAAGAGGCAAAACGTGACGGAATCGACTCTCCTGCGGTGGAAAAAGCGATTTCACTTATGGAAAAATCAGGTGCAATCAGTGCGGCATTCTCAGACGCAAAAGCCCTTATAAAAAATGCGACAGCAGAACTTCACGCGCTCTATTCTGACAACAGTGCGGCAGACCTTATCGAAGAACTTTTCGTTTCGATGATGAAATAGTTGTGTATCTTTTGGAGACTGAAAATGAATGAAACTTTGGAAACTTTCAATAATCAAGCAATAAACCTTGCATCTCACGGAGATTTCGCCGAAGCGATTGCATGCTTCAAAAAAGCGCTATCGATTGAACAGGACAATTATCTTTTGTGGTTCAATATGGGCGTAACATACCGCGACGCAGGAGATTTCAAAAAGGCAAAGGCTGCTCTCGACAGGGCTCTTTTGCTTTCGCGCTCAGTCGGGCGCACAGGAGAAGATGTTATCGAAGTTTTGGCTCAGATGCTTTACACTTGTGGCAATTTTAACGCATCGATTGAATATTGCCGACGAGGTCTTTACATAAATCCTGTGAATCCACGGCTTTGGAATACGCTCGGAGTAGTTTTCTTTAGCAATTCTGCTTATGAAGAAGCAGCAGAGGCTTTTGAGCATTCACTCACGATTGACCCGAATTATTATGATGCACTTTTTAATTTGCGCGATACTTATGACGAACTTGGCAACAAGGCTGGAAAAGAAGCGTGCGAAAATGCTCTTCTCTTGATAAACCGTAAGGAATTTTAGCTTTGGCAATAAAAGAAGCTGTCGTCAGAAGAATCGACAACAATGACGTTATTCTCTCTTTGGTCATTGCACCAAAATGTATTACCTGTCGCCAAAAATGTCTTTTGCGAGGAAGAGTGTTCAAAGCAAAAAACAAACGCAAATTGCCCATAAAAAAAGGCTCGGTTGTAACAGTCGGAACAGACGGATTTTATGAGGCAATCTGGGGAATCATATCGCTCGTCATTCCAGTGTTCTGTGCCTTTTTGGGCTACTTTCTTTCAGGAAGTGGCGCAAGCGAAACGCGAAAGGCAGTTTTCGTCCTTCTTTTTCTTTTTGCTTCATCTATTGTTGTCAGAATAATCAGCAGGATTCTCTTCCGCACTTTCAAGCCAGAAATTCTTGAAATCTTGACGTATCAAAGCCTTTAATCAACAAGATTTTTACCTGATATAAGCACAAAAAAGGAGAAACCTTAAAATGTAATTTTGCCATTTTAAGATTTCTCCCAAATTCTTAAAACGTAATTTTGCCGTTTTAAGAATTCAAGGCAATTCATTAAACGTAATTTTGCCATTCGCTTTTTTGACGAAATTCTTAAAAAATAATTTTGCTGTTTTAAGATTTCACGGATTTTGTGTTAAGCATGCTCAATAGCCATTTTGTTTATATTTTTCGCCATTTCCTTCAGCCCGACCTGACGCTGAACACCGCCAAGTTCCCAAGCGACTTTTGGCATGCCATAAACGACGCTTGAGCTTTCATCTTGTCCAAGAGTCCACGCGCCCTGCTTTCGCATTTCGGTAATTTCAGCCGCACCATCGCGTCCCATTCCTGTCATAATAACGCCAAGCGCTCTGTTCTGAAACTCTTTCGCGACAGACTCAAAAAGCACGTCCGCACTCGGTCTGTGTCCATTTCGCTGCTCCGCTTGCGACAAGCGCACAACATAGTTAAAGCCTTTCTTTTCAACAAAGATATGATAGTTACCAGGCGCAATGTAGATATTTCCAGCCTTCAGCTCCTGTCCGTCGCTTGCCTCCTGAACCTGCAAAGGACAAATGCGGTTCAAGGAATTGGCAAACTCCGTTGTGAAACCTGCCGGCATGTGCTGAACAACAAGAATCGGCTGTCTGATTTTTGGGTCAAGGTCTTTGAATACTTCTCGAAGAGCATTTGGTCCACCTGTTGAAATACCAATCGCAATAATTTCGATTCTTCCGCCCTGTCGAAGCGGTGTAATAACAGCAGGGTCTTTTTTTGCAGGCGGTGTCCAAGTGAACGAAGGCTTTTTAGTATCAAGAACAGGTCGAGCAGCATTAGAAATAGACGAAATCGAAGTGCGCTCACTTAAAGTTGAAGAAGGTGTTGTTGAACGAGATGAGCCAAAAAGCGGGCGGGCTGTTATATCCTTGTCTTTGAAAAAATCTCCGCCTTTCTTTTCTGCAACAAGATGCTCCGCTTTTCGCATCTTTGCTTGCTGATAGAAAAACTCTGGCGGATAAACTTCTCTTCCGTGTCGGCGAGCATACTGACAGCCATAAGAAGAAATAAGTTCTGTCAATCTGTCTGCAACTGAAGACAAATCGGCTGATGTTGAACCGTTTGGCTTCGTGATAAAGTCGGCCGCTCCAAGTTCAAGAGCCTGCATAGTAACAGCAGCGCCTTCTGTCGCAACAGAAGAAAGAATAATGACAGGGAAATCCCACTTGTTTTCCTTTCGCTTCTTCAAGAACTCAATGCCGTTCATAACAGGCATTTCAATATCAAGAACCATTACATCAGGATTCAAGAGAGGAACTTTTTCAACAGCGAACTGACCGTTCATCGCCTTTCCGACAACTTTCATTCCTTCAGTGCCGTCTATAATGCGCCCTATCAAGTTACGCATCAAAGCAGAGTCATCGCAAATAAGAACTGATATATCTTCCATAAAATCATAACCCTCCAAAATTGTAAAATGCTAAAAGTATTTTCAAATAAAAAAACGCTATGCCTTTTTGCTGACAAACAAAGCAAAACCTAACATATCGAAAGGTGCTTTTGAAGATGCTACAATAAAAAAGCAGCATCTTATCAGCAATGTTTTACATAGCGCAAAATTGCAAAAATTATCAGACCTGTTTTTGATACAAGCAAGCCCATTGAGTTTTCAAGAACTCGAACTTAGTATTCATTCCGAAAAGAGATTCAGAATGACCAATAAACAGATAAGAATGATCTCCCATTGAGTCCCAAAATCTGTTTACTGTAGCAAGCTGCGCTGGCTCATCAAAATAAATAAGAACATTGCGGCAGAAAATAATATCAAGATTACGAGAGCCTGAATCGTTTCGAAGGTTGTGGTAGTCAAACTTTATCATTGACATCAAATCCCTGTTCACTTGATAGCCTGCAGCCGTTTTAGTGAAAAATCGTGCAAGATAGTTCTCAGGGATTCCTGCAATACGGCTCGAAGGATAAAACCCCTGTTTTCCAACCATAAGCGATTTCAGCGATATATCAGACGCCATTATCTGGAACGTGAACGGAGCAGGAAGAATATCCTTCAAAATCATTGCGATTGTGTAAGGCTCTTCACCTGTCGAACAACCAGCACTCCAAACACGGACAGTGCGGTCGCCTGTCTTTTTCTTTTCTTCAAGAATGTGGGGAATGACATAATTAATCAAAGCATCAAAATGCGGTTGATTGCGGAAAAAGCGTGTCAGATTTGTCGTAACAGAATCCAACATAACTTTCATTTCTTCCTTGTCAGAGATAATGAGCTGATAATAGAGTTCTATATCGCTCATACCCTTTTCGCGAAGGCGCTCTTTTAATCGGCTGTCAAGGATTGACCTATTTGTTGCAGAAAATGTAATTCCGCTTTCGTCATAGATGATTTTACGGAATTTGTCGAATTCCGCATCTGTTAATAAATCTGCCATACAATAAATTATATACTCTGATTTTGAAATTGTAAACGATAGCAAAAAGAATTTGCATTTTTTTCGAGCGAATGGCTTTTTTGTCCATATTGCAAGAATATATCGTCGTTTTTCAAAAATAATACACTTCCACATTTCTTTTTCAATTTGGAGGTATTTTGGAAAAGGAATTTGCTTCAATACCTTTAGAAGCCTCTTTCAATACACTTAGAAGACACTTCACTACCCCTAGAATATTGTTCTCTTTATTTGAAGCAGAATCAAAAACTCTCAAAAATGACATTCAGGGCTTGAAAACAAGTCTAATCGTTTCTTATTTTATTTCCTTTTTGCATTGACTAAAGGCGTTAGTTTGTGGAAAAATTAAGGGCTATGAGCAAGTATATTTTTGTGGCAAGCGGCGTTTGTTCCACGCTGGGAAAAGGTGTTGCGGCTTCTTCAATCGGAAGTCTTCTTGAGTGCAGCGGTCTTAAAGTTGCAATGATGAAATGCGACCCGTACATCAACGTTGATGCGGGAAACATCAGCCCATACCAGCATGGCGAAGTCTTTGTTACCGAAGACGGCGCAGAAACTGATTTGGATTTGGGAAACTTTTCACGCTTCACCAGCGTAAAAGTTACGGACGACGACTGCATAACCATGGGAAAAGTATACGACAGCGTTATACGAAACGAGCGTGCAGGACGCTACAACGGGCGCACAGTGCAGGTCATTCCGCACATCACCGACGAGATTAAGCGCAGAATTATCGCACAAGGCACAAGAAGTGGCGCTGATGTTGTAATCGTCGAAATTGGCGGAACGGTCGGCGACATCGAAGCAATTCCATATCTTGAGGCGGCTCGACAACTCATTCGCGAATTGGGAAAAGGAGAGGTTCTTTCTATATATCTGACTCTCGTTCCTGTCATCACTGGCGGAGAGCTAAAATCAAAGCCAACTCAGAATGCAGTAAAACTCCTGCAAGAAGCGGGAATCAGACCTGATATTTTGATTTGCAGATGCGAAACTGCTCTTGATGAAGGGCTCAGAAAGAAACTTGCAATGTTCTGCAATGTCTCCCTTTCATCAGTATTCACTTCAACTGACATTGAAAAGTCCATTTATGAGCTTCCAATTTTGTTCCATGAACAAGGCTTGGACAAGCGCGTTCTTGAAAAGCTCGGTCTTTCCGACAGAGCAACAGACATTTCGCAGTGGACATCGTTTATTTCAAAACTCAACAATCCAGAGAAAAAAGTGTGCATAGCGATGGTCGGGAAAAAGGACTATCTCGACAACTGCTTCAAGAGCGTCCGCGAGTCGCTTTTCCATGCAGCAGTAACAAGCCACAACGCTTCTCTTTCAGTGAAAAAGATTGACGCTGAAACATTGGAGCGCACAAACGACATTGCTCCATATTTCGAAGGCGTTGACGGCATTATTGTTCCAGGAAACTATGGTCAGCGCGGATTTTTGGGACTTTTGTCCGCTGTCAATTATGCAAGAGAGAATAACATCCCATATCTTGGAATTGACCTTGGAATGCAGCTTATGGCGATTGAAACAGCGCGAAATATTTTGGGCTGGGAAGATGCTGATTCCACAGAGTTCATGCAGAACTGCTCACACGCTCTTATTTCGCTCCCAGAAGAGCAGACTGGTTTCCAAAGCGCAACAGTGATGAAATTGGGCGCAGAGCCGATTTCGATTATCAAAAACACAAAACTTTCTGAGATTTACGGCGGCGAAGCACAGATTAGCGAGCGCCACCGCTCAAAATACACATTTGACAGAAAATACAGCAATCAAATGGCAGAAAACGGGCTTATCTCAAGCGCTTTCGCAATTCCAGACAAGCAGACAGAAGCGTTTGAGTGGAAAAATCACGTTTGGGGAATTGGCGTTCAGTATCACCCTGAGTTTGTATCGCGCCCTGCAAAGCCGCACCCACTTTTCACGGCATTCATTGGAGCGGCTATCAGCAATCACAAGGCGTAAATGATTTTTTTTCCGAAACGATTTCGTTTGACAAGGGGATTCGTCCCCTTGTTTGTTTTTATCTTATCACTCTCCTCTTGTTCGCTGAATTATGGTGATGACAGCGAAAATGACACAAAATACCCAGAGTTCGCCTTTTATGACGCAAAACTCATTCGCTTTGAAAAGGCGCGAAAGACAGTAGAACTCAGTGCCGAGAGAATCGAAAAGTATCGTGGCTCAAACGCCTCTTTTGCAAAAAACGCTTCTTTTTCAACTTGGAACAGTGACGGAAGCGCGCAGAACGAAGGAAAATGCACTCTTCTAAAAGCAGACTCCGACGAAAAGAAATACATTATGCTCGACGGAATCATGCTCAAAAGCGAATCGCACAACTTCACGATAGAAGCCTCGTCGCTTTTTTATGACGGCAAAACCGAGCAAATGGTTTCAGGCGAAAACGAACTCGTCATCTTAAAGCGCAACGATTTACTCATGGAAGGTCGAGGCTTTTCTGCGAGCGGAATCGACAAGAGCTTTCGCTTTTCAGGGCTTGTCGACGGCTCAATAACAACGGAGGAAAGCAATGAAATCGATGAATAAACGCTGTTTTTTCAGTTTTGTCCTCGCAGTGCTTCTCGCTCTTTCTCCGTCGTCAGCTGAGAAAATCACATTTTCCGCGGACTCAATGAGCGGAAAGACAGGCAAAGACGCCGACAACACAACGCTTTCGGGAAACGCATTCGTCAAAACGACATCGATGGAGATAAGCGCCGACGAAATAAAACTCCACGGGCACAATTTTCGCTACATCACAGCGACAGGCAACGTGAAAGGAAAAAACACGCAGTCCGCCCTTGATTTTTCGAGCGGAAGCCTTGAATATGACCGCGAAACAAAAATTGCAGTGCTAAAAGAAAAAGTAAGTCTTTCTGACAGTGAGAAAGGCGTTGAGACAAGCGCTGAAATCATCGAATACAACCAGAATCTTGAAATCGCGATAATGCAAATCGGCGTGAAGCTCACGCAGAAAAACAATGTCTGCTCCAGCGCATACGCGATTTACCGAAAAAAAGCGCAAGTTCTGAACATGAGCGGAAACGCCCGCGTCGTTCAGGACGATGATATTTTCCGCGCCCAGGAAATCACGCTGAACCTCGAAACTCAAGAAATCACCCTTGACGGCAAAGTCAAAGGCAACGTCTCTACCTCGACACCAGAAGGCAAAGAGCCACGCCCAGAAAACAACGAAGAAAAGGAAACGCAGAGCACAAAAGACGTCATAAACGATTTCAACAGAGAAGAGAGCGCAAAGAAAGACGAGGCGAAAAGCGCGGATGAGAAGAGCGAAGAAGAGCCTGTAAAGAAAAAGAAGAAAAAGCGATAAGAGAGGAGCTTAAAATGAACAGCGAGGAAAAACACACACTCAGAGTGTCAAGCCTTTACAAATCATTTGGGCGCAAAAAGGTTGTGCAAGGCGTTGATTTTAGTATGCAAACAGGCGAAGTGCTTGGGCTTCTGGGTCCGAACGGAGCGGGAAAAACAACGACGTTTTATATGGTCGTGGGGTTCTACAAGCCCACCTCAGGAGAAGTTTTCCTTGACAACGAGCGCATAACAAAACTCCCGATGTACAAAAGAGCGCGGAAAGGCATTTCGTATTTGCCGCAAGAAGCATCCGTGTTCAGAAAGCTCACTGTCGAAGAAAACATCTTCTCGATACTCGAAACACGAAAAGACTTGAGCGCCAAAGAAAAAAAGCAGCGCCTCGACGAACTCATCGAGCAGTTCGATATCGCTCGTATACGCCATCAGCCAGCATTCACGCTTTCTGGCGGTGAGAGGCGCAGAACAGAGATTGCGCGGAGCTTGGCTATTGAGCCAAAGTTCTTGCTTTTGGACGAGCCTTTTGCGGGCATCGACCCAATCGCAGTCGCCGACATAAAAAAGATGATTCACTATCTTTCAACGCAGGGAATCGGCATTCTCATCACCGACCACAACGTTCGCGACACACTTGAAATCACAGACCGAGCGATTATCATCAACACAGGACAGATTCTCATTCAAGGCTCAAAAGACGAAATCGTCGAAAGCCCGCTCGCCCGCGAAATCTATCTTGGCGAAAACTTCCACATGTGATAGAGGTGTCATGTTGAGCGGAACGCAGTAAAGTCGAAACATCTGCGCCTTGCTCGAAGTAGATTCTTCGACTTCGCTCAGAATGACACAAAAATAAACTAGAGAATGAACTTGTTGATTACTTCTGCAATAGCGCTTTCGTTGTGGTTTCGGGAGCAGATGTAATCGCAGTAAGGCTTAATGCCCTCGTTGCTGTTTGCCACGCCAACGCCCAAGCCCGCAGCCTTTATCATCGCAAGGTCGTTGAAGTTGTCGCCGATAGCAATCGTGTCCGCGATGTCCACTCCGAGCTTTTCCGCCAAAATCGCCAAGCCTCTGCCCTTGTCCACACCACGCTTATTGAACTCAATGTAGCGGTTCGATGAAAAACTCACCTCACAGCTTTTTGCAATGTCGGCAAAGTCGCGCTTCATTTGCTCGCGATACTCGACGCTTTCGTTCATAAAAAGCACTTTCACAATGTCCTGTCCGCGCAAAAAATCTATGCTCATCTCGTCGATTTCAACCACGTCCATGCGCCCCGCAACATAAGCGCGTTCATTTGGAACAAAGTTGTAAACATAAACAGTGTCTTTTGTGTAGGCGTGCATGCAAACATCATAATCACGAGCCTTGTCAACCAAAGCCTTTGCCACATCAAAGTCCAGAGCGTCGAAGTGCAGCAGCCGAGGGCTGTCTTGATTATGCTCGTCTGAGTTCTCGGTGATTGCGCCGCCATTGAATGAAATCACATATTCCCCAGCCTCGCCAAAAAGACCGATTTCCTTTAGCGTGCCTTCCGTGCTTTTGTAGCCGCGTCCAGTGCAGAGAACAAAGCGCACTCCCGCTTCTCGAGCCTTTTTTATCGCTTCCACATTCTCAGCCGACACCTTCCGCTCGCTATTGAGCAAAGTTTCGTCCAAATCACACGCAATAATCTTGTATTTTCTTTCCATAACGAGCAAAATTATATCGACTTTTCTGCGTAACGCATAGCATAAAGCCGATAATAAATCATTAACGGAGGATTTTAGCAATATGCCGAACTGGTGCTACAACACAATTACATTCCCCACAAAAAAAGCCTACACCGATTTCATCGAACGCTACGGCAAAGGAAGCCGCAAGTTCTCGTATCAATGGATAATCCCAGAGCCAAAAAGCCCTGAAGAGTGCGAAGAAAAGTACATTCTGCACAACGACGAAGAGCGGAAAGCTGCATATCTTGCGAAAGACACAGGCTGGTTCAACTGGTACGATTGGCACTGGGACAAATGGGGCTGCAAGTGGGACGCTATTTTTTACGACGAAGATAATTGCTTTGACGACGAAAAGTTTTCGATTTGTTTTGATTCGCCTTGGAGCGAGCCGATTAAAGTCTATGAGAAAATGGCAGAACTCGGCATTGAGTTTGAATACACTTTCGTAATCGAGGGCGACTGTTTGGCAGGTGGCGGCAAAAGCGAGAACGGCAAGCTACAATGCTACGAATCAGAGCCTCCAGACGTTGAGGACGTTCCAGACGAAATGCCAGAGCAAATGGAGCTTTGGGAGCAAGATTTGGGAAGCGAAGAGCCTCAAAGCGACATCAAACCAGATTCGGACAACTTTCCCTCAGACATTCCCTTTTAATCACTCACTTTCCCGCCAATGATATTGTCGCACGGGCGGACGGAAATGCTCACACCGCTCGCCCTCGACCCCTCCTCTAACGTTACAGGAAATCCTCCTCTAATGTTAAAGGAAACGCTCCTCTAACGTTAGAGGAGGGGAACGATACGGACGGGATACTCCCCTTGTATCGTTCGTAGTGAAGAGAGAGCTGCGCCCTTGCTGTTGTATCGCGTCCGCACAATCGGCGTGTATTTTCCTTCGGCGATGTCGGAAGGAAGGCGCACGGTCAAAAGAGACGGCGTGTTTATGACAAGGCGGGCTTTTCTCTCCGTGCCGTCCTCTGCCAAAAGGAAAAATCCCTGCTCCGCGTCCGCGCTGTCAAGAATTTTGGCGTCCTTGCACTTGAACTGCAAAGTGTCGTCTGCACATGCCTCACCGCTCTTCATATCGCGCTCCAAGTCGATGAAAGAGCCAAGGAAACAGCGCAGACCTTTCTCGCCCAAAACATGAAGTTTCACGCTCGCAAGAATTTCAAGGAGTGGCTTTTGGCACACAATTGAAACTGTGCATTTCATAGATTCACCCTTTTCTTTTTTGCCTTTGCCTCTCCATTTTCCTTTGACGACGGGGAAAATGCGAATATTTGAGTCCGCGAACGAGTTTCCATCAGAGAGTTTTTCTCTGACAAACTCGTCTCGCGCGTTCAGCACTGCCAAAATCTGCTCGCGGTTTCCCATTCCGCGACTGCTCAAATCATCTGCGACGTCGGCATTGTGAAGAGTGTCGCGTCGGCTCATAACGCAGGCTGTGTATGTTTTATCGTCGGCTGTGTTGAGATAACTTTTCTTGAGTGTTATGTTCCAAATATGCTCCATTTTATTCTTCCTTTAATTTCTCCAGATTCGCCTTAAATTACTCCCTTTCCGCCAGCCGCTGCTTTACCAAGTGCGTAAAGTACTCCAGCGAGCCTTTTCCCTGCACCAAAAGCGCGGCTTCGGTCAAATATTCGCCGTCCGAACTCTTTTCGTCAACTCTCGCCCCCTCCACGCAGGGAGTGAACATCGGTTCATAGACAAACTCCCCATCTTCGTCAAGACAGTCGGTCGGTACTTCGATATGGCTTGCGTCGCGATACCGCCGAACGATGTTTTTCGCCATCCACTCCCCGCCGAGATGATTCACCACACCGACTCTTCCCGAATGCACCTCCCGCACGATGTCGCCGTCCTTGAATGGATAGGGAATCTCGACATAAAAATTGTCCAACCGATTATCGCTGTCGTAAGCCGCAAAAGAAAAAGACGAATCCACCCTCAAAAGCCCGCCACATGCATTGAAAAATCCACAAACGCACTTATCTCCGTCGAGTTCCCGCAGCGTAATTTTGTAGCCCGAGAGATTTTCGCCCGCATCAGCCCTTGCTGCCTCCGCCACCCTTTCAATGCAGGAAAAGCACGAAGGAGAAAACGACTCGCTCTGCCCTCCTCGAAGCGAATCCGACTTCATCGAATAGCTCACCTCGTAAACTCCGCCGAGAGAGTTCTGAAACAAAGCCGTTTCCGCCTCCATATCAGCCCTAACATGCGCGTCAATCTGCAAAGCCAACTCCTCCGCCGAAATAACGCCGTCATCTTTCTGCGTCTTAAACTCGCTCGTCGGATTTTCCCGCAATTTCGCCGCAATCGCCCGCAGCGCATCGAGTCGCACGTCCTCGCGCAAAATCGGATTTTGAAAAATCAACGCCGCTTCGTCCAACAAAGAAAATCTATGTCCACATTCCGCGATATATTCCCGCACCGCCCGCGACGGAATGAGTTTTTTCACATCAATCATCGTTTCTCCTTTTCAATCTCTCCAGATTCGCCTTGAATCTCGCTCTATCCGCTTCCCGCCGTGCCGCTGCCTCCGCATTTTCCGCCTCGTCTTCCGCCCGTCGCTGTGCAAAATATCGGCTCAGCGTGCTGTTTTCGTTTTTCACCTGCTCCCTCGCCCAATCGCGCACCGTCTTCAGCTCTTCCTCCGAAAAAATTCCATCGACATTGAAGACCTTTTCCGCCTCGTCTGTGCTTTCGTAGGGAAAGAGCCAATATTTCTCGCCGTCTTTCTCCAACACGATGTATTCCATCTTTCCAAATTCCGCACTCGCCCAAGATTCCACGTCAGCGATGTCAATCGAAAGCCCAGTTTCTGCCCTTTTCAGCGTCAAGGGCTTTTCTTTCGGTTTCGAGAGCTTTTTGACATAGACCTTTTTGCGCTTTTCCACAAAATACGTTTTTGCTCCGTCAACTTCCGTCACGCCCGCCGTGTATTTTTGCCGAATGTGCCCGCTTCCCTCAATTTTGCCGTCAAAACCCGCGACGACTTTGAGATAATCCTCATGGTGCGCTTCAACATCACGCCATTCCACACGATGAACGCTCTTGAGCAAATGCGCAATGAGATAGAGCATAAAGCGATACGCTGGCTCTCCGCCATCAATCGTGCTTTCTTCAAGCGACAGAGCCTCAACCTTGCACGCTTTGCCCTCAAAGCGCACTGACGCGCTCCCCTTCTCGCCAAGCAAGCTCACGCCCTCGATGATTTTCGCCTCATCAGAAAGCCTCTTTTCTGAAAATCTAAAACTCAAGTCAATCATTCTTTCATTCCTCGCTTTTCAAATAAATCAAATTGGAGCAGCGTGCACACCGCCAAATACTTTCGTGAAAACGATATGCTTTTCCTTGCACCACTCCCCGTAAGCATTGTAGGCATCTCCTGTGAGCCTGTTGTTGTGAGGTCCGTAAGCCTGTCGGATATGGAAGTCTGGCGTTACTTCAATGCAGATTTTGTATTGATTTTTGAACATCGCATAAACAATCGTCGCGCGCCTTTCCATCACGGCATTGCTGTATCCCCAGCCCACGCAGTTTGACATCTCTGAGCCAATTGTGATGAGGTCGTATTCCGTCCGCGCCACATAAAAGCAATAGCGCTCGCTGTCGGGAACTTCCTCTCTCTCCTTGGTCACGGGGTTCACGCGATAACGCTCTCCCGCTTTGTACTCCAGAGCCAAAAAGTTCTCTGAAATCGGGAACACCACGTTTTTTGCACTCTCCAATCGAGCAGCGCGGTCTAGTGCAGCACGGGCATTGAAGTCATTTCGGATTTGAGCATTATGAGCTGCTTGGCGTCGGAGCAAGAAATTGTGTGTGTAAAGATTAAAGCCCTCCCGCATAACCTCCTTTTTCTCGCGCTCGGTCAAAAGCTCTGAAATTGCAGGATACATAAAAAGCGCATCAGCCGTAATTGCATGCCCATTCAAAGCAGAATACTCAAACGTACGCCGAAGACTGTTCCACACGGTTCGCTCATCACAAATTGGCAACAAGTCTTCAACAAACTTCTTGAGCGCATAACGCACGCGATATTCCACACCGCCCAAAAACGAAATCGCATGATACTTGAAAAAGTCATAGAAGGCATAACTTGCGCTATCACGGAGAATGTTTGGATTAGTTATTCCCAAATCTTTGACAGCCGCAACGGGAATAATCAGCTCGGGCGTTTTTTGATAGAGCTTTCTCAGAGCCTTCGTCGGCTTTAGCCCAAGACTGTCGAACATCTCGTTTTCGGCGTTCGGTGTGTCACCAGAAGACAGCGAGGAGAAGTCTTTGTCGTAAGGCTGCAATCCCCAATAACGCGAAATCTTGTAGAAATTGACGTTGAACGGAGAGAGCATATAGCCCGAAAGAACAGCAAAACCTTTTAGAGCGGAGGAAACAGAAGGTTTTATGCCGAACTGAGCTTTGTATTCATCGCCCATTTCGTCAAGGATTTGTGCAGTCAACTCTTTGCAAAGCACGCCTTGCATTTCGTCAACCTCAGAAAGAAACTCTCCGTTTTTGATTAGCCGCTTTCGCTCCAGATTCAGCTCATACTGGCTTTGGAGCAACATTCTCTTTTCAGTGGAAACGCCTTGCGAAAACACAACAAAATAATATGTGTTCCCGCGCCGAAATGCCTCGTAACCGTAATTGAATACAGTATTATTTGGCAAAAAAGGCGAAGTGTATTGCTTTTTGCATGCAGAGGTCAGAATGTTGTTCCGAAACGACGCAATCTGCTCCCACTGCTTGTGAACGCGGCAAAACACGCTCTGAGCCTTTAGGTTCACTATCGTCGGGAACAGCGAAAGCGGCTCTGTTTCGACTATCTCATATTTGTTAAGTTGATTGTTAAACGCCCAAAATCTGTTCATTTTCTCTCCCTTCTTTTTCAGCACTTGATTTTTCTTCATGCGCCCTGACATATAATATATTCAGGCAGCGAAAGATGTTTGTCAAAATCTTTTTCGGTTTATGAAAAAGGACACAGAGCTTTGAAAAAGAAAAAATGCAGATTTTTCGACTCCAATTCGTTCCTCTCAGAATGACATAGCACTAAATTTGCTTCGCTGAGCGGCAGGGAAGCAGATATTGAACTAAATTTCGTTCGCTGAGCCTCAGGGAAGGAAATATTGAACTAAATTTGCTTTGCTGAGCCTCAGGCTTCAATGTACATTTAAGACATTGCTTCGCTGAGAGCCAGCGGTCAATGTACATTTAAGACATTCGTTTGCTGTGTGAAATCAAAGGAAATATATTCGATTTCAATGAAAAAAGTGCGTCTTTCTTGGCAAAAATAATATGTTGGCGCATCGCGTGTGTGTCATGCGTGTGTCATCTGAAAAAAAAGTTCGCAAATGGCAAACGCAGGCCTTTTGTAACACAGCCAAAAAAGACAAGCACGAAATGATAAAAAACGACTAACAGAATATTTTGAGCATTACACAGTTTTCGCCGTTATCGCGTCCAAAATTGCGTTTGACAATCCTTGTCAGTTAGGATAGTATTATATGAACACTTTTCTATTACAGGAGCTAAAAAACAATGCAAATGGTATTGTATTTCGCGCTCCCTGTCGTGGGAATCGTTCTTGGATGGACTATTCGCTGGCTGTATGCCAGATTTCAACTCTCTGCAGCAGAACAAAAAGCAGAACGTGTAAAGCAGGATGCAGTAAAAGACGCAGAAGCTCAGAAAAAAGAGATTATACTAGAAGCGAAAGATGAACTCATTCGGGAACGGAACCAGCAGGAGCGGGAAAACCGGGAACGCAGAACAGAGTTGCAGCGCTACGAAAGTCGCGTAAGCAAAAAAGAAGAACTGTTGGACAAACGAAGCCAAGAGTTAACAGCTGAGTTTGAGCAAAAAGAAAAAGAGTATGCTGAGCGTGAAGCAGCGATGACAAAAAAAGAAGTCGCACTTGCTACTCAAGAGGAAACATACAGGCGTGAATTGGAGCGGATTTCAGGGCTTACACAACAAGAAGCAAAGAACTTGATTATCCAGAATCTTGAAAACGATGCGCGACACGATGCTCAGGCGCTTTTGAACAAAATTGACCAAGAAGCGCAGTTAAACGCAGAGAAAAAGGCACGCGACATTCTTGTAACAACGATTCAGCGCCTTGCAACTGAAACTACCAGTGACATCACGGTAACAACGGTTTCGCTTCCATCTGATGAGATGAAGGGACGCATTATCGGACGCGAAGGTCGCAATATCCGAACGCTTGAGACACTCACAGGCGTTGATATTATCATTGACGACACTCCAGAAGCGGTTGTCATCAGTTGCTTTGACCCAGTGCGAAAAGAAATCGCGAAAGAATCGCTTGAGCGTCTTGTTACTGATGGTCGAATCCACCCAGCGCGCATTGAAGAAATCGTGCAGAAGGTAACGAGAGAGATTCAGCAAAAGATTTACGAGGAAGGCGAGAAAGCGCTTTTCGACCTCGGAATCCACAATATGAGCCAAGAGGGAGTCCGCGCTATTGGACGCCTTTATTTCAGAACGAGTTACGGTCAGAATGTTTTGACACACTCAAAAGAAGTGGCTCTTTTGGCAGGAATTCTTGCAAGCGAAATTGGTGCAAACCGCGAACTTGCAAAGCGTGCGGCAGTGCTTCACGATATCGGAAAGGGCGCTGAAAACGACAGCGACCAGAACCATGCAGAAGTGGGAGCTGAAATGGCGCGAAAGATGGGCGAAGACCCTAAGATTATCAACGCGATTGCAGCACACCACAACGATGTCGAGCCGCAGTCAATCGAAGCGGTTCTCGTTCAGATTGCTGATGCGATTTCGGCTTCAAGACCTGGCGCAAGACGCGAAACAGTGGACAACTACATCAAGCGTCTTGAGAATCTTGAGGAAACAGCGGAAAAGTTCACAGGCGTTGAAAAGGCGTATGCAATTCAAGCCGGAAGAGAACTTCGTATTTTGGTTAACAATGAAAAAATACGCGACAGCGAAGTCAAAGATTTGGCAAAGCAGATTGCAAAACAGATTGAAACTGACTTGCGATACCCTGGCAGAATAAAATTGACAATGATTCGTGAAACCCGTATCATAGAATACGCGAGATAAAGTATAGAACAGCCTTCTATTTTGGAGGCTGTTTTTTATTTTGGGAGGGGAGACTATGGAGAATTGCCAGATTTTTATTGATGCAGAATATCTTTTGCAGAGTCTGAAATGGCTTTGCGGCAAAAGCAAAGAAAAGATTGTCAAAAAAGAAGATTTCAAATGGCAAAATTTTGTCTCTCACATCCTGAACGGCAGGAAATCAGAAAAACTTTTTTACTACACAGCACGGCTCGACGAGAAAGAAAACAAAGCGACATTCGATATGCAGACGAAGTTTTTGAAAAACATCGAGACGCAACTGTCCGCTTACAACATAAAAATGCGCTTGGGACACATGATAAAAATCAAAATCAAGACGCAGAAAACTTGGCGGGAGCAACGCGAAAAGCACGATTTTACGCCCTCATACACTTGGGGACAAAAGGGAATAGACACAAAAATAATTCTTGATATGGCAAAAGCGGCTTTTGAAAACGAAGGCAATCTGAGTGTGATTCTTGTTTCGGGCGATGAGGATTTTTCAGACGTCCTCAAACTCCTGAAAGAAAAGGGCGTGAAAACACAACTCATCACGTTCAGCCGAAACGACAGCAAATTGTCAAACATTTTGAAAAACACTGTTGATGAGTGCAAAGAGTTCGATTATCAAGACTGCTTGAAAAACAATTTTCTGTGATTCCACATTTTGGGCAAAGTCAATTTTACTCGCAAAAGATTTTTTTTAGCGAAAAAAATTGCTAATATGCGATTTTGCACTTATCATAAATATATGTACGTTCGTACACGCAACGCTTTTTTATCTTTCGGAGAAGAATCCAAATGAAAAGAAAATTTACTGCAAAACTTTGTTCTGCATTATCTTTGCTCTTGCTTTTCTCATGTTCAAAAAATCAAGAAAAAAAAATCCTCGATGATGTTAAAAACCACCACGTCATCATAACTTATCTCACGACAGGCAACAAGCCAAGCGATTCTGGAACATCTGAAATGCTCGAAAAACTCAACGCGAGGCTCACACAGCTGGTGAACGCGGAACTTGAGATTTACTACATTCCGTGGAGCAACTACCAGACAAACTACAACCTCAAGCTCGCCGAAAAGGACGGCTCTGTGGACTTAATCGGCACTGCGACGGACTGGCTCGATGCATGGAAAAACGCAAGTCTCGGGAACTTTCTTGCGATGTCGGACGATATGCTCAAAACTTATGCGCCAAAGACGTGGGAAAGCGTGTCTGAGGCGCACTGGAATGTTTGCCGTATGAACGGCGACATTTATATGATGCCGGAAGACCACTTCACGCAATGGACAAACCACGGTTTTATGTACCGCACGGACTGGGCGAAAGAGGCGGGCTTGAACGGCGTTCACAGCTGGGAAGACTTGACGAAATATCTTTATTACGTCAGGGACAACAAACCTGTGCTTGCTCCGTGGAACTCTGACGGCGGCTCAAGCACTTATCAGGCTGACGGCTACATTCGCTCAAAAAGCGATTATGTTGTCGCAAACGGCATCACTTCAACAAATATGTTCGGAGCGCGGAAGAGCAATCTTCGAAAGCTCTACTCGCCGTTTCTTGAGGGCAACGAGCTCGTGCAGTACGCAAAACTTATGCGCGAATGGAACGAAGCGGGATTTTGGGTCAAGGACGTTTTGAACCGGAACCGCCTTGTCGACAACCGCACTGACTTCACGGTAGGGCTCACGGGTGTTGAGCAGCATCACAGCCAGACTTGGTACAGCAATGTTTATATGAGGGTCAAGAACAACATTCCGGGAGCAGATTCGGGCTTCTTCTGGTTCGGAGAGGAATCGCAGAACATTGTCGCCGACACAATCACTCACGGAGCAATGGCGATTTCGGCGGCTTCAAAGCACCCTGAGCGCGCTCTTATGGTCTATGACCTTCTCAGAAACGACAAGGAATGTTACGAGCTTATCAATTACGGAATTGAGGGCAAGCAGTTCAGAATCAATTCGTCAGGCTACCGCGAGAATGTTCCGGGTTCTTTTGGCATCGACACGAACTATTGGTGGGGACGAAACGACGACCTCGAAATCCGCGACACGTCAACAGACTGGAAAGTGTTTGACGAGCTCAACGCGACATACAACAAATACAAAATTGACTATCCGTTCAGCCAAATCGTCTGGGATTTGTCAAAAGTCAGCTCAGAGCTTGACGCTGTGACAAGCGTTCACGGTCAGTACATGGGCAATATATGCTATGGTCAAATAGAAGACGTTGAAGCCTATGTCGCACAGTTCAGAAACGACCTTCGCAAAGCGGGAATCGAGAAACTCATCAATGAGTTCCAAAGACAGTTGGACGATTTCTATTCAAGTTCCAGCAAAAAATAACAAAAGGAAAACACTATGGACAAACAAGCACGCAAATCAAGCCTTATCAGCGTTATTATCACAACGATTGCAGTCGTCTTTATTTTCCTTTCTGGAATCCAGATGCTGCTCGTTTCGATTTTCACAAACAAATCAACAAGCCAGAGCTATGGCGAAAACTGTACCGAAATCGCCAAAGCATACTCGACGATGCTCACAAGCCGCATGAACATGTATTTCCGCGAAATCCGCTATTACGTCGATTCAGACGTAACGCAGTCGATGGACATCGAGAAAATCATCGAGTGGATGTGCGCGAAGAACGACAGAAAGAGCGCCAACATTGACGCGATGTACTTTTGCACGCTCGACGGAAAGGCTTATCGCGATGACCGCACGGTCAGAGACTTCAGCAACGAAGAGTTTTTCAAAGCGATTGCCATCGACGGAAACTATGAATACGTCAGCAATCCAAAGATGGACGAAGTTATCAAAAAGCCAGTCTTCTACGTCGCTCATGTCGTTATCGTGAACGAAAAGAAACTCGGCATTTTCGCAGGCGTTTATCCGTTAAGCTCAATCCAGAAAATCGTGAGCAACACAGAGCTCGGCGAAACTGGAAGCGCGTGGCTCTTGTCAGGCGACGGCAAAGTCATTATGTATCCAGAACCGGGCTACACGATGAAAACCAACTTCCTCAAAGACCTTTCAAGCGACCACGCCGACATGAAGCAAATAGTGAACAACATGGTTGCAAGAAAAACAGGCTCAGGCTGGATAAAATCGCTTTCGACAAACAAGAAACAGTATGTGACTTACGTTCCTGTGCACAACACGCCTTGGAGTTTGGGCTTCAACATCGCAGAAAGCCAGATTTATTCAGCAGGACACGCAATCCGAAACATCATGCTCATCTCGTTCGGCGTTATCGCGATTGTTCTTCCTGCAATAACCGCGCTTGTTCTTTTCAACCTCCTCAATCCGCTGAAAAAGGTCGAAAAGGCAATCGACGAAATCGCTTCGGGAAACGCGAACCTCGCAAAGCGCATCACAGTTTCATCGAACAACGAAATCGGAACGATTGTTTTGGGCTTCAACAAGTTCACCGAAAAGTTGCAGTCAATCGTTTCGGAGCTAAAAAAATCGCAAGTGACGCTTTCAAAAGCAGGCGAAATACTCTCGGAGACAACAGACAACTCCGCAAACGCAATCGAAAGCATCAAGAACAGCATTGTCGAGACGACATCAGGCATCAATGAACAGACAAACGGCATCACCGACACCTCCGCCGCCGTAAACGAAATCGCTGCTAACATAAACGCCCTCGAAAAGATGATTACAACGCAGTCTTCGGGCGTCACAGAAGCCTCTAGCGCCGTCGAAGAGATGATTGGCAACATCGACAGCGTCAACAACACCGTCGAGAAGATGGTCGGCTCTTTCAATATCCTTGCAGACAGCGCGAAAGACGGCTATCAAAAGCAGTCCGACGTCAACAAGATGATTTTGAAAATCGAGGAAGACTCAAAATTGCTTCTTGAAGCAAACGCAATCATCGCAAACATCGCCGCGCAGACGAATATGCTCGCTATGAACGCCGCAATCGAAGCCGCGCACGCAGGAGAGGCAGGAAAAGGCTTCTCGGTCGTTTCAGACGAAATCCGAAAACTTAGCGAGAACTCGTCTTTGCAGTCCCGCTCAATCGGAGAGCGACTTTCGAGAATCAGAAACTCAATCGAGAACGTCGTTTCCGCCTCAAAGCAGACGAGCGCCGCGTTCAACACCGTCACAAACGGCATCAAGGACACCGACGAGCTCGTTCAGCTTATCTTGAACGCGATGAAAGAGCAAAAGCAAGGCTCAAAGCAGATTATCGAAACGCTCCACACGATGAACAACAGCACATTTGAAGTCACAACCGCCTCAAAAGAGATGTCAGAAGGCAACAGCCTTATCCTTGAGCGCGTCGGAAACCTCAAATCGAGCGCGACAAAAATGCAGGACTTCATCAACTCAATGGAAGAAAAAGCCGAGCTCATCGACAAGAGCAGCTCCGAGCTGATTGACATTTCAACAAAGGTCAGCGACACAATCAGCCAAATCGGCTCTCAAATCGACCAGTTCGAAGTCTAATCCCAGAATGTCAAGGAAACTCTCCTTGACATCAAGGAACTTCTCCTTAACGTCGAGGAACTCTTCCTTAACGTCAAGGAACTTCTCCTTGACATCAAGGAACTTCTCCTTGACATCGAGGAACTTCTCCTTAACGTCGAGGAACTTCTCCTTAACGTCAAGGAACTTCTCCTTAACATCAAGGAAACTCTCCTTAAGGTCAAGGAACTCTTCCTTAACATCGAGGAACTCTTCCTTAACATCGAGGAGAGGAAAAGAGAAAATCAATCTTTGAAAATCTTTACGAGAACGCCGTTTTCTTTTGGCTCAACAGACGAAGAAAGGCGCGAGGATTCCAAAAAGCGAAGGGCGGCGCTGTCGGTTGTGATTGACGGAAAGCCGCCCTTTTCGCTGACATTGTTCTCGATGAAGATGCGGCATTTTTTGCCTTCAAAATCCTCTCCCTCAAGCATGTAGCGGGCAGAAAGAGAGCCTTTCAGGACGTTTCCGCTCTCGTCTTTCGGGTATTTTTGCGTGTCAACGCCAGAGCCGACGACTTTTCCCGAAAAATACTTGCCGCGCGCACTTGCGTCAAAGCCGACCATGACGACTTTTTGCTTTTCGCCTTCAACATCGAGGGCGCTCAAAACGTTCACATCGATTTCTAAAATGAGTTCCATTCAATTCTCCTAAAAATCAAGGTTTGAAATAAAGCGCTCCTGAAAATCGCTCAAGTCCGCAAGGTTCACGCACTCTGCATTCTTGAAAATCCTCAAAGCCCTCTCTTTCATCTCGCTTTCAAGCATTATCGCTGCCGCGCCCGAAAGCGCCGTGTTTCCAGCAGCGACGGCGTTCTTTTCAATCCGGTGCGGTATCATCGAAATCGAAGTCGCGTCCTCTATTTTCATCGTCGTGCCGAAACCTCCCGCAAGGAAGAATTCGACAGCCACGCCGTCAGGGCACTTTTCGACAAGGAAATCAAGACCCGTCTTCACCGCCGACTTTGCAAGCTGGAGGGCGCGGATGTCCTTTTGCGAAAGCGTTACGCCGTCACGAAGCAAAATGACACCGCTTTCGTTTTTGATTTCGCCGCTTTTGTCCACAAGGTCAAGCGTCAAAAGCACGCTCAGAGCCGAAAGCAAGCCCGTTCCGCAAATTCCCTTCGCCATCGTCTTTCCGATGACGCTGAACTCAAAAGCCTTGTTGCCAAATCCGTCGTCTTTTATCGCCGCACTCGCGATTGCGCCTTCTTTCGCGCTCATTCCAAACTCGATTCCGCAGCCCTCGAACGCAGGGCCTGCCGCGCTCGCCGTGCATATGATTTTCCCTGTCGGGAGCTGAAGCGCCATCTCGCAGTTCGTTCCGACATCTGCGGCGATTTTGACTTTATCGTCCTTCCCGAAGCCGCAAGCCACAAGGGTGCAAATCGCATCAGCGCCAAAGAAAGCGCCCGCGCAGTGGGGGACGAAAAGCGGAGTGTCGGGCGAAAGTGCGGGGAAAGAGATGCGAGCGCCAGAGATGAAATCGCCATAAAGAAAGTATTTTCCGAATGTTGAGGGAGGGCTGAAAGGAGCGAGAGCCAAAGATGAGACATCGAGGGCGAACGCGAGTGAAAGCATTGTTGTGTTGCCCGTTATGCAAAGACAAGTGGTTTCAGGGCGGAAGCCACGCGGGAGTTTCAGCGACGTTTTTGCAAGAAGGCGCGACAGAAGGGAATTGACTTCGCAAACAACGCAATCGCGAAGTTTTTTTGCGCCGCCAGAAAGCGCGAACTGTATTCGGCTTACAACGTCGTTTCCGAAAGCGCGCTGCGGGTTTACGCTTGAAACGCTCTCAAGGCACTCTTGTGTCGAAAGCGAATAGCAAGCGGCGGCGATTGTCGTCGTTCCAATATCCACGGCGATGCAGACTTTTGAGTCCGCAATTTCGCCTCCACGCGCTTTGAAAGGCAAAATCCCTGCGGAAAGGATTGTCATCTTCTCATCAGCGCTGCTCTTCCCGTCGCCCTCGCAAAGTCCGCAGTGCCGACATATTTCGCAAATCATTTACAGAACAATCGGGATTCTAAGATAAACGGCGATTATGTTGTCTCTCTTGTCATTTCCTCGCGGCATATTCCGCCAATACGCGCCGACCATTGGCGCCCAGCCACCAGTGAGAGCGCCAAAATCGTAATCAAGCGAAAACTTGAAGCCGTTCCCCCATTTTGTGCTGCCGTGCCAAGTGTGCAAATCGTCATTTTCGTCTTTTAGCGCCACAAAATCAGTTCGTCTTCCTATCGCATAAGAGACAGAAAGCGAAAGCCCCGTAAGTGGCGTGAGAACTTCCAAGCCACCAAGGAAAGCGTAATCATAGCGCAAGAAGTGTTCGCTTCCAGAAATCACGAAATCGCCTACCAAATCTGTTCCTGCCATAAAGTTGAGCTGCTCTGCAAGCGGCAAGTGAATGAGGGCGTCTGTTGTTGCAATCGCACGAGAAGAGCCTGAAATCGATGTTTCAACGTCATCGCCATAGACTATGCAGCCCGTTCCAAGCCCTAGTGTTAAGTATGGCTCTCGGTCAAGCGCAAAGGACGAGAGCGAAAAAAAGAGTGCCAAAACTATAAGATTTACAAAACAAAATATCTTTTTCATAAAGCAATTATCGTCATATCCGCTCAAGCGCTTCACTTTTGACGCTTATCCGCCATACTCAATATATTCGAGGTTATGGAATTTAGTGCCTGCAAAGTATAAACAGTTTTTTATTAGTTACGCACAAGCAAAACTGAAAATCATATTGACACAAACAAAAGCCATAATTACTATTTAACCTATCTTAAGGGAATCTTTCGTCGGAGGTTATATGAAAAAATCAGTTTTGGCACTGTGTTTGACAACGACAGCGGCAATTATTATGTTCTCAAGCTTTTCTCTTTTTGGAGGCAAAAAGAAGAAAAATGCAGAAAATGACGTAAGAAAAAATTCTGTAGTTGTATATGCTTATGACAGTTTCGCGGGTGAATGGGGACCAGGTCCTGAGCTCGTGGCTATGTTCAAAAAAAATACAGGGCTGGATTTGACTCTTGTTGACTGTGGAGACGCAGGGCAAGCAGCAAGTCGTGCAATTCTTGAAAAAGGCAGGGTTCAAGCAGACGTTTTGCTCGGAGGCGATAACAATCTCATTACAAAGTTGAGAGAAGCAGACATTCTCAAAGCATACAAGCCAAAAGGTGCTGCAAACATCAAGGAAGGTCTTTCAGAGGCGCTTGGTGGAGATTGGATACTGACACCGTTCGATTACAGCCATTTTGCAATCATTTTTGACACAGAGTCTGGACTTGAAGAGCCAAAGAGTCTTGAAGACCTGACGAAAGACATTTACGAAAAGAAACTTATTTTGATGGATCCGCGCACAAGCACACCAGGCTTGGGCTTTGTAACATGGACAGCAGCCATTTTCGGCGACAAGGTTGTGGATTATTGGAACAACCTCAAAAAGTCAATTCTCACAATGTCACCAGGTTGGACAGCAGGCTACGGACTTTTCACAAGCGGAGAAGCGCCTCTCGTCATCAGTTACACAACAAGCCCCGCATATCACTATGAAGAGGACAAGTCAACAAGATTCAAGTCTCTCGTTTTTGAGCAGGGACACCCTCAGCAAGTTGAAGGTGTTGGTTTATTGAAGGGCGCTGTCAACGAAGAAGGCGGAAAGAAGTTCATTGACTTTCTCATCAGCGAAGAGGCTCAGGCTGTTCTTCCGCTCACACAGTGGATGTACCCTGCAAACAAGAACGTAAAAGTTCCAGAAAGCTACAATGTTGCCGCTCCTATCCCAAGCAAGACGGTAAGCGCAAAGCCTGCTGACATTCAAAAGACACTTGATTCAGTTATTGCAGTGCTTTCAAACTAAATGAACACACAAAAATCGCCCGTTCTGTTTTTCAGACGGGCACTTCAAACGCTAGCGGCAATCTTCGTCGTTAGCGTGTTTGCAGCAGCGGTTTTAGCTTTCGTCATTCCGCTGTTCGCTTCTTTTTTCCAAAAAGGCGCTTCTTTTTCGTCTTCATCTCAAAATCTAAAGCTTGCGAAAATTGCTGTCTTCACGCTCCAGCAAGCGCTATTATCAACACTCATTGCTCTTGTTGTAGGGCTTCTTGCCTCCTCGTTCGTAACACACAGAAACTTCTTTTTGCGCCGTCTTCTTCTTTCGACAGCCGCCGTTCCTTTGTGCATTCCGCCTTTAATTGTGGCTCTTGGATACGTTGGCTTTTTCGGAATGAACGGAAGCGCAAACAGAGCAATCTCGGCTTTGCTCAAAACCGACAAGAAAGCCATAACGTTTCTCTATTCATTCTGGGGAATTGTAATCGCGCAAGGCTTTTACAACTTTCCGCTCGTGATGGCAACAGTTTCAGACGCTTGGAGCACACTTCCACGCACTCAATCCGACGCTGCAAAAATGCTCGGAGCATCAAAAATGCGCATTTTCTTTTCCATAACAATAAGACAGTTAATGCCTTCAATCGTGAGCGCGTGTATTCCAGTGTTCTTGTATTGCTTTTTCTCGTTTTTGATAGTTTTGCTTTTTGGCGGAGTCGGAACAACGACACTCGAAGTCGAATTGTATCACCAAGCAAGAAACTCCTTGGACTTGACATCTGCAAGCAAAATCGCCCTCGTTGAAACACTTATGGCGTCTATTGCTGTTGCTCTATACTCATCGCTGGAGAGAAAGAGCGCAATGAGGAAGACCGAAAGCACACCGAGCGCAAGGCGAAAATCGATAAAAGGCAAAGAAAGAATAGGCGCAATCATTGTTTTTTCGCTCATTATCATTTTCTTTGTCTGCCCTCTTTTGTGCATAATCTTTGCATCCTTTCCAAAAGGCTCTCTTGTCGTGATGAAAAAACTTGTCAGCAAAAAAGGCTTTGTCGCCGCCTGCTCGCAAACGATTAAAACAGGAGTGAGCACAGCCTTCTTCAGCACTTGCGCCGCCCTTGTCTGCGCTCTTTTTCTGAAAGCGAGCAAGAAGCAGAATATCGCAATGAAGACGTTCCCGATGCTTCCGATGGCTGTGTCTTCGGTCGTGATGGGATTCGGAATGACAGCGGTTGTCAGGACAGGAACAAAAGAGGCGCTGATTGCAGCACAGACGGCTCTCACATGGCCGCTTGCATTCAGGCAAATATGGGCTGGATTTTCAAGAATAAGCGATGAAAGCGCAGACGCAGCACGCCTTTTGTCCCCTCGCCCTCTGGACACCGCTTTTGAAATCTATGTCAAAGGAAGCAAGCGAAACATCTTGAGCGCCCTTGTGCTGTGCTTTGCCGTGAGCGCAGGCGACGCAACGTTGCCGCTCGTTCTGGCAATCCCGCACTTTGACACACTTTCGCTTTTCACATACAGACTCGCAAGCTCATACAGATTCAGCGAAGCATGTGCCTCAGGCTTAATTCTTGGAGCGTTCTGCATGATTCTATTCGCCTTTGCAAACAAAATGAAGGAAACAAAATGAACTCATATTTCACCGCCGAAAATCTTTTTCAGACATGGCAGGACTTTTGCCTTGATGTGTCGTTTTCAGCCCAAAAAGGCACAATGACATCGATTGTAGGACCTTCGGGCAGCGGTAAATCCACGATATTGCGCCTTATCGCAGGACTTGAGGACAAAGGCGAAAATCAGAAAATCACCTTGAACGAAAAAGACATCACAAACCTTCCGCCAGGAAAGCGCGGAATAGGGCTTGTGTCGCAAAGCCGCTCGCTATTCTCACATCTGAGCGTCGAGGACAATATCGGCTACGGGCTTCGATGTCGCGGATTTTCAAAAAAAGCAAGCCGTCAAATGGCGCACGATTATCTCAAGAAATTCAATCTTGAAGGCTTTGAAAAGCGCGCTGTCGACACACTTTCAGGCGGAGAAGCGCAACGAATCGCTCTTGCCCGCACACTCATCGTCGAGCCTGATTTGATTTTGTTCGATGAGCCATTTTCCGCCCTCGACGCCCCGCTAAGAAAAAAACTCGCCACCGACATAAGAGCGTGGCAAAAGAGCATCGGCTTTACCGCCATAATGGTGACACACGACATCGCAGAAGCGAAGGCAATCAGCGACAACATCATCTTAATCAAAGACGGAAAAAAGACTTGGGACGGAAAAGCACAAGATTTTAGCGAATCTCTTTTGTGCTGTTAAGGAAAGCCTCCTCGATGTTAAGGGAAACCTCCTCGATGTCAAGGAAAACCTCCTTGATGTTAAGGAAGACCTCCTTGACGTTAAGGAAGACCTCCTTGACGTTAAGGAAGACCTCCTTGACGTTAAGGAAACTCTCCTTGACGTTAAGGAAAGTCTCCTTGACGTTAAGGAAAGCCTCCTAAACTTTAAGGAACACTTCCTTAACTTTTAGGAACATCTCCTAAAAGTTTTGGGGAACAATGTGTCATGCTGAACAAGTTTTCAGCATCCACTTTTTGTCTTCGCAGATTTCGAAACGAATTCGCCAATGACATTTCGGTTGCTGAGCGAAGTCGAAGCATAGATTTAGAATCGCTACTGATAAAATATTATGAAAACGAATACTTTAATATTTCTTTTCGTTGGTGTATAGTTTCAGACGAGAAAAATATTTTCTATTGAAAGGAGTTATGTCTGTATGGACGAGCAGTTTATTAATGATTACAAAGCATTCCTTGACTCTGGAAAAACAGAGCGCGAATGTGTTGAGAGCATTAAGGCTCTGGCAGAAAAGCACGGCTACAAAGATTTGGCAAGCGTCGAGAGCGTAAATGCCGGCTCACGCGTTTATGTCACAAAAATGAACAAGTCAATTGCGCTTTTTGAGCTTGGCTCAGACCCGCTCGAGAAGGGCATGGATATTCTTGGAGCGCATATTGATTCCCCTCGCCTTGATGTGAAGCAGAATCCGATTATGGAAAAAGATTTCATCTGCTATATCAACACGCATTATTATGGCGGCATCAAAAAATATCAGTGGGTGACAATTCCTTTGGCAATTCACGGCGTTGTTTGCAAGACAGACGGAACAACCGTAAAGATTAACGTCGGTGAAGAAGAGAATGACCCTGTATTCTGCATTTCAGACATCTTGCCGCATCTTGCACAAAAGCAGATGAAAGAGAATGCCGCTGAGTTCATTTCAGGCGAAAGTCTCGACCTTATCGCAGGTTCTGTTGTTCCTCCAAAGAAAGACAAGAAGGAAGAGGAGAAAAAGGACGACAAGAAAGACGACAAAAAGGGCGCTTGCAAAAAAGCTGTCCTGAAGATTCTTGAGGCAAAATACGGCATCAAGGAAGCTGATTTCATGTCTGCGGAGCTTGAGGTTGTTCCTGCTGGAAAAACACGCGACCTCGGCTTTGACCGCTCGCTCATCTTGGGCTACGGACAGGACGACAGAAGCTGCGCATACACTTCATTGCGCGCTCTTCTCGACGGCGAGACTCAGGCACACACAAGATGCTGCGTTTGCGTTGACAAAGAGGAAATCGGCTCTGTCGGCGCAACAGGCATGGCGTCTCACTTCTTCGAGAACGCAGTTGCAGAACTCGTTGCAAAGGCTGGAGCCTACAGCGACCTCACACTTCGCCGCTGTCTTGAGAACTCCAACATGCTCTCAAGCGATGTAAACGCAGCCTTCGACCCACAGAACACAGATTTGTTCGACCGCGACAACGCGTCATTCCTTGGAGCTGGCATTGTGTTCAACAAGTACACAGGAAGCCGCGGAAAATACAGCGCAAACGATGCGAACCCAGAGTACATCGCGCGCGTTCGTGCTGTTCTTGAGGCAGCAAACATTCCGTACCAGATGAGCGAGCTTGGAAAAGTTGACCAAGGCGGTGGCGGAACAATCGCTTATCTTGCCGCAAAATACGGTATGAACGTGATTGACGCAGGCGTTCCAGTTCTTTCTATGCACGCGCCTTGGGAAATCACTGCAAAAGAAGACATTTATCAGGCATACGAAGCGTATAAGGCATTCTTGACGCTCTAGGATAAATTTTTTTTCAAAGCAAAAGAAAAGCCCTCTTGAGATTGGTTAGTTCTCAAGAGGGCTTTTTGGTAATATAGGAGTTGGTTACTTTATGAAATCAAATTACTGAAAGTGTTTGAACGAAAGTGCAATTCCCTGACTCATATTGCCAGAAATAAGGCGCGAAACAGCCGCTGAATATCTGCTGTTCAAAATCGAAAGCATCGCTGTATCGTTTTTTGTCCAGACCGTATTCGATTGCAGTCTCTCTGCCGTGACTGCAAACTGTTTTGAACTTTGCTCAAAATAAGCCAAGTTCTGCTCACTTCGAGTATCAAGCGTTTCAACTTGCTCGATAAGACGCTCGTATGAGCGCATATAATCGTCAATTGCCTTATGAGGATTTGCGGGGGTCAGCTGTGCTTTCACAATTGCAAAAATAGCGCCACAAATCACGACTGTCAAAAAAATAGTAGTGAATGAATGTGTTTTCAACTTTTCAACCTCCAATATCTCTAAAATCTCTAATAAGTCTTCATTATCTCGATTGTGTATAGGTTTGTCAATACACCGCATTCCCGCAGACAGCGCATAAAAAGCATAAAGACATTCAGATTTTGAAAAGCGCACAAAGAGGCAGATGGTCGCTGAGCCCTTTTCCTGAAAAAACGCTATAGCGGTCAATCTCGCCTTTATCATTCACGAAAGGAGAAGAGTCGAAAACACAAAACGAAAGAGATTCAATATCAGGCGAAAAAAATATGTGGTCGATTCGCTCCCATTTTCCGCGAAAGCAATAACTCCCGCTCTCAACTTCAGGAAACGAAAGCCAAACAGAGCGCATTTTAGTCGCTTTTTCGCCATAAGAGCGAAGGCACACCGCATTTTCAAGAGATGAAAACTCGCTGATGTCGCTGTTGAAGTCGCCGCAAGCGATAACCCTCTCGCCCGCGCTAATGCACCGCCCCAGCGAAAGCGCGAGCGCCCTTTCTTGCACAGCGCGCACAACATTTCCGCCACCAAGACGCGATTTCCAGTGATTTGAAAAGACAGTGACGCAATCATTTTTTATTTTCACGCGCGATTCAAGAATTGGACGCGTCGAGCGCCGTGAGCCAAAAGGGCGCACATCAACACTGTGACACCTGACGCTCAAAATCTCGTAGCGCGAAAGAAGCGCCACACCAATACTCGCGCCCTCCTCCTTTTCAAAGCACGCATATTTGTACGGCTTCTTCCACGAAAAGCCCGTGCAAAGCTCATTGTACAAATCAAAAAGCACGCCCTCATTTTCAACCTCCTCAAGCACAATCACATCAGCGCCAATCTTCTTCAAAGCCGCCGCCGCCTTTAGAACACGCGCCTTGTAAGCGTCCTCGCTCCACCTTTCGCCCTTGAAATCACTATATTCCGCTCCTTGAGTTCTCGCGTCAAAGAACGTCTGCATATTCCAAGTCGCAACGCTCACATTGCGCGCAAAAAGCGGTGAGAGCACAAAAAGAAAAATCAAATATCTCATACAAAACTCCTTGCCTTATATATTGCGCTCTTTCCTTTTTTCCCCGTTTGCTCAAGCGCTCCCTGAGCGGAGTCGAAGAATCTGCTCCCAAAATTTGTTATTTCGACTTCGCTCAATAACCGCCCTTCGCAATGACAGGTGCGCGTCATGCTGAACAAGTTTTCAGCATCCGCATTTTAGGCTTTTGCAACTTCCGAAACGAGTTCTCCAATGACATTTTTGAACAAAATCTCGTTTGCTGGACGAATTCCGCGTCTCGAACAAACTAAATTTGCTTTGCTGGCTCTCAGCGACGCTTTGAACAAACCAAATTTGCTTTGCTGACCCTCAGCGAAGCTTCGAACAAACTAAATTTCGTCCGCTGAGCCTCAGGCTTCAATGTACATTTAAGACATTACTTCGCTGAGTGCCAGCGGTCAATGTACATTTAAGACATTCGTTTGCTGTATGAAATCAAAGAAAATACATTCGATTTCAATGAAAAAAAATCTTTTGCGGCAAACTTTTTTTGAAAATGTTTTTGTGCTAGAATATTTTTAGTGAAAGCAAAGGCGCTTTTTTTCAAAGACTCTTTGCTTTTTTGACAGTAAGAAATAAATTTTTGCGGGGTCTTGAAAAAATGTCTGGAAAGCTTGGAATTATTGCGCTTGAGTCTGCGCAAAATGCGGGTCGCGAAATCGACAATATTTTGAAGGAATGGCGAGGATGCGACGAGGAATTTTTGATTCCTGCCGAGTGTCCGCGTTTTGGAAGCGGAGAGGCAAAGGGGATTATAAAGGAATCGGTTCGGGACCTCGATTTGTACATTCTTGTTGATGTGTGCAATTCTTCGGTGGAATACACGATGGCGGGCGCAAAAAACAGGATGTCGCCCGACGACCATTATCAGGACTTGAAGCGCGTGATTGCTGCTTGCAACGGGCGGGCGGCGCGCATTACGGTTGTCATGCCGTTCCTTTACGAAAGCAGGCAGCACAGGCGAAACGCCCGCGAAAGTCTTGACTGCGCTCTTATGCTCCGTGAGCTTGAGAACATGGGTGTTCGCGATATTATCACGTTCGACGCGCACGACCCGCGCGTTCAAAACGCAATTCCGCTCTCAAGTCTTGAAGATGTTTCTCCTTCGTTCCAGTTTACGCAATGTCTTCTTTCTGAATACAGCGACTTGAAAATCGACAGCGCTCACATGATGTTCATCGCTCCAGACGAGGGCGCAATGCAAAGAGCGGTTTTTCTTGCGTCGATTTTTGGGCTTAACATCGGAATGTTTTACAAAAGGCGGGATTACGCGACTATTATTGACGGAATGAATCCGATTGTGGCGCACGATTTTTGCGGGGAAAGCGTTGAAGGAAAGGACGTTATCGCTGTTGACGATATGATTGCCTCTGGCTCTTCTGTCATCGATGTCGCGCGGCAGCTCAAAGGCAGAGGCGCAAAGCGGGTTTTCATTTTTGCGACGTTCGGTCTTTTCACTCATGGCTTTGAAAAATTCGACAAGGCTTATGAGGAGGGGATTATCGACCGCATTTTCACATCGAATCTGATTTACCAGCCGAGCGAGCTTTCCGCAAAGCCGTGGTTCTGCTCTGTGAATATGAACCGCTATGTTGCGGCGATTATCGACACGCTGAACAAGGGGAGCAGTCTCAGAGGGCTTATCCGCCCTGCTCAGCGCATAAAGGATTTGATTAGCAGTTATCGCGCTCAAGCAATGTGAAATATTGCGCGCGCAATGTTGAAATAGATGATGAGGGAAACAGCGTCCACGATTGTCGTGATGAGAGGCGCTGCCATCATCGCAGGGTCAATCTTGAGCTGCTTTGCAAGAATCGGAAGCAGACAGCCGAGCGTCTTTGCAAGCATTACGGTGCAGCACATCGCAAGCGAGACTGTGAGGGCGACCATAAATGTCGCGCCTTTGTACATCAAGAAGATACGGGCAAAGTTCACACCGCCCAAGATAATGCCGACGATAAGGCTCACTCTTATTTCTTTCCACAAAACTTTCAGCCAATCACGAGGAGAGAGCTCGCCGACTGTCATTCCGCGAATGATGAGCGTGCTCGCTTGGCTTCCGCTGTTTCCGCCTGTGTCGGTGAGCATTGGGATAAACGTAACGAGGAGCGGGATTGCGACGAAAGCCTCCTCATAATGACCGAGGATGCCGCCTGTAAGCATTCCGCTAATCATCAAAACCAAAAGCCACACAATGCGATGTCCCGCAAGCTCAAAGACGCCCGTCTTGAGATACGGCTTCTCGCTCGGCTGCAAAGCCGCCATCTTTTCGATATCCTCTGTCGCCTCGTCTTCCATGACGTCAACCGCGTCGTCGACTGTAACAATGCCGACAAGGCGGCTTTCTGCGTCCACGACGGGCAGAGAAAGAAAATTGTACTTGTTGAACATTTCGGCGACATGCTCTTGGTCGTCGGTCGTTTTGACGCTGATGACGTCCTTGTCCATTATGTCTTCAACAAGAGTGTCATCGCGGGCAAGGAGCAAGTCTTTGAATGTGACGAGTCCTTCAAGGCGGCGCTGCAAGTCTGTGACGTATACGGTGTAGATTGTTTCCATATCGTTTGCGAGCCGCTTTATGCGCGTGATTGAATCGCGGACGGTCATCTCTTTTTTGAGGTCGATGAACTCCGCTGTCATCATCGCACCTGCCGAAGAGTCAGGATAGCGAAGGAATTTGTTAATGAGTTCGCGTGTTGATGGTGTTGCACGCTGCAAAATGCGCTTTACGATATTCGCAGGCATTTCGCCGACGATATCGACCATATCGTCCACAGCGATATCTTCGACGATTGCCGAAAGTTGTTGGTCTGTTAATGAATCAATGAGCGATTCTTGGTTCTCGCTCGGAAGCGCTGCAAAAACGTCGGCAGCAACTTCCTTTCCTGCGAGGCTGAATACCAGCATTTGCTGAGCTTCAGGAAGTGCGGAGATAAAGTCCGCTGTATCGACTTCGTTCAAATGCGACAATTTCTCGCGAAGCTGAACGTATTTTCGGCTTGACGCCAGCTCAAGAAGCTCGTCCTTGTTGTAAGAATATTTCTGCATTGTGAATTTTTAAGACACGAAGAGCAAAAGCAACAAAAGAATACTTGACCGAAAGGAATTAAAAACGGTACGGAGGAGGGTATTCAATGTTGGAACTCGCACTACTGTCCGGCATAGATAACCTCCAAAAAAAGATAACGGCTCTCTATCCAGCCGCTTTGCAAAAGCAATAATAGCATAAAATGAGGTTGAGTGCAAGATTGCTCTTTTGATATAATGCGCTCTATCTATGGTGCAAAAATCAAAACCAAGAGCGGAAAACAAAAAGCCGCTTTCAATTCTCGACCATCACATAAAGACGCTTGAAGCGCTCGAAGGAAAAGCGAGTGAAAAAACAGCCCGCGCTCTATTCGACCTTCAGCGCGGGCTCACAGGGGAGCGCGTTCTTGCAGGGCAAGGTTATATGGACAATGCGCGTCTTTTGGACGCATACGTCGCGTATTATTTTCCTGTGTCATATCAGCAGATTTCGCACGCAGCAAAGCACATTTGCACAAAAAAAAGCGAGGTCAACATTCTCGATTTCGGTTGTGGACCTGGAGCGGCGTCTGCGGCTGTCATCGACAAAATCAGAAGCGGCAATCCAGAGTGCAAAATCAGTCTCGTTCTCATCGATGCAAGCGAAAGCGCGCTCAAAACAGCCGTAGCGTTTTTCAAAGCAGAATACAAAAACATCAAAGTCAAAGCGATAAAATCCAATTTTGAAAAAGAAAGCGTTGTGGACGCGCTAAAAAAAGCTGAGATTAGCGAAAGGTTCGATATTGGTGTAAGCTGCCATTTGTTCAATGAGCTCTGGAAAGACAAAAGCGACAAAATAGAGCGCCGCACCGCATTCGCCGAAAGCGCATTGTCAGCGCTGAAGGACGACGGCGAGATGATTTTGTGTGAGCCGAGCCTTCTTGAAACAAGCCGCGCCTTAATCGCCGTCCGCGACAAAATCGTCGAACACGGCTTTTTCGTAAAAGCGCCCTGCCCTTCTTGCCACGCTTGCCCTGCGCTAAAAGCAGGCGAAAATCACACTTGCCACGCAGAATATCCTGTGGAGGACGCTGGAAGTATCGCGTATCTTGCAAAAAAAGCCAAACTCGACAGAACAAGTGTCAAAATGACATATTTCGTCTTTTCAAAAAGCGAGGCAAAACACGAAGAAAACGCAGAAACAGACGCAAAATCTCTAAAAGCCATTGTCGTTTCTGATGCAATGCTCAACAAAGCGGGAAGAATCCGCTTTATTTTGTGCGATGGCGAGAAAAGAATCGCTGTTTCAGCAAAAAAAGACGACGAAAGAGCCAAGAAAATCGGCTTTTTTGACTTAAAGCGAATGGATTTTGTGCAATTTTCAAATCTTGAGGAGCGCGGAGAGGCATTCGGAATCAAAAGCGAAAGCACATTGAAGCACTTTTGAAAAACGCTCTGTCGCTGATTATCTTGCGATTAAAAGAGAGATAATGTAAAATCGCTTGTATGGCAGAAGATATTTTGGAGCACTCAGAATCGCAGAATCTCGACAATCAGTTATGTTTCGCGCTTTATGTGTGCTCCAAGGAAATCATCAGGCGCTACAAGCCTCTTCTCGACCCGCTCGGGCTCACCTACACGAGTTACATCACAATGATGGCACTCTGGGAGCATGACGGCGTTCAGGTCAAGGAGTTGGGAAGTCGCCTTTTTCTTGACAGCGGCACACTGACGCCTCTTTTGAAAAAGATGGAAAAAGAGGGACTTGTGAAGCGCGAAAAAAACGCTGCCGACGAGCGAATCGTCATTATAACGCTGACACAAAAAGGACGGGACTTGCAAAAAAAATGCGCCCATATCCCAAAAGCGATGGCGTGCAATTCGCGCCTCGAAAAAGACAGCGCGCACATAATTCTCGCTTGCCTTCACAGCATGATGAAAGGGCTTGTGATGAAAGATAGCGACAATGACTAAACTTTGCAACTAATCGTGCGGGCTTTTGCTTGCGCGAAAAATCAATACAAGGACTCAATATGAAATTAACATGTGGTATCGTCGGTCTTCCGAACGTCGGAAAGTCAACAATATTCAGTGCGCTCACCAAAGCACCAGCTGCGGCAGAGAATTATCCATTCTGTACAATCGACCCAAACGTCGGCGTTGTGGATTTGCCAGATGAAAGACTTGATTTTATGTGCTCTGTCTTCCAGCCAAAAAAGAAAGTGCCTGCTTCAGTCGATTTTGTGGACATTGCGGGACTCATCAAGGGCGCAAGCAACGGCGAAGGCTTGGGAAACAAGTTCTTGGCAAATATCCGCGAAACCACGGTAATCGCTCACGTTGTGCGCTGCTTCGATGACCCAGACATTCAGCACGTTCGCGATGACGCAAAGACAGACGCTCCGATTGACCCAGAAAGCGATATTCTCACAATCGATTACGAGTTGGCACAGGCAGACCTTGACACAATCAATAAGCGACAGGAAAAAGTAGTTAAGGCAATCCGCGCGCTCGGCGGCGAAGAGAAAAAGAAGTGGGCTTCTTATCTTACTGCTGTTGAAAAAATCAAGCCGCTTCTCGAAGACGGAAAATGCGCACGTTTGGCAGAACTCACAGCTGACGAAAAGGCGGCTGTTTATGACTTGCAGCTTTTGACAATGAAGCCACAACTTTATGTTTGCAACATCGATGAGGATTCTATCGAAAGCGGCACAAACAAATATGTCGAAGTCGTAAAAAAGCTTGCAGAAGCGGCAAAGAGCGAAGTCGTCGTGATTTGTGGAAAGTTCGAGGCTGATTTGTCTGACATCACAGAAGAAGCAGACCGCAAAGAGTTTATGGACAGCGTTGGTTTGAAAGAAAGCGGCTTGACCGTGCTTGCGCGCACTGCTTATCACTTGATGGGCTTGCGCACATTCTTCACAGGCGGACCTGACGAGTGCCGTGCGTGGACAATCCACAATGGCGACACTGCTCCAAAGGCGGCGGGCGTTATTCACACGGACTTTGAAAAGGGCTTTATCAAGGCAGAAGTGTACAGCGTGGAAGATTTGCGCGAGCTCAAGACAGAGGCTGCAATCAAAGCGGCAGGAAAATACAGACAGGAAGGAAAAGAGTACATTGTTCAGGACGGCGATGTGATTTTCTTTAAGTTCAACGTAACAAAATAACAGTTTTTGGACTGCTCTCAATAATTTTCCCCTCCCAATGCGGCGAGGGGGAATTTTTCTCTGACAACGCTTTTCAAAAAAGCGCGTCTTTTATTTTTGCGCTTGCAAAAAACAAAAAACAGCATATCGCCGCAAAGAAAATTCAAAAGGAAGGAATTATGGAATTATATCTAATCGGGCGAATTCTTCGGGAATTCAGAATCCGAAGAGGCTTGACGCAGGAAGATTTGGCTGATATTTGCTCACTTGCAACAATTTCAAGAATCGAAAACGGAAATCAAGTTCCGTCACGACGTCTTGTTGAAGCGCTTTTTCACAAAATGGGATTCTCAAGTCCCTCAAACGAAGTCCTCGCAAAAGATATCGAGCTACAACTTTGCTTTATCGAGCAAGAAATGTCAAAAATGTGCTCCGAAGGAAATCATGAGTTCAAGCACCTTCTTGAAGAATACAGCAACTGCGCAAAAGAAAAAAACATGAACGAGTTTGAGAAGCAAGTTTATCTGTTTTACTCTGCTGTTTACGAATCAGAGCACAACCACAAGCACGAAAAAGTGCTCGAAAAGCTCTTTGAAGCGCTGAATCTCACGTTTCCGAATTATTGGCAGGCGCAAAAAAGCAAAGAACGCAAAATCCTTTTGACGCAAAACGAGCTTTTGATTATCAGCAACATCGCCATCGAAAAATATGCCATGAAGCAGTGCGACGAAGCCATTTCGATAATGGAAGACATGAAAGAGTATTACGAAAACAACTTCATCGATGAAGAAGAGCGTGAAAAACATTTCGCCGTCGTGCTTCTTTCGCTTGCAGGCTGGTATGACAAGAAAAAAGATTATCAAAAAGCGCTCGAACTGTGCGATGAGGGAATATTGCACTGCTCGAAAGCCTCTCTTCCCGCCTTCATTCTCAACAGAGGCGGAATCCTTTGGTCAATGGACAAAAAAGAAGAGGGCATAAAGACAATGAAAGACGGTCTTCGCCTCTTTGAGTATCTTCAGCAAAACGAAAGATTGAAAAAAGTAAGGCAAGAAATAAAAAAAGTAATCGGGCTTGACCTTTAAACGCTTTAAGAAAAATTCCGCAAAATGATATGGCAATTCTAAAAGAGAAAGAATACACTTAGCGCCAATAAAACTTCGGAGAGATTTTATGAGGCAACCTTTTCCGAATCTTTCGCTCAGCAAAGATTTCACAAAGGCAAAAAAAGCAATTTCTTTCATCATAATCGATATTACTCGCACCTAAAACACACAAAGCAAAACGGACACTGCTCTACACAAAAAAAGCAAAGATTTTATTTCTAATTTTGGAGGTTAGAAGAAATCGAACAACAAAAGTCCAATGAAAAAACACCGAAACTAAAAAAATCAAGAATTGCCCTGCATTTTTAACGCGGGGTCTTTTTTTTTGAAAATGGAAAAAGGCGTCGGGACGTTCAGGCAAGCATTTTCCAAATGGAAAAAGGCGTCAGGAAGTTCAGGAGAGCATTTTCCAAATGGAAAAAGTGTGTCGGGAAGTTCGGGCGAGCATTTTCCAAATGGAAAAAGTGCGTCGGGAAGTTCGGGCGAGCATTTTCCAAATGGAAAAAGTGTGTCGGGAAAGTCGGGCAAGCATTTTCCAAATGGAAAAAGTGTGTCGGGACGTTCGGTCGACCTTTTGGGATTTCCCAAAGCGCTGTCCGAGTGTTCCGACGACCTTTTGGGATTTTTTGAACGAAATGTATCTTGATAAAGAAAAATATTTCTTGCTATACTTTAAGCAAAATGAAATGAAGTTTCTTCAAGAGAGGTTTATTATGCGAAAATTACTTTTACTTTGGGCGGCAGCGCTTTGCTTTTTGCTGTTTTCTTGCTCAAAAGCAACGATTTCGGACGTGAAGAACAGCGATGAGGCTGAAGGCTACATCAGTGAGATTTCGCCGACGCTTATTGCCCGCACTGACTCAATTTTTATCAGGTTCACAAAAGACATCACAGGCAATGTCGAAAAGAGTCTTTCGACTTTAGGGGTAAAAGGAAAATGGGAGAAGGTCAACGAGCGAGAGGTTCGTTTCACTCCTAAAGACATTTTGAAATCAAGTGTTCAGATGCAGGTTTGCGTTAACTTGGCAAAGCTGTTTTCGCTTGATGAGAATCTTTCATATTATCACAACTTCATCGCTGACAAAGCGGATTTCTCGGTCGAGCTTGACGGCTTGGAGATTGCGGACTCAAGCGACGAGTTCTCGCTTTCGGGAACGCTTGTAACGGACGTTCCTGTTGACTTGGCGACGGCTGAAAAGATGCTTTCGGTTTCATACAGCACGAAAAGCAAAATCGAATGGGACGAAGAGCCAAAATCTGCGGCACGCTATTTCAAGATTTCGGGAATTGAAAAAGGCGAGCACGACCGCAAATTAAGCATTTCTTGGAACGGGAAGCCGATTGGCGCTGACAAGAAAATCTCGAAGAAATACACGATTGTCAACAAATACGAGTTCTCTGTTCTTGATGTCAATTTCCAGAGCGAGAACGCTATTCTGGTAAGTTTCTCAAACAAGTTGAGCACGACGCAGGACATTGAGAACGCGTTTATTGCAGAGGGGTCTGCCGGAGGTCGTGCGAATGTCAACACGACGATTAACAAGAATCTTCTCACGTTCTACACGGACGGAAACTGGAACAATCTTGCCGTTCTTACTGTCCTTGACGGGCTTGAAAGCGACAACGGGCAATATCTTGCGTCAAACGTGGAGATTATAAAGAGCGTCAACTGGGAAAAACCTGAGATTAAGTTCATGACTGACGGTGTTATTATCCCGACGACGAAAGACACGCACTTGACGGTCGGCACAAAGAACCTGACTGGTCTTCTGATTCAGGCTTATGCGATTTATGATTACAATATGTCGCAGTTCTTGCAGGTCAATGAGCTTGACGGCACGAGAGAACTTTATCGCGTCGGCGAGCCAGTTTGGGAAAAGAAGGTGAGCTTTGACTGGAAGGACGACGACACGAACCGCTTTGTTCCGCGCGCTCTTGATGTTTCGGAGCTTGCGAAAAAATATCCGTCTGGAATGTTCCAGATTCGCGTTACGTTCAGACGCGACCAGATAAAATATGTGTGCCGCGAGGGACACCGCGACTTCTCTTCTTTCAAGTTCCCAGACGACACTATCGAAGATGTGAAGGACGACGAAGAGAGCAGCTGGTGGGATTATTACAACGACATGGATTATGATGACCGCCGCACGTTCTGGTATTACGACGACGACCCGTGCCATCCTGCTTATTATATGCCTCGCTATAATTCAAAGTGTCTTATTCAGCGAAACATTCTTATTTCTGACATTGGTCTTCAGGCAAAAGCGTCAAAAGACAACGGCGTGGACATGCTCCACATTGCCGTTACGGACATGAAGACCACGAAGCCGATTGCAAACGCAAGCGTTAAAGTTTTGTCGTTCGTCGGGTCAACAATCAGCGAAGGAAAGACGGACAAAGACGGTCTTATCGCTCTCAAGAGCACTGGCAAAGTCCATTTGGTTACTGCCACAAACGGCTCTCAGACTTCATATTTGAAAATCAATGCGGCTTCCCTTTTGAGCGTTGACCACTTTGAGATTTCTGGCGAAAAGTCAAAGGATTCGCTCAAGGGCTTTATCTACGGTGAGCGCGGTGTTTGGCGTCCTGGCGACAAGATGTTCCTCACGTTCGTTTTGCAGGACGAGAAAAAGACATTGCCGAAAGATATTCCTGTTTTGTTTGAGCTGACCGACCCGCTCGGTCGCTCAGCAATGCAAAAGACGCTCACTGACGGCATTAACGGTTTTTATGCGATTGAGGCAAAGACTGACAAGGACGCTGCGACTGGCTTGTGGACTGCAAGCGTAAGCATTGGCGGAAACACTTGGACAAAATCGCTTCGTGTTGAAAGCGTTGTTCCGAACCGTCTTTCAATCAGTCTTGAGGCGGACAAAAAGATTCTCGACCAAGGCAGAAACTCTTTCACTCTCAAGGGCGCTTGGCTTCATGGCGCACCGACTCCGAACTACCAGGCGGACGTCAGGGTGTCGTTCACTCCTGCACGCACGGTGTTCGACGGCTTTGGCGAATACACTTTCACAAATCCGCAGAACTCATTCACATCAACACGAGAAACGCTTTGGGAAGGTCAGCTCGACAGCAATTCTGAGGCAAAATTCAGCGAAAGGCTCGAAATGGTTGACGATGCGCCTGGAATGATGAAGGCGAACATGATAAGCCGCATTTTTGAGCCATCGGGAGCGTTCTCAACTCAAAGCACTTCATTCGATTATTCGCCATATTCCCGCTACGTTGGATTGAAGTTGCCGAAGGGCGATGCTGCTCGAGGAATGCTTCTTACTGACACAGACCACACTTGTGATGTTGCGCTTTTGAACGCGGACGGAACAAAGTGCTCACAGGGCGAACTCAGATACACAATCTACAAACTTGAATGGAAATGGTGGTGGGAAAAAGACGCTCTTACAGATTCGTCGTTCGTTTATAGCCGCTCTTCTTCAGTAATTGATTCAGGCGAGTTCACTGTGCAAAACGGAGTTGGCTCATTCACTCTTCGCGTGAATTATCCTGATTGGGGTCGATACCTTGTTGTTGTTGAAGACCCGAACGGACACAGCGCAGGAAAAATCGTCTACATCGACTGGCCGGGCTGGGCTGGTCGCGCACAGGAAGGCGGAAGCGGAAGCGCATTCTCTGTTCCGCTCGTTTGCGACAAAAAGTCGTACACTGTCGGCGAAAGCGCTCAGATTTCTTTTGCTTCAGGCGAAGGCGGGCGCGCTCTTGTCACAATCGAGAAAAACGGCGGTATCTTAAAGCAGGAATGGCTTGAAACAAAGAAAGAGACAACTGTTTACAAATTGCCTTTGACGGCAGAAATGTCTCCGAACGTTTATGTTCACGTTTCGCTTTTGCAGCAGCATCAGCAGACAGCGAACAGTTTGCCGATTCGTTTGTTCGGTGTTGTTCCTGTCATGGTGGACAACCCTGCAACAAAACTTGAGCCACTCATCACGACAGCAAACTCTTATGAGCCAAACAAGGAAGTAAGCGTTTCGGTCAGCGAAAAGAACGGGCGCGCAATGACATACACGGTTGCTGTTGTCGACGAGGGTCTTTTGGGTCTCACCAATTATCACGCGCCGAACTTGAGAGCCGAGTTCTACAAAAAAGAAGCATCTCAGATTAAGAACTACGATTTGTACCGCTATGTCATGAACGCATATTCAGGCAACTTGGAATCATTGCTTCTCATTGGTGGTAGTGAAGGCGGAGACGACCGCGACAGAGATTCAAATCGCTTTACGCCTGTCGTAAAGTTCTTTGGACCGTTTAATCTTGAAGCAGGTGAAAAGAAATCGCTCACATACACAATGCCACAATACATTGGCGCGGTAAGAACGATTGTCATCGCTGGTGGAAACGGTGCTTACGGAAATGCTGAAAAGACAACGCCTGTCAAATCAGATTTGATGATTCAGCCGTCAATTCCGCGCACGCTCGGCACAAAGGAAAAGATTGAGATTCCGCTCACACTTTTCAACGGAACTGACAAAACTCAGACTTACTCTGTTTCGATGAATGCAACAGGGGTTCTTTCTGCTAGCGAAAAGAAGAGCGTGAGTGTTGCGCCTTCAAAAAATGAAACGATTAAGTTTTCAATCGAAACAAAAAAAGAAGGCAAGGCAGAAATCAATTTCGTTGCTACAGCAGGAAGCATAAAAGCCGAAAGCAAAACTCCAATCGACGTTCTTTCACGAGGTTCTACGGTAACATACAAAACACCGTTTGAGCTCGACAACGGAAAGTCAACAAAAGTCAAAGTCGATTCTCCGATGGAAACCGTCAAGTTGGATTTGGAACTTTCAACATTCCCAGCAATAAGCCTTGACGAGCGCTTGGCGTCTCTTATCTCATATCCGCACGGTTGTATCGAGCAGATTACTTCAGGCGGCTTCCCTCAGATTTTCATTCCGACGTTCTTGAACCTCTCTCCAGAGCAAGCAGATGCAGTAAAGTCGAACGTAAAATCAGTTATTGAGCGCTACCAGAATTATGCAACTCCGTCAGGTGCTATGGGATATTGGCCAGGAAACACAAGCCCGCACGAATGGGGAAGCTGTTACGCAGCACACTTCCTTGCAGAAGCAAGACGCAACGGATACTTTGTGAGCGACAGTCTTTTTGAGCCGCTTTTGGCATACATCTCGTCAAGCGCATCAAAATGGACATCGCACGACGAAGAGTACAGCGTTCAAGCATATCGCACATTTGTTCTTGCGCTCGCAGGAAGAGCAAACATCAGTGCAATGAACCGCCTTGACAGCGCACTCACCGAAGCAAGCAAGAGCGACATCAGAAGCGAAGAGCCGAAAATGCTTTTGGCAGCCTCTTACGCACTTGCGGGACGACAGAAGAAAGCAAAGCAGCTCTTTGAAGACGCTCATGTTTCATTCAATGGCAAATTCACACGAAGAACAGGCGGAGATTTCTCATCATCATACCGAGAAGAAACAATCTGGCTCTTTGTTGACACACTCACAGGCGGAAGCCGCAATGCTCTAAAGATTGCAAAGGAAATCGGAGAGACGCTTTCATCTGACCGCTGGCTCAACACGCAGGAAATCTCATGGAGCTTGATTTCTCTCATTCCTTACTATCAGGGAAACTCAAACGCAACTTCTTCGTTCGAGATTATTGGAAAGAACAGCGAAAAAGGCTCGTTCACTTCTCCTGTATTTATCAAGAGCCTTGTTGCAACAGAAAACGCAAAGACTCAGGAAATCGAAATCAAGAACACAGGAAAGACAACTTTGTTCGGAACTCTGAGCGCAACAGGAAAAGCAATCGCTGGTGCAGAAAAGCCAAAATCAGACGGGCTTTCGCTTGATGTCACATACACAAAAGACGGCGACGAAGTTAGTGCGACAGACTTAAAAATCGGAGACACATTCACAATTACGGTCAGCATCGAAAACGATACCGTAAGCGAAGTGCAGAACGTAGCCTTGACACTTCCAATTCCGACATGTTGGGAAATAAACAACGACAGAATCGGTCTTGATGAAGATTACAACTCAAATTATGACTATCAGGACATCAGAGACACTGCGATTTATACATACTTCTCACTGAGCGGACGAAAAGAAAAGACATTCCAGTTCAGCGCGACTGTTGCATATGACGGCTCATACGCTGTTCCTGCGATAAGCGCTGAAGCAATGTATGACAATTCTTACAGCGCTCTAAAGCCTGGAGTTTATGTACAAAATTAAAGCAATCGTCTTGCCTTTTGTGCTGTTTGCGCTTTGCATAGTCCTGCCCTCAAAAATCATAACCGAGAGCGGCGACTATGCCTTCGCGCTGTACGACAAAAACGGCGTTCTCACAGGCGCAAGCGTCGCAAAAGACGGACAATGGCGGTTTGAAAAAGGGGATATCCCCGAAAAGTTCAAAAAATCGATAATTCTCTTTGAAGACCGCCGTTTTTACTCACACCACGGAATAGACGCGCTCTCTGTTTTGAGAGCCGCATATTCCGACATCAAAGCAAGAAAAATCGTTTCGGGCGGCTCAACAATCACAATGCAGCTTGCCCGAATTCTCAACAAAAGCCCTCGAAGAACATTCATTCAAAAAGGCGTCGAAGCACTTGAGGCTCTTTATCTTGAAGCGCTTTTCACAAAAGACGAAATCATCTCAATGTATGCCGCAAACGCACCTTTCGGCGGAAACGTCGTCGGAATAGAAGCAGCTTCGTGGAGATATTTCAACCGTCCGCCAGATTCTCTTTCGTGGGCAGAATACGCGACACTCGCCGTATTGCCAAACCAGCCCTCCCTCGTTCGCCCTGGCGAGAACGCGCACATACTACAGTCCAAGCGCGACAGACTTTTGTATCGCCTTTACAAGACAAAGTCGCTCACAGTCGATGAATACAATCTTGCAATATCTGAAGCCCTTCCCGAAAAGCCCTATCCGCTGCCACTTCACGCACCTCATTATCTTGAGGCGATGAAAAAGCAAAATCCGGGCAAAAGCAAGTTTTACACATCGCTTGACCTCCAGATTCAGCTCAACGTGAGCAGAATCATCGAAAAGTGGTCAGATGAGTTTGCAGAGCGCGGCATAAACAACGCCGCAGTCATCGTCATCGACAACGACACACTAGAGCCGCTCGCATATTGCGCGAACACCGCGTATTCTTCGACAGGACGCAACAAAAACACATACGCCGTCGACATGATAAAAGCGAGACGAAGTTCGGGCAGCATCTTAAAGCCGTTTTTGTTCTCGGCAATGCTCGAAAGCGGAAACATCATAAACACGCAGGCGCTAATCGACATTCCGACACGCGTCGGCTCGTACAAACCAGAAAACAACATCGTGCAGTATCGCGGCATCGTCAGCGCAAACGAAGCCCTCACCCGCTCGCTCAACATTCCTGCGATTAGAGCGCTCAGAACATACGGAATCGCGCGCTTTTTGAACTTCATCAAAGCATTCGGAATAACGACACTCGACAGAAGCGCGGGCGAATACGGCTTGCCGCTGATTTTGGGAGGCGGAGAAGTAACGCTCGAAGAGATAACAAAAGCGTATGCACTTTTAATCCGATGCGCAAAAGGCGACGAGACATCGCTTCCGATTTCGCGCGGCGCGGCATACCTCACGCTGAACGCGCTTGTAGAAGGAATCCGTCCAGAAGGCGAAACACTCTGGAAGTTTTACGCAAAATCACGAAAAATCGCGTGGAAAACAGGAACGAGCAACGGCTATCGCGACGCTTGGGCAGTCGGAACAACATCAGAATACACAGTAGGCGTGTGGATTGGGAACGCCGAAGGCGCGGGCGCGGGCGAACTTGCGAGCATCACGACCTCCGCACCTGTGCTCTTCGACATTTACTCCTCTCTTCCGCCAACGCACTGGATAGAAAAGCCTTATCTCGACCTTGAGAACATCACCGTCTGCGCATATTCAGGCTATCTTGCAGGACCATTCTGCGCCAAAACAAAAAAAAGCGAGAAGTGCGCCACCGCTCCATTAAGCCCGCTTTGCCCTTATTGCGACGAAATCACGCTCACCCCCGACAAAAAGTATCGCGCCACAATCGACGACATGAAAGGAGAGTACGAAGGGCTTTTCCCGATTCGCGAGAAGTTTTTCATTCTTCCCCCGTCTGTCGAATACTGGTACGCGCGCACTGCGACGCTCTACAAAAAGCTTCCGCCTCCGCCGCCGTGGCACGAAAAGCCGCAAAACGCCCATCTTTCGATAATGTTTCCTGTTCCTAACGCGCAAATCATTATCCCGACGGAAATCAACGGAAAAATGGGAAGCACCGTCTTCCAAGTCGCGCAAAGGGACAAAAGCGCTGTCGTTTTCTGGGATTTGGACGGCGAATACCTCGGACTGACGAGGGGAAATCACGAAATGGCTGTTTCTCCGAGCGAAGGCGTTCACACCCTCACCGTCACGGACTCTTTTGGAACAAGACGACAAGTCACATTCACGGCTCATCACTGATTTTTTCAAAAAAAAAGCGATGCAGACTGCAAAAGTTAATTTTTGATTAGAAATTGGCTTCTGCAATCTGCGGCAAGCAATTTCTAATTCGAAATTGACTCCTGCAACACTGCGGCAAGCAATTTCTGATTAGAAATTGACTCCTGCAAAGTGAAGCAATCAATTTCTGACTCGAAATTGACTGTTGCAACACTGCGGCAAGCAATTTCTGATTAGAAATTGACTCCTGCAAAGTGAAGCAGTCAATTTCTGACTCGAAACGCCAATGCAATGACGCTTTGAATAATACAATGCAGATTCTTCGGCTTCGCTCCACTCACTCTCTTCGCTCAGAATGGCAAAAAGACAAAAGCGCAAAGCGGAATTTACAAATGAAAAAGACAAAAACTGTCGACTATTTAACGGAAAATCAGTATATTAAATATACTTGCTGAAAAAAGAAAGATATTGAGGTTTTATTGATGAACAATAATGAAAATCCTGAAGACCGCGACCCGTACAACTTTTTCAAGCTCTCAACAGAGCCTTCAGAGGGCGGAGACGGCGACAAAAGCGGCAAAAATCGTCCGCACTTGCCGTTCTGGGGCGTTCTTCTTATTATCCTCGGCGTTGTTGCGCTTTTTAACGTGTTTTTGGATTCCCGCCCTGAAAATCTCATAGACTTTTCAGATTTCACAGCGAAGGTCGAAAATGGCGACATCGTTGAAGTTGAAATCGGCGAGAATTACTACACTGGCTATGGCCCGAAACTTGCCAATATTGCTCCAAAAGAGCCGTCATGGCGTGATTTGATTTCCGGGACTGCGAGCTCAAACCGCAAAGTTTATCGCACAAGTTGCGGAAACGTGATTCTTGAGAGTTTTATGGACACTCTCGTCGAAAAAGGCATTACGTTCCGTTTTGCGTCAAAGCAGAATAATTATCTTATCCAGCTTATCATCAATTTGATTTTGCCATTCGGTTTCATTTTCCTTATGTACTATTTCATCTTCCGAAAAATCGGCGGCGGAATGGGCGGAATGGGCTCGATTTTTGGCGTTGGTGGCTCAAGAGCAAAGGCAGTGGACGAAGGCAACGTGAAAACGCGCTTTTCTGATGTCGCAGGCGTTGACGAGGCAAAAGAAGAGTTGATGGAAGTCGTTGACTTTTTGAAGTCGCCTCAAAAATACACTGACATTGGCGGACGCATTCCGAAAGGCGTTCTTCTTGTAGGACCTCCGGGAACAGGAAAGACGCTTCTTGCCCGCGCTGTTGCAGGCGAGGCTGGCGTTCCGTTCTTCCGAATCAGCGGTTCTGATTTTGTTGAGATGTTCGTCGGTGTCGGCGCAAGTCGTGTGCGCGATTTGTTCAAGCAGGCTCACGAAAAATCTCCTTGTATCATCTTCATCGATGAGCTTGACGCTATCGGTAAAAGCCGCGTGAACAACCTCGGCGGAAACGATGAGCGTGAGCAGACATTGAATCAGCTTCTTGTTGAGATGGACGGTTTTGACAACGAAAAGGGCTTGATTATTCTTGCGGCAACGAACCGCCCCGACATTCTTGACCCTGCTCTTTTGCGACCGGGACGTTTTGACCGTCAAGTCGTTGTTGACCGCCCTGATGTAACAGGACGCGAGGCGATTTTGCGCATTCACGCGAAGAACGTGAAGCTCGACTCAGGCGTCAATTTCAACACTATCGCTCACGAAACAGCGGGTTTTGCAGGTGCAGACCTTGCAAATATCGTCAACGAGGCGGCGCTTCTTGCTGTCAGGGCTGGACGAAAGCTTGTTTCGATGAAGGACTTTGATGAGGCTATCGAAAAGACAATCGTAGGCTTGCAGAAGAAGACGCACGTCGTAAAAGAGAGCGAGCGAAAGATTACGGCTTATCACGAGACGGGACACGCGCTTGTTGCGGCTTTCACCGAAGGAAGCGACCCTGTTCACAAGATTACGATTATTCCGCGCGGCATGGGTGTTGGCGGATTCACGATGCAACTTCCACAAGAGGATACATATCTGAAGACGACAAAGCAGCTTTTGGGCGAAGTCGATGTGCTTTTGGGCGGAAGAGCGAGCGAGCAGATTGTTTTTGGCGAAATCAGCACTGGTGCGTCTAACGATATTCAGCGTGCAACGGATATTATCCGCTCAATGATTAGCGATTACGGTATGAGCGAAAAGTTCAAGAATATGACGCTCGGAAAACACGGCAAGGGCTACGATTCTGGAGAGCCTTCACTTGTGCGCGAATATTCTGAGGACACTCAGCAGTACATCGACAGCGAAATCGCCCGCACTATGAGCGAAAGATACAATCACGTCATTGAACTTTTGTCGTCAAAGAGAGACCTTTTGGAATACATTGCAAAATTGCTTTTGGACAAAGAAACTATCGACGGAAAAGAGTTCAACGAAATTATCAAGGCGCACAATCATGCCGCTGAATTGCAACTTGCGGCAGTAGCCAATGCAGAGGTGACAGAATGAAAAAGTTATGTTTGTTTTTTTCGGCGCTTCTTTTCTGCGCATCTTCTTTTGCTCAAGTCCAGATTCTCACTGTCAACGAATTTTTCAAAAGCGTTTCTGAGCATTATGGAAAAATCTCTGACTTTGAGGTAACAACAGAAATAACTATTGGAAAGCAGACGATGAACGGCAAGGTTTCGTTCAAGCGCCCAAATATGTTGAGGATTGATTTCTCTTCTCCAGCAAATCAGGTGATTATGTTCAACGGAGATGACCTCACGATTTATCTTCCGAAAGATTCTGCGGTTCTTCAGCAGCACGTTGAGGGCGACGCAAACGGAGCTTCTCTTGCTACCCCTCAAGGGCTTTCGCTTATGAGCCGCTACTACTATATGGCGTATGAAACAGGACCTGCTCCTGTCGCTCTTGAGGAAGGCTCGGAAGAGAAAGTCGTTCGTCTTATTCTCAGCCGCAAAAACAGCACGGAATCTTTCAGACAAATCAGGCTTTCGATTTCGCCTGACTCAAAACTTATCCGTCGTGTTGAAGCAACAACACCACAAGGACAAACATTCGTTTTCGATTTTTACGATTACAGCCTGAACGTCGGTATTGCAGAACAGCGCTTTATCTATGATGCACCGTCTTCAGCAAACAACTACAATAATTTCTTGTACTAGGAGTTAAAAATGGAAAGTTATGGCTCTTTGCTAAAAAGTGCCCGTGAGGAAAAAGGTCTTGATATTCTTGCCGTTGAACGCGATACAACTATAACAAGGCAGTACATTGAAGCAATGGAAGAGGAAGACACAGCAGTTTTCCCTGGAGAGGCGTATCTTATCGGATTTTTGCACAATTACGCAGAATTTCTCGGATTGAACGCCGACATGATTGTGTCGCTCTACAAAAACAAAAAGTTGCAGGAGTCTCCGATTCCAGACGGGCTAATTCCAAAGCATCGCCCTGTTTGGATTATTCCGCTCGTGCTACTTCTTATTTGCTCTGGGCTTGGCGGAATTGTCTTCGGCACAGTCAAACTCGTGAACTACATTACGTTGTTGCAAAACCAAAAAGCACTGGCTGCAGAAGAAACAAGTCGCTCGCACACTTACACACTCAGCGAGAAACCGCTTCAAAAGCGCATTTACAAGGGAGACCATATTCTTGTTCCGCAGCCTGAAGGAAATATTGAGCTTGTGGTCGCAAACACGCTCGGTCTTCTTTCAATCGAAACACCAGCAGGCGTTCAGGTTATCGACTTGAGCGACGAAGTTGAAATCGATATCGACAACGACAGCGTTCCTGATATGATTGTTTATGTCTCAGATGTTTCAAACACAGACGCAGACCGTGGCGCTGAAGTTCGAATGTTGCTCAAAGTCGGAGGTGCGCTCGGTAGCACAAACCTCGATGAAATCCAGTCAGCAGATGAGCTTCCGAAGAACGCAACACAGTATGAGATTCTCACAGATAACCGCGCATATCCGTTCACAATCAATGTTTCATTCCGCGCAAATTGTTTGTTCCGCTATCGCATAGACAGAAAAGAGCCTATCGAAGATTATTATTCAAGCGGAAATGTCGTTACAATTACATCTCAGAACGGAACACGCTTGTGGATGTCAAACGGAAACGTCGTGAAGTTGCAGGTTATTGCTGATGGACGTTCTTACGAACTTGAAGCAGTAAAAGCAGGACACGTTCAGACAGAAGATGTCAAATGGGTAAAAATGTCTGACGGTCGATACAGACTTGTGGTGGTAGAAATTGACTAAGTTTTTTTTAGACCAGCATGGTTGCGCCAAAAATCAAGTTGATGGCGAGCTTATTATTGACAGACTCACAAAAAAAGGGCTTGTTCAAGTTTTTGACGCTTCACAAGCAGATTTGATTGTCGTCAATTCTTGCGGCTTCATCGAATCGGCGAAAAAGGAATCTTTGGACGCTGTCATTTCTGCAAAAAACGCGTATCCGAAAGCAAAGTTGCTTCTTGCGGGCTGCCTTGCAGAGCGATATGCCGACGTTTTCAAGACGGAACTTCCAGAAGCGGACGCCATTCTTGGCAATGGCGATTTGTCACAAATCGATGGCGTTATCGATGCAATCGAAAAAAACGAGCGCCCGATTGTGAAAAAGCCTCAAAAAGGAGTTTGCGGAGGAGATAGAAATATGCTTCTTTCATTCCGTGGCTCTGCTTACATAAAAATCACGGAAGGTTGCAACAACAACTGCACATATTGCGCCATTCCGCTTATCCGAGGCGAACTTAGAAGCCGAAAAGCAAGTGAAATCACAGACGAAATCCGCGCTCTTCTTGCAAAAGGCATCTTTGAGTTTAATCTCGTCGGACAAGATTTGGCGGCTTATGGCACAGGACGCGAAGACAACGTTTTCGGCGAAGGTCGCTCCCCTCTTAATTGCAAAGACGGAAAGCCCTCCCCGCTTTCGCGCCTCCTGAAAGAAATCAGCGCAATAGAAGGCGATTTCTGGATTCGCCTTTTGTATATTCACCCCGACCATTTTACAGACGACATTCTCCCTGTGATTGCCGCCGACAAGCGCATTCTGCCGTATTTCGACATTCCGTTCCAGACAGGCGACGACAAAATGATTCGCGCAATGAACAGAACAGGAAGCGCAGAATCATACGTCGATATTGCAAAACGAATCCGCGCAGTTCTTCCAGAAGCCGCTTTGAGGACAACATTTCTAACAGGCTTTGCGGGAGAGACAAAAGAAGCGCAAGAGAACACAGAGCGCTTTATCCGTGAACTCAATTTTGATTGGTCAGGCTGCTTTGCCTACAGCGTCGAAGAAGACACGCCAGGCGCTTTGATGAAGAACCAAGTTCCGCACAAAACCGCAGAACTTCGAGCAAAACGCCTTGAGGAAATCCAAGCGAAAATCACAAGAGAGCGCCTTGCAAGCCGCACAGGAAAAGAATACGACGTTCTTGTTGAGGAAATCGTTGAAGGAGATGAAGGGCTTGCGATTGCGCGCGCATGGTTTCAAGCACCCGAAGTCGACGGAAGCGTCGTCATAAGCTATGACCGCGACAATCCAGAAGAGAACAAAATCGTTCAAAGCGGGCGACTTGTTCGCGTGAGAATCACATCTTCAGGCGCAGTCGATTTGAACGGCGAGTTCGTTTCAGATTCCCCTCTCAATGCTCATCGCGCACAAAGCACACTGGAGTTTGCAGAAGAGCGAATCAACGAAAATGCCCGTGGCGAATCGTTGGCAACATCGCAAAATCAACAATAACCTTTCCAAAGCATTTATGGACGAAAATCAATTCATAAACGAAGACTCATCTTGGGCAGACGACGAACAAGCGTTTTCGGCCGTCAGCGCCCAAGATAACGTCGAAGAATACCTCGGCGTCTTGAACGAGCAGCAACGCGAAGCCGTCGAGCACTCAGGCTCGCCGCTCCTGATTCTTGCAGGAGCGGGAAGCGGAAAAACCCGCGTAATCACAACAAAAATCGCATACCTAATCGCACGCTGCCAAATCAGAGCCAGCTCAATTCTTGCCGTGACATTCACGAAGAAAGCCGCAGCCGAAATGCAGGAAAGAGCGATTGCACTTGATGAGAGAGCAAAAGACGCCCAAATCCGCACATTCCATTCGTTTGGAGCATGGTTCTTGCGCCTTTACGCAGAAGAAGCAGGCATCGACAGCAATTTCACAGTGTATGACGACGACGATATGGTAACGCTCTTAAAAGCCGCAGTCCCGACACTCGCAAAAAAAGACGCGCCGCAAATCGCACATTCAATTTCGCTCGCAAAAGATTATTGCATAACAAGCGACGATGAGGACTCTCTCTTTGCAATCAGCGATTTTCCTGATTTTCCGAAATACTACAAAGCGTACGAAGCGCGCAAAATGCAAACAGGCAACGTCGATTTCGGGGACTTGATAATGCTCCCCACACTGATATTGCAAAAGAACGAAGCGCTCCGAAATCACATCCGCCGCCGTTTCCGCGTCGTCATGGTTGATGAGTACCAGGACTCCAACGTGGCGCAGTTCCAGCTTTTGAAGCAGCTTTCTGGCGATGGCGTCTACACTTGCGTCGTCGGTGATGATGACCAGTCGATTTATCGCTTCCGAGGCGCAGAAGTCCAGAATATCCTCACCTTCAGCGAAACTTTCCCGAACACCAAAATTATCCGCCTCGAAAAAAACTACCGCTCAACCGCTCCAATCCTTGCAGCAGCCGATTCCGTCGTCAAAAACAACGGCTCAAGACTTGGAAAGACGCTCAGAGCCGAGAGGGGAAACGGAAAAAAGCCGACACTCGTCTTTTTGGACAACCGCACCAATTTTGACATGGAAAGCCAGTTCTGCGCAGAGCTCATCGAAAACGCACGAAAAAAAGGCGGCTCATATTCCGATTGGGCGATTTTGTATCGCACCAACGCGCAGTCGCTTTCGTTTGAAACAGAGTTCCTGCACCGACAAATTCCATATCGCGTCGTCGGCTCGCTAAAGTTTTATGAGCGCGAAGAAGTAAAAGACTCGCTCGCACTCCTCTCGCTTTGCGCCAATGCGCGCGACGAAGTTTCGTTTCGCCGAATCGTGAACAAGCCAGCGCGCTCTCTTGGAGAAGTTACCCAGAAAAAAATCATCGATTTTGCCCACGAGAACGCCCTCAATCTCCTTGAATGTGAGAGCGCTCCTCTTTCAAAAAAGGCGCTCGAAGGATATGTCGAGTTCACAAGAGCCATAAAAGACAGCGCCCGTCTTTTGGGCGACGAGGGCGCACAACTTTCAGATTTCGTTCGCGAAATCATCGAAAAATCAGGAATTGCCGCCTATCACAAAGGCGTCGATGAGATTTCAGGCACACAAAAGACATTCAACCTTCAAGAGCTCGTCAACAGCGCCGCTTCATACACTTGCACGACACAAGGGCTTTTGAGCTTCCTCGACGCAATCAGCCTTGACCGCACGCTCGCCGAGCAAGACGAAGGCAACAGCGAAGATTTCGTGACACTCATCACAATCCACAACACAAAAGGACTTGAGTTCAAGAAAGTCATTATGACAGGCATGGAATCAGGGCTTTTCCCGCGAGAGGACAAAACAGGAAGCGACCTCGAAGAAGAGCGCCGCCTCTGCTACGTCGGAATCACTAGAGCACGCGACGAGCTTTATTTCACCTGTTGCGCCGCCCGACGCTTTTACGGGCGAATTGCGCACTTTGCGCCGAGCATCTTCTTGAGCGAGCTGGACAAAGACAACCTCCGCGTTCTCGGAAACCCGCCCTACTCCTTCGGCAAAGAGAAAAAAGAGCAGTCCCTCGAAGACTTTGAAGGCTGGAACATCGGAGCAGTCGTCCGACACAACGAATACGGATACGGCACAATAGAGAGCGCCAAAATCACACCAAGCGGCGAGTTCGTCGTGAACGTCAAGTTCAAAAGCGGAGAGACAAAGAAGTTTTTGCCCGCCTATCAAAAAAACTCGCTCAAACTTGCCGATTCCTTCCCCGACGACGATTACGACGACATTCCGTTTTAGCATAAAAAAAGACCTGCCCAAGTTTCAAGCAGGTCTTTTTTTGTCAGCGGTGAAAATTACTTTTTCAAAACCTTTATCGACTCATTCGAGCGGGCAATCTCCTCGTCGACAGCCTTTGCAAACTCGCCGTACTTCTCGCCGTCAACAACACACATCGCCTTGAGATACTTCAAAAGCGTGTTGTTCACGAAATCGAGCAGAACCTTCTTCTTTGCGCTAGCGCTCTTTTCGCTCAAAGCCGCCGTCTTGCTTTCGGTGTAGAGCGTGTTCGCCGCCTTGAACTCGTCCTCAGCCGAGCGGAGCAAAGCGGCATACTCAGCAGCGCCGTGGATTTTTGAAAGGTCAGCGCCCTCCAAATCCTTCAAAAGACTCTCGATTTTCGCAGATTCCTCGCGGTATTTTTCCGCCACAATCTGCCTGCCGTAGCGCTCGAACACGGGCAAGAGCGCCTTTGCCGCCTCTGCCTCTTCCGAAAACGGCAAAAGGCAAGCGGCTTCCATAATCGTGAAAAAGTTTCTCACGACCGTATCGCGCTTGGTGTCCGCCTCATCGAGTTTTGACAAAAGCGGCGCGGAATTGCTTGTTGCAATGATTTCCTCCGCACCCGCTTTGACACTGTCGAAAAACGAATCGAGTTTTGAGTCGTTCAACGCGGCTTTTCTCGGTTCATACAACGCAAAAAGTGCCTGACATAATGTCGCAAACGTCCCTATGGGCGTACTTGTGCTGACTTTTGGCATAGTTAAACCTCCGGTTGTCAAAATCTGATATAACACTAGAACTATTAATCGAAACATTCAAGAACTTTTTGCGGGAAAAAATAGTTTCTCGGCATTTTCTTAAAAAAGTATTGAAAACCTAAATAGGTTAGCCCGTTTTCTTAAAAAAGTGTTGAAAAACTAAATAGGTTAAGGTCGTTTTCTTAAGAAAGTATTGAAAACCTAAATAGGTTAGCCTCATTTTCTCGCCAAAGCAGTGCGACAACAAAAAATCCCCGCCGATTTCGCGCACGGGGATTTTTGTCGTAAAAATTAATATCCGTATGGGTGCTCTACATAGTACCAAATACAAATACAATCTCGTAAAAACTGTAATTCTTCTGTCGTAAAATCATAATGAAAGTTTGTATCCTTATGCTCAATATAACCAGATTTTGCAGCAGCAAGATAAAAATGCCCATTTCCATCTGCTAAAATTTTATCTTCCAGCCAAAATAATCCCATATTCTGAACAACATCAAAACTACTTTTTTCATAGTTGTATCTTGTTTTTTCAAACAAAGTTCCTGTAATATTAGTATCTGCCTCAATAAAGCATTTCAAAGATAATCTGCGGTATCTTTCTTTTCTGTCTGTATATCCGTAGCCAAGCAAAACTTCATTTTTCCCACGCGAATATGATATTTTCAATATATCATCATTAGATAGTTTTTTTTCATAAACAAGTTCAGCAACTTTGAATACTTTATCGATTTTTGACTGTGGAATTGTTACGGAAGTATTGTCTTTGAACGTAACTTTTACAGAATTAATTTTAATATACGAAATTGTCGGATTATACCAAACACCACGCCAAGAACTATTTTTTCTAAAAAATGGTTCAACATAATCAACAAATTGTATAGTTTTCTTTGAGCTATGGTCAATTTCTGAATATGCTATATCATCTACTCGGTTATACGGTGTAACCTCAAAATCTACATACTTTATTGTTTTGTCACTTATGTTCTCAAAATCAATAGAAATATCAATTCCATTCGCAGAATCCATTTTTATGCTATATGCCGAAATAAAAATTGGAATACTTTTATCGATAAGTTTTTCAACTTTCTCTTTATATAATTTTTCTCCACGAGCTGCAGAATCTATAGAGAACTGAAGGTCTTTTTTTTCACTTTCTTCTTTTGATAGTTTCTTTTTCTGTTCAGCTTTATTTTGAGCATCAACCAGCAAACTTGGAAGCAAAGAAGTATCAAATTCATTTATAACAACATAAAAAATGCCAGAATCTTTTCTTACATGAGCATTTGTCATTTTTCCATTTATTGTTGTTATAAAAACATTTTTATATTTGTCGAAATTATTAAGAACTTCAAATTCCTTATTTGACAAACTTCTTGAATCAACTACAATACGTTCTGATTTTCCATCTTCTTTATCACCAAAGATAAGCATACTAGGAATTTGATAAGTATTATTTATAATATGTAAACCTTTCATTACAGCATTATTATTCTCATCACGATTTTTTATAGTAAATATACCGTCATTATTCTTTGCAACTTCATTTTTGGGAGAAACAGAATTAATTTCAAAAGTCAAATCATTCATTCTTATGGTTGCAGTATATGATGTTATCTTTTTATTAGAAATAAAATAAAACTTATCAAACCTATCATAGTTTTCATTATAAAAAGTATCTATCTGTCCTGAAAAACGAGGGCGAAGTTTTATTTCATAATCAAAAATTTTGTTTCCAGATTTTATGTTCAAAAAGACCTCTTCATCTGTGTTGTTTTTAATTTTTATATAATCACGACACTTTTTTGAACCAGTATTATAAACGATAATATCTTCATCTTCGGTATACTTTGATTGAGGTTCAAATGGCTTACAGACAACATTTGTTAAAACAAATAGGCTGAAAAAAGCAAGAATAAAAAACTTTTTCATAAAAGCTCCAGTCATATAGTTTTACCAGAATTTATTATTCTGGTGAGAATCGCATTAGCATATTTTGCTTTGTTAACAGCAAGAGCAATACTCATGCTACCAAACTGGAATGCAAGACCTGTATCATAATCACATAATGAAAAAGCTGTCAGACTTTTTATGCTTTTATCAAATGACCCTTTTGGAGCAAAAAAGATAATTCGTTTATTTGTAATCGCCAAATATCCATCAGTATGTTCTTTAACTGTTTTATAAACATTTTGCGAATATGTCTGCCCCGTACTAAATCTAACTCCCAAAAACTTAGAAGAACGACCTCCTCGATTGCTTACTCGACCAATTTTTACCTGAGATGTTGTTGTAAACCAAGCAAAATCATAAAAATGACATACTTCATCATCTTGCAAAATGATATTCGATTTTGAAACAACAGGCAAAGGCGCATTTCCGTTTATCAAATCAGCAAGTTTTGCTTTTGCAGTAATCTCTTTTTTGCAATTTGATATTTCAGTAGCTACTTTTTGCTCTGGCTTTTTTCCTGTATACGCATATATAAAATAGCGAATGCAATCCACAAGCCACCCAATAAAATACAGCCCGCAGGTGAAAAGATATAAAATTCCCCAACCAATTTTCTTTTCACGAAACTTTTGGACTCCGAGCATTCCCAAAAAGAAAACCACAAAGAAATCAAACCATTTTTTTCCACGCCATCTCTTCCAATTTATCAGTAAAAAAATATCGCCGATTAAAAATACCCAAACTAAAATATATATTGTTTTAGTAAATGGGTCGATTTCATTTGTATTAGATGAACTTGTTCTTGTTTCTACAATTTCTTTTTCATCTGCTATTTCTTCAGTTTTTTCAACATCATCTTTTCGGTCATATTTTATAGACTCAGTTTTGCCATTCAAACCATCAAGCATAAAAGTGAAATCGTATCTTGATGTATCTCCTGCACCTTTCCAAAATGTACCTATAAAGTGATTGTCATAAAACTCAGATTCACTATCAGACAAATCATTCAATCGGTCATACATCTGAGCTGCTTTTATATTGTCATATATTAAAACATACGCTTGATTCTCTTTCTTGTTCTGCTCATGAAAGTAATCTGCAAGCCACTGCAAATTTTCATGATTCTTGTCATTAGGAGAAATTGCAATTCGTTTAGTTGTTGATGTTTCTCCAACAATCTGAAAATCAACAGCAAAAGTATTTAATGACAACAGAAGTGAAAAAAATATAAATATAAACTTTCTCATATTAGCCACCACATATTTTACGGATTGCAAACTTTGCAAGCGGAATAACCTTGTTTTAGGGCTTCTTCACGACTCATTTCATAGACAGAAGGAGCTTTCTTCAGCGTTCTGCAATATCGTGTATGAAATTTTTTCCCATTTGCAGTTACATAAACTTTTTGAACTGTTGCAGCAAAAATACTTCCTAGAAAAAGCAAAAGAAAAAAACTTATCATACATTTCTTCGTTTTTCTGTTCATAAAATCTCCTGTTTTAAATCTTATGACAATTGCAATAAATGACAAACAAAATTGCAATTGTCCATTTACTAAATTTATCGGACATATGCAATAAATTTAATATAAAAAGACATATGTCCATTATTATCAACCTATGAATTTCTGGCAGATTGTAATTGATGAATTAGAATATCAAGGTAAAACACGAAAATGGCTTGCTGCCGAAGTTGGAATAGATGTATCAACAATTGGGACAGGATTAAAGCGAGGTAGTATTCCTCAAGTTGATGTAGCTCTAAAAATTGCCACAGCACTTGATGTAGGAGTGGAATATCTTGTAACAGGAAAAAAGACCTTTAACAAAGAAAACAAAATTCAAGAAGATTTGCACAAATATCACAAATACGCGAAAACAATTGAACAACTAGATTCTCTTCCAGACCGAGAAAGAATTCCGATTATTGCAATGATAGAAGAAATGAATTTGATGGAATAATTTACTCACAACAACTGTTAGTAGGGAAGTTTTCAATTATTGCTTTTCAAAATTTCAACTAACTCGCTCGGAGTTACGACAAAGGGCTTTTCTGGAAAATGCTTGCTGTTTCCTGTTACAAGCAAAGAGTTTTTATCTTGGCTGGACAATGTTACAGCGTAGAAAACAACGTCTTTCGGGTCTGGCATAGCCTCCTTCACTTGTGCAAACTCCGTAACTTTCAAGCCGTTATCCATAATATCTTTCAAAAGATTTATTATTATGCTCTCTGGAAGTTTGAACTTCGCCCTTCTTAGCACTTCATTGTACTCTTTTACGATTTCATCTGAATAAACAGGAATGATATTTCCGCTCGCAAGAAAATGCAAAATCTGAACAGTCGGCGAACTTTCATTTCTAGTTATCAATGCTGAAACAAGAACATTTGTATCGATTACAACGTATTTTCTTGTCATTATAAGCCAGCCCGTGCAGCCGCAATTTCTGCATTGATTTCGTCCAAAGACATTTCTGGCACGTTGTTCTTTTTGATGGAATTACGGGCTTCCTTGTAAATGTTCCATCTAGCCGAAGATTTCTCGACTTTTAGCTCAAACGGAAGCCCTCCAACAGCAATACTCTTCTTGAAAAAAATCCTTACAGCTGTCGGCAAATCCAAGCCAAGAGATTCATAGATATTTGTAACGTCGTTTTTTGTCTGCGTATCGACTTTTATCTGAACTAATGCAGCATTTGTCATAAACTCCTCCAAAAGTATGTGTTTGTATATATTTTAGCATGCTCAAACTTTATTTCCAATGCTTTTTTTACACCGACAACAAAAAATCCCCGCCGAGTTTTCTCGCACGGGGATTTATATCGTTACTTCAATAATAGCCAATTTACTCGGCTATTCTATGCAATTTACCCTTTACAAAAGGCACTGGTGCCTTAGTACATTCCGCCCATGTCTGGAGCAGCTGCTGCTGGAGCTTTTGGCTCTGGAATGTCTGTGATTGCGCACTCTGTTGTCAGGAGCATTCCCGCAACGCTTGCCGCATTCTGCAATGCTGAGCGAGTAACCTTTGCAGGGTCGATAACGCCCGCTTCCATCATGTCAACCCACTCGCCTGTGTATGCGTTGTAACCAGTGCCAGCCTTTTCGTTCTTTGCTCTCTCTGCAACAACTGCGCCGTCTACGCCTGCATTGTCTGCAATCTGGCGAATTGGCTCTTCGAGTGCGCGGCGAACAATCTTGAAACCGACTTTCTCGTCGTCAGAAAGACCCTTTGCAGCCTCGTCTGTGAGTGCCTTTGAAGCCTCGATAAGAGCGATTCCACCACCAGGAACGATTCCCTCTTCCAAAGCTGCGCGTGTTGCTGCGAGAGTGTCTTCCACGCGGAACTTCTTCTCTTTCATCTCTGTCTCTGTGATTGCACCGATGTTGATTACAGCCACTCCGCCAGAGAGCTTTGCCAAGCGTTCCTTGAGCTTCTCTTTGTCGTAGTCAGATGTAGATTTCTCAATCTGTCCCTTGATTTCAGCAACGCGAGCTGCGATGTTGTCTTTTGCGCCTGCTCCGTCTACGATGACAGTGTTGTCTTTGTCGATTTTTACGCTCTTTGCGCGTCCGAGCTGCTCGATTTCTGTTGACTCAAGCTTCAAGCCGAGCTCTTCAGAAATAACTGTTCCGCCTGTGAGGATTGCGATGTCCTGAAGCATTTCCTTTCTTCTGTCGCCGAATCCTGGAGCTTTAACAGCAACGCACTTCAATGTGCCGCGGATTGAGTTCAAAACCAATGTAGCCAATGCCTCTCCGTCCATATCCTCACAGATAATCACGAGCGGGCGACCTGTCTGTGCGACTTTCTCGAGCAATGGAAGAAGGTCTTTCATTGTGCTGATTTTCTTGTCGTGAATGAGAATATATGGATCGTCATAAGCGCACTCCATTCTCTCGCGGTCTGTTACGAAATATGATGAAACATATCCGCGGTCAAACTGCATACCCTCAACGGTCTTAACTGTTGTGTCCATATTCTTTGACTCTTCAACAGTGATAACGCCGTCTTTTCCGACTTTCTCGATAGCCTCTGCCAAAATCTTACCGATTTCTGGGTCGTTGTTTGCAGAGATTGTAGCAACGTGAGTGATGTCCTCAGTACCCTTAACAGCGCGGCTGTTCTTCTTGATTGCGTCAACTGCAACGCTAACAGCCTTGTCGATACCGCGCTTGAGCTCGATTGGTGTCATTCCAGCAGCAACGCTCTTCAAGCCCTCTTTTACGATTGAGTAAGCAAGAACTGTAGCTGTTGTTGTTCCGTCACCTGCAACGTCATTTGTCTTTGAAGCAACTTCGCGAACGAGCTGTGCGCCCATGTTTTCGAATGGGTCTTTGAGCTCAACTTCTTTTGCAACGCTAACGCCGTCTTTTGTGATTGTCGGTGCGCCGAACTTTTTGTCGAGCATAACCAAGCGACCACAAGGACCAAGTGTAACCTTTACAGCCTGAGCAATCTGCTCAACACCACTCAAAAGCTTCTTGCGAGCTTCTTCATTAAACATCAACTGTTTAGCCATTTATTTACTCCTATCACTCTCGACGGTAAAAACCGTCCGAACTCATTTTCTTTTCTTCACTTTCTAAGATAAGAAAATTTTGACGCTTCGGCAAATTTTTTTTGCATTTTTTCGCATTTTTTTTCACATATCAACAGGAAAAATGAAAAATATCGTCCTAATAAAATACAAGAGGTATTTTTGATGCACATTTATAGTTTTTCGCCTTTCGGTTATGAAGGCGCTTTGGTGTCGGTGGAAGTGGATTTGCGAAAAGGCATTCCAGGAGTTGATATGGTGGGATTGGCTGACGGCGCTGTAAAAGAAAGCCGCGAGCGAATTCGCTCAGCAATCAGAAACTCAGGGCTTGAGTTTCCAATGGAGAGGGTTCTTATAAGCCTTTCACCTGCTGATTTGAAAAAAGAAGGCGCTGGCTTTGACCTCGCGATAGCACTGGCAGTGTTGGACGCAAAAATCAGCCTTGAAAAAGGAGATGGCGCAAAAGAAAACGATGAGAACATTCTCGTTATTGGAGAGCTTGATTTGAGCGGCAACGTCAAAAGCGTTCGAGGTATTCAGGCAGCAATTTCAACAGCAGCAGAAGGGGGAATATCGCGCTGTATTGTGCCTGCGGGAAACAGCGGAGAGGCGCTAAAGGTCAAAGGCGCTTCTGTTTTTGCAGCCACAACACTTCTCGAGGCAGTCAACGCGCTCGAAACAGGTGAAGGGTTTGAGGTTGCAAAAGGCGGTGACGATAGTCTTGGAGAGGGCTTTACGTTTGTTGACGGTGTTGCTTTCCCCGAAGTTACTCCAGACTGCGACATTTGCACTGTAAAAGGACAGCCTCGACTTGTCAGAGCGCTCCAAATTGCAGCGGCTGGTGCTCACAATGTGCTTGCTTACGGGACGCCAGGTTGCGGGAAAACGTTAGCTCTTCAGCGATTTCCGTCGCTTGTGCCCGCACTTACGGAGGAAGAAAGCGCGGTTGTAACAAGAATTCACTCTCTCGCAGGGCTTTTGCCTGCAGGCGCTTCTGCTGTTCGAGTCGCGCCTTTCAGAACGCCTCACCAGACTGCGAGCATTGAAGGAATCTGTGGTGGAGGGCCACGCTGTTCTCCCGGCGAGATTTCGCTTGCACATGGAGGCGCGCTTTTTTTGGACGAGGCTTCTCAATTCAAATCATCGGTTCTTCAAATGCTCCGCGTTCCTCTCGAAAGTGGCTGTATCACGCTATCACGCGCAGGTCGCTCAACTGTTTATCCTGCGCGATTTCAACTTCTGATTGCCACAAATCCGTGCCCATGCGGAAATCTTGGCTCAGAGGACAAGCTTTGCCTTTGTAGCGCCCATTCCATCGAACAATTTTGGAAAAAGTTTTCTGCGCCACTTCTTGACCGCATTGACCTTCGCATTCATGTCGATTTGCCAGACACTAGCACAAAAAACGAGCCAACTCTCGAAGAACTCAGAAAAGGTATTGCAAAAGCAGTGTTGATACAGCGCGAAAGGCAAGGCAAAAAGAATGCTCTTCTTTCACCGCAGGAAGTCATACAATTTTGTAGCGAAAAAATAGAAGAAAGCGCTGAAAAACTCATCGATGACGCTCAAGAGCGCTATGGAATGAGCCAAAGAGCCGTTAGTGGCTGCTTGAAACTCGCAAGAACAATCGCAGACATGGAAGGGGAGGAAATTATCGCAGAAAAGCACGCAGCAGAGGCTGTTAGTTATCGAAAAACCGAAGTTGGACTAGGAGGAATAAGCGAAATGCTATAAGCATAAAAAAAAGCTCTGCTATTTTGCAGAGCTTTTAATAATTGCCGGAAGAGAGACTTGAACTCTCACACTATTGCTAGCAAAGGATTTTGAGTCCTTCGTGTCTACCATTCCACCATTCCGGCGTGGTGATTGAAATATATCAGATTTGATTTTTTTATGCAATACCAGTTTCTATTTTTTTTCATAATTATGTAAAAAATGAGTCTATTTTATTGATTTTTCCCCGTCAGAACAACTCACCACTGTCGCAGCCACGTCATCAAATGAAGTTCCGCTTTTTTGTACCGCACTCCACTGCTTCACCGTGCCAGAGTACACGATTTTCTTAAGTTCACGACAGCCCTCAAAAGCAAAAGAGCAGATTTCATGCACGCTTTTTGGGATAATCACATTTTTTAAATCTGTGCACCAGATAAACGCATGTTTTCCGATAATCTCAATCCCGTCAGGAATCTCCACAGAAATAGCGGATTTGTCCAAACAGCATTTTGCAATATTTTTTGTTCCCGTCAAAATCAGCGGCTTCTTCCAAATTCCATCCGCGCAGTTAACGCAAAAAGCCCTCGTCGTTTCAAGAATATACCGCTTGTCCTCAACGCTCTCCCAATCCAAAAGCGTTCCGCCGTATTGGATAAACTCAAGACTGTTACACTCTTCGAACGAAAACCACGCCAATTCACGCAGACTTTTGGGCAGGAAAACCGCGTTCAACTCACGATTGTCCAAAAAGGCTTGGTCACCGATTTCACAAATACCCTCCGCGATGTAGCACGATTTCAGTTCTGAGCGAAAAAATGCACTATTCTCAATTTGCTCAGGCGGACGTACAAAAGCATAATGCACAGCATTTTTGCCAGCAACGTCCAGATTGAGCTCATCAGCGATTTTGACCAGCTCTAGCACAGTTTTGGCATTTTGCGCCCGCTTGAGAAAATCACCCAGAGCAAGTCGCCAGCATTGTACTTGTGAATTTTGCAAAACAAGTTCCAGACCAAACGGAGACGTTTTGACAAACACGCGCTGAGTTTCATCGTCTTTTTTTGAAAGATACTCAAAAATGTTTTCATCTGCTTCACTTTCTGCAAAAATCATCTTAACAAACGCATTTGCGCCTGCTTCTGAAACTTGTGCAATTTTCTCTTCTTTGGCTTTCTCTCTGTCAAAATCCATTTTCCAAATCCTCATAAAAAATCCCCTGATATGTTTTTTCATACCAAGGGACTTTATCGTTACTGCAAATTATTTTTTATCAACCCGCGGTTGTTACAAAGCAACCTGTGCTTTGAGAAGCCGTCCTCGACAGACAAAGCAGCCTGAGCTTTTGAGAAGCCGTCCTCGACGGTTAGGCGAATGGGTTCTCGTCTTTGTAGAGATTTCCCTTTGGCTGATTGTAAGCGATGTCAGCAATTCCAAGATACTGGAAGAGTGTGAACAATGCCTTTCCAACGTGACCGAATGCAACTGCTCCGTGGTGCGGATAGTGCTTTGACACGAGAACGTGGCGATAGAAGCGACCCATCTCTGGAATTGCGAACACACCGATACCACCGAATGAGCGAGTTGGAACAGGGAGGATTTCGCCCTGTGCAACATAAGCCTGCAATTTTGTATCTGGAGTTGTCTGGAGGCGGAAGAATGTGATATCTCCGTCTTTGATGTCGCCTTCGAGAGTTCCGCGTGTGAAGTCTGGCTTTCCGCCGTTCTCCAAAAGTCTGTTCTGGATAAGCTGGAACTTGATAGCTGGCTTTGATTTTGGTGAGAGGCAGCAGAACGGAGTGTTTCCGCAGTGGAATGCCATGAATGTGTCTTCGAGGGTGTACGGATAGTCGAACTTGCCCTTGATTGACTCTTCATACATATCGCGCGGCACAGAGTTGTTGATATCGAGCAATGTAACAGGAGAAGCTGTGATACAAGTTCCGATGTACTCGCTCAATGCGCCGAAGATGTCCACTTCGCAAGCAACAGGGATTCCGCGAGTTGCAAGACGGCTGTTTACATAGCAAGGCTCGAAACCGAATTCCTTCGGGAATGCTGGCCAACACTTGTCTGCCAAAACAACATAGTCTTTGCTGCCCTTGTTGTTCTCAATCCAGTCAAGAAGAGTGAGCTCAAACTGTGCCATGCGTGGAAGCATATCTGGGTACTGGTTGCCTTCCATGCCGAGCTCTTTTGCCATATCGTCAACAACGCTCTGAATGCGGCTGTCGCCCTCGTGCTTTCTGTACTCAACGAGAAGGTCAAGCTCGCTGTTCTCCTGAATCTCGATTCCGAGGTCGTACAAGCCCTTGATTGGTGCGTTGCAAGCAAAGAAGTCCTGTGGGCGTGGTCCGAAAGTGATAATCTTGAGGTGCTTCAAACCGATGATTGCGCGAGCAACAGGAATGAACTCTTCAATCATCTTTGCGATGTCCTCAGCTGTTCCAACTGGGTACTCTGGGATAATCGCAGGAATCTTTCGCAAGTTGAGGTTGTATGAGCAGTTGAGCATTCCGCAGTATGCGTCTCCGCGTCCGTTGATGAGGTCGTTCTGGCTCTCTTCAGCAGCAGCAACGAACATGCAAGGACCGTCGAACTTCTGTGCAATCTGTGTTTCTGGTGTTTCAGGCCCGAAGTTTCCGAGGAATACAACGAGAGCGTTGCAGCCAGCGTTCTTTACCTCGTCAACAGCCTTGAGCATATCTTTTTCGTTCTCGACAGTTGTTTTTGCCTCATAAAGCTCGCCCTTGCCCTTGAAAGCATTGACAATTGCAGCGCGGCGTTTCTCTGAAAGAGAGATAACGAAGCAGTCGCGGCTAACAGCGATGATACCAAGTTTGACGTTTGGAATGTTTGTCATTTCACTCATAATTGTGTGTCCCCTCACGCATAGCGTGTTTTGTAAAATTATTCCCAACTAAGTGAGAATTGATTGTGTTCTTTTAGTTATAGAGCGTATCAAAGTGTTTCATACGCTCGTATCAAAGTGTTCGATACGCCTTTATGACAGTTCTCCATACGAGCGTATCTAAGTGTCACATAAGGTCGTATGTGACTGTTAGTTTTACATCTTTGCAATGTCGATGTTCTTGCCAGAAAGACCGACGAATGCGCCCTGCTTTGCCTCTGATGAATCAGGGTGAGCAATGAGCCACTTGTTCTTTGCCCAAAGGAGCTTGTCCTCTGTGTTGCGCACTGTCAAAGCAGGCTTTTCTGTGTTTGTGTCCTTTGGCAACACGATTGCAACACGGAAGCCCTCTGCAATCTCGTTTCCGCGAACGTCGCAGCAAGGCGCATAGTGCAATGTTGTCTCAAAGACTTCAACAACAACGCCGGCAGGTGCGCGGAAAGCCTCGACTTTCTTTGTGTTGAGCTTTCCGTTCTTCACATCGCTAATCGTTGCAAGAAGCAAAATCATATCGCTTGTTGCAATGTTGAGCTCGCTTCCGCGGTGATACTCAAGGCAGTTGAGCTTTGTGTTGAAGCCGTTGCAGTATCCAATCTGGATTGGCATTCCGCCATACGCGCCGTTTGTGAACTCTTGGAAAATCGGCAAGTCCTCAAGAGCCTTTTCTCCAGGAACGTAAACAACGCTGTCAGCAGGGCGAGGAGTCTTTTCCTCAAGTGCCTTGCAAAGAGCTGCTGTGTCGTAGCCTGTCAAAACCTGTCCGTATTTTGCAAAAGATGGTGAAAATACGCTTTTGATTTTCATATAGCCTCCAATTATAATGTTGCAAGTGTTTTGTAACTGTCGCGGAGTGCAGGATAGAGCTTCGTGTACATCTGATAGAACTTCTCATACTCCTTGCTGTTCTCTGCAATCGGGTTCTGCGGCTCATTGAGCTTGATGACCTCTTTGCAAGCCTCTTCCACGCTCTTGTATACGCCTGTTCCGACTGCTGCCAAAATAGCAACACCAAGAGCAGGACCTTCCTTACTCTTCACTGTCTTTACAGGGCAACCGTACACGTCAGCGAGCATCTGTCGCCAGAGCGGGCTTGTTCCGCCACCACCGCAAGCGAGCATATCGCCAATCTGAACGCCCATTGAGCGCAAAACTTCAACGCTGTCTCTCTGGCTATACACAACGCCTTCCATAACAGCGCGCAAGAGGTGCTGTCGTGTGTGCATTGCAGAAAGTCCGATGAATGCGCCTCGGCAATCAGGGTCAAGGTGAGGTGTGCGCTCGCCCATAAGGTATGGCATATAAAGGAGTCTGTCCGCGCCAATCGGGATTTTCTCCGCCTGTTTGTCCATCAAATAATATGGGTCAACTTTCATTCCTGCTGCTGTTGTCATCTCTGATGAGCAGAAATTGTCTCTGAACCACTTGAGAGAAAGACCTGCAGCCTGTGTTACGCCCATAACGTGCCATGCGTTCGGAACAGCACAGCAGAATGTGTGCACTCTGCCTTTCGAGTCAATCGAAAGCTTTGATGTGTGTGCAAAAACAACGCCAGAAGTACCGAGTGTTGTGAATGCTCTGCCGTCAACGACTGTGCCAGTTCCAACAGCAGCAGCAGCATTGTCACCAGCTCCACCAACAACCACAGTACCTTCAGCGACGCCGCAAAGCTCAGCGGCTTTCGCTGTGACTTTTCCTGTGATTTCAGGTGACTCATATACTTTTGCAAGAAGAGAAGAATCAATTCCAAGCTTTTCCAAGACTTCACTAGACCACTTGCGGTTCGGCACGTCAAGGAGCTGCATACCGCTTGCGTCGCTTACCTCTGTGGCAAACTCGCCTGTGAGCATATAGCGCACATAGTCTTTTGGCAAAAGGATATGCGCGCATTTTTCGTAAACTTCAGGCTCGTGATTGCGTACCCAAAGGATTTTGCTTGCAGTAAAGCCAGTCAAAGCAGGGTTTGCTGTGATTTCAATAAGACGCTCTTTTCCGACTTTTGCAGTGATTTCATCACACTCTGCGCCTGTTCTCTGGTCACACCAGATGATAGAGCGACGAAGAACATTGCCCGCTTTGTCGAGCATTACAAGACCGTGCATCTGTCCTGAAATACCGATGCCCTTGATGTCTGCCTTATTTACGCCGCTTTTTGCCACGACTTCTTTCATGCTCTGACTAGCAGCACGCCACCAGTCAGCAGGGTCTTGCTCTGCCCAACCATTCTCTGGCTGATAGAGCGGATATTCAATAGTTTTAGATGCGAGTACGTTACCGCACACATCAAAAAGAACTGTTTTTGTACCGCTTGTACCGAGGTCAACTCCGATTACATATTCCATACGATTCTATTCTCCTTGCAAATGAAATCGCTATAATCTAATTACTGACAAAGGTTCTTTACAGAACTGCGCTTTACAAAATCCGTTGAAATGCGAATTTCTGTTTCATTTATCGCTTCTCCGCCAATTGCACCAAGAATAAGCGATGCCGCTTTTTCTGCAATAAGGCGACTGTTCTGCCTAAATGTCGTCAAACTTGGTGACATAAACTCAGAAACGCTGTCATCATCAAAACCAATAATCGAAAGGTCATCAGGCAGTCTGATGCCCTTCTCTTTTGCAAACTGCATTATCCCCATCGCCAATAAGTCTGATGATGTGAAAACAGCAGTCATATCTTTGTGACGATTATAAAGTCGCTCAAAACTGTCTCTTCCAGATTTTGCATACCAATAATCACACTTTTCAAAATACGATTCGTCCATTTCAATTCCATGAGCCTCCAAACCGCGCTTAAAGCCATTGTATCGCTCTATAGCCGCCTTGGAATACAAATCATAAGGACCTGAAATATACGCAATCTTTCTGTGTCCCATTTCCAAAAGGTATTCAGCCGCTTGAAATCCAGCTTTTTCGTTTTCAGAAAGGACTGAGCAAATGCCTGGAATTATCATACTTGTAGACACACAAGGAATATTATTATCTGCAAACTCCTCGTATTTTTGATAATTGCCAGTTTCTGGGTTTATTATCGCGATGCCCTCCACTGCGCGATAACGAGCATGCGCAAGGTAGGACATCTTGAAATACCTGGACAAAAAGATTATGTCATAGCCCTGATTTTCCACAAGTTCGCGAAATGTGTTAAGCACACCAGAAAACAACGGGTGCGCAAAACCGCGTGCCATCTGAACATCATCATAGATTATTCCGATAAGGTTCGTTCTCTTTGTTGTAAGTCCGCGAGCCATACTGTTCGGCTCATACCCCATCTCGGACGCAGCATTGATGATTTTATTCCTCGTTGCTTCTGTTAAATGTCCCGTACCTGTAAGTGCACGGGACACAGTCGGCGCGGAATATCCCGTGGCTTTGGCTATGTCATATATAGTCGTCATTCTGCCCTATCAAGCCCGTTGTAATCAAAATATTCAAAGCAAGCACTCTTCTTGTAGAACTCTGTATCAACACAGAACATTCCTACGAATGCACCCGTAAAGCCCATTCCGCAATACTCGTCAGAAAGCTTTGACGCATCGCCCAACGGTCTTATAGCGCGGAATGTATCTCCATCTTGAGACCAGAAGAACTCCGCTTTTTCATGCTCAACTTTTACTCTGAGCCAAACAGCGCCTTCCTTGAGAGGAATCTCCATTCCACGCTCAAAGAAATTATTTGGCATAAGAGTATTGAGCTGCAATATCTTTCCTCGATTCTCATCATAGGTAACCTGCAAAAGATACTGAGTTTCCTCATCATAGCGGTAGCAAAGTCCTGCATACTGCTGGAAATAATCAGGCTCAAACTCCATCTTTGTTTCTGCCGTGAAGCAAAAATCTGTCTGACGACGGGCAATTACACTCTGCTCATAGAACGACCATGGTGACTGACCACCTGTAATCGTAAGATATCCAGGTCGCTTCTTTGTTGAAGCGCGCTCTTCAGTAATTGGAGTTCTGAGAGTCTTGAAATCAAGAAGGTAAGAGTCGTCGTTGAAAGTGTAATGAACGTGTCCTGCTCCTGGGAAAGACTGCTTTGTGTCTTTTTGAGCGGTAACGTTAACAAATTCAGGCGGAGTATTACCCAAAGAGCCATCTGTTTGCTTTACATACGGCCAATCTTCTTTCCACTCAATCTCTGCAAGACCTGTCTCACGACCAAGAACGCAAGACTTTCCATCAACAGAAAGAGGGCGTCCACAAAGATAGACAAGATATGTTTTTGTGCCATCAACAGAAGAGCACCAGCTTCCATGACCTGCTTTCTGCAACTTGAGTTCAGGATGACCGTAAGACGAAATCAGAGGGTTGTGCGGATGAACTTCATAAGGGCCTTCGATATTGCGAGAACGTCCAAGGCTTATAGCATGCTCATAGCTTGTGCCACCTTCAGCAGCTGCGATGTAGTACCAGCCATTTCTCTTGTAAAGATGAGGACCTTCAACCATTCCGATATCTGTTCCCAAGAAAATCTTATGGCGAGTGTCAGAAAGCCGCTTTTCCTCAGGGAAATACTCTCTCATAACAATACCAGAAAACTGTCTAGGACCAGTCTTTCTGTAATCCCACTCCATATTGATGTACCAATGGCGACCGTCGTCATCATGGAACATAGAAGCGTCAAAACCAGACGCATTCAAGAATACAGGGTCTGACCACGGACCTTCGATAGAAGGCGCTGTCGTCAAGAAGTTCGGAGTGTCTTTCATTGTTCCAAAATCCCAGTTTCTTACGTTTGTGTAAATCAAATAGAAAAGTCCGTTTGAATATGAAAGGCAAGGTGCCCAAATACCACAAGAAAACTTCTCACCATTCATATCAAGGAGGCGTTTCTCTGAAAGTGGAGAAGGAACAGCCGTCCAGTTCACAAGGTCTTTTGAGCGGCTGATTTCAACACCCGGATACCATTCAAATGTTGAGTTGGCAATATAATATTCACCGTTTGCCATACAGATTGAAGGGTCTGGATGAAAACCTGGCAGAATCGGATTATTTACACGAACTGTGTCACTCATTTATTCTCTCCTTATTTTTATTCATTGCGCATATGCATGCATATAACATTCGCATACTTATGCGTATAATCACCTCATACGCATGCGTATAGATATCTCATACTTATGCGTATGAACATCGTATACGCCTGCGTATTTATGGCTTATTCTTTTACACCACCCATTGTCAAACCACTGATGATGTAGCGAGACATAAAGGCATAGAAGATGATAATTGGCACAAGAGAAACAGCGATACCAAGATAGATTCCGCCGTACTCTGTGCGGTAAATGTCACCGCGAAGCATCTGAACGAGCATAGGGAGCGTGTATTTTTCTGTGCTAGAGAGCAAAACGAATGGTGTCATGAAGTTGTTCCATGAACCAACGAAGCAGAAAATAGCTTGGGTGGCGATTGCAGGCTTAATGACAGGGAGAATAATCTGATTGAAAATCAGGAACTCTCCTGCGCCGTCAATACGAGAAGCCTCAATAAGCTCAAATGAAAGGATTGATTCAAGATACTGCTTCATAAAGAGAACAGTACCAGCAGAAGCAATGCTTGGAATGATGAGCGGAATGAAGCTGTTCATCAAATGAATTTTTGAGATGAACTGACAAAATCCAATGAATGACAAAGAAGCAGGGAGCATGATAAGCATCATTATCAAGTTCCAAAGGAGTTTTCTTCCTCTAAATCTGTAGATATGGATTGCATAAGCTACGAGAGAAGAGAAGTAGACGCACAAAATTGTAACGCAAGCAGACACAAAGAAACTGTTGCCAAATCCTTGCCAAATTTGGAAGTTACGGCTTGTAAGAATACGCCAGTTATCGAGAGCGTGAGTGCTTGGGATAAGCGACAAACCAGAGTTAATTTCGGCATTATTGCGTGTTGCGTTAATAAGCATAACCCAAACAGGCACTACAGCGATAAGACCGAATATAATCATAGCAATGTGAACTATGGTTTCTTTTATCTTTATTTCTCTTGTATAGGTCATTTTTTTCCTCCTAGTGCTTCTTTGGAGCTCTTTCTTTTGTGATTTGGTTGATACACCATGCAAGAATAATCGTGATGATGAACATACCGATAGAAATAGCCGCTGCATAAGAGTAATTGTTTTTACCTTGGAAAGCAGTGTTGTACATATAAACTGCGGTTGTGCGGATTTTGTAATCTGGTTCTCCATGCATACCTGTGATGAGGAACGGAATATCAAACATCTGCATACCACCAACCATTGACGTGATTAAAAGGAAGAACATCATTGGGCGAAGCTGCGGAATAGTAATGTGCCAAGTACACTGCCATTCGTTTGCACCGTCGATAACAGCCGCTTCGTAAAGAGATGGTGAAATACTTGTGATAGCAGCCATCAAAAGAATAAGCGTCTGACCACACCACATCCACCACTGAATGAATGCTACGATTAAGCGCATTGCCCAAGGATTTCTGTCAAACTGAAATGCCTCTGACAAGAATCCGATTTTCATCAAAAACTGATTAACAGGACCAATCGGATAAGCAAAAAGGCTCTTAAAAAGGATAGCAACAGAGGTCGCCATCAAAAGATTCGGAAGATAGAATATAGCGCGGAAAAAGTTCTTTCCATGAAGATTAAGTTTTACATCGGTAAGCCATATTGCAAGAACAAGAGCAATACCGAGCTGTGGAACAAAGTTCAAGCCCCAAATGATAAATGTGTTTTTTACAGCTCCCCAGAAATAAGGGTCTACAATTAACTTTTTGAAGTTGACAAGTCCGACAAGATTGAAACTTGTTTTAAGACCTTTCATATCTCCAAATGAAAGCAAGAATGTGTATACTGTCGGCCATAAGTTGAATATCAAAAAGACAACGACGAAAGGCAGGGTAAACCAATAGCCAAAGACGTTCAGACGGTCTTGTGCGCCCTTTTTTGTCATAGTAGTAACTCCTTCTATCTATGATTTTTTTTGTAAGATAAGCAAAAGGGATTTTTATTTTTTTCAAATAAGGCATAGCCGTCTTTCCCTATTTTTTAAGAACAACTATGCCTTATCTTATTAAAACAGGCTATGCCTGTAAAAGGGGGCTAACCCTAGTCAAGCATTGCAGAAACCTGTGCCGTGAAGTCACTCAAAGCCTGTTCCTTTGACTTCTCGCCGTTAGCATAAGCTGCAACTTCCTCAGTGAAGTACTGCTCAATCTGCTGGTCTGTTCCCTGAATCAACTTTCCGTCAATACCTTTAGCCATTTCGCAGAAATCTTTGTAGTGATTCTGTCCAGCAAGGTATGGCTCAGAGAATGTATCCTTAATCTTGTTCTGAACATTCAAGTTACCAACTGTATCGCCTGAATCTTTTGCATACTGCTCAAGGAATCCGTCATCTGTTGCGAGATACTTAATCATCTCTTTTGCTGCAGCTGCGTTCTTTGTTCCCTTGTATGCTGCAATCCAAGTACCACCCCAGTAGTAGCTAGCAGGACCTGCGCACATAGCCCAGTCACCAGATGTTTCAGGTGCATTTGTCTTCAAAACATAGTGGAGTCCCCATGTTGGAAGGAGGTAGCAGAATACTTCTACAGGATTATCTTTTTCGTCCTTGAGTGTTCCCTTCATACCAGCATACCAACCTTCTGACCACTGAGCAACGCGTCCATCATAGTGGTTGTCATGCATAAGTTTGCACATATCCATGTATTTTTCCATTGCTGGGTCAATAACGAGTTTGTCGTTTACAACCCAAGGGTCTTTTCTTGCACCCTTGTATGGCATAAACATATCGCCAGATGAAGAAACAATGTCGCAAAGACCGTCTGATTTCTGCTTCAAAAGCTCTGCTGTCTGAACGAATGTATCGAGGTCTTTTACATACTTCTGTACTTCTACAGGATCATCTGTACCCAAGTATTTCTTTGCAAGGCTGCGGCGATAGAACAATGCGCCAGGAGCAACCTGCCAAGCCATACCGTAGACATGTCCCTCATAAGAACCAATCTGCATTGGGTAGTCAGCCATCTTGTCTTTTACCTCTGCATAAACATCATCAAGAGGAAGCAAAAGACCAGATTCGATGTACTTGCGGACAAATGCGTTCTCAAGAGCAAAGACATCTGGACAGCCGTTTCCACTCTGAAGAACAGGGTCGAGCTTGTTCGGGAACTGGTCAGTTGGAGTCATTGAGTACTCAACTTTCACATCTGGATGAGCAGGTGTGTAGTAGTTGTCAATCATACCCTTCAGCTCATCTGTGAATGACCAAACAACAAGATTGCTACTATCTTTCTTGCCACTAGTAGAACTTGAAACTGCGCTAGAGTCTTTTGACCCACCACAGCCAACCACCGCAAAAGCTGCCGCACAAAGAGCTGCAGCCATCAAACACTGTCTTTTCTTCATATCTAACCCCTATATTAGAAATGTTTTTTAAGGTAATCGGTTACCTTAACATTTTCATTATAGGAGTACCTTTTTAATTCTGTCAAGTTTTTTCTTTGCAATTTTTTTCACAAAATATTTCGGCTTATTATGCTATTGCTAGGGGTAGTCATGTGTCTTGGAGCAGTATAGAAGCAGTAATGGAAGTCTGGAGAAGCAATGTAAAATGTTTTTGATTTTTTTGACTTTCGGTATTGACTTTTTTTCGGACATTGTATACTATTTTTAACATACGACGCGGGGTAGAGCAGTTGGAAGCTCGTCGGGCTCATAACCCGGAGGCCGCAGGTTCGAGTCCTGCCTCCGCTATAGCAAACCACTCAGAAATGAGTGGTTTTTTGTTTTATCAGAACCGAAAGAATATTCTTTAATACAAACAATATTAAAAAATAATTACAGGATTATCTTTATATAAATAAAACTAACAAACTATGTTTGTAAATTCTAGTCGATATTTTTTATAAGACAAGATGTATAATTTTTTTCTAAGAAACTCAATTAAATATGGGCTAAGTTGTTCAGAAGCGGAAATTACTTAGACAGTTTTGTCTATGAAAACATTACTTTTCTATGCTATAATAATGAAAAGTAATTTTCATTCAGGACACACTTCCTATGGCAGTAAAAAAATCACAACTCTACAGTTCACTTTGGGCAAGCTGCGACAAACTTCGTGGCGGTATGGATGCCTCTCAATATAAAGACTACATTCTGACTCTTCTGTTTGTAAAATATGTTTCAGACAAATACAAAGATGACCCTTACGGCGCAATAGCGATTCCAGAAGGCGCAAGTTTTGAAGATCTTGTTGCCTTAAAAGGAAACAAAAACATCGGCGAGGAAATAGACAAGCTCATTGCAAAGCTTGCAGAAGCAAACAATCTTACAGGAATCATAAACAACGCTCACTTTAACGACGAAGCAAAAATCGGCAAGGGCGATGAAATGGTGGACAAGCTTACAGGCCTTATTGCCATTTTTCAAAAGCCGGAGTTTGATTTTAAAAACAACAAGGCAGAAGATGATGACCTTATCGGTGACGCTTACGAATATCTTATGCGAAACTTTGCTACCGCCAGCGGAAAGAGCAAGGGGCAGTTCTATACACCTGCCGAAGTAAGCCGCATTCTTGCAAAAGTAATCGATATTTCAAACTGCAAAAACAGAGATGCTACAATCTATGACCCGGCCTGTGGGTCAGGTTCACTCTTGATTCGAGCCGCAAACGAAGCTCCATTCCCACTTGCAATTTATGGCCAGGAAAAAGATATTTCCACCGCCGGTCTTGCAAAAATGAATGTAGTCCTTCATAACATTCCTTCCGGTGAGATTCATTCAGACAACACTTTTTCTGACCCGTGGTATAAAGATGATAATGATGACACCAAGCTCCGAAAGTTCGATTACATCGTTGCAAATCCGCCTTTCAGTATGAAAAACTGGATGGACGGCTTAAAGCCTTATGGCCGCTTTGATGATTATGACGAGCTTCCTCCAGAGAAAAACGGAGACTACGCATGGCTTTTGCATATCATAAAATCTATGAAAAACAACACTGGTAAAGCCGCCGTCATTCTTCCGCATGAAGTTTTGTTCCGCGGAAATGCAGAAGAAACAATCCGCAAGAACATAATTGATCGTCATCTTATTAAAGGAATAATCGGACTTCCTGCAAACCTTTTTTATGGAACAGGAATTCCAGCCTGTATCATCGTGCTCGACAAAGAAAACACCGCTAACCGCACCGGCATTTTTATGATTGATGCCAGCCACGGATTTATAAAAGATGGAGACAAAAACCGTCTTCGCGAGCAGGATATTTACAAAATTGTAACAACCTTTAATTCAATGACCGAAGTACCAGGCTTCAGTCGTTTTGTTCCTTTTGCAGAAATCATCGAAAAGAACGCCTATAATCTGAACATTCCTCGCTACATTGATTCAAGCGAAAAAGAAGATTTACAGAGCATTGAGGCTCATCTTTACGGCGGAATCCCGCAGGAAGATATAGACAATATCCCGCACTTCTGGAATGTCTTTCCAAATCTTAAAAAAGAAATCTTTGGCGAATACGTTGGGCGAAATGGATTTTACAAACTTCTTATTCAAAAAGATGATGTTCACAAGACAATCACAGAAAATGCAGAGTTTCTCGAATACAACAAAAAAGTAAACAAAGCCTTTGAAGAATGGAAGGCATTTGCAAATCCAATTCTTACAAATCTAAAGCCAGAAGATTCAAACAAAGAAATCATCTTAAAGCTTTCAGAAGAAATTCTTTCTAAATTCACAAAGCTCGAACTGCTCGATAAATACGATGTTTATCAGGTGCTTTTTGCTTACTGGAACGAAACAATGAATGATGATGTCCTTCTTGTTATTCAGGATGAACTTGGTTACAAGCTTGCAAAAGTAACTGATGATATAAAGGAAGAACTAAAAGAAAGCAAAAAGTCAAAGAAAGATTCCGCAAAGGAAAAAAAGCCAAAGAAGCCAAAAGTAATCGGCTGGGAAGGCCGCCTTATTCCAAAGCAGATTGTTCTCGATGCCTTCTTTGAAGCAGAGCAGAAAGCAATCGAAGAAGCCGAAGAAAAGCTCAGTCAGACAGAAAGCGAGTTTGAAGAATTTGTAGAAGAAAACTGCGTCGATGACGCAGAAGATGATGAACTTTCGCAGGAAGCTGAAATCCTTAAAAAGTGCAAAGCTTATGAAGCTTCTATAAAATCACAAAAGAAAACAATTGCCGACCTCAAAAAGAAGCTGGACGAAAACTGCCGCAAACGCTACGACACTTTTACCGATTCAGAAATAACAGACCTTCTTGTAAACCGCAAATGGTACAAAACAATTGATCAGGGAATCCAGAACCTTTATGTAACAGTTGCAAATCATCTTACAAAGCGGATTGTTGAACTCTACGAGCGATACGAAAACACATTGCCAGAACTCACCGAAAAACTTGCAGAAGAAGAAAAAGAAGTTTCAGCTCACCTTGCTCAGATGGGATTTAAGTTGTAGGAGAGGAATGAACTATGGGAAACGAAATAACAGTTTATGACAATGAATATACATCTTGGTTACAGGAACTTAAAGAACGGTATTTGAGCCAGCAGTTAAAGGCGCATTCTGCCGTACTGAATTACTATCTTGAATTCTACTGGTCGGTTGGAAAAGATATTGTTTCAAAACAGAGTGAAAATAAATACGGCAGTGGATTTTATAAAAGACTGAGCAATGACTTAAAAAATGAATTGCCGGGTGTAAAAGGCTTGTCTCCCACAAATCTAAAATATATGAAGTATTTTTATGAGTTATATAAAGATGTTGAAAATCGTCAACAGGCTGTTGACGAATTCAGCATGAAAGAACTTTTTTCTATTCCATGGGGTCATCATGTTACAATTATCGATAAATGCAAGAGCAATGAAAAGAAGGCTATTTTTTTCGTAAACAAAACGAGAGAAAACAATTGGAGTCGCCCAGTTCTCTTGAATTTTCTTGATACAGATTTATACGAGCGGCAAGGCAAAGCAATCACTAATTTTTCAAACACCTTGCCAGCACTACAAGGAGAGCTTGCTCAACAAATTACAAAAGACCCTTACACATTCGATTTCCTTTCAATTCGCGAAAAATACGAAGAAGAAGAACTCAAAGACGCTTTGATTGCAAATATAGAAAAGTTTCTGCTGGAACTGGGGCGCGGTTTTGCATATATGGGACGTGAGTTTCGGCTAGAAGTGGGGAGTGAAGAGAAATTCATGGATATGCTTTTTTATAACACCAATCTTCATTGCTATGTTGTTGTGGAAGTCAAAATCACAAAATTCAAGGCTGCGGATTTGGGACAGCTTGGATTGTATGTTTCTGCCGTGAATCATATCCTGAAGAAAGAAGGCGACAATCCGACGCTTGGACTTTTAATCTGCAAAAGCAAAGATGATATTATGGCTCAGTATTCGCTTGAAAGTTCTGCCGTGCCGATTGGCATTTCTGAATACGAGTTTTCCAAAGTGTATCCCGTGGATTTTAAAAGCAGTCTTCCTACGATTGAAGAGATAGAGGAATCCCTAAAGGACAAGGAATGAAAATGAAGCAGACAGAAATTGGATTGATACCTGATGATTGGGAAGTGAAGGAATTTAAGCAAGAAGCAACTCTAATAAATGGAAGAGCATATGCTCAATCTGAATTATTAAAACAGGGAAAATACAAAGTATTACGAGTAGGTAATTTTGGAACAAATGATAATTGGTATTATTCAAATCTTGAATTACCTGAAAAACAATACTGTACAAAAGGAGATTTGCTTTATTGTTGGTCGTGTACTTATGGTGCTTATATTTGGAATGAACCAAATACAATATATCATTATCATATTTGGAAGATTATCTCAAAAGGTGCTGACAAAGAATATCTAAAGTATATTTTAAATAACGATACAGAAAACCAAATGAAGAGTTCTAACGGTAGTACGATGGCTCATATTACCAAAGGTTTCTTGGAAAATCGTTTATTTGCTTTTCCTCCTTTTTCTGAACAACAACGAATCGCAAAAGCCCTTTCCGATGTAGATGCGCTTATTTCCACAACAGAAAAACTCATTCAAAAGAAAAAGAACATCAAACAGGGCGCAATGCAAAATCTCCTCACCGGCAAAAAACGCCTCCCAGGCTTTGCAAAATCCCCAGCCTACAAACAAACCGAACTCGGTCCCATCCCCGAAGACTGGGAAGTGAAAGGATTAAATGAATTGATAAATGATATTTCTGATGGACCATTTGGAAGTAATTTAAAAACAGAACACTATACTACTGAAAAAGAAGTAAGAATTATACAATTAAGTAATGTCGGTGAAGATGGTTGGGATAATGAGAATGTAAAATATACCACATTTACTCACGCAAAAGAAATACAAAGATGTATCGTACCATATGGTTCTATTGTAATTGCCAAAATGATGCCTGCAGGAAGAGCAATACTTTGTCCAAATCAAGAGAAAATGTATATCTTAGGTTCTGACTGCGTAAGAATCACCCCAAACTGTTTATTAGACTCATTATTCTTTATGTATTTTTCTAAAACATCGTTTTATTTGAATCAAATAAAAGAGAATACACAAGGAAGTACAAGAGCTCGAACAAGTGTGTCAAAATTAAAAAGAATTGAAATCGCACTCCCATCAAAAGAAGAACAAACCGCCATCGCCAATGTTCTTTCCAGCATGGATAAAGAAATAGAAACCTTAAACACAAAACTAGAAAAATACCGCAACCTCAAAACCGCTATGATGCAGCAATTGCTCACGGGTAAAATTAGATTGGTGTGAGGATAAAGTAAAATGACAAAAGAAGAAGAAAAGAAATGCAAAAGAGACTATTTAAGAACAATTATACTTTTAAAAGAAATAAAATTTTTCTCAGATCATTTATTTAATAAAAAGGAATATGATAAAAATCCTGAAAAAGCTATTAAGCAGCATATAGATGAACAAATATATTTGAAATATGATTTTCTTCCTTTGAATCTATTAAGAGAGTCGATTGGCTCATATAATGCTTATTGCGAAGATAATGAAGAATTAACGGAGCAAAAAAGGGATTTAAATAAGAGATTAGAATTTATTAATCATTTACGGAATAAAGTTAGTGGGCATTTATCAGATGAAGCATTAGATAAAATGATTCAATGGATTCCTGAAATATATGATGAAAACTCAAAACAAAATGCACTATATCAAGAATATCAAATTTATAGAGCTCTTATTGAAATTGCAATCAATTCATATCAAACTTCAGAGGGTGAACAAAAACAATTTGGCAAAGAAATAGATATTCAGATTCCTGAATATAGAGACTTATTTTTTGATTATTTATTACAAACAGTAAATTGTGCTATAAATTTCTTGGAGTGTATTCAAGATGTTATTCGTCCTAAATTAGTCTATTTTGAATACCCAAAAGATGAACGAAGCAATGAAGAAAAACTCGAATTTTATAAACATATGGCAGAATTGGCAAATGAATGTGTGAGTAATCCTGACAAAATAGATGAAAATACTTCAAAGATGCGAGAAATGTTTAGTAAGTTAGGCTGGGATTTAGACATTATGAAAGAAGCTGCGCAAACAGATTTCAAATTATCTAGTAAGGGAAGATAATTTAAATTTTGAAACAAAAAAAATGCAAGTTGTGTTGAGAAGAACTTGATTGAGGTGAAAAATATAATGACACTTTTTTTACTCATGGGAAAACAATATTCCAAAACAGAAAAACATAATAGAAAAAGCTATCAGAAATGCTCTAAAACGACTCAAAAAAGAAGATATATTAGACATGGATTTTGATCGTGACACAAAAAACAAATCAGGTGCTGTTAATATCGCAGATACAATTCTAAAAAAAATAAGTAATTGTTCAATTTTTATTGCAGATGTATCATTTGTAAAAAATAATTGGTTTGCAAAAAATATTGTCAATCAGAATGTTTTGTTTGAGTTAGGATATGCAGTAAAAAAGTTAGGATATGAAAAGATTATTCTAATTTTTAATATAGAAAGAGGCAAAATAGAAGACTTGCCTTTTGATATTCGACAATTGAGAATATTATCTTTTTCGCCGAAAAAGCAAAAGAAATTAGAAAATGATATATACGCTTCTTTAAAACTAATATATGAGAACTGTGATTTTCAAAATAAATATGATAACTGGGAACAACATGATATTGAAGTATTAAAAAGGTTATTGGAAGACATCCCCTCGAATTTTGGAAAAAGATTGGAGTCAGTATTACTCTCTCATAGACGATATAGATGTTCTGAACTTGATTATATTCATGATTTAGAAGAAAAAATTAGCGATAATGGAAACTATTTAATCAATTCTGAGCTAAGAACACTTGCTGACAATTTAAAAGCGTCTTTTTCTACTTTAGGCTATAAGATAGCAAGTCGCTTTGCTCCAGACAGAAATGATTCTTCATATCAAGTATTAGACAGACCTTTGTTCAATGATGAATATCAAAATCAGTATTATAATTATTTAACTAATGAATTACCTATTGCAATTCAGAACGCTGTAGATGCGTATAATAATTTATGTCATAAACGAACAGAATTATTTGGAATATAGAAATTAAATGTCCGAATCCCAGTTAATCGAATAAAAAGAATCTTGGCGTGCGTACGGAATCGCCGAACCGGAATATACAGTTCATCCCAATGACATTATGATGATGTTCAAGGCTAATGACACTGTAAATGACCCGATAAATGACCCGATAAAAGAAAATCCAAAATTAAGTTATGATGAATATGCTAAAAAAATAGGCGTTTCTTCAGCAACTATAAAAAGACATATTGGGGAATTGAAAAATAGTGGTAAAATAATCCGTAAGGGAAGTAAGAAAACAGGATATTGGGAAATCGTAGAGTAGGAGAGAATAAAATGGCAAAGTCAGCACATCCGGAACGAGAAACTCAGAATCGTATAATCAAGTTTTTCCAAAAGGAACTTGGGTATGAATATCTTGGTAATCTGGAAGAGTCGGAGAACTATAATGTTCGATGGGGTGACTGGAAATCTTTCCTTACAGATAGCGGCTACAGTGCTGCATTTATTGAATCTCTTCAAAATGAGTTTAACAAGATACTCGCAGATTTTTCTCAATCTCCGTATCACACCAATAAAGAAGTTTATCGTATTCTAAAATATGGTCTTAAACTTGCAGAGCATCCTGGAGAATCTCCAAAGACGGTTTATTTCATTAACTGGGAAGAACCGGAGAAAAATAATTTTTACATTGCGGAAGAAGTAACCGTAAACGGTAATGTCGAAAAACGCCCTGATATCGTTCTTTATATAAACGGAATTGCAGTTGCGGTAATGGAATTAAAAAAGAGTACTGTAAGTGTTGCTGACGGCATCCGCCAAAATGTTACAAATCAGCGCGAACAGTTTATTCAAAGATTTTTCTCGACTGTTCAGATTTGCGCTGCTGCAAATGACAGTGAAGGCTTGCGATATGGGACAAGCGGAACTACAGAGAAATATTATCTTGAATGGAAGGAAGATAATTTTACAGACCAGCTGCAGGATAAAGATGATTTAGATAAAGAGATTGAAACTGCCTGCTCAAAACAGCTGAACCTGCTCGAAAAGCAGTGCTACAGAATTTTTCAGAAAGAACGTCTTTTGGACATAATTCATAACTTTATCATCTATGATTCTGGTATTAAAAAGGTCTGCCGTTACAATCAGTTCTATGCTATCAAGCGCTGCCAGAAAAGACTTGCCAGAAATCAAGGCGGTATTGTCTGGCATACTCAGGGGTCTGGAAAATCTCTTACAATGGTCTGGCTCACAAAATGGATTTTGGAAAATATTACAGGAGCCAGAGTTCTTATCATCACCGATCGCGAAGAACTTGATGACCAGATAGAAAAGATTTTTACCGGAGTTGATTTACAGATAGCCCGATCAAAAAGCAGCGATGACCTTTTGAATCTGCTCAATAATTATGATTCACGCCTAATGTGTTCTCTTATTCATAAATTTGGCAGAAGAACTGGCGAAGTAAGCGACCTGGATTACGAAAAATATGTAGAAGAACTTAAGAAAACTATTCCTGTTGGTTTTAGTGTAAAAGATAAGGTGTTTGTTTTTGTTGATGAATGTCACCGAACTAATTCGGGAAAACTTCATCTTGCCATGAAATCTATCATGCCGGATTCTGTATTCATAGGTTTTACAGGAACTCCTCTTTTAAAAGTAGATAAAGAGCAAAAGACAACTGCTACTTTATTCGGTGGTTTCATCCATACTTACAAATTTGATCAGGCAGTTCGAGATGGAGTTGTTCTTGATTTGCGTTATGAAGCAAGAAATGTTCCGCAGGAAGTAAGTAGCAAAGATAAAATTGATGCCTGGTTTGAAGCAAAAACAAAAGGTCTTATGCCAAAAGCGGCGGCTGCCTTAAAAGAAAAATGGGCAACATTGCAGCAGCTTTACAGTTCAAAAGATCGTCTTGAAAAAATTGCTTTGGATATAATTTTTGATTTTGAAACAAAACAACGCCTGTGTGATGGCAGGGGAAATGCGCTCCTGGTTGCAGGAAGTATTGCAGAAGCCTGTCGTTATTATGAAATTTTTCAGGAAAAGAATTTTAAGAACTGCGCGATTGTTTCTTCATATAAGCCTAATCGTGGAGAGCTTAGAACAGATTTTTCAAGTACAACAGAAGATTCAGAAAACTGGAAAAAACAGAAAGCATATCTAAAAATGTTAGGCTACGACACGGATGTTTCTGTTGAAGATGATGATTTTTATAAAAAGATTGAAACTTTTGAAAAACGTGTAAAAGATATGTTTGTAGATGAGCCTGCAAATATGCAGCTTTTAATCGTTGTAGATAAATTGCTTACAGGTTTCGATGCTCCTCCTTGCACTTACCTTTATATCGACAAGCCAATGCATGACCATGGTTTGTTTCAGGCAATCTGCCGCGTAAACCGTTTGGATGGAGATGATAAAGAGTTTGGTTATGTAGTTGATTACAAGGAGCTCTTTGGAGATTTAAAAGACGCAGTTAATTCATATACAGGAAACGCTCTGAGCGGATTTGATGAAGAAGATATTTCTGGTCTTTTGAAAAATAAACTTGAAGAAGGTAAGAAACGTTTTGAATTCTTGTTGCAGGAACTTGAAACATTGACTGATGATGTTGAATATCCTCGTGACCAACTTGCATTCAAACATTTCTTCTGTGGTGAAAGTGGAACTGTAGATCCTGACAATGACGATGATTTCGCAAAACTCAGAAGCAAAATGTACAAACTTGTTTCAAGTCTTGCCAGAGCTTATGCAGATTTAAAGCCTGCTTTTGATGATGTTGGTTATTCAAAAGAAGAGCAGGAAAAATACAACAGGCTTGTAAAAGAATATGTCGATTTAAAAGATGAAATCGGACTTTCCAGCGGCGACTTTATTGATCTTAAGCAATATGACAGTGCAATGCGTCATCTTATTGACAATTATATTTCTGCTTCTGATTCTGAAAAACTTGGAGACATGGAAAACTTTACTCTTCTTGCTTATATTCAGAAAAAGCAGGAAGAAGATTTGAAAAACGGCAATTCTGGATCTGATAACAAACATAAGCCTGCGCAACAAAACGTAGCAGAAACAATTGAAAATAATATCCGCAGAAAAATTATAGAAAAGACTCCTGTTAATCCAAAGTATTATCAGAAAATGTCGGAACTGTTCCAGACTTTGATTGATGAAAGAAAAGAAGAAGTTGCATCATATAAAGAAATGCTGGAAAAATATGCAGGACTTGTAATTCAGGTAGAGAATCCAGAACAAAATGATTCTCATCCAGGATCAATCCGTACAAGTCTGGCGCTTTGTGCTTTATATGATAATTTTGGCGAAGATGAGCAATTTGCTTTAGCCTTGCATAAAGCGGTCCTTGATACAAAACAGGATCACTTTAGAGGTGACTTAATAAAAGAGAGACAGATAAAAGGTGGCATTTATCGTGTTGTGCAGAAGTTTATGAACGAAGCAGAGCGTGATGAGCAGATGGCTACTGTTGAAAAAATATACGAAATTGTAAAAGAACAGGCAGAATACTGATGAATATTAATATAAGCGGAATTGATGTTCAAATAAATAAAAAGAATATCAAAAATATGCATTTATCAGTAAAACCTCCTCTTGGCAATGTTGTTGTGTCTGCACCTCTCCTAATGAGCCAGAAGTCCATAGAAAATTTTGTGCGACTAAATTTTGGCTGGATAAAAAAACAGCAGGAAAAATTTGCAAATCAGCCAAGAATGACAGCCCGTCAATATGTGAGCGGTGAAACCTATTACATTTGGGGAAAGCAATTTTTTTTGGAATTTAAGCCTTCGCAAAAACGCGCTTTTAAGATTGACGGCAACAAAATCATTCTGGAAATGAAAGCAGAATCTACTTCAGAACAAAGAGAACGTTTTGTTCGTGAAGAGTTTAGAAAAATTTTAATTGAACAATTAAACAGGCTTATTCCAAAATGGGAAGAAACAACAGGTCTTTATTGCGATTCGTTTCAGACAAAATATATGCTTACCCGCTGGGGAACATGTAATTCAAAGGCAAAAAGAATCTGGATAAATCTACAGATGGTTGAAAAACCCCTGGAATGTCTTGAATATATAATTTTGCATGAACTGACTCATTTGAAAGTTTCCAATCACGGCAAAGACTTTATCGCAAATATGGACAAATATATGCCCGACTGGAAAGACAGAAAAAAAATTCTCAACGCTCAGATTCTTGATAGTTACAAAGCATAAACTTCTGTTATTGGAAAACTTGTTTCGGTGCTTCGACTCCCTTCGACTCCGCTCAGGGAACAACTCAGCAACCACGGTCATTGAGCATAGTCGAAATGAACGCAGCGAAATAAGGAAAGGCACGCACCCAGATGCTGAAACGAGTTCAGCATGACAAGGACGTCACGTGCACAAGAATTGTCACGGGCGAACTTGTTTCGGGGTCTATGAACGCAGATGCTGAAACAAGTTCAGCATGACGACGGGCACACGAACTTCCACGAAATAAGGAAGGCTGACTTTATTGAAAGACGCCTTTCCTCAAAATAAGGAAGGTTGACTTTGATGAAAGACGAGTTTCCTTAAAATAAGGAAGGCTGACCTTGCTGAAAGATGGGTTTCCTTAAAATAAGGAAAGCTGACTTTGTTGAAAGCGAGTTTCCTTAAAATAAGGAAGTTTGACTTTGTTGAAAGACGGAATTCCTTAAAATAAGGAATGCTGACTTTATCGAAAGATGGGTTTCCTCAAAATAAGAAAAGCTGACTTCATTGAAAGCGACTTTCCTTAAAATAAGGAATGCTGACTTTGTTGAAAGATGGGTTTCCTTAAAATAAGGAAGGCTGACTTTGTTGAAAGCGACTTTCCTCAAAATAAGGAAAGGCACGCGGATGCTGAAACGAGTTTGAGCATGACGCACACGCACAAGAATTGTCACGGGCGAACTTGTTTCGGCTTCGCTCAGCAAGCGAAGGTGGTGAATGAGAATTACTCTCCTCTTGATAAAATGAAAAATCTCATTCAAAATGCTTTTCAGCGAATACGCTAAGGAGTTATTTTATGATGAGACTAAAAAAGATAATTGCCGCATGTGCAATTATGACGGTTGCAGTTGCAGCTTTTGCGGAGACACGCGAGGCGCTTTCAAAAATCGCTGTGAACAAGAAAGGCTCAAACTTCCAGTATTGGACAAAGGATTCTGCTGCTCTTGAGTCGCTCAAATCTTATGTGAAAGACGCAACAAACAAAAAGAGCGCAAACTTTATCCCTGTTGAAGACCGAATCGCTGTTTTCGATATGGACGGAACGCTTCTTGGTGAGCGCTCACCTTGCTACTTTGAGTGGATGATGTATCTTGAGCGCGCTCTCAATGACGAGTCATACACGCCGTCAGAAGAGGACCGCGCTTATGCGGAAGTGGTCAAAGACGCGATTTACAACAGCGGAATTCCTGGCGATATGGAAGGAAAAGAGGCTCGCTCTCAGTCTTCTGTTTTTGCGGGAATGACGCAGGAAGAATATGCAGAGTATGTGAAGAAGTTCATGGAAACGAAGGCTGAAGGGCTGACAAACCTCAAGCGCGGAGAGGAGTTCTATCTTCCGATGCTCGAAGTTGTTTCATTCCTCAACAACAATGATTTCACGGTTTACATCGTTTCTGGCTCAGACCGCGACGCAATCCGCATTCTTGTTGACGGTGTTCTTGACGTGAAGCCGAATCACATTATTGGAACAGACGCGATGATTCTTGCAGAAAATCAGGGCGACAAAGACGGCTTGGATTACACTTTCAAGAAGGAAGGCGAAAAGCTCGTTCGTGGTCAGTTCTTGCTCAAAGACGTAAAGATGAACAAGGTGCTGAACATCGCTCAGGAAATCGGAAAGCGCCCGGTTCTTGCTTTCGGAAACTCTTCAGGCGACTCTTCAATGTTCAACTACACGATTTCAAACCCGCAGTACAAGGGTCTGGCGTTCTCGCTTTGCTGCGATGACCTTGAGGACGACCTCGGAAACACTGCGAAGGCTGACAAGATGAAGGCAGATTGCGAGAAGAACGGCTGGATTGCTGTTTCAATGCGCGATGATTGGACAACAATTTACGGCTACAACGTAAAGGTTGAAAAATAAAGTTTAACAACTTTACTTTCTTTCAGGACTGAATGTGCTGTTTATGCGCTTTCAGTCCTTTTTTTGTGTGGGCGTGTTTTGCTATTTTCGACCGATTGTGTCGCGCTTTTGCCCCGAAAGGTCAAGGAAAATCTCAACGTCGTGAAAGCCGTTCTCGCGAAAAAGCGCGGCTGTTTCATCAGCGTTGTACTCTCCGCTTTCAACGATTAGCGTTCCGTGCGGGGCAAGGTGGGAAAATGATTGGGGAACAAGAGAGCGCATAATGCCAAGACCGTCGTTTTCGTCTGTCGCGTTCCCCAATAAATCAACATCGCCATCGAGAGCAAGAATCGGCTCTGAGCGCCCATCGTCAAGGAGCGAAAGCGCTTCGGCGTGCGGGATATACGGGGGGTTTGACAAAATGATGTCGAATTTTAGCGGAAGGGCGGCAAACAAGTTGCTTCTGACAAATCGGACTCGCTCACGATATTCGCTTTCGATGAGGGCGTCAGCGTTTTTCTTGGCGACTTCGAGAGCCTTTTCGCTTATGTCCACAAGGGTGAACGAGGGAAGCATTTCGCGCGGGAAAATCTTTTGCTCAATGCACTCCGCCAAGAGCGAAAGACCAATGCAGCCGCTTCCTGTGCACATATCGCAAACGTTCAGAATGCGATTTGTTCCTCGAAGGCTCGAAAGTTCTTCAAGCGCCTTTTCAACGAGCAACTCCGTGTCTGGTTTTGGGATTAAAACATCGGGGGTGACAAAAAAATCGCGGGCGAAAAACTCCTTTTTTCCTGTTATGTACGCGATAGGAAGCCCTGTTTTTCGCTTTTCGATGAGTGAAACAAATTGCGATAATTGGGTGTCAGGAAGCTCGCTGTCTTTTTGGAAAAGAAGCTCTGTTTTTGTCTTTCCGCTCACAAATTGAAGAAGGCACTCGCTGTCAAGGCGCGCTGATGGCGATGAGGTGAGATTTTTTGCGCCGAAATCTTTTGCTTGTTGTATTGTCATAAAACTATTATCGGTATTTTCTTTTCCAGCATAGTGCTAGCGACTTTCAAATCCTCTTGCTTGCGGATAAAAAATCCCCTCTCAAGAGCAGGCGAGGGGAGCAACCATTGGCGATTTTATAGCAAAATATGAAAACAATCACCCCCTCGCCACATTGGAGAGGGGGTCGGGGGAGAGGTCTACAAAACAGCCCTCGGCTGTTATTTTACAACTACGTTGACCAGCTTTCCTGGGACAACGATAATCTTTGCGACTGTCTTGCCCTCGGTGAACTTCTTAAAGCCCTCGGTTTCTTTTGCAAGAGCCTCAAGTGTTGCGCTGTCGGTGTTTGCCGCCGCTTCGAACTTGGCGCGGAGCTTTCCGTTAATCATAACAGGGAACTCCTTTGTATCGTCTTTGCAGAACTCTTCGCTAAAGGTCGGATAGCTCTCGTATGCCAAAGTCTTGTCGTGTCCTGCCTTCTGCCAAAGCTCTTCGGCAAGATGCGGAGCGTAAGGCGCGATTAAAAGCACGAAGCCTTCCCACATTGCGCGAGGAAGTGAATCGAGTTTGCTCGCCTCATTGACGAAAATCATCATCTGGCTGATTGCAACATTGAAATCGAGGTTCGCTGTGTCCTCAGATACCTTTTTCACCGTCTTTGCGTAAGTCTTGCGGAGAGAAGAAAGAGCCTTGTCTTCAATCTTGCCCGTGATGTCGATGTCGGTCAATGGCTTTTCGCTCATCGTCCAAATCTTGTCGAGGAAGCGGTTCACGCCAATCAAGCCCTGAGTGTTCCACGGCTTCGACACTGTAAGCGGTCCCATGAACATCTCGTACATTCTCACGCTGTCCGCCCCGTAAGTCTTAATCATCTCATCGGGATTGACGACGTTCTTCAAGGATTTAGACATCTTTGCAACGACTTTCTCAAGCTCCTCGCCGTCTTCCTTGCTGTAATACTTGCCGTCTTTCTCTTCAACCATATCCACAGCAACGAGCGACTTGTTTTTGCGCTGATATGCAAAGCTGGTAATCATTCCCTGATTTACAAGACGCTGGAACGGCTCTTTTGTTGAAACAATGCCGAGGTCATAGAGAACCTTGTGCCAGAAGCGAGCATAGAGCAAATGCAAAACCGCATGCTCTGCGCCGCCGACGTAGAGGTCAACAGGCATCCAGTAGCTTTCCTTTGCCTTGTCTGCAAAAGCCTCGCTGTTCTTTGGGTCGATGTAGCGAAGATAATACCAGCAGCTACCCGCCCACTGAGGCATTGTGTTGGTTTCTCGACGAGCTGCGCCACCGCATTTTGGACACTTGCAGTTCACCCAATCCGTGATGTTAGCAAGAGGGCTTTCGCCTGTTCCTGTCGGCTGATAGCTCTTGACGGCAGGAAGTTCGAGCGGGAGTTCGCTTTCTGGAACAGGAACAGTGCCGCAAGTCGGACAATGCACGAGCGGAATCGGCTCTCCCCAATAACGCTGACGGCTGAAAACCCAGTCGCGCAACTTGTAGTTAACAGCCTTTTTGCCAATGCCCTTTTCTGCAAGGAAGTCAAGCATTTTGGCGATTGCGTCTTTTTTGTTTAAGCCGTCGAGGAATTCTGAATTGACGTGAATACCGTCTTCTGTCCAAGCCTGTGTTTGCACATCGACTTCGCTTTTGAGGACTTCGATAATCGGGAGATTGAACTTCTTTGCAAACTCCCAGTCGCGTGTATCGTGGGCAGGAACAGCCATAATCGCGCCAGTGCCGTAAGAAATGAGGACATAATCCGCAATCCAAATCGGAATGAGCTTGCCGTTCACGGGGTTAATCGCATAGCTTCCGCTGAAAACGCCAGTCTTTGTCTTTGCAAGGTCGGTTCTTTCAAGGTCGCTCTTCTTTGCAGCCTCTTCAACGTATGCTTCAACAGCTGCTTTCTGCTCTTCGGTTGTGAGAGTCTTCACCAGTGGGTGCTCAGGAGAAACAACCATATATGTCGCGCCAAAAAGCGTATCACAGCGAGTTGTGTAAACGGTCAAAGTCTTGTCTGTCGGCTTTCCGTCTTTGTCTGCAACGGTGAAATTGACTTCTGCGCCCTCGCTTCTGCCAATCCAGTTTCTCTGCATAGCCTTAACGCTTTCGCTCCAATCCAAGCCGTCGAGGTCTTCAAGAAGTCTGTCTGCATAGGCTGTAATCTTCAAAATCCACTGCCTGATTGTCTTGTGAGTAACCTGTGTGCCGCAGCGGTCGCAATGACCTTCTTTGACTTCCTCGTTAGCCAAACCTGTCAAACACTTAGGACACCAGTTAATCGGGGTTTCTGCTTCGTAAGCCAGCCCTCTCTTGTAGAGCTGAAGGAAAATCCACTGAGTCCACTTGTAATAATCAGGGGTACAAGTGCGCACTTCTCTGTCCCAATCGTAAGAAAAGCCGAGAGCCTTAATCTGCTCGGTAAAATGCTCGATGTTCTTGAATGTGGTTTCTGCGGGGTGTGTGCCTGTTTTGATAGCGTAGTTTTCGGCAGGAAGACCGAAAGCGTCGTATCCCATCGGGTGCAAAACGTTAAAGCCGTTCATACGGAGATAGCGACAATAGATGTCTGTTGCGGTGTAGCCCTCTGGGTGACCAACGTGCAAGCCAGCTCCCGACGGATAGGGGAACATATCAAGGACATAGCGACGTTTTTCTTTTGGGAAAGACGGGTCTTCGGTTGCGCGGAAAGTCTTGTTGTCCGCCCAATATTTCTGCCATTTCGGCTCGATAGTTTGGAAAGGATATGCCATAAAAAGCCTCTTTTTGCAAAAGTTGCCCTATCATAGCATTTTACGCCCTCTTTGTAAAAGCCATATTATTAACCTAAGAGCTTTTCATTAGGGAAAGAAATAGAGGGGTGATAGCTGGGTCGAATTGTTTTCCGATGTTCTCTGCAATATAGGAAAGTGCCATCTCTCTAGGCAAAGCCTTTTTATATACTCTTTCCATCGTAAGCGCGTCGTACACGTCTGCAATCGCCATAATTCGCGCTTCTATAGGGATTTCTTCTCCCTTTAATCCTTCGGGATATCCTGAACCGTCCCATTTTTCATGATGATACTTTGCAACATTGTACACAAGCTGTATATACTCGTTGTCTGTTATGTCTTCGAGCAAATGCTTTACAATCTTTCCGCCCTCGCTCGTATGCTTTTTTATTATTTCAAATTCCTCATCTGTCAATCTTGCTGTTTTTCGCAAAATCGTGTCTGGAACTACGAGTTTTCCAACATCGTGCAAAGGTGCTGCACTTATCATCATATCAGCAAACTTTTCATCTATGTTGTAAATCCCGCTTTCCATTGCCTTTTTCACAATCAATTCAACATAATGAGCTGTGTTTTTGATGTGCGTGCCTGTGTTTGAATCCCTGCTTTCCACCAAATCCGCGATACCGACAATGATTTTATCCTGCATAGCGCGGATTTTCTCATTCTTTTCGCTGATACCTCTCATCATATCCTGCAAGGTCAGCCCTTCATAATACAGATAAAGCACAATTCCTGTTATCGTCATTCCGAAAAAAGCCGTACGCGTAGCACTGTGAATTATCGAGGGAACTACACTGCAAAAAACAAGAAGCAAGGCTGTAATAAGAGTCAGCGCATCTCGATTTTGAAACCTCTTTGACAAATGATAAAGCATTGTAAGCTGATAGACGAACGTAATTGAATAAACAAGAATATAAATAAAATACCATTCTCCGCGCTTATAGCCCTCTGGAGTGATATTGATTATCTTTGCAAAAGGAAGAAGAGCGATTTCCACTCCAACATGAATAATTACGATTATCCAAAAGGGCTTTGCTGATTTCTTAAGCCCGCAGCCATAAGCCATCAAAATGGGGAGCATCGGAGTTATGCAAAACTCAAGCAATTTGAAGCACTGATGTATATTTGGGCTAACGGGGTGCAAGTTCAGCCACACGCCAATCCATTCAGCAATCGCTCCAATAGACATAAAGCCATAAAGCGCAGAAAACCAAAACTTTGAAGATTTGGGAATAGCTGTAACAGAATGAATGTGAAAAATCATTCCAATTGAAGCAATAACACAAGTTACTATTAAAACACTATAAATTGAATTCATGGTCTACTTATATAAATCTTATAACGTTTTTGGAGGCACTTCTTATAATCACACGCCAAAATCAGCCATATCATAACATTTTTTTACAAACTTGTTGAAGTTGTCACAGCCGCAAAAGGCAGTTTTGCTCACATTAAATCTTGCGAGTGCGAAAAATCAAAAAGACGAGCTCACATTAAATCTTGTGAGCAAGAAAAAACAAAAAGTCGAGCCCACATTAAATAATGTCTAAAGCCTAATTTCAGAAACGACCTCGCATTAAATCTAGCGAGCAAGAAAAAACAAAAAGACAAGCCCGCTAGATTTGATGTCTAAAGGCTAATTTCAGAAACGAACTCACATTAAATCTAGCGAGCGGGAAAAGACAAAAAAACGCCCTCACTAAAAACTTAGCGAGGGCATTCTTCAAAAAAGGCAGAATCAGCCGAAACTTACAGGGATTTCTCTGTGAGTTTTGCAGTGGATTTTATCAATGTCAGACGGGAAGCCGACTTTTTTGCGGCTGTCTTCAAAGTGGATTTCTGTGATACCGTCAAGGCTCAAACAAGTATCAACACCAAACGTTTTGTAATTAGGATTGTAGCCCTTTAGCTCCCTGAAGTCCATCGTATAGCCTTTTGGGACTGTGAGAACTCCGCTTTTTTTCGGCGGGCAAGCGATAAGTTTCTTGTCCTTTTTGCCGTAAAGCACATTATCGAACGCAACAAGGTTCTCGTTATCGGCTGCCACAGTTATTTCCTCTACAGAGGAGTTTTCAAGAATCATATCTGTATTCCAACTGCCGAGCATTTTTCCGCTTGCAATTCCTGCACAACAGGAAGGAAGAGCAATAGATGTGACTTTCGGGTTTACGCCGTCAAGATAATTGTCTTCGTTGAAGTACAACTGCTCTACTGCAACATCTCCGTCTGTGCATTGCACACAAAGAGCAGAAACGACGTAACTCCAATCTTTTCCTTTTACGATATTGTTCCACTCTTCTTTTGTGCCTTCAAAGCGTATCTCAGAAAGCGAGGAGCATAGCAAAAAAGCTTCATCTCCAATCACTTTAAGGCTGTTCGGCAGCACAATGCGCTCAAGATTGCGGCAATAAGCAAAAGATGAGTTTCCAATAACTTGCAGTGAATCGGGAAGAGAAACTGAGAAAAGATTGAATCGATAGCTGAATGTACTTCCGTCCAAAAATCTCAAATCGCAAAGAGATGTCAAATCAAGATTGATTTTCCGAGATTTTTTGCTATCGTCTAGCCAAAGACTATGCAAATCTTCGCTTTTTGCGCTTCCTTCGATTTTTATGTCGTATTCAGCGTCTGGCAAATCTTTGATTATTGATTTCGCTTCGTCGATGTTCATTGAAAGTTGTACGCTCATCTTTTGCTCCAAAAAGTTATTTGTTCTTGTTCACAATGCGGCTTTCGTATTTGCCTGTCTCAATGTCGATGAAACGTGTGAAAAGAGATACTTTGTTGTCTGCGTTGAGGCTGTTCCAGACAGAGTTTGTGAACTCGTCGATGTCGCCCTTGATATCAACCAAAGTCGGCTCGCCTTCATAACTTGGGAGCGGATTTCCGTCGCCCATGTATGTATGGATGAATCTGCCCTGCCCTGCTTTTGGGTTTTCGTAGGCGAATGTGAAGCGGTTGCAACCGCTGTCATCTCCGTTGTCGCTCTTCAAGATAGAAAGCGCATAGTTGTAGCTGCCGTTTTCGATGTGCATGATGCCTGAAATGCGCGGGGTGAAGTTTGGAGCGTCCGGCTCGAATTTTCGAGAGCGCAAAGACTGCTCGAATGTGAGCTGCTTGTCCATTCCTTCATAAATCGTGTCTGTCTGGTCGCCGTTTGTGACGATTGTTTTGTTTCCAAGAACGCGGACAGGCGCATAGATGATAAGGCTTGGGTCTGTGAGTTTTGACGGGTCAAAAGCCTGTGTGCGAATGCCCTCGCCGTCCTCAACGAAAACGCGATTGCGGCTGTTTTCGCTTCTTCCCATGATGAAATAGGCAACTACAGCCTTCTTGCCGTCAGCACTCTTTCCGATGACAATTCCACGTCCTGGGTAGCTTGTGCGTCCAATTTCTTCGTTCAATGAAACCATTTTCATTTGTTTACTCCTTTAATGCGGCAATTTCCGCGCTTTGTGTATTTGTAGCAAAAATCGCTTTTTGTGTCAAAATCTTTTATCGAAGAGAGCGGCACTCAAGATAAAATCGCTTCTCGTCCGCTTCTCCCATGCTGAAGCTCTTTCGTGGGAGCGTTCCGCGCGAGACGATTGTCGAGAAGAAGCCGTCCTTTTCGATAGGCGGGAGGAAAATGCTCACTGCGCCGACTTTTGAAAGGCGCAAGAGTTCTTCTTCGCCGTGGATATAATCGATTTTTGTCTGGACGTGATTTGAAAGGTATGCGTCAAGAGCTGGCTGCAATCGGCTTACGGCAAGTTCTTTTATGTTCGTCTTGAGGAGGCGGAAAGTCAGTGTGTCCGCTTCTTTGAACGAAAATCCGAATGTCGCGCCGTCTTTGCTGTCGTTCACGGCTTTTAGCATTTCATTTTCGCTTTCAACATCGCAAACTTTGCCTTCGAGAGATGAAGCAAGATAAGAAAGGAGCGACTTTGCATCTGCGCCGAAAAGAGCGCGATGAATCGGCTTGAAATCCAAGGCGTCGTCATAGATGTTCACGATTTCGGCAAGGGCATAGCGAAGCGGGTGGTCTGTTGTCTCTGGGTGCGCTTTTTTGTAATCTTCCCACACGGCTTTTGCTGTTGCAAGAGAGTGGTTTCCGTCGCCGACTGCGAACATAAACACGCTTCCGTCACTTGCGGTGTTTGCGCTTCTGACGCTTTCAAGGGCGTCATAAAAGCACTTTACTGCTCTGTCGCTCTTTGCTTTCCAGCCAGAGATGTGTCCGCCTTTTAGCATTAAATCGCCGTCATAAGCGATTTCGCCGTCAAGTTTGGCAATTTTTCCGACTTCGCCGATGAGAGCGTTTTCTTTGTCGTTAACCAAAAGCATAATGTGCGGGCTTTCGAGAGCTGCTCCGTCACGGATTGCTTTTCTTGGCGGGATTCGCTCTGGGATTGTGGCTTCTGTTGCGCGGATCAGGGAGCGGCTGCCGCTTGTCCAGTCGTAAGTTTCAAGGTCGACTGCTGCAACGAGTCCGCATCGTTTTTTGCCGTTCAATACTGTTCGCTCAAGATAGACAAGGGAGCGGACGGCTGGAGCAAAAACTTTGTCAGAGATGTATTTTTCCATATCGGCGTGGATTTTTGAAATGCGCTCTTTTTTGTCTTCGCTTTCCAAAAAGACTTCTGGGAAAATAAGATTTAGTGTCGAAGGAGAATCTCCTACGATATTCTTTGCTTTTTTCCAATACTCTGCGTCCTGCGTGTACTGGTCGCACGCAATTACGCTCCACTTTTCAACGTCAACATTCGACGGTAACAAGATTTCTGGAATATCAATTCCGTATTTTTCGCTTTTCATAGATAAAAATATACCTTGATTTCGATTTTTATGCTATCATTAAGTTATGTCTGGTATAAATTTAGGAATAACACAAGTTCAAAAGCAAGTTCAAGTTCAAACTATGAGCCAGCGCCAGATTCAATCGCTGGAAATACTTTCTTTGGGAAGCGACGAGCTCAGAGAGCGCATTTTCCGAGAGGCTGACAAAAATCCTGCATTGGAAATTCTTTCAGACCCGCTTGAAAGCGACCCGACTGCGCGCGGTGAAGACAAGCCGCGCTCCAACGCTCTCGACCGCTATGCAAGTGTTACGGCGGCAGGAACGGAAGCAAGCGACAATTTTCAGGCGATTATAGAAGCCGCTCCTGATGAGAAGGAATCTCTTCAAGACCATTTGCTGAGCGAATTGTCAATGATTAATTTTGATGATAACGGCGAGACTTTTGAAATTTGCTCTCTTATTGTCGGAAATCTCGATTCGCATGGGCATCATATTCTTGCACCTGAATCGCTTTCTCCTGACTTTCTTGATGAAAAGAAACGCGAAAAACTTTATAAGTGTCTTGGTATTGTTCAAAATCTTGACCCTGTCGGCTGTGCTGTAAAAAATGTGTGGGAAAGTCTGCTTGTTCAAGCAAGGGCAAATGGGTGCTCAAACGATGCGCTTATTTTTCTTCTTGACGGGCATGCCGATATGCTAAATCCTCCAAAAGCTGACAAAATCTTGAAGAAAATATCGCTTTACCGAGAGGGCATTTTGAGTCTTTTCGGGCTTCCACCTTCTGAGATGGAAAAGCTTGAGCGGACTAAATCATATACAGAAGCCGACATAACAGAGGCGCTTTCGTTTATGAAGACGCTTGACCCGAATCCCGCTTCTGCATTTTCGTCTTCGCCTGCGGTCTATATTCAGCCTGATGTTCGTGTTGAAAAGGCTGTCGATGATGACAAAAATGAGTTTTTCAAGATTTCGCTTTGTCGAGGGAATATTCCAGAAGCCGCTATTACAAGCGACTTAAAAGATGACAGCAAGTTTGCAAAAGATGCTATTCGCGAGGCACGGGCATTCTTGAACGAGATTGCATTCCGTGAATCAACGCTTCTTTCGGCTGTTGGCGAAATTGTGAAAGTGCAAGGTGAGTTTTTCAAGAAAGGCCCGCGCTATCTTGCACCTCTTCGTCAAAAGGACGTCGCAAAGGCGGTTGGTGTTCACGAAACGACTATCAGTCGCATGGCAACGCGCAAATATCTTCAATGTGAATGGGGTCTTTTTGAAATCGGCTACTTTTTCACGAATCAAGCAGGAAGCAGCGAAGGCACTTCACAAGAGGGCGCAAAACGGGAAATCGAAGAGATTTTGAAGGCGCACAAAGACGATAAAAAGCCGCTTTCTGACCAAAAAATTGCAGATATTCTTTCTGAGCGCGGAATAAAGATTGCCAGAAGAACTGTTGCGAAATACAGAGCCGCGCTAAATATCAGTTCTTCCTACGATAGATAAAATACGAAAGATAAAATCAAACGTTTTTTATTGTTACGGTGGCGTGGCGGAGGCGCATAAAATCAAACAACAGGCGTCTTTCTGCGCCACGACCGTAAAGAAAATATGTTGCGGGTTCCCAAAGCGCGACCCAGCCGATAATCGCAAAACTTTCGCTCAATATGCTCAAAAACGGGTGTCCGTCGGCGTTTGTTCTGAATATATGTGCCAAAAACAAAAACACGCCAAGGACTGCAATTCCCAGTGCAAGGAGCAAAAGCCATCTGCGTAGTGATTTTTGGTTTCGGATTAGTTGTTCTTCTGCACGTCGGCGAAAGTGATTTTTGAACGCGGCTCTCATTATTTCTATGTCGTAAAGCGATACGTCGTCTGCAATGAACTCGATGGCGATGCGGGAGTTTTCTGCTTTGTATTCGAGTTCTTTTAGTATGTATGATTCAATTCTCGAGGAAAGTTCTCTGCTTTGTACAGGAGAGGGGTCGAGCATATTGTATAATTCGTCAGCGTTATAAAGTCGTATCGGGATTGTCGTTTCATTGAACAACTCGGCGAGTTTTTTGACTAGCTTGGTTTTCTCCTCAAGCCGCTCGATACTAGAACTCATTTTTCAAAGCCTCCAATAACACCGAAAAATATTTTTTTTCTTGACAAATCTTTTTTGTAAAATTATATTATAAACATCGACGTTCCAAGATTATATTTTTTAGCGTTATTTTATTTTGGAGGTCGATAATGAACAACAAAAATATTCTCGAAGAAATGGTATATACCGTATCCAGCAATATATATGGTTACGGTCAGCCGGATTCGAGTGATTATTCAAAGTATTTAAAAATTCCTGCTGATACTTATTTTTCTCAAATTCAAAGCGACATTGATAATTTTTCTCTTCTTGAACCGCTATTGTGCTGGTGTATGTATGAAGCTGTAAACATTCACAATGTGCAAAAGAAGCCTTTTGACGAGCAGAAAATTCTTTTTGACATTATCAAATCAAAAGTCAATGATATTGAAATTTCTGTCATCAAAGAAAACAAAGAACTTCTTGCTTATGCGCGTCAGGAAGCCGAGAATAAACTTGACGGAAAAATAATCTCTTTCATATCGTATTGTTTGTTTGCTGATGCAGAAAATATTTTGAACGGACACGCTTATTGGGAACAGATAAACAAAACAGTTCTTGCGAAAGTTTACATGGATACAATAAACGCAAACTGCGAAAAAACATGGAATTTTCCTCCAAGGTTTTTTATAAGTAACGGTGGTCACCCTATGTCGTTTGGACCAGATTTTACGAAAGGTCCTTTCTATCAACGGGCTGAAAACGATAGAATTTCCGCTCAATATTATCTTCCACTTAGTGACCGGGATGATGAAATTTTTTCTGATGTCCTTCCTGAAGAAGGCTGTATTACAATCGAAGAAGTATGTGATTGGACTCAACTTGATTACATCATAAAACCAGAACTTGACAAGGTTCATTTTCCAAGACTTTACACACAAGACAGACCGTATTCTCTCAGACGTGGATTATTCAACTTGTTTCAGCTCATTTTCAATAACTGGGCAGATGGCAAGAAAAAGCCTATCGTTCAGAACTTAGTTTATGAAATCTATAGAGATTTCTTCTGGTTGTGGTACGGCGAAATTCCGAAAACTGAAATCGGCTATTTTGAAGGAAAACCTGCTGTTGTGTATTGCCTTTACAAAACTGCACAATATACTGACAAAAGTTTATTCATCAATCAGTTTTCCCATAACAAATTTTCGCTGAATGACGAATGGCTTCATTTTCAAGATCTTCTGAAAGCAAGACCTTTTGACGCACTTCCATTTAATATTGCAATCAGCACCTATGAAGCTCAAAAGCTAGAAAAACACTGGTATGATGTTCGTCGAAATATGGGCGATGAACAAAAAAATTATGAGGAAAAGGCTAGAAATACTATTAATCAGGAGCTCTATTCCCTTCTTTGTATGATGACTTTCTTTTTCATATGGGATATGGCTAAGAATTACCATACGGCATGTAGCGTATCTGAAAAGGAACTTCAAGATTATTTTTTGCAACACGGAACCCTTCAAGAAGAGTTTTACAAGAGTTTTTCCGACGAACCATGGAACAAAGAGCCTGTTGATAATTCAGAGGATAGAGAAAAAATTGTCCATTTTCAGACAAAATGGACAAATCCTGAACATCTTGCAAAACTTATGAACCTTGTTCTCAAAGCATACAATGTTAATAATTGTATTGAAAACTTCCCGATAAGTATCTTTGACACAAAAGATTATGAAGAAAAGTCAAACGCTATTGCAATTCTTATGTATAATTTTTGCAATATTGAGGTAAAATCAAAGGACAAACTTTTAAATATCATGGATTTTGTGGGGGAACTAAAAAGTCGTAAAAATATTTACTGCCAACCACACAAAACACGAAAATTTAATTCGCAGACAGTAGAAGAAGAGATTTCTTCTGTAAAAAAGAATCAGGATCTGCTCAAAAATATTGACTGCGGTTTTGAAGTGAAAAACTACATTCAAATTCCAGTTCCCTCTGAAAATATTTCTCGTACCGACTATCAGCTTCTCAGAAAATTTACATGCCGTTTTTTCAGCGATACAGATAAACTATATTGCTATAAAAAGCGAGGTGTAGGAAAAAGACTTGAAGATGGTTCTTTTGACAATTACTTTATTGATTGTACTGAAGATTATCGCCAATCTAATAAAAACAATTTCTACTGTCATTCATTGTATACAGCAGAACGTAATACAGCTCGACATTACAACGATATGCACTCACTAGAAAATATCCTTGATGACTCCTTTCCCAAAAATCTTTTGGAGGCATTCCGTGACGCAAAAGATTTTCTGCACGAACTAGCAGATGAAAAAAAAGACAGTGCATCAGAACTTTTCTTAATCAATTATCATATTGATTTTCTGGAACGGCATTTGAAAACATATGCACAGAAACTTGGTCTGCTAGATTTTACAAAAAGCAAAGAATCTGATATTTGGAATCAACTTTTTACCGTTGATAAAAATATTCGGGAAGAAATATCCAAGCACTTTGACAATAATATCGATTACGAAAAAACATTTGGCTTTCAGTATATGCAAGAAATAAAATGGTTCTTTCAAAAGTTGTACTGTATCGACGATGTTTTTACGAATGAATATTACAGCTCTATCGCAGTATATCTTTTCTATTTAACCTTACGTTTGACAGAAATTGACTTCTAGCACCGAAATACAAATCTCATTCTGAGCGAAAATGGATGTCTTTAAGTAGATTCTTCGACTTCGCTCAGAATGACAGATTTTTTCAGAAAAATTGTCAACTCGCCACAAAAACAACACTCTGATTATAGTAGGAGGAAGCAAATGACAATGACAAACAAAGACCTAAAACAAGAACTAAAAGCCGTATTCCGCTCGTACCGCAGAATGAACGCCAGCACAGAAAGCAGACTGTCCGCGCTCGGAATCAAAGTCGCACGGCAGCGGAACCACATCGTCTTGAGAATTGGAAACGGACGCCATATTCCGATTGCCTGCACAGGAAGCGACAAGCGTGAAGGCTTGAATATTGCAGTCAAAATAATGAAAGCAATGCTGTAAAACCTGCAATTTCGCAAAGGGGGATTTTATGAACACAAAAGGAAAAACACTCAACTGGCATTTCACAACTGCATGCAATTTTTGCTGTCGATACTGCTTCATCGAAAATGCCAAAACTCTCGATTTTCAAAGCTATGTGCGAGCACTTGAGAAAATCGCACCGCATTTTACTCGCATAAATTTTGTAGGCGGAGAGCCAACAGTGTCGCCTTATCTTTTGCCGTTAATGCGTCGAACTCGTGAGTTAGGACTTGACTGCACAATCGTAACAAACGGCTACAACCTCATTCACAAAGCCGATGACTTTTCTGAATTATATGATTTGTGTTCGACAATCGGTATCAGCATTGACTCGCTCTGTGACGAAACAAATGCTAAAATCGGTCGCGCTCACAAAGGCGAAATCATCACAAGAAGCGAATACGAAAGCCTTTGCAAAAGAATAAAAGAACACGGGCTGCGCCTCAAAATCAACACGGTTGTCAGTGCGTTGAACAAAGACGAAGATTTTTCAGATTTTTACAGCACCACAAATCCAGACAGAATAAAGCTCTTTCAATGCCTCAAGCCTAAACGTTGCTTAAAGCAAAACTATGACAAGTTATTGATTTCCGCCTCCGAGTTCGCCGCTTTTGTCGCGCGCCACAGTTCTTTCGCCGATAAAATCGTAGCCGAAGACAACGAAGCAATGACCTGCGCCTACTATATGCTAGACGCAGAGTGTCGCATTCTCAATGACACCAAAGGCACAAAAAGCCCATCTTTAGCCATCTCAGACGTGAGCGCAGAAGAGGCGCTCTCATTTTCGTCCGTGCAAATCAAAAAATATAACGCCCGCTATATCGCGTAACAAAAAATTTCACAAACTGTAGCGCGCAAGAAATTTTTATGCTAAAATTTTTTGCGCAAGCGAATAAAAATGCACAAAAAGGAGAAAACATGAAACAGACACAAATGCAACTATATTTTGAGGGCGCGGCGGGAAATGTTACTGGCTCGTGTTCGCGCCTTTCGTACTCTTGCGGCGATGAAAAATATCAGATTTTGGTTGACTGCGGGCTTATGCAAGAGGCGGAAGAAGGCGAAATAAGCGTGCCAAAATGGAGTTTTGAGCCATCAGAAATCAGCGTCGTACTTTTGACACACGCCCACATCGACCACTGTGGCGCATTGCCATTGTTGTACAATAACGGCTATGCGGGAAAAGTCTTTGCAACAGACGCCACAATCGAACTTGCCCAAATAATGCTTGCCGACATCGCAAGAACAACAAAACTCTTTGAAAAAGACGACATCGACAAAATACGCTGGCAAAGCGTCGACAGCATTGAAACTGGAAGAGAGCAAGCAAAATATTTTCCGATATTGCCGTTCATTCGCGCAAACTTTATTCGCTCGTCCCATATTCTTGGCGCATGCGGAGTTTATGTGCAGTGGTTCAAATCGATATGCGAAGAAGGCGAGACAATCGAAAAAGGCGCAAACGCTTATGAAAATTATCAGACAATCTTCTTTTCAGGCGATGTCGGACGCTCGTTTGACGGCATAAACGAAGAATCAACATTCCTGAAACCAAACTTTTATCCGTTCACCTCTGATAAGCAAAGAGAGTTTTTCGTTCTTGAATCTACCTACGGAAACAGAGTCCATGGCGAAAATACAGATTACAAGTCAAAACTCTCTTTTCTTGAAAAAACGCTCAAAAGTGCGCTTTCGGGGAACGGATACGCCGTCATTCCAGCCTTCGCGCTCGACAGAACGCAAACAATCCTCGGCGATTTGTTCGACGTGCTCAAAACAAAAGCGATTTTGGAAAAAAACAACATTGACGATGAAGCCATCAAAGCAGAAATCAAGAAAATAGAAAGCGAGAGCGCAAGCGACAAAAAAGCCAAAAAAGAAAAAAAAGCCAAAATTGCAGAGTTGCAAAAAAAACTCAAAGAGCGAAAAATCATTTGCGTTCACTCGCTTTCCCCGCTCGGAAACCAAATCAACCGCGTTTATGCAAAGAACTTGGGTGTCGAATCAAAAACGATGGACAAAAACGGCAAAATCCGATTTCGCTATTTGAACAGAAATCCCGAAATCCCAGATGAATACAAAAGCGAAGAAAACACCAGCAGCGATTTTGAAAGCGATGATGCTGTAAAACAGAGAACCACCTGCTTGCTCGAAGGAAAGTTTTTGGGAGAAGACTTCGCGAACGATTTTGTGTTCACGAACGAAATAATGTTTGAGCAAAAGAAAGTCGGCTCTCTTCTCAAAAGCCTTCCGAAAAACGCCTCCGTGTTCTGCCGTCCGCAATCTGTCGTCGTGGGCGCAAGCGGAATGTGCGACAGAGGCTTTATTCTTGGCGCAATCGAAAAGGCGCTAAAAGATGAGAACGCAACGATAATTCTCACGGGCTACACGCCGAAAGGAAGCGCGGGCGAGATAATCAAAAGATTTTCAAACGGAATTGAGAACGCAGGTTTTTCAAAGCAAGAACTTTTCAACAAAACAATCCCGTCCACAAAAGTGCGTCTTTTTGAAGTAAAGGCAAAAGTCGTCGATATGTCCGAGTTTTACAGCGCGCACGCCGACCAGAAAGAGCTTTTGACATACGTCTTTGACAATCCCGCAAAGCCCAGAACAAAGCCCGTGCAAGTCTTTTTGAACCACGGCTCAATCGCTGGCGGTCTCACGCTTGCCGACAAAATCGACGCTTTCAACTCCCGAATCGCAAACGGCGCTGTCGTCCCGCGAACGCTTGTCACCTCCTCCGCTTTCCGCGCTTTCGACATTTCAGGCGACGAAGTCATATCGCTTTCAACCGACGAGGAAAAAAGCGCCCACGAGAGGCTAATCGATGAGGCTGTAAAACTCCTCGCCGAAGAGGGCGAAAGCGAGAGCGCCGAGAAAACAGAGCAAAGCAGCGAAAATGCAATCGAGGGCGAGAAAGCGAAACCAGAAGAGGATGAAAGCGACGACGACGAAATTGACGTTTTCATCAAAAACGAGATTGTCAAAAAAATGCCTTTTTTGATTTTGGACGTCGACATAAAAGAGGCAGTCACGAGCGTGATAAAACCAATGATAACAAAAGAAAAACTCAATGTCGAAAGTGCAAAAGAAGCACGAAATGCGCTTTTGGCATGGCGAAAGGAAACTGAAAAAAACGCACACTTTCCGGAACTCGATTTCCTCAAAGAGAAAATCGAAAGCGACGAGATTTTCACTTCCGACACGCTGCAAGGCGTTTTGAGCGACTATGAAAAGCGATTTTCCGAGATGATTCTCGACGGATTTTCCGAGACGAAAAGAGAGATTGACACTTTGCAAGCCCTTTTTGACGAAAGGAGCAAGGACAGCCTTTTGTGCGATATGCCCTACACGCTCTCTCTTCCGCGTCAAATCGACAAAATGTCAAAATCGTTTTTGAGGACAATCTTTGATGCGCTCAAAAAAGAGAAAGTCCGCGCTTTTGCAAAAGAAAAACTAAAGGAGTGGGAGATTTTTCCAAAACCGCTTGGCGAGGATGAAAAGATAACAGAAAACATGCTGTTTTCCGACGAGGTTCTCGACTGAAAAAATAACAAAAGGTCGCCAGAGTGTTCCGACGACCTTTTTCCGTTTGGAAATTGTCTGTCCGAACGTCCCGACGGCTTTTTTCCGTTTGGAAATTGCTTGTCCGAGCGTCCCGACGGCTTTTTCCGTTTGGAAAATGCTTGTCCGAACGTCCCGACGGTGTTTTTCCGTTTGGAAAATGCTTGTCCGAGCGTCCCGACAGCTTTTTTCCGTTTGGAAATTGCTTGTCCGAGCGTCCCGACGGCGTTTTTCCAAAAATCAAAGCGGCTCAAGGGAATCGAGCGAGTTTTCTTCTGCTTTTTCTTCTGGAAGCGGCGGCAGCTCCTCAAGTTCCTCAAAGTCGCCATCTGTTGCAAAGCCGACTTCTTTTGCGAGTTCCTCTGTCTGCGTAAATCCCGCGTTGTCGACTGTCTTGAAGCTCGCAAGGACGTTTCCGACTTCGTTCATATTCGAGTAGTTTCGCATAGACAAAATGCTGATTTCCTGAATACGTTGCGTGATATCTTCTGTTCCAATCTTGATTTCGTTAATGCCGTTCATTGATGTGGCAAAAATCTCGTGGAGCGTCGTCATATCGCTAGAAACTCTTTCCTGCTGCGTTTCAAGCTCGCCGCAGTAGCCGTTGATTTTTTCGGCGGAAGCGTTGATGTCGGCTGTGCGTCCAGAGATTTCGCGTGTCAAATTGTCGGCGTTTGCGACGCTTGTCGTGATTTCTTTGAGCGACTCAAGCATGTCGCTTGCCTGCTCGCTGACTTTTCTGAACGCTTCCTGCGCGTTGCTTGAGGACACGTTCGCCTCGTTCACTTTGTCGATAATCGCGTAAATCGAAGAAGAGATTCTATGCGCGTTCTCACCTGTGCTTTCCGCAAGGCTTCGGATTTCCTCCGCAACAACGCCAAATCCCTTTCCAGCCTCGCCTGCGTGCGCTGACTCGATTGCGGCATTCATTGAAAGGAGGTTTGTTTGCTCACTAATTGCGTCGATGATTGTGACGATTTCGCGAACTTCATCGAGCATTCCTGTAATATCGCCAAGGATTTTGTTTGTTGCCGAAATCTTGTTGTCGCCATCGCTGACGAGGACTTTCATTTCTTCGGCGCTCGCTGTCTTTTGGACTGCCATGTAGTTGATTTCGCTCAGCGTGTGCGTCATGTTGTCGACATCGCTCTTGTTTTTCTCGATTGCACGGGTCTGCTTTGTGTTGTTGTCGATGAGGACGCTTGAAACTTGCGTCATTGTGTTAAGAGAGTCCATTGTGCGCTCGACGACTGTGTTGAGCGAATTGAACTGCTCGGTCATTGATTTTACGTTCGCGTTGATTTCGTGTGTCGCCGCCGCGGTGTCGCTCGAAGCGTTGTCAATCTGCTGTCCTGACTCGATTGAGTTCTGCGCGCTTTTCTTGACGACAAGGAAGAACGCGTTGAGGTGGCTTGCGGCATTGTTGAGGTCTGACTGCAATGCGCCGATTTCGTCGTGCTCTGTGATTCTTGAGCGCGCTGTGAGGTCTTTTTCGGCAAGCATCGAGGACATAATCTGCAAGTTTTTGACGCGGTTCGTTATCTTTTTGGTGATTCGGCGCACGATGAGCATCATTATGAGGATGTCAAAGGCAGAGAATGAAAAGGCGATAATGCGGAAAACGCGGTCAAGGAAGGCGACTTCTTTGTCGAGTCCGTCGGAAAGCGCTGTTATAACGCTTACGAGTCCGTCGCTCGTGAACTTGAGTGTCGAAATCACGTCCAAGTATCCCATCTCCGCAATGACGGCGCGAAGGTCGCTGTATTCTTTGTGGAGCGCGACTGCCTGAAGCAAACCATGGGCGGCAACTGAGTTTTTGAACGCAATCGGTGTTTCAAGTTCGACAAGATTTTTGTAATGAACCGAAATCTCGTTGAACTTGTTTTCGAGGAACTTCCAGACGGATTCGATGCTATTGACTCTTTCTTTCAAGTCGCTCGTAAGAAGACGGCGCCCGCTTCCATTGATGATTATGTCAAAACTTTTTCCACATTCTGTAAGGAGTTTTTCCCACTCCACATAAATGTAGCCCATGTCCATTCCGCTCGCATTAAGGCGATCATTAAAGGTTGAGACGCGCTCATAGTTAAACTGCAATCTGGCAAGCTGATGCTGATAATCTTTTAGTTTTATTTCTTGGCTTGAGCCAAAAATAAGCACGAACGAAAGGATAATGAACTGGCAGATAAGCCACGCGATAAGCCAGCGGAACTTGGTATTAAGTTTCATAATCACCTCTTGTAAAAATGCGAAATATTAGATAAACACATTAAATTATAGGGTTATTATACACCAAAAATTCGGGCTTTTGGAATAAAAAAAAGTCATATTTATCAAAAAAGTCGGAAAGCAAAAATAAACCCGTCTCGGTATAAGTCCGAAACGGGGAGCGAGAATGAGAAAATCATAGTTTTCGCATCATTGTGTAAATGTTTTGCAATCTGCCGTCTTTGAGCGTGAACTCTATTGCTTGTCTAATCATTTTTTTCGAGCTCGGCGAGTTTGTTAATCATATAATCCGCGGTTCTCTTGCCCGCCTCTCCGATGTGCTGCCACGCCTCTGCCTTAAAATGAGCGCGTTTTTTGGCAAGCTCTGGGCTGTCGGAAGCGTTCTTGATGACTTCGGCGATGTTCGGGAAATCCTCTTCTTTGATTGGAATGCCGATTTCCTGTAGCGTCGTAACCGCCCAAGGCTCGTGTCCTGTGTCGTAAATGTCGTAAGGAAGCAAGTCCATCTCGGCATTCGCGTACATAACAGGCTTGTCGCAAAGGAACGTGTAATCGTAGACGATACCAGAAAAGTCCGAAATCATAATGTCGGCTTTCTTTAGCGAATAGATGTTGTCACGCTCGTTGTCCCAAGACAAGTTTGGAGCGTCTTTGTATCGCTCCTGCAAGCGCTCGAGCATATCCTTTTCGCTAATGCGGCTCTGCGGGTGCGGGCGAACGATGATGCGCATTCCGCTTTTGACGAGCGGGTCAAGCAACTTTTCGCCATAAAGACCGAGCAATGCACTCTTTCCCCAAGACGGACTGACAAGAACCGTAAACTCATGGTTTTCTTCTGCTGGAATTGCAGCGATTTTCTCTTTGAGGACATCGAGATATGTGCAACCAACCGTAACGAGTTCCTTTGCTGGAAGCTCGCGCTGTTTTTCGAGAAGCCTGATGTCGTCAGCTTGATAATCGCCCGTCATCAAAACGCTGTCAAAATAATCCAAGCCGAACAAGCGGTACATCGTCGAATCTGTGCAAGAGTGGAAGATGTGGCTGTAATGCTTGACGTTCTTGCTGCGCTTTAGCTGGTAGACTTGAAGTCCAGGCGTCGTCATAAGAACAATGCCCGCAGAAAGCATATTGAGCTTTGCATAAGCGACGTTTCCTGTTCCAATGCACTCAGGCTTTACGAACTTGAAGCCTTTCTCAAAAATCGGGTCATCTTCTGTTCCCGTGAAATAAGTAAGCTCGATTCCGCGCTTTTCAAACTCTTCGGCAACAGGCAAAAACACCGTGAAATAGCGCTTATCCTCGCAGTAGACGACGTACTTTTTGTAGGACTTGTCGAGTTCAGCGCCTTTTTTGCCCGCGAACAAGAGCTTGAGTTTCAAGAGCAGAGCCTTCGCCAAAAAAAACAGCGTCGCCGCCGCTCCGATTAAAATCGAGAACAGCATTGAGCCTGTTCCCGGGTCAATATAAAGTAACATAATTTTCTCCGTGTACGAAATAACAAAAGTGCGGGGTTATACCCCCGCGGTTATGCGGGATTATAGTCCCGCACCACTGCATGACCATAGCCCCGCACCACCGCGGGATTATAATCAAGCACCACCGCATGACCAGAACCCCGCAGTGTGCATTTGCTATTTTTCGATGAACTCTTTGATAAGACCAAGCACTTTGTCCATATCGGCTTTCGGTGCGACTGTAATGCGCATTGAAAGTCTGCCCGCTTCTGTCCAGAGACGGACGAGATAGCCGTTGTCCGCAAGGTAGTCCTTGAGAGCTTGAACGTCGATTCCGTCGAAGTGAATAAAGATGAAGTTCGCAGCTGAATCAAACGCTTTTACGCCCTTGATTTTGTTGATTTCGGAAATGAAATCTGCTTTGAACTGAATAATTGTTTTGGTAAGCTCATTGTAATATTTCTTGTCTTCGAGCGCCGCAATCGCAACTTTGCGACCGATGTTTGAAACGCGGAACGGGTTGAGGTCGAGTTTGAAGACCTGTCGTGCCATCGGTGTGCAAAGTCCGTAACCGATACGAACGCCTGCAAGACCGTAGAGTTTTGAGAATGTGCGGGCGAAAACGACGTTGTTGTATGTTGTCAAAAGGTATTTTGCGTCGTACTTCACCGTTGAGAATCCCAAGTACGCTTCGTCAACGATAACGAGTGATGTCGGGTTGTCTTTGATGATGCGCTCAAGGTCTTTTGGGCTAATCACAGCGCCTGTCGGGTTGTGAGGTGTTGTGATGACGATAATGCGAGGTTTTGTTGCAGCGGCTTTGCTCATGAGTCCTTCAACGTCGAACTCGTAAGCATTTTCGCCAGGCTTAATGTCGTAATATGCAGGCTTTGCAAAGTGCAACTCGATTACAGACTTGTAGTAGTTCCAAGCTGGAGCAGAAATCAAAACAACATCGTCTTTGTTCAAAACAAGCGTCATAATTGTCTTGATGACGTCAGATGAGCCTGAGTGAATGAAAATGCTGTCAGTTCCGAGTTCTGTTTTCTTTGAAATCTCGACTGCCAAAGCGTCGTCGCGTGTGAGGTCGTAGAGGTACAAGTCCTCCATCTTTGCGTTGTGCATTACTTCAAGACACTTTGGGGAAGGTCCAAAGAGGTTCTCGTTGACGTGCATACGTCCCGTGAGCTGCTCTGTTGCAACAACAGAATACTGCTTTGTGTCTGTGTAGTTGGAGAGGTATGAAATGCGCTGTGTTGAGTTTACGAGTTCTTCTTCCTGAAAGAACTGGTCGATGAAGTCCTTAAAGTTCGGATAGAACTGCAAGATGTCTTCTGTTGTGTCAAACTCTTTGCACTCAGCGTCGTCATAGCGCTTGATTTTCATCAAAAGCTCTGTGATGTGCTTAATCTGAAAGTCGTCCCAAAGCATATACTTCATATCTGGGTCATAGTACTCTTTGACCATCAAATCAACGAACTTTGCGCTGAACGATTTTGAGAAGAACGCCTCACCGATTGTGTACCAAGCCTTTTCTCCGCCCTTCTTGACCGATGTCATATATCCGCGGTCGTCCAAACCTTTTACGCAGTATTCATTGCAGAACTCGTCTGAGTAAAGACAGCCGTAGTATGAGTCATAGACGTAATCACGATAAACGTTGTGAGCAAACCAGTTGTCAGAGCAACAGATATAAGATGCCTTGATATAGTCTTTTGCGGCATAGAGGGAAGACATATTGTTTTTCTCTTCCCACTCGTTGTTGTCGATAACGATGAGCTCAGGGTACTTTTTCGCCATCTCGTAATAGCGCTCTTTGAGGTAGCCGACAACGAGGACGATTTCCTTGATTCCAGCATCGTGAAGTTGCTTAATCTGGCGCTCTACCATTGTGTCGCCCTTGATTTCAAACAAGCCTTTTGGAAGGTAGTTTGAAAGCGGCATACAACGGCGGCTTCTTCCTGCTGCCATAATAATAGCGTTGTCGACTTTGTACGGAGCAAGAGCCTCCATACCAGCGTCTGTCACAGAATCTTTTTCAACCCAGCCGGCTTTTGTGCAAGCCAAAACTGTATCTGACGAAAATGCACTAACATCTTCATTTCGGCGAACTGCCATCAAATAGTCGAATTCTTGTTCAGTCATATAAACTCCTTATATGTGTTTACTCTATGTTCTCGCGGCTCCAGCTAGAAGCCTTGAATATGCTGTCTTTTACCCGCCACCACTGGTCTTTTCTGACGGGATAGACATAATCGCCTTTCATAAGCCAAGCCTGATGCACATCACTTGCAGAAATCACAACACCGTCTTTTTTGATGTCGCTTGTATCAAGCGGAATAGCTTTGTTTGTAAACGGATTTACAGGATTTTCAATAATACCATTTAGTGCAAGACTTGGAACATCGCCATTTGTCATAAAAGTCATATCCTCTTTTAGAGAACCTGTTGCTCCAAAATCTTTCATCATCAAAAGCGGGTGAAAATGTCCGCGTCCTGTATATTTGTCACCTGCAATCTGGTCATCAAGCGCACTATCGGCTTCAATGCAATCTTCTGTTGTGGCGCGGCTGTGGTCTGCGACAAAGATAATGCGGGTGTTGTCATAAACACCGTTTTCTTTGAGATACTTTATCCAAGTAGCAAGTCGCTTAAATGCTGCCATATTCGTGTGATATGCTTCATTGTCCTTGAACTTTGATGTGCCATAATCAGTTATTTTCTCTGACGGCTCATAATCTGGCGCTTGCATAAAAATGCTTGAGTGTGTAAGTTCGTTCACCATACAAACATACGAGCCTGTTTTTGAATCATTAAAATCAGTGAGTTCTGTCAAGAAATCAAGAGGTGCATAGTTGTTTATGACGTTCGTGTAAGAAGTCGTCGTGTCATTTGAGTTCCAATATTTGCCCTTTTGATAGATTATTTCACGCAATACAACAGGACTTTCGCGGAAAATGCTGAAAATAAAAAGATTGTGCTTCAATAAATCATCTGTATTATTCAGACTGTTAGCGCCAGAATGGGCTTTATACCACGCCGTTGAATATTTTCCAATCGTTTGATAGCCCTCGATTTTGTTATAATTATCAGTTATTGATAAATCTGCATATGCTGAATAATTCGCCCAAGACGGGTCGGTAATCACGGCATTGTAATCGCCCTGCTCAGTGAAAATGCGTGGCAAAAGCAAAAGAGCCTCGTTTGTCTTTTTGTACAAAAGCTCGTCTTTACGCTTATTCATCTCAAGAGGTGCGTATTCGTAACCACCATAAACAAGAGGTGCGCCCATAAGGGTATGTCCATTGAAAGAAACCGTGTTCGGATAGAATGTGAAGCCTGAAAAAACATCATCAAAACTCTTGTCTTCACTAAACATTTCTTCAACGAACTGGCTTTCTGAGCGGTCAAGCATAAAGACAACGACGTTTTTCGCGTTCTTTGAAAGATGGAAAATCGGTTCAATCTCAACTTCATTTAAACTACCTGTTGCCACAAACGCCTTGTATTCGCGCTTGATTGTCGCAGTGTTTGAAAATGCCAAGCCGACCATCGCAAGCGAAATTACAAAATATGAATAGATGAAAATCTTTCCCTGCAATTTTGAAATTGTAAGCGCAACAAAAACAAAAGCAAGGGCAAGCACAAACAGATTTATGAATGAAACTGCTGAAACAGTCTTGAAATCAACTGCGTTCAAGAACGTTAGTGATGTGGAAATATCGCCATAGCCCAACATAAAGACGAATGAATTGAGCAGTGCTGAAAGCGAGATAAACGCCATCAAAAAGCATAAAACAGTTTGCACTTTTTTGCTGAACAAAAAGTAAACGCAAATTGTCCAGAACAAGAAAAATCCTGCTGACTGCATAAGTGTTATTGCAACGTAGCCAAGAGGATTAGGATTTGCTCCAATTCCTGAAAACTCAATCGGGGATGATGAAATGAGCGACGTCGGGATTGTCAAACCTGAAAGGACAAAAAGTAGCACGCAAGAGAGCAAATAAATTGTTGTGCGTGTTTTATTGTGTTCAAGAATCTCTGTTAAAAAACGATTTTTGATAAACTTAACAGCTTTTATCAATAGCGGAGATGCGTAAATCAACGCAACTGCAAATGTGAAAATTGCTTTATAAGTAGCCTTTGTCTTAAAGCCAAAAAGAACGAAAAGCAAGGCTGGCACACATAAAACGCAAATCACAAGCCAGAACGATTTGAGGGGATTCTTAAGCTTGAAGAAGATGTTTTTCACAAGTGAGAATATGTTGTTGAACGTCCAATAAAGCACTAGCCCCGCAGGCGAGCCATAAAGTATAACAAGGAATATCGCTGCCATGCCAAAAATCTGCACTTTTTCGCGAATGCCGTGTCCTTTTGAGTAGATTATTCCCGAAATGCAGTTTATCAGTGTCATTGCAATCGGCAAAATGTTTACGTCGAAAGAGCCGATTGAAAAGAGCGCGTCGGGTTTGCCCATATCACGAATGAATAAGAAATGCTCCCCCTGCAAGTCTGGCAAATGAGAAAGATATGTGTACGCGGCAAGAAAGAACGGAATTTGTATCAAGAGTCCGAACGAAGAGCGAAGGCTCATAATCGGGCTGTAATGGTGCTGGTGATAAAATGTCGTTGTCATCATATAGCGCTCATCGCCAGAAAATGCCATTTTTATGCGGTCAAGTCCACTCTTCATTTTGGCTTGTGTATCACGCTCAACTTCTTGCCAATGTTCTGCAACTGTGTATAAAGGCAAGCAGAGCAGTGTAATTGCAACGCTTACTCCGATGACAGAAAGTCCTGTGTTGTTCAGGATTTTATCACACAACGTATAGGCGAATTCGATGATTGTGTACAGCGGATATATAATGAGTGTATAAAAAAGATTCATCAGTAGTTCCTATTCCTGTAAGTCTATAAGTTTTCAAGTGCACTATCAAACCATAAAGCACGCTTTTCCAAAAAATTAATCATATAATCAATTTCACTTTCCATAGTTTTTCTGTTTTTCCAGCCTGGAGCATGAGGCCATTGTCTGTGTCCAATATTTTTCCAAACTGCGTCGTTAAACATTATTGCAGGTTTTAGTTCAACTGCACTTTTTTTCAGAAATATTATGCTTTTCTCAATTTCAGAACGCTTTGAAATCCAACGCTCTTTTACCAATTCACAAAAAACTTTATCTTCAAAAAGTTTCTCATACCAAGAGGCATTTTTTACCCAAAAGCCCCCAACTTTATCACAGTCGTCCCAACTTATATTTCCACATGAAATATCAAAATCCCAAGCTGGTCCCATAAATATTTTGTCCACTTTGCTATCGTAATACAAATAACATGAAGACTGAAACTTTGCATCGTGGTTTTTTGTAAACTCATTTATCAAATACCAATCTACAAAAGATTGCAAATCAAATTTTTCAAAATTTCCAGAAAAAAGTTTTTCTTCAGCTTCTCTGATTATATTCTCTCTTCTTTTCATTTCATCGTCGCTAGCACCTATTGTACTACGAACAGAAAAAACAACACCATTAGAACTTTCGAAATTCCATTCTTTGTTTTGTCTGCCATTAACAACAAATACAAAAGACCCCTCTTCTTCAGAAACTGGCACTCTGCCCAAAACAACCTCGACTTTTTCAGTAAGTGCATAAAGTCCGTTATATTGTCCATTTATGAAAAGTGAAATGTAACGACTTTTTGGTGTCCATGGTAAGCTGTTAAAAACTTTTGACGAAAGATATTCTGCATAATAGTTTCTGAGTTGCGTTTTGTCAGCAGTATTTGCCATGAGTACCCATTTTTCTGCACTAGGAAAGCCCAAAAGATTTTTTTTCTCATTGAGTTTTAAAAGATACGGTTTTTTGAAAAGTTCTCTTGTTCGCCAAGTCGTGTTTCCTCTGCCTCTAATTTTGCAAGAACCGTAATCATAGTTTTGACCATCAATCAAAACATAATTTGCTTTAAGATACTTTTCTTTTGACTTTATTTTCTTTGCACCTTCAGTCTCAATCGTCAAAACAGGAAGTTTTAGAGCAACACAATCATCTATTGAGATTTCTGCGCTAAACGAAGCAAACGCCATAAAAAGAATAAAAGCTGTAAATAAAGAGAAAAAAACAATAAATGCAAGTGAATGTCGGAGTATCCTCATAGCAACAAAAAATTATTCTCCAAACGGATAAATCTGCTTCCAATTTTCACTATTGAAAATATCATCACTAACAGTCCACCAAACATCATTAGGAATTGACAGTTTCGTATGATAGCGATTTCTTGTACTTTCAGCCTGAGGCTTACAGATTTTCACAAAATTCTTTTTCTCTTCTGCAGATAGTTTATATTTTAGGTTCGTAAACGGATTTTTTGCATTATCAACAATGCCTTCAAGAGCAATTGCTGGAGTATCCGCATTCGTCATAAAAGTCATATCACGGTTCAAATGAACCCCGTCTGAACTCGGTGTTCTGTCATTAAAGTCTTTGACAATAAGACTTGCTGTAACGTGCTCTTTTAAAAATGGCATACCGTCTTCATTAAATTTTCCAGTCTTTATCGATGTTCCATGGTCAGAAACAATGATAATGCGAGTATTGTCATAAAGATTATTAGCTTTCAACCAATCAAAGAACACAGCATAACAACGCATTGTGCCAGCCTGAGTATTGTACTGAGCATCACGAGACCATTTTGAAGGACCGAATTGAGTAACTTCTTTTACAGGAATGTAATCAGGATATTGTAAAAGGCTTGGCTCATGAGTTGCAAGATTATCTATCATCGTAAACGTGTTACCAGAGGCTTTTGCATCAAATAACTCTGGAAAATATACAAGACAAGAATAATTATCGATAAACTGAGAAAAATGGTCTTTTCTTCCATCTGTGTTCCACCATCTTTTGTGATGAACAAGACGCCGTAAAATCGGTGGAAATGTCTTGAAAATACCGAACATAATAAAATTGTGTTTTATACTTTCGCTGATAAAATTCGTTTTTTCAATTCCATTTTGCTTGTACCAGTAATCAGAATATACTCCAGTAGTCAAAACTCGATTGACAAAAGGATATCCTTCATACATTGCTGTTAAAGGCTCTTTGTCGAAGTTTTCATAGGGCAAATCTGAAACTGTAACAGAATATCCAGCTTCGTTGAAATTAATAGGCATAGAAAGAAGAGCCTCATTGTGCTTTTTCTGCAATGTTTCAGAATCTCGCTTATTCATCTCAGCAGGCGTGTAACTATATCCACCAAAAATACCTGGAACACCAAGCATTGTCAAATGACCAAGAGAAACTGTATTTGGATAGAATGTAAATCCATCAAAGTGATTTACCAACTCTGGTTTTTCTTCAAAAACTTCGTCAATTAAAGGCGAAAAAAGTCGATCTTGCATAAAGACTATTACATTTTTACCAGTCTTTGAAAGATGATAAACACTATCTATTGATGAAATAACCTCTGGCTCTTTCATTTTTGAGAATGAGTCTGAAACAATAGAAATATTACGCACAGAAACGGCAAAAAGTGAAAAAAGAACAATTAAACAATAAGGAATTAAAACTTTTGCTTTTTTAGAGAGCAAAAACACTGTTAAACCGAACACAAAAATTGCTAAAAGCCCATTTATCACAACTCTAATAAATGTCTCGCTAAAAAATTGTGCTTCCATAAAGTCAATATTTTGTGTAACTGGACCGTAATTACCAGTAAAAAAGAAATTATTTATGAGCGCATAAGTCGCCAAAAATGAAGCTGCTAGTGTAAGAATTTTTTTTATTTTTTCATCGAATAACGCATAAAAACAAAACGGCCAGAAAACATAAAAACCAAGTCCTTGAAAAAACGGAGTCCATAAAAAAACAAAAGGTGATTTATAGTCATCAACAAAGCAAAACTCTTGAGGTTCACTTTCCATAAGCATAGAAGGAATCATCAAGCCTGTTAAAACCGCGATTATAAGAGAAGAAAAAATGAAGACTGAAACTCGTGTTTTTTTGTTATTGCTGATATCATCAAAGAAAGAATCAATAAACATAAGAAGTGCTTTTACAATCAGAGGAGAGTCAATAATAGCAATGCACAAAAGAGCAAAAAGTGCACGAAGTTCAATCTTCATTCCACCCATAAAGAAAACTGCTCCCAAAATTCCCAAACCGCTCGCAATAGCAGCAATTATATAAAGACTTTTGAGAGGATTTTTCAATTTCATAAACACATTTTTCACTAGCGACAAAAGGTTGTTCATTGTCCAGTAAAGAACAAGTCCTGCAGGAGATGTATAAAGTAGCACAAGAAAAATCAATGCAGAAACATAAATCTGCACTTTTTCGCGGATACTATCATGACCTCTTGTGTAAATTGCACCAGAGATACAGTTGATTAGCGTCATAGCAATAGGCAACACATTTACGCTGAAAGAGCCGATTTTAAAAAGAGAATCTGGAGAGCCCATATCACGAATAAAAAGGAAACGAACCCCATTCAAATCTTTTAAATGCGAAAGGAAAGTATATGCTGCAATGAAAAAAGGAATCTGAATCAAAAGTCCGAAACTTGAACGAAGAGCCATCATTGGATGATAGTGATGCTGCTTGTAAAAAGTCGAGAGTATCATATATTGCTCGTCGCCTTTAAACACTTTTTTTATACGCATTACTCCGTTTTTCATTTGTTTTTGAACAAGTCTTTCTTTTTCCTGCCAGCCTTCTGCTGTAATGTAAAGAGGTAAACAGCAAAGAGTTACAACAAAACTAAGCCCAATAACTGAAATTCCAGCACTTTTTGTAAGTTCTTCAAAAAAAATATAGCAAATCTCAAGTAATGCCTTGAGAGGGTGAATTACAAGATTATAGAAAAACATAATGATACAATAGCGTATTTTTTGCTTTTATGCAAATTAGTATCTTCAGTTAAAAATATGAAAAACAATGCGATTTAGAATCAGAAATATAAAAAACATAGTAACGACAGCATATTCAAATTTTCTAGCTGCCGTCACGAAAAAAAATAAATAATTAGACAGTAACTTCTCCGTCGTGTCTGAGCAAACTTGAACTCGACACAGAAGGAAGCTCAGAAACTTCTTTCATCATATTGCTTTCTTTGTCACATTGGATACGAAGTTCAATTACAAAATCAGAACGATTATTTGAAAGAGAACGGCTTTTCACCGTGTAATATGCACTATATTTTTTTACAATGTCAATTATTACTTTTTCAGCATCATACCCTTCTGCACTAACCATAAGGATTTGAGGAGCTTTTCCAATTGGTACTCGATCAAGAACAAAAAGAGCCACAGTAAGAACAAACGCTAAAACACATGCAATTTCCGCTAATCCTGCACCGCAAATAATTCCAGTGCTTATAGCCCAAAACATAAAAGCCAAATCCATAGGTTCTTTTACCGCTGTCCTAAAACGAACGATAGAAAGAGCACCAACCATACCGAGCGAAATTACCACACTTGACTGAATCGTCAAAATAACAGCCGTAGTTATCACTGTAACAGCTGCAAGCGAAATATTAAACGTCTTTGAATAAAAAGTTTTCCGAGTCAAAAGTCGATATGCCAAAAAGATATAAAGCGCAAACATAGATGAAATCGCCATCACAATAATAATGTTCACAGGCGACATATCATAGCGCGAAAAACCTTCAAGGAACGATTTTTTGAAAATGTCTTTAAAACCCATATTTCTTCTCCATAACCGCCAGTTGCGGATTTATATTGGCTCTGACACAAAATTAAATTTGCGACAGAAATAATACTTTGAAAATGACGTTTGAGCCAACATTGAAGTCTGTAAAACTTCATTTATAAAATCCGGCAAAAACTCATCGAACTTTACTTCAATCATATTTGTATTAACACTCAAAATTGGACGAGCAGCAAGCTTTTTCTCAAAAAAATCTTCAATATTTGTGCTACTTCTGATATTTCGGTCAAATGTAACACGAACGTTTCCAACTTCATAAACAAGAGGCACACGCTCATAACTCACAATAACGACAGGCTTTAGCGCACGGCTTTGCATTTGGCAAATGAGTTTTTTTATAAGATACGGTGTATCGCTTTTTGCTTCAGGAATTTTTCCTGACATAATTTTTTCGCACATTGAAAGACTTATCGGACAAGAAATCTTGTGGCATTTTCCTTTTTCGCGCTGCTTTAGTTCTAGCGAAATACGCTCTTTCGAGCAATTATACGCTCGGATACGGAATTTTTCGCGTGGGTCTGTGCCATCCTCATTCTCAAAATAGCAACGATTATCGTAATCATCAAAATAAATGGAGCGAATCGCATAAAAACCTTGCTCACCAATATGTCTGTCGGTTTTAAGCACACATTTTGCACGTGCTTCTATCGCAGTCAAAATATACTCAGGTGACAAATATTTTAATTCATTTCTCCATTTTGCTTCATTTCTATTTTGCATAACTGCAGAAATGTTATAGGCTTCTTTTCAAGAGGTCAAGGCTGTACATCAATTTTTTTCAGAATGAAAATCAAAACTTCAATTTTTTTTGCGCTTTTTCACACTCCAAAATTTACTTTTAGTAATTTTTTTACAATTTTCGCGAATGAAATAAAAAAAGCTATTGACATTTTTATTCATCATGCCTATAATCTGAATCCACATAAAGCAAATGCCGCTATAGCTCAGCTGGTAGAGCACGTGATTTGTAATCTCGGGGTCGTGGGTTCGAATCCTACTGGCGGCTTTAGTTGGGGAGTTTCCCGAGTGGTCAAAGGGGACAGACTGTAAATCTGCTGCCTAGTGCTTCGTAGGTCCGAATCCTACACTCCCCAATCTTTTCTTTTTAGTTCATTCCAATTTTATTTTTCTTGTACTTTTAACAAAAATCCAGAAATTATTTTTATCGTGTAATAATGAACTTTTAACAGTTTTTAGAAATGTATCTGACAGTCAAAAGAATGCTTAAAAAAATCCTCGTGAAAGGCTCACGAGGATTTTTCATTAAAGGTCTTTTATTTAGTCGCGTGCGAAAAGGTCACGGGTGAAAAGTTTCTCGCGCACATCGCTCAATGCGTCGTCATAGCGGTTTGCTATGATAATATCACATTCCGCCTTGAAAGCGTCTAAATCTTTTGTAACTCGTGAGTTAAAGAAATCTGTGCCTTGAAAAGTCGGCTCGTAGACGATGACGGGGATTCCTTTTGCCTTTATTCTCTTCATAACGCCTTGGATTGAGCTTTGGCGGAAGTTATCGCTATTTGCTTTCATCGTCAAGCGGTAAATGCCCACTGTGCGCGGTTTTTTGGCGATAATTTGCTCGGCGATAAAGTCTTTGCGTGTGGAATTGCTTGAAACAATCGCTTGGATAAGGTTTTGCGGCACGTCGCTGTAATTTGCGAGCAGCTGCTTTGTGTCTTTTGGCAAACAATAGCCGCCGTAGCCGAAACTCGGATTATTGTAAAAATCTCCGATTCTTGGGTCTAAACACACGCCTTGAATAATCGATTTCGGGTTCAAGCCGCGCGAAAGGGCGTATGTGTCGAACTCATTGAAAAAAGCGACACGGAGGGCTAAATAAGTGTTTGCGAAAAGTTTAATCGCCTCGGCTTCGGTGCAATTTGGGAAAAGAACTTCGATGTCTTCTTTTATTGCGCCGACTTTAAGCAAAGAAGCGAACTCTTTGGCTTTTTCTTCGAGTTCAGGCGCGTTTTTCGGGAAACTGACGACGATGCGGCTCGGATACAAATTATCATAGAGGGCGTGACCTTCGCGCAAGAATTCTGGGGAGAAAAGGAGATTTTTCACGCCTTTTTCCTCGCGGATTTTTTCGGTATAGCCGACGGGAATTGTAGATTTGATAACGATAGTTGCATTTGAGCCACATTCTTTCACGGTATCGATTACCGCTTCCACGCTTGAGGTGTCGAAATAATTTTTTTCCGCGTCGTAATTTGTTGGCGTGGAAATGATGATGAAATCTGCCGATTTATAGGCGGTAACTGCGTCTGTGGTGGCGCGGAGATTGAGAGGACGGCTAGAAAGGTATTCTGAGATTTCTTTGTCGACAATCGGCGATTTTTTTGCGTTAATCATATCGACTTTTGATTGTACGATGTCCACAGCGACGACTTCGTTATGTTGAGCTAAAAGCACGGCGTTGGAAAGTCCCACATATCCCGTGCCTGCCACTGCAATTTTCATTTTTGTGCCTCCGTATAAGAAAAAAACTCTTGAACAATAGTCGTGATTTTAGCGGTAATAACTTCATTTTTCAATACAGCATTTTTTTAGAACAAAACTTTTGTTGCCTTGAGCCTTTGAAAATGCTATCTTACAAAAGACACATTTTTATCACTTTTAGGAGTTTTTATGGCAGACGAAAATACAGAAAACTGCTCGCACGATTGCTCATCTTGTGGCAAAGATTGCAAGAGCAGAGATTTACGCGCATATCTTAGAAAAGACAGCTCGGTAAAAAAAGTTATCGGCGTTGTTTCAGGAAAGGGCGGAGTCGGAAAGTCTCTCGTTACTAACTTACTTGCTGTAAAGATGCTCAAAAAAGGCTATCACACAGCTATTCTTGACGCAGACATCACAGGACCTTCAATTCCGACAGCTTACGGCTTGGGAAAAGTTAAGGCTGAAAGCGAACAGGGAGATGACGGACAGTATTATCTCAAGCCTGTGAAATCAAAGGGCGGAATCGACATTATGTCAATGAATATGCTCCTCCCTGACGAAACAGACCCTGTGTATTGGCGTGGTCCTGTTATCGGCGGCGCAGTCAAGCAGTTCTGGACAGATGTTCAGTGGAAAGACGTGGATTATATGTTCGTCGATATGCCTCCAGGAACAGGCGACGTGCCGCTTACTGTGTTCCAGTCGCTTCCTGTTGATGCGATTGTAGTTGTAACCACACCGCAACAGCTCGTAAGCGTCATTGTTGAAAAAGCAGTGAAGTTCGCAGGCGGTTTGAAAGTTCCTGTTTTGGGTTTAGTCGAAAATATGAGCTATGTGAAATGCCCAGACTGCAATAAAGAAATTAAGATTTTCGGCGAAAGCAATGCTGACAAAATCGCAAAAGAATATGGACTCCCGCTTCTTGCTCGTATCCCGATGGAAGAGCGAATCACAAAAGCTGTCGATACAGGAGCTATCGAAGAACTAGACGTGGATTATCTCGATGTGGCTGTAAAAGCTATCGAAGAGCTAAAAAAGGCTTAAAAGAAAAATCGGAGTAAAAGAATGAAGCTAATCTCTGCACCAATGGCAACGCTATCGCACGAGGCTTTCCGTCGCTTGATTGAAGGCTTTGGCGGCTGTGATGAATATTTCACCGAGATGATAAACGCTGGTTCACTTTTGACGATGGGACCATTTGAGAAGTTTTACATCATCAGCGAATGTGCGCCCGAAAAAACTGTCTGGCAACTCACAGGCAACAAAACAGAAGCAATGATAAAAGCGAGTGCTGTTTTGGCGCGTCTTTCTGGTGTAGGGATTGACTTGAATATGGGTTGTTCCGCCCCGCAGATTGCGAACACAGGAGCTGGCATTGCGTGGATGGAAAAGCCCATTGAAGAAACAGCAAGCCTCGTTCGTGGTATTCGCGCTCAAATCGACAAAACAGCAGACGAAGAGGGTTTAGCGCATAAAAGACTCAGCGTGAAAATGAGATTGGGCGGAGAAGATTGGAGCGAAAAGAGCTTACTTGACTTTTCAAAAATGCTTGAAAGCGAAGGCGTTGAGCTCATCACTCTTCACCCTCGGAGCAAAAAAGAAAAGTACCGCGCAAAGCCTCGCTATGAAGAAGCAGAGTTTTTGTGCCAAAATCTTTCTATCCCGATTTACTTAAATGGCGATATTGCCGACGCGGAGAGCGCAAAATATGCTTTGTCTAAAGCTCCAAGCGTTCAGGGCTTAATGATAGCGAGAGCCGCCGCACAAAAGCCGTGGATTTTCGCCGAAATCCAAGCAGGATTGCAGGACAAAGATGAAAGCGCAAAGACGAAAATCGATTTGTATGAAACAGCAATGAAGTTCATCGATGATGTAGAAAAATATCAGCCGAAAGAGTTTCATAAAACACGCTTGCAACGCTTCTTTGCATATTATTGCCACAATTTTTCGTTCTGGCATTTTGCACAGACAAAACTTTTGAACGCGAGCGACAATGACGCTGTTAGAGCCGAACTTGGCGCATATTTTGACGCACAGCCGAGCGACAGATTTATCGAAGTCGCGATGTGATAAAAGCCCACATTATTTAATGCGAGCAAGAAAAATCGAAAAGTCGAACTCACATTAAATCTTGCGAGCAAGAAAAATCGAAAAGCGACCTCACATTAAATCTTGTGAGCAAGAAAAATCGATAAAACGAGCTCACATTAAATCTTGTGAGCAAGAAAAATCGAAAAGCGACCTCACATTAAATCTTGCGAGCAAGAAAAATCGAAAAACGACCTCACATTAAATCTTGTGAGCAAGAAAAATCAAAAAGCGACATCGCTAAAAATTTAGCGGGCTGGAAAAATCAAAAAACGAACTCGCTAAAAATTTAGCGGGCTGGAAAAATCAGAAAACAACCTCGCTAAAAATTTAGCAGGCTGGAAAAATCAAGAAAACGAACTCGCTAAAAATTTAGCGGGCTGGAAAAATCAAAAAAACGAACTCGCTAAAAATTTAGCGGGCGGGAAAAATCAAAAAAACGAACTCGCTAAAAATTTAGCGGGCGGGAAAAATCAGAAAACAACCTCGCTAGAGATTTTGGATTTTTTCTTCAAAAAACTACGAAGTCAGAAAAAAAGTTGCAAGAGTACTCTTGCAAATGAACTTGACAAAGTCCATTTGCGAAAAACTTCGCTTCGCTTGTTTTTCGCAAATACATTTTTAATTCGTAGGAGAATCTTATGAAAAAGATTATCGCATTGGTCGCTGGTCTTGCAATGTCAATGACCGCAGTTTTCGCAGAGCACACACTTGGTCTTGGTCTCAACATTCCTGTCAACTCTTTGACAATCGACAGTGAAGACGTTTTTGAGATAGGTTTCGGTGTTGACCTCTCTTATCTCTTTATTCACGATAGCGGAATTACTGCAAAGGCAGACGCAGGTTTCAAAAGTTTGAGCGCAGACTCTGATATTCCATATCTGGAAGGCAATGGTGTTTCTTTTGGTTTTGATTTGGGAGCTGGATACACATTCATCAACGAAGAGAAATTCAGTTTGAGCGCGCTCGCAATGTTCGGTGTAACAATCGGTGGTGTCAACGCAGATTTCACAGACAGTTTTGAAACAGAAGAAATCAAAGCTGAAACAACTCTCACTATTGAAACATTCGACATCGGTGCTGATGTTATTGGAAAATACAAGTTCACAGACCACCTCGGTGCTTTTGTAAACTTGGGTCTCCGCTATGCAATCAACATGAAAACAGAATGCGAAATCGAATACGAAGGTGGCGATACTTTCAAAGTTGACGATATCAAAACATCAGGTATCCGCTTCCTCCCAACTCTCGGTGTAAGCTGGACATTCTAAGTTCATTCGCAACTTAAAAGAAATCCCCTTCTGACTCAGAGGGGGATTTTTATTTTGGTGTGTATCGTTTATTAAAATGACTCACCTCACATTAAACAATGTGAGGGCGAAAAATCGAAAGATTCACCTCACATTAAATAATGCGGGCAGGAAAAAACAAAAAGATGAACTCACATTAAACAATGTGAGCAAGAAAAATCGAAAAATGGACTCACATTAAACAATGTGAGCGGGAAAAATCGAAAAGCGAGCTCACATTAAACAATGCGGGCGAGGAAAAACAAAAAGTCTGACTCACATTAAACAATGTGGGCAAATTTCAATCAACATCAGAAAAGCCATACTCCGCTTCGTCCTCCGCAACCGCGAGCGCCAAGTTCTTTGCCTCTGCGGCTTCGGCGGCTTTCTCGGCAGTCGTTCCGCTTTCGTCCAATGATTTGGCGATACGCTTTTTTCTGCGCGCTTGTTTTTGGGCTTCTTGCTTTGCGGAAAGCAAAATCTCGGACGCAATATCGGAGCGAACGTGCAGCGCTTGGGCGATTTTGGATTCTTCGGAAGAAGCGAGGGCTTCGAGCGTGGTGAACGTTTTTGCGAGCAACTTTGCGCGCTTTTCGCCAACGTGAAGAACCGACAAAAACGGCGAAACGGTGTTTTCTTTTGTGCGGAGTTCTTGATTTCGGCTTGTTGCGAATCGGTGCGTTTCGTCGCGGACGCGCTGCAGCAAGCGGAGGGCGTCGGAGTGCTTTGGAAGGCAAATCGGAGCGTGCGCGTGCGGGAGCCAGATTTCTTCGTCGCGCTTGGCAAGTCCCGCAATCGGAATCGACAGTTCAAGAGAAGAAAGCACGGCGTCGACGGCGTTCACCTGCCCAATGCCGCCATCAATCAACAGCAAATCAGGCAGTTCTTTTTTTTCATTCAAAAGCCTTGTGTATCTGCGCGAAACGGCTTCTTTCATGCTTGCAAAATCGTCGATAAGCCCGTCCGTCGTCTTTAGGCGCAACTCGCGATAATTCTTTTTGTCGGGATTTCCGTCAAGAAAACTGATGAGAGAAGCCACAGGGAACTTTCCGCCAATGTGAGCAATGTCAAAGCCTTCGATTCGGCGCGGGAGTGTCGAAAGCGAAAGGACACGCTGAAGTTCTTCCATTGCGCTCTTATCGCATTTCTTCCGGCTTCGGCGGATAATGTCTTCGCGGGCGTTTTGAAGTGCCATGCGAACACTTGCGCGATGTCGCTCCAAAGTCAAAGCGGCATTTGTGCGATGAACATACGGTTTTGCGCCATCATCATCGACAGAAACTGAAATTAGCGAAAGAGACGGGCAAAAGCCATAATTTTCGATAAACCATTGCTTCAAGTTGTCAATGCTGTCTTTTGCGCTATCCAAAAGGAAAATCGAAGGCGGGACTTTTTCTTTTTTGTCATAATAAGCGCAAAGGAACTCGCCCAAAATGCTATCGTCATCGCTAAGGCTCGTCGTCCTGAATATTTCATGCGCGCTAAGTTTTCCGAGTCTGACGCTCAAAAGAGACACGCTCACCATTTCGCCCTCACGGTCGAATGCGCAATAATCACGGTCAGCGCTGTCAAATGTTTCAACCACATTTTGATTCTGCAAAACAGTCAGTGCTTTGAGTCCGTCGCGAAGGCGCGCTGCCTTTTCAAAATCCAAGTTCTTCGCAGCTTCTTTCATCTCGCGCTCGATTTTCTTTTTCGTTTGCTCGCCCTTATTCTCAAGAAGTTTTCGTATTTCATCGATAAATTGGTTATAGGACTTTTTGTCGATTTTATCGATACAAGGCGCTTTGCACTGCCCAATGTGATAATACATGCACGCAGTTCCTTTTCGCATTGTTTTGCAACGTCTTACGGGATATAATTTATATAAAGTCTTTATGAAAACATCGAGCGCATAAGCGTCGGGGAACGGACCGAAATAAAGAGAGCCGTCTTTGACAACACGACGGGTTTTCACGATTTTTGGGAAATCTTCTTTCGTGATTTTCAACGATGGATAAGATTTTCCGTCCTTGAGATTTATATTGTATCGGGGGCTATATTTTTTTATAAGGTTGTTTTCCAACAAAAATGCTTCATACTCGTTTGTTGTTGTGATATACTCTATAGAAACCGCGCGGGCGATAAGCATTCTGGTTTTGATGTCTTTTTGCCCCGAAAAATATGATGAGAGCCTGTTTTTGAGATTTTTCGCCTTTCCGACGTAAATCACAGTGCCCTCTTGGTTGCGCCACAGATAAACGCCGCTTGAGTTCGGTGCGTTTAGCGCTGTCTGGTGCAGGATTTCTCGTGTATCAATATCGTTTGTCATAGGCTGGTAAAAGTTTTATGTCCGAAAAAATATCTGGGTTCAAAATACTTCGATTTGCGTCAGTTTGTCTACTGTCAGTTTCTGTTTTTATTGCTCCTTCTTCTTCTGAATCAAAATCTATCGTGCTGGGCGGAAAAAATGGTTGGCAACCACTTTCTTTTGAAAAAGGCACTGAGCGCGGAGTCGGCAAGTTCGGCTGGGAAAGCATAGAGCTTTCAACTAATTCAAGACGCGAAACTGAATACACAGATTTGCTTTTGGATTTCGAGAAAAGTTCAAAAAGCGATTTGACTGGCAACTATGAAATTCTCGACAGCAATTTCACTTTTTCAAAAAAAGCAAAAATGGGAAAAAGAGCAGCACTCAGCACAGCACACGGCACTGGTATGACGCTGAAAGGAAAAAGTGGCTCTCTTTTTGGAACTCAAGGTTTTTCGGGTTCGTTCTCTATTGAGTTCTGGCTTTGTCCTTCAATCGCAGAAAACGGCGAAAAGGTGTTTTCTTGGCGCTCATCGCGAACAATCGAAGATTATGTAAATTATCAGATGATTACGGCATCTTTTTTTAACAATCATCTTGAGTGGAAGTTTTCAAACGTATTCGACGGCTGGACGGAAAATCATGGAGAAATCGTGCTTTCTTGTCAGCGAACAATTGTTCCAAATGAATGGACTCATCACACAATTTCGTTTGACGAGCATACAGGGCTTCTTGAATACCGCATTGACGGAAAAACAGAAGCACTTCGTTTTATGACAGAATCAGGACATGAGAGACGTGGCTCTATTTTCACTCCAATTCTCGGAGTTCCTGCCGAAATTGAGCTCTGCCCTCTTTTCACAGGCTCAATCGACGATTTCCGTATTGTCAGAACAAGCATTGAAGGAGAAGCAAGTTCTCAAGCAATTCCTGCTTTCAAGGCGCTTCCAAAAGCCGACAATCTTTCTGAAATGAAATATGACGTATATGCGCTATCAGGAGGAAGAATCGAAAGTCAGCCTCTTTCTGTAAATCCTGGCTCAAAACTAGAACGTGTCGATGCTGTCGTAAGCACACCTTCAGAGACTTCTGTACAACTTTTCGTTCGTGGCGGAGATAATTATTTTGAGTGGACTGACAAAAATCCTGAATGGAAATCAGTTAACAAAGATGGCACAATCGACGGAGAAATTAGCGCAAGATATTTCCAAGTTGCAGCAGACTTATATCCAGATGGAAGCGGAAAAAAATCACCTTCTATCACAGAGATTTCGCTAAAATATACAGAAACTGCGCTTCCACTTCCGCCATTTAGAATTTCGGCAGCAGCTGGAGACAGTTCTGTTACGCTGACGTGGTCACATTCACTTGATGATTCAGTTGGAGGCTATTATGTTTACTATGGCACTCGACCAGGTGAATATCTTGGGGTCGGAGCCGTTCAGGGAAATTCTCCTGTAAATGCAGGAAATATTGCTACTTTCACAATAACAGGGCTAAAGAACGGAACAGTTTATTATTTTGCAGTTGCGACTTATTCTAGTTCAGATGAAAGTTTTATTGGAACACTTTCAAAAGAAGTTAGCGCACGTCCTTTGCAAAAAAACTAGAAGTGCAGGTAGGTAAAAAATGATTGATAATCTTGTATTGAGCCGCGCAAAGGCAGCAGTTCTTGCTCGTGATTTTTCTACGGCAGCAAGGCTTTTCAAGAATCTTCTCAATGAAAATCCAAATGATGTGGCACTTTTAACACAAGTTGGAAATATGTATGTGAAATCAGGAAATGATGACAAGGCTCTTCCTGTTTTCAAGCAAGTTTTGGAACTCGACAGTGAAAATCTTGGCGCTATGAACAATCTTGGCGCTATTTATCGAAGACGCAAAGAGTATAAGGAATCAGAGGAGATTCTTCTTAAGGCATGTAAATTAAAAGGTGGAAATACGCAAGCTGAATACAATCTCGGCTTTACGTACAAAATTATGGGCGAATATGACAAAGCGATTGATTGCTTTGAAGATGTTATTGCAGCAAATCCATCTGATGTTCTTGCCTATAATCATATTGGAGCGATTTACGCAGAGCGCGGAGAGCATGAAAACGCAGTTCAATCATATTTGCGCGCTCTAAAAATAGATCCAAATCATCCAGTTTTGCATTTGAATATCGCAAAGAGTTACGAGAAACTACAAAAGACAAATGAAGCGCTTCTTGAATACGAAAATGCGCTCAGAACAAAGCCAGGCTGGCTAGAAGCAATCGATGGGTATGCAGATTTGCTAATGGCGAACAAACGCACAAAAGACGCAAGTGCTATTGTTATGCAAGCAATAAGGATTGCTCCTGAAAATGAAAAAATGCACACAAAACTCGGAAACGTTTTCGAGAGGCAAGGAGATGCAAACAGTGCTGTTGACGAATATTCACAAGCGCTAAATATAAAAGACGATTATGTTCCAGCTCTTTCAGGTCTTGCATCATCTTATGAAAAAACAGGAAATTTTCCTGCTGCATTGCAGACAATGAAAAAACTTGAAAGCATAAAACCAGGCGATGCAGATGTTTTGCGACAGTATTCTGGCATTTTGCTTTCTGCAAAAGAAATCGATGCAGCAAAAAAGAAAATCGACACACTTCTTGAAATTGCAGCAGATGACCCGCACACGCTTAATTTGCTTGGACAATACGATATTTGTATAGGCGATTTTGACAGTGCAAAAGAATGTTTTGACAAAATCGAAAGCCTCAATCCGTCATACAAAGAGTATCTCAAAGACGGTGCAAAGAGGATGAAGCAACAGGGAATTTTCGACAAGTCAGAATCAATGCAAAAAGAGTATCTTGCCGAGCACCCAGAAGACCCTGAAGCGCTCAATTTCCTAGCAGAACTTTACGAAGAGCAAAACAAAATCTCAGAGGCTCTTGAGATGTACAAGCGCTCTTTGAACGCAGACAGCGGATATGTTGCAAGCAAAAACGGAATGAAGCGCATTGAAAAGAGATTGTCAGAAGATGCTCCAATTTTCGATTCGATTGAAGATATTGAAAGCGTTGATAGCGAAGATAATTCCAATTCAGAAGACACTTCAGAAGAAAGCAGCGCTGAAATTGACGCAGAATTTGAAAGCGAAGAAAATGAAGAAAACGGAGAAAATTCTGAAAGCGAGATTCCGTTCGACGATGAAGAAAATTTTGACATTAGCGAAATCGCAAAAGATATAGAAAACGATGAAAATGAGGACAGCGAAATCGCTGAAGATGCAATGATAACAGACGAAGTCGATGATGCAGAGCAAGGTGAGATAGAAGCAGATGCCGTTGAAGATGATGTTCCAGACTTATCAAGTCTAAAAGAAGAATCAGATGACGACATTTTTTCATCTCTCTCTGGAAGTGAGGACTCTGACAGCGAGATTTTCAACTCATCAGAAAGTTCTGACGTCGAGATTGAAGAAAACAATATCGAAAGCAAAATGGCAGAGCCTTATGCAGACATCGACAAAAAAATTGAGCAGGGAATAGATGAAATCGTTCCTCTCGATGACATAACCGATTTTGATTTTTCGGAGATTCAAAAGCACAATCCAAACAACAAAGAAAACTTTTCGTGGCCGCTTAGTTCTGATACCATAAAAGACTTTGTTCCGCCAAAAGTTATTCCAGAAATGAGTCCAAACACATTGAAGGAAGCGCTTAAAAATGCAATTCCAGCGGTACAGAAAACAATCGTCGTACACGTCAAAGATGATGCTCCGAAGACTGATTTTGCTAAAATTCAGGCAGATTTCGACAAAGAAGATTTGAGAAATGCTGTGGATTTCACAGGAGACTTCAAAAAACAAACGAAATCTTTTGAAGAAAAGCACAAAGAGAAAAAAGACGAAAAGCCAAAAGTATCTGAGACATACACGAGCGAAAAAATCGTAGGGCTTTTTGAGCAGATAAAATCACTTTTCGGTGCGCTTCCAGATAACAAGCGACAGGAGTTTCTCAAAAGCCGTCAGCGAATGTTGTTGGAATTTGTATTGTCAAAGCTTCATAAAAACACAGGGCTTCTTTGCCGTGCGACAAAAAAACGTACAGAGCTAGGGCTTCCAATGGACAGTAAAACATCAGCACCACTCGGAAAGTCTGATGTTAAGAATGTTATGAACCTTATAGTTTCTTTGACGAAAAGCATTCCTGACGAATCTTTGGCAACAGCAATGGCACAAGAAACAAGCAAAGTGCTAGAAAAGTTGTGATTTAGGCGAAAAAACAAATCTCGGCTTTCCGTCCGAAAGAATTACACGTTTAGCGCAAACATCAAAAACGCTGTTCAAAGCATTTACAGCACTTTCATCGGGATTTCCAGAAAAAGAAAGGTTGCCATGCTCAAGAACAGCGATTTTGTTTGCATATTCAAGAGCAAGAGTCAAATCATGACTCACAAGCACAACGGTTTTTCCTTCATCAGCGATATTTTTTAGCAAATCCATTATTTCAAACTGTCTGGCAATATCCAAAAAAGACAAAGGCTCGTCTAGCAAAAGCGCATTCGTGTCTTGAGCGAGAGCCATCGCAATATATACTTTCTGCCGCTGTCCGCCCGAAAGCGTTGAAAGTTTTTGAGAGGCAAAATCCGAAAGCGAAAGGCGCTTTAGAACATCACAAACAATCTTTTTGTCATACGCAGAATAACTGCTGAAAACGCCCTTATGAGGAAAGCGCGCACAAAGCAAAAGTTCCTCTACTGTGCAAGAAGGAACATTTCTGCTTTGAACAACACAAGCAATATGAGTCGCAAAATCACGCCTAGAAAACTTTGTGCAGTCTTGCCCAAAAACAGACAAAGCGCCCTCAGAAAGTCGAAGTTGCCCGCTCAAAACACGAAGAAGAGTAGATTTTCCACTACCGTTTGCGCCCAAAATCGCCGTAATTTTCCCGCTTGGAATTGAAAGCGTTATATTTTTCAAAATCGCAGACTTTGCGCTATAACCTGCACTAACATCGCGCAATTCAAAAGCATTTTCCATTTTATTCCACCATTCGCTTTTTCAAGAGCAAAAAAACAAAAAATGAGCCACCCAAAATAGAAAGCAAAATCCCGACAGGCAGCTCATAAGGAGCAAACAAAAGCCGAGATACAAGGTCGCACAAAAGCACAAGAACAGCGCCTCCAAGAGCGCAAAGCGGAAGCACAAACCTCATTGCACTCGGAGAAAAAGAACGCACAACATGAGGAACAATCAGCCCGACAAAACCAATCAATCCTGAAAAGCTCACGCTAGAGCCTGCAAGAAGAGACGCGACAACAAGGCAAATCACTCGAGTTGACTTTACGTTTAGCCCAAGAGATGCCGCTTCTTCATCTCCTAGCGACAAAACATCAAGACTGTCGCTCAAAAAAAGAGAAGCAACAAACGAAAGCACAATGCACACAACAGCAGGAAGCAAGATTTTAGGCTGCACAAGCGAAAGAGAGCCAATTCTGAACGCGCCGCGCGCATAAATTGAATCTGGAGCGAAAACCTGCACAACATCAGAAAGCGCCGTGAAAAGCGTATTCAAAACAACACCCGAAAGAATTACGGTATATTTTGAGCCTCCAGCCTTTGAGCCAAGAACGCAAACAAGAGATGAGGCAAAAACAGCGCCCAAAAAAGCTGAAAGTGGCAAGACAAACACATTTCCATGAAAAAAAAGCGTCGAGAGCAAAAGAAAAAACAAAGCGCCGGAGTTAACCCCGACAACATTCGGAGAGCCAAGCGGATTTCGCAAAACACTCTGGATAATCGCGCCCGAAAGCGAAAGCGCCGCGCCTCCAGCAATTCCTGCGATTGTGCGAGGAAGTCGCACATAAAGAACGATGTTTCTTGCAGACAAAGAGCTCTCAGAAAAGAAAACAGCAAAAACATCTTTAACGCTCAACCGAACAGCGCCCAAGCAAAGAGAGAGCAAAACAAGGATAAAAAGCAAGACAGAAAGAAAAACGGAAAAGACAAAAAAGCGGCTTTTCATAAATTGCACAGTATCATATTTTTTCATTATTTGCCATTAGGTCATTTTTATGCTATAATGAGTTCCTATGAGTGATAATAAAACAGAGTTCTCAGTCGGACAAGTTGTCGTTTTCCCAAGTCAGGGCGTCGGAAAAATCACTGCGATTACAGACGAAGAGTTTAAAGGCGAAAAAATCCGTTACTACAACATTTACATCGAAGTTTCGGACACAGAAGCACTTATTCCAGTAAACCGTGCAAAGCTCAAGGGCATTCGTTCTATCGTTTCAGAAAAAGAAGCAGCAGAAGCGCTGGAGCTTCTTGGACAGCCATGTGAGCCAATCACATCGGATTGGAAATTAAGATATCAGACAAACCTTGATTTGCTGAAAAAAGGCAGCATCAACGACATTGCAACAATCGTTCGCAATTTGTACAACCGCTCAAAAATCAAAGAATTGCCAATTTTGGAGCGAAAACTTTACGACAGCGCAAAGAAATTGCTCGAAGATGAAATCGCGTTCGCGATGGGAAAGAGCGCAAAAGAAGTTGAAGAAATCCTTCACGAAAAACTAGAGCCGCTCGGAGGCGACATTGAAGCCAAAGAGATAAAGCACTTTGAAAGCGCAGACGATGAAGACGATTTTGACGACCTCGAAGAAAGCGAGAGAATCAAGGACGATGACGACGAATCAGATGATGAAGATTCAGATGATTCGGACATGGACGACTCGGACGAAGATTTAGATGACTGAAACAGCAGTCGTAATCACAGCCGCAGGCTCATCTTCAAGATTGGGTCTCGGCGTGAAAAAAGAATATATGCCGCTTGGAAAAGGAAGTGTTCTTTCTCAGGCGGCAAAAGCATTTTTGGAAGCAATCCCCACAAAATTTTTAGTGATTACTCACCCCGAAAACCAGCAAGAAGCCGCCGAGCGCGCTCTTTTTGCTGACAGCGAGATGAGAGCGCTTTGCAAAAACACACAAGTGATTTTCACTTGTGGCGGAAAAGACCGCGAAGAGAGCGTTTTTTGCGCACTAAAAGCGCTCAAAGCCGCATCTTTTTCAGACGAAGGCATCGTTCTTGTTCACGACGGCGCGCGACCGTTCGTGAGCGTTGAGCTAATCGAGAGAACAGCAAAGGCCGCCGAAGAAAACGGCGCGGCTGTCCCTGCCCTTGAGCCTGTGGACACGCAAAAAGAAATCGATGAAGAGGGAAAAATCGTCAGGCATCTGAAAAGAGCCTCACTTGCTTCCGTTCAGACACCGCAAGCATTCCGCTTTCTGCCGTTCTTTCAGGCGCACGAAAAAGCGCGCTCATCAGGCGAGATTTTCACAGACGACACAGAAATCTGGGACAAGTTTTCGGGACTCTCTTCGACAAAAACAGTGAAAGGCGATGAAAAAAACATCAAAATCACGTTTGCAAAAGACCTCGAAGCGCTAAAAGATGACAAAAAAGAGAGGCGAAAATTGATACACACAGGATTGGGCTACGATTTGCACCCGCTCGTTGAAGGGCGCGCGCTCGTTCTTGGAGGCGTGACAATCCCGTTCGAGCGCGGAGAGGCTGGGCACAGCGACGGAGATGCGCTTTTGCACGCGATAACAGACGCGCTTCTTGGAGCGGCAGGGTTGGGCGACATCGGAAGCTATTTTCCGCCAGAAGAGGCAAAATGGAAAGACGCCAATTCTGCCGACTTGCTAAAAACAGTCTGGGCGGACATCAAAAAAGAAGGCTGGAATCTTGTGAACCTTGACGCTTTCGTTCACCTCGAAAAGCCGAAGTTCCTTCCGCACCGAAAAGAAGTCTGTCAGTCGATTGCGAAAATCTTGAGCGTTGATGAAAGTCAGGTTTTCGTGAAGGCAAAAACAGGCGAAAAGCTCGGCGAAATCGGGCGCGGCGAGGCTGTGGAAGTCTTTGCGACATGCCTTCTTGAAAAATAATCTTTTTTCCAAAGAGCAAAAATGTCACTTTGAGCAGAACGCAGATTCTCTGACTTCTCTCAGAATGACAATATTCTTTTTGCCAGCGCACACAAAAAAAAGGGACAGTCAAAAACGGCTGTCCCCTTTTCTTTTTCTTCTAGTTATACTGAACTTGATTCAGCATCTTTTCTTCAAAAGGCTATTTTTTCGCTTTTTCAGCCTTTGCACGCTCGCTCATTGCGCTGTTTGACTGCTCAATGTCGCGCTCGATGTAGTCGAACAAGTCCTTGTACTCGCCTCCTTTCGCGATAGCCATTGTCGAAAGATACGGCAAAATCTTGTCGTTGAGCGTCGTCAAAAGAGATTTCTTGATGTCGCACGCGTTCTTTTTCTCTTTTTCGTGAACAATCGACTTTGTGTACTCGCCCGCGCTTTCGACAAAAGCGGCTTGCGATGCGTTCATCTCGTCAATCATCACCTGCGCATCGATTTTCTTTGCCGCCGCCACGATTTCCTCCGCGCTCAAATCGCGAGCAAGCGCTGTCATGTGCGCAGTCTGCGTGTCGTACGGCTCTGACATTATGCCTGTGTACTTGGCAAAAATCGGCAGGAAAAGTTTTGCGTTTTCTGATTTTTCTTTGTCGGGGTGCACAGAAAGCCCCGTAACGTAGGCTTTCAGGTTTGCGACTTTTGTGTCGCGTTCGGCGTCTCGCGCTTCAAGCTCACTTGAAACTTTCGTTCGCTTTATCGCCTCTTTCTCCTCCTCCCATTCCCCGCGGAACTTTTTCGTGAGGTCTGAAAGATACTCATCATCTTTGAGCTGCGGCAATGAATCGCTGTAGTTCAAGAACTTTTCGCCCGTTGCCAAAGCATCGGCAACGCGAGCATTACGATTAAACTTAATCATATATTGCCTCTAGTTCTAAGATACACCTTTTTTTCCAGATTTTGTACTTTTTTGTGCAATAAATTTGAATTTTTCGCCTCCCCAGATGAAAAGAAAGCAATAAATTTGAATTTTTCGCCTCCCCAGAAGAAAAGGAAGCAATAAATTTGAATTTTTCACCTCCCCAGAAGAAAAGGAAGCAATAAATTTGAATTTTTCACCTCCCCAGAAGAAAAGGAAGCAATAAATTTGAATTTTTCGCCTCCCCAGAGCAAAAGGAAGCAATAAATTTTTTCTCAAAAATCAAATTCGTCTGACTCAATTTCTTCATCACTATCATACAAAGGGTAGCTTCCAAACTTCCCAAAGTCTCTAAAAGCGTGAGCTTCGCTACTTTCGCCTGTATCAATATAAGGTGTATATGTTGTATTGCTTCTATATGTTGGTACTCCATATCGAGTTTGACGGTCGTATTCTATTTTTTTCTGTTCACATACATTTATTAGAGCATCTAAATGTGTTAAATCGATATGAGATTTTAGTTTGTCATAAAAGGAAATAACCATTTTATAGTACATATTGTCAAACTTTTTCAAACATTTATCTAAGTTATACAACAAAAGTAAATATTGAGCTTGCTTATCACCATTTTTTGCTTTTGCTCTTTCACTGTCCATGTTTTTATTGGCAATTTTTTGATGTACTTGTACTGCACTAAGTGCAGGCTGAATATCGCTTCCGTTGCTTTGTGGTAGGATTTCAAGACTTTGCAGAGCTTTCTCATTGCCTGCTTTAGCTAATTCTTTGAGTTTCTGCACTGCATATATATTTCCCTGTTGAGCAGATTTTCTAAAATACTCACAAGCTTTGTCTAAATCTTTTTTATCATAATAGAGTTCACCAATTTTAAACTGAATTCTGCTTGTTTCTGGCAACTTCTTAAGAAGTTGTAGAGCTTTATTATCACTTTTAGCTAATTCGACTAGCTTTTGCAATGCTTCGTCATTACCATATGCTACTTTTTTATAAAACTCATAAGCCTTGTCAAAGACGTTTTCAGTTTTCTGCTGACTTACAACAGTTTTTGGAGAAGTAGTTTTCTGTTGAGATAGAATATTCTTTTTTTGTATATTTTCTTTTTTCAATTCTTTGAGTCTTTTTAACGCAAGTGAATTTTCTGCTTTTGCCGCTTTCTCATACCAATAAAATGCCGAAGAAATATTTTTTGTGCACCCTTTTCCTTCAAAAAGCAAATTTCCAAGTTCCAGCTGAGCATTTGAATAACCTTTATTTGCTGCTTCTGAGAATTTGGAAAATGCTGTTTTGTAATCCTTTTTGCTTAGGCTTTCCAGACCTTCTTTCCACAAGTTTTTTGGAGAAACATTATTGGCAACATTCATTTTTTTCACCTTTTATCAAAATAATAAATAAAAAATTGGTCACTGAGTGCGCTTGATTCGACTACGCTTGCTTCGACTACGCTCAGCAACCGAACGGCGTTTGCATGAAAAATCAGTTGGCGAAGAGAGGGAAGCCGAAACTGACTCCGACGCCGAAAGAAAGCCCGTAGATGCTGTTCCAGGAGGCGTCGGCTTTTAGCGCAATGAGGCTGTAGAGCGGAAGAAGCACGCCGCCGTTGACTTTGTATTGTATGTCTTCGTCTTTGTCCACAATCCAATTTGTGCTGATTTGTCCGCCTGCGTAGATGCCAAGCAAATCAAAAATGCGAGGTCCGATGAAAAGTCCCGCCATACACGCGTTTTTGATGTCGTTCTCGTCCGAGCCGTCGTTGATTACGTCGAACGAAGCGCCACCCAAAAGCCAATCGCCTGCAAGGTCAAGGCTGACTCCGACGTCGAATGTCTTTAGCTCGTCGTCGCCAGAGCCAATGTCTGAGAGCATTTTCTTTGTGCTGATGTTGAACGAAAGTCCTGCAAAGCCGTCATCAGAATAATGCTTTGGCTTTGAGGGCGTTTTGACCGAAGGTGTGTATGTGGAAGCTGTGTTATTGCTTGCAATATAGGTGTCTTCGGAGGATATAAAGCTTTTCGGGAACAGCGTTGTGCTTGCTATCAAGTCTTGTTTTTGCTCGTCGCTCAAAGATGTTATGGAAGAGCCTGCGACAGTTGATGAAACTGCAAAATCTCCGCCCCAATCGCCTTTGTTTGAACCATTTTTGTACACGAAAACTGAAATAGTGTATGTGCCGCTTGTTGGCAGTGAAACAAAGATATTTGTTGTGTCAGAGTCTGTGTATGTGAAATCTCGAAAGATTGTTTCGTCCGCAGAATCTTTCAGATTGACGGAAAGTTTTCCGCCATTTTTGGCTTTGTATGAAATGACGCACTGTCCGTTTGGCAAAGAATTTTCTTTTTGCGGGAACGTGAGCAAGTCTGCAACGTCTGCGATGTTCGGGCGAAAAGCTGGGAGTTTTCTGAAGCCTGCTGCGCTCACGATGTTTTTCATGAGCTGCTGTGTTGCGTCGTCTGTGGGAAAGTGTGTGCAGATAAAGTATTTTGGGTCGGCAAAAAGCCATGTTGTGTTGTAATCCTTGACTGATACTCTGCCTTTCATATGCCCGGAATCCCATGTGCAGTCAACGATATACCACGCGCCTTCAAGTTTTACGATGTTCCATGCGTGGTTTGACTTTGTTGGGTCTTCATACGCTCCGTTTGAATAGCCGACTCCGCGAGAGTATCCGTGCACTTTTTCGCACTGTATTCCGATTGCGTCGCAAAGGGCTTTAAAGACGTTGGCGTATCCTTCGCACACTGCTTTTTTGGTGAGCAAAACATATGTGAGTGTTTGCTCCGGGACTGTTCCCGCCCAATAATTTGCTGCGTCATAAGAGAGGAGCAATGCAGTAACGTCGTGCGCCATTTTTGCGCGGTCAAAGGCGTCTTGTGAATATGTGGCGATTTTGTGAGCAACTGCGTTTATGTAATCGCCCGCGTCGCTGACTCGAAGTTCGTCGAGGTGTGTGTCTGCGACGATGTTTTTTGCTGTCAGGGACGGGATGTCTGTTCTGTAGATGTTCGCTTTGTCAAAGGAAGCTGGCAATGCTTAGTGTCCTGAATACTCTGTTGAAAATGCGCTTGTGCAAAGTGCGACTGCGCATGCCAAAATCAATATTTTTTTCATATGTACTCCTATCGCTGTATTATAACCAGCCTCCGCCAAAGAATCCGCCTCCAAATCCGTCGTTGTCATCAAGGTTGCTTGTGCCGAATGGTGCTATAGGGCGATATCCTTCGAGGTTTCGGATTTCTCGACCGCACTGAGGGCAGCGATATGTGCATATTTCGCCTTGTGTTCCCATTTCAAAGCCAACGTATTGCAAATATCCGTAGCATAATGTTCCGTCAATTTCGTTGTGCATTCTTCCCATCAACTCAAACAT